>JADKLW010000007.1_pt1 | contig 225660 bp, 211 predicted proteins | sample 8641881 | NCBI WGS metagenome assembly JADKLW01 (sample SAMN16272185, study PRJNA661076) | feces metagenome | isolation source: fecal sample from diarrhoea affected cattle B | host: Bos taurus | place: South Africa: Lokaleng Village, Mahikeng | collected 2019-09
CTCTTGCCGGCGGCCAAAAATCCTCCGGCAATAGCGGCGCAGCGTCCAGATCCAAAGGCCCGGGTCGTTCTTCGGGCACGCAGTCCTTCAGTGCCGCACGTACGCGGGCCAGGGCGGTTTCACCCCATGCGCCATCCACGATTTTATTCCACCACTCGCGGTGGACGCAGCGCACACGCACGGGTATGGAAGGCAGGCCGACACGTTGGGCCATTGCCAGGCGGTGCAAGCCGCGATTGATCTTCAGGATGCGGCCTTGGCGCGAGATGGCCACGCCGATCTCGTCGCGGGTGCGCTCGGGTCGATAGCCCTCGGTGGCCATGCTGTCCAGAAACCCCACATAGACTTCGAGATAGCGCAATATCTTCTCCGGCGTGTCCAGCAAGATGCCTTCTTGATGCGAACACCACGGCTGACCGCTTTCCAGCGCGGACAGCAGTTCCTGATACCTCTCGGTGCGTGTCAAATCGTGCCGGTTCTCGTCCAGGTCGGAGATCAGGCGGTAGCGGGTGCCGACGCGTAGATCTTCGCGGCGCTGATCCCAGTTCCCATCCCAGATGAAGAACATGGACGAGGGGCGTTTCTCGCCATCGGTGCTGATGCGCACGGCGATGCGTATCAGCTTGCGCGGGTCAACGTGCAGCGTCAGGGCTTCATCGCCCAGGGCAGCTTCCAAGGAGCGACGGGGCAAGCCTTGCGCCTCTATGTATCGGCTACCCGCCCTTTGCTCCAGCCAACGTTGGAACAGCAAGCGGTCCACTGGCAGTCCAACATACTGCTGCATGCGATCGCGGAGGGAGTGCTGCATGTAGGCAAGGCGTACCCGCCATTGAATTTCTTCTGCAGTCAGGTCGGCGAATTCGGCCTCCCCTTCGGGGCCGAGCAGGGCGCGTGGAGAGTCGGCCGCGTGGTCCTCCCGCCCTTCATGGTCTGTCGTCTTCATGAAAACCTCTCTGGCGCTTTCGCGTGCAGGGCAAGTGCAAGCAAGGCGAAACGAGTTGTTTTGATGATTGACTGTATCTATGAAAGGGCAAGGTCGATGTAACCAGAAACAGCGGTTCTTGCTGGATCTGTCATAGGCGCTGTAGGAGGGAGGCGCCCCTACGGTCGGTGTTACATCGTTAATGGATACGCACTTACACGTTTTGTTTAACTGGCGGGCGCGAAAGCAACAGTTCGCACCATAGGGAGGGGCCTCAAGGAAGGTTTTCGTTGAAGACCACGCTGATCTGCATGGCTTCAACCCCCGCCATGGCTTCGCGGCCTTCGCGTAAATTGGCGAAGATACGCACGCTGTTCATGATGGTGGAGTGCAGGTTTTGATTGATCAGTGCATCCATAGATCCGTCCACCAGGAGCGCGCGCGTATCGGGTGTCAGGCCGTGGCCCACGAACACCACACTTTGATCCCGGCCGACTTCTTTGAGGGCGCGCGCGACGCCATCGGACGCGCCGCCAATGTTATAGATGCCCGCAAGTTCGGGGTGCTGCTCAAGCAATTGACGAGTCTGGCGGTAATTGGTGCCGGCGTCATCATGGCCTTCGCGTAGTCCTACCACCTGCAAGCTGGGGAACTTCTCTTCCAGAATGTGTTGGAAGCCCATCTCGCGTTCCTCATGTCCCCGATAGTGTCGGCTGCCGGCGATCATAGCCACCTTGCCGGAACGCGGCCCGATAAAGCGGCCCAGCAGCAAACCGGCAGTTCGTCCTGCGGCACGGTTGTCCAATCCAACATAGGCGGCCCTGCGGGAACTGGACAGGTCGGAAATAAGAGTCACAGCGTGTACGTTCTTATCGGCGAGCGTATTTACTGCTTCGCGCACCAAAGGATGCTCCAAAGCCATGAAGGCGACGCCGTCTACACGCCGCCCCTCTCGCAACAGGGTGTCCACGAGCACTTGCGGGTTGAACCCCTCGACATAGCGGCAGCGGCATTGCACGTTAAAGGGCTCGAACTGTTCATGCGCGATGTCGACGTAATCGCCGAGCATGTTCAAGAAGCGGTTCGTGCCTGCAGGCAAGATGAACGCCAGGCGCAAAGGTTGCGGACGCAAGGCTTTATACAAGTCGTCCTGTGGCAGATAGCCCAGTTGTGCCGCTGCCTTGAGAACCAGCTGTACGGTTGCCGGCCTGACTCCGGGGCGATGGTTAAGCACGCGATCTACGGTTGCCGTCGACACCCCGGCTTGTTGCGCGACATCAGCAATCACCACCCGAGATGTTTGAGGGCCTTTCATTTTATATTAGTCACATCAAAAACCATCATGGGGTACGATTGACGTAATACGCCAATAGCTGCAGAATCTGCCTCAATCACTGAGACATTACGATAATGTTACATCAAAACTAATCAAGGAGACATCATGATCACTCATCTGCCCCGCATTGCCCGCAGGACGCTTTTTCGTGCGGCTGTACTCCTGGTCATGGGCGCCTGCGCTCCTGCTCTCAGCGCCAAGTCGATGGAGCTTCGCTATGGCCACATGAATTCGCCTAATAGCGTGGCTGGTATGCAGGCGCAAATGTTTGCCGACAAGGTGGCTAAGTACACTAATGGCGAAGTCACCATCAAGGTGTATCCGTCGTCGCAGTTGGGCAAGATGCAAGAAATGGCGGAAGCCACCTCAACCGGCGTAATCGCGATCTCGCACAATACGGCTGGAGGCACGGGTTCGCTTTACGAGCCGTTCGGTGCGTTCGACACTCCGTATCTGTATCGCGACGTCGATCATTTGATGAAGGTGACGGCCAGCGATTCCCCCTTGATGCAAGAGATGAACGAAGGGCTGATCGACGCGGCTGGCGTGAGGGTGCTCTATACCTATTACTTCGGTACGCGCCACCTTACGACCAACAAGGCGGTACGGACGCCGGCGGACCTAAGCGGACAAAAAATCCGTGCCTTGCCCTTTCCCATATACATGACAGGGGTCGAAGCGCTGGGCGCTGTGCCGGTACCCGTCGACTGGTCGGAGGTTCCCACCGCTTTGGCGACGGGCCAGGTATCGGGCCAAGAGAATCCGGTAAACGTCGTGCTCTCCAACAAGCTTTACGAATCGCAGTCCCACCTGATGCTGACCGGTCACATCATGAACGCGCAAGTCATCGTGATGAACCAAGGCGTATGGAAGAAATTGACCGATGCACAGCGCCAGGCCTTTGAGAAAGCCGCGCTTGAAGTCCGGGCCGAGGCAACCGATATGGTGCAGCAACAAGAAGCGGAAGAGCTCGCAAAGTTGAAGGAGCTCAAAATGACAGTGATCGGTCCGGACGAGGGATTGGAGCTGGATGCTTTCAAGGCTGCTGCCAACAAGCTGGTAAACGAACGTTTTGCCGGTAAATACGGGCAAATCTACACGCAGATCGGCGAGATCAAATAACGGTCGCAGCCAGCCTGGCAAGCGCTGCACACTTGTGCAGCGCTCTATCCGTACGGAGCTAAACCATGTCTTCTCATACGCCTACGCCGCAGTCCGGCGAGATCAGCCGTGCATTGGATGTGCTGTGCCGGTTCTTCGAGCGCGTAGCCATCGCCATGCTGCTGATCACTACCTTTCTCGTCGTGCTTCAGGTCTTTGGCCGAAATCTATTTTTGGCCGGCTTGCCATGGGCTGATGAACTCGCACGCTACGGCGGCTTGGGCATTGTGTATCTGGCCATCCCCTTGTTGCTTTTGCATGACAAGCACATCGCGGTGGATATCATTTCCTCCCGGCTGCGAGGTGGGCCGCGTTATGCATTGCAAGTTCTGTCCGAAGCCATCATCGTTTTGTTCTCTGGCTTCTTCATGGTAGCGGGATACGAGTTCCTGTCGCGGGCGGGTAAGTTCACTACCCCGGCGCTCTCCATGCCCAACCTGGTTTTCTATCTTCCTACGACCATCGGCATGGTGTTGTTCGCCGCCGTCGCGGTACAACGCCTGTGGCGGGCGGTCAATCGTCGCCCTGTCGTCCACAGCGGGCAGGAATCGACATCATGATGAGCTTGTCCATACTGGTGTTGTTCCTGGTCATCATGTTGATGGGCGTGCCGATTGCGGTGGCCATGGGCGTGTCGGCCGGCATGGTTATATGGTGGCATGACTTACCCCTGTCGGTTTTGGCGCAGCGCATGACTAATGCATTGGACTCCACGCCACTACTTGCCGTGCCAATGTTCATCTTTGCGGCCAGCTTGTTCAATGCATCGGGCATCACCGGCCATCTGTTCGATCTGGTGCGCCTGATGGTTGGGCGCATACGCGGCGGCCTGGGGCAGGTTTCGGTGCTGACCAGCCTGATCTTCTCGGGGATGTCCGGTGCGGCACTGGCCGACATCGGTGCGCTCGGTGGCACACAGATGCGCCTCATGCGAGAGCAGGGCTACCGGGATGAGTTCGCAGCGGGCATTACCATGGCGTCCGCCACCATTGGGCCGATTTTTCCACCCAGCATTCCCTTGATCATCTTTGCGTCGGCCGCCGAAATTTCGGCCGTCAAGCTGCTGGTGGCAGGTGTAATTCCGGGCTTGCTGATTACCATCATGTTGATGGTTCAAATTGCCATCATGGCGCGGCTGCAGAATCTGCCACGCGACACTATCGAAACCAGCCGCCGTCTCATAGCCCGCAAGGCCTTCGTCGCAGCACCGGCGCTATGTGCTCCCCTGATCCTGATTGCCGGGTTGGTCAGCGGTTTGTTCGGACCAACCGAAGTCGCAGGGATCACCGTACTTTATGCATTGTTCCTGGGTTCTGTGGTGTATCGCCAACTGACCGTTCGGGCGGTAATCGATGCCGCTCGCGAGACAGTGCATTCGACCGCCAGTGTGTTGTTCATTGTAGGCGCCGCTGCCTTGTTCGCCTGGGTACTGACCATTGATCAAGTGCCGATGATCGCTACAGATCTTCTGCTGGCGTTGTCGGCCAACCCCATCGTATTGCTGCTGATCGTTAATGGGCTACTGCTGGTAGTGGGCATGTTCATGGAGTCCATCGCTGCCATTCTGATTCTTGCGCCGATCCTCACGCCTGCGTTGTTGGCGGCTGGGGTTGACCCCATACAACTGGGCGTGGTGGTGGTCCTGAATCTGATGATAGGCCTGCTGACACCACCGGTAGGAATGAGTCTTTACATGGTCAGCATTGTGGGCAAGATGCCGCTACATCGCGTCATTGCCGGTGCCGTTCCGTTTCTCGTGCCGCTGATGCTGGCTTTGCTGCTGATCACACTGGTTCCCGCCGTCTCGCTTTGGCTGCCCGGCGTATTCCTGGGCTAATTCACTTCTGCTTTCAAGGACAGACATGAGTCGTTTTTTCGGCGAGATTCGCCAATTGGGTTATGTGGTGCACGATATCGAGGCGGCCATGGCGTACTGGAGCGGTACGCTGGGCGTTGGTCCCTGGTTCTACAACCCGCAGGTACCCATCCGCAATTATCATTACGAAGGCAAGCAATACGAGCCCCATAACTCGGTGGCTTTGGCCAACTCCGGTTTTGTGCAGGTCGAGCTGATACAGACTCGCAACGACGTACCGTCCATGTATCGGGATTTTCTCCTGCAGGGGCGTACCGGCTTGCAGCACGTGGCCTACTGGACCGAAGATTACGACGCCGACCTGCACCGCGCAATCAGCCAAGGCTTCAGGCCTGTCATGAGCGGCGAAGTCGGCGAGCGCGGCCGTTTCGTGTACTTCGATACTGAATACCATCCGGGCACGGTTATCGAGCTGTCGGAGGTCGCTGGCCCCAAGGGCAAAATGTTTGACCTCATCCGCAACGCTTCGCTTGATTGGGACGGCAGCGATCCCGTGCGCCAGTTTCCCGATCTGGGCAGCCTTTAGACGCGCTGCCCCGCCTCTCCATTTGAAGATTTGATGCCACCATGAACGCTGATCGATTCCAAGCCACCTATTTGATTGAAACACCGCTCGAGCCGGCCCGCGTGGCCGACATCATGGCGGGTGAACAATCTTGCGGGACCTTCACGCGGGTGCAGGGCGAAACTGATGAGCTGCGGGAACGGGCGCGAGCTACGGTGGAGAGCGTCGAACTGCTGGAAGAGGCGCAACAGGCTTCGTTGCCCAACGCCTGGCTTGCTCGGCAGGGCAACCCGGGGCCATGGCAACGCGCTCGCATCCGCATCTCGTTTCCCAGCGACAACATCGGCGCCAATTTGCCGACGCTGGCGTCAACGGTAGCGGGCAATCTGTACGACCTGGGCGAAGCCACCGGCATGCGTCTGGAGTCATTACAGTTGTCAACGGCGTATCGACGGCGTTTCGACATCCCGACCTTTGGCATCCCGGGCACCCGCAAAGCCACGGGGGTGGCGGCAGGCGCCTTGATAGGCACCATTATCAAGCCCAACGTCGGCCTTGATGTGGATCAGACCGCCGCGCTGGTGCGGCAACTGTGCGAGGCCGGCGTCGACTTCATTAAAGACGATGAAATATGCGCCGACCCCGTGTATGCACCGTTGGCGGCACGCGTGCCAGCCGTCATGGCCGTGATACGCGACCATGAGCAACGAACCGGCAAGCATGTCATGGTTGCCTTCAATATCAGCGACGAAACGGACGCCATGCGTCGGCACGCCGATCTGGTGGAGCGCGAAGGCGGCAGTTGCGTCATGGCGAGCCTCAATGCATGCGGGTACTCTGCCATCCAGTCGTTGCGGCGCAGTACACCGCTGGCGCTGCATGGGCATCGCAACGGTTATGGCGCCTTGTCGCGCCACCCGCTGCTCGGCATGTCGTTTCAGGCGTATCAAACCTTATGGCGCTTGGCAGGTGTTGATCATATGCACGTGCATGGCTTGCAAGGCAAATTTTCGCAATCCGACCAGGAAGTTGTGGAATCGGCGCGTGACTGCCTGACGCCTCTTGCCGAAGATATCGATGACGTCGTGATGCCCGCCTTTTCGTCCGGCCAATGGGCGGGCACCGTACCGGCGACCTACGCCGCCATCGGCCACGACGACTTGCTTTTCATGTCGGGCGGGGGCATTTTGGCACATCCCGATGGACCAGCAGCCGGCGTGGCGAGCTTGCGTGAAGCTTGGCAAGCGGCGAAGAACGGTATTGCTTTGCCTGTTTTCGCGACGCAAGCCCCGGCCCTGCGGCGCGCGCTGGAATTTTTCGGCGCTCGCTAGCATGCAAGTATCAAGGCCCATGTTGGCGTTCTACGGTGACGACTTCACTGGCGCGACCGATACGCTGGCTACCTTGGCGGGCGCTGGTCAGAACGCCTTGCTTTTTTTGCGTGTGCCCGACGATGCTCAACTGGCCTCTGCCGGTGCGCTGGATTGCGTGGGTATTGCCGGAGCCGCTCGCTCGATGAGTGCTGCAGAACAGCAGTCGGAGATGACATCGATCGGTGCCTTTATGGCGCGCCTGGGGGCTGCAGTTAACCACTATAAAGTTTGCTCGACCTTTGATAGTTCGCCTGACATTGGCAGCATAGGGCGGGCTGTCGGGATACTGCGCGATAGCTTGCAGGCGAACTTCCTGCCTTTCGTTGGCGGCCAGCCCAATCTTGGACGCTATTGCGTCTTCGGCCATTTGTTTGCCGCTTTCCAGACCGGCGGGCCGGTTTTTCGGCTGGACAGGCACCCCACCATGAGCCGGCATCCCGTGACGCCCATGCGCGAAGCCGATTTGCGTCTACATTTGGCTCAACAGGGGCTGCCCGGCATGGAGTCCGTTGCTTACACCCATTACGACTTGCCCGCAGACGAACTGGACGCGCTGGTGGACAGTTGTATTGAGGCGGCGCCCGATGGGGTGCTCTTCGATGTGGGTCATGCGTCGCATCTTCCCGTCATCGGACGGCAAATCTGGCTGCGGGCCGGTCAGGGCCCCGTATTGGCGGTGGGTGCCAGCAGCGTGGCCCAAGCGCTACTGGCGCACTGGGATGCTTCTGATGATCCCAGCGTTGCGAGTCCCAACGCCTATGCTGACTCGCCCGCGGAGCCGGCCGCTATAAGTGGCCCGGTTTTTGTGTTGTCGGGCAGTATGTCCCCCGTGACGGCACGCCAGATCGACGCGGCGGTTTCGTACGAGCGCATCGCCATTGACGTCGATGCGCTGGTAAGCGATCAGCTTACGGTACTGGAGCCGTTGCTGGCCCGGATAAGCGACAGCCTTGCCCGAGGACGTCATGTTCTGGCCTACACGGCCCGTGGCGAAACAGGCGAACGACAGCACGGGATTGCGCCCGCGACACTGGCGCGCGCTTGCGGTCACTTTTTGGCCCGCGTGCTGCAGCAATCTGAAGTGGGCCGCGTCGGTGTAGCCGGCGGAGATACTTCCAGCTACGCCATGCAGGCCCTGGATATTTGGGGACTGAGCTACCTGAGGCAAATCGAGCCCGGTATTGCCCTGTGCCGCACGCATGCTGACAACGCTGCGCTAGCGGGTGTGGAGATCATGCTCAAGGGCGGCCAAATGGGCTCTGATCTTGCCTTCGAGCACCTGATCGCCCCCTAAGCCGGCTAGCCGCGCCCCACGAAGGGCATATTGGTGGCCATGACCGTCATGAACTGTACGTTGGCATCAAGCGGAAGGCTGGCCATATACAGCAAGGCCTGTGTCACGTGGGACGTATCCATCACGGGTTCCGGCCGGGTTGTGCCGTCGGCTTGCAATACCCCCTTGCTCATGACTGCCGTCATGTCGCTGGCCGCGTTGCCGATGTCGATCTGACCGCAGGCGATGTCATACTTTCTGCCATCCAGCGAGGTCGCTTTTGTCAGCCCCGTTATGGCGTGTTTGGTGGCGGTATACGACACAGCGTTGGGCCGGGGCGCATGGGCCGAGATAGAGCCGTTATTGATGATGCGGCCGCCGCGCGGCTGCTGGTCTTTCATTAGCCGGAACGCGCCTTGCGTGCACAGGAAGGCGCCGGTCAGGTTGATGTCCACAGCAGCCTTCCATTCGTCGTAGCTGAGTTCCTCCAGCGATGCTGAGCGGGCGAAGATGCCGGCGTTGTTGAACAGCAAATCCAGGCGACCGAATTGATTTTTAATCTCGTCAAACAGGTGTGTAACGGCATTGGGATCGCTGACGTCGGCAGGCAGCACCAGGCACTTGCCGGGCAAGCCCGCAGCCGCAGCCGCTGTGGCTTCCAGAGCCTCTCTGCGCCGGCCTACCAGCGCCACGGCGTAGCCCTTTTCCACCAGAGCCAGCGCGATGTTCTTCCCGATCCCTGATCCCGCACCTGTGACTAAAGCGTATTGCTGTGTACTCATTACTGTCCGTCCTTTGTTGTTAATGGTTTTTTGCCTGGCTTGCGATCCCGGGCTGCAGCCGCACGCGGTTTGCGGGCGATCAGGCTGGAAGTCAGCCGCTTGAAGGCCACGCCCATGTGCTGCTGCATGGCTTCGCGAGCCAGATCCGAGTTGCGCGACCGCAGTGCCTTGAGAATGTCGCGATGCTCGGCGACTGCCTGCAACCATATATCGGCTGACTCAAAATGGCGATGCAAATGATCAAACAGCGGGCCCATGCGAAACTCGAAAAGCTGCTTGACCACGCCGATCAGCACACTGTTTCCCGTGGCTTCCGCAATGCGCACATGGAACAACTGGTCGGCCTCAAGGGGAACAATACCCGATTGCGCCTCGACCTCCATGATGTCGATGGCTTCCGCGATGGCGTTGAAGTGGGCGCGGGTGCCCACGCGGGCCGCCATGGCGGCGACCTCACCCTCCAGTAACGCGCGAGCGCGCACGACCTCAAGCGGACCTTCCTCGTGGGAGAGATCATATTTCTTGCGGGGGCGGGCAGGGGGATCGCACACGTAGATGCCGGACCCCATGTGCACTTCGATATAGCCTTGCACTTCCAGGACGATCAGCGCCTCCCGCAGAGAAGGCCGGCTGACCCCTAACTGGACGGCAAGTTCGCGCTCGGCAGGCAGCCGCGATCCTGCGGGGAACTCGCCCGCGAGGATCAGTTTGCGCAATTGTTCACTGATCTGTCGATACAGGCGTTGCGGCTCGATGATCTTGATGGGCATGCTTTAGCGCGCGGGCGGAAAGCCGACACCATAGCGCTTACCGCAAGCGGCAAGCGCCTCGGGTATGGTGGGATGCAGCGCCACGCCCTTGCCAAGTTGCTCTTGCCGCAAGGCCAGGCCGCGATCGCCGGGCAGGCGCACGGGATCGCCACCGGGTCGCGGTGGGCTGCTGCGGCAGGCGTCGCCGATGTGGTCCATTTGCCGGGCAAACGCGTCGGTGCCTCCGAATGCGGCTGGATCATGCAGGCCAAGGAAAACCGTGGCGCCCCAACCCTCGGGCGGGTCTGCTCGACCGTAGCCAGCCAGCCCCGCGGTCATCGCTTCCACCATCAGGGCCAGGCCGTAGCCCTTGTGGCCCGATCGCGGCCCGCCCAGCGGCATGACGGTTCCAGGTGGATCTGCAGACAGCACGCGTGGGTCGGCGGTGGGATTGCCCTGGGCGTCGTACAGGCATTCATGGTCGAACTGGCGGCCGGCCTTGTCCAGCCTGGTGCTCATGCCGTTGGTGACGATGGACGCGGAGATGTCGACGAGGAAAGGGGTGGTGGAAGTAGGTATGCCCATGGCCACCGGGTTGGGCGTGAACACGGCCTTGGTGCCGCCATGCGGCGCGACGCTGGCAGACGCGGGATCGGAGCTGGCCAGGGTGATCAGCAGGCCGCTGTCCGTGGCTTGCAAGAGGTAGGCGGCCAGGCAGGCAATGTGATGGCTGCGCTGGATGACCAGGCTGGCAGTGCCGTACTGTCGTGCGCGTGGCGCGAGGGTTTCGATGCCGTGCCGGACCAGCCAGGGGCCCGGCAGCCGGCGACCGTCCCATAGCAAGGCTGCACCTCTGTCGGATAACACCTGCGGCGAGCCGCTGACGGTCATGCCATGATTTTCGATCTGTGCAATATACGGAGCCAGCAATGCCAGGCCATGCGTGTCATGGCCCAGCAGGTCTCCCTCGACCAGTATGTCGGCAACCGTCGCGGCCTTGTCGGAGTCCATGCCGGCGGCCTGCAGCAACTGGTCGGCATAGTCGCGCAGCGCATCGGCGTCGTAGCGTGGTGTGGCCATCAGTACGTGGCCCTTCCACCGGAAACGTCGAACACGGCGCCAGTGGAAAAAGAGCATTCTTCGGAGCACAGCCAGGCCACCAGCGCGGCGATTTCTTCGGTAGTACCGAATCGGTTCATGGGTATCTTGGACAGCATGTAGTCGATATGTTCCTGTGTCATCTGAGCAAATATGCCGGTGCGCACGGCAGCCGGCGTCACACAGTTTACGGTGATACCGGTTTGCGCGAGCTCCTTGCCCAGCGATTTGGTCAGCGCAATCACGCCCGCCTTGGACGCACTATAAGCCGAGGCATTGGGATTGCCTTCCTTGCCCGCGATCGACGCAATATTAACGATGCGTCCATACCCATGCTTTTGCATGCGCGGAGCGATCGTGCGGCAGCACAGGAATGGCCCACGCAAATTCACGTTCATGACCTGGTCCCAGGCAGCCACCGGGTAGTCGCAGACGGAGACATTCGGGCCGGTGATGCCGGCGCTGGTCACCAGGATGTCTATCTTGCCGCCTGTTTCCATCGTGCTGTCGGCAGCGGCGTTGACGGCGTCTTCATCCGAAATATCGACTTGTTGCGTATGCACCAGCTCTTTATCCAGGGCCTTGGCAGCCTGCTGCAGGGCGCCCGGGTCGCGGTCCCACAAGGTGACGCGCGCGCCGCCTTGTTGCAGTCGGGTGGCGATCGCCAGGCCGATGCCTGCAGCCCCGCCGGTAACGACCGCGTGGCGGCCCGAAAAGTCGTAATGATTGTGTGCTGCCATGGTTACTCCTGATGCGTGATGGTGCAATGGTTGGGGTTGTTCATTCAGCCGGCCGTGCTTTTCCGCTTGCGCAGGTAGCGCAGCAGCAGCGGGGCGGTCCATATCAGTATCGTGACGACACCGAGTGTTCCGGCAATAGGGCGCTCGAAGAACGCAATAATATTGCCATCCGATTTGATGACCGAGCTGATGTAGTTCTCTTCCAGCATGGTGCCCAGCACCACGCCCAGTATGGTCGGAGCGATAGGAAAGCCGTTCTCTTCCATCAGATATGCCAACACGCCGAAGGCAAGCATGACCCCGACGTCGAAGATGCTGTTGTTGATGGCGTATGAGCCGACGATGCAGAACACCAGGATAAGTGGCATGAGCAATTGGCGGGGGGTGCGCAGTATATGCTTGGCAAGCTTGATCAGCGCGTAGCCCAAGGGCAGCATCAGCAGGTTGGCCACGATGAAGACGATAAAAATCGAATACATCGACACTGCGTTGTTGATGAAGATCATGGGACCCGGGTTCAGGTCTTTCATGTACAACACGCCGATCACGATGGCTGTAATGGAATCGCCCGGTATACCGAAAACCAGTGCGGGTATCCATGCGCCCGCCAACGAACCATTATTCGCGGCACTGGCCTCGACGATGCCTTCGGGGTGGCCGGTACCGAATTTTTCGGGTTCTCTGGAAAACTTCTTGCTGACGGCATACGACATATACGCGGCAATATCCGCCCCTGCCCCGGGGAGTGCACCCACGATGGTGCCCAGCACGCTGCCCCGCAGTACTGACTTCGGGTATTTGACAAGCAGCTTCCAAACGCCGCCAAATACACTGGTTATGGCGCTGTCCACCGCTTGCATGGGTTTGGCTGACGCGATGGCGTAGCGCAGGACTTCGGAAACGGCGAACATGCCGACCATGATGGGTATTAACGAGAGGCCGCCCAATAGATTGTCGCTGCCGAAGGTGAAGCGGGGATACCCAGTGGGGTTGCCCATGCCGACGCTTGTTATGGCCAGGCCAAGGAAGAGCGATACGAAACCCTTCAGGGGGTCGGCCGAAGCGATGAAGATCGCACAGGTCAGGCCCAGCAACACCAGCCAGAAGTATTCGTACGATGAGAATCGCAGCGCCAATTCCGCAAGGGCGGGGGCACCGATAATCAGTACAGCGGTGCCGAACAATCCGCCTATGCACGAACACACCAGGCCGCCGCCCAGGGCAAGTTCGGCCTTGCCTTTTTTGGTCAGCAGGTGAGCTTCGTCGGCATAGGCTGCCGAGGCCGGTGTGCCGGGTATGCGCAACAGGCAGCCGGGAACGTCGCCGGAGAAGATGGCCATCGCAGTGGCTGTCACCATGGCGGCAATGGCGGGTATCGGCTGCATAAAAAAGGTGACGGGCACCAAGAGTGCGACAGCCATGGTGGCGCTAAGCCCCGGTATCGCTCCGACAAACAAGCCGTAAGCGGCCGAGGACAGCACCACCAGCATGACGTTCAGCTGAAAAACCTGCTCGAATGCAGCGGCGAGGGTGTCTATCATGAGGGCTTCCTTCGTTTACCACGCCACGGATTCAAGTACACCCCAAGGCAACGGAACCTCCAGCAAGCTGTAGAACAGAAAGTGGATGAGCAGAGACCCGATGAGGGCGACCAGCACGGCCAGCTTGAGTTTGGCTCGAAACACCAGAAACAAGGCCAGCAGGAAGACGAAGGCACAGACCAGGAACCCCAGGCTTTCCGAGAAAGCGATATATAGCAGCAGGGTCAGGGGGATGAATAGAAATCCGGTCAGGATGCGGCCGTTGCGTAGTGCCGGATCCAGCCGTAACCAAGGATCACGCGGCATGTTTTTTACATGGCGCGCCACCAGTAGTACTGCACAAATGACGAAGCCCGAGCCGATCAGCGTCGGAAACATGCCTGGCCCGACGTTTTGCCCCGGCATAAGCGGCAGTGTCAGCGCATAGGCGATCATGCCCAAGCCCAGAACGCCCACGATCAGCCCGGCCAGCAGGTCGCTGATTTTCATGATGCCTCTCCATGGTGAGCCGGCTGACGCCGGCTCACGGGGTGGTGGGTTTACTTGGCCAGGCCCAGTGCACGCATGGTTTCGCCCATATTGGCATCGCCTTCATCCATGAACTTGGCAAAGCCGGCGCCATCGGCGTAGGCGACGCCAAAGCCGCGCTTGTCCATGAACTGCTTGTATTCGTCGCTCTTGTTGATCTTCTCGAGCGCCGCTTCAAGCTTCGCACTGACATCATCAGGCAGACCCTTGGGGCCGGCAATGCCGCGCCATACCCCTGTGGTCCAGTCGCTGCCGGTTGCCGACTTCAAGGTAGGCACTTTTGGATATAGGGCTGCGGGCTCTTTGGCCATGACCACCAAGGGTCGGGCCTTGCCGGCGTCTATCATGGCGCGGGCCTCGGGCAGTGCCGCCGGAACAATGTCCACACCGCCGGCGACCAGTTCGAGCATGGCTGGCGCTGCGCCGTTGGAAGGGACCCACGGCACGGCATTGATGTCTATATTCAGGCTTTTCAGCATGCCCGCCAGTGCGATGTGCCAGATGCCGCCTTGGCCCGTGCCCGAAGCCTTGAGCTTGCCCGGGTCGGCCTTGATGGCTGACAACAATTCGTCCATGTTTTGGTAGGGCGAAGATTCGCTGACGGTGACCGCTGCAGGACCGACGTTCATTAGGGCCAGGGCGGTGTAGTCCTTGGGCGTGAGTTCGGTAAGGCCCTGGTGGTGCATCATGGAAATTTCCACGGTAAGCATGCCCAGGGTGTAGCCATCGGGTTTGGCGCTGGCAATGGCCTGGTGGCCCACGACACCGTTGCCGCCCACGCGGTTAACGACATTGACCGGGTTGCCCAGTTCCTTTTCCAACAGCGAGCCGACGATGCGGGCAGTAGCGTCGGTACCGCCACCGGCCGCCCACGGCACGATCAGGGTGATGGGGCGCTCGGGCCAGGCGGCGGATGCCGTTCCCGAAGCAAGTATGGCTACAGTGACAGCGGTGACGTTAAGCAGCGATTTGAGCTTCATGTTGTCGTCCTCAGGGTGGTGGTCACGTGTTATTGGTATACGGCGGTCCTGCGGCTCAAGAATTTCACATCGACTACGGCGTGTCAAGCATTTGGTATTACCACTTTACCTGTTTAAATCTCTATACTTGATCCTTTCGAACCTCTTGCAGGAGACAGCGTGGTGCACGAAACCTTGGTGCCGATCAGTACTGTGACCCGTTCCGATCTGGCCCCCTTGGCCATACGGCTGGGGCAGGACGACAACGTTCTGATCGCCACCCGCGACATCAAGCCGGGTACCGACATACCGGCTGAATCTTTGATTTCATCCGAGGCAGTGCCGGCGGGGCACAAGATGGCGGCGCGGGACATAGCCGTTGGAGAAGCCGTGCGGCGCTACAACCAGATTATTGGCTTTGCCACCAAAGATATTGGCGCAGGCCGCCACGTGCACCTGCATAACCTGGCCATGCACGAGTTCGAGCGCGATTACGCTTTCTGTGCCGACGCCAGACCTCAAGAGCCGCCGGGCGAGGCATTGGTCTTCAATGGCATCGTGCGCCCCGACGGCCGGGTTGCCACCCGCAACTACATAGGCGTCATCAGCAGTGTCAACTGCTCGGCAACGGTCTGTCGCCAGATTTCGGACGCCTTCCGCGGCGATGCGCTGGCCGACTTCCCTAACGTCGACGGCGTAGTGTCCATCACCCACAAAACCGGCTGCGGCATGGCGTCGCAGGGCGAAGGCATAGATCTGCTTCGGCGTGTCATTGCGGGGTATATTCGCCATCCCAATTTTGCCGCCGTTGTGTTCATTGGGCTGGGCTGCGAGTCGAATCAGATTTCTGCATTGCTGGGCGCGGAAGGCCTGCAGGAATCCGACCGGCTGCGCACCATGACCATCCAGGACATGGGCGGCACCCGCAAGACCATAGAGCACGGCATCGAACTAGTGCGCAGCCTGCTGCCGCAAGCCAACCAGGTAAGCCGCCAGCCCGTACCCGTCAGTCATATCACCGTAGGCCTGCAATGCGGTGGGTCCGACGGCTACTCCGGCATAACCGCTAACCCCGCGTTGGGCGCCGCCATGGATTTGCTGGTTCAACATGGCGGTACGGCCATCCTTAGCGAGACACCCGAGATCTACGGGGCCGAACACCTGTTGACGCGTCGCGCTGTGTCGCGCGAGGTAGGTGAAAAGCTGATCGAGCGCATCCATTGGTGGGAAGCATACACCCAGCGCCTGGGCGGCGAAATGAACAACAACCCCTCTCCCGGCAACAAGGCAGGCGGCCTGACCACCATCCTGGAAAAATCGTTGGGCGCCGTGGCCAAGGCTGGCGCCAGCAACCTGGCCGATGTGGTCGAGTATGCCCAGCCCGTGAACGAATCAGGCCTGGTGTTCATGGATACCCCAGGTTACGACCCCGTTTCCGCCACCGGACAAGTGGCAGGCGGCGCCAACGTCATTTGCTTCACTACCGGACGGGGTTCGGTCTACGGCTGCAAGCCCACGCCATCGCTCAAACTGGCAACCAATTCGCTGATGTACCACCGGATGAGCGAAGACATGGACATCAACTGCGGCGCCATCCTGGATGGCGGAAAGTCGGTGCAGCAGGTTGGCGAAGAGATCTTCCGGCGCATTATTGAAATCGCGTCCGGCGAGCGCAGCCAAAGCGAAGTTCACGGGTTCGGCGAAGACGAGTTCGCCCCGTGGGTGCTGGGCCCCACAATGTAAGTCTGTTCAAAAAATAATCACCAAGGATACGTTTGCATGAAGGTGTTGATCACTGATTACGATTTCCCTGATCTCGAGCTGGAGCTCGCTTTGTATCGCGATGCCGGCATCGAAGTCGTTACGGCCCAGTGCCGCACTGAGGACGACGTTATCGAGGCGTCCGCCGGCTGCCAGGGCTTGCTGGTGCAGTACGCGCCGGTCAATGCCAAGGTGTTTGCCGCCAGGCCCGAGATCCGCATCGCCAGCCGCTATGGCGCCGGATACGACACCATAGACGTCGCCGATGCAGGCACGCACGGCGTGTGGGTGGCCAATTCGCCCGACTACGGCGTGGGCGAGGTGGCTACGCACGCGTTCGCCATGATGCTCGATCTATTGCGCCATATCACCTTCTACGACAGGGACATCAAGGCAGGCACCTGGCACTTCACCTCGTCAGGGCCGCTGCAGCGGGTGTCCGACATGACGCTGGGTATTCTGGGACTGGGCCGCATCGGCAAGCGCATGGCGCATATTGCCCGCAATAGTTTCAAGGATGTCATCGCTTGCGACCCGCACATTATTGATGGCGATTTTCCCGCCTACGTGCAGCGCGTCGATATGCCAACTTTGTTTGAGCGCAGTGACGCGATATCCCTGCATGTGCCGCTAACTGCCCAAACGCGTGGCATAGTCGATGCGCGCATGCTGGGCTTGATGAAGCAGGGCAGTGTGCTGGTCAATACCGCTCGCGGGCCGGTCGTCGATGTCGACGCCCTGGTTCAGGCCCTGGACGACGGTCGGGTCGCAGGGGCTGGGCTTGATGTGCTGCCTGTCGAGCCGCCCGACTTCAGCTCGCGCATTGTCCAGCATCCCCGGGTGCTGGTCTCGCCTCATGCCGCTTTCTATTCGCAGACGGCCGAGAAAGAGCTGCGCCGAAAAGCCGCCCAAAACCTGATCGACTGGGCGCGCACGGGCAGGCCGTCTTACGTAGTGGTGGAAGGCAGCCGCCAGCCCTGACCGCTACTCGGCGGCCGCTCCTGGCGGTCGTTTGAGATTCTGTGCCCACTCCCAGGCCACATCGCGCCGTAGGCGTCGGTTGACCGCGATGGTGATCAACATGGCCAGCAGCGCCCCGAGGCCGGCCAAGGCCATGTCTTTGTGGGCATCCCAGATGTCGCCCTGGGTGCCCAGGTATTGCATGCCCAGGTCGCCCCCAAACAGCATGGCCGCGCCCCATTCGATCAACTCGTAAAGCGCTGACGTACTGAGTGCGACATCCAGCGGCAGAACATACGCCCAGAAGCCGCGGACCTCGACGACGCGCAGGAAGAACTCCCTTATCGGGTAGAACAGCAAGAGTCCATAGGAAAAATGGACCAGCCTATCGTAGTGGTTACGTTCCCAGCCGAACATGCTATTGAATGTGTGACCGGTAAGTGCTTCCCACCAGGCGTTGTAGGGGACTTCCGAATAGGTGTAGTGCGACCCGAGGGTGTGCAGCGCCAGGAAAAACAAGATTAGCAACAGCGATGCATCCGAAAACCGGAACTGTCGGCGAACTGCCCAGAGCAAGCCGAAGAGCCCGATCACCAAAGCGTTTTCGAGCACCCATGCCGGACGGTCGTGCGGGTTGATCGCCAGAAAAAGCCACAACAGCACATAGGCGCCGGCCGCAACGCGCACCGCCTTGGCAAGCGCGGGCCGGGCCAGCGGCGGCGGGGCAAACGCCTGTTCAGACATGGCTTTCCATTTTCAATTCGACACGGCTGCTTACGGGCCGCCTTGTGGCTCGGTGGTATAAAAAATTGAGAGCAGGCCTAGGCCTGGAACCTAAAAGGACTTTCCATGAAACGTAAACTAACAGCAATAGCGGGTGTCGTGATGTGTGTCGGCCTGGCGGCATGCACGGCTCCTAAAGACGCTCAGGAATTGTCGCAGAAAACCGTGGAGTACACCTGCGGAACCAGCAACCAACCCGTGACGGTGCAATATACCTTCCAGGGCTACGAAGCCTTGGCCGCCAAGGTCATTTATAACAATCAGGCTGTGGACCTGACGCGGGCTACGACCAGCAATGCCGACATGGTGGGTAATACCTTCCGTGGCAACGGCTACACCTGGACAACCGATAAATTCAACCATGGGAATGTGCATGAGGCCCACGGCAAAATGCTGACCCAGGACAACACCCAGACGATCACTGGCCAGAACGCTACAGTCAGCAATGTTCTGGTAAAAGACTGCAATGCAGTAGCAACTTCGCCCAATTCCTAGTATTTACCGGGGTGGGCCGCCCGCCCGCCCCGGCGGCTGGTTGGACTTCAGGCACCATATCAGCATACAATACCCTCCTTTGGGGGAGTTTCCCCCGTCACAAGGCCGCTACGCAGTGGCCCGGCTTTTTAGCCGAAACACCATGCCCGACCCCTTAGGGTCGCGGAACAATCAGGTTGGCTACACGTAGCCGACACCGAAGCTTCGCAGGCTTACCCGCTTACCCCTGTCCAGGGGCGCAGTCGTTGCCTGTGTACGCTGAAACGAGACGCCTGTCTTGTGAACTTGTCTGGGTAAACCGGGGCGCTTTTGTGCCCGGGCATGGCCCGGGCGTAGCGTGCGCGTTTCGGCGGAAATACAAGGACAAAAAAGGATGGAAAACGCTGATTTTTTTCAATTGTCGATGCCTATGGCGCTGGTGCTGCTTATCGGCTTCTACGGCGCGACGTTTCTGCTGTCTTTATTGATCGGCAAGAAGCGAGAAAACGTCGACGGCTATATGGTCTCGAACAACGCCGTGGGATTTGGACTGGCGGCGGCCAGCATGATTGCCACCTGGATATGGGCGGCATCCTTCTATGCCAGTGCAACCTCAGGCTATCGATATGGGCTTTCCGGGCCGATACATTACGGCTTCTGGGGCGCCTTGATGATTTTCTTTATCTACCCGTTCGGTAGACGCTTTCGCAAGCTGGCCCCCAAAGCGCATACCCTGGCCGAAGTCATCAAGGCCAGACACGGCACCTCCAGCCAGATGATTATGGCGGTGTCCAACCTGATAGGCAGCTGCATCAGCCTGATGGTGAACTTTACGGCAGCCGGCGCGCTGGTATCGGTGCTAAGCCCGCTAAGCTTCATCCAGGGCGTACTGATTGCCGGACTAGGGGTTTTGTCTTACACGCTTTGGTCGGGATTTCGCGCGTCGGTCATGACCGATTTCGCGCAACTGATCGCGATGATACTCGCGGCGGTGGTGATTATTCCCTTGATTTTCTTTAACGCCGGGGGCACGGACATGTTGGTGGCCAATATGTCCAACCTGAGCAGCGAGCAGCTTAATTTCTTCTCGATGACCGCCATACTGGAGCAGGGCGCGCCTTACTTCGTGGCGGTGCTGGCCTACGCCATTGGCAACCAGACGATTGCGCAGCGCCTCTTTGCCGTTCGCGAAGACCTGATCAAGCCTACTTTCATCACCGCCACCATTGGCTATGGTGCCGTGGTGATTGGTCTGGGCATGTTGGGCTTGCTGGCGCTATTCACCGGGCTGCAACCGGTCGACGGCAATATGAACAACATCATCCCGCAAATGGCCTTGCAATACCTGCCGCCCTTTGGCATTGCGCTGTTCTTCATACTGGTGGTCGGCTCCTTGTCATCGACTGCGGACTCTGACCTTTCCGCGCTGTCGGCCATCGTGATGACGGACATCTACGGCAAGAACCTCGCACGTGGCAAGCCCAACCCCCGACGCATGCTGTGGTGGGGTCGCGTAACGATGATCGTCGCCACGATGATGGGCGTAATCTTTGCCACCTTACGGCTGGACATTCTGGTGATGCTGGTCTTCGTGGGAGCGTTATGGGGCGCCATTGTCTTCCCGGTCATCATCAGCTTCTACTGGGACAAGGTGAGCAACAAGGCATTTACGATGGCAGTTGCCGCGGCGGTGACCGCGTTTACGGTCGCACGCTTCGAGTTGCTGCCGCTGGAAGGCATCGTGGCTGTGTTTTTCGAGCTTAGCGCCTCCGTGGGTGCAGGGGTGGTGATCGGGCTGATGACGTTCGCCTTCTTCAATCGTAAGGCTGCCATCACAATGGGCCTGGCCGTCGCCATTGGGGGCATGCCCTTCGCTGTGGGCTTCCTGCGCGATTACACCGTATTGCTTAGCTCGCTGACTGCCTATGGGGTCAGTGCGGCGGTATGTGTGGCCATGAGTTGGCGCAATAAAGAGCGCTTTGATTTCGATCTGCTGGCGGAGCGTGTTACCTCGTTCCACCAGGAGCCTGTCGCCGGCAAGGAGTCCGTCGCGATACCTGTAGGCGGCGTTGCAACCGCCCGCACTTAAGGAGAACTGCATATGTCCAGTATTTGGCTTACTTTCTATATCCTGGTTTGGCCGGTGCTATCGGCCGCCGTACTGCTCGTACTCATTGTGGCCCTGGTGCGCGACATGCGCGCTGCCAGCAAGGAAGGCGAAACCATGGTCTGACGGGTGACGATGGGCCACGCTGACCGATGCGTCAGCGTGGCCGGTCCGTTTATCCCGAGTTGCGCAATCCGGCCGCTATGCCATTGATCGTCATGTGTATGGCGCGCTGGATGCGGCTTTCTTCATCGCCGGCCTTGCCGGCCTTTTTGTGTGCAAGACGATGGCGGCGCAACAGCTCAACTTGCAGATGATTCAGCGGGTCGATGTAGGCAAAACGTTCGCTCAGGGCCGCCCCCAGCAAGGGATCGCGCGCCAACAATTCGTGGCCGCTTACCTGCCGGAACATCGCCACGGTAAGTTCGAACTCTGCCTGAATTCGACCAAACACCTCTTCCCGCAGCTTCTTGTTCGGTACCAGGCTGGCGTAGCGACGGGCAATGCCCAGGTCGGTCTTGGCCAATACTTGCTCCATATTGGATAGCAGGATGCGGAAGAACGGCCAGGCTTCCGCCATCTGGCACAACTGGTGCAGGCGCTGATCCGGCGTTGCCGGCGCTCCCTCGCAACCCTTGTCCACGTAGGTGCGCATAGCGGTACCCACGCCGTACCAGCCGGTCAGCATCAGGCGGCATTGCGCCCAGGAAAATCCCCACGGAATCGCCCTGAGGTCTTCGATCTTCTGGCTGGCCTTGCGTGCTGCAGGACGAGAACCGATGTTCAGTCCCGCGATCTCGAGTATGGGTGTGGAAGCGAAGAAGTAATCATTGAAACCGGCTGTGCCGTAGACCAGGTCCCGATAGCTTTCCTGAGCGACACCGGACATGAAATCCATGGCCGCGCCGTAATGGGCCATGTTGTCGTCTTCCGACTGGGATTGCGCAGCATTGGCCGCCAGGCTGCTTTCGAGGGTGGCGGCCACGAAGTTTTCCAGGTGCCAGCGGCCGACTTCTGCATCCTTGTACTTGCCCTGTATGACTTCGCCTTGTTCTGTAAGGCGGATTTGGCCGTTGACTGTCCCGGGCGGCTGCGCCAGGATGGCATCAAAGCTCGAGCCGCCGCCGCGTGCCACCGAACCGCCGCGGCCATGGAACAAACGCAGCCTGGCCTTGCTCTTTTTGAAAACCTGTACCAGCTCGCGCTCGGCGCAATACAAGGCCCAGTTGGAGGTCAGATAGCCGCCGTCCTTGTTGCTGTCGGAGTAACCCAGCATCACTTCCTGTATGCCGTCTTGCGCATGGCGTACCCTTGCGGCCACTTCGGGCAAGCCCAGCCATTGCTCCATGATGGCGGAGCCCTGTTCCAGGTCAGGTATGGTCTCGAACAAGGGCACGACCATCAGGCCGTCGGCTGGCCGGCTGCTCCCCTCCGACGGTCCCGGCGGGCTTATCAGGCCAGTCTCTTGCTGCAGCACCAGCACTTCCAGCAGATCGCTAAGCGTTTCCGTGTGCGAGACGATGACTTGCTGGATGGCAGCCGAGCCGTATTTTGCGCGGCAGTTCGCGGCCATCCGCAGGATGGCAAGTTCCTTCTGGGTTTCGGCCGAGTAGCTCATCCATGGTGAAACCAGCGGACGAACCTGTTGAATTTCCTCGCGCAGCAAGGCGACGCGTTCTTCTTCGGACAAGCGGCCATAATCAACTGCCTTGCCCTTGAAGCGAACGCCTGCCGCCTTGAACAATTCGGTCAGCACACGTTCGTGTACGTCAGAGCTCTGGCGGAGATCGACGGTGGCCAGGTGAAAGCCAAAAATGCTTACCGCTTGCACCAGGCCAGACAGGCGCAACTGGGCGATCAGGCTGCCATGATGCTGATCCAGCGAATCGGCAATGGTTTGCAGGTCTTGCTGAAAGGCATCCGGGCTGCCGTAGGCGGGGGCGTCGTAAGTAGGGCGCAGGGCCAACTGCCTGCCTGTCAGCTTGCGTGCGGTGGCCGCCAGCCGGGCATACAAATGAATGAAGGCGCGCCGGTAGGGCTCGTCGACGCGGTGCGCCGAGCTGTCTTCGCTGACCATGGACAGGGCCAGCAGCTCCGGGCTGGCGCTACCCAGGGTACGGGACAGCGATATCTCGGTACCCAGGTCTTTGACTTCCTGCAGGTAATGACGCAACACGTGGGTAGATTGGCGCAACAGCGCCTGCTCGAGCGTGGCGGCGTCCACGTTGGGGTTGCCGTCGCGGTCGCCGCCTATCCAACTGCCCATGCGCAGGAAGGCGGGCAACGGTCGTGTCGAGACATCGAACAGCGTGCGTCCCGGTGCATGCAGCCGCATGGCAAGATCCTGGTACAGACGCGGAATGGCGGTCAGGAAGGTGCTGGTGTAGTAGCTTAGCGCGTTGTCGATCTCGTCCAGCACCGTCAGCTTTTGCCGCCGCAGCATACGCGTTTGCCACAGGGTCGCAACCAGACCCGTCAGGCGTTGCTCGAGCAAGCGTTGTTCGGATGGCGTAAGTGTGGCGTCGCTTTGATTCAGTTGGCGGGCGATTTCCCGGTGCAGGTCCAGGGTGCTTTTGCGCTGGACTTCGGTGGGGTGGGCTGTCAGTACCGGCACGATGCAGGCTTGTTCAAGGTAGCGCAACACCTTCCGGCGGCCCACGCCGTTTTGCTGCAGCAAGTCCAGCGCGTGCTGCAGACTGCCGCGCATGGGCAGCTCGGCCTGCAATTCGTGTTGACGCTGCCGCCGGTTCTGGTCCCTGTCCTCGGCAATATTGGACAGGTGCAGGAAGTAGCTGAACGCGCGCGCTACCGAATTGGCCTCGGCATCGGCCAAGCGGGCGATCTGGCGCTCCAGGATCTGGCTGTCGCGAATATTGCCTTCCCGGCGAAACTTCACGGCTGCCCGGCGCAGCTTCTCGATGACATCGTAAATTGCCTTGCCTTCGCATTCTCGAATGACATCGCCCAGGGTCTTGCCCAACTGCCGGATGTCCTGGCGTAGGGCGGTGGGTTCCATACTGCCTGCTGCTTTTTGATTCACAAAGTCTCCCAGAAGATTGCTTGGGCGCTCAGAAGGCGCTACCTGTTTTTATCGAAAGTTTGCATCCGTATGGCGTCAGGCTGGAGCAGTCTTGCCGCCCGGCCACCACAGTACGTCGCCGTCCGCGGATTCCGATACCTGCAGCGCCACCAGTTTGCTCGGCTGGCATGGGCCGCCGGTGCATACCCCGGTATCCGGGACAAAGGTGGCACCGTGGCGCGCGCACATCAGTTGGTCTCCGGCACGCGTAAACACGCTGTTTTCCCAGTCGAGCTCCGCACCCATGTGTGGACAACGATTCAGGTAGCCGTGCACCTTGCCCCGATAGCGGATAAAGAAAGCGGTGGCCGGCTCGCCGGCATGGAGCACGTCCAGCTTATGCGCCAGCCCCCCGTCCACGAGCGCTGTCGACGGGCAGACTGTTATGGCTTCAGCGACCATGCGTCACAGGCCTCCCGCGCATTGGATGACCGTCCCGGTAACGTATGAGGCGGCCGGGGACAGCGCCCACACTATCGTGGCGGCGACCTCTTCAGGGTGGGCCAGCCGCCCCATGGGGATCTTGGGCGCCACGCGTTCGGGCCGACCCGGCTCACCGGCCGTGGCATGGATTTCCGTCAAGGTGGAGCCGGGCGCGACGCCCAGTATTCGGGTGCCGCTTGCGGCGACTTCGCGCGCCATGCCTATCGTAAAGGCGTCTATGGCCGCCTTGCTGGCTGCATAGTGCACGTACTCGCCCGGGCTGCCTGTGCGCGCCGCCACCGACGATACGTTCACGATGACTCCGGGTTGGCCGTTACGGGCGAAGCAGGCCAGGGCCATGCGGGTGCACTGCATGGTGCCAAAAACATTCACCTGGAAGACTTGCTCTATGGTGGCGTCCGTTGTCTGCGAGAAAGGTCCTATGGGACCGGTAATGCCGGTGTTGTTTACCAGTGCAGTCAGAGGGCCCAGCACTCGCTCGGCCTGCTCGAACATCGGAGCGATGTCGGCGGGCTTGCCGACATCGCCTTGCAGCGCGATAGCCTTGCGGCCTTCCGCCTGAATGGCTTTGACCACCTCGAGAGCGGCGGCCTGGTCCTGCCTGTAATTGACAGCAACATTGAACCCCAGTCGCGCAGCGGCAACTGCGGTGGCCGCGCCTATCCCGCGACTGGCGCCGGTAATGAAGACGGTGGGGGTGAGCTGTGACATGCGGCTTCCTGTAGCTTGGGCGATTTTTGCATTCTATCGCTAGTGCACAATTGTCGCCGCGTCGGTGCCTGTAGCGTCTGCAGGGTCATCAAGACGTTCGCGCCGGGCGGGGGTAAACTCTATAAAATGCTTGGCGACCGAGCCTTCCCGTCGCTGGCCGCCTCCCTTGAAAGCTGAAAGGAACAACATGAGCAAAACCAAACCCCTGCGATCCGCCAACATTACACAGGGTCCAGCCCGCGCACCGAACCGGTCCATGTACTACGCGCTCGGTTACAAGGAAGAAGATTTCAACAAGCCCATGGTGGGCGTTGCCAACGGGCATAGCACCATCACCCCCTGTAACAGCGGTCTGCAGAAGCTGGCTGACGCCGCCATTGCGGCAATCGAAGAGTCAGGCGGCAATGCGCAGGTATTTGGTACGCCAACGATTTCCGACGGCATGGCCATGGGCACGGAAGGCATGAAGTACTCGCTGGTCTCCCGCGAGGTTATCGCCGATTGCGTCGAAACCTGCGTGCAGGGCCAGTGGATGGACGGCGTCGTAGTTATCGGCGGCTGCGACAAGAACATGCCAGGCGGCATGATGGGCATGCTGCGCGCCAATGTGCCATCCATTTACGTCTATGGCGGCACCATACTTCCTGGCCGCCTGCACAACAAAGACCTCAATATCGTCAGCGTGTTTGAGGCCGTGGGCGAGAACGCCGCCGGCCGCATGAGCGATCAGGAACTGCGGCAAATCGAGTTGCACGCCATACCGGGGCCGGGTTCCTGCGGCGGCATGTACACGGCCAACACCATGAGCTCTGCCTTCGAGGCACTGGGCATGAGCCTGCCGTATTCGTCCACCATGGCCAACGTGCACGACGAGAAAACCGCCTCTGCCGCCGAGTCGGCGCGGGTCTTGTTGAAGGCTATCGAGCTCGACCTCAAGCCGCGCGACATCGTCACGCGCGCATCCATCGAGAACGCAGTCAGCGTCGTGATGGCCACGGGTGGTTCGACCAACGCCGTGCTGCACATCCTGGCCATTGCCCATGCGGCAGGCGTCGAGTGGACCATCGACGACTTCGAGCGCGTGCGCCAGCGTGTTCCGGTTATTTGCGACCTGAAGCCCAGCGGGCATTATCTGGCGGTCGACCTGCACCAGGCCGGCGGCATCCCCCAAGTGATGAAGGTGCTGCTTGCGGCTGGTTTGCTCAATGGCGATTGCATGACCATTACCGGTCAGACCATAGCCGAAGTGCTCAAGGACATTCCCGATACGCCACGCGCCGACCAGAAAGTCATCTTCCCGGTCGACAAGGCGCTATACAAGCAGGGCCACTTGGCCATTCTGAAGGGCAACCTGTCGCCGGAAGGCGCTGTCGCCAAAATAACAGGCTTGAAAAATCCTGTCATCACCGGCCCTGCGCGTGTGTTCGACGACGAGCAATCCGCCCTCCAGGCCATCCTGGCTGGCAAGATCAAGGCGGGCGATGTCATGGTTTTGCGTTACCTCGGACCCAAGGGCGGGCCCGGCATGCCCGAGATGCTGGCGCCTACAGGCGCCCTCATCGGCGCCGGCCTGGGCGATTCGGTAGGTTTGATCACCGATGGCCGCTTCTCGGGTGGTACCTGGGGCATGGTGGTGGGGCATGTGGCGCCGGAAGCGGCAGTGGGTGGCACGATAGCCCTGGTGCAAGAGAACGACTCGATCACCATCGATGCGCACCAGTTGCTGTTGCAGCTGCACGTATCGGACGACCAGCTGGAGCAGCGCCGTCAGTCCTGGACTGCGCCTGCACCACGCTATACCCGCGGGGTACAGGCCAAGTTCGCTTTCAATGCGTCCACGGCCAGCACGGGCGCGGTTCTGGATAACTTCTAGCGCGTTCTTATTCGGCGTCGAAAGCCGTCCGGTAGCGCCACAGCAGCCACAGGCAAATACCGGACGGCACCACCAACGAGGCGAAAGCCAGGCCATAGCTGCCCAGCGCGGTAGCGATCAAACCAAAGAGGGGTGGTCCGACGACGACACCCATAAATGTCATGGACAGCGTGCCGGCCGTTGCCATGCTGGTTTGGCCGGGCGGCGCCTGGCGCGCCACTTCAGCCAGATAAACGCCATTCCAGCCGACGGCACAACTGCCAAATACCGCCACGACGATCAGTACGGCCACGTGCGAGTCGATGCGGCCCAGAAAGGGTGTGATGACGGCGCATAAGATGATCAGCAGCGCCACCACGATCAGCATGTTGGTCGAACCCAGGTAACGATCAGCCACGTAGCCCCACAGCAAGCGACCGGCAACCCCCGCCGCCTGGGCCACCGCCAGGACGAAGCCCGCAAGCACCAGTCCCATCAGCAAGTCGTGGTGCAAAAAGGTCACCAGGTAAGTCGACAGCGACAACTGGGCAATGGAGAACATGAAGGACACCGCGGCCAGTACCGTCAGGCTGCGATGGCTGAACACCAGGCGCAGGGGTCCGGCCAGGCCGCTACCGAACGACAGGCGCTGGGTTTTGTCCTTGTCCGCGTCCAGCGTTGCACATAAGGGCTGGATCGCTACCGCGCAAAGGATGCTGGCGGCGGCGACAGTCAGGAATGCCGCTTGCCAGCCGATCAGGTCGGCCAGACCGGGTACGATCAAGCCGGCCAGCACGCCGCCCAGTGGTACCCCGGTTTGCTTGATCGAGAACACGAAAGACATGCGGTGAGCGGGCGTGCTACGCACCAGCAGGTGGGAGCTGGATGGCGTGATCGGGCCGTAGCCCAGCCCGACCAGGACTGCGCCCAGAGCCGTGGCGATGGGTGACTCGATGGTGCACACCGCGACGCCTACGCCGCAGAGCAGCAAGCCGGTCTGGCTGGCACGTATGGCGCCAAAGCGCCGTACTGCGCCGCCCGACAGCAAGCTGGCGGTCATTGCGCCGGCATAGGCCAGCGCGATGTAAAGCCCGACATAGGCGGCTGATATTTCCAGGGTGGCAGCCACGGCGGGCGCGACGACCGGCAGCGTGAGCAGGGACATCGCCACCAGGGACTGCACGGTCAGAGTCGCCGCGAGCACCAGGCCTGCCGACGGAATAGGATTCATGTTTTATTTTCTGCGTTAGCTACCTGGCGTATCATAATCTTTTGAGCCAGCTGCCACACTACACCAGGACATACCGTGTTAACTGACGAACAGCGCGCGATGCAGCGCGACATCATCAATGAACTTAACGTGAAGGCCGATTTCGATGCGGAAAGCGAGATCCGGCGCCGAGTCGCCTTCCTGGCCGATTATCTGGTCGAGACCAATACACGTGCCCTGGTCCTGGGTATCAGCGGCGGGGTCGATTCGCTGGTGGCAGGGTGTTTGGCGCAGCGGGCGGTCGATGTGGTCCGTAACCGCGGGCGTGAGGCCACCTTCATTGCCATGCGGCTTCCTTACGGCCAGCAACGCGACGAGTCCGACGCTCAGGCAGCCCTGCAGGTGATCAGTCCCGACAAGACCTTGGCGGTCAATATCCAGGCAGCCAGCGACAGCATGCTGCAGGCGCTGGTCGAAGGCGGAACGGCGTTTCGTGACGCCACCGAGCAAGATTTTTTATTGGGCAACATCAAGGCGCGTCAACGCATGATCGCGCAATATGCCGTGGCCGGCGCTTATGGCGGTCTGGTGGTGGGAACCGATCATGCGGCAGAAGCCCTGATGGGGTTCTTCACTAAATTTGGCGATGGCGCGGCTGACATCACGCCATTGGCTGGCTTGAACAAGCGCCGCGTACGGGCGCTGGGAGCGGCCATGGGAGCCCCCGAAGCGCTGGTCATGAAGATACCGACGGCCGACCTGGAGTCGTTGTCGCCGCTTAAGCCGGATGAGGACGCTTTCGGGGTTACCTACGGCCAGATCGACGACTTCCTCGAAGGCAAGGACATCCCCGCCGCTGCAGCCGACGTCATCTTATTAACGTATCGCAGGTCGGAACACAAACGCTCGCTGCCCATAGCGCCCTGATTTCCTTGCAAGTCGCACTGCTGTTTCTCCTGGCGCTGTCCGTCCTGGGCACGTCGTTCCTGTCTGGTGTTTTCGGCATGGCCGGCGGCATGGTCCTGATGGGCATCCTTGTTGCCTTTTTGCCGGTGTCCGCTGCCATGGTATTGCATGGCACCGCGCAAATGACATCCAACGGCTGGCGCGCCTGGTTGTGGCGCCGCAATACCGACTACCGCATATTCGCCCGCTATATAGTGGGATTGCTTGCGGCAGGCCTGCTGTTCAGCTTCATAGGTTTTGTTCCCGATCGTGCTCTGGTGCTGATCTCACTGGGCATCATTCCGTTTCTTGCGGTGTTGATCCCGGGGCGCTATGTGCCTCAGGCCAGCACGCGCTATGGCGCTGAGGTCTGCGGCTTTCTGAACACATGCATGCAGTTCATTGCCGGCGTATCAGGGCCCTTGCTGGATGTGTTTTTCGTACGAAGTCCGATGGATCGCAGGGCAGTGGTCGCAACCAAGGCAGCGTGCCAGACCTTGTCCCACGCGGCCAAGCTGGTTTACTTCAGCTATGCCATGGGCGGCGAGAGCGGCGTCGAATACATAGCGATGGCCGTTGCCGTCGCCATGGCCATCGCCGGTACGACCCTGAGCAAGTTCGTATTGGAGAAGCTTTCGGATCATCAGTTCCGGCGCTGGACCCAGGGCCTTGTCATGGTGATAGGCTCGGTGTATTTGACCCAGGGCATCTACGTGCTGGCTACCCGCTAGCTTGCGTCGAGCAGCCCGAAGTAGTGGGGTATTCGTTGCAAGGCATATTCGGCGCTCGCGAGCCGGATTTCCGTTCGGTCGCCCGGAAAGCGGCGTGTCTCGCTGAAAAGGACGGCATCGCCCGGCTTATCCCCATCATGACGACGAAAAGCCCAGGCAAAGCACTGCGTTCCGGCCGGGATGTCGTCGTCGACGTCGTCCGTTACCCCCGTGTTCGAGATAGCCACATTGGCGCGGCTATTGCCCAATGCGCCTTGAGCCATCTCGCGCGCGACTTCTTCGCTGGTCAGGTTGTAGCGCTCCAGTGTCTGGTCCGAGACCGACAGACAACGCTGCTTGGCCTGGACCGAATAGGTGACAAAGGCGCAATCCAGCAATTTTCCCGCGCCCGGGATGTCGGCCAGCGTGGCGGCTATCAGCCCCCCAGTGCAAGACTCGGCCGTCACCAGCATCAGGTCGTGTTCGCGCATGAACCCGGCAACCTCTTCCATGTTTTTCATTGGGTGCTCCTTGTTCCGCTAGCTTTCCAGATCGCCAAGAAAGCGGTCCCGCCAGCGCGACAGATCATTGGCGCGCAAGACTTCCATCAGGTGCTCGTATCTTTTCTTGCGCTGTTGCAAAGGCATGCGCAGAGCAAGATCCAGGCCGTCGGCCATGGCTTTGGTATCGAAGGGGTTCACCATGATCGCGCCATCCTGCATTTCGGCGGCCGCACCGGCAAACTCGGACAGCACCAGTACCCCGGGATCATCGGCCGGTTGCGAGGCAATGTACTCTTTGGCAACGAGGTTCATCCCGTCACGCATGGGTGTGACCAGGCCCACCTGAGAGGCGCGGAAAAACGACATCAGCAAGCTACGTTCGTAAGACCGGTTCATGTAGCGTATGGGTGTCCAGGAAAGCTCGGTCCACTTGCCGTTGATGCGTCCGGCAGCACTTTCCAGCTGGCGCCGAATTTGCCGGTATCCCTGTACGTCTTGGCGGGACGGCGGGGCGATCTGCACCAGTGTCACTTTGCCGCGATGTTGCGGCGCAGTTTCCAGCAAGCAGTCGAAGGCATCGAAGCGCTGTACCAGCCCTTTGCTGTAATCAAGGCGATCAACGCTCACGATAAGCTTGCGATGCTGCAGGCCGGCCTTCAGGGCGTCCAGTTGCTTGGATCGCGCTGATTGCTTGGACAGTGTTTTCACCTGGTCGGGATGAATGCCGATCGGGTAGCTGCCCACCCGGATACGGCGCTCGCCCACTTGCAGTATGTCTCCTTCGAGGACGCCGTCCAGATGGCGAGTGGCGTAATCGACAAAGGCCTGGGTATCGCCTTGGGTCTGAAAGCCGACCAGGTCGTACTGGCAAAGTGCCAGCACCAGCTCGCGGTGCCGCGGGATGGTCCGCAGCACCGAAGGGCTGGGGAAGGGAATGTGCAGGAAGAAACCGATGCGGTTGTCCAGGCCCTGTTCGCGGCAGGCCTGAGCCAAAGGGATGAGATGGTAATCGTGCACCCAAAGGCGGTCCGTGGGCTGGGCCAGCGTCGCCAGCAAGGCGGCAAACCGTTGGTTGACTTCGACATAGCCCTTGTAGTCTTCCCCGTTGTACTGGCTAAGGTCAATACGGTAATGAAATGTGGGCCACAAGACGCCATTGGAAAACCCCCGATAGTAGCGGTCGTAATCGCGTTGGGTCAGCGGTATGGTGCAGAAGTCGATGTTATCTACGGTCTCGGTGACGGGCGCCGTGGAAGGCTCGCCCGATATATCGCCGCTCCAGCCCAGCCAGATGCCGCCCGTCTCGCGCAGCGCATCAAGCACGCCGACTACCAGGCCGCCCGCCGTGCTCTTGCCTTCAGTGATGGGCGCCACACGATTCGATACAACGATCAACCTGCTCATTCTTGGTCCTTGTTTCCGGTGGCTGGTCCGGCGTGCTGTGTCATGCCGACGGTAGGCTGGCCAGCCAGGCGCGTAGGGCTTCGGGGTTGGGCAGACGCGAGCGCGCTTGTGTCGGGCCGCCGCCGATCTTGATTGTGATGCCGTCCATGGCGTTGACGGCGGCAAACGCCGATTCGTCGGTCAGATCGTCACCGGCCATCAGCGCCATGCGGCCGCTAAACGGTGGCGTGCTCATAAATGCGCTTACCGCTGTGCCCTTGCTGACGCCCCGCGGCTTTATCTCTACCACCATCTTTCCCTTTTGAAGATCGAAGCTATGGCCGTGGTGCGCGAGGGCGCGCAGGACCGACGCCTGGACCTGAGCGGCCAGATGCGGCGCGTTGCGATAGTGGAACGCCACGGATAAGGCCTTGCGTTCAAGCAGGGTTCCGGGCATGGATGCGGCATCGCGCGCCAGCGCGCTGGCAATCCCCGTCAAGGCGTCATGGTCGATGGCCACGCGCTTGACCTGGCCTTGCGTGTTTCTGACGTGCGCCCCGTGCAGGGCAGCGCAAGGCAGCGTCAGCGGGGACAGCATGCGGTCGATGTCGGGGGCGTCCCGGCCTGAAATGATTGCTACGGCACCGTTGCAGGCGTTATGCAGATGTCGGAGCAGAACCAGGGTCGTTGAGGGCACACAGGCCTGATTCGGCGTGTTGGCGATAGGTGCCAGCGTACCGTCCAGGTCCAGGAAAAGTGCCAATTTGGTCAATGGGTGCCGCGGCGGCGTCATGTCTGGCTGTGCGGACACTGTCGCGCCCGGGCCACCCGCCGCCGGGCCTAGCTTCGGATCTACCGTCATGAGTTTGCCTCGTCGCAGTGCACCACTAGTATGCACCATAGCAAGTCTCGTGCACATGGGCCATGTTACGGCTTGTGGCGGCCCTTATCCGAAGGACAATTGCACTTTTACTGAACGCGTCCGGTCGCCGGCGGCCTGGAAGGCGTCCAGGGCTTGCTCAAGCGGGTAGGTGGCGGTGATGATGGGCTTGACGTCGATGCGGCCGCTGTCGATAAGCCGCACGGCCTGCTGATACTCTACGTCGAATCGGTGAGAGCCACGCAGCACGATCTCTTTGCCTACCAGCAGATTGATGGGTACGGCCACGTCGCCGGCCACGCCCACTTGCACCAAGGTGCCGGCCGGACGTAATGCCCGAGCGGCAGTCGCCAAAGCGGGTCCCGCCGCCGAGCATTCGAAGACCACGTCAAAGTAGCCTTTGTCGGCATAGTAAGGTTCGAGCGCATCCTCGCGGTCGATGATGTTGACGGTAACATCGGCCCCCATTTGGCGCGCGACTGCCAGCGTGGTGTCTTGCAAATCTGTAACGACGATTTCGCCGGCACCCGCTTCCCTGGCCACGGCGACGCACAGGCAGCCTATTGGGCCAGCGCCTGTCACCAGAACGCGCTTGCCGGCCAGGTCGGGCGCCTGGTTGCGGGCATGCAGGGCGACCGCCAGTGGTTCGGCACAGGCAGCCTCTGCAAGCGACGTGGTTTCGCTGACGGGCTCGCATTGCAGGGCATCCACCACCATATACTCGCGGAAGCCGCCTTGCTCGTGGGGCATGCGCATGGCCGAGCCCGAGAAGCGCATGTTCAGGCAATGCCTGAACGCCTCTGCCTGGCAGTATGGGCATACTCCGCAAGGCCGGCTGGGGTTGAAAGCGACCTTGGCGCCGGGGCGTAAGGTATCGACGCCGCTGCCGACCTGTTCCACCGTGCCCGCCACTTCGTGGCCCAGGATAATGGGTTCGCGCACACGTATCGGCCCGAAGCCACCGTCCTGGTAGTAATGCAGGTCAGAGCCGCAGATGCCCCCTGCAGCCATGCGTAGCAATACTTGACCCGGACCGGGTGGAGCAACGTCGTCTGTCTCGATGCGGATATCGTTCTGGCCATAAAGGCGGCATACGCGGGTTTTCATGGTTAGTCCATCAGTACCGATGGCAGCCATGTTGCCAGCGGCGGGTAGTAGGAGACCATCAACAATACGGTGATGTTGGTGGCGATAAACGGCAAGATCGCCCGTACGATAGGTGCCAGAGGCAAGCGGGCGATGTTGGCGCATACGAACAGGCATACGCCAACGGGTGGCGTCGTCAACCCGATCATCAAATTCAGGACTGCAAAAGTGGCGAAATGCAGTGGGTCGATGCCGACGCTTTGTGCCAGCGTCAGCAAGGGCACGAACAATATGATGAGCGCCGCAATGGTTTCCATGAACATGCCCACCACCAGCAGCAGGATATTGATCAGCAGTATGACCAGGTATTTGTTGTCGGTAATGGACAAAACCGCGGTCGCGATGGTTTGCGGGATACGTTCCGACACCAATATCCATCCGAATACATTGGCAAAACCAACCAGGGCCAGGATGGCCGCTGACGCGATCGCGCTGTCGACCACGATGCCGGGCACTTTGGACAGCGGCAACTCGCCGTAGACGAAGCGGCCAACGATCAAGGCATAGACGCAAGCCACGACCGCCGTCTCAGTGGGTGTGGCAATGCCCGTCATCAGCCCCCCGATGATCAGGACCGTCATGAAGATGGCCCAGAAAGCACCAAGAAACGATTTAAAAAGCTCGGGCAGACCTTGCCATGGCTGGCGCGGGAAATTGCGCCTGACCGAGATGATGTAGGTGGTCACCATCATGGCCAGCCCCATCAGAATGCCGGGCACCGCGCCAGCCAGGAACATCTTCCCGACCGAAATGCCCGACAGCGCACCCACGATGATCATCGGTACGCTGGGCGGTATCATGGGCCCCACCGTCGATGACGCTGCCGTGACGGCGGCGGAGAAGTCGCCGGGGTAGCCGGCTTTTTTCATGCCCGGGATCAGCACACCGCCCAGCGACGCAGCGTCCGCGACTGCCGTACCCGATATTCCCCCAAACAACATCGATCCGGCCACGTTGGTCAGGCCCAACCCACCCCGCATCCACCCTACACCTGCATTGGCAAAGCGGATGATGCGCTCGGTGATTCCGCCGTTGTTCATCAGGTTGCCGGCCAGTATGAAGCCCGGAATACACAATAGAACGAAGGTATCGATGCCCGCATACATCTTCTGCGGCATGACGACGATAGGTATGCCCTGGTAGAGCAGATAGGAGATGGACGCCACTCCCAGCGTGATCGCCACTGGCACGCCTATGATCAACCCGAGAGCGAATACGCCGAACAATATGGTTAAGCTCATGGCTCTTCGCCCGGCATGTGCTCAGGCAAGCCGTCCGTGGTGCCGATAAGCATGCCCACGATGCGAGCGACGGAATAAATCAACAGCGACACCAGCGCGATCAGCATACTGACATGGACAAGGCTCATGGGCCACCCCAGTGCAGGAGAGGTCTGGAATGAGCCGATGGCAGTGAACTGCCACGCCGGCCCGAGCAGTGCAATGCACATGGTGGCCATCACGACGGCGGACAGTAGCCGAAGCAGCCATGGCTTGCGTCCGGCCAGCCCCTCGCAGAACAGGTCGACATTGACCAGGTCACCGGTACGCAGCGAAGGACCCAGGCCAAAGGCTGTCAGGTACAGCAGCCCGAAACGGGTAAGTTCCTCTGTCCAGACCGGCGAATCGAAGAAGGCGTTGCGGCCCAGCAACTGGATCAGTACCGCGATGATGATGCCAAAGAAAGCCGCGCCGACGAAAAATCGGCTAAGCCTTTCAAAGGCGGTCAGGAATTGCTCTAATAACATTGGATGCCTCCATCCTTACGGACGATATACGCGGCGATCCGCCCGGATGGCCGCCTCAGGCGCCAGGCGCGATCAGTTCTGCATGATCTGTTCGACGCGCTGTTTGACCTCGCCCTGGACGTTGGCCAGCACAGCGTCTTTCGCCTTGGCTGCGAAGGCCTTCTGGTCGACTTCCACAAAAGTCATGCCGCCAGCTTCAAGCTCCGCCGCCAGTTTCTTTTCGTCCTCGAGAAAAAGCTGTCGCTCATACTGCTGGGTACGGCTGGCGGCCTCCATGATGGCCTTCTTGTCGTCCTCCGACAGCTTTGTCCAGGTGATGTCGGAGATGGTCAGGTAGATCCAACTGCGTACGTGTTCCGTTAGGTTCACGAACTTCTGCACCTCGTTAAGATTGCCGGATTTGATCAGCGCCAGCGGGTTCTCCTGCGCATCGATGGTGCCATTTTGCAATGAGGTGAACACCTCGGAGAACGCCATGGGGGTCGGCTGCGCACCTAATGTTTTCCATACCGTCATGAAGAGCGGCACGTTGGGCACACGCAGTTTCAGGCCCTTTAAATCTTCGGGCGTGCGCACTTCGCGGTTGGAGGTCAGATTACGCGGCCCGCGTGCGAAATAGGCGATAGGGCGTATGCGTGCTTTTTCTGTGATTTGAGCCTTGATGGCTGCGCCGATCTCGCCGCCAGCAATCTTGTCCATGTGCTCGAGCGAATCGTAGGCATAGGGAATCGCCAACAGGGTGGCCAGGGGCGCCCAGTTTTGCAGGCTTTCGCCGGTAATCGTCATGTCGACGGTGCCCAGTTGCATGCCGTTGATCAGGTCGATCTCTTTGCCCAGCGATTCATTCGGAAAAACCTGGACCTCTACGCGGCCGTCCGTCAGGGCCTTGACTTCCTCACCGAACTTCAACGAGGCTTTGTGCCATGTGTTCTGCTCGTTGGCCAGGTGACCCAGCTTCAATGTGATGTCCGCTGCAACAGCGGGGCCAGCCATGGCTGCAGCGATAACGCCGGCTACCATAGTTCTTATCAAGCGTTGTCTCGTTTTCATATGCTCCTCCTAGTGGGATGGTTCCTGCCTGTACAAAAGGCGCCTAACGGCTCTTTGTCTCGAACAGTTCGGGCCGTGCTGCGGAAATCAGGGGTAGGTCGTGCAGGATCTCGCGCAAATGGACGCGCATGGCTTGCTCTGCCGTTGAGGGATCATGGCGCTCGATCGCATCGACAACGGCGGTGTGCTGGGCTACCAGTTTGGGCACCGGCATATGCAGGAAACTCAGGTAGCGCACGCGGTCCATCTGTGCCTTGATCTCTTCAACGACCTTCCACGCATGCGGCACGCCTGCCGCCTCGGCCAGTGTGCGATGAAACAGTTCGTCCAAACCAAGAAAGCGATCCGGCGTCGAGTCGTGCGTGGCGTCTTGCTGCAGCCGCAGCTGTGTGCGCAGTTCTGTGATGACGGTTGCGTCGGCCTGCTCGGTCAGCCGCTTGACGACATCGGCCTCGATGGCTTCGCGCACGAAACGGGCTTCGAGCACCGCAACTTCGGAAATTTTTCTTACCAGGGTGGCGCGTTGGGGGCGAACTTCGACCAATCCGGCTTCACTAAGTTTGATGAAGGCTTCACGCACTGGCTGGCGGCTGACGCTGAAGCGCTGCGCGCATTCGGTTTCAGACAAGCGGCTACCAGGCAGGAGCTTGCCCCGGATGATCTGCCAGCGCAGGGCGCGGTAAACCTGCGGACCGACAGCAATGCTTTGGTCGAATATGCCCTCGCTGGAAAGTGCTGCACTCACGCCATGCCCCTTTTTGCCGAATCCGGTTTATCATACTTCCATACTAGTCGACTTTAACATCGCGGGCGGTCAATCGCCAAGCAAATTAAGGAGCGGTTCAATGAGGCAGACGTGGCGCTGGTTCGGCCCTGAAGACCTGGTGTCCATTGACGACATGTTGCAAGCGGGTGTCGAAGGCGTGGTAACAGCGCTGCACCACATCCCCACGGGCGCAGCGTGGTCCGTGCAGGAGATCGAGAAGCGCAAGGCTGAAGTGGGGAGAATGACGGACGGTTCGCCTTCCGGCCTGGCATGGGAGGTCGCCGAAAGCCTGCCCGTGTCTGAAGACATCAAAAAGCAGCAGGGTGACTGGCGGGCCCACATCGAACAGTACAAAGTCAGTCTGCGGAACCTGGCCGCTTGCGGCATTGATATCGTTTGCTATAACTTCATGCCGGTATTGGACTGGACACGTACCGATCTCGCCTGGCGCTTGTCGCATGGCGGAACCTGCATGCGCTTCGATTTCACTGACTTCGCAGCCTTTGATATCCACATCCTTCAGCGCCCGGGGGCGGCCGCAGGCTTTCCCGATGAGGTCGTAGAGGGGGCCGCGCGGCGCTATGCGGGCATGAGCCAGGATCAACAGCGGCGGTTGACCGAGAACATCGTTTTCGGCTTGCCCGGCGCCGCGGAGCATCTGACCTTGTCTGATGTACGCGAGCATTTGGCCGAGTATCGCCACATCGACGAAGCCCTGTTGCAGCGCCATTTTTTCGACTTTCTTGAAGAAGTCATACCGGTGGCCCAGGAAGTGGGCGTGCGCATGTGCTGTCACCCCGACGACCCGCCTTATCCGCTGCTCGGCCTGCCGCGCATTATGTCGACCGAGGCCCATTACACACGCATGGTTCAGGCAGTAGATTTATCCGCCAACGGCATTACGCTGTGCTCGGGATCCTTGGGAGCGCGTGCCGATAATGATTTGCCGGGGATGATGCAGCGGCTGGGAGATCGGGTGCATTTCCTGCACTTGCGCAACGTGCGCCGCGAAACCGATGCGCTGTTCGGTTCCTTCCACGAAGCCGAGCACCTGAACGGCAATACCGACATGGTTGCCCTGGTCGCTGCGGCGTTGGCTGAGGAAGCGCGCCGCAGCAAGGCGGGTCGGCACGACGCATCCATCCCGTTTCGGCCGGATCATGGCCAGGACATTCTGGACGACCTGAAGCGACAGGCGCAGCCCGGCTATCCGGCGATAGGACGTTTGCGCGGTCTGGCTGAATTGCGCGGCCTCATGATGGGGCTTGAGCGCAGTATCCATAGGCCGGCGTAATGGCGGACTTGCCCCGACTTGCCAATTTGCAGGACATACCTGCAGGCGTGCGATTGCCTGCGTATTCACCGCAGGACCATGGGGTGGGCATCGTGCATATCGGTATCGGCGCGTTTCACCGTGCCCATCAGGCTGTCTATACCGATGAGGCCTTGTCGCGCTCGGGCGGTGACTGGCGCATACAAGGAATCAGCCTGCGCGGTAGCAGTCTGGTACGGGTTCTCCAGCAACAAAACGGCTTATATACCGTCCTGACGAGAAGCGTCGATGGCTACACTGCTCGCGTCGTGGGCAGCTTGGCACCACCCATTGACGCATCGCAGGCGCCAGCCGCTTGCATGGAGGCGCTGGTGCGTCCCGCTACGCGCATTGTCAGCCTGACGGTTACCGAGAAGGCCTACGGAATCGAAAGAACTTCAGGTAAGGTGCTGCCCGAGCACCCGTCGATTGCGCACGATCTGGCTCATCCCGCCGTACCCACGGGCGCCATTGGCGTTCTCGTACGAGCGCTGCAGCAGCGCAATGCGATGGGTACGGCACCGTTCACCGTGATGTGCTGCGATAATCTTCCGGACAACGGCGGTTTGCTGCGAGCGGGCGTAGTCGATTTTGCCAGCCGTTTCGATCCGGGTTTAAGCGACTGGATCGCCCGCCGCGTTGCCTTTCCGTCGTCGATGGTTGACCGCATAACGCCGGCGCCCACGGCTGCCACGTTAAAGGACGCCCAGTTGGCAACGGGCCATGAAGACCTCGCGGCCGTAGAAACTGAAGCATTCTCGCAATGGGTGCTCGAAGACAGTTTTACGGATGGCCGCCCCGACTGGGCCAGCGCCGACGTCCTGCTTGTGCGGTCAGTGGCGCCGTACGAGCAAATGAAATTACGCATGCTTAACGGGGCGCATTCGCTGATCGCCTATCTGGGGCATGTAGCCGGTGAGCGATATGTACGCGATGTGATGAACAACGAGACCATGGCCGCCGCCGTGCGCAACCATCTCGCCGCAGCGTCCAAAACACTGGCGCCCCTTGACGGCATTGACTTGGCGGACTATGCCAATGACCTCGTGCAACGATTCCGCAATCCGGCCATCGCGCACGAGACTTATCAGATTGCGATGGATGGGACCGAGAAACTTCCGCAGCGGATCTTTGCGCCGGCCATCGATGCGCTGAGCCGGGGCGACGACGCTGGCGTCTATGCCCTTGCCGTCGCTGCATGGATGCGCTATTGCCTTGGGAAGGACGAAAATGCCGTATCCTACGCGCTGCGGGATCCGCGCGAAGCCGAGATCGCCAATTGTCTGGCGGGGCAGGGCAGCAGCGCAGCCGATACTGTCGACGCCTTGTTTAACTTGCCCGGTTTTTTCCCTGCGCAATTGCTGACAGCCACTTTATGGCGCCATAAGGTCCTGCGGTATTTTACTTTGATGCTTGAACGAGGGATGGTGGGCGCACTGATTGCCGCTTAGGCGACGCTCCAGGCTGGACCATGATAATGATAGACTCATACGCGGTGCCGCATGTTGTTGGGGATGGCACGCCAGCCCTATCGGGCCAAGCCAACTGTCGGGTCTGGCAATGGCGCTTAACAGACTGCCCTGCAACGCTGGCTGCCATGTTGGCCGTACTATCGCCCGAAGAGCGGCACCGCGCCGACTCTTTTCTGGTTCAACCGGCGCGCAATACCTTTGTTCAAGTCCGTGCGCTGTTGCGCCTCGTTCTGGCGAAAAAGACAGCTTCGACGGCATCCGACATCCGCTTCCAATACGGCGACTTCCGCAAGCCCGCCTTGATGGACAATAGTCTTGGCATCCACTTCAACGTGGCTCATTCGGGCGACTATGCCTTGATCGCTGTCGCACAGGGGCAAGAGGTCGGCGTCGATATCGAGCACACCCGAACACCTGGCGATCTGGTTTCGTTGGCGGCCAGCATCTTGGCCCCAATGGAAATGGAGCGCTGGCGCCGGCTGGGTGACGAAGCGAGGGTCGCCGCCTTCTTTTTTGCCTGGACCGCCAAGGAAGCGGTTTCCAAGGCAGTGGGACAAGGCCTGCAACTGGACTTTACAACGCTAGAAACTGGCATTGGCGATGCCAATGATGCAAGTGCGGGTGACACCGTGATTGCCGGGAGATTCGGCCCCTGCGTTTTTTCTCCGGTAGCGGCGCCAGACGGCTACTCTGCCGCCGTGGCGCTACGGCGCTCTGCTTGAGCATCCTGCAGCAAATCGGCAATGGCCTGGGCCACCTCTTGAGCGGTCTCTGGCCCCAGCATGCTGACGTGGTCTCCGGCGACCTCGCGTACGGGTACGAGTACATCGGTATACGCCTGCCAGCCCATTGCCGACATGGCCAATTGCTGCGCCTCCGCGTCGCTGAGGTCGCCGGCGCGTGGGTGCGCTGCCCTGATGACAGCCAACGGCAAGTCACGGCTGACGCCCGGTTGCGGCTGGTAGGCCAGATAGGCTGCATATTGCACCAAGCTGCAATGGTGCACGCGCTTCAGCCACTCCACTGTGGCTGCCGGCGGTATCAGACCGGCGGCATGCGAGCGCGCCAGCGCCAGCTCGAAGCGCTGCGCTGCAGGTGCGGCCACCAGTTCGTCCAAGGTGATGGGCGTATCCACGTCTTGAAAGCGAGCGCGTACATCCACCATTCTGAGCAGCCATTGTGCGTCGGCCTGCGCGGCGTCTTCGCTCAGGATGGAAGCACGTTGCAGTGGTGCCGGGGTGTCCAGGATGATGACGCGCTCCGGGGCGCGGCCCTGATCGGCAAGCTGGCGAGCCATTTCGAATGCGACGATGCCACCGAAAGAATAGCCGCCGATCCAGCGCGGGCTCGCCAGTCCGCGCGCGGCCAGCGCCTCTAGGCCGGCGCTGGCCAGCGACTGAACGCTGTCGAGCGGGGTCTGGCCCTCTTCCAGGCCGGGTGCCTGGATAGCCCACAAGGGTATATGGGGCGGCATGGCACGCGCCAGATCCAGGAACACACTGACGTCTCCAGCGATTGGATGTACGCAGATAAAGGGCTCGAAAGGGCCTTCTTCAGCTTGCCGGCCGCTCATGTCGACGACGGGCGACCAGCTTTGCCCTGCTTGTATGGCGTGAGCCAGGGCCGCGATGGAGCGGTGTTCTAGCAACAGCGATATCGGAACTGGCTTCTCCAGCGCCTGCCCCAGCCGCAAGGCCAGTTGGCTAAGCTGCAGCGAGGTCAAGCCCAGTTGCCAGAAGTCGGTGTCCAGTTCGTAGCCATTCGCATTGCCTCCGTGTTGCGGCTCGGCGGGGATGAGGTCGGCGACGATGGCGGTGATGCGCGCTTCCAGCGTGCTTCGCGGCCGGGTGGAGAAGCGCAGTGTCTGGGCGACAACGGGGTTGAGCTGTACCACTCTGTGCATGCCGGTGGGACGGGGCAGATGGCCAATGGGGAGATCGGCCGCGGTGGGCAGCGCTGTCAGTATCGCGGCGAGTGCTGCCAGGATGTCCGAACCGCTCTCGTGTTCGCGGTCATCGTCCGGTTGCACCACGGACAGCACCATGGCGTCGCCGGGGACTGCAATAAAAGTCAGGTCGTAGGCGGTCTTCAGGCGGGACTGTACTGATTCTACGGTCAGTCCTTCAGCGCCGGCCCAGGCGCTGGTTCCGGAAGCCAGGTTCTCGACGACGACCAGAGTATCGAAGATCGGCCCGGAACCGGCCTTGGTACTGACCGTTTCCGCGATATCAGCCCCGGACAGGTGGGCATGTTGTTGCAGTTGGCCCAGCAGGGTGTGCAATTGCGCCAGATATTGGCCGATGGTGGTGTGTGCATCGAGTTGCAACCGTACGGGCAGGTTGTTGATGAACAGGCCGACGATGCTTTCGACGCCCGGTACGTCTGCAGGTCGCCCGCTGACTGTTGTACCGAATGTGACGTCCTGGCTCTCCAGCCGGCTGGAGAGCCATACGGCCCAGGCAAAGTGAATCGCGGCGGCAAGCGTCAGGCCGCGCCTGCGGCTAAAGGCTACCAGCGCGCGCGTTGCCTCGCGCGACAAGGCCAATTTGGTGCTTGTGTAGCCCGTGGCGGCCTGCTGTGCGGGCGGATACAGGCGACGTCCGGCGGGCAGCCCGCGCAGCATGTTGGAAAAATAGTTCTTGCCGGCTGCGCTGTCGGTCTGCGCGAGCCAAGCGATATAGCTGCGATATGGTGCGGGGGTATCCAGCAGGGCGGGGCGACCGCTGCGGACAGACTCGTAAATCGCGCGTACCTCGCGCTCCAGCCGGCCCAGGCACCACCCATCCACCAGCAGATGGTGAAAGCTGGCTACCAAATACAGGTCGTCTTCGGCGACCTGAATGCCATGCAGCCTGAGCAGCGGCGCGGTCGTCATATCGAAGCCTTGCGCGCGATCGGCTGCCAGGAAGGCGTCCAGTCTTGCGGCATCGAAGGCCGGCCAGCGGTGAAATTCAAGCGGCAGGGCCGTGGAGCGGTGCACGACCTGCAAAGGACGTGAAAGCCCACGCCAGTGGAACGCGGTACGCAATACATCGTGGCGGTCGATAACTGTCTTCCACGCATGAGCCAGCGCGGCGTGATCCAGCCTGCCGCGTATGCGCATGCAGCTTTGCTCGAAGTTGATCTCGGATTGCGCGGCCCCCAGCGTATGCACCAACATCGCTTCCTGCATGGGCGACAAGGGGTAGATGTCGGCTACCTCAGGCGTGTTCGCCAATAAAGAGTCCAACTCCCTTACATCAAGAGCAGCCAGCGGGAAGTCCGCTGGCGTGTACAGGGCTTGCCGAACATGCTCGGTGGCAAGGGCCATCTGTTCAAGTGCGGTCGCCACACGCTGGAGCAACTGAGCGGCTCCGCCAGCGGGCGAGACCCCTGCCCAGGCAAGCTGAATCTGATCGCCCAATGTTCTCGCAAGCAGGATGCCCCGCACAGAGAGGCTGAATGCCGGTGAAGAATGCAGCGCGATGGCGCCTGCAGCGCCGGCGACGGCAGTTTGCCACGCGACGCCGACGCTGGCCGATGGCAGGTCAAAGGTATGGGCGAGGACGCGGAAGACCGGGCCGGCGGGTGCTACAGTCTGCCGGGCAATTTTTATGGCTTTCAGGTGCTCGATGGGATCCATGGGGCCCGTTGGAGCCGCGATCGGCAGCACGCACTCCAGGTTGCCCGGTAAGGTGTCAACAGCGGGGGCGTCCAACGGCATGTTGCGTTGCGTGTCGATGGCCTCAATCAGCAGGGCCGAGCCCCGCGGATGCACCTCCAGTGCTTGGGCCAAAGCCGTACACAACAGATCGATAGGCGTAGTCCGCAGCCGCGTTGGTGCAAGTGTCAGCAAAGCTGCCGTAACGGCGGGGCTGATCGTGAGGCGAGCGACGATCTGGTCCGTGTCTTCGTCCGGGCTGGACCATAGTGGCTGGGCAGTGGCATGTGCTGTTGCTTCAAGCGCGCGCAGGCCCTCGCCCGAAGCTTGGGTGTCGGCGTAATCCCTCAACCAGTTCAGCCAGCGGCCCAGGTTGCTGGCCTGTTCGAGTGGCGTGGTGACGGCTGCTCCGGTGCTCAATGCGCGGTCAAGCTCCGACAGTATCAGGCCAGCGGTCGTTTCGTCGCCGATGGCCCGGTGCAGGGCCAGGACAATAATGGCGCCGCCTGCCGGTCCGCGGTCGATCAGGGTGGAGGTGACCATGACCCCACTTTCCAGGTGCAAGCCCCGTCCAAGGCGCTTCGCATGTTCGTCGACCCAGTCGTGCAATTGTGCATCGGCAAGCTCGGGCACTTCTATGGTGCGGATAGGCAGGCGCGCGGTGTAGGCCATGATCTCGACGCGGCTGGTTTCGCCATCCTTGACCCATCGCAGGCGCAGGGCATCGTGGCGCTCGGCCAACCGTTGCATGGCCAGGGCCAGCTCTAGCACCGTTACCGAGCGGTCCATGCGCAGACTGGCCAACAGGAAGTCGCAACCTCGGTCACCGTGGGCTGCAGCCGGCACAAGTTCGGCGTCGAAAATCTGTTCGCGGGCCACACGTCGCACACGTGCCCGCGCGTTCGCCGCCGCCTCGGCAAGTTGCCTGATGGTTTGCAACTGAAAGACATCGGTGGGTACCAGGGGCAGACCCGCGGCGGCAGCGCGGGCAGCCATGCGGATGGCGGTGATCGAGTCTCCGCCCACATGGAAGAAATTATCGGTAATGCCTACCGTAGCCAGGCCCAGCAGCTCCAGCCAGATGCCGTGCAAGATGCACTCTTCTTCGGTCTGTGGCGGCGCCAGCTCCGCGACCCTATCGTAGTGCTGATCCTGAACCGCCGGCAATGCCTTGCGATCGACCTTACCGTTGGCATTCAGCGGCAAGGCGTCCAGCACCACGTAGGCATGAGGCAACATGTATGCGGGCAATTGACCCTCGAGAAACGCGCGCAGATCGGCCGGGGCGGGACCCGGAGCGGCCTGCGGAACGAGATAGGCCACCAACTGGCGGTCTCCACCATGTTGGCGTGGAGCGGCCACATGTACGCTGCGTATATCGGGATGCTGTCCCAGCGCCGTGGCGATCTCCGCCAGCTCTATTCGGAAGCCTCGCAGCTTGATCTGGTCGTCTGCGCGGCCGGCGAAGAGCACGGTGCCGTCGTTCCGCCAGCGACCGTAATCGCCGCTACGGTACATGCGGGCATCGGCGCGATCGTCAAAAGGATCGGGCAGAAAGGAAGCGGCTGTACGCATGGGGTCGCCGGCATAGCCCAGGGCCACGCCATCACCGCCCACGTAGATCTCACCGACAACGCCGGGCGGCAGCGGCTGTCCGCAGCGATCCAATATATAGACGGTGCTGTTGGCAATGGGCCGCCCTATGGGGACGGACAGACTGTCCCCTTCCAGCAAGGCAAGGTCGTAGACGGTGCTGAACGTGGTGTTTTCGGTCGGTCCGTATCCATTAAGCAAGCGCAGCCCGGTTTCGGCCCCGGCAGCCAACACCGCACGCGCGGCATCGCCGTTGACAGCGTCGCCGCCGGTCATCACCAAGCGTTCGCCAGCGAATACACCCGGGTCGACCCCGGCCAGCTCCTGGAACAGACCGGCAGTGACCCACAGCAGAGTGATGCGGTCGCGGGCCAATAACTGCTTCAGTCGCTGGCAATCCAGTATGGATTCCTTATCAACGACGACGGCGGTGCCGCCATTGAGCAGCGGCGCCCAGATCTCCAGAGTAGAGGCATCAAAAGCGGGATTTGAGTAGACGGCGCTACGGGTGTCGGGACCGAATTGCGCGAAGTTGGTGTCGCGGACCAGACGGACGACGGCCCGATGCGGAACCGCGACGCCCTTGGGCTCGCCTGTCGACCCCGACGTAAACATGACGTAGGCAGTGGCGTTCGCTGGCACCTCCTTGCCAGAGTAGGGAGGCAAGCGGGCGGCGGCATCCTTTAGGCCCTGGACGCTCAACAGGATCAACGCAGCATGCTCTGCGGCATCGTCCCCCTGGGTGATCGCGGCGCGTGCGCCGATGGACGCAGCCAGCCGCAAGCGATGGGCCGGAGGGTGGCTGGGATCCAGGGGTACATAGCTTGCTCCCAGTCGCAGCAATGCCAGCACCAGAGCAAGGAAGTCGGCGGACACGGGCAACGCCAGCAAGACGGCGTCGCCCTGACCTATGCCCGAGGCGGCCAGCGCGCTGGCCAGACGCGCAGACTGGTCGCTCAGGGTCGCGTAATTTACGCGATGCCCCTGGTCGTCAATGGCGGTATGTTGCGCAAACCTGGCTGCTGTCTCGTAAAAGAGCGCTGCGATGGAGTGCTCGCGCGGGTAGGCGCTGCGGTTGTCGTTGTATTGGGCGAGCAGTGCCCGGCCATCGGCCGGATCAATCAAGGGCAGTTCGCTCAGCGGCCGTCCGGGTGCGTCAGCCACGGCGGTCATCACGGTGCCAAACCACGCCAGCAGTTGCTGCACCGTGCCAGCGTCAAAAATCGACGCGTCGTAACGGCACCATAAGTCCAGTTGGTTGGTTCCAGTCTGGTAGATGAAAGACAGGTCGGCCTTTGCAGCCTGGTCCGCCTGGTCATCAATAATTGCGAAACGCGTGCCATCGCTGGCCTGCTGCGCGGGCGAGGCAGGCTCCAGCGTGCCGAACAGCACTTGCATCAGCGGAGGCACATTCGCCTGGCGCTCGATGCCTATGGTCTGGACGATGCGTTGAAACGGGGCATCCCGGTGGCGCAGTCCGTCATGGAAGGCCAGGCGCACTTGGTCGAGCAAGTTGGAAAAGCTCGTATCCATTGAACAGGACACGCGCAGCGGCAGGGTATCGACCAGCATGCCGACCAGCCGGGTAAGTTCCGGGCGGGTGCGCTTGGACACCGGGACGGCGACCACCAAATCGTCCAGACCGCTCCAGCGGTGCAATACGGCAAAGAAAACCGCCAAATATGCCAGAAAAGGCGTAGTCCCGCGCTGGCGCGCCAGTTCGTCCAACGCGTGGGCGGCGCCATGCGCCAGGGTCAGGCGCTGGGCCGCACCCGGCGGCGTGCCGCCATGTTGGCGGCGCCGATCCAGCGGCAGGTCCAGGGCGGCAGGCACCTGGTCCAGCGCAGCCCGCCAGTACTCCATCGCAGCGGCCAGCGCTGGCGCATCCGGGGCACCAAAGCGATCTTGCTCCCAATCGGCGTAATCAGGATATTGCAGCGGCAGTTCGCTCCACTGGGGCGGCGTGTCGCGCAGCGCCCCATCGTAGGCGGCTACCAAATCGTCCAGCAGTATCGAAAGCGAGCCGCCATCGGCGATGGCATGGTGCAAAATCACGATCAGCGCCGACGGGCATTCGGCACACGAGCCATCGCCGGGCCGAGCCAGGGCCGCGCGCACCAGCGGACCGTTCTCCATGTCGAAGGGCGGCGCCATCAGGGCGGCGACCAGCGAAGTTATTTCGCGCTGCCAGATATCATTTGTGCTTGCCACGATGCCGATGTGCGGCAGTTCGATCAAGCGGTCATCCGCGATGGCCAGCATGGGCACTTCATTGATCAGCGGCAGCGCTGCGCGCAGCACGTCGTGGCGTTCGATCACGGCGTCAAAAGCGCGCTGCAGGGCGTTCAGATCGGGTTCACCCTCAATACTGATGACCAGGGGAACCGCGTATTCGGATCCGCCGGGCTGCAGCAGATCCTGATAGCGCAGTTGCTGCTGCGCGAAAGTGGCGGCGGCAATGTAGCCGCTACTCATTGCGCAGCGCCGGGTGTCAGGTTTACGCGGGTGCGTGTCCGTTTGCGCAAGCCCGGGCCCTCGTCGGCGTCGCGACCGGCCAACCGTTCAGCGAAATCGGCCAGGCGCGGGGCCTCGAACAGGTCGATAAGTTCGACCGCCAGTTTCAGATCACGGCGCAGTCGCGACACCATTTGCATGGCATCGAGCGAGCGGCCACCGATAGAAAAGAAGTTATCGTGTCGGCCAATGCCAGGACAGCTCAGTACAGCTTGCCACACCGAAGCAATGCTGCATTCCAGCTCGCCTTGCGGCGCTACAGTGGCGGCTTGCTGCCTTTGGACTTCGGGCAGATTGCGCTTGTCGACCTTGCCCGTCGGTGTGCGTGGCAACTGATCGTGCAGCATCACATGCTGCGGCACCATGTAATCAGGCAATAAGTGCTGGAGATGGCGCAGGATGGCCTCGCGCGAAGGCAACTGGGCGCCCGCCACATGGGCCGCCAATTGTGGCGTTGCCTGGCCACTGCGCTGCGCCAAAACAATGGCTTCGTCTATGCCCGGCATTTCGCACAAGCAGGCTTCGATTTCGGGCAGCTCGATACGGTAGCCGCTGATCTTCACCTGCTCGTCAGTGCGTCCTTCAAAACGCAGTTTGCCGTCCCGGCCGCGGGTGACGCGATCGCCACTACGATAGGCGGTTTCATACGTTTTATCGTTGCTGAACGGATTAGCGACGAAGCGCTCGGCCGTCAGCTCAGGCTGGCCAACGTAACCCCGGGCCACCGCTGGTCCGGCGATCCATAGTTCGCCGGGGACCCCGGGCGGACACAATCGGCCGCGACTGTCCACCACATAACAACGCATGCCCGGGATGGCACGCCCGATGGATACCGGCCCGTCGTCGCCCGGCCGGCATATTTCCCAACTGGCCCATACGGTCGTTTCGGTAGGTCCGTATTCATTGGACAGGGCCACAGTGGGTAGGCGCGCGCCATGGCGTTCGACCAAATCGCGCGGGCAGGCTTCCCCTGCGACCACCGCCAATTGGAGGGTCGCGAAATCCGTCGGCTCGCCGGCTGATATAAGCAGGCTCCATTGGGACGGAATCATGATGGTTTGCGTGACGCCTTCGCGGCGTATCAGCGCCGCCAGCCGGTCGGGGTCGTTGGCCTCGACAGCGCGCGGCAGCACCAGGGTGCCGCCAGTGGCCAGCGTGCCGAATATGCCGGTTACCGAGCCATCAAATATTAGAGGGAAGGTAAGCAGCAAGCGGCTGTTGGGCCTGTCGGGATAGGCCACGAGACGCGCGGCTACGTGGTAGGCCAGGTTGCCATGGGTGACCGACACGCCCTTGGGGCGGCCGGTGGAGCCGGAGGTGAAGATGACATAGGCTTCATCCAAGACTTGGGGCCGCTGCGCCGTCATGGCCGGTGTCGCCTGCGGCGTAGCGGGCGCTGCAAAATCCTGGAGTTCCGATACGTCGATCGCGGCGGCGTCTGCAAAATCCAGCGTGCCGATTGCGATGACTGCGGCAAGATTGGCCTGCGTCGCAATGTAGCGCTTGCGCTCGGTGGGGGCGTCCATATCCAGAGGGACGTAAGAGGCGCCGCCCAGCAAGGTTCCCAGGATGGCGGCAATACCCAGGGGGCTGCGTTCCAGATGGATGCCTACCCGGTCACCGCGTCCAATACCGACTGCTGACAGTCGGGCGGCAATGATATGGGCTTGGGCTAGCAGCCTTGCATAGCTTATTTGTTCGGTGCCATGCACCACGGCTGGCGCGTCGGGCCGTTGTGTTGCATGGCCCAGTATGGCGTCAATGACGGTCGATGCACTTAGCGCCAGCCTCTCGCCGTCGCCCTCGAGCTGAGCTTGCATGATGCCCGCAGGTAGGGCCTCTATGTCACGGACGGCGGTTTGTGCCTGGTCGGGAAGGCTGGCCAGCGTGTGGGCCAACATATTCAGCCGCAACCTGGCGCCTGAGGCGTCGATGTGACGCTCATCGACCATCAAGTGCAGCACCAGACCGCCTGCCTGGCGCTCTACCATCAGGTTCAGCGGCATATCAGGCAGGGTGACGTCGCCGGTTTCAAGCAGCGTCAATCCGCTGCCCGCCAGCGCACCGGCTTCGTCCAGGGGGTAGTTCTGAAAGCCTACCAGGCTGTCAAACGGTAGCGCATCAGGCGCGAGCGCAAGCAAAGAGCGCAAGTCATCCATGCCCACCGGGCCGGCATCGCGCGCAGCGGCGGCCTGCGCCTGCAAGGCCCGCAGCCATGCATCCAGTGGACGCTCGTCGACCTTTGCCAGTACGGGTTGTATCTGTATCTGGATACCGACCAATCCGGCATGGCTTTCGCTGTCTATGGCCGCCGGCCGCAGGGCTTCAACCGCGCCGAAAAGCACGGTGTCGCTGTCGTGCAGGCGGGCCTGTACCAGCGCCCACGCGCCTTGAACCAGGGTGTTCACGGTAACGTGGGTGCATCTGGCCAGCTCGTCCAGTGCGTTGGCCAGCGTGGCTGGCAGATCTGTTCGGTGGGCCTTGATAACAGGGCTGGCGGTATCGGTAGTGGAGGCGCGTCGGGCGGCTGTCGCTCTTTCTTCGTTTTGCGCCTCGTCGGCCAGCAAGGCCTGCCAATAACGTCGGCCAGCCTCGGGATCGCAGGATTTTTCCCAGTCTACATAGCGACGATAAGTCGGGGCCGGCGGCAACCCCGGTTGCCGGCCCTCCAGCGCCGCACGATAAAGCGCGAACACATCGTTCAGGATAATGCCCAGCGACCAGCCGTCGACCGTAAGGTGATGCCGGGTCCACACCAGGATATGGCGTGTCGGTGTAAGGCGCAGCAACGCGATGCGCATCAGCGGCGGCTTGCGTATGTCGAAGGGCAGTGCCCTGTCGTTTGCCAGAAACTCGTCCAGCCTGGGTCGCCAGGCACCGCGGTCGGTCCAGTCCAGCACGCTTACATTCAGCGGCGTCTGACGGTGTACGACCTGGAACGGATGATCTTTTAAGTCCCAATGGAAGCCGCTACGCAGAGCGGTATGGCGGTCTACGGCGGCTTGCCAGGCGGCACTGAACCGGTCGCCGTCCAGAGCGCCCTCCAGCATGGCCCACCATTGCCCCATGTAAAGAGGCTGGTCGGGATAGGCGAGGCAACGCATAAGCAATGCCTGCTGCATCCGTGTAAGAGGGTAGGCGTCTTCGATAGGCCGCAGTGCGGCGTGAGGCTGTGCTTGCACGGGAGAGGCGGGGGATGCCGGCAAGGACGTCCCCCGCAGAAGTTGTTACAGGCTTTCGATGTAGAAGCCTTCGCCCTGGACATTGCCTTGGGTGAACTTCATGAATTTCTCAACCCAGTGGCCGCCGGTTTTGGCGTTGGGGTTGCTGGATAGGGCATCAAGCGAAGCTTCGTCTTTCCAGACAGTGGCCAGGCCGAACATGGAGGGATCTTTCTTGGAGCGCATCAGGCCAAAGCCGATGAGACCGGGAATGTGGTCGCCAGGCTTGGAGCCGTCATTGGGAAGCAGCGATTTTTCCAGCAATGCGCGTGCTTCTTTTTCGCTGCCAGCCTTGATATTCGCGCGTGTGATCGTGAGGAACATACCAGCCATGATTGTGAGTCTCCTGAAGGTTGAACTACAAAGAACTGCGTCCTGGCGGCCGTGTTGCTATTGATCTGGATCGACTGCCGGTCGACAGAGACGAAACTGTATACCTACAGAGCGTTTCCCGTCAATATTTGACATACATGTCATTCATTTCTTACAAATGGGTGGCGCCTAGGGCAGGACCGTGATGCTGGGAAACAGGGGGCCGCGCACCGGTTTGCCAACCTCCAGGTCGGCAGGCAAGCCCGCAGCGGCCAGTGCAGCGATAACGTCTTTGCCATGCGGAGCCAGCACCGACTCGTCTGTGATCCAACGTGTGACGAAGCGACGTATGGGGTGTTGAAGGTGGTTGCCCGGGGCACCGTGCAAGGTCCGCGCGTCGAACAGGACGCAGTCCCCAGGTTGAAGCTCCCACCCGATGATGTCGTAGGCGCTGCGGTTGGCTTCGATGTCGGGCACTTGGTCGTAGTCTTGCGGCACCGCGTCGGTAGCGTCTCCGTGAAACTCGGTATAGAACTGCTCTGCCGCGTCACCTTCCTCCGAAAAATAGGATCGCGGCATCATGGCTCTGCCCCAGGCATGTGAGCCGCGCACGAACTCCAGCGTGGCGGTACGCGGTGTGGGATCCAGCGCCACCCAGATGGAACAGAAGGGGCCGCTGATAACGGTATCGTGATGCCAGGGAGTGCGTACCGATGCGCCCGGCAGCTTGCTGAACCAGGTGTCCTGGGCCAGGCGTACCTTGCTTGATTGCAGGGCGCGGGCTGCGATGGCTGCCGCGGGGGACTCCATGCAGAAGCGCTCCAGTTCGGAGATATACCGCCGCGACCAGATGTCGGATAAGAAGCCGCCATCCTGGCTGCCCAGATTCCGAAAAAGGGGGCTGGGCTGTTCAATATTGCGCGCGATGCCGGCTTGGGCAAGGGCTACCCAGGACTGATCGAACGCGCCGCGCAGGCATACCGCCCCATCGCGTGCATAGGCTTGCATGTCAGCGTCAAAGTTGTCGGTACCCGCCATGGCGTCTCGCATAAACAAGTCAATACAAAAGAGATGTTTAGATACAATAACTGATAGAATTCCTGCTTGCTACAACTAGTTGGCGGAATGTTTGCTTATGCACGAAGCGGCGCGTACCAGCCCGGCCATAAGCGCGACGCGCAGGCAGTGGATAGTCAGGCTGCGCGAAGCTGCCCAAGGCAAACCAACCTTCATGTTCTTCCCCCACGCCGGCGGGTCGCCCTTGTCGGCTGGGCGCCTGGCAGCCGCCTTGCCTGATAGCGTGGGCGTCATGGCCCTGCAACTTCCACGTCAGGCATCCGGTACCGAGGCCGGCCCACCCCGCCGGGTAGCCGATGCCGTAGAAGGCATCGTTCGGGCGCTCGATGCGCTTGCCCTTGATACCTCAGCTTCCCCACTCCAGCCCCTGATTTTCGTTGGCAACAGCTACGGCGCCTTGCTGGCTTTCGAAACCGCCGCACGCCTGTCCACTGCCGCCCTGCGGCCCGCACGCCTGATCGTCTCGGGTTTCCGCTCGCCCTGTTTGCCGCCGGCCGAGACGCCTTTGTATCGCTTGCCTGTCAAGCAACTAAGGGCGGAACTTGTCGCGCGCTTCGGCATGGCCGGAGGCGATGGCGTCGATTGGGGCTGCCTGGGTCTGGAGCAAGCCCTGCGCGCAGACCTGGAAGCCTGTGACACCTATCGCTACAGGCACACCACGCCTCTGAACCTGCCGATCGACGTCATGCACTTGCGTAGCGATCCCTCGGTATCGCCAGAAGAGCTGCTGGCGTGGAGAACCGTCACCTGTGCCCCTGCCCGCCTGGTCACTTGCGACGGCGGGCATTTTTTCTGGGCCAGCCACAGTACCGACTTTGCGCGCATCCTGCTGGATGCGGCCGCCCTTTCCAGCCCCATCTCCCACGAAAAGGTTTCCGTGCATGCTGAACGTTAAAACCGCCCCGCCACAATCACGACTGCAGGCTACGCTCCAAGGCTGGTTCCGACCGCGTGCCCGGCGCCTTGAGCAATTGGAGCAGAAGTTGTGTGCCATGTTGGGTTTGCCTGCACCGCAGCGCGACCAGGGGCTGGCGGCCGCCGTCCTGGGCGAATCGCGTCGACATCCCGCCGAGGATCCAGCACGGCGTCTGGTTGAACGCCTGCTTGTCGAGCGGCTGGACATGCCTGCGAGCGCGCTGTCTTTCTTTGGCCTCGGCATACTGCGCCATGCGACCGCGCTGGCCGATGGGTCCAGCAGCATCAGTGTTGCCGAAGCGGGTGATCTTGCCGGCTTGCACAAGCGCCTGTCGGCCGGCTCGGGCACCGAGCGCGATGCCGTCCGCGTCGGAGCGTTCAGCCGATTCATGCTGGAAACCTACGGGCCCAAGGGGCTGATCGATTTCTCGCGGGCGTTGGCTTCGGGCCTGCCCATGGACGAAGTGTGTCGCCAAAGCACCGGCAAGTCGCAGGCCATGCTGGAGTTGCAATGGGAAGAGTCGCTGGCAGACGAGCAGCCGGCCAAGGGCGCTTGGCCTTTCCTGCGCTGGACTGCACAGCAGCTACGCCCATATCGTTTTTTTTGCACCACCCTGGCCATAGGTGTATTGATACAAACCGCTTACGCCATGCTGATGCCGATCTGGCTTAACGAGCTATTCGACGATGGCATTACGCCGCAACGCGCCGACGTTATCTGGCGCACCCTGGCTTATCTGATAGGCGGGTTCCTGGTTACCGCCTCGGCGGGCCTGGCGATCGACTTCAGCGTTTCCACGCTGGGGCCGCGTGCCTTGAATGACGTACGCCAACGCACCTTCGACAAACTGCTGGGTTTGTCATCGCGCTCGCTCAGCCGCTTCAAAAGCGGCGACATCGTTTCGCTGTTCACCAACGACATCTTCATCGTAGAGAACGCCATCGTCCGGGCCATCCCGGGCATCATCTCGAAGGCATTCCTGATGATAGGCTCCTTGATCACCGCGGTCTTGCTGGATTGGCGCATGGCGATCGCAACGATCACCTTGCTTGCCATTGCCCTGTGGGCGCCCAAGCTGGTTGGTCGGCTGGCCATCAAGGCCTCGTATGCGCGCAAAGTCGAAGACGGCAAGGTGGTGGGCTTCATCAAAGAGACCGTGCAGTTGTTGCCGGTCATACGCACGCTTAATCTTGCCCACCATCGTCGCAGTCAGTTCGATGACCGCAGCAAGACCATTTACGACGCCAGCTATCGCCAATACCTGCTGGGTGAGCTGACCGGGCGCGCTACCGTTTTCGCGATCAGTGCCGCGCAACTGGGCATCATCGGCCTGGGCGCCATACTGTCCTTGAGCGGTACGGTGTCAGGCGGCGTCGTCGTGGCGTATATCGGCTTATTGTTGGCGTTTGGCGGCGCGGCGGGCGGCATTGCGGCCTTGCTTCCGGCTGCCATCCAGGCCATAGGAAGCTGGCAGCGCATTGATGGCCTGCTGGATCACCCGGACGACCTGCCCGAGGGCAGCGCCGATAACAAGCTGGATCAGCCCCTGTCGCATGTGGCATTCCGTAATGTGTCCTTCAGCTATACCGGCGACCGCCTTAACCTGAAGGACGTCACGCTGGAGTCGCCCGCGCCTCGCCGCATCGCGCTGGTGGGGCCGTCGGGCTCGGGCAAGAGCACCATCATCAACCTATTGTCGCGCAACTATGACGCCATGAGCGGCAGCATCCTGCTTAACGACACCGACATTCGCCAGGTCGACAACGAGCGCCTGCGGTCCTTGATGGCGGTGGTCAATCAGGACACCACGTTGTTCGAGGCTTCGATCGCCTACAACATCAGAATCGGACGCATGGAGGCCACCGAGGCCGAGGTCCAGCAGGCGGCGCGCTCGGCAGAGATCCACGATTTCATTACAACCCTGCCCCACGGCTACGATACCAATGTCGGCGAAGGCGGCAAGCTGCTGTCCGGCGGGCAGCGCCAGCGTATCGTGATTGCTCGCGCCTTGTTGCGCAATCCGCAAATTCTGTTGCTGGACGAGGCCACTTCGGCGCTGGACGCCGAGGCTGAGGCGGCCATCAACGAAACCCTGGGCCGCATCAGCGCCGACCGGATGCTGTTCTCGGTCACTCACCGATTGAATTCCTGTCCGGACATGGACATGGTGTGTGTTTTTCAGGATGGGCGCCTGGTTGAGTCGGGCACGCATGAAGAACTCTTGGCAAATCGTGGCCTGTATGCCGGTATGTGGGAGAAGCAGTCCGATATCGCCATTGTCAATGCAGGTCGGGACGTCGGCATCACCGTGGACCGCTTGCGCAAGATTCCGCTGTTCGCGACGGCCGACGAACAAGAGCTGGAACGCATACGCAGCATGCTGCGCGTCGAAGAAGTCGAGTCGGGCACTGTGCTGGCCATCGAGGGCACCACCGAGGGTCGCTTCTACATCATCGCCCGTGGTGCGGTGGAAAGTACGGTGCTGTTGCCCGACGGCAATTCGCTGACCATGGAAGTTCTCGAGGTGGGCGATTTCTTTGGCGAGTTCGCCTTGCTGGACGGCATACCGCACCCGACCACGTGCCGCACGCGCCTGCCATGCATGCTGCTGTCGCTAAGCCGGCAAGACCTGGCTCGTGTCGCCGACCTGACGCGCAGCAGCGACGAGCAGTCCGAGCTGGAAAAAGCCATTGCAGCAACGCTGGATCGTCGCCTGGATGCCAAGTTGGAGGAAATGCTGAAACGGCGACTGGGAGAGCGGCAAGCCGATAGCGAGGCGATCGCCTAATTTCCTGGAGCCATTCATGAGCGACAACGACAAGCCAAGCCTCCCGTTCTTCCTGCCTCACATACTGGATCAGCGTGCGCGCTCGCCGGGCGATGGCTGGTGGTACGCCTTTCTTGATAGCCAGGGCAAAGAGCAGTGCCGCTGGATGGCACCGGAGCTTGCGGCGCGAGCACGTGCCATCGCCGCCCGCCTGATGCGCGACACCCAGCCCGGCGAGCCCGTGTTGCTGGTGTTTCCCGCCGGGGCCGACTTTCTTGCCGCCTTCATGGGCTGCCTCTGGAGCGGTCGGCTTGCCACGCCGATCAACCCGCCGCGCCGCAACCGGCTGATCGAGCGGCTGGTGGCCGTCGCGACTGATTCGGGAGCACGGGTAGCGCTGACCAGCGAGGCGCTCTTGGGCGCCACAGACGAGTGGCGCGTATCGAACGAGCACCTTGGGGCCTTGTCGTGGGTGGCCATCGATGATCTTCCTGATCAGGAAGATCTTATGCCGGCGGATATCAGGGCAGAAGACACGGCTTTCCTGCAATACACATCCGGCTCGACCGCCATGCCCAAGGGGGTCAGGGTCAGTCACGGCAACCTGCTGGATGACTTGCAACGCATGGGTGATGTCTGGGGACTGCAAGAGAAGTCCGTCATGGTCAGCTGGCTACCGGCCTTCCATGATCTGGGCTTGATTTTCGGCCTGTTGCAGCCGCTGTATTCTGGCTGTGGCTCCGTGCAGATGGCACCCAATACGTTCTTGCAGAAGCCCTTGCTGTGGCTGCAGGCCATGTCGCGCTTTGGCGGCACGCATTCGGCAGCGCCCAGCTTTGCCTATGATTTGTGCAGCCGGCGTATCGCTGTAGAAGAGCGGGCCGGGCTGGACTTGAGCACCATGGTCATGACCATGAACGCCGCCGAACCCATCAACCCGGCCGTCATGGACCAATTTGTGGAGCAGTTCGCCGAATACGGGTTCAAGCGGGAAGCGTTTGCACCGGCCTACGGCCTGGCCGAAAGTACCTTGGCGGTGACTGCCAATCCGGTGGGTCAGTTGCCGGTACTGAGGTATTTCGATACGGATGCACTGGCCGATGGACGGGTGCTGGTGGTGGACGAGGCGGGGCCCGCTACGCGTTTGATGCCGGGTAGCGGCCGTGCCTTGCCCGATGTGCCCATCGCCATCGTCGATCCTGAAACCTTGCAACGTTGCCCGCCTGATCAAGTGGGTGAAGTCTGGGTTGGCGGACCGACCATTGCTACCGGCTATTGGCGACGTGCGGAAGAGTCGGCAGCGGCTTTTGGCGCCACGATAGCGCAGGAGCCCGAGGCGGGCGGCTTTTTGCGCACTGGCGACCTGGGGGCTATGGTGGATGGCGAACTCTTCATTACGGGCCGCATCAAAGATCTGATTATTCTGGCGGGCGCCAACCTTTATCCGCAAGACATCGAGTGGGTGGCGCAACGTTCGCATGCGGCACTGAGGCGCGATAATGGCGCCGCCTTTTATCTGGAGCCTGCAGCGTCGGGCAGAGGCCGCGAGCAGGTCGTGCTGGTGCAGGAACTGGAGCGCTCGCAACGCGGCACTGCACCCGAGCCTATCTTCGCGGCCATTACGCAAGCCGTCTGGCAGGAGCTCGAGATTTCCTTGTCGCGTATCTTGCTGGTGCCGCCTGGCACGGTCTTGCGTACGTCCAGCGGCAAGATACAGCGCATGGCAAACAAGCGGGCGTACCTGGCTGGCGAGTTGACCGCAATTGCGCAGTGGGAAGCGCAAGCACCGGTCGTCGCTGAGGCTGCAGCATCGGAAGCTGCAGCGGATCAGGGCCTGGATCACCACAGCTTGCGCGCCTGGTTGGTGGACTGGCTGTCCCAGCGGCTGAACCTGCCAGCAGCCGATCTGCAGGCGGACCGTGGATTTGCCGAATTGGGCCTGGACTCTTTGGCTTCGACGGAACTGGCCTTCGCGCTGGAGCAACGGCTGCGTGTGCCAGTGCCCGAAACCGCCGCTTACGATTATCCAACGCTGGCACGGCTGCTGGCTCATTTTGCGCCCAGTGCACCAGCAGAAGCCGCCGAGCAAGGCGCTCAGTTCCACAATCGGGACGACGATGCGGCATCCAACGACCTGATCGCGGTAGTCGGCCTGGCCTGCCGCTTCCCGGGCGCACCCGACGCACTGGCTTACGAGCGTTTGTTGGCGTCGGGGCAGGCCGCAGTTGGACCAGCGCCTGCTGGCAGGCCCGAGGGCGAGGGTTTGCCGGCGGGCGGCTATATTGAAGATATCGATCGTTTCGACGCCGCCTTCTTTGGCATCCGGGACGGCGAAGCGGCCTATATGGATCCGCAGCATCGCTTGCTGCTGGAGGTCGCTTGGCATGCGCTCGAGGACGCCGGGGCGGCGGATGCGCAGCGCCGCCCGCCCGCCACTGGCGTGTTCGTCGGCATCAGCACCCACGACTACGGCGTGCGCTTTCAGGGTGCCGGCACTGGCTACACGCCTTTGGCCACGACGGGCAACTCGGCCAGCGCAGCGGCTGGGCGTCTGGCCCACTTGCTGGACGTGACCGGCCCGGCAATGGCGGTAGATACCGCCTGCTCTTCCTCCCTGGTCGCCGTCCACGCAGCTTGTCGCAGCTTGCGGCAGGGCGAATGCGACATGGCCCTGGCCGGCGGGGTGAACCTCCTTATCAACGACACGCTGACTCGGGGCTTTGCTGCAGCGGGCATGCTTAGCCCGACGGGTGCCTGCAAAACCTTTGATGCCGCAGCCGACGGCTATGTGCGCGGCGAGGGCGGGGGTTTTGTGGTGTTGAAGCGCTTGTCCGATGCCCTGCGTGATGGCGATCATGTGCGCGCCATCGTGCGCGGTATGGCCGTGAATCATGATGGGCGGGCCAGTTCTTTGACAGCGCCGAATGCGTCTGCCCAGACCGCCCTCATACGCAAGGCCTTGCATGACGCGCGCCTGCAGCCTGCCGATGTGCAGGTCGTGGAATGCCATGGCACGGGCACGCCGCTGGGTGATCCCATCGAAGTCCAGGCGCTGGCGGATGCCTATGGCCAGGACCGCAACGCAGCCTTGCTGCTGGGGTCGGTTAAAACCAATATTGGCCATCTTGAAGCGGCCGCCGGCATTGCCGGCATGATCAAGGCCATCCTGGCGCTGGAGTCCGGCAAGCTTGCCCCCACCTTGCATCAGCACGAGCCGAACCCCCGCATTGCCTGGGACCGCCTGCCCGTCCAGGTAGTGACTGCGGCCCGGCCCTGGCCCCAAGGCGGGCCGGCTCGCGCCGCCGTCAGCAGTTTCGGCTTCAGCGGGACCAATGCGCATGTCATTCTCCAGGCGGCTGCCCAGTACGTCGCAGCTGTTGATGACAGCCCTATCGTGCTGCCCTTGTCGGCGCCCGATACACCAGGTCTTGATCGGCTGGCAGCCACGCTGGCAGACTGGCTCGATAAAGGCGGCGTTGATTTGCGCGGCCTGGCTGCCAGCATGGCCATTGGCCGGGGTCGGTTTCCCATGCGTGCGGCCATCGTGGCGAACGACTTAGCCGAAGCCGTAGCCGGCCTGCGCGCAGTCGCTGCAGGCGAAGCGCCGGTCATCGGTGCCCGCGGCATCGCGCCCGCGGACGCGCCCAAGGTGGGTTTCCTGTACACCGGACAAGGCAGCCAGTGGGTAGGCATGGGCAAGGACCTTTACGGCAGCGACCCTGTGTTTCGAGGTGTCGTGGACCATTGCGCCGCCATCGTCGACCCATTGATCGGATGTTCGCTGGTGACAACCATGTTCGACGATGGCCCGGACAACGAACTGGCCGACACAAGGCTGGCCCAGCCAGCCTTGTTCGTCCTGGGTTATGCGCTGGCGGAAAGGCTGCAGGCCTGGGGCATCGAGGCGCAGGTATCGATAGGGCACAGCCTGGGTGAGTGGGTGGCCGCATGCCGCGCTGGTGTCTTCAATTTGGACGATGCCTTGCGCATGGTGGTGCAGCGCGGCTGGCTCATGGCCTCAGTATCTGAGGCAGGCAGCATGGCCGCTGTTTTTGCGTCCCTGGCCAGCTTGCCATCCGCAGTGGATTCACTGCTATCGAAAGTCGATATTGCAGCCATTAACGCGCCTGACGAGTTCGTGGTGTCGGGTCCGGCAGCAGATGTCGCTGCCTTATGCGCCGGCCTGGAGGCCCAGGGCATTGGCTGCCAGTTGCTGCGCACCTCGCATGCTTTTCATTCCCGGCTGATGGAACCGACGCTCGAACCTTTCGCTTCTGCCATGGCTGACGTCGTCTTGCGCCCACCCACCGCTGCACTGGTGTCCAACCTGACCGGTACGCTGGCCGCGCCCTTCGACACGCCAGCCTATTGGGTCCGGCACATACGCGAGCCGGTTTGTTTTGCTCAAGGGATGTCCGCGCTGGCGGCGACCGGGGCCCGTGTGCTGATCGAGGTGGGAGCGGCGCCGGCACTGATGGCTGGGGCGTCTCGAGCCGCCGGGTTCGGCGAGGCGCCTGTTCTGGTGCCTACCTTGCGGCGCAACCGACCGGCCTCGCAAACCTTGGGCAATGTCTTGGCGCACCTGTTTGTCAGCGGTGTCGATGTCCGCTGGGACAAGATCTATGCGTCATCGGAAAGAATCGCCGCACCCGGTTATCCCTTTGCCGATCAACGGCATTGGGTGCCTTTGCAGCAGTCGGTGGCCATGGCGCCATCAGCAGCGCCAGTTGCAGTTGACGCTGCGCTCGCATCTGCACCGGCTGTGACAGCAGGCCATGCCTCGGGTGTTCAGCTACAAAGCCCACAAGAACAACGGCTACAGATCGCCGAAGCCCTGGCCAGATCGTTGCAATTGGCGTCGGCTGACGCGGACTCTGATCGCGGATTTCTGGAGCTGGGTGTGGATTCCCTGGCCTTGACTGAAGCCGTGGCAACATTGGAGCGCCGTTGGACAGTCGCCGTGCCGCGCCGGGCCTTGTTCGAGAACCTGGGCAGCCCCAAGCGCCTGCTTGATTACATCGTGCAGAACCTGGCGCAAGCTCCCGCTGTGCAAGCGACGGCGGCAGCAGTGTCGCCGACGGTCGTGGCAGGGGCCGGCACGCTACCGCGGTCGGCCTTGCCGGCAGCCCCATTGGCAGCGCTGGGTGATCTTCAGGCCCTGGCCAGTTTCTCGCGCGCCTATGTAGACCGCAGCCGTGGCTCTCAGGCGCAGCGGCGCGAGTACGGGCCGTATCTGGCGGACAGTCGGGCCGTGGCGGGCTTCCGTACCGAGACCCGCTCCATGTTGTATCCCATCGTGGGGGCGCGGGCATCGGGCAGCCGGCTGGTCGACGTTGATGGTAACGAGTACGTCGATATCGCGATGGGCTTTGGCGTGCAGTTGTTCGGCCACAGCCCGGCGTTTCTCGTCGATGCCATCGACCATCATATCCGTGATCGCGGCCTGTTCATTGGTCCTCAAGCCCATCTTGCCGGCGACGTGGCTCAGCGTATCTGTCGCCTTACCGGCAATGCGCGAGCCGCTTTCTGCAATAGCGGTACGGAAGCCGTCATGACGGCCTTGCGCCTGGCTCGTCACGCAACGGGTCGGCAGCGCATCGCCATGTTTTCCGGCTCGTATCACGGTCACTTCGACGGTACGCTGGCACAGGTGGGCGCCGGTGGAGCAACGGTTGCGCTGGCGGGGGGGACTCCGCCGGGCATGGTGGGCGATGTACTGGTATTGGATTATGGCGATGAAGCGGGCGCGTTGGAAATACTCGCCCGTGAAGTCCATACCCTTGCTGCTGTCATCGTCGAGCCAGTGCAGGGTCGCCGCCCCGACCGCCAGCCGCGCGCTTTTTTGCAGCAGCTGCGCACGCTTACGCGTGAATCGGGCACGGCGTTGATTTTCGACGAAGTGTTGCTGGGCTTTCGCGTGGCGCAAGGCGGGGCGCAGGGCTGGGCTGGTGTGCGCGCCGATCTCGTCACCTACGGAAAGATCGTGGGTGGCGGCTTGCCGATAGGCATTGTGGCCGGCGAGGCCCGTTACCTGGACGCACTGGATGGCGGGGCGTGGTCATTCGATGGCAACGATCCGCCGCGCGACGAACGCACCTTCTTTGCCGGCACCTTCAACAAGAATCCACTGACCATGGCGACGGCGCAGGCCGTACTTAGCCATCTGGAGGCAGCGGGACCCGGCCTGCAGGAATCGCTGAACCAGCGAACGGCATTATTCGCGGCTCGTCTTAATGACGTGCTGCAGGCACTGGAAGCCGGCATATCCGTACACAATTTCTCGTCGCTATTCCGCTTCGTGGGTGGCAGCGATCTGTTCTACAACCACCTGATCCAGCATGGCGTATATGTCTGGGAAGGGCGCACCTGCTTTCTTTCGACCGCGCATACCGACGAGGACCTTGACCAGATCGAAGACGCGGTGCGCCAGTCGGTGTGCAGCATGCAAAAGGCCGGCATGCTCGCTACCGGCGCCCGCGCAGGACAAGCAGCGGCACAACCCGCCGCGCAAACCGGCCCGGAGCGGGTGCCGACCACGCCTGGGCAACAGGCTTTGCGACTGCTGGCCGCCTTCAGCCCCGAGACGTCCGCCGCCTACAACCAATCGCTCATCTTTGACTTCACAGGTGATCTGGATGTGGCGGCGCTCGTAGCGTCGTTGGCCGATTTGGTTGATCGGCATGAAGCCTTGCGCAGCACCTTTCCCGAGGACGGCAGCAGCCAGTTGATTCATTCCGCGCTGGTGCCCGATGTTAGCGTGATCGATTTCGATCCCGAGCACGACGGCCCTGAACAGGCATGGCTGGATCGCATGGTGCTGGCACCGCTGGACCTGGAACAGGGGCCGCTGGTGAGAGCCTGTGTGGTCCGCCATGGCCCCCAACGGTTTAGGCTGGTGGTTGTGATGCCTCACGTCGTGACGGACGGCTGGTCCATGCAAGTGATGGCGCTCGAGATGGCAGAAATGTACAGCGCACGCATTGAACAGCGGCCAGCGGTGCTCGAGCCGCCTGTGCCCTATCGCCGCTATATCGACCACTGTCGTCAACGTGCCTCACTGCCAGAGCTGGCGGCGTACTGGCAGGATCTCTATGCCAACGTGCCGGCGCCCTTGGCCCTGCCGCTGGATAGGCCGCGCCCGGCGCTGCAGACCTTTGCCGGTGCCCGGGCAAGCCGCGACCGATTGCCTGCAGGCTTGCTGCAACGGCTGGAAGCGCAGGGTCGGCGCAATGGCTGCTCGTTGTTTTCGATATGTCTTGCCGCCTATGGCCGTCTGCTGTCGCGCCTTAGCGGCCAGGACGAGACCGTGGTCGCGATATTTTCCGCGGGGCAGCCCGAGCTTGCGGCGCCCACCCTGGTAGGCTATTGCGTAGGCGTGCTGCCTTTGCGGCTGGCCACCGGGTCCAACATTGACAATGCCGAGTTGATCCATGACACACAGCGGGCCGTCTCTGCAGCCATGGCGCATCGCGATTATCCCTATGCGCGACTGCTCAAGGATCTGAAGCTGCGTCGCGATCCGTCCCGTCCGCCATTGGCCTTGGTGTCATTCAATCTGGATCGCATGTCGGCCGCACCCCAGTTTGCGGGGTTGACGACAGCGGTCGATGCCAACACCCACGGCGCTGTACGCTGGGACCTGAACTGGAACATGCAGATCGACGATCGCGGCCTGCGTATCGATGCTCATTACAACCGCGACCTTTTCGATGCTGTCCGCGCGGAAGGCTGGCTGGATCAGTATGTGTCGATATTGGAAGAGTTCGTGGATGGCCCAGACGACGCCGGCATGGTTACGGCGACCCGAGTTGCCTGGGACGGCGCGCACACCTTGTCGGCGCAGGTGGCCCGCCACGCCGCAGTGACGCCTGCGGCGCCCGCCGTGAGGGATCGTCATGGCATCGTTGACTACCAGACGCTGGACTCACAGGCCGCAGAGCTGGCCGGCCGCCTGGTGCAAGCGGGGGTGCGCGCCGGGGACCATGTGGCCTTCAGGCTGGAGCGCGGTCTGGGGCCGGTGGTCGCAATACTCGCCATCATGCGCCTGGGCGCTGCCTTTGTCCCGCTGGACGACGAGCACCCGGATGCCCATCACGCCGCCATCCTGCAAGACTGCGGCGCCACCGTGTTGGTGGCTGACCCTGCCGCGGGTCGCCAGCCGGCTTCCATACCTACCGTGCCATGGACGCGTGCCGCCCTTGCGCCGCTCCAGGCCCAAGGCGCCGCTTTACCCTGCAGGGCCGTGGCGGCTGACGATATTGCCTATGTGTTGTACACCTCCGGCTCAACCGGCCGGCCCAAGGGCGTGCGCATTTCATTTGAGGCTGTCCAGACCTATGTCTCGGCCTTGTTCCAGCGGCTGCAAACAAACGGGCCCATGTCCTTTGCCATCGTGACCTCATTTGCGGCCGACCTGGGTTATACCTCCGTACTGGGCGCTCTATGGTCGGGCGGCCTGCTGCACGCCGTGGATGCCCAGACCGCCCGCGATCCGGACGCGATGCAGCGCTGGTTCACGCAAACGCCGGTAGATGCATTGAAGATTGTGCCGGCCCATCTGGCAGCGCTGCTCGATTCGCCCCAAGCGGCTGCGCTATTGCCCCGACGCGCCCTGATTCTGGGCGGCGATGCCTTGACCTGGCGTTTGTTTGATCGCATACGCGCCTTATCGGAAACTTGCCGAATCTATAACCACTACGGCCCCACCGAAACTACGATCGGGGCCTGCATGACCGAAGCTGCCCCGGCTTTACGCTTGGAAGGCGAGGCGATTGTGCCGATTGGACCCGCCCTGCTCGGATATTGCGTCAGTATCGTGGACGACCAGGGGCGCGCAGTGGAGAGCGGCGGCGAAGGCGAAATCGCCATCAGCGGCCCGGCTGTCGCGGCCGGCTACACCCACAGTGATGCCACGGCCCAGGCATTCTCCGTCAACGCAGCGGGGCAACGCAGCTATCGCACGGGTGATCGAGGGTACCGACGTCAGGATGGCGCCATCGTGTTTGTCGGGCGCATGGGCGATATGGTGAAGATACGCGGCCACCGTATCGAACCGGCCGGGCTCGCCGATTTGATCAGGAGCTACCCAGGCGTGCGCGATGCTGTCGTATTGGTGGATGCCACCGCTGGCAGGGAGGCCAGCCTGGTTCTTGCGATGGCGGGGGCCATCGAGAAAAAAGCCGTTCTGTCCTGGCTAGCCGAGCGCGTGCCGGCAGCCATGGTGCCGGCACGCGCCATCGTATTGCCGGAGCTGCCATTGACAGTGAACGGCAAGATCGACCGGCAGGCTGTGCTGCATAGCCTTGCCGAGCTTGCCGTGCCAGTGGCTGAAGATGACAGCAAACCAGCCGGGCCAGGAGCGTCGACGCCGGCCACCAATATTCTGCATGATTTATGGTGCGAGGTATTGCAATGTGACGACCTTGGCCTGGACGACGACTTCTTCGCGTTGGGCGGCGATTCCATCATGGCCATCCAGATTGTAGGCCGAGCCCGGGCGGCGGGCTGGGCCCTGACGCCTACACAGGTGTTCCAGGCACCCACCTTGCGCTCGCTGGCGCAACTGGCTGTGCCCGTTCAGGGCGCCGCTGCGGGTTTGTCGCCGATAACAGGTCCGGTGCCCTTGACGCCCATCCAGCGCTGGTTTCTGGAAACACCCATGGCGGATCGTAACCGGTGGTGCCTGACGGCGGTGTTTCATACGACCCTTGATGTGGACCACGCTACCCTGCAGTCGATACTTCAAGCAATGGTAAGCCGGCACGATGCGCTAAGAACCCGCTGGAATGCAGCGGGGGGCGAGCTGGTACAGCAAGTGGGCGCCGGCGATGTGCTGGACGTTGTGGTCCTTGAGGCCGACAACGCTAGCGCCGCAAGCCTGCACGCCATGGAGAACCAGTTGGCCGACCAGTTGATGGACGGCATCGATTTGGCCGCCGGCCGTATCATCGCGCTCGGGGCGATCCGGGCAGGCAAGCAGGGCTCGCGCGTTGTCGTCGCCGTCCATCATGGCATGACCGACATGGTGTCCTGGGGCATTATTGCGGATGACCTTGAAGCCGGCCTCAGTAAAGGTCCGGATGCCATTGCCGCTGCTTCAACCTCGTGGTCCTGGTGGGCGCATTCACTAACACAGCAGCTTGGTGCCGTATCGGGCTCGCAGGCCTACTGGAATAGGGTCGCGGCGCAAGCCCAAGCAAGCATGCCGGTGCCTGCCGACCTTCCCGAAGCGTCGAACCGCGAAGGCGATGTGCAAGCGGTGCAGTTGCGCATAGCCCCCGATACGGCAAGCCCTTATCTGACAGGCATGGCAGAGGTATTCGGCTTGCGCGCGCACGAAGCGGTATTGGCTTGCCTGGGCCGTTGTCTCGTTGATTGGGCCAGCGGGGCGGTGGCCATCGAACTGGAAGGCCATGGACGACGACCCTTCGATGCCACCGTCGACCTGTCCCGCACAGTGGGCTGGTTTACGACACGGTATCCCCTGATGCTGCCCGCGCCCCTGCAAGACGCTGCTGCCTGGATCATCGTCGCCAAGGAGGGTTTGCGACAGATACCGGACGAGGGCATAGGCTACGGCATGCTGCGCTATGGTGGGCAAGCGGATCTGCAGATCGAGCCAGCCATCTCTTTCAATTTTGTGGGCGAATTGAAGCAGTTCGGGGGAAGCGAGCTGGCCCTGATGCGCCTGGGTGCCGGTCACGAGCGTAGCCCGCAGGCCGGTCGCCGCCATTTACTGGCTTTCGATAGCTGGCAGGAAGAGGGCTGTCTGGTGTTGTCTTGCCGCCATGGCGCGCAACACACGACGCAGACCATCAAGGCTTTGCTCGAGCGCTTCGAGCAACAGCTTGTGACCCTGGCCCAAGCTTGCGCGTCCTCTGCGACGGCGGTTTATACGCCGTCAGATTTCACGGGCATGGAGTTTTCGCAAGACGAGCTGGACCGGTTGATGGGCGAATTGGGCGAATCTTGACCGCGGATGCCTAGGTCGTGCCGGTTGCCAGACGCAGCGCCAGCCCGGCCATCACGACGGCAATGGTTCCGTCCAGAACCCGCCAGGCGCGCGGATCGGCAAAGACCGGCGCCAGAAGGCGCGAACCGGCCCCCAAGATCGCCAGCCACAGTACGCTGGCTGACAGGGCGCCGGCTGCAAACGCCAGCCGGCCGTCGGCAAAACCATGCGCCAGCGATCCGACCACCATCATGTCCAGCCAGAAATGCGGATTAAGCAATGTGAAGCCCAAGGCGCCCAGTAAGGCCGCCCGGCGCGAGGGAACTGCCCGGTGCATGGCGGCAGCGGCTTGAGGACGCCGGGCGCGCCGCGCCGACTGCAAGGCATACCAGAGAAGAAAGCTGACGCCGAACCACAAGATGGCGTCGGTCAACCAGGGAAACCAGTGCGTGATCGTCTGCAAGCTCCATACGCTGGCGAAGATGAATACGGCATCGATCAGTGCGCAGAGTAAAAGAATGCTGATCAGGTGCGCCCGCAGCAGCCCCTGCCGCAGGATGAACGCACTTTGCGCGCCAACCACGGCAAATAGTCCCAGGCCCGTGGCGGTGCCACTTGCCCAGGCAGTGAGTTGCGCGGAAGAAGAAACGAATGACAGCATGCTTTGAATAACTTTCCAGGTGGTAATGACAGTGTTTGTGCCGGGTCCGGGATGTCATTCTGGCTTAAACGCCGTGTAAACTAAAGCTAATTAAAGTTAAGCGCATTAAGTTTCGCTAATGACATGAGAATCGATCACGGAAACCTGCGAGCTTTGGCCGCAGTAGTGCATGAAGGAAGTTTCGAGCGCGCTGCCTTGGCACTGTCCGTCACGCCTTCCGCCATCTCGCAACGTATCAAGACGCTGGAAGAGCGCATGGGACGGCTGCTGGTTCTACGTACTGTGCCCGTGACTGCCACGTCCGATGGCCAGGTGCTGGTTCAACTGGCCAAGCAAACCGCAGTGCTGGAGCACGACGCGCTTGAACGCCTGGGCCTGGATGACCAGGCGGCTCAACCCAGCATCGCGGTGGCGGTCAATCACGACAGCCTGGAAACCTGGTTCATGCACGCTGCCGAACTATTCGCCACGCAGTCCGGTGCCACGCTGGATCTGCAGTCGGAAGATCAGGACCACACGGCGGCATTGCTGCGCAACGGTTCGGTGCTGGCAGCGGTCACGACGCTGGCCGACCCAGTGCAGGGGTGTCGGCTGCATCCGCTGGGTTCCATGCGCTATGTCGCCACCTGCTCGCCGGCGTTTCATGCGCGCTTCTTCAGCAAAGGGGTCAACGCACGCAGCGTCGCGCAGGCACCCGTATTGGTTTTTAACCGCAAGGATGCCTTGCAAGGCCAGTTTGCCGGCAGGATTATGGGCGCCGCGCCATGGCAGCCTCCGGTGTGGTGGTTGCCGTCGTCGCGTGCGTTTGTACAGGCCACCTTAAGCGGCCTGGGTTGGACCATGAATCCGCTGCCGCTGGTCCAGCACCATCTGGATGCTGGCAGGCTGTTGCCGTTACGAGCACGCGCATGGGAGGACGTACCACTTTACTGGCAACATTGGCGGGTAAATTCCCAGGCGATGCAGGCATTGACTGATGCCGTGCTGCAGGCGTCTCGCAGCCTTGTCAAACGGCGCGCCGGCTAGCCCGTTCCGGGGTGGCCGCAGTTAATATACAGAAGGCAGTTCATCACACGAGTGGATGGTTTCTATGTTCCGATGGTTGGCCGGACGGGGGGCATCGCCGCGCGAAACAGCGCGCGAGCTGGCCCGCATTCCCGATAGCGCCTGGCTAGAGGCTTTGGGCGCGCATCATTTTCTGTCAGGACTTTCGGCCGAAGAAAGCGCCGCACTGCGTCAGCGGGTAGCCTGGCTGCTTGCCAGTAAAAGCTTCACCGGTGTGCACGGGCTGGTTATTTCGGACCAAATCCGTCTGTCCATTGCGGTCCAGGCTGGCTTGCCTGTGCTGCACCTGGATCTGGCCGTATACGAAGGCTGGACGGAAATCGTCGTGTATCCGGGTGGCTTTCTTATTCCACGCACCGATGTCGATGAGAACGGCGTTGTGCACGAATACGTGCAAGAGGCTTCCGGCGAGGCCTGGGAAGGCGGACCCGTTATCTTGTCGTGGGAAGACAGCAGTGGCGGTTTGGCCGATGGCACCAATGTTGTGATTCACGAGTTCGCTCACAAGTTGGACCTTTATGCCGGCGAAGCCGATGGCATGCCCAGCCTGTCGGCGCATCGCGAGCTTGCGCCCGCGCGGTGGCGGCAAGTTCTGGACGATGCGTTCGATCGCTTCGAGCGTGCCTTGACGTTGGTAGAAGAAGCCATACCCGCTGATGTCGACCCCGAATCACAGGAAGGCGCCGCCTGGTTCGATACCTTGCCGCTGGATCCTTACGCAGCGACTGACAAGGCGGAGTTTTTCGCTGTCAGCTCGGAGGCGTTCTTTGTGGATCCGGCTCCGCTGGCGAGCGCACTGCCCGAGTGGTATGGCTTGCTGGCGCTTTATTACCGCCAGGATACCGTGCTGCGCCTGGCTTCAGGTGCAACACGGTAGCCAGGGCTGATGCGATCAGTCCTGACGATCTGTGACTTCCAGCAAGTGGTAGCCAAACTGGGTCTTGACTGGCCCTTGCACGACATTCAGCGGGGCGCTGAAGACGACTTCGTCAAATTCCTTCACCATGTCGCCGGGGCCAAAGCTGCCCAGGTTGCCGCCGTCGCGGCTGGATGGGCAACTGGAATTATCTTTTGCCACTTGGGCGAAATCTGCGCCGCCTTCAATCGCGGTTTTCAGGTCTTGGCACTGTTCTTCAGTGGCGACAAGGATGTGGCGGGCTGTGGCTTGGGTCATGATGTGTGCTCCTTCTGAATGAACCCGACAGCTTAAAAGCAATCGCGGCCCGGTGCAAATGCCCGTCGGGGCCACTGCTGTCGGCCCGCTATGTTTGTTTGGCCTCATCGAGCAGCCAGTCGCGAAATGCCTGCAAGCCCGACATCTTGGCTTTCGGGCGTGGGTAGATAAAGTAGTAGGCGCCAGCCGAATACGGCTCCACCGCAAACAAGCGGATCAAGGCTCCTTGCTTCAACTCGTCATCAATCAATAGTTCTGGCAGCAGGGCCACGCCCAGTCCGGCCTTCGCCGCTTCGGCCACCATGGAAAACAAATCGAAACGCGGCCCCGGCGCTCCGGCCGGCTCGGGCAGGCCGTGAAACTCAAACCACCGGGGCCAGGCGTTAGGGCGGGATGCGGAATGCAGCAGCTTGAAGCGCGCGATGTCGGGGTGTGCCGCTGGGCGCCCATGCTGGGCAATAAAGGATGGACTGCACACGACCACCTGGCTTTCTTCGGCGATGAGGTCATAGTCGCAGTTGGGCCAGTCGGGCTGCCCGAAGATGATGCCCGCGTCCAGGCCGGTGCCCGAGAATTCGAAGCGGTCCAGTTGCGTGGAAAGATTCAGCACCAGACCGGGATGTGTATGCGCCAGCTTGCGCAGGCGCGGCATCAGCCAGCGCGTGGCGAAGGTGGGCACGACGGCCAGGTTCAGTACACCGCCGCCTTGCCGGGTGGCCATCATCTCGCGAACGACGCCTTCAAGTTCATCCAGGCACGGAACCAGGCGCGCCCAGAGCAGGTCCGCCGCGGCTGTCGGATGCAAACTGCGCGGGCGACGCTCGAACAGCGTCAGGTCAAAGAAGCTTTCCAGGCTCTGTATCTGCTTGCTGACGGCGCTTTGGGTAACGGACAGCTCTTGTGCGGCCTTGCTGATGCTGCGCAGGCGGTAGACGATTTCAAAGGCGGTCAGGGCCGGAAGAGGAGGGTAGCGGGTTCTCATAAGATAGCGCCATGGTATTCCAGCCAGGAATGCCAGGGCAAGTTAATTTCGCTTTACGCTGCTGTCGAACATTTCGATAATCTTTGCATCCGGCGCCCTGCCAGGCGCCTTCGTTCATTATCCTTGCAAGCGATTTCCTATGTCTACTGTGTCTACCCCTCTCGTTACTCTATTAAACGCCTGTCTGGGCGAGGCCCGCAGCGGCGAGCTCATGCAATTGATGCATATCCCGGAAGTATTCCACAAAGGCATTAATCCTGATCCCGACCGGAACCTCGTTAGCCGGGCCGAATTGGCTTTTGCGCTGAACATGTTGTTGTTCCGCGACTTGCTGGAGCGGGTGCCCGAGGGCAAGGCCTACACACAAGATACCTTGGCTACGGGTGGGCGTGTTTTCTTCGACCACGGTGCCGTGCGCACGGTCGCGTTGCCGCGCTGCGGTGCCCTGCCGGGCGGTGAGGAATGCTTGACGCGCGTGCTGGCGCCGCTGGGCTATCGGCTTAACGAAATCTATCCCTTGCCGCGCCTGAAGATGACAGGGCGCTCTTATGTGCACGACGATCTGCCTGAAGAGATGCCTCAGTTCTTCGTCAGCGAGCTGCATGTCGACCGGTTCTCTCCCGCTTTTCAAAAGGCGGCGGAACGCGTGGTGGCCGATAGCGTCGACCCGTTGGACGCCATTCATCATGACTTGCTGAACACACTGGCGGCAGAGCGCGCCTTGCCTTGGGACGATGCCTTGACCCTGCTGACGGCGATGTTCCGTTGCTTTGATCGTCAGCATGGCACGCCGGCCCTGGCGGATTATGAGATCCTTCAGGCAGAATCACAGGAAATGGCCTGGATCAGCACCGAAGGCAATGCCTTCAATCATGTAACTGACCGGGTGCCTAATGTAGAACAGCTGCGCGATGAGCAAGAGCAGTTGGGGCGGTCCATCAAGCCGAATGTAGAAGTTGCCGCCCGCGGCAGCGTGCGTCAGACTGCTTACCGTGCAGCCCAGGTCGAGCGCGTGTTCCGCAGCGAGCAGGGTTGTGTGCTGCGCCGCGTGCCCGGCTCGTTTTACGAGTTTATTTCGCGCGACCGCGTAGATCACGCCCAAGAGGGCAAGAAGCTGGACCTGGGTTTTGACAGCGGCAACGCCACGGCGATTTTTCAGATGACTGCGGCAGAGGCAGTCGGCTGAGCGGCTGGCCGGGCTACGTTAACCATTACAACCAAGGTTTCTATGTCGAGCAAACACCTGATGGACACCTACCGTCGCGCACCGCTGGCTTTCAGCCGTGGCGAGGGCATCTACTTGTACACCGATGACGCCACCCCCTATATGGACTTGACCAGCGGGATCGGTGTGAACAACCTGGGCTACAGCCATCCGCACATCGTACGGGCGCTCACCGAGCAGGCCGGCAAGCTATGGCACGTATCGAATCAATTTCGTATTCCGGGTCAGGAGCGGCTGGCGGATCGGCTGTGCGAGGCGAGCTTCGCTGATCGCGCATTCTTTGCCAACAGCGGTGCGGAAGCTGTCGAGTGCGCCTTGAAGCTGGCGCGCCGCTATTTCGATGTCAGCGGGCAGCCCGATCGATGGCGCACCATCGTATTCGATGGGGCCTTCCATGGGCGCACGTTCGCCTCCATCATGGCGGGCGACGGCGAACAGTACCGCGAGGGCTATGCCCCCCATATGGATGGATTCGACCGTGCCCAGTTCGGCAACCTGGATTCCGTGCGGGCACTGATACGCGAAAACACGGCGGCCATCATGGTAGAGCCCGTACAGGGCGAGGGCGGCGTGCGGGCTGCCAGCGCTGAGTTCCTGGCGGGCCTGCGCCAACTTGCGGACGAGTATGGTCTGCTGCTTATTTTGGACGAGGTGCAAAGCGGCAATGGCCGTACCGGCAAGCTGTATTGTCATGAGTGGTCGGGCATCACGCCCGACATCATGGCTACTGCGAAAGGCCTGGGTGCCGGCTTTCCGATGGCCGTATGTCTGGCAACCGAGGCGGTCTCGCAGGGCTTTGGGGTGGGTAACCACGGCACCACCTTCGGCGGAAACCCGCTAGCCATGGCGGTGGGTAATGCCGTCCTGGACGTGCTGACCGAGCCCGGATTCCTGGATTCCGTGCAGGATATTGCCGTGTATTTGCGCAAGGGCCTGACCGATCTGGTCGATCGGCATCCTGCACTGATACGGGCACCGCTGCGCGGCTCAGGCCTGATGATAGGCCTGCCGGCCATCGCGCCCAATACGGAAATCGTGAGCGCTTTCCGGCAGCAAGGCGTGCTGGCACTGACGGCGCGTGACAACATCGTTCGCCTGCTGCCCCCGCTGGTCATTACGCGAGATCAGGTCGATGCCGCGCTGCACGCCATGGATGCTGCGCTTGCCGGGTTGGCTGCCTAACGGTGGTCCAGGGCCAGCCTGGCGATGGCCTCCAGCAGGTAGGCGTCGGCGGACAAGACATAGCTGATGGTAAATTGCAGGTCCTCCAGTTGTCCGTCGACCACATCGACGATGCGCAGTTCCCCGCTTTTCAGTTCGGACTGAATGATTGTGGGCGGCATGACGGATACGCCGATGCCTCCGGCGCACATGCGGGCGATGGCCGACAAAGAGGTGTTGCCGTATAGCTTGAAGTCGGCAATGCCTGCGCGCACGAACATGTCGCGCAGGCCCTGGTAAGGATGAGTCACTTTGGAATAAGTGATGATCGGAAACTGCGCAATGTCTTTCAAGGTGATGCGGCCTGCGGGCAGGGGCAGCGAGGGCGGCGCTACCCAGGCCATGGGGTAGCGCACGTAATCGTGATTGCGCACGTTGGGCGCAAGTATGGGCATCGACGGAATGATCATGTCCAGATCACCCCGCAATAGGGAATCCCGCAGGTTCGCTGAAACGTCTACCTCGATGTCGACAACAACAGAGGGATAGACCGTCTGCATCTTCTGCACCAGTCCAACCAGTTGGGTATGCGCGATGGTCTCGGCCACACCGAGGCGGATATGGCCGCGCAAGGTATCCGATGTACCGACCGTGTGCTGTATCTCGGATTGCAGCCGTAGCATCTGTTCCGCATAAGGCAGTAGTTCGCGGCCCTTGGGCGTGACCACCGTTCGTCGTGGCTGACGATCTATCAGCGGCATGCCTATGGTGCTTTCCAACTGTGCTATGCGCTGCGACACCGCAGATTGCGTGGTGTTCAGGCGTTTCGCTGTATGACCAAATCCGCCGAGCCGGACCACCCACACAAAGGTTTCCAGGTTTTTAAGGGTAATCATGTTTTTCTTTATGCCATCATAAAAAGTGATGGCAGACCATAACTTTAAATCGTTTGTTTGTATAGCCCGACTGCCTTTTAATAGCCGGTCTCAGCTTATTTTCTTTAGGATGCACGGCGTGACTCGCAATTCATTGATCCCTCGCGAACTTCGTCAACAGATACGCACAGGCGCGATACAGGGCCAGACATCTGGTATGGCGCCCGGCTTCGTACAAGCCAATCTGGCCATCCTGCCCAAGGACTGGGCCGACGACTTCCTGGCCTTTTGTCATGTGAACCCCAAGTCCTGTCCGGTCATCGGCATGACTCAGCCGGGCGATCCCTTCCTGCCGCTGTTGGGCGAAGAGATCGATCTGCGCAGCGATCTGCCTGGCTACTACGTCTGGGAAAACGGCGTACGCGTGCAGGAAACGACGGATGTTTCGTCCTTATGGCGCGATGATCTGGTCGGCTTTGCCATCGGCTGCTCGTTCTCGTTCGAGCATGCCTTGATGGACGCCGGCATCAGGCTGCGCCATATCGAGGAAGGGCGCAATGTCGCGATCTTCCGCAGCAATATTCCATGCGCCCCTGCCGGCCGGTTTCAAGGTCCGATGGTGGTGTCCATGCGTTCGATGACGCCGGCCGACGCCATCCGTGCCATCCAGATCTGTACCCGCTTTCCGAACGTGCACGGCGCACCCGTGCATTTTGGCGATCCGGCAGCCATAGGCATTGCGGACTTGAACAAGCCCGACTACGGCGACGTTGTCGAGGTAAGACCCGGCGAGGTGCCGGTGTTCTGGGCGTGTGGCGTGACGCCGCAAGCTGTATTGCAGACCAGCAAACCTCCGTTTTGCATTACCCATGCGCCCGGATCCATGCTGATCACTGATCTTCGCATCAGCGAGATTTCGCTGTTCTAACGATAACTGGAGAAGACATGTCACACTCAAAATGGCTCAAGCCACTGCTATCCCTGGCCCTTGCCGCAAGCGTATCGACAATCGCCGTGGCGGAAGATCTGCCCAAGGCAAAACTGAACGTAGTCGGTAGCTGGAGCAACCTGTCGCAGTACAAAGACTTTGAATACCCGTTCTGGACCAAGGAAATCCCGGAGAAATCCAACGGTGCGATTACTGCCCAGATCAAGGGCCTGAATGAACTGGGCCTGAAAGGCGGCGAAATCGGCCGGCTGATGCAACAGGGCGTGATCCAGTTCGCATCCATCCCTCCCGGCTACCTCGCCAGCGACGACCCGCGTAACGAAGTGATCGACTTGGCGGGCCTGAGCCCCGATATCGAAACCGCTCGCAAGGTCACCGAAGCCTATCGCCCGGTCCTGGAAAAGCTGTACGCCGAGAAATATGACGCCAAGCTGCTGGGCGTATGGCCGTTCTCGAGCCAGGTGCTGTATTGCAAGGCGCCCATCACAGGCTTGAAGGATCTGGCTGGAAAGAAAGTGCGCACCGGCAACCGTACGCTGACCGATTTTGTGGGCGCATTGGGTGGTACGGGCGTAACGCTGACTTTTGCCGAAGTCGTGCAAGCCTTGCAAACCGGCGTGGTCGATTGCGCCATTACCGGCACGCTGTCGGGCTACTCGGCCAAGTGGTACGAGGTCAGCGACTATCTGTACACCTTGCCGGTAGGCTGGAGCCAGGTCGTGCACAGCGTCAGCAACAAGGCGTGGGACAAGCTGGATCCCAAGACGCAGGCTTTCCTGCAAAAGGAAATTCAAGGTCTCGAAGACCGCATCTGGATCGCAGCCGACAAAGAGACAGCTGAAGGCATCGCCTGCAATACAGGCAACGCTCCTTGCCCTTACGGAGATCCAGCCAAGATGCAAGCCGTCGAGTTCTCGGATGCCGACCGCGATGCACTGCACAAGCTGCTTGAAGATGTCGTGGTCAAGTCCTGGAGCCAGCGCTGCGGCCCGGCGTGCAGCGCCGATTTCAATGAAACCGTCGGCCCGGTCGTCGGCATTACCCTGCCCTAATCATGCAAAAGCTCTACACCTGGGCCGAGCGGCTCAGCAGGGCCGCTACCTGGGGTAGCGCGGCCTTGCTGTTTGCCGTGGCCGCTTACATCACCCTTGACGTGGTCATGCGCAAGTTGCTGAATATATCGCTGCACGGCAGCGATGAGCTTGCCGGCTACGCCCTTGCCATCAGCACGAGCTGGGGGCTGTCGTTTTCCCTGTTGCGGCGCGCCAATATCCGGATAGACGCTCTGTACTCTCGCTTGCCGCAGCGCTGGACGGTTTGGCTGGATCTGCTGGGCCTGATCGCGATGGGTATCTTCATGGCGTTTGTGACGTGGTTCGCCACTCAGATGCTGATCAGTTCGGCAACCATGAATGCCACTGCAAGTACACAATTGCAGACGCCGCTGATTATTCCGCAAGGCTTGTGGGTCGCCGGATTCATGCTGTTCATGTTTGTTCTGGTGGTTCTCATCTTGCGCGTAGTAGGTTTGCTGGTCCGTGGCGACACGGCAGGCGTTCGCCTTATCGCCGGCATCCGCAGCGTTGAAGAGGAAGTCAGCGACGAGGTGTCGCCGCAGACGCTGCAGGCGATTCAATCAGAGGTGCCCCATGCTCGTTAACGCCTTGATGTTATTACTGGGGATGCTGGCCCTGGCCGTTCCTGTGGCTGCGGCCATGGGCATACTGGGGCTGGTCCTGGATCAGCTCTATTCAATGCTGCCTTTATATAGAGCCAGCGGCGAAGTATTTTGGTCGACCAGCACCGATTTCCTGCTGGTTTCCATACCGATGTTCATATTGCTGGGCGAGCTTATGCTGCGGGCCGGAATGGCCGAGCGCCTGTACGATGCCATGGAAAAATGGCTGGGCTGGCTACCTGGCGGTCTGATGCACGCCAACATTGGCGCCTGTGCCGCCTTTGCCGCCACATCGGGATCCAGCGTGGCCACTGCTGCCACCATCGGAACGGTGGCGATTCCCCAAGGCGAGCGACACGGCTATTCGCCACCGCTATTTCTGGGCACCTTGGCCGCGGGCGGTACGCTAGGCATCTTGATTCCGCCGTCCATCAACATGATCATCTACGGCACGCTCACCGATACTTCGGTGCCACAGCTCTACCTTGCGGGCTTTTTTCCCGGACTGGTGCTGGCGGTCATCTTTTCGCTGACCGTGGTCGTTGCTTGCTACTTCAGGCCCGCCTGGGGAGGCGTCCGTCAGGAAACTAGCTGGCGTGCGCGGTTTGCGTCGCTGATTAACCTGGTGCCGCCATTGCTGATCTTCGTGGTGGTGGTCGGATCGATTTATGCCGGGATCGCAACGCCTACAGAAGCTGCTGCCGTCGGCGTCATGGCAGCACTGGCCTTGGCTGCGTTGTATAAAAGCCTTTCCTGGGCGATGCTGCGCGAGGCCGCAGAAAGTACGATACGTACGTCGTCGATGGTCATTCTGATCGTTCTGGCGGCCTACTTCCTGAATTTCGTACTGGTGGGCATCGGCTTGACCGATAAACTGACAAGCACCATCTTGAGCCTGGGCTGGACGCCCATGCAGACATTCATGGCAGTTGTGCTGTTTTACCTGGTGTTGGGCTGTTTCCTGGAAACGCTGTCCATGATGGTCACGACGATACCAATCACCGCGCCGTTGATGATAAGCATGGGCTTCGATCCGGTCTGGTTTGGCATCGTGGTCATGGTGCTGCTTGAAATGGCACTGATCACGCCGCCTGTCGGGCTTAACCTGTTTGTCGTACAGGGCGTGCGCAGGGGTGGCTCGCTGAATGACGTTATCTTTGGGGCAATTCCCTTTGTTTTCGCCTTGCTTGCCATGGTGGCATTGCTGGCCTTTGTGCCGGGCGTGGCTACATGGTTGCCGCAACAGTTTTATTGAGAAGGACAAAGCTAAATGGCTACACACACAACGAGCGACGTGGCAGGTTTCGATAAACGCTGGCAGTTTTGGGTGGATCGAGGCGGCACGTTTACCGATATTGTTGCTCGCCGCCCCGACGGCACGTTGCTGACACACAAGTTGCTGTCGGACAACCCCAGCCAGTATCCCGACGCGGCATTGGCGGGTATACGCAAACTGCTGGGCTTGCGGGCAGACGAGACGATACCGGGCCACGAGATCGAAGCGGTGAAGATGGGTACTACGGTCGCCACCAACGCCTTGCTCGAGCGCAAGGGCGATCGCACCGTGCTGTTTACCACCCAGGGCTTTCGCGATGCCTTGCGTATCGGCTATCAAGAGCGTCCCCGTATCTTCGATCGCCAGATCATGCTGGCCGAACTCTTGTATAGCCGCATCGACGAGGTCAACGAGCGGGTTACCGCACAGGGCGATGTCCTGCAGGCGCTCGACGCCGACGCCGTGCGCCGCCAGTTGCAAGAGGCCTACGCCGAAGGGTTTCGCTCGATCGCCATTGTGCTGATGCATGCCTATCGCTACCCGCAGCACGAACAGCAAGTGGCTGCCCTGGCTCGCGAAGTGGGCTTCAATCAGGTGTCTGTATCGCACGAAGTCAGCCCCATGATGAAGCTGGTAGGGCGCGGCGATACAACCGTCGTCGATGCCTACCTGTCGCCAATTTTGCGTCGCTATGTGGACCGCGTGGCCAGTGAGCTGGACGGCGTGCGCCTGATGTTCATGCAGTCCAACGGCGGCCTCACAGCGGCTGATCGCTTCCAGGGCAAGGACTCCATCCTGTCCGGTCCGGCCGGCGGCATCGTCGGCATGGCGCGCACGGCTGAGGCCGTGGGGACCAGTACGCTTATTGGCTTCGACATGGGCGGCACGTCCACCGACGTTTCGCATTACAACGGCGAATTCGAACGCGCCTTTGAAACCGAGGTGGCTGGCGTGCGCCTGCGCGCCCCCATGATGAACATCCACACCGTTGCGGCTGGCGGTGGCTCTATCGTGCATTTCGATGGTTCGCGCATGCGCGTGGGTCCTGATTCGGCCGGTGCGAACCCGGGTCCGGCAGCCTATCGCAATGGCGGTCCGCTGACCGTCACCGATTGCAACGTCATGCTGGGCAAGCTGCAACCCGAGTTCTTTCCGAAAATCTTCGGCCCCCAAGGCAAGGAAGCGCTGGACGTCGACACGGTGCGCCGCAAGTTTACCGAGCTGGCGGCCGAGATCCAGGCCGCTACCGGTAGCGTCAACACGCCCGAAGAAGTAGCCGAAGGCTTTCTTGATATTGCGGTCGCCAATATGGCCAACGCCATCAAGAAGATTTCTGTCGAGCGCGGCTATGACGTCACCAAATACACGCTGGTGTCATTTGGCGGGGCGGGCGGACAACACGCCTGCCTGGTGGCCGATGCACTGGGCATGACCCGGGCGTTGATACATCCGCTGGCGGGCGTGCTCTCGGCCTACGGGATGGGCCTGGCCGATATCACCGCCATGCGCGAGGCCAGCGTCGAACTGGTGCTGGAAGACAGCGAACTGGAAGCTTGCGAACGCGTGCTGGCAGAGCTGGGGCAGGCGGCGCGCGACGAAGTCGCCAGCCAGGGTATTCCGGCCGACCGCACGCAACTGATACAGCGCGCCCATTTGCGCTACGAAGGTACGGATGCCGCGCTGGTGATCAACTACGGCACGGCGGCCGAGATGCGCGAGCGTTTCGAACAGACTTATTCCCAGCGCTATAGCTTCTTGATGCCCGACAAGCGGCTCGTCATTGAAGCGGTTTCTGTGGAAGCCATCGGCCTTAGCGGCGTGGCACCGCAGCAGTCCGCTACCGCGGCGGCTGACGGCGCTGCAGCGGTGGCGCAAGCCAGCGTAGCGCTTTACTTCGAGAAAGAGCGTCATGATGCGCCGGTATTCTATCGGGATGACCTTGGCCCGGGTATGCGTTTGCTGGGACCGGCCGTGGTGTGCGATGCCAATGGCACAACCATCGTCGAGCCCGAATGGCAACTTGAAATCCTGGGCGGCGGCGAAATCCTGCTGACACGGGCGGTACCCAAGGCCGGACGGCGTGCCATCGGTACAGAGGCCGACCCGGTCATGCTCGAGATCTTCAACAATCTGTTCATGTCGATCGCCGAGCAGATGGGGGCGACGCTGGCCAACACGGCCTTCTCGGTCAACATCAAGGAACGCCTGGACTTCTCTTGCGCCTTGTTCGACGCGGACGGCAACCTTATTGCCAACGCGCCGCACATGCCGGTGCACTTGGGTTCCATGGGCGAGAGCATCAAGACGGTGATACGCAAGAACGCCGGACGCATGCGCGCGGGCGACACCTATGTGCTTAACGATCCCTACAACGGCGGCACGCACTTGCCCGATATCACCGTCGTCTCGCCGGTGTTCGACGAAGACGGCAGCACCATATTGTTCTTCGTTGCCTCACGCGGGCACCATGCCGATGTGGGTGGCATCACTCCTGGATCCATGCCGCCCAACAGCCGGACGATAGAAGAAGAGGGCGTGCTGATCGATAACTTCAAGCTCGTCGAAGGTGGTCGCATGCGCGAGGCCGAACTGCGCCGCTTGCTGACCGAGTGTCGTTATCCTGCGCGCAACCCGGCGCAGAACATCGCCGACTTGCGCGCACAAATCGCGGCCAACGAGAAAGGCGTGCAGGAACTACGCCGCATGGTGCGCGAGTTCGGCCTGGATGTCGTGCATGCCTACATGGATCATGTGCAGGACAACGCCGAAGAGGCTGTGCGCCGCGTAATCGGTGTGCTGCAAGATGGCGAGTTCCATTACGAACTGGACAACGGCGCCTTTATTCGCGTCGCCGTGCGTGTGGACACCACCAATCGCAGCGCCGAGATCGACTTCACGGGTACTTCCATGCAGTTGCCAGACAACTTCAATGCGCCGTCGGCTGTGTGCATGGCTGCTGTGCTGTATGTCTTCCGCACCTTGGTCAATGACGAGATCCCGATGAACGCCGGCTGCCTGAAGCCGCTGAAAGTCATTATTCCGGAGGGTTCCATGCTCAATCCCTTGCCGCCTGCGGCAACGGTGGCAGGCAACGTCGAGACCTCGCAGTGCGTTACCGACGCGCTCTATGGCGCCCTGGGCGTGATGGCCGCAGCGCAAGGCACGATGAACAACTTCACCTTCGGTAATGATCGTCATCAGTATTACGAGACGATATCCGGCGGTTCGGGTGCCGGCATCTTGCGCGGCCCCGACGGCAAGCGCGTCTACTTCGACGGAACCGATGTCGTGCAGACGCACATGACGAACTCGCGCCTCACGGATCCCGAAGTGCTGGAGTGGCGTTTCCCGGTCTTGCTGGAAAGCTACGTCATTCGTGAAGGCAGCGGTGGGCGTGGCAAGGCCAGCGGCGGCAACGGCGGTATACGACGTGTACGCTTCCTCGAACCCATGACTGCGTCCATCCTGGCCAATCGCCGGCGGATCGCACCGTTTGGCCTGGAAGGCGGCGAACCGGGTGAGCCTGGCAAGACCTATGTCATCCGCACGGACGGCAGCAGGCTCGAACTGGGCGCGACCGGGTCGGCCGACATGCAGCCGGGCGATGTGTTCGTGATCGAGACGCCGGGAGGCGGCGGTTTCGGCACGCCGCAGTAGGCAATAAAAATGGGAGCTTCGGCTCCCATTTTTTGGCATTTGGTCAGGCCTTGCTGGGGCTGCGCGACCAATATTTGTATAGCTTCTGCGCCATGCCATCCAGCATGAAGCCCAACGCGCCAATCAGGACAATGACGGCCATCAGCTCGGAGTAAGCCAGGCGATCACGCGTATCCAGAATGAAATAGCCCAGGCCGGAACTGACGCCCAGCATTTCGCAGGGCACCAGCACGATCCAGATAATGCCAATTGCCAGCCGGACGCCGGTCAAAATATGGCCCAGGATACCCGGCAGCACGATCTTGAAAAGCATCTCGCGCCGCGTGGCACTGAGGCTTTTGGCCAGCATCAACCAACGGGGGTCCAGTTGCCGTACGCCCGCAGCGGTATTCAGGATGACCGGCCACACGGCGGCAAAGGTCAGCAGGAAATAGATCGGCGCATCGCCGATGCCAAAAACCATCACGGCGATGGGCATCCATGACAAGGGCGAGATCATGCGCAGGAACTGGAAGGCGCTGCTGGTGCAGTTTTCCAATGCGCGCGAACTGCCCACTGCCAGGCCTATGGGCACGCCCAGCAGCAGCGCCAGGCCCAGTCCCACCAAGACGCGTTTCAGGCTGACAATGGTATGCACGGTAAGCTGGTTCTGCACCAGCAGCTCGTAAAGACTCTTGAAGGCTTCTTGCGGCCCCAGCAAGGCGGCCATCGACATACTGCCCTGCAGCCAATGCGAGCCCACTGCCCATAATGCGACCAGCGCCAGCAGGCCGCCCAGGCCAAAGCCTATGCGGGGTCCTGGGGCAAAGAACTTGAGTGTCTTGATCATACGAGCGTCAGACAGTGATGGTTTCCTGGCGGGCAAAGGACTCAGCTAGCCCGAATGCCGACATGCCCCCCATGTCGATGATGGCTTTCTTGACGAAGCGATCGTCGACCAGGTCGCCCGCCACGAAGGCAGGATCGAGGTCTTGCAGGAACTCGTTGCGGCCGGACACCAGGGTGGTCTTCAGTTTGCGGATCAGTTCTTCCGTGTAGCTGGGGAAGGGGTAGGGCTGGAAGTCGATGCGCTTTTCTTTCCAGTCAGTATTGACGATGGCACCTGACCCCTCGTAAAGGGCGGCGTCCATGCGCGCGGGCTCGAGCACTTGCGCCAGGGTTTCGTAGGTATGAGGGGTGTAACGCTGGGCATTGTCGCGTGACAGGATCTGTGCGGTCTCGCTGCGGTGTTCCTGTATCCAGGCTTGTGCCTGGACCACGCCATTGACGACCTTTTGTGTCCACTCGGGTCGTTGTTCGAGGTCTTGCTCGTGCATCAGCACAACGCAGCAAGCATGGTCTTTCCAGACGTCGCCCGTGAAGCGCAGAATCTTGCCTATCTTGAGCACTTCCGCCGAAGCATTGAAGGGCTCGGCAACGATATAGCCGGACACCTGTTTGTTGGCCAGCGCCGGCACCATGTCGGAAGGCGCCATCACAACCAGTTTGACTTGACGTGGTCCAGGCTCGCCGTCGCTGATGGACTCCAGCCCTTTGCTCTTGAGCAGGTGCTGCAAGACTACATTGTGCAGGGAATACCAGAACGGGATCGCGACCGTCGTGCCGCCCAGGTCTTCCAGGTCGTTGATGTCGTGATGCACGGTCAGGCCCGAGCCGGACATGTGGTTCCATGCCACCACCTTGGCCTTGGACTGGCTGCCGTAGCGCGCCCACACCGTCATGGGCGCAAGCAGGTGCACCACATTGACCTGGCCTGCCAGGAATGCCTCTACCAACTGGGCCCAACTGCGGAACAGGCGCGGCTTCTCGACGTTCAGCCCTTGCTCCTGAAAAATGCCGTTGTGGTGCGCCACCAGCAGCGGCGTTGCGTCGGTGATGGGTAAATAGCCGATACGCACCGGTGCATCGGGTTCCGCCGCGCGGGCAGCGTTATGCATCTGAAGCAGAGGCAGCGCGCCCATGGCGGTAAACAAGCCAGAAAGCTTGATGAACTGGCGGCGCGCGTCCAGCGACGGCGTGATGATGGAGCTGTTATTTTTCATGGGTGTCCCTAGTGGTGATTGCTGCGTGTAGCCGCTTTGCGTACGTCGCGCAGCAACTGCATGATTTCGATACGTACTGCGGTAAGCGCAGGCGCCAGTGGATCGCGCGGATGCGGTTGCGTCATGCGCCACTCTCCGATCAGGCGTCCGGGGTATTCGCCGATAAGCAGCAGCCGATCCGCCAGGATCAAGGCTTCGTCAATGTCGTGGGTGACCAGGATGGCGGACGTGCCATGCCTGCTGGTGATCTGCTGCAGCAAGCTCTGCATTTCGCCGCGCGTAAGCTCGTCCAGCGCACTGAACGGCTCGTCCAGCAGCAGTATTTCGGGTTGCCGCACCAGGCTGCGCGCCAGGGCCGTGCGTTGCGCCATGCCGCCGGACAGTTCCGCCGGATAGCGCTCGCTGGCGTTTTGCAGATCGACCTCGGCGATGGCATCTCGCACACGCGTCTTGCGTACGGTTTTGTCCAGTTTGGGTTGATGTTTGAAGTCCAGACCGAAGCCTACGTTCTCTTCCAGCGTAAGCCAGGGCAACAGGCCCGGGTCCTGGAACACGAAGCCCAGGCGCGGGTGCGGGCCTTGCAGCAACTCGCCCTTCACGTGTACCTGCCCGGCGTCCGGCGTTTGCAGTCCGGCCAGTACGCGCAGCAAGGAAGACTTGCCCACGCCACTGGGGCCCAGTATGGCAACGACTTCTCCCGCAGACAGTTGCAGGGAAAAGTCGCGCAAGACCGTATTGGGCGGTTGGTTGGGGCGGGCGTAGCTCAGGCGGATGTCCTGAGCGTCCAGGACGATCGATCCGTTAGGGGCTGTTTGCGTTTGCATGAAGGGGAAGCCGTCTAGTCGGGAATGGCAAAGAAATCGGCTTTGGTGACGCCGCAGTCAGGGCAGACCCAGTCGTCCGGGATATCCTCAAACCGCGTGCCGGGTGCAATACCTTCTTCAGGCATGCCTGCTGTTTCGTCGTAGATCAGCCCGCATGGGCCGCACATCCATTGCATGATCAGGCAGCCTCGGCTTGACGTTGGGCTTGCTCGATGTCGTGGATCTCTTTGCGCAAGTGCTTCAGTGCCGGTGTAACGATGGCTACGAAGACCGCTTCGCGCAGCCGCCGCTGGGCAGGATGGCGCATCAGGTATCCCTTGGCGCCAGCATGCAGGACCGCCGCGTTGGCGGCACGCAAGGTCAGTTCGGACGTTGCGGCGCGCAAGCGCAGCACATCAATCACAGCTGCCGTGCCCGCCTGCGCCTGGCCGGCCAGGGTGTCGGCCTGCTGCTGCAGTGCTTGCAGGTCCAGCGCCAGATCTTCGCCCTGATCGTCCAGGTACTGGTTAACGTGCGCCGTGACGATGTTGCTTTCTCGTATGGTTTTGAGCGAGCCTTCCACAATGCCAAAGCCCATGCCGGTCTGGCCGAGCACGAAGGCCGGTTTGATGGCGGCGATATAGCTTTTGAACTGTGCGGGGTGCGCCAGGACGTCATCGTTGGTTATACGTACATCCTTGAAGCGTAAATTTAGCGTCTGCGTGCCTTCCAGCCCGGAAAAGTCCGGGCAGGGGTGCAGGCTTAATCCTTGTGCGCTGCCCTGGACGGCAAACATGATGTAGCCTTCGTTTTCGACGGACGCCGCCACGATGGCCAGGTGGTCGCTGCCCACATTGGAAACCCAGGGGAGTGAACCGCTGACCACATAGGCGTCGCCATCCCGATGGGCGCTCAAGTGAATTTTTTCGATGCCGGCCAGATGCTTCACGGCATTGGACATGCCAGTGCCCGACAAGAGCTCGCCGCCGGTAACGGCCTTTAAATAGCGATCGCGTACGGCCTGGTTCGGCGTCTTCAAGAGATACTGCGCGCAGCTGGACTGGCACCACACCAGGAAGGCGGTGGAGCCGCATTCGCGCGCCACGGCGCTGGTGATGCCAATTTGCGTGGCCAGGCCAGTGTTCGAGCCGCCATGCTGAACGGGAATGCTGGCCCCGAAACCGCCCAGGGCGCCGAGCTTGCGCAGGTAGTCCGCGGGGTAAAGGCCGTCCTGATCGATAGCGTTGGCCAATGGGGCCAGGTCTGTTTTGGTCAGTGCCGCAACAGCGTCGATCAGCGCCTTATCGTGCTGTGCTGTAGTCATGGTGCTGCCTATCAGGCGTGAGCCTGGAGTTCCGGGTTGATGGGGGTGCGGGCCAGGCCGTTGGCATAGTTGCACAAGGTGGCCAGGCTGACGCCCAGCACGACTTCCAGCGCATTGGCTTCGGAATATCCAACATCGCGGAACTTGGCCAGGATGGCGTCGCTGACTTGCCCCTTGGTCTCGATGACCTCGGCAGTAAACCGGGCCAGCGCATTCAGCTTTGGATCGTCGATGGCGGTTGTGCTGCGCAAGGCCTGAATGACTTCTTCGGGCATTTGCAGTTTCTTGCGCGCCAGGGCGGTGTGCCCGGCTACGCAGAAGCCACAATCGTTCAGAGTGGCTGCCGTAATTTGGACGACTTCGCGCTCTTCCGCAGACAAGCCCGTGCGCGCATTGATGGCGCCTACAACCTGGTAGGTTTCCAGGGCTGTGGGAGCATTGGCCAGTACGCCGATAAGGTTGGGCAGGAAGCCATTATTCTTTTGCGCCGCTGCGACGCGGTCTTGGGCCTCTGCGGGGGCGGTATCTACGGTATGGATGGTAATGCGGCTCATTGGGATAGTCCTGATGACAGTAACGTTATTGCCATTCAGTCTAACGAAGGCGTGTCTAATACGGAACGAATATGAAGGTATTAAGTTATACGGTTCCGTTATGTCGCCATCCTTCCGGGAACGCAAGCAATGCACGTTGCCTCTAATACGCCATGACTCTTACCCTAGTACCCAGCGCCGTTCCCCGTGAGGCCGATAGCGAAATCGCCCGGCATATAGCCCTGGGCGATCCCGATGCGCTCACCAAGCTGATGCGTCGCTATAACCAGCGCCTGTATCGCGTGGCCCGCAGCATCCTGCGTAACGATGCCGATGCCGAAGAAGCCGTGCAGGAAGCGTTTTTCTGCGCCTACCGGGCCATGGGACAATTTCGCGGCGAGTCGGCGCTGTCGACCTGGCTGGTGCGCATAGTGGTCAACGAATCGAATCGGCGTCTGCGCAAGATCAATCGGCTGTCCACCTGGTTGGAGTTCAACAGCGATGCACAACCCGACGACATGACGACGGACACCACCATGGATGAACAAGCCTGCAACCGGCCCGAGCCGACGTTGCTGCGCGCTCAAACGCGCCAGATACTGGAAGGCCATATAGACCGCCTGCCCGATGTGTTCCGGTCAGTCTTTGTCTTGCGTGCGGTCGAGGAGTTCAGTGTGGAAGAAACCGCAGCCTGCCTGGGGATTCCGCCAGCTACCGTACGAACCCGCTATTTCCGCGCGCGAGCCTTGTTGCGCAAGGCCCTGCGCAAGCAAATGGATGACGGCGTCAGCGATGTGTTTTCATTTGCCGGTGATCGCTGCGACCGTATCGTGGCAACCGTGTTGGCCCGGGTGAGCGCAAGCTCATAGTCAGTCGGTCGCCACATAGCGCAAGCGACCGTCTTCAACTTTGGCGGGCGACGTGTAGGGATGCTCGGTCAGGTGTTTGTCGTCCTGAATATGCAATACCCCCATGCCATGCAGCTTCAGCACATCTGATACCAGCGCGCGATGGCAGCGCCACCACAATAATTCGGCGCACATCATGGCTGTTCGTTGTGTATCGGCAAACTCCAGCAAGGCTTTTAAACCCTGCTTGAAGGTATGGCTTTCCAGGTGGTCTGCATAACCCTGGAACGAAATATTGCGCCATGCCGCATTAGGGCTGTCTTTGACAGGGCGTCGCCGCCCGCCCAGCTCGGCGATCCATAAATAGCCAAAACCGCGACTTTCCAGACTTTCTTGCAAGGCCGCCTGGCCGAACTGCGGTAGCCGCCGCGACCCTGGGTGACGGCGCACGTCGGCAATCGCCTGCACGCCATATTGCTCCAGTACAGCGACGAACTCATCCAGTGTTCGCGTGGAGTGGCCTATCGTCCAGATAGTTTTCGAGCGCGGAATAAAGTCGCCCATCCGACTTTCCACATGCAGGATATCGTCATCGCTTTCAGGTGCTGCAAGGTTCATGGCTAAGCTCCAGGTTAGCCGCTGGCGGCAAGAGGCATGCCAAGGCAAGAAGACGGGGAACGCGAGCAGACCGGGCGTCCTCTAATTGGACAGTTGATCTTTATTCGATGACAGCCCGGCAACAGCGAGCGCTTTTGTTCGACCTGACGTGCTGCCTCTTTCAGGAGAAGTGCCATGTCGTTCATGAGTTTCGTCCATAACCCCCAGACGCGCGACGCACGCCGCGCCTTCCTGGGCCAGTCTGGTCTTTTGCTTTCCGGCGCTGCCGTCGCCTTGATGGCTGGCCGCGATGCCTTGGCCAAAGGTCAGGATGCGGGCGCGTCTGATGTCCGTATTCTCAATACCGCCCTTGCGGCGGAGCTGGAGGCAATAGCTGCCTACCAGGTGGGCGCTGAAAGCGGCTTGCTGCAGAAACCTGTGCTGGACCTGGCAGTGGTATTCCAGGGACACCATAAAGAGCATGCCGAACTGCTTGCCAAAACCATACAGACCTTGGGGGGTAAAGCGGTAGACGCCAAAGACAAGTACGCGTTTCCTGTTGAGACCTTGAAGTCCCAGGGGGATGTATTGCAATTTGCCGCCATGTTGGAGAAGGGAGCCGTCAGCGCTTATCTGGGCGCAGTCCCGGTCTTCGATAACCGCGACCTGTCTAAAGCGGCCGCCAGCATACTGGGCGACGAGGCCATGCACTGGGCGGTGCTGCGCCATGCGCTGGGACAAGCGCCTGTGCCTTCCGCCTTCATGGTATGAGAGGCGCGCACTGGCAGTTGCTGCTGCTGGGTGCCATCTTCAGCTGGTTCGGCGCCACGCAGTTCGCACTCGCAGCGCCTGGCGATGCCCTCCGGGGCGAGGCAGTCTATTCCCGCTGCCTCGCGTGCCATGCGCTGGCGTACGACCGCACAGGCCCGCGCCACTGTGGGCTGCTGGGCCGTCAAGCCGGCAGTGTGCCCGGTTTCTCTTACTCAGAAGCCATGAAAAATGCGCAGTTTGTCTGGACGGAAGAAACGCTGGACGACTTTCTGGCAGCGCCCATGCAGGCGGTGCCCGGCACGTCGATGGGGTATGCGGGTATTCCGGATGCACAGGAGCGCAGTGACTTGATTGCGTATTTGAAGCAGCAGGACGCGTCCGAGGTGTGTGCGGCAAAGTAGAGGAATCAGGGGTTCAACAGCAGCACGATGCCATGCAGCAGCACCCCTATCAGTCCGCCCACCAGGGTGCCGTTATAGCGGATGTACTGAAGATCGCGGCCTATGCTCAGCTCCAGTTCGTCGACCAGGTGGCGCTCGTCCCAATTCTTGACGGTGCGCGATATATGCTCGGTCACGCCGCTGCGCAAGGTCTCGGTAAGCCGCTGGGCACCTGAAAGCACGTGGTTGTTGATGGCCTCGCGCAAGGTAGGCTCCTGGGCCAGCTTGCGTCCCATTGCCAGCAGGGCTTTTTCCAGATGACGGCACAAGCGGGATTCCGGCGCGGCGAGGTCGCGCCGCAGCGCTGCATGAATCTCAGTCCATAGGTTCTGCACGTAGTCCTGCACTTGCGGGTTAGCAATAATGCGCTGCTTCAGCGCTTCCACCTGCGCCGCCACGTCGGGGTCGGTTCCCAGCCGCTCGATGTAGTCGCTTACCCATGCTTCGTAGTCGCGACGCACCGGGTGATCGGGCTGCGCCAGGATGTCGTGCAATTCGTTAACCAGCGCCCGCGCCAGTTTGTCGGCCAGCTTATCGGCCATGACATCGGTGGATGAGACCAGGCCTACCGCGCCGACAACGCGTGGCCATTCCTTACGGGCGTGCTTGAGCAGCAGGTCGGAGGCCCGCTGCTTGACCTCCTCGCTGTCCAGATAAGTCGCCAGGCGTTGTAGCGCCTGATCCAACAGACGCTGGTGCCTGCCGTCGCGGGTAAGCAGTCCAAATATGTCGCCGGCGGTGCGTCCGGCGTCCCAGCGTTGCAGGGTGGTGGTGACGAACTCCTGGATCACCTTGCGTACGGCAGACTCGTCCAGCAGGTCCAGCACCTGAACGGCCACTTGTCGAGCACCCTCGCTAAGCTGGCGCGCCTGAGCGGGTTCGCTCAGCCAGAGCCCAAGCCGGCCGGCGGGGTCGAATACTTTCAGTTTCTCCAGCAAGGTTTCGGGCTCAAGAAAGTGATCGCGTACGAAAGTCGCAAGGTTGTCGGCGATGCGTTCCTTGTTTTCCGGAATGATCGCGGTGTGGGGGATGGGCAAGCCCAGGGGGTGGCGAAATAACGCCACGACTGCGAACCAGTCGGCCAGCGCGCCGACCGTCGCCGCTTCGCAGAAAGCGCGCACCCATGCCCACATCCCCTGGCCGCCCATGAGGTGGCTGGTGATGAATCCGCAAATCATTGCCACCAATAGCGCGGCGGCGCCTATCTTCATGCGGCGCAAGGCGGTGCGTCGGGGGTCCAGCGCGTTGGGGGGAAGGTGAGAGGGCCGCATGGAGAGATTGTCCGATGAAACAGGCGGCCAGATGAATCTAATTGAAACAGGCGGTGGCCGGCTGAATTCAGGGCAAAAAAAAATGCCCCGAGGAAACTCGAGGCATTCTGTGGGTATTGCGCTGTGGGCTTGAGCCCCGCTGTGCATTACACGCGCGTGTCATCCCAAGGGCGGCGACGCGCTTCAGCCAGTGCGGCGAAATAGCCTTGCGCACGGCGGTCGAGCTTGCCTACCACACGGGTAGCGCGTTTTACCCAGGAAGGTTGCTGGCGAACACGCTGGCCGGTGTTGACCGGCAGGTTGCCTGCAGGCACCAGCTTGCCAAAAAGAGAATTAGCCATTGTTGAACTCCGCAAGTAAACGAGTGGGTGGATGCCCCATTATAGGGTAAACCCTAGGAAATAGCTAGGGTTTACCCTAGGGTTGTTGCATTGCGGCACTCGGTCGCGGCTAAGTCACGATTTATGGGCGTCGATAATGCGGTCCAGCATGTCGGCCAGCTGTGCCTGCTCGTCACGGCTGAGGCAGCCGAAGATCTCCCGATTGCGACGGTCTATCAGGGCCACCAACTGGCGATAGCGCGTTTTACCCGCAGGCGTGCTGCGCAGCACGACGCTGCGACCATCCTCTTCGCTGACCTGCTTGCAGATCAGACCGCCATCTACAAGAGCTTGAGCCGACCGGCTGGCCGTCCCCTTATTGAGGTTGGCGGCACGGGCCAGGTCGTTGACCGACAAAGGTTCGAATCGCCCAATCGCTGCCAGGCATCGCGCTTCGCCCAGCGGCAGCCCGCACTCGTCCAAATAGGCGCGGTGGGTTTCCCGGTCACTGAGCTTGTTGACGCGGTGCAGCCGGTAAGTCAGGAAGTCTTCCAGGCGGGGGAGAGTGAGGTCGTCGATAGGAGCGGACATGGCAAAAAAAAGGGGCACATTGTGCCCCGGGAAGATTGGCTTACTGAAGTGTAATGCCGGCGTCCTTGATGACAGTGCCCCATTTTTCGCGCTCTGCTTGCGCGTACGCGTCCATCTCTTGTGGGGTGCTCGGTATGGCTTCCAGCCCCATGCCTTCGAATCGCTCGAGGATGGCGGGGTCATTCAACGCCCCTCGCAGCGATTCCGACAAGCGATCGATCGCTACTTGCGGCGTGCCATCGGGCACCAGCAAGCCTTGCCAGGCGTAGGCTTCGAAGCCGTCCATGCCCAGCTCTATCAGAGTCGGCACTTCAGGAAGGCTGGACAGTCGTTCCTTGCTGGCAACAGCGATGGGGCGCAGCATGCCGCTGGCAATGAACTGCTGTCCGGTGGCCGAGTCCACAAACATGAAAGGCACTTGCCCGCCCATTACGTCTTGCACCGCAGGGGCTGCACCCTTGTACGGTACATGGACCAGGTTCAACTTGGTTTGCAGCTTGAACAGCTCTGTTGCCAGATGGTGCGGGCTGCCGGCGCCGGGTGTGCCATAGCTGACGCCGCCGTCCTGCTTGGCTGCCCAGGCTTTGAACTCTTCAAGATTGTTCACCGGTACCGAGGGGTTCACCACCAGGATCATTGCGAAGCGTGCGAGCAAACCGACCGAGTCGAAATCCTTTGCCGGGTCGTAGGAAAGATTGGGGTAGAGGGCCGGGTTGGCTGCCAGCGTGGCCGTGTCGCCGCTCACCATCACGTAGCCATCCGCTTTGGCGCGGGCGGCATAGGCAGCGCCGATGGCCGTGGCGGCGCCTGGCTTGTTGGCGATGACGATGGGTTGACCCAGGGTCTCCGACATTTTCTCGGCCACGGAGCGGGCTACGATATCTGTGCCGCCGCCGGCCTGGTAGGGAACCACCCATTCGATAGGGCGTTCCGGATAGCCTTGGGCCAGGGCGGAAGCGCCGCCCAGTGCGAAGGTGAAGGCGGCAACTGCCGCCAGCCGATAGGACAATTTCATTGGATGTCTCCTGGTTGATATGGTGTTGGCAAGGTCAGATGGCGCAATTTTGTTCCGCCTGTGCGATAAGGTCCAAGGCGGTCCCGGCATCGGGCTGGCGGGCAATCAAGGACAAGGCCAGCATGGCGAGGAACAAAGGGGCGCGTTCCTCGCCGACGCGATTGATTGCTTCGGAAAGGGCAGTATAGGAAGTGTCCAGTTCGTGTTCGGTCACGAGATTCTCCAGGTGGCGGCGCCGCTCAGTTGGGATAGTAAGAAGCCAGCGCGGATTGCGCTTGATCGACTTGGCTTGCGGGCCAGCGGCCCAGTACATAGCCGTCGGGGCGCAGCACGTAGACGGCACTGGCGTGGTCTGTGTAATGGCGCAGGCCTTCGTGCTGCACTTGCCATGTTTCTTGAGCGCCACTGCCGGACGTCGGTGCGGCTGCCTCCAGGAAGCGGGGGGGCGGCAGGGCGTCTGTCTGGAGCGTATGCGCCGCCAGTTGCTGCAAGGCCTGGGACGCGGACTGATCCAGGTTGATACCCAACACAATAAAGCCAGCGCCAAATTCCTGCGTCAGGTAGCGTGTTTGGCCGGCGCGGCGCAGCATGAGCTCGGGGGCAGGCTGGCCCGGCGCCGAAGCGCTTGCTGCTCGCGGCAAACCGTCGGGCAGGTTCAATGCCGACCCCTCGTAAGAAATAGGCGATGACTGGCGCGGGTTGACCAGCGAGCGCACCGACGGGTCGACCACGCCCAGCCGCAGCGCAGCATCGCGCATCAGCTTGAAACCATAGTTGGGCGGCGCCATGAATTCCGTACTCTTGGCGCCGTAGGCGATATTCTGACGCGCGGCGTGTACGCGTTCTGTACTGTAGGTGTCCAGCAATGCTGTGGGTGCCTTGGCCTTGATGGCCCAGGCCAGCTTCCATGCAAGATTTCCGGCATCGTCCAACCCGGAGTTCAAGCCCCGAACGCCGAAAATCGGTACCAGGTGCGCGGCGTCACCGGCAAAGAACACGCGGCCATGGCGATAGCTGTCCAGTGTCAGGCATTTGGCGTTGTAGATGGAGATCCACAGCGGCTTCCACGGCGCCGTCTCGCCGATCATGTCCAGATGGCTTTGGACGCGAGGCAACACGTTCTCGGGCTTGACGGCCTCGTCCGGGTCTTCGTCGTCCGCGACCTGATAGTCGATACGCCATACATTCTCGGGCTGGCGGTGCATCAATATGGTCGATCCGGGATTCGAGGGTGGATCAAACCACGCCAGTCTTTCGGTTGGGCGTTGCGATTCTTGCTCGATGTCGACAATGACGTAGCGGCCTTCATACTGCATGCCTTGCAAGGTCAGGCCAAGCGCGTCGCGCACGGTACTGCGTCCGCCGTCGCAGGCCACCAACCACTGCGTTTCAATCCAGTGTGTACTTCCTTCCGTTTCGACCTGAACGCGCACGCCATTGTCAGTGTTCTGGACGGCCACCACGCGGCTGGACCAACTGATGCGGGCCAAATCCGAATGCCGTTGCATGGCCTCGTGCGCATAGCCCTCTACGTAGTATTGCTGGATGTTGACCATGGGCGCATAGCGCTGCGCCGGGTCGTGCGGCATATCGAAATGCAGGACCTCCTGGTCGCGAAAATAACTGCGACCAGCCGTCCATCCCAGGCCCTTCTCGACCAAGGGGGCGTCCGCGCCTATCCAGCCCAGAATTTCTTGCGAACGGCGCGACATGCAAATGGCTCGGCTGCCGGTGCAATAGGCCTCATCGGCCTCTATGGTGAGGGTTGCGATGCCGTATTCGGCCAAAAGCGCCGCCATGGTCAGGCCGACGGGTCCGCCTCCGGCAATAAGGACGGGAACTTGGGTCGGCAAAGTTGGGTTGTGTGGCACGCTGAACTCCTGAATAGCTGGCGCGGGCAACTATAACAGATAGTTGCGGACGCAACTATCTAGTTTTTCACGGCCGACCCCATGCAGGCGCGGACAATGATGGCCGAGACGAGCGCAATCAGTGCTGCCAATAGGAAGGCGTCCGCGTAGCCTGCCGCATAGGCAAGCCGAGAATAGTCCGGCAGCACTATTTGTTCCTGGCTTGTGGCGCTGACACTAGCCGACATCACTCCCGCCAGGCTGGCAAAGCCCAGCAGCACGCCGCTGAACCGCGCTGTGGTGCTGATGCCTGAAGCCATGCCTGCTTTTTCGCGCGGTATGGTGGCCATGATGGCCCGTTGCGTTTCGCCGTTAAGCAGGCCGCCGCCGCTGCCCAGGACCGCCATGGCCACAACCAGCAAGGGCAGGCCGCCGGCGCTTGCTGCCCACATCATCAGCAGATTGCCCAAGGCGACTACCAGCAGGCCCAGCGTCAGGATTTTCCAGGAAGCCCAGTGCTTGCCCAAAGCACGGCCAGCGTAAGGCAGTAGCATCATGGCAACGGCAAAAGGCAGCATCCCGACGCCAGCTTGCATAGCGGTCGCCCCCCGGGCATTTTGCAGATACATGGGCAATAGCACCGCCATGACTTGCGCACTGGCCGCGTACGCGAACATGGCCAGGACCGCCGCGGCGAAAGCGCGCGATCGGAACACGGCAAGGTCCAGCATGGGGTGGACGCGTCGCCGCTCCACGATAGCAAACGCCGAAAAAACCAGGACACTGGCAAGCAGGCCTGTCATGACGTCGCTGCTTAGCCAGCCGCGCTCGGGCCCCACAATCAGGCTGCGGGTGACCAGGAACATGCCGGCGGTGAATAGCGCCATGCCGGGAAGGTCCAGCCTTCGTGGCGTGGGATCGCGGGATTCCGCTATGGTTTTAAATACGGCCAGCGCCAGCACGGCGCATATCGGCGCGTTGATAAAGAAGGCCCAGCGCCAGCCCAGCCAAGTGCCGACGGCTCCGCCTACCAATGGCGAAACGGCCATCATCAGCCCCATGATGCCACCCCAGGTGGCCCACGCGCGGATACGCGCGGATTCCTCATGGAAGGTATGTGCGATGATGGCCAACGCCGGGGCAAGCAGAAAGGCGGCGCCGGCGCCCTGTATAGCCCGCATGATGTACAGGACCGGAATATTGGGTGCAAGGCCGCAGCCCAGCGATGCCAGCATGAAAACCAGGATGCCGCCCACGAACACCCGCTTGCGGCCATAGCGATCCGCGACTGAACCTGCGGGCAGCAGCAGGGCGGCAAAGCAAAGCACGTAAGTACTGACTACCCAGGCGACATCGGCAAGCGATGCGTTCAGGTCGCCGGCTATGGTCGGCAACACGATGCCTACGACGTTGGTGTCCAGCACGGGCATGGCGCAACCTGCCGACGCGGTGAGCAGTACTGCAGTCTTGTTATAGCGGGTGGCAGGAAGTGCGAGTGTGGACATCAGTTGAACCAGAAGAAGAAGCGTAGCCTATCATTCAAGCAAAGAACAGCATTCCAGTCATTGCTATCATTTGAACCGTTAATTAGCTACAGTCTAATTAAAGGATGCTGCCTTGATCGAGCTTAGACACTTGAAGTACTTCGTTGCCGTTGCCGAGCACTTGCACTTTGCACTCGCAGCCGAAGCTTTGGGCATATCGCCGCCCACGCTCACCGTCCAGATCCAACAGCTGGAACGCCGGCTGCAGGCACGCTTGTTCGCCCGCACCAAGCGGGCGGTCAGCCTGACCGCTGCCGGCGAGGCGTTTCTGGCAGAAGCGCAACTGGCGCTGCGTCAGGTTGAGCGCACTATCAACGTGGGCCAGTTGGCAGGACGCGGGCAACTCGGGCGTATCGAAATCGGCTATGTGGGCTCGGCGGCGTACTCGGGAGTATTACAGCAGCAGCTACGGCTGTTCAGGCGGGCGTTTCCGCAGGTGTTGGTTACGGTAAGAGAGCAGCCCATGGCACGCTTGCCCGAGCTCTTGAAGGACGGGCAAGTCGACATCGCTTTCGTGCGCCTGCCTATCGTGTTGGATCGTTCACTGCGCTCGCAAGTGGTCCTGCGCGACCGCTATTGCGTAGCCCTGCCGGCCGAGCACAGGCTTGCTTCGGCATCAGGGCCGGTCAAGTCGCGCGAGCTGGCGACTGAAACCTTTATCGTTCCGGAGCAAGACAGCGGCACCAAAGAGGTCAGCCGACGCGGGCGCTTTGCCTTGGATGCGCCCAGCAGGCCAGGCAGCTTGCTGCAAGTGCTTACGGAGGTTTCGTTCGGCGCGGGCGTTGCCATTGTGCCGGACATTCTGCAAGGCGCGTTGGATATGCCTAATGTGGTCTTCAAGCCGTTGGCGGGCGAACCGATCAACTCGGAGGTGGCTGCTGTCTATCGCGGTTTCGAACGATCGCCCGTGGTCAAGAACCTGATCGAGCAGCTACTGCGCACTTCCATCGCTTAGGCCGTCGCTGTTACGAAAGGCGGTGGGGGGTACTCCGTGCCGTCGCATGAATGCGCGTTGCAGTGCATCGACCGAACCAAAGCCACTGCGCTCAGCAACGCGCTGCTGGGGCCATCGCGTCTGACGCAGGAGTTGTTCAGCGATGGCTACGCGCGTCTGTTCGACGAAACGTGCTGGTGTACAGCCTATCTCGGCTGAAAAGGCCCGCGCAAAGTGTCGGGGGCTCATCATGGCGAGTCGCGCAAGCGTTTGTACGGACAGGTCGTCCTGCGGGTGCATGCTGATCCACGCCACCAGCTCGCGCAGACGGTGGCTGGCCGGTCCTTGGGCCTGTAGCGCTGGGCTTAGCTGGGGTTGACTGGCGCCACGCAACATGGGCAGTGCCAGTGTGCGGGCAATCGCCATCGCCGCCTCATGCCCCAAGTCGTCTTCCACCAAGGCCAAGGCCAGCTCGATGCCGGTCGTCACCCCGGCCGATGTCCATATCGGGCCATCGTGTACGTAAATACGTTCACGTTGCACGCGGACCTGCGGCCGCAGCGCCTGGAGCATTTCGCAGACCCGCCAATGTGTGGTTGCTTCGCGGCCATCCAGCAAGCCTGCCGCAGCCAATGCGAATGCCCCGCTACACACGCTTGCCATGCGCCGGGTTCGCGGCGCTACGTGGGCCAGCCAGCGGCCGATATGCCCTTGCGCGATGACGGCGCGGACGGCCGGCTCGTCCCCGCCGGCGACAATCAGCGTATCGATGGCCGTAGGTAGTTCGTCCAGAGGCTTGGTGGCGGCGAAGCTGACGCCGCTGTTTGTAGTGACTGTGCCTCCGTCAGGCGATGCCAGGTGCAGCCCATAGCTGCCCGGCCGCAGCTCTTCTGCTTTGCTGAACACGCTGGCTGGCCCGGCCACGTCGATGACCTCGACGCCGTCGAACGCGATCAGAACAATTGTTCTGGCAGAAACTGCGGCTTCTTCGTCGTTGTGGGTGGAGGCGTGCATGAATAGACTGAGATCCTTGATGCTCTGAATGGGTGCGGCAATGTTTTCATCAATATCAGGCAGATTTGCAGCAATCAGTATTGCAGTATTTTTGCTTGCGGGCTATGGCGCCGCGGCCACGGTTTGGGCGGCGGATAACGACGCTGCGGACGCGACCCGGCACAAGCAAGCCTTCATCGAGGCCATGGCGCCGCAAGGCACACAACGCCAGGTAATCGCTATCGTGGCCTTGAACCAGGGTACCGAAATGACCGACCTTCTAGTGCCTCACGCGGTCCTCAAGCGCGCCGATATTGCAGGCATACAGATGGTGGCTCCACGTCGCGGGCCGGTCAGCCTATACCCGGCATTGCAGGTCCAGGCTACCCAGGACTTCGCCGGCTTCGACCAGTTGCACCCGCAAGGTGCCGACTACGTGATCGTGCCAGCCATGGAGCCCGACAACGATCCCGCGGTCATGGCCTGGCTGCAAGGGCAGGCCCAATTGGGGGCGCGCATTATCGCCGTTTGTTCCGGAGCACGGGTCGCGGGGCAGGCCGGACTATTGGACGGTCGCCGCTTTGCCGGCCATTGGTACGACCGCAGCACCTTGTTGAAGCGCCACCCCGGCGCCGTCCACGTGCCCGATAGGCGCTACCTTGCAGACCGCGGCGTTGCCACTACGACCGGCATCACGGCTTCTGTGCCCACCATGCTCGCTTTGGTAGAGGCCCTGGGCGGACCCGACAAGGCCGCTCGCCTCGCAGAGGAATTAGGCGTGGAATATTGGGGGCCTGCTCACGACAGCGACGCCTTTGGTGTGAATTTCTCGCGTGGCTTTGAATACGCTTTGAATAAGGCGGCATTCTGGCGCGACAGCGAACGAGCCATCGACGTAAGCGATGGGATGGACGACATCGCCCTGGCCCTGGCTGTCGACGCCTGGTCACGCACCGGCCATGCACGGGTCGTTGCCGCGTCGCCATCCGGGCCAGTTACCCTGCGCAGCGGCCTGATATTGGATGCTCGACCTGCCGCTCAAAATGTGCCGCGATTGTCGCTGGCGAAGAACATCAAGCCGGTGCAGCAACTGGACGCCGCCTTATCGGAAATCGCGGCCCGTTACGGCGATGCCCGTCGGGACTGGGTGATGCAGGAGATGGAATATTCGGGCGCCGTGCGTTAGTAGGAAGCGGGCAAGGCGCTTGCTGGCCGGTATCGGATGTTAGCGGAACCTAAGGAGCCAGCCATGAGATATATAGCGTTTCTTGTCTTGGCGCTGTTGTTTGCTGCGCCGGCCGCAGTCAGTGCACAAGACAGCGCGCTGGCGGACGAAGATACACGCTTCCTGCAAGAGGCGGCGGTGTCCGGCATTTTCGAGATGCAGGCCAGCCAAATGGCTTTGCAAAGCGCCAGTCAGGACCAGATCAAGGAATTCGCGCGGCTGATCTTGATAGAGCACGAAGTCATTGACGCGGACCTGAAGCGCCTGGCATCCCAGCACAATGTCGTACTACAAGTCGCGATGGATGGGGACCGACAAGGTTTGCTGGCCGAGCTGCAGCAAGTGACAGGCGCTGATTTTGATAGGAAATATACCGAACTCGTGGCGGTTGGAGAGCACGAAAAGGTAGTTGCCCTGTTCACTAAAACGGCCCAGCAATCCAAACGCGATGATGTGAAGGAATTCGCCGCAAGTACAGTCCCGGTGCTGCAACAGCATCTGGACGCTGCCCGGAAACTGAAGGGCGCCGCCAACTAAGCCCGGGCAATAGCCTGATAAGCCGCTTTGATCTGTTCAGGTCCGTACTTCTCTTCCAGCCGCATCACAGTGAAGTGGCCACGCGCCATGTCCTGGTAGAAGTTGGTAAAAAGCGCGTTCACTGCGGCCCCGCTGACGGCACCGATAATCGGCACGGCCTGGGCGGCAAATTTGTTCGTAATCACGACGCCAAAGCGCGAGGCCACGGTTTCGATAAGCGCGGCGAGCCAGACGGCGGCCTGTTGCGGAGCCATCGAGAAACCGCGACTGACTCCTGCGGTGGCTTGCTTGGCCGCTATGTCGGCCAGGGGCTTGGACAGGTGGGTCACCACGCTGGCCGTAAAGCTGCGGGTCACGTAATAGCCGGTGTCGGTGCCGTCGTCGTCTTCGGTGTTGCCGCCCAGCGCAAAGACTTCTATGCAGGCGCGCTTGACCGCGAAATCCTGGAGGTCGAAGCCTTCGCTGCGCGCCACGTCAGCCACTGCGCGCATCATGATGGTCGTTGATATGGGTAGTTCGATAAACAGCGCTGAGAAGCCGAAGACACCGCCGACTGCGCCCGAGCCCGCGGCGTAAAGCTTATGCAGCTTGGTGGACGCATGCTGGCTGGGCTTGTTCTGCAGGCTCCACAAGGCGGCATTGGCGGACTTGTGCAGAGCAACTTCGACGGCGCCATGCAGCTTGCGCGATACCGCGCCTGGCAGCTTGGCAACCAGACTTTCTATGGGCGAGCCAATCAGGTTGGACAGTTTCGCGGTAATGGAAGGGGCTTCGAGCAGCGCAACCGCCATTTCAAGATCGCGATAATCCTGTTCGCTATCTTTGATGTTCATGGGTTCAGGGTAAGCAATAGAGCGGATTGCTCGCCCATCAGTCTACGTCAATACGTAACCCAGCATGTAGCGCTTCGTAAAAAAACGTCGGCCCCTACATGCCCAGATAAGCCGCGCGCACGCTTTCATTCTCTTTCAGATCCTGGCCGGTGCCGGTCAGAGTGATCTGGCCGATCTCGAGCACGTAGGCGCGATCGGAAATTCCCAAAGCGCCGAATGCGTTCTGTTCTACCAGCAGTATGGTCATGCCTTTGGATTTGAGCATGCGGATGACGTTGAAGATTTCCTCGACCAGCAAAGGCGCCAGGCCCATGGAGGGCTCATCCAGCAACAGCAACTTGGGCCTGCCCATCAAGGCGCGGCCGATAGCCAGCATTTGCTGCTGGCCGCCCGATAGCGAACCAGCTGGAAGGTGCCGCTTGGTATGGAGGATGGGAAACATCCCGTAGATATCATCAATGTCAGCGGCGATCTCCTGGTCCTTGCGTGTGTAGGCACCCAGCCGTAAGTTGTCTTCAATCGAAAGCGGGCCAAATACCATCCGGCCTTCCGGGCTCTGACATATGCCGCGCGCGACGCGTTGATCTGCCCGAAGCCGGCTGATGTCTTTGCCGTCGAACTCTATCTTGCCTGCGCTCATGGGCTGGACGCCGGACAGCGTGCGCAAGAAGGTGGTCTTACCGGCGCCGTTAGCGCCTATCAGTGCCACGGTTTCTCCGCGTGCGATTTCCAGGCTGATGCCCTTCAGGGCCTTGATGCGGCCGTATGCGCTCTCCATGCCGCTGACTTTCAGCAAAATGTCTTGTGCAGGCTGGGCGCTGATGCCGCCTGCCGGCGTTGTGTCGAGTGTTGCGCTCATGCGTCGGCTCCGAGGTATGCGGCGATGACTTCCGGGTTGGCGCGGACTTCCTCCGGCGTACCTTCTATGAGCGTCTTGCCATAGTCCATCACCAGGATGCGATCCGATAACTTCATGACCATCTTCATGTCGTGCTCGACCAGCACGACGGTAATGCCGGACTCCGATATATGACGGATCAGGTCTGCTACATCGTCGGTTTCGCGCGGGTTCAAGCCGGCCGCAGGCTCGTCAAGAAAGATCAACTTGGGCTTCAGGGCAAGGGCTCTTGCGATTTCAAGGCGTTTCAACATCCCGTAGGCCAGGCTGTCGGACTGGGCCTTGACCTGATCCTTCAGGCCCACGAAAGCCATCAGCTCGGCCGCTTCGTCGGCCAGTTCGCGGTCCCGACTAACCAGCGACGGCAGTCTGAGTGCCGCCTTCAAGGGATTGCGGTCCAGCCGCAGATGGGCGCCCACCATTACGTTTTCCAGCGCCGACATGTTCATGCATATCTGCAAGTTCTGGAATGTCCGCGCTATGCCGAGCGCGGCCAATGCCGATGTTGGGGTGCCCACGATCTCTGCGCCATCCAGGCGTATGCTGCCTGTATCGGGTGTGTAGATACCCGTGATGAGATTGAACAGAGTCGTCTTGCCGGCACCGTTGGGGCCGATTACCGAAAATATGACGCCGGCCGGGACGCTGAACTGCACGTCTTGCACGGCATGCACACCGCCGAACGATTTACTCAAATTGGATATCTGCAGCAAGGGCATGTTCAGCCTTCCTTCCTGAAGCGAGCGGCCAGCGTAGGCACCAAACCTCTTGGCACAAAGATCATGCAGCCCACAAGGATCACGCCGTAGACAACGGTTTCCCATCCTTCGAAACTGGCCAGTGCCTGCGGCAATGCGGTAAGCAATACTGCACCGATGACCGAGCCATAGATCGACGCCACCCCGCCAACGACCACCATGGTGAGCAGCTCGATAGAGTGCGGGAAGTCGGCTACGTTGGGCGTGATGAAACCGATGTAATGCGCCGTGATACTGCCCATGATGCTGGCGAAGAGCGCCGACACGATAAAGATAACGATCTTGTAGCGTTCTACATTGACACCGGCCACACTGGCAGCGACCTCTGATCCGTGCAAGGCACGCAGCGCCCGCCCGAAGGGCGAGTTGATCAGGTTTAGCGACGCCCAGATGCTGATGCACAGCAGCATGGCGACTATCCAATACCAGTGTTGATCGCCAGAGATCTCGAAGTTGAAGATCTCCATTGGCATCACCGGCATGCCGTCCGGCCCGCCGGTATATTGCGATTCGTTGCGCAAGACGATGTTGATGATGATGCCCAGGCCCAGCGTCGCCATGGCCAGATAGTGGCCCTTTAGCTTGAAAATGGGACGGGCAACCAGCCCGGCCAATAGCCCCGTAGCCAGTGCGCCCGCGATCATGGCGGCAAACGGCGACCATCCAAAATGGTAGGGCAGGATGGCCGAGGCGAAGGCCCCCATCCCGACGAAGCCGGCATGCCCCAGACTGATCTGCCCGGCAAAGCCGATCAGCAGGTTCAGTCCTATGACGATGGTTGCGTTGATGGCCATGCGTATGATCAAGTCTGTGTAGTAGCTGTTGGGCAGTACGAGTGGCAGCAATATCAATGCTGCGGCTACTAAATAGAGCCCTATATAATTTTTGTTTCGCACGTTTATACCCTGTCCGTTACCTTGCTACCCAACAGGCCGCGGGGCATGAAGAAAAGAATAAAAAGAATCAGGACGAACGGAATGGCGTCCTTGTAGGCCGACGAAAGATAGCCGGCGGCAGTCGCCTCGATGAGACCGACCAAAAGCCCCCCGATGACGGCGCCCGGAAAGCTCCCCAATCCGCCAAGGACGGCTGCCACGAAGCCTTTCAGGCCCAACATGATGCCGACGTCAAAGCTGGTCAATGTGATGGGGGTGACGAGGATGCCGCCTATCGCGCCCAAGGCTGATGCCAGGGCGAAACTCATGAACAGCACCCAGTTGGTGTTGATACCCACTAGCTCAGCGGCCACGCGGTTGTACGAGGTGGCCAGCATGGCTTTGCCGGCCATGGTGCGAGTGAAAAAATACCACAGCAGCAATACGGCAATCGCCGTTCCGCCCAGCACCCATAAGCTTTGCGGCGTCAGCGTCGCGCCCAGAATATCGATAGGCGCGTCGCCCGAAAATGCAGGCAACGTATGCGTGCCCTTGCCCAGGGTTACCTGCACCAGCCCCCGGATGATCAAGGACACGCCCAGCGTGATGATGATCAGAGTGATCGTTTCCGCGCCCTTTACGGGCTCGATGGTGAGTTTTTCCACCAGCACCCCGATGGCGGCCGGCAGGAGGACGGCCAGGACGACCGCGGCTGGCATCGGGAAGCCCTGGTATGTGAAATAGACCGCCAACATGCCGCCCAGCATGACAAATTCGCCTTGGGCAAAGTTGATCACGCCGCTGGCGTTGTAGATCAGTGCGAAACCGAGAGCCACCAGCGCGTAGATGGCGCCAACCGTGAGACCTGAGAACGCAAATTGCAGAAACGTTGCTAGCATCGAAAGAAACCCATGATTGGCATTATCGTCACAGCTAAAGCTGCCCTATGAAGTGGCCCGGTTACGATTATTGAGCTTCAACCCACTTGCCATCTTTCACGACAAGCATGCGCAGCGACTCGACGGACAAGCCCATGTGGTCGGTGGGCGACATATTGACTTCGCCGCCGGTCCCGATATAACCCTTGGTGGACTCGATGGCATCGCGCACCTTGGCCTTGTCAGTCGTGCCGACACGCTTGATGGCTTCAATGACGATAAAGAAGTTGTCGTGGGCTTGACCGCCAAACATCGACACGTCTTCCTTGAAGCGCTCGCGGTATGCCGCGACATAGTCAGTGACGACAGGCTTTTGAGGATCGTTGTCGGCAAGCGTTGCTGCGATCATCAAAGGCGGCGCCAGTGCGTAGGCGCCTTCTGCCGCCGCGCCGGCCAGGGCGATGAATTCGTCAGAACCGACGCCATGCGCGTGGTATAGCGGCAGATCCAGCCCCAGTTGACGATAGTTCTTGGTCACGATCGCCGGCCCTTGGCCGAAACCAAAAACGAACACTGCTTGCACGTCGGCGTTGTTCTTGATCTTCGTCAGTTGCGGGCTGATGTCAGTGTCCTTGGGGCCGTAGGTTTCCTTGATGACGAACGTTATGCCGTACTTCTCGGCAACTTCCTCGGATTGCTTCTTGCCCGACTGTCCGAAACCGCTGGTCTCGGACAGCAATGCGATCTTGCTGATGCCGCGTTTCTGCATATCCAGAAAGACCCGCTCTGCGGCTATCCGGTCTGTCGTCGATGCCTTGAACACCCATTTCTTTACTGGTTCTACGACAACGACTGCGCCGGCCAGGGACATGAACGGGATTTCGGCTTTTTGTACCAAAGGCACCATGGACATCGTCGATCCGGTGGTCGTGCCGCCCACAATGAAGTCCACTTTATCGTCTTCGATCAGGCGCTTGGCAAAGGCGTTGGCCTTGGATGCATCGCTGCCGTCGTCGTAGTGGACCAGTTGCAGTTGCCGCCCTAATACGCCGCCGCTTTTGTTGAGTTCTTCAACATACATCTGCAGTGTCTTGAGTTCCGGTGTGCCCAGATACGCCGCGGCGCCAGTCACTGAAAGAATGCTGCCCACTTTGATTGGCGCTTTGGTTTCCGTCGCTAACGCGGCGCTGACGATACCGACGCCGAGCAAGCAGCTCGACAGCAGTTTGGTAAGTCGTTTCATTGTTCTCTCCGGGGTAGTAGTGTGCTTGCGAATAGGAATAGGTATCGGCACGCGACAACTATATTTGTCAGCTAGTCCTCGAGTCTGTATCTCCATATACCTTTTCGGGCCCACGCCACCTAGGGTTAATACCTGTGTGGGCGGGCAGTGTAGCCAATTGCCGGTAAGGGCGGCCGCGTGGATTCGTGGTTATCGAAATTGGGGCCGCAACGGTATATCGGTATACAGACCGGGTCGGTGGTCGAGACATAGAATTTCTCCATCTCAACGATCCAGGAGCGAATCATGGCTTCTATACAAACGCGGTTTCGGCAGTTGATGGGGCGTTTCGTGACGGGCATTACCGTCATTGCCGTTCAATCCGACGACGAACCCATTTCTGCCATGACGGCAAATGCGGTAAGCGCCGTCAGTCTGAATCCCCTGCTATTGCTTTGCTGCATTCGCAATGAAAGCCGGATGTTGCACGCCGTGCTGGCCCGGGGCCGTTTCTCGGTCAATGTGCTCAGCGCAGGGCAGGGCGACATCTCGAGGCATTACGGGGGACAGCGCCTGGAAGAAACGCCCGCCGTATGGCTGCGCGACGAATCGGGTACGCCGATATTGGAAGGGGCGAATGCTTCGTTTGTGTGCCGCGTCGATTCGCATTGTCTCGCTGGCGACCATACCGTGATCTTCGGCGCGGTCGAAGAAATGCAGGCTGCCGAGCAGCCGGCTCCCGCCTTGGTCTATGCCGGGGGGCGCTATCGCGACCTGGCACTGGCGGCCTCTTGAACACCATTCAGACAAAGGAAAGAATAATGAATCAAGTGACTTCGACAACCGTGCCCAGCGCGCAAGCACTTGTCCAAGCCGCCAATGGTCTTATCCCGCTATTGAGAGAGAAAGGGCCACAGCATGATCTGGACAAGCGCATTTCCGACGAGGCGGCCAGCCTGCTGCGCGACAACGGTTTCTTCCGCATCTGCCAGTCCCAGGAGAACGGCGGTTACGGCATGCGACCGTCCGTGTTGTGGCGTGTTACCCGCGAGATCGCCCGGGGAGATAGTGCGACGGCATGGATACTTAGCCTGGCCGGCCTGCACCCATGGATGGCCGGCATGTTCTCGCCCGAAGCCCAGGATGACGTCTTTGCCGATGGCACCGACGCGGTGGTTATTGCGCTGACCGGCAACGTAGGCCGTGGCGTGGACGTCGCTTACGATGGCGAGCACTTCACGCTGACTGGGAAATGGACTTATGCCTCAGGCATAGATGTGGCCGACTGGGCTTGCGTGCTGGTGGATGCGCCCATGAAGGACGGCAACGAGCAGCGCCTGCTGCTGGTGCCCAAGGCCAGCTTCGAGATCGATGACAGCAGTTGGAACGTCATGGGCATGCGGGGCACTGGCAGCAAAGACGTCTATCTTAAAGGCGAGAAGGTGCCGGCGTATCGCAGCGTGCGCTGGAAGGACTTGCAGCGGGTCAACTACCCGGGCCGCGTACGTAATAAAGACCCGATGTATGCAATCCCGCATACCAGTCTGTTTGCGATGTCAGTCGCGGCGGCTGTATCGGCGGTGTCGTATGGCATGTTGGATCTTTACCGCGACGTCCTGAAAAGCCGTCGTCCCGCAGGACTGAATGCCCCCCAGACTGAAGATCGATTCTCGCTGGCCGAGTTGGGCAAGGCCGCCAGCCATCTCGATATGGCCTTCAATCAGTTGATGCATGATGTCGACGAGCTTTATGACTTGGCGGCACAGGGCCATGTCTTTACTGTCGAGGAACGAGCAAAGTATCGGGTCAACGCGGCGACGATCTCCGATCTCGCCATGCAGGCTGTTAATGCTATGGTGCGCAATCTTGGCGGCAGCCTTTTGCCCAACGGACCTATTGAGCGCTGCTTCCGCGATTTTCACAGTATGGCTTCGCATTTCTTGCTGCAGACCAACCCTGCCGCAGAGGTATTTGGCCGCACATTGCTGGGCCTGGAACTGCCCGCCAATGCGCGAGTATGACAACTGAAGTTCAACCTAAGTAAAGGAATCATTCCATGAGCAATATCCAACGCCTGCGTCTGCCTGAAGACGACCCTACATTTGGCAGCAACAAGGTTTTCGATCTATTCAAGTATTCGCCGGCAGTACGGGCCAACGGCCTGGTCTTTATCGCTGGGCAGGTCGGCATTCGTCCCGATGGGACCATACCCGAGACCGCTGAAGAGCAGATCCGTGTTGCCTTCAATCGCCTGCAAGCCATTTTGAAGCACGAGGGCCTGGGCTTCGAGAACCTGGTCGAGTTGGTGTCCTACCACGTGCGCATCGACGAGCAACTGACGACATTCCGCGAAGTGAAGGACGAGTTCATCAAAAGCGACTTCCCCGCCTGGACTATCCTGGGAGTAGAGTCGCTGGCCCGCGATACACTTCTTATAGAAATCAAGGCCATAGCGGCTGTTGAGAAATAAATTCCTAGCGGCGGAGTCCATGGCCACCAAACCGAAGCCCCGTATCACCGAAACCTGGTATCTGGACGACGCCGTTGCGGGGCCGTGGATCCGATCGGCGCACCTGGGGCAACGCCGTACCTACAAAAAAGGCGAGTTTCTCTATCTGCAGGCGCAGGTCAGCTCGCTTTTCTACTTCGTGTTGCGTGGCCGTGTCCAGGTCTCCATTTTCCGTGAAGATGGATCTGAGTTTGTACTTGAAGTCATGGGGCGATGGGCCTTATGTGGCGAGGCCGCCGCATTCGATAATTTGCCGAGCTTCTCGGCTGCCATGGCGGTCGAGGACGTTGAAGTTATTGTTTTCGACGCCAAGAATATGGAGCAAGCTTTTGCCTTGCACCCGGAACTGGCCGTCGCGCTACTGCGCATCTCGGCCATGAAGCAGCGTGTTCTGGGCGGGCGGCTTCAATACCTGGCCTCTCCCAAGCCCGAGAAGCGCATTTTCGAATTACTAAGTCGATTGGCCGAACTTTACGGCACCGAGAAAGATGGCGGGATCGTCATCGGCATCACCCTCACGCACGAGACGATCTCCGCCATGACCGGGGCGTCGCGCGTGACCGTCACACGGACACTGGCGCGCCTGAAGAAAGAAGGCGTACTGACGACCCACAATAAACAATTGCACATCCTGGATCCCAGGAAGTTGCTTCAATAACGTATTTCCCATGCCGCATCGATCCGCCTATTCAACGCTCCGCGAGGCTTATGCCCGCAAGGCTTGCACGCCAGTTGAAGTGACCCGCTCGGCGCTCGCGCATGCTCAGGTAGTGAATAAGCAGACCAATGCCTTTGCCTTGCTGGACGAGCCCAGGGCTCTTGAGGCGGCACAAGCTTCTGCCAGTCGTTGGGACGCGGGCGAACCGCTAAGCCTGATCGATGGGATGCCCATCACAGTAAAGGAGTTTGCATCGGTCACGGGTTGGCCCACGCGCAGGGGGTCGGTGCTGACTGACCCTGCGCCCGCCGTTCAGAATAGCGTTTTCGTCTCGCGCCTCCGGGCAGCCGGCGCCGTGTTGCTGGGCAAGACCCGCGCGCCAGAGTTCAACTGGAAGGGTGTGACTGACAGCCCTGGCTACGGTATTACGCGCAATCCATGGAACCCTGATTTAACTCCGGGTGGCAGCAGTGGCGGCTGTGCGGCCGCAGTGGCTGCCGGCGTGGTTCGCGTTTCCATTGGCAGTGATGCGGCCGGCTCCGTGCGCATACCGGCCGCTTTCACGGGCACGATTGGTCTCAAGCCCACTTTCGGACGGATACCCGTGGTGCCGTTCGCCAGCCATTTCTCGGGTCTGGCCCATTTCGGCCCTATCGGCGCCAGCGCCCGGGACATTGCAGAGGTAATGGAAACCGTAGCCGGCGCACACCCCGGCGACTGGTCGTCGTCGATGGGCAATGCGCAATGTATCAACCCGTCGGCGACCGACGTTTCCGCGCTTCGGATCGGCGTGTTGCAGTCCGCCGACCTGGGTCCAATGGACGCAGCCGTACAGCGAGGCTTGCAAGAGTTTCTGGACGGCGTGAACCGTGGCGGCTTGGCTTGCCAACCGATCCGGTTGGACGTGCAGGGTGCTTCCGAGGCCGGCGCCATGCTTTACCGGTTGGGTTGTGCACGGTCCTTAAGCAACATAGACAGCGCGCAATACGACCGCATGGATCCGGGATTGCTCGAGTATCTCCAATACGCGGGTGAATTGTCCTTGGAAGATTACCTGGGGGCATTGGCAATCCGCGATGCTTTTGCCAGCAAGCTTGCCGAGGTCTTCACGCAGGTCGATGTCCTGGTGCTGCCTACTGTGCCCGTCTTGCCATTTCGGGCCGGGATCAATGTGCCGCCCGGATGGCCCGGCAATGATTGGCTGTCCTGGAATCCGTTTACGCCTGCGTTCAATCTTGCGCAAAATCCGGTACTTAGCTATCCGGTGTGGCCGTCGGAGTGCGAACTCCCCATTGGTATCCAGTTGGTTGCCCCGGCGCTCGAAGAAGGGCGCCTGCTTGCTCTGTCTTCATGGCTGGAAGAGCGCATGCCGCTCCAGAGGGGCGTGGCGGCGTCGTACCGGCCGGCCGTCTAGCGTCTAATCCGTCAATACCTCGGCCTGCGTGTTCCAGTCGCTCTCGCGCGAAAATCGCTGCAGTTCCCGCTCGACATCTATGCCGAAGGGTGCCAGCGTCGTCGCCAGGGCGGCAGCGTTGCGGGCCAGTGTCTCGTCATCGGGCAGCGACCCGCGGCTGGCAATAATCACACGGTTGCCGTCGCGCAAATTGAAGAAGTCGCCAAACACAGCCGCGTAGGTGGCCGACTCCTTGTCGTACATGTCGCTAAGCGTGAAGGTGTTGGCGACCAGCACGCCATCGGGCGCAAGCAGCGCGCGGACATGCTGCAAGAACTCGACGGTAAGTAGGTGGGCCGGAATGTAGTCGACATCGAAAGCGTCCAGCATCACCATGTCGTATTGCTGTCCCGCCCGGTGTGCCCGTTCCACAAACGCGCGACCATCTTCGATGAACAGGCGCTGTCTTGGGCCTTGCTTGTAGCCAAAGTAACGTTCGGCCACGCGAACGACGGCTGGGTCGATTTCTACGCTGTCGATGACGGCATCGGGCAATATCTTGTGGAAGGCCGTGGGAATGGTTGCGCCGCCCAGACCAATGATCAATACCTTCTTCGGTGCCGGATTCAGGAACAGCGCGCTGGTCATCATGCGGGTGTACTCGAACACCATACGGTCCGGATCATTAAGGTCCAGACAAGTTTGACGCCCGTTGTCGATGATCTCGCTGAAGTTCAGGCAGCGCTGCCCGTTCTCTTCAATGACCAGTACCGGCGCGAACTCGGATGGCTCGGTATGGACCAGCCTGGGAGGCGTGGCGTCCAGCAACGCGTAAGTTATCAGGACGGCGGCGCACGCGGCCAGGGTAATGCTCAATAAGATGGAAAGCCGCGGTCCGCGGCTTTTCCTGTTTCGTTCGGCCATGCCCGTAAATCCCATAGTGATTAGGCGGCCAGGCTTGAACTACACCTTGTTGCGTGCGTCCAGGCTCCATGCGCCGGCGCCATGTGCGGCAAAGGCAAGCAAGCCGCCAACGATGGCAATATTCTTGAAGAATAGCAGTTCGGCGACGAAGGCCTGGTCGGCAGGAGCCGCCCAATAAGCGTGGAAGAAGATGCCGGCCACCAGGGTAAACAGTGCCAGGACCAGCGCAGCGGCGCGCGTACGGTAGCCCAGCAGCAAGGCGGCGCTGCCGCCGATCTCCACCACAATGGCCAGAACCGCGCCCAGCGTAGCCAGTGGCAAGCCTACCGAGGAGATATAGCCGACCGTGCCTTCAAAACCGGTCAGTTTGCTGATTCCTGCGGGCAGGAAGAAGGCGACCAGCATAAGGCGGCCGATGAGGGATAAGGAATTTTGCGAGTTCGAGGACATGAGGCTGGGCTCCGTAAAAATTTAATAAAGGTTGTGTTGGTATCGTTGGAACGCGCGGTGTCGTATCCTTCGATGCATGGGCTCTACTTTATTGTCTTCGGACGGTGAGATAAACAGCCCCTGCCGAGAAACATTGTTGCGATTAGCGAGACTATGGATCGATTTCTAGAGATGCAAACATTTAACGCGGTGGTCGAGGCCGGCAGCTTTGTGGCGGCAGCGGAAGCGTTGAACGTCTCCAAGGCAGCGGCCTCACGGCATATCGTTGAACTGGAAACCCGCTTGGGTGTGCGCCTGCTCCACCGGACCACGCGGCGGCTGTCGCTAACGGAAGAAGGCAAGGTTTTTTACGCACGCAGCAAAGAGCTGCTGGAAGAACTTGACGACGCCGAGGCCGAGGTCACTGCGCACACTGATACGGCGCGCGGCGTGCTACGCATCAACGCGCCTTTTACTTTCGGTATTTTGCATCTGGCGCCTTTGTGGGGCGAGTTTCGCGCCCTGCATCCCCGCGTGACGCTGGAGATCACTTTGGCAGACCGGGTTATCGATCTCGTGGAAGAGGGCTTCGATGTCGCGATCCGCATCGCTACCCTCGAAACCTCAACACTGGTCAGCCGTCGCCTGGCGACCACCCGCATGGTGCTGTGCGCGTCGCCGCAATACTTGCAGCAACGCGGCACGCCCGTCCATCCCGAAGAGCTCTCGGACCATGAGGTGATTGGCTATAGTTACTGGTCAACCCGCGACGAGTGGCGTTTTGACGGCCCGAGTGGCCCGGTAAGTGTGCGCACCCGGCCGCGCATTTACTCCAACAACGGCGAAACCTGCCTGGCTGCAGCTTTGGCCCACCAGGGTGTCATCCTGCAGCCCAGCTTTCTGGTGGAGGCCGATTTGGCGCGCGGCAAATTGGTAGAGCTGATGCCAGAATACAAGTCCATTACCTTGGGCATCTATGCGGTCTACCCGACCCGCAAGCATGTCTCGCATAAAGTACGCGCCCTTGTCGACTTCCTGGCCGAGCGGTTTGCCGGCAAGGGCGCGTAGCCGTCTGGGTCTGATCAAGGCTTCACGACGTGCCAGACCTCGCGTACCTTGTCGCCGGTTTTATCACCTGCCTTGGTGTCTTTGGCGAAGGTATATAAAGGCTGTCCTTTATAAGCCCATTGTTTCGTGCCGTCATCGCGCTCGACGATGCTGTAGTCACCTTCCGGATTGGCATTGGCATCGGCCACTACGGGTGGCCAGGCTTTTGCGCACTGGTCGTTGCAAACGCTTTTACCGCTATTGGCCTGGTCTTTGTCGAAGGTATATACGGTCATCCCCGCTTGATCAACGAGGATGCCATCTTTGGTTTGTAGCGGGGCCTGTGCGTAGGCAGCAGCCGTAAACAGGGTCATAATTGAAAACAGCAGGATGGTGGGACGGAAGTACGTCATGGAACTCTCCTGAAGAAAGGCGGTAGGCCGCCGGTGGACAGCAATTGTTATTCCAGTAATGACGGTATGGAAAGTGCTGAAGCCGTTCAGTGCTTGCGAACCGGGCAGGGCAGCATTATGATGACTCAATTGGGTTGCACATAGTTGCACCTTAGCCCCTCACACATACTTCTTGCGATACCTCATGGCTACCACGACAACAACCACCCTGGGCGTCAAGCTCGACGAAGCAACCCGCAACCGCCTGAAAGAAGCGGCACGCAAGATCGATCGTACGCCTCACTGGCTGATCAAACAATCCATTTATACCTATCTCGAATCGCTCGAAAGCGGAGTCCCCATCCAGGATCTCCAAAACGCCGCAGCGCGTTTGGCCAGTGGTGATATCGATGTGCTGGAGACGCTGCCCGCGGCAACTCATCAGCCCTTCCTGGCCTTTGCAGAAAGCATCTTGCCGCAATCCGTTTTACGGGCTGCCGTTACGTCCGCCTACCGGCGCCCCGAACCCGAAACCGTCCCGGTATTGCTCGAGCAGGCAAGACTGCCAGCGGATGTCGCGGCATCCGCCAGTCAGCTGGCTTACAAGTTGGCCGAGAACCTGCGCAACAAGAAGAACGCCACGGGGCGCGCCGGCCTGGTGCAAGGCTTGTTGCAGGAATTCTCCTTGTCGTCACAAGAAGGCGTGGCCTTGATGTGCCTGGCCGAGGCGCTGCTGCGTATTCCCGACAAAGGCACCCGCGATGCCATCATCCGCGACAAGATCAGCGACGGCAATTGGCAGGACCACTTGGGGCAGAGCCCCTCGCTGTTTGTTAATGCCGCCTCCTGGGGTTTGTTGATCACCGGCAAGCTGGTGTCTACCCATAACGAAACCGGCCTGTCCAGTTCCCTAAGCCGCATTGTGGGCAAGCGCGGCGAGCCCTTGATTCGCAAGGGCGTCGACATGGCCATGCGCCTGATGGGCGAGCAGTTCGTCACTGGCGAAACCATAGGTCAGGCGTTGGCCAACGCCAGCTCGCTCGAAGCGCGTGGCTTCCGATATTCGTACGACATGCTGGGTGAAGCCGCCATGACGGACGAGGACGCCCGCGTCTATCTCGCGTCCTACCAACAAGCCATCCATGCCATAGGCAAGGCATCCAATGGCCGCGGCATCTACGAGGGGCCCGGCATCTCCATCAAGCTTTCCGCCTTGCATCCGCGCTATAGCCGCCCGCAGTACGAGCGCATGATGGCAGAGTTGTACCCGCGCCTGCTGGGTCTGGTGGAACTGGCACGAAGCTACGACGTGGGAATCAACATCGATGCGGAAGAGGCTGACAGGCTGGAGATCTCGCTGGACTTGCTGGAGCGTCTTTGTTTCGAGCCCTCATTAAAGGGCTGGAATGGTATCGGTTTTGTGATCCAGGCCTACCAGAAGCGATGCCCCTATGTTATTGATTATTTGATCGATCTTGCGCGCCGCAGCCAGCATAGGCTGATGGTGCGCCTCGTTAAAGGCGCGTATTGGGACAGCGAAATCAAGCGCGCGCAAATCGACGGTCTGGAAGACTACCCGGTGTTTACCCGCAAGGTTTACACCGACGTTTCCTTCCTGGCCTGCGCCCGCAAGCTATTGGCTGTACCCGACGCGATCTACCCCCAGTTCGCCACGCATAACGCGCACACCCTGGCTGCCGTGTATTACCTTGCGGGTCAAAACTACTACCCGGGGCAGTATGAGTTCCAGTGCCTGCACGGCATGGGCGAGCCCTTGTACGAGCAAGTCGTCGGCAAGACCGCCGATGGCAAGCTGAATCGTCCCTGCCGAATATACGCGCCCGTGGGCACGCACGAAACCTTGTTGGCCTACTTGGTGCGCCGCCTGCTTGAAAACGGTGCCAATACTTCTTTTGTGAACCGCATCGCCGATACTTCCATCCCGCTGGAAACCCTGGTGGAAGACCCTGCCGTCACCATTGCTGCCATGGCCGAGCAGGAAGGCAGCGTGGGCCTGCCCCATCCGCGCATTCCGTTGCCACATGCACTTTACGGAGCGGTGCGCAGAAACTCGCGCGGCATAGACTTATCCAACGAGCATCGTCTGGGTTCCTTGGCCAGTGCTTTGCTGGCCAGCACGCATGCCACTTGGCAGTCGCAGCCGATGCTGGGCGGGCCGGTGCCGAAAAGGGCCTGGGAGCCCGTGCTGAATCCCGCCGACCATCGCGACATCGTCGGCCATGTGCAGCTTGCCACGGCTGAAGACGTCAAGATGGCTGTCGACGCCTCATTGGCCGCCGGCTCTATCTGGCAGGCTACGCCCGTGGCGGAACGTGCGGCGGCCCTGGAGCGTTGCGCCGACCTGATGGAAGCCGAGATCCAGCCACTCATCGGCCTGATGGCGCGCGAGGGCGGCAAAACCCTGATCAATGGTATTGCCGAGGTGCGCGAGGCGGTCGACTTTCTGCGCTACTACGCGATGCAGGCGCGCGAAGATTTCTCCAACGACAGTCATCGTCCGCTGGGCCCGGTGGTTTGCATCAGCCCCTGGAACTTCCCGCTGGCCATCTTTACCGGACAGATCGCCGCCGCGCTGGCTGCGGGCAATACCGTGCTGGCCAAACCGGCCGAACAAACTCCCTTGATTGCCGCGCAGGCCGTACGTCTGTTGTTGCAAGCCGGTGTGCCGGAAGGCGTGATTCAGCTGCTACCGGGCGACGGTGCCATTGGGGCGGCCCTGGTGGCCGACGAGCGCGTCAAGGGCGTGATGTTTACCGGGTCTACCGAGGTGGCCCGCATTCTGGCCGGCAACCTGGCAGGCCGACTGGATGCCCACGGGCGGCCCGTGCCTCTGATAGCCGAGACGGGCGGGCAAAATGCCATCATCGTTGATTCCTCAGCGCTGGCCGAGCAGGTGGTGCTCGATGTCATGACCTCGGCCTTCGACAGTGCGGGCCAGCGTTGTTCAGCGCTGCGTGTGTTGTGCCTGCAAGAAGATGTGGCTGATCGCATCATCACCATGCTGAAGGGGGCAATGATCGAGTACCAGATGGGCAACCCCGACAACCTGCATGTCGACGTCGGACCGGTCATCGATGCGGAGGCGCAAGCTGTCATCGAAAAGCATGTGCAGGCCATGCAGGATAAAGGTCGCAAGGTGCATCGCCTGGCCAGGGCTGATGCCGAGGCCTTGTCGCATGGCACTTTCGTGACGCCAACTCTGATTGAAATCGAAAGTCTGGACGAGCTGGAGCGCGAGGTCTTTGGGCCTGTCGTGCATGTGCTGCGATACCGTCGAGAAAACCTGGATCGCCTGATGGACGACATCAACGCGACCGGCTATGGCCTGACCCTGGGCGTGCACACGCGCATCGATGAAACCATAGAACGAATCGCCGATAGCGCGCATGTGGGCAATATTTATGTCAATCGCAATATAGTCGGGGCGGTCGTGGGGGTGCAGCCTTTCGGCGGCGAGGGGCTCTCGGGTACGGGCCCCAAGGCCGGCGGTCCGCTCTATATGTACCGCTTGTTGTCCAGCCGACCAGCCGATGGGATAAGCGGTACATTCGCGCGCATGGACAATATCGGTGGCGCCCCCGACACACGGCTGCAAACCGCCCAGATGAAGCGGGACGCCGGCGCGCACGAAGCCTTGAAGGCATGGGCCCAGCAGCAGGGCCTTGCCGACCTCGCCGAGCAATGCGACACCTACGCGGCGCAGTCGCAAAGCGGCTTCATCCGGCCACTGACAGGGCCTACCGGCGAAAGCAATACCTATCGGCTGCTGCCTCGCGAGCGCGCTCTCAGCCTGGCCACATCCGAAAGCGACCGGTTATGCCAACTGGCGGCCCTGCTGGCGGTTGGGTGCCAGGCGCTATGGAACGAAACCGAAGACACCCGCGCGCTACGAGATCGCCTGCCGGAGCAGGTACGTGCCCGCATACAGCTCGCGTCCGACTGGACGGCGGAAGAGCTGGATTTCGACATCGTGCTGCATCACGGCGATTCCGACCAACTGCGCGAGGTCAGCAAGCAGGTCGCCCAGCGCAGTGGACCCATCGTGGGTGTGATCGGGCTGGCGCAGGGCGATACATCCATACCGCTGGAGCGCTTGCTGCTGGAAAGAGCCGTCAGTGTCAACACCGCTGCGGCAGGGGGTAATGCCAGCTTGATGTCTATCGGTTAAGGTGCAGCCATGAACGCTGCTCAAACGAACCCGGGCCAGACCCGGGTGCCATACAGCGAGCTTGTCTTGCTGTTGATCCGTATCTTCGAGCGCCATGGCGTGTCGCCCGCCGTCGCCATCATTCTGGCCGAAAACTGCGCCAGCGCCCAGCGCGACGGCGCCGACAGTCACGGCATCTTCCGCATACCCGGCTATTTGTCGACGCTGGCCAGCGGCTGGGTGGACGGCACGGCGGTGCCTGAAGTGACCGACGCCGCGCCCGGTTTCATCAGCGTGGATGCCCGTAACGGCTTTGCACAACCGGCTTTAGCGGCAGCGCGTGGGCAACTGGTCGACAAGGCGCGCCGCAACGGCATCGCCTTGCTGGCCATCCATAATTCTCATCACTTTGCCGCCTTGTGGCCCGACGTGGAACCGTTAGCCGAAGAAGGCCTGGTGGCCTTGAGCTTCGTCAACAGCATGACCTGCGTGGTGCCGCATGGCGGCCAGCGGCCAGTGTTCGGCACCAACCCCATTGCCTTTGCGGCGCCACGGGCCGAGGGCCAGCCGCTGGTGTTCGACCTGGCTACCAGCGCCATCGCCCATGGCGACGTGCAGCTCGCTGCCCGTGAAGGCCGCGAGCTGCCACCCGGCTACGGCCTGGACAGCGCGGGACAGGCCACCTGCGATCCGCAGGCGATTTTGGACGGTGGCGCCTTGCTGCCGTTTGGTGGCCACAAGGGTTCGGCTCTGTCGATGATGGTGGAGCTACTGGCCGGTGCCCTGACGGGTGGGAATTTTTCTTTCGATTTCGATTGGTCCAGACATCCCGGTGCCCAAACGCCCTGGACCGGGCAGTTATTGATTGCGATTGATCCGGCCAAGGGGGCGGGACGCAATTTCGCCGAACGCGCAGAGCAGTTGGTCGCCGCCCTGCACGGCGCCGGCCAACAACGCTTGCCCGGAGACAGGCGCCATCTGCAGCGCGCGCAGTCGATGGCGCAGGGTGTCGCAATAGCCAGCGAGCAACTGGCCAAACTTACCGAGCTTGCCGCATGAGATCCTTGCTGTTGGCCCTGGTCTTTGCCATCTTGGCCGCGCTGCTTATTACCAGTCTGTCCAAGCCGCAAGCTCTGGAAGCGAAGTTGCTGAACTTGCAGGTAGAGCAGTCCATGCCGCAGATGGCGACGGAACTGCGCGGCGAGCCGGCCGAGCTCCAAGCGCTTTTTCTTGTTTATTCGGACGACCCGGTGTTGCTGGCAAAGGCCAGACTAGCGCTGCTGCGTTACCCCGATATGGCCAGGCCTATCTTGTTGAACTTCGGCGCAAGCAAGGACTTCCAACAGGTGCTTCGTGCCTACGGCGAAGACGTCACCTTGCCCATACACTACTTCCTGACCAATGAAGTCGCCACCATCGAGTGGCTGCGCCGCATCAGGGATGCATCACAGTCAGCGCTCAACGCCATGGGTCGACTGTGGCAGCAAGAGGGCGACCAGGCCGGCGAAGCTGCGGGCAATGTGGCGCTGTCGGCCGACGAACGAGCTGCCTATGCTGTTCAGTTCCTCAAGGCCGAAGGCTACGACTTCCTCGGCCAGTTCATCTTGACGCCGAAGGGCGAAGTCAGCTGGATCCAGACAGAGCGGGTACTGGAGGGCATCGCCGGCTTTTTTGCCAGCGGGATAAAAGGTCTGGAGATCAAGCTTAGACAGGATGAGACCCTGGCAGCTGGTGACGTCGGATGGGCGGCGGTCGATGTCGCCGTGGGCGTCGGAGCGCTCAAGGTGTTGCGCATGGGCCGGGCGGGCGCTGCAGGCAGCCGCGCGTTAAGCTTTCCGCAGCGTACGGCGGTGCTGGGCGCCGGATTGTGGCGCGGCAGCGTGATCGGCTCGCGCTTGGTGAAGTACGGCGCGCCCGTGGTGCTGATCTATATAGCCATCAGGCATCCCAGCGTCATTAACTCCCTGCTGGGGCAGGCAGCGGAAAACCTCGGCCTGCCGGTACCCCTGGTTCAGTTTGTGGGATGGACGCTGGTGTTGCTGCCCATCCTGTTGCTGTTGCGGCTGATGCTTGCGCCGCTGGGTTGGCTGATGGCCGGTATGGTGGGCATGCTGCGTTGGCTGGATAAGTCGCTGCGCAGATCAGCTGCAGACGGCACCGCTACGTGAACGTTTAGCCGTTCACCGCCGCTTGGTCGGCCACCTGAGCAAGCTTGCGAGACTCGTTAAGAATCTTATTGGGGTAGCCGCGCGCGTTGCCGGAGTATTTGTGCAGTGCCTTGGTCAGGCTGCCGCCCGCCAGTTCCAGATACTCTTCCAGAATGTCCGCGCCTACCCGGATGTTCACTTCCGGATCAAACAGCGACTCAGAGCGATCCAGCTTTTCACGATGCCAACGGCGAACCACTTGCATCAAGCCTTGGGCACCATAGCGGCTTTGCACTTTGGGGCGTAGCGAGCTTTCTTTCTGCATGATGGCAATCAGCAGCTCCGGTTCGATGCCATCGCGCTTTTCCGCCTCGGCCCAGGCCAGGTCCACATATTTGCGTATGGCGGTTGGGGCTTGCTTGAACTTCTTTGCCAGGTAGCGGGTCTGCGCTTGTTTGCCAGCTTCCTCTGCCACCGCCTGCATATGATGCTCGCCCAAACGTTCCAGTCGGGGTTGGGGGACAGTCGCGTCGCCGGTCCACTCACGAAATACCAACTGAGCGGAGAAGGAGACATCTTGCGGAGCGCTCAGGCCGCGGGCAAGAAGGCTGCCTGGGGCCAGCGTGCAGCACAGCAGCAGTAGCGGAGTGATGGTCCGGTATATGCGGTGTTGCAGCGGGAGGGTGTGCGGATTTCGGGCGAGTGTATTGGGGTTTGTGGGGATGGTCATTGGCCTTGGCGCATGCTGCGCCGCTATTTTCTTTAATAATCATAACATTGCCTGAACATATACCCCACGCAGGAAGGCAGGTTAAGCCGCCCGGGGGATAGATACGTCTGGAAGCTTCATGGTGCAATCTTCGAGTCGCTGCGAGGTATGATTGGCCAAAATAGAGCCGACGGCCGATCCGCCGGGCACGCTGCCTGCACGCCAAGAATTCAAAGCTCACCGGAGACAAAGATGGATAAAAGATATAGTGACGACGCTGAACCGACCACCGGCCGTGTGGCTTCCGCCTCGCAAGTGGACGGTCCGCCTGCCTATGTCAAGCATAAAGGGCTGATCAAATGGGTAAACCAGATAGCCAGCCTGGTCCAGCCTGATCGCGTCGTCTGGTGTGATGGCTCGCAACAAGAATATGACGACATGTGCGCGCAATTGGTCACCAATGGCACGATGCGCCCGCTGAATCCGCAGAAGCGGCCCAATTCCTACCTGGCCTGGTCCGACCCGTCGGATGTGGCGCGTGTCGAGGATCGCACCTTTATTTGCTCCGAATTCGAGCATGACGCCGGGCCCACCAATAACTGGATGGCGCCAGAAAAAATGCGCCAGACCCTGGAAGGCTTGTTCGCCGGCGCCATGCGGGGACGCACGCTTTATGTTGTGCCGTTTTCCATGGGGCCGTTGGGCTCACCCATTTCGCATATCGGGATCGAGCTCACTGACAGCCCCTATGTGGTCGCCAACATGCGCATCATGACACGCATGGGCAGCAAGGTTTACGACGTACTGGGCGAAAACGGCAGCTTCGTACCCTGTGTGCATTCGGTCGGCAAGCCCCTTGAGGCGGGCGAAGCCGACGTGCCCTGGCCTTGCAACGACACCAAGTACATCGTGCATTTCCCTGAAAGCCGCGAAATCTGGAGCTTTGGTTCGGGTTACGGGGGCAATGCGCTGCTGGGCAAGAAATGCTTTGCCTTGCGTATCGCTTCCACCATGGGGCGCGACGAAGGCTGGCTGGCCGAACACATGCTGATCTTGGGCGTGCAGTCGCCCGAAGGACGCAAATACCATATAGGTGCCGCTTTCCCTTCGGCCTGCGGCAAGACCAACTTCGCCATGGTGATTCCGCCTGCCGGCCTGAAAGGCTGGAAGGTTACAACCGTGGGCGATGACATTGCCTGGATCAAACCCGACGCCGACGGACGCCTGCGCGCCATCAACCCCGAGGCCGGCTATTTCGGCGTGGCGCCCGGCACCAGCGAAAAGACCAACTACAACGCCATGGCAACCTTAAGGGCCAACGTCATCTTCACCAACGTCGCCCTGACTGACGATGGCGACGTATGGTGGGAAGGCATGACCTCCACGCCACCCGCACACCTTACAGATTGGCAGGGCCAGCACTGGACTCCCGATATCGCAAGGGAAACTGGCCGCAAGGCGGCGCATCCCAATGCACGCTTTACAGCCCCTGCGTCGCAATGCCCCTCCGTAGACCCCGAATGGGAGAACCCCGAAGGGGTCGTGATGGACGCCTTCCTGTTCGGGGGGCGTCGTTCCGACACCGTGCCGCTGATCACCGAAGCCCGTAACTGGGCAGAAGGCGTCTACATGGCCGCCACCATGGGCTCGGAGACCACCGCCGCCGCTGCCGGCAAGCAAGGCATAGTGCGGCGCGACCCCTTTGCCATGCTGCCTTTCTGCGGCTATAACATGGGCGATTACTTCCAGCATTGGCTCAGTATGGGTGCCAGGCTCGAGCGTTCCGGCGCCACGCTGCCGCGCATTTATTGCGTGAACTGGTTCCGTAAAGACGCGGACGGGAAATTCATCTGGCCGGGGTTTGCCGATAACGTGCGGATCTTGAAGTGGATTATCGGGCGACTGGAAGGCAACGCCAACGGCCAGGACGGTTTCTTCGGCATTTCGCCTCAGTTCGAGGACCTGGACCTGGCCGGAACGCAGTTGAACAGCCAGCAGTTCCAGCAGCTCATGAGCTGCGACGCCGAAACCTGGCGCAAAGAGCTGGACTTGCACGACGAATTGTTTGCGCGGATGGAAGGCAAATTACCCAAGGCCTTGCACGGTATCCGAGCTACGCTGGCTAAGGGCCTTGGTGGGCATGACGCGGGGCTTCCTTCTTGATGTCCCACACGTTTTCACCGAAACCATTCAGCCACCAGTCCAGTCGAGCGCAGTCTATGACCGTTGCCCGGATGGCGTAATAGCTGCCGTGATCGGCGACCTCCTGGTCTTTCGCCAACAGGCTTTCCAATAGGTGCTGGCCAACGGACCGGGTAATCGAGAAGGACAAGCTGATGTGCTGTCCTTCTCCGAACCTGAAGCGTCCATCGTCATCATATTTTTGCAGGCTGAATTCTGGTGGGCGCGTAAAGCCAAGACCCGAGACTTCGGCCCTCAGGATTCGGTGGATGGCCAGGCTGCGCTCGTTATCGTATCCGTCGTAGCGGCAAACCAAATACAGTCGTGAGCCTTGCTGGGCCAAGCCCAGCGGCATGACGTGGCGCTCGGCCTGCTTGCCGGCTGCGTTTTTATAGTCGAGCGTGAGCCAACGGTTCAGATACAGGGCCGTGCTGACCGCCTCGAAGACCTCAGGCGCGATTACCGGTGGCAACAGCGGCTGGCTTTCTCCGACCACACGCACCTTGGACAGCCATTCCGTTTCTGGCTTGCTGTCCGGATAGGGGGCCAGATTGCAGCGTGCCTGCTGGAAGAACCCGTCCAGGGACGTCATTAACGTTGCAGGCAGTAGATTTCGCAGATAGTGGTGGGCCAAGGTCAGCAACAGGGACTCTTGCGCCGTCAGCGCGGGTAGCGACAGCCCTTTTGACTGGGTTTTCCACCGATAGCCATAAGGCTTGCTGCTGATGTCGCAATCGATATCAAACTGAGTGAGCAAAGACTCCAGTTGCCGCTCGATGGTCCGCCGGCTGCGGTCCATGCCGGCGGCAAGCAGCTGTGTGTGCAGTTCGGGTGCGGAAATGGACCTGTTCCGTGGAATCCGCTTCAGGATCTCCAGCGTCAGCTTCACCGTTTCAAGGTTGGAGGGGCGCGATGCCATAGGTTTTTGTTGTTTCTTGTTTCTTGGGTCAATTTAGGTTACATGGTAGCCGTTAAAAAAAATCCTGTTCGACCAAGGCAAGATGAATCGCGTTTAGGGCTTCCCGGGCGCTCATTTGCAGTGAGACATGGTGGGTGGAGGGTGTTAGATGGGCGTCGCGAGTATTGATGCGAATTAGCGGACGGTGTTGCCGCTCGGCAAAAATACGAACTGTCGGGATGGCTGTGCCCGCGCCCAGTTCGATAACAACGGGCCTGGATACCTTCTGCAGCCATGCATCAAGTTGTTCGCGTTGTCGATCCGAACGGCCCGAGACCCAGCCTACGTCGTTGAACATCAGCACATTTGGCCGCGCCACCCGCCCGCAAACGGGGCAAGCCGGAGGGCGGTTGGTCAACAGGCAACTTTCTTCGTCGACGATGGGCGTAAACAGCTGCGCCGACCAGATCTGCTGCTCGCAGGCGTCGATGCACTGCAGGTGATTGATGGAACCATGGCACTCGTGGACTTGATTCTCGTCGAACCCGGCTCGCTGGAAGTGGCCGTCCACATTGCTGGTATAGACGAAGGCGTTGTGTGGCAGCTTGGCCGCGATTTCGTGTAGGAGCTGAAAGCCCCTGTGCGGCGGCGTTTGGCGATACAGATTCAGCCTATGGCCATAGAAGCCCCATGCCAGGTGTGGCGCGTCCCAGAAATGCTCGGGAGAGGCGATGTCCTGAAAGCCGATGCCGGTTTTTTTCAGGGCGGGATAGTGACGCCAGAACCCCGCATTGCCGCGGAAGTCTGGCAAGCCTGAGTCCACGCCCATTCCTGCCCCGGCGGCAATGATCAAGCCGTTGGCATGGCTGATTAGTTGTGCTGCCTTGATGAACCTATAGTTACTCGTCATGCTGAACTCCTGGAAGCCATTATCCAGGCGGCAACGTCATCATGCGTCGCATGCCGTTTTAATCGCGTTCTGCTACTGGAACACGACAGCCAGCCCGCTTAAGGGCCCATGTTCAAACGTGCTGCTCCATTGTTCTCCGGGACTGACGGCATAGGCGGCCGTCATGGAGCCAGTCGTAATCAATTCCCCTGCGGCGATCGGGGCCATGCCTGCACGAGCCAGTTCAGCACTGAGGTATGCCACTGCGTTCAAGGGGTTTCCCATGACATTGGCGCCGGTGCCGACCTGCCGTATTCCTCCATCGCATGACAAAGAGACGGTCGCTTGTTGCAATTGTGCTGCGACGTCGTTTCCGAATGCCTGGATGGGACACGGCGTGCCCAGCAGCAGTGCGCCATGCAGCGATCCGTCAGCGACGGCGTCCGCTGCGGTGAAGCGCCACCCCGGGAAATGGGATTGCACTATCTCGAAGCCGTGAGCCACCCAATCTATGCATTCGACCAGTTCTGCCGCCGTAGCGTTCGCGGGCGGCGCTTTATGAAAGTGAAGCGCGATTTCCGGTTCGATGCGTGGCTCACTGAAAGCTGCCAGGCTGAACGTAGTCTTGCCATTCGTTGCTGCGACCACACTATGGTCGTACATGGCGCCCCAGATGGGGGCGTCCACACCAAATTGCTTCCATAGTTCCTTGTTGGTGAAGCCGATCTTGCGGCCTACGAACTGCGCGCCGGCCTGGATACGGGCGGTCTGGATACTGGCTGCCACACGGTAGCCGTCTGTCAAGCTGAAGCCTGGGTTGGACTGCGTGATGGGCTCGATAGTGCTTGCTTGATCTTGGGCGGTTTGTACGCGGTGAGCGATTTCTGTCATGTGTTGATCCAGGCATGTAGAAGGTGCTTCGATTTATACCATTCTCTTTGTATTGTCTATTGAACATTCATACCCTGGAAGTGAGGTCCATTACGGGCGCCGTGTTGACGATAGACGGCGGCGCAAACGCTTAATCGATAACAATTCCCTTACAAACTCCTTAACGTGCCAAAATGGAACGCTTATAAGGAACTGATATGTGGTTTTGGTTTGGCGCCGCGGCGCTCTTTTTGTTGCTGGAATTGGGCACAGGCACTTTTTATCTGCTGCTCGTGTCTCTGGGTATGGTGGCTTCCGGCACAGCGGCGTATGCCGGTCTTTCTCTGATCTGGCAAATTGCCAGTGGCTTGTTCGTGTCGCTGGTGGGGCTGGTGGTGCTGCATGGCTTCCGCCGCTCTAAAGGCTATGTGCCCACCCAGTCCAACGCCAATGTCGTGCAAGATGTTGGTCAGCACGTCATGGTGGATGCATGGGACGAGTCCCGCCAGATCAACGTTTTTTATCGCGGCGCCAACTGGACTGCACGCCTGGACGCAGGCCAAGCTGCGCAGCCCGGTGAGCACTACATACACTCAGTTCAAGGTCTGACGCTGGTTTTGCGGCCAGGCCGGTATCCCGGAACGGATGCTCAACATTAGGCTCTTGGATCCCCAACGGTCTTCACCTTTTTCTTATTGGATCCCCTATGGATGCTTATGTCATGACGCTGTCTTTTTGGATAATTGCGGCGATCGTCGTGCTTGTCGTTATCAAATCCACCATCCAGATCGTGCCGCAGCAGCATGCCGCCGTGGTAGAACGCCTGGGCAAGTTCGATCGCACGTTGTCGCCTGGGCTGGGCTTTACCGTTCCTTTCCTCGAAAAAGTGGCTTACCGACATTCGCTGAAAGAAATGGTACTGGATGTAGCCAGCCAGGTGTGCATCACCAAAGACAATACCCAATTGCGGGTAGACGGGGTGCTTTACTACCAGGTCACTGACCCACGCCAGGCTTCCTATGGATCGACCAACTTTGTGCTGGCGATCAGCAATCTGGCCCAGACATCGCTGCGCTCGGTAATCGGCAAGCTTGAAATGGACGAAACCTTCGAAAAGCGCGACCTGATCAATATGGCCGTCGTGCAGGCGCTGGACGAAGCCGCCACCAACTGGGGCGTCAAAGTGCTGCGTTACGAAATCAGTGACTTGACGCCACCCGACGAGATCCTGCGTGCCATGCAGTTGCAGATCACTGCCGAACGCACCAAGCGGGCGCTGGTAACCGAGTCCGAAGGCAAGAAGCAGGAAGACATCAATATTGCCCAGGGCAACCGGCAAGCTGCCATCCTCAAGTCCGAAGGCGAGCAGCAATCCATGATCAACTACGCGCAGGGCGAAGCCCAGGCGCTGTTGACGATTGCTCAAGCGACAGCCGAGTCGCTGGAGCGCGTCGCCCAAGCCACTCAGGCACCGGGCGGCATGGACGCCGTCAACCTTAGCGTGGCAGAGCGCTATGTGGACGCCTTCAAGGAGGTCGCCCAGAAGAACAACACCTTGATACTGCCTGCCAACATGGGCGACATGGGCAGCATGATTGCCGCCGCCATGACCATGGTGAAGGCAACCAAGCCCGCCGCTTAAGGTTTTACAAGAGCAGGTCCAGGTCTATGGCTTCGGCCATGGCCTGGTTGCCGCGATCTCCCGGATGCAGATGATCGCCCGAATCGAACTCCTGCTTCAGGCGTTTTGGATGCAAGGGATCAGCAAGCAAGCTATCGAAGTCCAGCACGGCGTCGAATGCACCGCTGCTGCGTATCCATGCATTGATGTGTTGACGAAAGGCTTCCTTCTCAGGCTGATAATAATTGCTCAGCGGCGTCCCCGATAGCGCTCCTTCGAATGGCGTAAGGGTTGCGCCGACCACGCGGATGCCCTTGGCATGAGCCCGCATAATCAACTGGCCATAGGCAGCAATCAGCGCATCAGCGGAAGGTATGACGCCTTGAGGATCAAATGCGGTTCCAGGCCAACTGATGTCGTTGATGCCCAGCAGCACGATCATCGTTTCTGCCTGCGGTTGACTCAATACATCGCGGTCAAGGCGTGCCAGAGCGTTGACACCCATGCGATCGCTCAGCAGCCGTGCGCCAGAAATCCCGGCATTAAGTACGGCCACGTTTCTTGGCGCCAGGCGCTTGGCCAGAAAGTCCGGCCAGCGCGTATTGGCGTCGACGGTGGCTCCGTTGCCGTCAGTGATCGAATCGCCGATTACGACGATAGCTTTCGCCCCGCTGTGGGCTTGCACTTGAATACTGCTAAGGAAAATGCGGGCGTCCGTGGTAGTGCCGCCCTGGAGGCGCGGGGCCGCAATCTGGTCGCCCGGAACCAGATAGGCTGTTTGCCGACCATCCCAATGAAACGTGTTGGCTGGCGTTTCGTCCGGCAGAAACACGCTGACCGCCACGCTGGACAGCGAATCGACCGGTAGATCGATGGGGTCGCTGATCAATGGCGCACCGGGCGGGATAAGGGCAGAGTCTTTGCCGTTGAAGGTCACCGTGCGGCCCGTGCCCCCCACAATGGCGGATTGGCCGGCAGATAGCGCGATATGTGCGCCACCAATACGCACAGGCTTGTTGCCGTACTCGTTCGAAAGCACGATGCGGATGCGTGCGCCGCCCAGGCTCAGTTGGACCACCTGTCGAATGGTTTGCTCATGCAGCACGGCCGGAATCTTGGTGGGAAACGCGAAATCTTCCTGCCAGACGGGCTGTGGGCTCGCCATCCAACTGCTTATCCAGACGGAAGACGGGGCCGCGCTTACAGCCGCTGTCAGTGTCATGAGCAGGGCCAATGTGAGTCTGCGAGCCCATGCGCGGCAAGGTCGCGCATGGTGGCGGGTTACGTGATGCAAGATCATGATCGCTCCTGGGCCGTCTTATTGAGTGGCGGAAAGACTGATGGATGGCATGCCATTGCTTCGTTCCAGCCGGATGGCCGCCATGGCGACGCACACCGCCACGAGAGGCATCAACGCCGCCACCCATGTAATGGCAGCCAAGCCGGGCCCTTGCGCAATAGCGACGCCGCCCAACCATGCACCGAGCGCATTGCCCAGGTTGAAGGCTGCGATATTGAAGCTCGACGCCAGGCTTTGCCCCGCGCCCTGCGCCTTGTTCAGCACCCACATCTGCAACGGCGACACCGTGGCGAACGCCGACGCGCCCAGCAGGCCGACAAAGACCACGGCCCACACCCGGCTATGCAGCGCAAACGTCATCAACCCTAGAACGACGGCCAGCATCGTCAGGCTACCCAGCACGGTGGCCACCAGATAGCGGTCTGCCAAACGGCCGCCCAGCAAGTTGCCGGCGACCAGCCCCAGGCCGAAGATCAGCAATATCGGTGACACCGCGGTGTCTTTAAAGCCCACGACTTGCGTCAACAGCGGGGCGATGTAGGTAAAGACCATGAACACGCCGGCATAGCCCAGCACGGTCGTCAGCAAGCCTAGCAGAACTGGCCGGCGCGCCATCGCACGCATGTCGGCACGCCAGTCGCCAGCGTCCGGGCGCCCCTTGTCCTGCGGCACGAAGCGCGCAATCACCACCAAGGCAAGCAGACCGACGCCGGTAACCGCCCAGAATGTGGCGCGCCAGCCGAAAGCCATACCCAGCCAGGTACCAAATGGCACACCGAGGATGTTGGCCACCGTCAAGCCGGTAAACATGAAAGCGATCGCTGAAGCGCGCTTGTCTGGCGCCACCAGACCGGTGGCGACCACGGCGCCCACGCCGAAGAAGCTGCCGTGGGCGAAGGCAGTAAGCACTCTTGCTGCCATCAAGAGTCCGTAAGTGGGTGCAAATGCACAGGCAAGGTTGCCAACCGTGAAAATGATCATCAGGCCGAGCAGCACTTTCTTCCGTGGCCATGGGGCGGTGATGGCCGTCAGCAATGGGGCACCGATAACGACACCCAAGGCATAACCGGAAATCAGCCAGCCTGCCGTCGGAATGGAAACACCGAACTCTGCGCCTACTTCCAGCAGCAGGCCCATGATGACAAATTCGGTGACGCCGATACCGAAGGCACCAGCAGTCAGGGCATATAAGGCAATAGGCATGGAGAACCTGTGAATATCTTGATGATTGGAGGAGCAATTGTGAATTCAAAGCTCAGTGTGCGATAGACTGTGTACCGGCAAAACACTTGTGAACTGGATTCAAATGACTCGTCTGGACGTCAATAGAGCGGCAGAGATGGAGGTGTTTGTGCGGGTGGTGGAATTGGGCGGATTCTCTGCTGCTGCGCGGTCGTTCCGCATGACGCCATCGGCCGTCAGCAAGCTGGTCACCAGGCTGGAAAGCCGGCTGGGCGCGCGCTTGCTCAATCGCTCCACACGGCAGGTTCAGCTCACTCCAGAAGGCTGTGTGTTCTACGAGCGCAGCATGCGGGTGTTGGCCGACATGGACCAGGCCGAGCGCGGGGTGTCCACCAGTCAGGTGCCACGCGGCCGGCTATGCATCAATGCCAACGTTCCGTTCGGCGAACATTTGCTGCTGCCACTGGTGCCCGAGTTTTTGGCGCGATATCCGGACATCACTCTGGACATTGTTCTGACGGATGAAGTCATCGACATCCTGGAACAACGCGCCGACGTCGCAGTGCGAGCCGGCCCGCTGAAAAGCTCCAATTTGCTTGCAAGGAAGCTCGGCCAAACTCGCAAACTTATCGTCGCTGCGCCAAGGTACCTGGAACGCCACGGCATCCCAACCAAGCCGGCCGACCTGGAGGAGCACAACCGCTTGGGTTTCAATTACGCAAGAGCGCTGGAGGGGTGGCCGTTATTGGATGGAGGCAAAGTAGTCAACGTTGCCATAGCGGGCAACGCGCAGGTCAGCAACGGCGAGGCCTTGCGACGGCTGGCCGTGGCCGGGTTGGGGCTGGCCCGGCTTGCTGCATTCCAGGTCAAGGAGGATATCGACGCCGGGCGTCTATTGCCGGTTCTGGAGGATCGCAACCCCGGCGATACAGAAGAAGTCCATGCAGTATTTTTGGGACAGGGCGGCTACCTGCCGCTGCGCGTTCGCGCGCTACTGGACTTTCTTGTGGAGAAGGTGCAGCTGGATTGACGGTAAGTCGCCGAATGAGGCTAGCTACCCGAGAAATACGAGTCCAGGCCCGAGCACAGCAGTTCGCCCATCGCCAGGCGTGTCCGCATGGTGCTGCTGCCAATATGCGGTAAGCCGAACACGTTGGGCAACTGGCGGTACTCCGGGTGGATGTCGGGCTCGCCTGCAAACACGTCCAATCCCGCTGCTGCGACGGTGCCCGTCTTCAGCGCCAGTATCAGATCTTCATCACGAACGATGTCGCCACGCGAAATATTACACACCACGGCGTCAGCAGGCAGGCATTCCAGAATCTCCTTGTTGACCAGGCCGCGCGTAGAGGGGCTGGCAGGGCAGGCTATGCACAGGAAGTCGCTGTGTTCTGCCAGGCTTTTCAAGCTGGAATGATATTGCGCACCGGCCTCTAGCTCGGGGCCCAGGCGGTTGCGATTATGGTAATGAACCGCCATGTCGAAGCCGCGCGCCCGTTTCGCGATGGCGCGTCCTATGCGGCCCATTCCCAGGATGCCCAGCCGGCTGCCCCATACTTCGCGCCCGATCAATTGGCGGGGGCTCCAGCCCTGCCATGTGCCATTGCGTACAAGATCGATGCCTTCGATAACTCGTCTGGCTGCGCCCAGCATAAGCAGCCAGGCAGCATCGGCGCAAGACTCGTCCAGGACGTCAGGCGTGCTGAACACCGTAATGCCGCGTGCTTGCAGCGCATCCAGATCGATATGGTCGGTGCCGACGGAATACGTGCACACCACTTTCACCGACGCAGGTAGACGCTGGACAGCAGCTGCGTCCAGGCGGTCTGGTGCCGTCAGCACGATGGCGTCCATGCCTTCCGCATGCGCTATCAGCTCGTCGGTGGTTAGCACCCGACCGGTGTCGTTGTAGCTCGCATTGAAGCGGTTGATGAATAAGTCCAGGACCTCTTGCGGAAAATTGCAGGCGACATAGACGCGCGGCTTGGTGTTCATGCTGTGTGCCCAAGATCGGAAATTGGAGATGGTAGCTTATGCAAGACTCTCACTGTGGGAGCATCCAATTTACGTTTGTTCCTCAATGACCGCCGTCCATATAGGAGTCTCGGGCGGCCTGGATTACTTTGTCCAACGAGTCAGCGACGGTAGACCGCTGGTCCTGCTCAAACTGAGACAGGAAGAGATCAGCGACAGCGCCCTGGTATACCTTCCACATTTTTCTACGCAAGGATTGGCCCTCCCGGGTAATGGACACATAGGTCGCCCTGCCATCCTCCTCCGATCGTGAGCGGCTGACCAGGCCCTCCGCTTCCAGGCGCGCCACTACCCGCGTCAGGTTATAGCGCTCGATCGCCAGGGTGTCTGCCAGCTCGTGCATGCGGCGTCTATGGTCCGTGCCGCTTTCCAGACCCCATAGCACGTCGTACCACGCATAGTTCGGAAGATTCTCGGCATGTAGTCGCCGGTCGATCTCCCTAATCATCCATCGATGCGACTGGATAAATTTGAACCAAACGTCCGGCGCGTTTTTTGACATTTGCGATAGCTCCCTAGTGATTGTTCGCGCTTGCAATTTAACCGCGGATTAATATAATTGCAAACGCAATCATTGCAATTGCAATTAAATGGGAGATGTTGATGAGTGCCTCTTTGAAAGACAAATCCGTGGTTCTACATATTGATGCGTCCCCTCGTGGCGGGGAGTCCTTTTCACGCCGGGCAGCCGACGTGTTCTTACGAGATCTTCAACACCGCCAACCCGACTTGGTGGTCGATAGGCTGTCGCTGTGGAATGAAACTTTGCCCGACTTTTCTGCAGACGCCTTGGCTGCCAAGTACGCCGTACTTGGCAAGCGCGAGCATCGATCCAATGAAGCACGGGCGTGGAACTGCATCCGACGGCTAATAATGCGCCTGGATGACAGCGCGAAAATCGTGCTCTCTACACCGATGTGGAATCTTTCCATGCCGTATCCGCTGAAGCACTACATTGACCTAATCACACAGCCGGGCTTGAGTTTCCGATTTGAGCCGGGTCTAGGCTATACGCCCTTGCTTCGGGATCGGCCCGTGATGGTAATTGTGGCAAGCGCAGGTGACTTTTCATTGGGCACAGATTGGGGGCGCCCAGACCTGGCGAGCACCTACTTAAAACAGGCGTTGCGGTTTATAGGCCTTGCCAGCAGTCAATGCGTCGCTGTTGGGCCGACGGCCGGGGAGCCTGCGCTAATTGAGGCAGCTGAGCAGCGCGCGCATGCAAAGCTACGTGCCGCCGCTGGCACATTCTAGGAAGAAGTCATGTCCACAGTATCGTTGGCTTGGCTTTACTTGATTGTGTCCGGGCTCCTGGACGTGGCCTGGGCGTACTCCATCAAGAAAACGATTGGCTTTCAGCATTTGGGTTGGAATTTGATTTCACTTCTTTTGCTGGCTGCCTTTGTCTACTTGCTGAGCAAGGCACTGACCCTGCTGCCCCTAAGCGCGGCCTATGCCGTCTGGACCGCTATCGGGATTATCGGCTCGGTTCTGGTCGGTGTCGTGTTGTTCCACGAGCATTTGAGCATCGCGCGCTTGGTATTTCTTGCGCTTGTGCTGATAGGAATCATAGGTATTCGGCTTACTTGATGGTTCTACAAAGTCCCGCCCAAACTTGTTGGCGGTCAAGGCCTGTACCAGCTGTATCTCCTACCATGAAATCGTCATCTAACCTTTACAGGAGTACAGAAATGAACAAGGCCGTTTTCAACATGGAGCCCTTCACCTGTCCATCTTGCATCAAGAAAATCGAGAGCACCTTGGAAAAAATGGATGGTGTGAACGACGCCAAAGTATTGTTCAACTCCGGACGGGTTCGGGTGGACTTTGATGGCAGCAAAACCAGCGCCGACGCTCTCGAAGACACCATTGCCCGCTTGGGCTATCCGGTACTTTCAAAGAAAGTTTCTTAAGCTCTAAGCGCACTTAGGAGTCGGACATGAATCAAATCAAAAATGCTTACATCGCCGGCGTGACAGGGCTGATGTTGCTCACCGCACTGATACTGCATGCGGTTGACCTGAGCACAGCTAAGGACTACGTATTGATCGCGTCCACGGTCGTGGCCGGCTACTTCATTGCCATCAAGGCCTTCAAGGCCCTGCGCATGAAAGCCTTCAGTATCGAGCTGCTCGTAACGATAGCCGTCATAGGCGCCCTGATCATCGGCGAGTATGTTGAATCGGCGGTCGTCACCTTTCTCTTCATATTCGGTGCCTATCTTGAAACGCGGACGCTGGAGAAGACACGATCGTCTTTGCGCGAACTGATCGACATGACGCCCACCGAAGCCACCGTTATTCGGCCCGAAGGCCATATTAAAGTTCCGGTTGATGATCTGCAAAAGAATGATCGGATTCTTGTTCGTGCCGGAGAGAAGATTGCCGTGGACGGCCCTATCGTTTCAGGCCAGGCGCTTATCGTAGAGGCCGCGATTACCGGAGAATCAGTGCCGGCAAGCAAGTCGGTCGGCGACCGCGTGTTCAGCGGCACCATACTGGATAACGGCCACATCGAGATCCTGGCCGAAAGGGTGGGCGACGACACGACCTTCTCGCAAATTATCGAAATGGTGGAAGAAGCACAGGAATCAAAAACCACGACACAGAAATTTCTGGATCGGTTCGCCAACATCTACACGCCCACCATCGTGATTCTTGCGATCCTGGTCTACGTCTTCTCCAGCAATGTCGAACTGGCTTTGACTTTTCTTGTCATTGCTTGCCCCGGTGCGCTGGTTATTTCGGCGCCGGTATCCATGGTGGCCGGTATTGGTAACGGCGCGCGTAACGGCGTCCTGGTCAAGGGAGGCGAGATCATGGAGAAGTTATCCAAGATCAACTTGGTGATCTTCGACAAGACCGGCACCTTAACCAAGGGCAAACCCGAGGTCACCGAAGTAAAGGCCTGGGGGCTTGCCGAGAACGAACTCTTGCGTTTAGTGGCTGAGGCCGAAACGGTGTCGGAACACCACCTGGGGCAAACCATTGTTGCAGCGGCAAAGAAGCGCGCGCTTCCCTTGAGTCATCAGCCGCAAGATGCCCGTATCGTCAAGGGGGGTGGCATGGTGGCCACCGTGGAAGGCCACAAGCTGCTTATTGGCACTCGCAAACTGATGGCCGACCATGGGGTGGCAATCGACGAGGCATCCGAGTCGTATGCAACTGGGCGAGAGAAGGCCGGCAACACCGCCATCCTGGTCGCTGTCGACATGCGCCTGGCTGGCGTGATCTCCGTAGCTGACCAAATCAAGCCGGAAGCCAAGGACGCAATCAGACAGCTTCGCGATCATGGAATCGAAAGGATGTTGATGCTAACTGGGGATAACCGCCATACCGCTCAGTTGGTGGGCGACGAGTTAGGCCTGGATGCTGTCCATGCCGAGCTTCTGCCTGAAGACAAGGTGCGCTGGGTAAATGAATTGAAGCAGCAAGGCTATCGTGTGGCCATGGTGGGCGATGGCATCAACGACGCGCCGGCGCTGGCCTCGGCCGACGTGGGTCTGGCCATGGGCGTGGGCGGGGCGGACATCTCGATGGAGGCCGCCGATATCGTGCTGATGTCGGACAGGCTGGACCAATTTGCGCATGCCTACGACCTTGCCAAGGCCACCGTTCGCAACATGAAGCAGAACACCACTTTGGCCGTTGGAACCGTGGTCGTGCTGTTGGCGGGGGTGCTGCTGGGCAAGGTGTTCCTGGCTTCAGGCATGCTAGTCCACGAGCTGAGCGTGCTGATCGTGACGCTGAATGCGGTTAGACTGATACGCTATCGCGCCCGGTCAAGGAAGCCCTTGCCAGTTCTTAAGGAGCAAGCCGCATGATCTGCACTCCAGACCCCAACAACGCCGCGACGCACGACGAGCGCACACATGCGCTATGTGTATCGCGCGTACCTATCTTCAACCATCTGCCTCACGAAGCGCTTGCTGACATAGCCGGCAAAGCAACCATGCGCAGCTACGGCAGTGGTGAAGTCATTCATCGCAGCGGGGATCCTTCCGAGCAGCTGTTCATCGTCCATCAAGGAAAGGTGAAGGTGTATCGGCTGTCGGAAGGCGGGAAAGAACAGCTTGTCCGCATCTTGCTACCCGGCAATTTCATTGGCGAACTGGCGCTGTTCTCGGCCACCGATCACGACTCCTATGCCGAAACCATGCAGCCTTCAATGATCTGCACCATACAGCGGGCCGATATCCGTGATCTCTTGCTTAGCTACCCCGACATCAGTCTGCATGTGCTGGCAGAGTTATCCAGGCGCCTGGGCGTCAGCGAGAAGCAAACAGCGGTCATCGCTACCGAGCCTGTCACGACCCGTATCGCCCTGTACCTGGCAGACCTCGCAGACCAAGGGGATACCTGTACGTTCAGCCTGCCCATGGCACGCAAGGACCTGGCGTCGTTTCTAGGAACGACGCCAGAAACCATCAGCCGCAAGTTCGGCGACTTTGAGCAGGCTGGCATCATCCGGCAGATGGGGCCCCGCAAGATCGCCATTCTGGATCTGGACGCGCTGCTGCTCGTCTAGGCTCTGGCGATCAGGTGCGCCGGCCCCACCAGGCCCGATACGCCACATACCGCGGAAACGTCACCCATTGTTCGAAAAAAATTCGCGCCAATGCGTTCGACCGGCTGGTGAAGGGCGCAGGCGGGTTGGTTTCCTTCTTGTGGCCCCAGCCCTGTGCGGCGACGGCTGCCATCATGGCCGCGATGCCCGCCAGCGACAACGTGGCCGAAAGCGCACAAAAGCCCCAGAAGAACGCTACCGTACCTGCCATGAAAACCGGCGCGGTCAGCAGGTGCACCACGAAATTTGCGCCACTGGCATGTACGCGAGGATAGTCAGCCCATTGGGTGCGCAGAAGCTGTTGGATAGGCATGGTCTGTCTCCTTCGAAACATTTACAATGTAAACATGAGGCTCAAATTCTAAAGGTCGGTGTTTACAGTGTCAACATTATCGTCAAAATATCATCATGGAGACTTACGGGTCGCATTGCTGAAAGAGGGAATTGCCCTCATCCAGGACAGCGGCCCCGAAGGTCTTACGCTGCGCAAGCTCGCGGAGCGCCTCGGCGTGTCCGCCATGGCACCGTATCGCCATTATCCAGACAAGGAGTCGCTGCTTGCAGCGATTGCGGCTGACGGTTTCCAGCAGCTAAAGACACGGCTAGAAGCTGCGGAACAGTCATCGTCAACAGCAAGCTCCCCCCTACTGGCTGAAGGCATCGCCTATGTGCAGTTCGCGTTGGACTGCCCGGCGATCTTTCGGCTGATGTTTGGCGCCACGCGGCCCCAGGGCCAGTATGCGGAGTTGGACGCCGCCCGGACTGGCGCTTTCGACGTTTTACTGCGCCAGATTCCTGGCACTGCTACGTCGAACGAGCGCGCTGCGAAGGCGCGCGGGTGCTGGGCGCTGGTGCATGGTCTGGCCTTGTTGTTGTTGGACGGTTTGTTGCAGGTGCCAGAAGGTGTGGCGCCCGCGGCCTGGCTTACGGAAGTTATAGGCAGTACCGTTACCAAGAAAGGAGGAACAACTTGCGCAAACTAGCCATCATCGGCGTCGGCAACATCTGCCGGCAAATGGTCGAGGTCATTGCACAGGGCGATCAGTTTTCGATTGCCGTACTAAAAAGGCCAAGCGCTGCATTTACTGCCGGCCCCGGCATCGGAACCGTGTTCGCCGACATTGACGACTTGCTGGCGTGGAAGCCGGACCTGATTGCGGAAGCGGCCGGACAAGCTGCAGTAAGCCAATATGCCGCCACTTGTCTCCGGCAAGGTATTCCATTTTTAGTCTCGTCGGTGGGCGCTTTGGCGGATGAAAACTTGTACAAGGCCTTGTGTCAGGCAGCGCAAGACGGCAACACGCGGCTATTGATACCGTCAGGAGCCATAGGCGGACTGGACTATGTACGCAGCGCCGCCATGTTCGATGGCGCCCTGGTTACCTACGAATCGCGCAAACCGCCGTCCGCTTGGGTACCGGAACTTGCCGCCCTGGGCATAGAGCCTACCCATGTGACAGAGCCGCTGGAGCTTTTTGCCGGCATGGCAGACGAAGCCGCCACACGCTATCCCAAGAACTTGAATGTTGCGGCCACATTGGCGCTTGCAGGCGTAGGCATGCGCAACACGAAAGTGCGCGTTATCGTCGACCCCAATGCGCCTGGCAACCTGCACACCATCAAGGTGGATGGTCCGGCGGGCAGCTTTGAACTGACCATTGCAAATAAGCCTTCGCCTGACAATCCAAAAACATCATGGATCGTCTCCCGCAGTCTCGTCGTCTCGATACGGCGTTATTTCGAGCCGTGCTGGGTAGGTTGATTTTAGGCGTCGGTTGGATCGAAGCTGCGCTCGATGGTGGCCAACAGGTCGGCGGGATTCACCATCAGTTCTCTGGCCTGGCGCAGCATCGGGTACTGGTTAAGCACAGGGCGCCATTGGGGCGATTCCAGTAACTCATCCCAAACAGTCGCCAAGCCTGCTGCATTTGCCGCGCGTCCAGACTTCAAGGCGCTCGCGTAATCCAGGCTAGCCGCGGCCGACAGAAGCTGCATCCGGCTGGCAGCGCCCAGCAGCCGGGTACTGGCCTCGGCATCGGCAGCACAACAATACAGAACTGTTCTCGCCAGCTCCGCCTCGTCCGTGCTTAGTATCTTTAACGCGCCACCGCACAGATGTACGGTTCCTTGCCGTGACTCGAACGCGTACGATTCATCTTGCTGTGCATGTGCCAGCAGGCGCACACCGCGCAGCAGCCGTGGAAGATCGGTGCTTGCAGCATCCACCGATGCCTTGGCTTCCACAAGCAGGCAAGCATCCCAGCCATCCTGTGCATCAGCGGCCGCTGGCTGTCTAAGCAGAACAACATCCCACTCACTCTTGGCCCGCTCGGCGCTCGCAGGTATGGATGGCGGCACAAGCAGCGAAGTTACGACGCGGTACGACGCATGATCACTCTCGGCCTCGTTAAGCCGCCGGGCCAGTGCTTCAATCGCCTGTGTCGCCAGCGCTTCGCCGGTAGCGCCGCGTTTTTGCGAAGCGGAACCCTGAGCGGCTGCGGCGGCGCTTCCGGGGCGGGGGCCATTGCTGTCCCAGAGCGATTGGTACTGAAGCACGAGCTGGTCGCAGGACAGAGCTTGCAGGCGCTGCAAGCGTTCCAGTGCAGGACTGCCCAGCAGTCGTTGCAAGCCTTGCTGGAGTTGCGAATCGTGCTCCGTTTCTGGCATAAGGGCATGGCCTTGTACGGCTTCTGACAGCGCTGACCAGGCTGCGGTGGTAGCAAGATTGTGCACTTGAGCCAGAGCGTCGCGTTGTGGCCCAGGCGCGAGCTGTTGTAGCTTGGCCGGATGCGCGATGGCGTTAACAGCAGCATGGAGCTGACGGCGATCGCTATCGGCGTGGGCGGACAGTGACGCATACTCGCGCACCGTTGCCGCCTGGTGCCGGAGCACCATGGCCTGGAAGGCAGGGTCTCCTGAATCGGTGCGCATCGCTGCATCGATCAACCGTGCCAGGGCATCGACAAAATGGCGCTTGACTAGTGGATCGGGCTTCTTGCCGCCCGCGAGTGCGATACGGGCTTGTTCAATGGCAATTGCCAGCGCTGTCGCAGTATTTGCGATGGACTCTGGGGATGCCGCATCGGGTAGTGGCGGCAAGCGATAACGGCGCGGGACGCTGCGCAGTATGTGATCCAGCAAAGAGGGGCGCCCGTTAGCGGTAACCAATGCCCATGACATAGTCGCGCAGCAGCAGTTCCTGGTACTCGGCCTCTTTCATCAGCACCTCCAACGCTTCGCTGGCATATAGCAGCCCCAGGGGCTCGGAGGCATGGTTGGCAACGGGTATCTGCTTCAGGCCTTTGTCCTTCATTACCAGCCACACGTCATACAGGCTTTGCTCCGGCTGGCAGGCAATGACGTCTTTGGTCATGACGTCGGAAACCATCGTGGTGCAGCTACATCCTTGGCAATGGCTGATCTGCTTTACGACATCGCTTTTCGTCACGACACCAAACATGCGGCCCTCTGGGTTGCACACGACGACCAGATTGGTGTTCATCTCGCTTAACAGCCGGGCCGCTTCCACCAAGGGTGACGCATGTTGCATCGTAACCAGGCGTTTACCGGCAGCGGGTAGTATTGATTGAATCAGTGTCATAGCTCTTCCTTCTGCATGCCCTTATAGCGATTGATGCACCATAGCAAGGCGTATTTTCTCGATAGCGCGGGACGGTTCAAGGCCTTTGGGGCACACCTCGGTGCAATTCATAATGGTACGGCATCGAAACAATCGGTACACGTCGTTCAAGTCGTCAAGGCGCTCTTGTGTGGCGTCATCGCGGCTGTCGACAATGAAACGATAGGCGTTGAGCAGGCCGGCTGGCCCCACGAATTTATCCGGGTTCCACCAAAATGATGGGCATTGGCTGGAGCAGCACGCGCACAAGATGCATTCGTAAAGTCCATTAAGCGACTCCCGGCTTTCGGGCGACTGCAAGCGCTCCTTCTCGGGCGGAGGATTGTGATTGATCAGGTAGGGTTTGATGGACCAGTACTGCTTATAGAACTGCGTCATATCGACTACGAGGTCGCGGATGACAGGGAAGGTGGGCAGAGGGCGCAAAACGACTTTCTCTTTCAGGGTCTTGATCGGGGTCAGGCAGGCCAGTCCGTTACGCCCATCAATATTTATTGCGTCCGAGCCGCAGATTCCTTCACGGCAAGACTTGCGTAGGGTCAGCGTATCGTCCTGCTCGGCCTTGATGCGCAAAATGACATCGAGCAGCATATGATCATTAGGGCCAATTGCGACGTCGTAGTCTTGCATCCTGGGTTTTTCATCGGTATCCGGATCAAACCTGTATATGGAAAATCGCATAAGTATTCCCTGTGAAGTGCCGCCGCCCCATAGTGTTCATGCTGCTGCGGTGAGCAGCACCTTGATGGCCCATACCGCCAAACCAATCAGGCTAAACCCAAGCACTGCAAGTACGCCAAGCCGAAGCGGCAGCGGCTTGACGTAATCAAGGACAACATCGCGCAGCCCCACCCAGGCATGAACCAGCAAGGCAATAAAGAACAGGCTGGTGGCGATGACAAGCGGGGTACTGGAAATCCAGTCGCGCCAGATCTCATACGATCCGGGCGGCCAAAAGACGAAATAGCCGAGTAGAAAAAGAAAGAAGATCAGCAGATAGACCGCGGTGAGTCGCTGAATCGTCCAGGCTCCCAGGCCGCTAAGAGGCGTCTTTCTCATAGGAATGCGACCGCAGCGAGCACCGCGAACAGAGGGCTGAGGCAATTTACCGTCCAGGCACTGCGACGAGCATGGGGCAAGCCCGAACCGATATCGATGTCGCTAAGCAAGTGACGTATACCGGCCAGTAAATGATGAGCCAGCGCCCACGCAAACAGCACGGCCACAAGCCGGAATGGCAAGCTGGCCAGTATGAAGTTGGCGTGTTCGTATCCATCGGGCCCGTCCAGCGAGACATCAAGCAAGTAGATACTGAAGGGGATGCCGACCGCCAGCAGTATTCCGCTAATTCGGTGGGCAATGGAGGTGATGGCGCCCACCGGCATCTGGATCTGGAAGACATTGAAGAACACTGGCTTTTGCATGTTGCTCCCGTATGACCATACCGTGGCGTTGAATAACATGTTACGCCTTGTGTCCTGTAGCGCAAGTTTGCCTGAAACAAGTGGAAAGACTGCACGCGAAGTTTCGGATTTATATTTCCTGTTTCGACGATATCGTTGAGCGCCGGAGCTGGCTATCGCCACCCTGGAAGAGGCAGCAAAAGTGCCTTAGATGTGTAGCTCCCAATCAAGGAGAATGAAGATGAACTACGTGGAAGGATTTGTGGTGGCTGTGCCCGCTGCCAACAAGGAAACCTACAGGCAGCAGGCTCAAGAGGCGTCGCAGTTGTTCAAGGAGTTCGGCGCCACTCGTTTCGTCGAATGTTGGGGGGACGATGTGCCTGACGGCAAGGTTACGGATTTTCGCGGAGCGGTAAAGGCCAAAGATGATGAAGTCGTTGTCTTCAGCTGGTTGGAGTACCCCTCCAAGGAAGTGCGCGACTCGGCGAACGAGAAAATGAGGTCCGACCCACGCATGAAAGCCATGGGCGAGAACATGGCCTTCGATGGGCTGAGGATGATTTTTGGCGGGTTCGTGCCGATAGTGGATGTCTAATTGAACTGAGGGCGCGGGTGCCGCGCATCGGCGCTGGCGGCACTGCGCCGCCTGGCATTAAAAATACTGGGCTTTTCTGAAAAGCTATGCTAAAAGGAGGAAAATATATTTTTTAATAAAAAGAGACAATAATGAAACTTATCAGATATGGCGAGGTAGGAGAGGAGCGTCCGGGCATATTGGATGATGGGGATCAAATCCGTTCTTTGCATCCAGTAATCAAGGACATAGACGTTAATTTGTTGGTTCCCGAGGCCATGCGCTTTCTGGAGGCGATCGATCCAGAAAAGCTCCCCTTGGTTGATGGGCAGCAGCGTATTGGATCACCGGTCCAACAGTTTCGTCAGATTATTGCGATTGGCCTGAACTACAGGAATCACGCCAAGGAATCGGGGCTCCCCGTGCCCACTGAGCCGGTCGTATTCCACAAGTCGATCTCTTCCATTGTCGGACCGAACGACGACATTGCACTGCCCGCAGATGCGCTGAAGACGGACTGGGAAGTAGAGCTTGGCATCGTCATCGGCACCAGTGCCTCGCGCATCGAAGCGTCGCAGGCCCGCAAGCATATTGCGGGCTATTGCCTGGTCAACGATGTGTCAGAGCGACATTGGCAGGTCGACCGCGGCGGTCAATGGGGCAAGGGGAAAAGCCTCGACTCCTTCACCCCGGTTGGGCCGTGGCTTGTCACGACCTCCGAGCTATCCGACCCTAAGGTCCTGGATCTAACGCTCGACTTGAATGGTGTGCGCAAGCAGCATGGCAACACCTCCGACATGGTGTTTGATGTGGACAGCATCGTCAGCTACCTAAGCCAGTTCATGACCTTGCACTCGGGCGATCTGATTATTACCGGCACACCGGCCGGTGTGGGTATGGGCAGGAATCCTCCAGAGTACCTGAAGGCAGGCGATCAAATTGATATGTTCGGTACCGGTTTGGGGAAACAGAGCCATACTGTAAAAGCGTTGTAGGGGGCGCAATGAAAACTGTCACTCTGACGTTCGATAATGGTCCAACGCCCGACGTTACGGAGCGCGTGTTGGCCATCTTACGCAAGCACGGTCTGAAGGTCACCTTCATGGTGATCGGCAAGAACCTAATGCACGCTACGGGTCAGGCCTTGCTGACCAAAATAGTCGCCGACGGGCATTGGGTTGGCAATCACTCATTAACGCACTCCATCGCCTTTGGCGACAAGTTAGACCCCGGTTACGCCGAACACGAAATATCTCGCACACAACAACTGATTGGGCCCTACGCCAGACCGGAAAAGTATTTCCGACCCTTTGGAAACGAGGGGCAACTCGGGCCCCACTTGTTGAGCGAGGAGGCCCTGGCCCATTTGCAGGAACACGCCTATACATGCGTGTTGTGGAACAGCATTCCCCGCGACTGGAATGACCCCGATGGTTGGGTGCAGCGCGCAATCGAGCAAGTGGAAGAACAAGATTGGTCGGTCATCGTTTTGCACGACATCGACGGTGCTTGCGTAGACCGTCTGGACGAGTTTATTACCCGGCTTGAAGATATGGGGGTCGCGTTCGAGCAAGCTATGCCGAAAGAGGTATTGCCCATTCAACTGGGACGCTTGGTGTCCTTACCGGATGACTACGTAAGGCACCGCTCAGCCGTGTAGCGCAGTCAACGCTCTGCTGTACAGACACCAGAATTTGGAGAAAGCGACATGACGGCTCAGTCATCGGGCTCCGGCCCGCATTATTTTCGTGACCGTGGTTTTGCCGGTCGCATGGGATATGGACAGCGGCCCGCGCTTCTGGTCGTTGACGTAATGAATGGCTTTACAGACCCGACCATGCCGCTAGGGGCGTCCGCTGACTCGCAAATTGCTCAAATCAATCGTTTGCTGGATGCCGCGCATAGAACCGATATGCCCGTTTTTTTGACGGCTATTCAGTATGACCATCCGTCGCTCGCTGATGCGGGTTTGTGGAGCAGGAAAATTGAGGGCCTCAGCTCACTCATCGCCAACACCAAGGCCGTGGAACAAGATGCGCGGCTGCATATACATGCATCGGACGCGATTCTGATCAAAAAGTATGCCAGCAGCTTCTTTGGCACGGACCTAAGCTCGCGCTTGTCGTTCATGCAGGTGGATACCTTGATTATTTGCGGCATGACGACAAGTGGTTGCGTCAGGGCCAGCGCGGTAGATGCCTGCCAGTACGGTTTCCGACCCATTGTGGCGACTGACGCGGTTGCGGACCGCTCTGCAGCGGCGCACGCACAGGCGCTGGTCGACGTGGAGACCAAGTATGGAGACACCGTACCCACCGATGACATTCTAGAGTACTTAGCTACGATTTTGCCTGACCCACCGCCCACAACTCCACAATAACGACCGGAGACAATGCAATGACCAACCCCACTTCAAAGCGCATTCTTGGTGTGATTAAAAGCTGCACGGTATTGGCAGGTTTGGGCCTGTCCATCGCCTTCACATCGCCGATGGCCAGCGCAGCCGAGAAAGTGCGCTTCGCCATGCCCACCCAATCATGGTGGCCTACGACCATCGTTACCGCAGCGGAAAGATTAAAGCTCTTCGAGAAAGAGGGCATCAATCCCGAAATCACCATTTACAAGGGGGGCGGCCCGGCTTTTGAGGCGCTGGCAGCCGACGCTGCAGATATGACTATTGATCCGCCATACTTGGTTGCCCTGGGGCTACCAAAAGGCATCAACACCAAGATCGTGGCCAACGGCAGCGTGGTTTTTTCCGGCTGGCATTTAATGGTCCCCAAAGACTCTCCCATCCAAAAGGTTGCGGATCTGGAAGGAAAGAAAGTGGGCATCACCGCCAATGGCTCTGCAACGGACTTCCTGGCGCTTTGGACCATCAACAGTCAGAACGTCAAGTTCACACGCGTAGCGGTGGGCGGCGGTGGCCTGACGCCCAATCTGCTGACCGGCAATATTGACGCAGCAGTGGTTTATAGCCCAGTCAGCTTCCAATTGGTCAAGGACGGATCCGCCCGCAGCCTGGTCAACTACGGGACTGCCATCGAAGAGAACCTGAACGCTGGCTGGATAGCGACTGAAGCGTTCATCAAGGCCAAGCCGCAAGCGGTTCAAGGATCGCTGAACGCTATTTATGGCGCGGTTGAGTACCTTATGAATAATCGCGACTATGCCATAGGCCTGATTGCTGAGCTCAATAGCCTGCCCCCGGAAGTGGCGGCGATGGAGTATGAGGAGTCCATCATGACGGTATCGAAGGACGGCGCCATTACGCTCGAAGCAGTCCAAAACAACCTGGACTATGGCGAGCGGGGTGGCCTGACCGGCTTGGCTCCGGCCAAAGACACCTTCGTCACGCAGTTCAAGCCCGTGCCCACGAAGCAGTAAGCATGAAGCCATCAACTCGACTGCTGCGGCTGCTTCCTGTTGTGCTTTTCGCCGCAGTGGTCGGCACCTGGGAGATGGTGGCGCAACTGAAGCTCATCAATCCCATACTGCTGCCCTCAGCATCGGCCGTCTTTCTTGAGCTAATAAAGCTACTGGGTCTTGCCACCACCTGGAAGGCGATCGGCGTAACAGCGTTGGAGGTATTCGCCAGCTTTTTTATCGCCGTACCAGCGGGGGTGTTGATCGGCTTGTTCCTGGCAGAGAGCAAGTATTGGGGCGCGGTGTTCAAGCCTCTCTTCTATTTCTTGTTCAGCATCCCAAAGTCTATCTTCTTGCCCATGTTCATTCTTGCCTTAGGCATTGGCGTCGGACAGAAGATTGCGTTTGGCGTCTTCTCAACCATATTCATCGTCTTGATGAGCATCACCGCCGCGGTCGAAAGTGTTAGCGGCAAGCACCGGCTGGTCGCACAGTGCTATGGCGCTACCAAAAGGCAAATCGCCGTGCATGTATACCTGCCCAGCATGCTTCCGGCCATATTGGAAACGCTCCGATTGGCGATGATATTCAATTTCACCGGCATTATTCTGGCTGAAATGTATGTGTCGCGAGCGGGTATCGGCAACCTCCTGGAACGATGGGGGCAAAACTACATGCTTCCGCAGCTTCTGGCCGGAGTGGTGATCGTGTCCTGTGCAGCTATCTTATTCAATGAGTCGCTTCGTGCGCTTGAAAATAAATTCGGACATTGGAGATCAACGGAGTGAGTAAAGACTCGATAGCAGCAAGGGCCGCGGCAATTGAGGTGCGCGACGTTTCCATGAACTATGGAAATGGGGAAGGGGGCGGCACGCTGGCCATTGACAAGGTTTCCTTTCAGATCGAACCGGGCAAGTTTTTTGTCTTGGTCGGGCCTAGCGGCTGTGGCAAGTCGTCGCTGCTTATGATGATGGCGGGCTTGCTGCATCCCACTTCAGGAAGCATCTTCTGCGGCGGTAAGGTCATGGACAAACCGGATCCAGATCGGGCTGGGGTGGTGTTCCAAGAGGCCAACCTATACCCATGGCTGACGGCTCAAAAGAACGTTGAGTTTCCCTTGATGCTAAGAAACGTTCCAGCAGAAGAACGCAGTCGACGTGCACGGGAGGTGCTTGGTCTGGTGGAGTTGGCCGGGTTTGCCGATCGCTACCCTCACGAGCTTTCCGGCGGTATGAAGCAGCGCGTTTCCATTGCTCGTGGCCTGGTTCAACACCCGTCCGTCTTGCTGATGGACGAACCGTTTGCGGCACTTGATGAACAGACCCGCTTGACCATGGGCGACGAGCTCTTGCGCATCTGGGAGCGCACGGGGCAGACAGTCGTGTTTGTTACGCATAGTTTGTCAGAAGCTGTTTACCTGGCCGACGAGGTGGTGGTGATGTCCGCACGTCCCGGGCGCATCATGGAGAAAATACATGTGCCTTTGCCGCGCCCTCGCACCATGGAGATGATGGCAAGCAAAGACTACGTCGAAATAAGGAACCGCATATGGCAGCTGATACGCAACCCGCAATGAAGGCTCTTCCGTCCGTCGAGCGGCGCTTATAGCCATGCATATCTCGCCATCTGCCATGCGACGATTGATCGTCCTGGCTTTACTTGTTGTTTGGGAGGTTGGGCCTCGGGCCGGCTGGATTTCCAAGCTATTCCTGCCGCCGTTCAGCGAGGCTTTTATAGTCGCCTATCAAGACTGGCCGATTTACCTGCAGAATTTGATGGTAACGCTGGGAGAGGTCGCAGTCAGCATGGTTATTGCCTGCGGAAGCGGTATTGCACTGGGGGCTATCATCGGCAGCGTGAACGTCCTTCGCAAACCGCTGACGTCTTTGTTCTCGAGCCTGTACGCCATTCCCCTAGTCATTCTTTACCCCCTCATGGCGGCTTGGCTGGGTATCGGGCCCGAGTCGAAAATTGCCTTTGCCAGCCTTTATGGTGTAATTCCCGCCATACTTGCCAGTGCGGCAGGCATCCAGAGCATAGATCCGCAGTTGTCGATTACTGCCAGAAGTATGGGAGCCACGCTTAGGCAAAGAATTGTGCACGTGGTCATCCCCGCAGCGATTCCCTCGATTCTTTCGGCCATACGGATATCCGGCGCCTTGGTGATCGTCGGTGTCGTGGTAGCGGAAATGTTGACTTCAACAGCCGGCCTGGGATTCGTCATCACGGCCAATCGCACGGTGCTCGATTCGCCACGTGTCTTTGCCGCCATTCTATGCGTGCTGATCATCGTGCTGGCCTTCGATGCCATCGTCAGACTGCTTGAGAGGCAAACATCCCGGTGGAGTTCAGCCATTGCGCAGAAGTGAAGATCTAAAATACGGCAAGTCAATGGAAAGCATGTTCAAGGCGGGAACCAAGACCCTTGCCTCAGCGCTGGTCGAGTTGATTCGTCGCGACATTATCGCGGGCGAATTCCTGCCCGGAACCAAGTTGCGAATCAAGGTGCTCGCTGAACGGTACGACGCAGGACCGATCCCGATCAGGGAGGCGCTATCTCGCCTGTCTGCCGTGGGGCTGATCGACGCGCACGAGCAAAGAGGCTTCTGGGTTGCTCCGATCTCGGCAACCGAACTGAATGAGCTACTGGCCTTACGCAAAAACCTGGAATATGAGGCGTTGAAAGAATCCGTGGCCCATGGCAATTATGAATGGGAGGCACAACTGCTAGCCGCCCATCATAGGCTGGTCCACCATAGTGCTGCGGCAGGTATTCAAGGTAAGGATCCTACCGTCGTGGGTCCTGAGTGGGACAAAGCCCACAAGGCGTTTCATATCGCTTTGCTGGCCGGTTGCAAATCCAGATGGCAGATGCGGTTCATCAACACGCTTTCCGACCAGATGAATCGGTATCGTCACCTTTCCATTCATGGCGGGTACTCGCACCAGCGCGACATAGATGGCGAACATAAAGATCTGCTGGAGGCCGCGCTGGCGCGAGACGTAGACCGCGCTTGTCTATTGCTTGACGAGCATCTGACCCGAACTGTCGAGTTCGCGCTGTTGGCCCTGAGCAAGCGCGGTGATTTGTAGAGGACGTTGAGCACGCTACCTAATTGGAAGGGCTCAAGATGCGTTAGAGTGTAGCAATGACCGATCACATGCCTGACGACCTGTCTGCCATAGCCAGAGACCTACGAGCCTATACCGACGAGCTGCGCCCACGGCACGGTGTGGTGCGCAACATCCAGGGCGAGTGGGTGCTGTTGCGGCATGATCTCGTGGTGCAGGCCGCGCAAGACCATGATCGATTTTCCAACGCGGTCTCCAGCCACCTCCAGGTTCCCAACGGGATCGACGCGGCCGAGCACACGGCATACCGGGAGGCCCTGGATGGTTTTCTAAGCCCGGCGGCGTTGGCACCCTTTGTGAAGGCATTCCGACAGGTGGCGTCCGACTTGGTTGCGTCCTTGCCCAGAAATGTGCCGGTCGATGCGGTGTCCGAGTTTGGCGTTCGCTTTGCGGTCCGGGCGCAAAGCGCGTGGCTCAGTTGGCCGGCTGAGCTCGAAAATCGTCTCGTGGATTGGGTTGCTCAGAACCATGCTGCGACCCGCTCTGGCGACAGGTCCAGGATGCGGCAGGTAGCACAGGCGTTTGATGACCTGGTCCGGTCCGTCATGCTGCCGCGCCGTGGCGTTGAAAGTAAACACGACCTTAACGACGTTACCGCGCGATTAATGCGAACTGAAGTGAATGGCCGTCCGTTGTCGGACGCGGAAATCGTGTCGATTCTCCGAAACTGGACAGGCGGGGACCTGGGTTCCATCGCGCAATGTATTGGCGTGCTGCTTCATTGCCTGGCAACCCAGCCATCCCTGGAAGATCATCTCCGCAGCGGGGTTCCCGCCGCTGAATTCGATGCCATCATTGATGAGATCCTTAGAGTCGACGACCCCTTCATTTCCAATCGGCGTGTGACGACCTGCCCTGTCACGATCGGCGGCGTGGACTTGCCGCAAGGCGCGCGCGTCAAGCTGAACTGGACGTCCGCGAATCGGGATGAAGCCGTCTTCGGTGACCCCGACGCTATGGAGCCAGATCGCAACGCCGACCACAACTTGGTGTATGGCATCGGCAAGCATGTGTGCCCGGGACGTCACCTGGCAACCCTGGAAATGCGCATCGCTCTGCAGGAGCTTCTTGCGGCTACCTCGTCTATAGCGCTCGGTCCACAGCATTCGGCGCAGCGTGCGGTGTCTCCGGTAGGCGGTTGGGCCAAGCTGGCCATCGTGCTGACGTAGCCTGACGGGAGACGGCCCCTGCGGCCGTAAGAGAGGCACGAAATCGCCTGCTGGAAGCCGAGATGGCCTTGCGCAGGATGGAAGCACATCCGTTTACTCTCCGCTCCCAATAACACCTTCAAACAAGACTACCTGAGTGAAGATGCCGATGGCCAGCAAGTGCCACTTATGACGGTATTCAAACGGTGGCCGGACGGAGCGATCAAGCTGCATTGGGCATCCGAACTTCTGTTCCATCCGGCCGACGCGGGGCAAGATTCCCGAAATTTGGGAACGGTGGAGCCGCTATGGACGCTGTTCGACTTGACGCCGGGCGGGCGTCCCGAGGCCCAGGAGCAAATGCAGTATGACTGCTGTCGATGAATGCAGTCAGTGCCTTAGCCGTCTGCCAGCACCTGCCGAACCGTTGCTGCGATGGCATGGGCAAAGTCAGGCTCGTTAATGTGTAGCGGCAGCTTCTGAAGGTGATGCTGGGGCGTTTGCACGAAATGGCGTTCGATAGCTGAAAACAGCGCCTCGTCAGCATCCGGGTCGTAAAACGGTTGACCGGGGGCGTCGATGGCTGACAGCCCCTTCATGGGCAGCAGTAAACGTACGATGCCCGGCGACTGATTCAGCCGCTTGGCGATATGCTCACCCGCGCGAGCCAGTTCCTGAGCTGTGCTGCGCATCAGCGTAACTTGCGCGTTGTGCACGTGGAATAGCCGATGATCGAACTTCGATGGCACAGTATCGCGTGGCCCCCAGTTAATCATGTCCAGCGCTCCGACCGAACCTATCCAGGGCAGTCCCAACTCGGCTGCCGCCGCGAGCCGGTCTGGCCCAGCGTCGCAAACCCCTCCAGCCAGGTTTTGTCCCACCTCGGTAGTGGTCACATCGACGATGGCCCTTAACATGTCCGCCTTCGCAAGGGCTTCCATTGTCCGCCCGCCCATGCCGTTGGCATGGAACACTTGGCAGTCGTATTCCCCTTCCAGTTGGCGCGCTACGGCTTGCACGCAATCGGTGGTAACACCGAACATGCTCAGCCCGAGGGCGGCACGGGCCTCCTCCTGCGGCAGGGCGATTGCATGCGACACCATGCCTACGATGGCATGCGCGGCGTTGGCGAGAATCATGCGCGACAGGCGATTCAAGCCGGCAAGATCAGTGACTGGATTGAGCAGCATGATGTCGTAAATATCGACGAATGGCGTGACGGTCCCCGAGGCGAGCGTCGTTACCAGCAACTTGGGCATGCCGTACGGCAGCACATGCAACGCAGGCGCAATCATTGATGTGCCGCCCGATCCGCCTATGCCTATGATGCCTGCGATCGCACCCGCGTGGAGCTCGGCTTTAACCAGCCGCCGCAACGCTTCCCCCATGGCGATGACAGCAGCACCGCGGTCGCCGCCGCCCAGCACGTGATCTGCGCCTGACTCATGATGCGAGGCAACCTGGGTCGCCGATATATCGGCTTGATCAGAAGCGCCACGGGTGCTGACGTCCACGGTGATCACCGGCATGCCAGCCTGCTTGATCAGCGTGGCCAGATAGTGGAGCTCTGCGGCTTTGGTGTCGAAGGTTCCCACCACCCACACGCGCGGCGTTCCCGTGTTCATTTCTCTTTTCCAAAGCGTTCATTTACGCACTGAAAGAAAGTCCGGAAAGTGTCCTCGACCCGTTTGATTGCCTCGGCCTCCTGGTCTGCCGGCACATCAAAGGTGGCCCACCACTCGCCGAAGCATTGCCCGGTTTCGGTGATGGGTAGCAGGTGCATCTGAGCGACATAGTTGCGCCAGTCTGCATCGATGTGCAGTATTTCGTAGGTGCATCGATGATCCAGATCGGAGAGCTCCAGCAGTCGCTCGCGCAAGGTACCGCCGCCTTCGCTCACGGTGAAGTGACGCACACAGCCCACCTGATCCGGCGCCAAGCCGTCTTCGATGTAGGAGTTCTCGAAGAAGGGATGGTAGTTGCCCAGATCTCCGAAGTCGCGCAGCATTTCCCACGCTTGTTCGAGCGTAGCGTGCATGACGGCGCTTACATAAACTCGGGCCATTGATATCCTCCGTTATCTTCTTAGCGCTTTATACAAGCGCACGTGCTTTTCGATGGCAACTTCGACAGGAAGTCGTTCCATGCTGCTTGCGCCGTAGAAGCCGTTGCAGTGCTCGCTGTTGTTCAGAACATACTGCACGTCGTCAGGCATAGAGATGGGGCCGCCGTGCGCGATCACAATAATGTCTTTGCGGACCTTGCGCGCTGCCTCGCCCCATTCGTCGATCAGGCGTACGGATTCTTCCAGGGATTTTGCCGAGTTCGCGCCTATGCTTCCCCCGACCGTTACACCCATGTGGGGAACGATAAAGTCGGCCCCGGCCTTGGCCATTTCCGTGGCCTCGTCGGCGCTGAACACGTAGGGCGTGGTCAGAAGATCCAGTTCGTGCGCCTGACGGATCATATCGACTTCGGTTGCGAAATTAATGCCCGTCTCTTCCAGGCTTTGGCGGAATGTACCGTCGATAATCCCGACAGTCGGGAAGTTTTGTACGCCAGCAAAACCCAGGGCCTTAAGCTTTTTGAGGAATTCCGGCATGATGATGAACGGATCAGTGCCGTTCACACCGGCCAGCACGGGCGTCCGCTTGCATACGGGAAGGATTTCGCCAGCCATTTCGACCACGATCTCATTGGCGTTGCCATACGCTAGCAAGCCGGCCGACGACGCCCGCCCGGCCATACGGTAGCGGCCCGAGTTGTAGACGACGATAAGGTCGATCCCTGCAGCCTCTTCGCACTTGGCCGAAATACCTGTGCCGGCGCCACCACCGATAATGGGTTCGCCACGCGCTACCATGTCCTGAAAGTTCTGCATTAATGCCTGGCGATCGTGCCTTGCCATAACTACTCCTAAATAAAACGTTTGTGTGTGATGATTGGGTTTATGGAAACTTCAGATCTGTTGACCGAAACACATATCTTCGGTGACGATACTCGGCTTATTACAGTGCGCGCCGACCATTGCGAAGCGCTTGCGGCGCGCCATATCGCGCATGTTGCCGTGATCGACGCCGCCGCGCCCTATACCATTGTCCGTACCCACCTTAGCGGCGCCTTCATGCAAGTGTGCTTGGGCGGCGCCGGTCGAACACTGCTCGATGGGCAGTGGCATACGCATACGGTGGGCGTTGCCAGCTTCGCTCCTGCGCATGTGCTGCACGCTTTTCATTGCCTGCCCGATACCCGGTGGCAACTTTGTTGGGTGCGCTTTATGCCGACATCGCCCCGATCGTTGGCGGGCGCCATGGCGCCGGGGCTTACCCCATTCGATGGGCGACCGCTCGAGCATGCAATCCTGGGGCTGTCCCGCGAGATGGATGCTGGTGCAGACCCGGGCACCTGCGCTACGTGGGTCGACATTATCGAGCGCTATGTGGCTCGCATGATCGACCCGTGGCAGCGGGAGCCCAGGCTGAACGATATGTGGAACGCGGTGCTGGACGACATAGGCCGGCCATGGAGTCTGGAGGACCTGGCTCGGCTGGCCAACATCAGCCCCGAGCACTTGCGCCGTTTGTGCTGGAAAAACTTCGGACGCAGCCCTGGCAAGCAACTGACCACCATGCGCATCGCTCAGGCGGCGAATCAGCTCGTAACCACGCAGAAAAAGATCGAGACGATTGCGCGGGATGTCGGTTACGTGAACCCGTTCACGTTTTCCAACACTTTCAAGCGCCTTACCGGCTTCCGGCCATCGGAATACCGGTCGCGACCCCGCACGTAGCGGGGTCATGCCGAAGCAATGGGTTCCAAGACTGTGCAAAGCCGCCGCCGCTACTTCTTGACCAAATAGCAGGTACTGTCTGCCAGGGGCGCAAACGCTTGCGCTGCGGGAATGGTCTTGACCAGTTTGAAATAGTCCCACGGTGCCTTGGATTCGTCTGGCGACTTCACTTCCCATAGGTACATGTCGTGAACCATGCGGCCGTCTTCGCGGATCCGGCCGTCCTTGGCGAAAAAGTCATTGATGGGAGTTTCGCGCATCTTGGCCGACACGGCATCCGGATCGTCGGTCCCTGCCGCCTCAACGGCCTTCAGGTAATGCATGGTGGAAGAGTAATCGCCCGCATGCGCCATGTTGGGCATGCTTTGCATGCGCTCGTAATAGCGTTTGGCAAAGTCACGCGAGCCTTCGTTCATGTCCCAGTACCAGGCATTGGTCAGCAGCAGTCCTTGCGCAGTATCCAGGCCCAAAGCGTGTATATCGTTGATCCACAGCAGCAGTGCAGCCAGCTTCTGGTTAGGGGTCAGGCCAAACTCGCGTGCGGCCCGGATGGCGTTAACGGTGTCGTGTCCCGTCGAGGCCAATCCGATAATCTTGGCGCCGGATGTTTGCGCCTGCAGGATGTATGACGAGTAGTCGGTCGTGCCGAGCGGGTGGCGGGCGGCGCCCAGCACCTTGCCATTCGCTGCTTCCACGACGTCGCTGACTTGCTTTTCCAGGCCGATGCCAAAAGCAAAGTCGACGGTCAGGAAAAACCAGGTGTCGCCGCCGGGCTGTTCTGCCACAGTGCGCCCGGTGCCATGGGCCAGGGAATAGGCGTCATACGTGTAATGGATGGTGTAGGGCGAGCACATATCGTTGGTCAGGCCCATATTGGATGGGTTGTTCACGATGATGTGACGCTTTTTCTCTTTGGCAATGCCCGCCACAGCCAATGCGACCCCCGAGTTTGCCAAGTCGGTGATCATGTCGACGCCATCCCGGTCGAACCATTCGCGTGCTCTGGCTGCGCCGATGTCTGGCTTGTTCAGGTGATCGGCATAGAGCACTTCGATAGGTTTGCCGAACATGGTGCCGCCATAATCTTCTACGGCCATCCTTACCGCTTCGATCGCACCCTTGCCGGACACGTCTGCATAGACGCCCGAGATGTCGGTTAATACGCCGATACGCAGTGCATCACCCGAAAGTGTCTGGGCCTGCGCGGTGGCGATTCCTGCAACCAAGGCGACCGACACCGCCGTACTTTTCCATAGCTGGGTCTTCATGAGTTGTCTCCTGTTTATGCTAGGTCGCCGTAATCGCGACTTTGATGTCCGTTTCCACGGTACAAGGCCATGCTAAGTATCTCGTCGTCGACCGTCCATACCGTCAAGACACTACTCCCTATCAGGAATACACAAACGGAGACGGCACGCTGCGTGGCAGGATCAAATGTGTGTTTTTGCTATGGTTCGGTGGCTTAACGACATGGACACTGCGGATGTGGCCTCCTACCATTTACAGGTTGACCGTGTGTTGAGGATATGCAGTGATGAAGGATGGCACACGCCGTACATGGATATTTTGGGCGCTGGGCGGCTTGGCCTTACTGGCTTATCCGTTGGTGGTTCCCGATTTCTGGGTGGTCAGCGTTGGCGCGCAGGCCATCGTACTGGGCCTGATCACACTTAGCCTGACCTTTCTGGCCGCCTATGGCGGCATGGTTTCACTTGCGCAGATGGCGGTAGCAGGGGTGGCGGGGTACACCGTGGCCGTGCTTGGCAGCCATTCGGCAAGCGCCGGTGCATACGTCCTGCCTTGGCCAGCCTCGGTGTTGGTCGGGATGCTGGCCGGTATCGTCGCGGGCCTGGTCATTGGTGCAATCGCCGTGCGTAGTCGTGGCATCTACCTGCTGATGAGCACGCTGGCCATCGCCATGATCTTCTATTACCTGGCGCAACAGAACACCACGGTGTTGCATGGGTTTGATGGCATACGCGGTGTGATGGCGCCCACTATCTTGGGTGTGTCGCTTCGCGAGCCGCGGGTCTTCTATTACCTGTGTCTGGCGATAGGGGTGATGGCTTACCTGCTTGTTGTGCGCTTGGTTCGCACACCATTTGGGCTGGCGCTTCAGGGGGCGCGCGATGACGAACGGCGCATGCGCTCGCTGGGGTATCAGGTCACTTTGCACCAGGTGGCCGCCTTTGGGGTGGCAGGCTTGCTGGCATCGCTGGGCGGCATACTCAACCTGTGGTATCAGGGCGGCATCTCCCCGGGCTCGATAGGCATGACGTCTACGGTCGGCATTCTGATCATGGCCGTAATCGGCGGCCTGAGCCATCCACGCGGCGCTTTCATTGGCGCATTGGCTTATGTCCTGATCCAAAGTTTTGCGGTCGACCTTGTCGGCGCAAGCCGCTTCAATACCCTGGTCGGATGTGTGTTCCTGATTATCGTCATGCTTTCCCCCGACGGTCTCGCGGGCTTGTGGCAGAAATTATTCAAACGAGAGGCTGCAGTAAAAGCCTTGCCTTCAAGTACATCGACATAAAGCAACAAGGAGGAGTGTTATGTCTACTAAGAACCTAACAAAACTGGTTTTATCCCTGGCGATGTCCGGTGCCATGGCCACGTCGGCCAGCGCGCAAGACACCATACGCATAGGCGGGCTGGCAACGTTGGACGGGCCTTTCGCTGTTCTCGGTCAGGAAGCGTTTCGCGCCATGGAGCTGGCTTTTGAAGAAGCAGGCTATCAAGTCGGCGGTAAGAAAATAGAATGGGTGCGCGAATCGTCCGATGGTCGGCCAGACGTCGCCCTGACCAAGGCTCGCAAGCTTATCGAGCAAGACAAGGTCGACATTCTTGTCGGTCCCGTGTCCGGCGGCGAGGGTTTGGCGGTCAAGGAGTACGCCAAGTCTGCACCGGGTCGCACCTTCGTCAACGGATTCTCGGCCGCTCAAGAGACCACGCTGGTCTCGCCCGCCGAAAACTTCTTCCGCTTCAGTACCGATGGAGGGCAGTGGCAGGCCGGCTTGGGTAATTATGTATACGACGAAAAGGGCTACCGAAAGGTGGCTGTCGTATCGGGGGATTATTCCTTTGGCTACACCCAGGTGTTGGGTTTCATGAGCGAATTCTGCGCCAAGGGTGGCAAGGTGCCCGAGAAGGTCTGGGTGCCTAACGGGACCAAAGACTTCAGCTCGGCCATTGCGCGTATTCCTGAAGACGTCGACGCCGTTTATGTGATGCTGGGGGGTGCGGATGCTGTCAACTTCCTCAGCCAGTATTATCAGGCAGGGTCCGACACACCATTGGTAGCCGGTTCCAATACCGTCGAGCAGACTGTGCTGAACACGAAGGGCCCATTCCAGCGCTATCTGGAAGGCATTCCCTCGGCCCATATGGTCGCGGACGGCTTGGATGACCCGGCATACAAACAGTACGTCGAAACCTATCGCAAGCGTTTTCCTGATGGTCTGTCTGCGCCGTCTGCTCCTTACTACGGATACTATGTAGCGACGAAGGCGGTTCTGGCCGCGCTTGACGAAGTTGATGGCGACCTTTCCGATAACCAGGCCAAGTTCCAGCAGGCCCTGGCAAAAGTGAAGCTCGACACGGCTTTCGGCCCAGTCGAACTCGACGAGAACCGCCAGGCAATTGCGAACATCTACGTCACCGAAGTGGCTCGCAATGAAGACGGCACCTTGTACAACAAAATGGTGCGCAAGACCACGGCAGTAAACCAGGTATTGGGTCAGGATCGTGCGCAATTTGTCGCTCGTGGCGTGCCTAGTCGGGACTATCCTGCCTGCCCATGAAGCCGTTCCTGCTTTCGATGCTAAATGGGATTACGCTGGCGGCGCTGTACTTCATCGTCGCCAGCGGCTTCACCATTATCTTTGGCATGATGCGCGTCGTTAACATGGCACATGGTTCGCTTTATTTACTAGGTGCTTACATTGGTTATAGCGTCGCGGATGTCAGCGGCAGCTGGCTGCTTGCATTAGCCGGCGCTGCTGCCGGCAGTGCGGTGGCCGGGCTGCTGATGCATCGCATTTTTCTGGACCGCTATCAAGGCCAGGAATTGCGCCAGGCCCTCATTACGATCGGCTTGTCTATCGTCATTGCCGATTTGCTGCTGGCAAGTTATGGCGGCCTGACCTATCAGGTGAGCATCCCTGACGCATTATTCGGTGGCGTGCGCTTGCCGCTGGCAGGCGGATACCCCATATTCAGGCTCGCACTCATCGGCTTTGCCATCCTGACCTATATCGTGCTGTGGCTGCTTATACAGCGAACGCGCTTCGGCATGATTATCCGGGCGGCGGTGGATGACCGCCATATGCTCGCTGCCACCGGGGTGAACGTGCCGCTGGTGTCCACCTGCGTATTCGCCTTGGCTGCGGGGCTGGTCGGCATGGCAGGTGTCATCGGCGCATCGGCGCTGTCTATTGCTCCTGGGGACGACGTTCACTATCTGCTGTCGTCGCTCGTGGTGGTTATTGTCGGTGGCATGGGCAACCTGAAGGGTGCGGCCATTGGCGCGCTGCTGATCGGGCTTGCGGAGCAACTGGGGCAGGCTTACTTGCCGACCTATTCGGCAATTATCTCTTTTATGATTATGGTGGCTGTGCTTGCGTACCGGCCCTATGGATTGTTCGGACGACCGGCATGACGGCAGTACTGAAAGTTGATTGCATCGGCGCCACATTTGGGTCGTTGCGCGCTGTACGAGATGTCACACTGCAAGCACACGCTGGCGAGCGCCTTATTATTCTAGGCACCAACGGCGCGGGCAAAAGCACATTATTCAACCTGATTGCCGGCGATATTCTGCCCACGTATGGAAGCATAGAATGGCGTGGCCAACCCATTCAGAAGCTCTCTGCACATGAGCGCACCCGGTTGGGCATTTCACGCAGCTATCAGACCTCGCGGGTGTTGCACGGCCTAAGCGTGGCCGACAACATGTATTTGGCCGTGCAGGGCGTGCACGCGGGCCGCTTCAGCTGGCGTGTGCCAGGCGCTGATCATCCGTGGCGAAAGAAGGCGGCCGACACACTCTCCCGCATCGGGTTGCGCGATATCGGTGACGAGCTGGCCAGTAATTTGTCTCATGGCGAGCAGCGGCAACTGGAGATCGCGATGGCGCTCGCAAGCGATCCCTACATGCTGTTGCTCGATGAGCCGGCTGCCGGGCTCTCGCCCAGCGAGCGGCCCGGGCTGGTGGCGCTACTGAGAGGTTTGTCGCGCGACGTGACCATGATCATGATCGAGCACGATATGGATGTGGCCCTGCAGGTGGCCGACAGGGTGCTTGTCATGCACGAGGGTGAAATCATGTTTGAAGGCACACCCGAAGAGACCGCCGCCAGCCCCCTGGTCAGATCCCTTTATTTGGGTTCCAGCGGAGATGCCGATGCAGCTTGAAATTCAAAACCTGGAAGTGCACTACGGTCGCGTGCGGGTGCTGCACGGCGCCAGCCTGACTCTGGGGGACAAGCCGCTGGCCGTGGTGGGGCGCAATGGAATGGGCAAAACCACGTTTTGCCACGGCATCATGGGGCTGGCCAGCGTTACCGCCGGCACCATCACATTGGATGGTTTGCCTTTGCACGGGCTCGCACCCCATCGCGTCGCCGCGCACGGCATTGCCTTGGTGCCTCAAGGGCGGCGGCTTTTTCAGTCGCTTACCGTCGACGAACATCTGAAGCTTGCGCATCGGGGCAAAGGGTCGTGGAATCGCGAACGCATCTACGATACGTTTCCTCGATTGGCCGAAAGGCGACAGAATCTGGGCGCTGAACTTTCTGGCGGTGAGCAGCAAATGGTGGCGATTGCGCGAGCACTGCTTAGCAACCCGCGCCTCATCATCATGGACGAACCCACCGAAGGCTTGGCCCCAGTGATGGTCGAACAAGTGGTCAAGGTATTGCAGAAACTCGTCCAGGAAGGCAATGCGTTGCTGCTGGTAGAGCAAAACCTGGGCGTTGCACTGGCGGTGGCCGATGAAGTGGCGGTCATGCTGAATGGCGTATTCGAACGCCGTGTGGCGGCGGATGTGCTGCGGCGGGATCCGGAGTTGCAGCAGCGGTTGTTGGGGGTTGCTACGCAGGGTTAAGTGCAAACTATGGAAAAGGCCCTCCGAAACATGGAGGGCCTTGCTATGGTGAACTACACAGCTACGTTACTGGTGAATCTTTGGACGTCAGTCCTTTATGCCTGCCTGCTTGGCAATGGCGCCCCATTTGTCGTATTCAGAACGAAAGAACGCGTCAAAGTCAGCCGGTGTCCCGCCTTGAATCTCCATGCCTTGGCTTAGGATCGTCTTCTTGATTTCTGGGTCAGCAAGCACGGCATCCATGGCCTTGGACAGTTCATCAATGACGGACTGGTCTACGTTTGCTGGCGCCAGTAATCCAAACCATGTTTGCGCTTCGAAGCCCTGCACACCCGCCTCGGCCATAGTTGGCACCTCGGGCAATAGCGAAGAGCGGACATCTGAAGTTACCGCTATGGGTAGCAGTTTCCCGGACTGGACATGCGGCAGTGCCGTAACCAGGACATCAAACATCATGTCTATCTGACCACCCAGTAAATCAGCGAGCGCGGGTGCACTGCCCTTATAGGGGACATGGGTGATATCAACTTTGGTAAGAAGTTTAAATTGCTCGCCGGCCAAGTGGGCCGCGCTGCCAACACCAAAGGAACCGTAATTCAGGCTTCCTGGGTTGTCTTTGGCAAGCTTGATCAGCGATTCGAGATCATGATCTTTGAGCTTGGGATTAACGACAAGCATCAAGGGGACGGCCGACACGAGCTTGATGGGCTTAAATGCCTTTAGTGGATCGTAGGCAATATTATCGTAGCTATGAGGGGTTACGGTAAGAGGGCCGGCTGCGCTAAAAAGCAGTGTATAGCCGTTGGGATCCGCTTTGGACACGTCGGCATGTGCGATCATGCCGCCTGCCCCAGGTCGATTGACTACGACGAACGATTGCTTGAGCTGATCGCTTAAGCCCTTTGCGACCAAACGTGCGGTAGAGTCGGTCGAGCCTCCGGCCGCGTAGGGCACGATAATCTCGACGGTGCGTTCGGGATATGCTGCGGCGCCGGCCGCTGCTGAAAAACTCAAGAACAGTGCGCATGTCCAAGCGCCCAGACCGCGTAGTTTTATATTCTGGAATGGCAATTTCATAATTATCTCCTTTGGTTTCATGATTAAGCGCCCCGGAAGGATCTCCGGGGCTCTATTGCTTCTTGTGTGGGTGCACTGCTGGCTGTAATAGTTGTCATGCCCGCAATGCACTCACGGTTAACCACTGAAAACTTCAGTCATCAGGCGCTGGGCGCGCACTCGGTCCAGCGTGCCAGGATTGAACTTCAAATGATGCGCGCCCATTAAGGCATCAACCAATGGCTCTAGCGGAGTATTCGGTATGGACAGCGCCTTTAAGTTCTTCGGCAGCTCAAGCTGTGCGACTAGGCGCTCCGAGAAAGCAACGAGGTCGTCGATACCGAGGGCGATCTCCGCAGCACGTAGCGCTTCAGGAGCAATCTCTCGGTTGATCTTTAGCGACTTGGGCAATGCAATGGCGTTGATTACGCCGTGCGTGACCCCAGTGGCTCCGCCCACGACATGGCAGATGGCATGATGCAAGCCCAGCCCGCAGGTGTTGATCGCAAAGCCAGCCAAGCTTGCCGCTTCAAAGAGCCTTTGGCCCAGCGTCTCGTCTATCGGGCTGTCCTTAGCGGCGAGCAGTAGTTCTGGCCACATGCGTCCTGCTTGTGCGGCAGCCGCCTTACCAAACCAGTGCGACCTGGTGCTGTAAAAAGCCTCTATGCAGTGTGCGAACGAGTTGATGCCGCTTGCTGCCATTTCGAGCTTGGGAAGGCTTGCCAGCAGAGCAGGGTCATAGAACACTTTGGCCGGCAAATACTTCAAACCGCCTTTACCTTCTTTTGTCCCTCTCTGCATGCGGGTGCCATACACGTTTGTCATCTCCCCACCGCCCAGCGAGGTCGGGATGGCGACTATTTCTGCGGGCTTAGCGTCGACAACCGCCTTGGCAAGGTCGATCGCGCTGCCACTACCGATGGCAATGTAGGTGTCGGGATCAAAGCTTTCTGCAAGGTCTGTCGCTTTGATCAGTACATCTTCTGGGCTATGAGGTAAGGAGCCGTTAAAGACCTCTACTTGAGCCGCTGGCAGCAGCACTTGCCAATTAGCCAGCGCGCAGCTTCGATCCGAGCCTATGATCAAGATGCGCTTTCCTGGCAGGGCCTGGACCGCCTGACGAAAGTCCCCCGCAATAATCATTTGCGAGGGAAAGTGCATCTTCGTGATGGAGCGACTCATCGACCAACCAACTTGGCGTGTCCCACCATCGTTGGCCCTTGCGCCACTGCGCCTTGCAGTTCACCGTCGTCCGCCAAAGTGACCACCAGGTCGTCGCCAGGGCAAACCGGTGCGATCCACTTCGTATAGAGCTCACCTTCCGTGTACCAGCGCTCACCGTACTTTTGTGCGGCCAATCCTGCGGCATAACCCATGACGTTAAGTCCATGCGCCAAGGTGCCTCTGAATCCGCGCGACTTGGCGAGCGCTTCGTCATAGTGGATGGTGTCGTTGTCGCCATTGATACGACCGTACTGGTCGATGATCTCTTGCGTCATCTTTACTTTTTTCTCTAACGTGGCGTCAGTTCTCTTTAGCATGTCATTTGTCCTTATTCAGGTAGGTGCAAGGTGTGTGCGGCTTCGGCGACCAGCGTTCCATCAGTCTTCTTGAACTGGGCGGTGAACTTGAGCCATTTCCGATCGCGCTTCTCAAACTTTTCAGTCACTTCGCCAAAGGCGACGAGATCAGTGTTCTCATCCGCAAAAATCGGATGGCGCCACTTCCAGAGTTGGTCGAACACGACAATGCCCTGTATGGGCGGATAGCGTCGGTACAGGACTGCCAGCAGGTAAACCGATAGCACGTTGGGCGCACACACTGGTCTACCCTTGTAGGTGTAGTAGGTAGCATCCTGCTCATCAATCGCCGCCAGGTATTCCTGGTTGATCTCGGGCGTGATAGTGAACTGCATCTCTGGCAGCAGGGCGCCAGCCTCGAAATCCGCGTAAGGTGTGCCGGGCTGAGCACCCTCGCGTGGTTTAACTTCGCTTGGTCTAGTCATGGTTTCATTCCTTGTGAAAAATTGCCTTCTTGCTCTTCAATTGCGCAAGTTGCGCCTCGTCGTAGCCGCAAAGGCGGGTTAGAACTTCATCGGTATCGGCGCCCAAATGCGGAGGAAATTCCAGGGGGCGAGCATCATCGAACTTGAAAGGGTTGCCAAGAAAAGGCAGCTCATTGCCGTCAGTGGTATCCGTCACTGACTCCACCATCGAACGCAGCAGGCTAAGTGGTTGGGCCAAGGCCTCGGCAACATCAAGTACCGGAGCGGCCGGGATGCGACGTTGGAAAAGCTGATCGGCCCATTCGTCTCTTGGTTTCTGTTTGAAGACGTCAGATAGCACTTGAGCCAGTACTTCGACGTTCTGGATGCGACTGCCAGCGGTTGCAAAGCGGTCATCAGTAATCAGGTCGGGACGCTCTATGGCTGCGCAGAATTTCTGCCAAAATACTTCCCCCGTGGGGGATATAACAAGCGGCTTGCCATCGGCGCACATAAACGTTTCGCTGGGAGCGATCATTGGGTGGCGCGAGCCTTGGGCGGTGGGAACATCGCCCGATACGAAGTAGTTTTGCGCTTGCCAAGTAAGAAGCGCAAGCTGGCAATCAAGCAAGGAGACTTGAACTGATCTGCCTTTGCCGGTCAGTGCAGCCGAGAGCAGGGCACCCAGACAGGCGATCGACAAGTAAAGTCCCCCGGCCAAGTCTGCGATTTGGTAACCAGAGCGCACCGGCTTGCCGCCGGCCTCGCCAGTAATGCTCATATACCCGCTCATGGCCTGCACGATCAGGTCAAAAGCCGGCGCATCGGCATAGGGCGCTTCGTCATGAAACCCAATCAACTGGGCCACCACGATCTTGGGGTTTATTGCCTTCAAAGATTCGAAATCAATTCCGAGCTTCTTGGGGACCGAGGGTGCGTAGCCGTAAATGACTGCATGCGAAGTCTTTACCAGGTCGTAAAGCACTTCCAGACCTTCGGGAGTTTTCAGATCCAGCGCAATGCTTTTCTTTCCGCGGTTCACCGACAGAAAGAAGGAGGACTCTCCGTTGAAGAAGTAAGGCGGGATGGTCCTGGCCATGTCACCCGTAAGCGGCTCGACCTTGATGACCTCGGCGCCCAACTGCGCCAGCACCTGGCCACCAAACGGGCCGCCGAGCACCCAACTTAAATCCAGCACCCTGACATCTCTTAGCATTCCCGACCTCTATAGTTACAAACTTCCCGCTAGTACCTTGCTATATTCCACTATATGGACTAAAATCAACTGCGGCTTTGCCTATTAAACATGCGCCATTAAGTGATGTCAAGCGCCATAATGCCGTCCGATAAATATTTATATTCCATATAATGGGCTTTTAGCAGGTCTTCCCTATGACAAAAAGCGCGCCAGTGCAGGGCACACAAGTTGTGAAACGGATTGCCAATTTGATGCGCGAGGTGGCTCAACGAAACGAGCAGGGCGCGCGGCTGGTCGATTTATGCCGCACGGTGCAGCTAGAGCAGCCCACGGCTCATCGTCTGCTCAAAGCGCTTGCGGCAGAGGGCCTGGTTGTGCAACATCCGGAATCGAAACGCTATCAACTGGGACCGCTGGTGTCCGAGCTTGGGCTTGCTGTGCAGACCGCATTCGATGTGCGGGCGCTCGCACACGAGACGCTAGAGCGTATAGCTTCGTTTACCAAAGACACGGTGTACCTGCTTGTGCAGAGCAGATACGAGTCGGTATGCCTTGATCGGCGGGAAGGCAGCTATCCCATTAAGGTGTTGACGCTTGATGTAGGCGGGCGTCGTCCCCTAGGCAGCAACGCCTCTGGCGTGTGCCTCCTAGGCTCATTGCCCGAGGAAGAAATGGAAGGGATCCTCCAGCATAACGCATCGCTTTATTCGCAATATGAAGGCTTGAGTGAAGCCAAAGTACGCAGCTACGTTCAAGAGTTCAAAGCACGTGGCTACGCAGATGTCAGCATTGCGCCCGGAACCCGGACCGTCGGTCTAGCGATTAAAGGGCCGAATGGACGCCCGATCGCAGCGATAGCAGTTGCAGCGGTGGAAGGCCGCATGCAATCGCCCCGCAACGAAGAAATCGTCCAGTTCGTGCTCAAGGAAATTGTGGCGCTAGAGCGTTCTCTTTTTAGCCATACTGTGTAGCTGCCTTAACCACTAGGTCAACCGGGTAGGGGGTACCTAGGCTATCAAGCAGTCTCCATCACCTATGATAGGGGTATATTGCAATACCTGCTGTTCAGGAGGCTGGAGACAAAAAATGAAAACTGATCCCGAGGGATTCACGGAATCCCACGGTGTCCGAACACCCTTATTAAAAGACCTGACCTCGCTTCGAATATTCGTGCGTGTGGTCGAGGTGGGCAACTTTTCCGAGGTGGCCCGGCGCATCGATGTGACGCCGGCGATGGTCAGTAAACGTATCGCAGCGCTGGAAGCCGAGGTCGGTCAACGGCTGCTCAATCGAGATACCCGGCGGCTTATGGTCACCGAGGCGGGTGAGCGGCTGTACGAGCATTGCATGCGTGCCTTCATCGAACTGGATCAAGCGGAAGAGGAGTTGGCCAACCTGCAGGACAGCCCTAGCGGTTGTTTACGCATGACGGTGCCCACCATGCTGGGCCGCGAGTTCATCGCGCCTCGGATCTCCCGCCTGCTGAAGCAGAATCCGCTGATGTCAGTGGAGATCAATTTTTCGATGGAGATGGTCAATCTTTATGACGCTCGCATGGATCTGGCGGTCCGCGTGGCCGACTCGGTCGATCCTGGGCTGGTCGCAGTCAAGTTGGCACCGTACCGCAGGGTAATCTGCGCGTCGCCAGAGTACCTGAGCGAACGCGGCACTCCCCAGATTCCTTCCGATCTGATGGACCACAATTGCTTGATTACCAGCGGCTCGACCTTGAACACGCGCTGGCCGGTAACCGTCAACTCGCAGATCACTCACGTCCACGTCAAAGGCAATCTGGTGGCCAACAATGGCCAAGCGGTTCGCGCCGCCTGCCTCGATGGCCTGGGCATCATGATGGCGCCTAGCTGGATGCTGCAAGCCGATATTGCTGAAGGGCGCCTTGTGGAAATTCTTAAGGAATATGTTCCGCATAATCGGGCGGTTTACGCAGTCTTGCTGCACCGCAGTTCGACCTCGCTGAAGCTGCAAACCGGCATTGAGTTCCTAAAGGATTGCTTCGCCGATTTGCACTGAGGACCTGGCAACAACCGTTAAGCCTCGGCGGCCTTGATCCGTCGCCTTTCCATGACGATACTGAACAGGTTGCCGCCCAGGATAAGCGCGGCACCAATAAACAGGCTGGGCTTGACCGTCTCGGCATAGAACACGGTGCCTATTAACGCTATCAGGGGAAGCCGAAGAAAGTCCATAGGCACCACGATGGTCGCATCGGCAACTTGCATGGCTTTGGCCATGCAATAGTGCGCAGTAAGGCCCACGATGCCCACTACCAATATCAGCGGCCAGCAGGCCGGGTCTATCGGACGCCAGTCCAAAGCGGCAGTCACCGCGCCCAGGGGCAGCTGTATGACGCTCATGTAAAAAAGGATGCATAGCGCGGTGTCTGTTCGCGATAGCTTCTTGGTCATTGTGTAGGCTAATGCAAAAGCCATGGCGCCGACCAGCACTGCCAACGATGCGGGATGCACCATGGCGCTACCAGGTTGCACTATCAAATAGACGCCCGTCAGCCCCGTAAGCACCGATATGCCGCGCGGCCACGTAATCTTTTCTTTAAGAATCAGGGCGGCCAGGAAAATTGTCCAGACAGGCGCAGTGAATTCGATGGCGAAGACCTCTGCCATGGGTATGAAGATAATTCCATAAATCCAGGCATACTGCGCGCCGAAATGGCCAACGTTCCGTATCAGATGGGAGACGGGATCGGGCGTGATGATTTGCCGCCAGCCGGAACGCCACAGGATGGCGCTAATGACCAGGACCCCGCAAGCGCTGCGAAAAAAGAGTATCTGGAAAATGCTCAGATAAGCAGAAAGCTCGCGCGTCGCAACTGCCATGGCGGCCAGTGAAAGCAGAGCACCAGACATCCAGATCGCTGCTCTGGTAACAGGGTGAAGTCCGATGGCAGGCATGCATCTCCTTCTGCGTTAGTGGTGGTGTACCGCAGGCATTATCACCCTGCATTCCTCATGGCGGCATAGCCAATATGGAAAAGGACCTGTTCCATTTCATCCGTTGTGTCGCCACGTACAGTAATGCAATATTGTTCGGTGCCCTGAACAGCCTTAACAGGAGAAAAATTACATGACCAATCAATGGGTTGACGTATGTCCTGCGTCCGATGTCAGCGACGATTTTCCGGTCGCAGTCATCGTGGATGGGAAGGAAATCGCGCTATATCGCGTCGGAGACGAAGTCTTCGCAACGGACAATCTTTGCACGCACGGCCATGCCCGCTTATGCGAAGGCTTTCAAGAGGGATACGAAATAGAGTGTCCGCTGCACCAGGGCCGTTTTGACGTGCGCTCGGGCAAGGCGCTCTGTGCGCCCCTGACGACCGACATCAAGATCTATCCGGTACGGCTGGCCGACGAGCGCGTCAACATCGGCATCGAGCCTTAGGCAAGATTCCAAACTGGAACAGATGCTGTTCCAGTCATGGCGTTGTGCACCACCGGTGCGGCGGCCATACTCAATTAAACAAAAATCAGGGCAGCTCGCCCGTATGCATCTGGAGACATTGATGAAACTCGTCAGTTATAGGGAATCACAGGACGGCGCAGCCCAAGCGCGCTACGGCGCCGTTGTTAATGGTGACTCCATCCACGATCTGACGACGGCGCAAGCCCCCACGCTCAGAATGGCGTTGTCCAGCGAAGGAGTCGAGGGGATAGCCGCCAGGGCAGACGCAATGGCAAAACAAGCGCGGGGCATTCCCCTGGATTCGGTCGTGCTGCTCCCACCCATCCCCGATCCCGACAAAATTCTGTGTGTGGGTTTGAACTACTTCCTGCACGCCAAGGAAGCCGGCATGGATGTGCCGGCGCGTCCTTCCATCTTTGTGCGTTTCGGCTCGTCCGTGGTCGGCCATGACAATCCGGTGCAGCATCCCGGCATTTCCGAGCAGTTCGATTTTGAAGCTGAACTTGCGGTGGTGATCGGCCGCCGTGCTTACCGTGTCTCGGAGGCCGATGCGCTGGATTACGTGGCGGGCTACTCATGCCTGGCCGAGAACTCGGTAAGAGATTGGCAGCGCCATTCCAATCAGGCTACGCCGGGGAAAAACTTCGTGGGTTCGGGTGCCTTTGGTCCCTGGCTGGTAACGCCCGACGAGGCCGGCCCTGTGGAATCAATGATGGTTACGGGCCGACTGAACGGAGAGCAGGTGCAAGGCGACAGCGCAGCGAACATGATTTTCTCGGTGGCGCAAACCATTTCTTACCTGTCGACTTTTACCGAGCTTCTGCCGGGCGATGTTATTTCCACCGGCACGCCCTCGGGCGTTGGGTTCTCGCGGAAACCGCCGCTATACCTGCGCCCCGGTGATGTATTCGAAGTAGATATTTCGGGCGTCGGCTTGCTGCGCAATCCGGTCGCCCAGGCAAATTAATTAAGGATAACCATGCAATCATCAGCAATCTGGCTTAGTGAAGATAACGTAGCTTCACTGGTTAGTCTGAACGACACCGTAAGCGAGCTCGAGAAAGGCATGCGGGCACTCGGCGAAGGCAAAGGTGTGAACATCCCCAAGGCGCTCGGCACGCTTGCTCCGGCAGGTTCCATGCACTCGTTGGGCTCGGCCCTGTTTGAAGCTGGAGTATGCGGGTACAAGAACTGGATCAATACGCCGGCCGGTGCAAAAGCCGTATTCATACTTTTCGAGGCAAATGAAGGAAAGCTGTTGGCGATGATGGAAGCCAACGTGCTGGGCCAACTGCGCACTTCCGCCATGACGGGTCTGGGCACGAAATGGCTGTCCCCCGCCGCCGCTGACGACATGGCTGTCATTGGTTCGGGCCGGCAGGCACTGGCTCAGATCGCAGCGGTCAACATCGTAAGGCCGCTCAAGACCATCCGGATCTGGAGCCCCACGGCCGAGAAACGGCGCCAGTTCTGCGAACAGGTCCGTGCCGCCTTCCCTGCGCAAGTCATAGAGGCATCCACGCTGGAGCAAGCGCTGGATGGAGCGCAGATCGTCACCACAGTCACGCGCGCGGCACAGCCCTTCCTCAAAGCAGACATGCTTGGCAAGGGCATACACCTGAACGCGGTGGGTGCCATTCTTCCCGCCAATGCCGAGTTTTATCAAGACGTGTTCCCCCGCGTTGGAATGATCGCCGTGGATGATGTGACCAATACACGCAAGGCATCGCGAGAGTTCATCGACTATTTTGAAAATGGTGAAGGCGACTGGGCCCAGGTACGTCCGCTAGGCGACATAATCGCGAATAACGAGCGTCCCCCTGAAAACAGCGATATCACCTTGTTCAAATCGATGGGGATGGGGATTTCGGATCTGTCGGTAGCCGCACTCGCTTATCAGCGTGCAGTCCAGGCCGGTGTGGGGATGGATATCCCTCTGGTCCCGGGTGCCGCCATTCGGTGGAACTGATAGCGCTTGCCATCATATTCAGGAGATAAACATGCAAAACGACATATCGTTGGTTGATGTAAGCGGGCAGGCTCCCCGCGAACAGACGTTCTGGCCCACGGTGGTGCTGCCCAAGGCGCGCATCGATCTGGAAATCGACAGGCTGGCAAGCATCCCCAGGCCGGACGATGGCAGGCGTGCGGCGGCCGTGAATCATCCCATGAACACAGGCCCGGTTCCCGCTTTTGCGCCAGGTATCGACGTCCATATCGAGGTGCTTAAACCCGGTGAGCAAACCACGCCGATGTTGCGCAACTCCAGCCATGTAGACATGTGTATCCGTGGCTCGGCTACGGTAAAGAGTGGCAGCAAGGAATTCCCGGTCGAAAAGTTTGATGTCTGGAATACGCCTGCGATGCACCCGGTGACCTATACGAACACGGGCAACGATCTTTTTGTGCGGCTGTCATATAGCAATGCGCCTCTGCTGGAGCGGCTGGATGTGCACTATATAAGCGACACAGCGTCCCAGGGCCAGGCAGCAAGGTCCGCAGCCGACACTGAATTGGCGGACAAGCAGCGCAGGGCACGGGAGGCCGCCAAGCCTATCTATATCGGTACGGAAGGAGCGCAAATGCTGGGCTACGAGTGGCTGGTCGACATCGACACCGTCGATTCGAAGCTGCTGCACTGGCCCTGGAAAGACATTGCACCGCACCTCGAGACGGTATATGGCATGGACATCAGCTATACCGGCCGACACCTGTATGTGCTGTACAACCCGGCTACCGAACGCCGCATCGGCACCTCGCATAGTTTTTTTGCGACCATTGCCAAACTGCCGCCCGGAAAAGTCGACAAGCCGCACCGTCATACGTCGGCCGCCATCAATTACATCATGTGGGGAAATGGCAAGAGCGTCGTCAATGGCGAACGGGTCGAATGGCAAGCCGGTGACTTGCATTTCTCCGCGCCAGGTTGGTCTGTCCATAATCACGCCTCCCGTGACGAAGGCTTCGTAGCGTTGACCATCCAGGATCACCCCTTACACCTGGCGATGGAGTCGCTACTTTGGCAAGAGACCCTGAAGTCGCCTGTCCTGAAATTAGGATCGGACGCCGGCATTCAGACCAATCTGGCCAGCATGGAGGCCTAAGGGAACGCCATGAAAGATCGTATCGAACCTATCGTGCGTCCCTTGCAGGCCAGTCAGGAACTGCTGGGGTTAACCAACGAGATCCGCTATTTCTATGAGGAAGTGGCCGACCTGCTCGACAGGGACGAGGTCGAGCGATTCCCGTCTTACTTCCTGGACGAGTGCACATACCAGATCGTATCCCGCGAGAACTATGACGAAGGCCTGCCGCAGGCGGCCGTCTATTGCGACGGCGTGGGCATGGTGCAAGACCGGGTGCTGGCTCTGCGCGAAACCCAGGTGTACGTGCCGCGCGTGTGGCGGCACTTCATCAGCGGTGTGCGGGTAACGGCGATCGAAGGCGACGAGATACACGCCCGCGCGAACTTCCTGATTACCGAGGCGATGTCAGATCAGGATCCGACTCTGTTTCTGGTAGGCCGCTACCTGGACATTCTGGTTAAAGACGGCGCTGCCTTTAAATTCAGACAGCGACTGGCCGTGTACGACAACCACCACGTCAAGCGCTCGCTGATTGTCCCGGTATAAGAGGAAGGAGATGACCATGCTGCAACAAAGCATCGAAAGCACAACCGATAGAACTTGGCCACAAGAAGGCTGGACTCGTGTGCCATTCTGGGTCTATACGGACCCCGATATTTACCAGCGCGAGCTCGATACCTTCTTCTATGGCCCCAGCTGGAATTACGTGGCGCTCGAGTGCGAGGTGCCCGAGAAAGGCTCCTACAAGCGTAGCTGGATCGGTGAGCGCCAAGTGGTCGTGGTGCGGGGCGAAGAAGACCAGATATATGTCTGGGAGAACCGTTGCGCTCATCGGGGCGCCCGCCTGTGCTGGAAAAACAAGGGACAAGAAGAGTCCTTCACCTGCCCATACCACCAATGGAACTTCGCCCTGGATGGCGCGCTACAAGGCGTCCCGCTTAAGCGGGGCGTATTGCGCAAGGGCGGCATGCCGGCCGACTTCGACAATGCCCAGCATAGCCTGAAGCGCTTGCACGTCCATGTTGAAGGCGGGTCAATCTGGGCCAGTTTTCACGAGAATCCGCCGTCTTTCGAGGACTATTCCGGCCCGGAAGTCATGCGCAACCTGCAACGTCAGTTCCCTGGCAAAAAGCTGCGATTGCTCGGCTACAACCGACAGAAAATCGACAGCAACTGGAAGCTGTATTTCGAGAATCTGAAAGATCCCTACCACGCGACCCTGCTGCATTCCTTTCTTATCACCTTTGGCCTGTGGCGCGCTGATACGCAATCGGAAAGTATTCCTTCGGCTTCCGGCCACAGCACCATGGTTTCGCGTAACGTCGGCAAGAAAAAATCAGAGGCAGCGGCCGAGATTACGCGCTTCAAAGAGGCGCTGGAGCTGCATGATACCGATACGGTGACCCCCAAGCCCGAGTTCGAAGACGGAAAGGTCATCGCCATCACCCACTTTCCGAGCGTCATCATCCATCAACAAGCCAACACCTTCGGCATGCGACACGTCATTCCCAAAGGCGTCGATTCGTTCGAGCTGGCCTGGACGTTTTTCGGTTATGAGGACGACGATGAAGAGATGACGCGCTTGCGAGTACGCCATGCCAACCTTTACGGGCCGGCCGGGTTTGTTGCCATGGAGGACGGCGAGGTCCTCAGCGAGTCGCAGCTTGGTGCGCATCATTACGGTCATCGTGCGGCGGTCGTCGAAATGGGGGGCAAGGACGTCGAAGCTCAAGACCATATGGTTACGGAGGTATTGATCCGGGCCTTCTACAAGCACTACCGCGAAGCCATGGGGCTCTGAGATGGTCGCTGATACCGCATCCTATCGTCGCATCGTCCTGGACAGCCGTCCCGCGGGTCGACCGGCGGCTGACAACTTCCGCCTGGAAGAGGTCGCCGTGCCCATGCTTGAGGACGGACAGGTGCTGGTGCGCAACCGTTACCTTTCCATAGACCCGTACATGCTGGGACGCATGTCCACTGGGGTGTCTTATGCACCTTCGCAGCCGTTGGGCGAAGTCATGATAGGTGAGACCGTAGGCGAGGTCGTTCAGTCAAGGAACAAGGAGTTTCCGGTAGGAGATCATGTTGTAGGCCAGCTGGGCTGGCAGGAAATGGCCACATCCGATGGGCAAGCACTGCGTAAGGTCGATATTGGTGCAGCACCCATGTCTGCGCATCTGGGAGTGCTTGGCATGACCGGCGTGACCGCCTGGTATGGCATGACGCAAATCTGCTCGCCGGCGGCCGGGTCCACGGTGGTGGTAAGTGCGGCAGCCGGAGCAGTGGGCGGCGTAGCGGTCCAGCTCGCCAAAGCCAAGGGTTGCCGGGTGATTGGCATTGCGGGCGGATCGCGCAAATGCGAGTACGTCATGGAAAGCCTGGGTGCCGACGCCTGCGTTGATTACAAAAAGCATGCGGACAGCGCGGCGCTGGGCCGGGCGGTGGGTAGCCATGCGCCGGACGGCGTCGATGCCTACTTCGACAACGTCAATGGCTGGATGCTGGATGGCGTGCTTCCTTTGATGAACCGCTTTGGTCGCATCGCACTGTGCGGCATGATTTCGCGCTATGGCGATACACCCATGCAGCTATCAGCGCATTCCTATTTGCTGATTTCACGTTTACGGGCTGAAGGCTTCATTGTCTGGGACCACCTGGACTTGTGGCCGCAGGCGCTGCAAGAGTTGACCGGTCTGCTGCAAAGCGGCAGCTTGCGCTCCGGCGAGTCGATTGCGGAAGGAATAGAGGCGGCTCCGGCAGCCTGTATTGGTTTGTTAAGTGGCGAAAATCTGGGCAAGCAGCTGGTGAAGTTGAATTAGGTTTAACAGCATCAATCAAAACTAATTTCGGAGACATCATGAAAAAAATCAATCAAGAGCACAACGGCTTCACCCGGCGCAGCTTTATCAAAGGCGCTGGGTTGGCTGGGGCGACGGCCATGTTTGGTGGGGTCGCCCCGGCCGTGCTGGCTCAAACCAAAGCCCCATTGAAGATCGGCGCCTTGAATTCTTATTCCAAGGTATTTGCCGCCTTGGGAAATGCCAACGTCAACGGCATGAACATCTACTTCAACGAAATCGGCAACACCATCGCCGGTCGCAAGATAGAAATCATCAAGGAAGATGACGAGATCAATCCTCAAGTCGGTTTGCAGAAGCTCAAGAAGCTGGACCAGAGCGATAACTGCGACATCATCACCGGCATACAGGCAAGCAACGTGGCGATGGCCGCAGTCCAGTACTTACGCCAGAGCGGGGCGTTCATGCTTTGTTCCGGAGCAGGGTTGGTGAACCTTGCCTTTACCGGCTTGCCCTACTTTTTCCGCTCTTCGGTGGACACCTACCCGCTGCATGCAGCCATGGGCGAGTGGCTGTATGACAACGTTGCGAAAGAGATGGTCATCAGCGCTTCTGACTTCGCCGGCGGCCGCGGGTCCTTGAACGAATTCAAGGTTGGCTTCACGGGCCGTGGCGGCAAGATCATCAAAGAGATCTACCCACCCTTGGGCAATAACGACTTCAGTGCCTATCTGGCTGATATCCGCAGCATTGCACCTCCGGCAACCTTCAGCTTCTATGCGGGTACCGATGCAGTCAGGTTCATTACGCAATACGAACAGTACGGCTTGAAAGACACCATCCGCCTGACCGGCTCGGGCTTCATGCTGGAAGCCGATACCCTGCCGGCTCAGGGCAAGTCCGCGCTTGGGGCGCTTAACTGCCTGCACTATGCCGACACGCTGGAGCACGCCGAGAACCAGAAGTTTGTAGCGGCCTATCGCGAAGCGCACGGCGAATATCCCAGCGTCTATGCCGAGTACGGTTATGTAGCCGCAAAGGTAATCCATCAGGCGGTCGAGGCAGTGGATGGCAATGCCGGCGACAAAGACAAACTGCGCGAGGCCATGCGCGCTGTCAAGTTCATGGCGCCGCGCGGGCCTTTCGCCTTCAATCAGCAGACGCAAGGCCCCGTGCACAACATCTACGTGCGCGAGGTCGCCGAGATCGACGGGCGTATAACCAACAAGGTTATACAGACCGTCGAAGGGGTTACAGATCCCGACAAGATGCCCACCTGATCCTGTCGTTAAGCCCGGGAATTTTCTTTCCCGGGCAGTTGGTTAATTGTCCGAGAAGGTGTTATGGATTTCATCATCACACAGCTTGTGAACAGCCTCGTGTTCGGGATGCTGCTCTTCATGATGTCCGCAGGCTTGTCGCTTATTTTTGGCCTGATGAACGTCGTCAACCTGGCGCATGGCTCGTTCTTCATGATCGGGGCATTCACTGCCTTTACGCTGGCTCAGTGGTCGGGAAGCTTTTGGTTTGCGCTGGCCACCGGATGGGTTCCGGCGGTGGCTGTGGCTGTGCTGATGGAGCGGGTGTTCATCCGGCCCTTGTATAAGCGCCACCACCTGGACCAGGTACTGCTTACCTTCGGCTTCATCTTCGTGTTCGGGGATATTTGCCGCTACTTGTGGGGGCCGGACATCCGCAATATTGCGCCCCCCGAGATACTCGAAGGAACTATCGTCTTTGCCGGAGCGGTGCTGCCCAAGTACCGTCTTTTTCTGGTCGTCTTCGGTGCTGCGGTGGCGGGCCTGCTTTGGTGGTTTCTGGAGCGCAGCCGGGTTGGCGCCATGGTGCGCGCTGGGGTCGATGATGCGGCGACAGCAGCGGGTATAGGCATTAATGTGCCTTTCCTGTTCGGTTGCATCTTTGCGCTGGGCGCCGCGATTGCGGCCATCGGCGGCATAGTGGCCAGCCCTATATTGGGTATCTATCTGGGTATGGACATCGAGATCCTCATCCCGGCATTCATCGTGACGGTGGTCGGGGGAATGGGCAGCTTGCGGGGTGCGCTGGTAGCCGGGCTATTGGTCGGTTTGATCGACACTTTCGGCAAGGCCTATTTTTCTGACTATGCCTTGTTCCTTATTTATCTGCTCATGGTGATTGTCTTGCTGACGCGTCCGCAAGGCCTGTTCGGTGTGGCAAGGGGTTGAAGATGAAATCCTCATATCAAATTCCTGGGTTTCTGGCGCTGTGCGCCCTGCTGGTGGCGGCGCCGTTTGGCGGAGATTATCTTCTTGGCATCGTCTCGGAAATTCTGATTTTCGCAATATTTGCGATGAGCCTGAACCTGCTGGTTGGGTACACAGGGCTGCTGTCGTTTGGTCACTCCGCCTTTTTCGGCGTGTCTACTTACGTTGTGATCGCCTTGGGTGTGCACCTGGGAATCTCCGGCTGGATCGGGGCGCTGGCAGGCATCTTGGCTTCGACCGTGGTGGCTGCCGTGATAGGGTTATTCTGCATTCGAGTCAGCGGCATACCCTTCCTGATGCTGACCATGGCGTTTTCGCAATTATTGTTTGCCACTGCCTTGAAGTGGCGGTCGGTAACTGGCGGTACTGACGGCCTGATCGGCTTTGTCCAGCCTGAGCTCTTTGGCTATAACCTTGCTACAGACGCCATAGCGCGATATGTAGTGGTTGTGGCCGGCTTCCTGTTGGTGCTGGGCTTCTTGTGGTGCTTGGTCAAGTCGCCGCTGGGCTCCATCTTTATCGGTATTCGCGATAACGAACAACGCATGCGAGCCATAGGCTATCCGGTGCAGCGCTTCAAGTTGATCGCGTTCACCATTGCCGGGGGGCTGGCTGGCGTGGCAGGCGCCTTGTATGCGCTGTTCAATGCCTATGTATCCACCGATATCCTGCACTGGCACCTGTCGGGCGACGCCATGATCATGGTCATCCTGGGTGGCAGCGGCACCGTTATCGGGCCGGCCATAGGGGCGGGGCTTTTCCTGCTGCTGAAGAACTTCATCAGCTCTTACAACGAGTACTGGGCGTTCTGGGTCGGCACCATCTTCATCCTGAGCGTCATGTTTCTTCGGGAGGGCGTGTGGGGTTTCGTGCTCGACATGCTGCGGCGTAGCTCGCGTCCGCGTGCTCCTGGCGTAACTAAGCTGCCATCGATAGGCGCTGCACCAGGAGAGCAAAAATGAGCCTGCTGCAAACAGAGAAGCTGTATAAGTCGTTCGGCAACCTGGAGGTCACACGAAATGTAGACCTGACGGTAAAGCACGGCGAGAGGCACATAATCATAGGCCCCAATGGCGCGGGCAAGACCAGCTTTTTGCACCAACTGACGGGGCAGCTAAAGCCCTCGTCAGGGCGCATAAAGTTCAAAGGACAGGACATTACCGGCTTCCAGCCCGAAGCGATATGTCAGCTGGGGGTCGGGCGTACCTTTCAGAAGAACACCTTGTTCCAGAGCTTGTCGGTTCAGGAGAACGTGCGCTTGGCCGTGCAGGCCAAACTAGGTGGCTGGTATCAGCCCCTGCGCGACGTCGCCAGCATGTCCCAGCACTGGGAGCGAACCCACCAGCTGCTCGATCAGGTTCACTTGGCTGAAGGCGCGGATCGTCGAGTTTCCAGTTTGTCGTATGGCGAACAGCGACAGCTTGAGATCGCCATTGCGCTGGCCGCTGAGCCCGAGCTGTTGCTGCTGGACGAGCCAACCTCCGGCATGTCGCCCGCAGAAACCGACCGCATGGTTGACCTTGTGCGCAGCCTGCCCGATACGATTGCGATCCTGATGATAGAGCACGACATGAAAGTCGTATTTTCTTTAGCCGACAAGGTCACCGTTCTGTATTACGGCGAGGTGCTGGCCACCGGTACGCCGCAAGAAATACAAGGCAACGAGCGAGTACGGGAAGTGTATCTCGGAGGAAAACATTAGATGCTCCACGTTGACGATATTCATACGTACTATGGCGAGAGCCACGTACTGCGCGGCATTTCCCTAGAGGTTGCCGAGGGTTCGGTCACGTCCATACTCGGACGTAACGGCGCGGGCAAGACCACCACGGTGTTGTCCGTCATGGGGTATCTGAAGCCGCGTCAGGGTAGCGTGTCGTACATGGGCAAGTCCATCGCCGGCTTGCCTTCTCATCGAATTTCCAGAATGGGCCTGGGCTTCGTCCCGCAAGAGCGGGGTGTATTCCCCAGCCTTTCGGTGGAAGAAAACCTCACCGTGGCGGCACGTCCAGGAGCGAATGGCGGATGGACGCTGGACAAGGTTTACCAGTTATTCCCCAGGCTGAAAGAACGCCGCAGCAACCGGGGCTTCCAGCTGTCCGGCGGCGAGCAACAGATGGTGTCGATTGCACGGGCGCTGATGCTCAATCCGTCGGTGTTGATCCTGGATGAGCCTTCTGAAGGCCTGGCGCCCATGATCGTGGATGAGATCGTCGAGATCCTGCGGCGCCTGAAATCCGAAGGACTGGCCGTGCTGCTGATCGAACAGAATCTTAGCGTTGCACTGGATCTGGCCGATATGCACTACGTGCTTTCCAAGGGCGAGGTGTGCTTTCAGGGTGACAGTGCTTCCCTGAAAGACAACGACTATGTCCTTAGCACCCATTTGAGCGTCTAGTATGAGCCAGCAAGCTACGTCCGAACCCGGTCTTTTCGTTGTTACCGGCGGTAGCCGCGGAATAGGTGCCGCCATTGCCTGCTTGGCAGCACGCCATTATCACGTCGTCATCCTCTATCGTTCCGGTACCACCGAAGCGCAGCGGGTGGTCGAGCGGATCCAGGCCGAGGGCGGCCGCGCCACCGCCATTCAGGCAGACGTCGGCGACGAAGCGGCAGTCCTTGATGCATATCGGCAGATCGATGACTTGGGTTCCATGCAAGTCCTGGTCAATAACGCCGGCATCACAGGTGCGGCGGGCAAAGTCGATGCGGTCTCTTTCGACACAGTGAGCGACGTGTTTCGGGTCAATGTGGTCGGTGCTTTTGTGGCAGCCCGAGAGGCAGTCCGCCGTATGTCAACGGCGCATGGAGGGCGGGGTGGCGTCATCATCAACATCTCGTCGGGCGCGGCGCAACTGGGCTCACCGAATAACTGGGTGCATTACGCGGCCACAAAAGGGGCCATCGACACCATGACGATAGGGCTGGCCAAAGAGGTGGCATCGGAAGGCATACGCGTGAACGCGGTGCGGCCCGGGCTGATCGCCACGGATATCCAAAACAACCGCAGTGCCGAGCATCTGTCCAGGATGGTTGCGGCCATCCCGATGGGACGGATGGGCGAGGCCGAAGAGATAGCCGAGACGGTATTGTGGCTGGCATCCCCTGCGGCTTCTTACGTGACCGGCGCCATCCTGGACGCACGAGGCGGACTGTAGCGTGGAGCAAACCTACCTATGACCAAGTCCGTGGTGATTGCCGGAGCAGGCCAGGCGGCAGCGTGGGTTGCCCGTACCCTGCGTAGCGAAGGCTATGTGGGGCGCATCGTCATGTGTGGCGCCGAACACGAACCGCCTTACGAGCGCCCGCCGCTGTCCAAAGAGCAGCTGGTCTCCGGCGCCCCGGATATGCCCTACCTTATCCGCCATGACGAGTTTCCCGAGTTGTCGGTGGAATGGAAGCCTGCCACATCGGTCGAGCAAATCGACCGAGCCGCCAAAGCCGTAGTGTTGTCCAACGCAGAGCAGATCAGCTATGACGCACTGGTCATCGCTACCGGCGGGCGCGCGCATCTGCCGCCGGTGCCCGGGTTTGACCTGGACTGCGTTCATACATTGCGTACGCTAGACGATGCGCGACGGCTGCGCGCTTCCATAAAGGAAGGTCGGCGCGTGCTGGTTGTAGGCGGTGGCTGGATCGGTCTGGAGGTGGCGGCAACAGCGCGGCAGGCCGGCGCTTCGGTGGTCCTGGCCGAAATGGCCCCCAGCTTATGCGCACGCAGCGAATCGCCGTTCCTATCGTCATACCTGCATGCGCTTCATGTCGCAAACGGCGTCGACCTGCGCCTTGATACCCGCGTGGTACGACTGACAGACAGCGGCGATGGCGGCTGCATGGCACAGTTTAACGACGGTAGCCAGTTGAAGGCGGACCTGGTGGTGGTCGGCGCGGGGCTGATTCCGAATGACGAGATAGCGGTCGATGCGGGCCTGCATTGCGATCGCGGCGTGCTCGTCGATGCAGCCGGTCAAAGTTCCGATCCCTCCATCTACGCAGCCGGTGACGTCGCGGTGCTATGCACGCCTGATGGCGGAAAGCTGCGGCTGGAGTCCTGGCAGAACGCCCAGGACCAAGGGATTGCGGTCGGCCTGTCTTTGCTTGGCAAGCAGGTGCCATACATGCCGCAACCCTTTTTCTGGTCGTCACAGTACGACGCCTTGATACAGATGGCTGGCACAGCGCAGGCTGCAACAACATGGGTGACGCGCCCGGGCCAGGAGAACCAGCAGATACATATCGGGCTGGACGATGCCGACAGGGCAGTCTATGCGATGTGCATCAATGCACCGCGCGATCTTCGCATGCTGCGTCGCTTTATCGCGGACGCCAAGCCGCTGGATCGTCAACGGGTAGCTGACGCTGCGGTCCCCATGGCGAAAGTCGCGCTGGCGCAGCTGGGCTGAGCACCAGTCGGAAATGATTACTTCAAAGGAATTGAATAATGAAATCTGAAATCCGAGACATGGAATCCACGGTATATCGATTCTTTCGTGCGCTGGATGCCAGGGACCATGCAGGCGTGGCAGCGCTGATGGCGGCCAAGGGAACCTGGGTTCGCCAGGGCACCCCGCTGGTGGGGCCAGACGCTGTCATGCAGGCACTGGAAGCACGCGATCCCGAGCGCGTGACTGCGCATATCGTCAGCAATCTTTGGATAGAAACCGCGACCGCCACCGAGGCGCGTGCAAGGTTCTATATGACGGCGTTCGAGACCCGACCCGGCCAGGATACGCCGCAGATGCTGGGTGTGCGCGACTGTGTGGACGACCTGATACTTGAAGATGGCATGTGGCGCATATGGCGCAAGGAAAGCCGCAGAATCCTGCCCGCTGAGTAAACGACTTTCCTGAATGTCTATTTTGATTTTAAGCGGAGCTATTCATTGTTAGATCAAGCCACAGTCCAGTCGCTGGGACGCGAGTTCTTTGAAGCCGAGAAATCGCGCAAGCAGATTCGCCAGGTCTCCTTACGTCATCCCGACATCGACATGGAAGACGCCTACGCCATTCAGCGCGAATGGGTAGCCATGAAGATTGCCGAAGGCAACGCCTTGAAGGGCTACAAAATCGGCCTGACATCCCGCGCCATGCAAATGTCTGTGGGCATCAATGAGCCCGATCATGGCGTTCTTCTTGAAGACATGTTTTTCGGCGATGGAAGTGTTGTCCCTATCGACCGGTTCATCGCGCCGCGTATCGAGGTAGAGCTGGCATTCGTGCTGGGGCGTAGTTTGCGAGGGCCTGATGTCACGCTGTTCGATGTCATGGATGCCACGCGTTATGTGATTCCTGCCCTGGAGATCATAGACTCGCGGTCGCAGATGGTGGACCCGGAAACCAAACGCACGCGTACCGTGTTCGACACCATTGCCGACAACGCGGCCAATGCCGGCATCGTGATGGGAGGCCGGCCCGTACGCCCCAATGATGTGGACCTGCGTCGTGTGGGCGCGGTACTGATACAGAATGGCATCATCGAAGAGACCGGGTTGGCGGCCGGGGTGTTGAATCACCCCGCCAACGGCGTCGTGTGGTTGGCCAAGAAGCTTGCGGCTTATGGCGTGACCCTTGAAGAAGGGCAAGTCATTTTAAGTGGTTCGTTTACCCGTCCAGTGTTTGTACACCAGGGTGACACCATAACGGTAGATTACGGCGACTTGGGTATAGTCAGTTGCCATTTCGAATAAGGCGAACACGACGATGTCAGGTAATACCTTCAAGCTGGCGCTTGCGCGCGGAGAGTCCCAGATCGGATTGTGGTTGGCGATGGCCGATTCTTACTCTGCCCAAATGTTGGGCGGAGCGGGTTTCGACTGGCTGCTTATCGATGGCGAGCATGCGCCCAATACCTTGCCGTCCATACTGGCCCAGTTGCAGGCGCTGGCACAGTATCCCACCCACGCCGTGGTACGCGCCGCGTGGAACGATCCGGTCGAGATCAAACGGCTGCTCGACATAGGCGTGGTCAACCTTCTGGTGCCCATGGTGCAAGACGCCAAGGAAGCTGCCATGGCTGTGGCAGCCACCCGGTATCCCCCCCAGGGCATACGGGGTGTAGGCGCAGCGCTGGCGCGCGCTTCCGAGTGGAATCGGAATGCCGACTATCTGGCTTCCGCCGCTGACGGCATGTGTGTGCTGGTGCAGGCGGAAACGCGGAGGGCGCTGGCGAACCTGGATGACATCTGCAAGGTCGACGGGGTGGACGGCGTATTCATCGGCCCGGCCGACCTGGCAGCCGATATGGGTTACCTCGGTAAGCCGGGACATCCCGATGTGCAGCAGGCTATCGAAGAAGGTATTGCGCGCATACGCAGCCATGGCAAGGCGGCAGGCATCCTGACATCCGACGAGCCCACGGCCAAGCACTATATTGAACTGGGCGCCACGTTTACAGCGGTGGGGGCGGATACGACCTTATTGATACGCAGCGCCGAAGCGCTGGCGACCCGCTTTGGACGGGGGCTGCTGCGGGATGGCGCGCAGGGCAGTGCGGAGAAGGGGGCGGTCTACTGACGGATTTGCTTGTGCGGACGCTAAAATGCGTTCAGTGGTCACTGCATACAAGGAGTCCGCACATGAGCAAACCGTTAGATTATGTCCCGCCCAAGGTCTGGACCTGGGATGAAGAAAATGGCGGTCGATTCGCCAGCATTAATCGGCCCGTTGCAGGAGCGACACACGAGAAAGAGCTGCCGGTGGGGGCTCATCCGCTACAGCTTTATTCCCTGGCTACGCCTAACGGCCAGAAGGTCACCATTATGTTGGAAGAGCTTCTGGCCTCAGGTCACCGTGAAGCCGAGTACGACGCATGGTTGATCAGGATCGGCGATGGCGATCAGTTCGGCAGCGGCTTTGTGAAGGTAAACCCAAACTCCAAGATCCCGGCGCTATTGGACCGTAGTGCGCCAGAGCCAATTCGCGTGTTCGAATCGGGCGCTATCTTGTTGTATCTTGCTGAAAAATTCCAGGCCTTCTTGCCTGAAGAGGCCGGCCGACGCGCCGAGTGCCTGTCGTGGCTATTTTGGCAGATGGGTAGCGCACCCTACCTGGGGGGCGGCTTCGGCCACTTCTACGCCTACGCACCAACCAAGATCCGCTATGCAATAGACCGCTATGCGATGGAGACGAAGCGGCAATTGGACGTGCTGGACAAGCGCCTTGCGGATAACGAATACCTGGCGGGTAACGAATACACCATCGCCGATATTGCCATCTGGCCATGGTACGGCGGCCTGGTAAAAGGCTGGCTATATGAGGCGGGCGAGTTTCTTTCCGTGCAAGACTACAAGCACGTGCAACGTTGGGCAGATGCGGTGGGTGCGCGGCCTGCGGTTCGTCGCGGACGAATAGTTAACCGGACCAATGGCGACCCGGCAAGCCAGCTGCACGAACGCCACGACGCCTCTGATTTTGAACTACGTACGCAAGACAAGCTGCAGTCGGGATTGCAAGACGACTAAGTTCTTGGGTGCGCGAATCGACCTGGTGGTACGGGAGATGGCAGTTAATCAGTGGCCGAGGGGGAGGAGGCCGGCATGGCGTAGTGGTCGGCCTCGTACTCATGCACTGCCGCCGTCAGCAGGTCCAGCAAGTCAGCCAGCGGCAGCGTGGCATCCTCCCGCGCTGGAGTGTCACGGGTTTCGTCCAGAATTGCCTCAATCAGCGCCAAGGCGCGGTCGTAGTCTGCCTCATTGCGGATCGCGCCCACGCCTGCCACGGCGCGAAACTCCCCATAACTGCGGGCCAGTTCGCATTTGCTTGCTTTAGCGATTTGTCGAAACTTATGCCGATACTTCTTTGCGAATTCCAGGAAGTCCGTAATCCTAACGTCGCCCATGATGCAGTATCCCCTTAAGCCAGCACGTCGTCGGGACGCAGGTGCAACAGGACCTGGCGCTTGGCAGCGGCAAACCAGTCCATTACGCTCCAGTACAGCGCGGATTCTTCCACGCTGACATGGTATGGCCCCGAATGGTCAGGCCCCCAACTTGAATATTCGCTGGGCGTTGCCGGCCAGAATCATCGCCTTCTCCGCTTCAGGAATGGCCATGTCCGTCACATGCGCCGTTCCCGCTCCGATGAAGGGGTCGTCGGCACCCCAAAGCAGACGTTCGGTCCCCACAATTTGGCGGGCCATCTCCAGTGCTGGTCCATAGAAAGAGCAGGTGTCGTAATACAGATTGCGCGCGTACTCGCTAGGCAGCTTGGAAATGTACTTGCGGCAATCCGAGAAGATCCGGTAGCCATTGTCCAGGCGCTCTAAAAGGCCCAGTAGCGCGCCGCCGGTATGGGCGATGATGAACGGAAAGTCGGGATAGCGTTCGAAGACACCACCGTAGATCATACGGGCGATAGCGGTGGTGGTGTCATAGACGAATCCTACCCGCAGTGGCAGCTCGAACTCATCCATGTGGTCCGAGCCCAATGGCAGCATCGGGTGCTCTACAACGGCTATTTGACGCCGGTTGATTGCTGCCCACACGGGTTCCAGGTCAGGATGGTTAAGTGGCTTGCCCCCCACGTTGGAGCCAATTGCGACGCCGATCAGGCCCAGCTCGTCCAGGCTGCGATCGAGTTCCGACAGCGCAGCCTTGGTGTCGCTTAACGGTAGCGTGGCCAATCCTTGAAGGCGGGTGGGATACTGCGCACAAGCTTTCGCTGTCTGATCGTTGATGTACCGCGCCATACGGATTTGCTCATCAATGGCCCATTCGTACACGCTGGGGCTCGATAAGGAAAGAATGCGCATGTCCACGCCTTGCCGATCCATGGTTCGGATACGGTCCTCAAGGTTGAAAAACTCATCCTTATACCAAGCGACCGTGGTATTGCCGGTACGCAGCAGCGTTTGTCCCGATTCGCTGACGGTCGCGGTCATGCCCAACTCGGTGGTCAGACTATCCAAGTACGCGCGATCAAGGATATGCGCGTGAGAGTCGATTACTTTCATAGTCACGGACCTTTCTATGCGGTAGCGTGCACGTGTGCGCCGCGAACGATTTCAATAAGGGATGGCGCGTCGGTCGGCAGTGCATCGTCGCGCCACGCGACAAAGCCATCTGGCCGCACCAGCACGAGCTTGCGCTCGTAGAGACTGGCGATGTCCTCATTGGCGATGTCCACCAATGTGAGGGGTACGTTTTGTTCCTGTGCGGCGTCGATCAGGGGCGAGACCGGAACTGTCGAACAAAAGCGCATTAAGGTAAAGCCACGACCAAAAAGATCGAGCGTCGAACGCCCATCTTCCAGCCAGGCGTGTGGGGCGCGCGAGCCTGGTCGCGCTGTCTGCTGATAGTCCAGAACGTCCAGTGGGGGCACGGGTGTCCCGTCGGCGACGCAGAGTGGCGAGTCGTCGTAGCGATAGCCTAGCTGAAGCCCAAGCGAATCCCAGTCGGCACGGCCGGCGCGCTTCATGTGTTCGCCCACTGCCCGACGGCAAGCGTCGCCTTCTGGGCCGACGTCCAGCACGCGGTCCGAGTCTGGTACTGACGTCCAGGCTCTGAAGTTCTCGGCAGACGCGGCTGCCACCATCGCAGCAATGGGGCGGCGCTCTATCTCATAGGCATCGAGCAACCCGTCCGTACCCCAGCCATTAAGGATGGCGTCAAGCTTCCAGCCAAGATCGGCCGCGTCAGCCACGCCCGTACTCATGCCGTGGCCACCAGTCGGAGACATCGTGTGAGCGGCGTCCCCTGCAAGAAACACCCGCCCTTTACGGAAATGCTCGGCCGTCAGTTCAGTGCGTCGCCAAGGGATGCTGGAGATAATCTCGAACTCGATGTCGTCGGTGCCCATGCATTGGCGCACAACACTTTGGGCATCAAACTCTTCCAGGTTCATCATCGTCTCGTTGCCGATGATAGTGATGCGCCACAGATCTCGTCCGTCCACGACGGTGAGATTTGCCCAGGTGCCGCCTGGCCGAACAAAGATATAACGCTCGGCTTCACCCTTATCATGCAGGGCGGCTAAACCTGGTGCACGGATGAATATATTCATCGAGTAGCTAAGCACAGGCTTGCCGAGCATATCGATGCCCAGCTGCGAGCGCACACCACTGGCTGCACCGTCGCAGCCAACCATGTATTGCGTCCGAATGCGCACTGTCTCGCCAGTTTGGGTGTTCAAGCACGTGGCGAGCACATGATCGCCGCGATCCTCGAAGCTCTCCAATCTATGGAAATGCTTGAAGTCCACGGTGTCGTACTCACGCGCGGCCTTCTCCAAGATGGGGTTAAACCACATTTGTGGGCAGCGCTGACGTTTGACCGGGCTTTGAGGCGGCGGCTGCATGGCGTTGCAGCTGGGATTCTCATCGCGCCCCAACAGATGTCCCGCCATGCTTGTGCAGTAGACGACGTTCAGTTCGTAGTCGTTGTTGAAGCCGCAGTTGTAGATGCGGTCTGCGATGCCCCAGCGCCGGGCAAACTCCATGGTGCGCGACAAGATGATGCCCAAGCGCGGGTGATCGACCGTGCCGTCACCTTGCTCGAGGACCGTGCAAGGGACGCCGCGCCAGCCCAGCTCGATCGCCAGTGCCGATCCCGCAGGCCCGCCACCGACGATAAGCACAGGAGTATCGGTCATGGATGACTCCATTAGTGTTCCTTTGAGTTTGGGTTTGAGATTGAAGCAGGGCGCGCCAAGACGTGCTTGCGCGCCGTGCATGCAGCACAGCTTAGTTCTGAGCTGTAGCGCCGCTGGCTTTGATGACCTCTAGATACTTCGCGGTGTCAGCGGCGATGTTCTTGCGGTACTGGTCCGGACCATTGCGTAAGGGCACCAGGCCCATAGACATCAGGCGGTCCTGGAGGGCCTTGTCGTCCATGACCGCGTCAATCTCCTTATAGAGATACTGGGCGATCGCATCGGGCGTCTCTGGTGGAAGCACAAACCCAATATTCACCGCTACGCTGAAGTCGCTCAGGTTGCCGCCCGTCTCCGCAATGGTCGGCAGATCCGGCATCAGTACTGAGCGCTCGGGTGTCGCGACAGCGATGACCCGAACCTTGCCCGACTCAATGTGACCTCGCAGGGACGGCAGAGCCGACAGCAGGACGGGCACTTCGCCAGACGCGAGCGCCGTCGTCGATTGGGACGAACCGCGGTAGGGCACGTGGACCAGTTCGACGCCGGCTTTCGTTGCCAGAAGATGCATGCCCAAGTGGTGAACGCCGCCCACCCCGGTACTGCCGTACACCGTGCCTGGGTTAGCCTTGGCGTAGGCAATGAAATCCTCTACCGACTTGATCGGCGACGCAGCGTTTACCGCGAGAAAAAGCGGAGCCGATACCGCTTCGGTGACGGGCACAAAAGAAGCCGTTTTGTCGTACGGCAGTGTCTCGTGCAGCGAAGGAGTCACCGACAACTGCCCTGTATCGGCCACGAAGACGGTATAACCATCGGGCGCTGCGCGCACCACGTATCCGGCTGCGACCAAGCCGCCTGCTCCGGGCTTGTTCTCGACGATGACCGTTTGTCCGATCCTCTCAGAAAGCAATTGCGCTACCGACCGCGAAACGGTGTCGACGCCGCCACCGGGTGCCATGGGTACCACGAAGCTGATCGGCTGCTTGGGATAATCCTGGGCGACAGCAGCGCCGGCGCTTATCGTCATAAAACAGGCAGCAGCTACGGCGCTGCACATATGTCGGAACGTCATTCTGGTCATGGCTCTTCCTCGGTATAGGGGGGTAGCGAATTGCAGTAAGCAATCATATCGTATGGATGCTTACTATATCATGATGCCATCGTTTTTTGTGTGGAATATAAGGGCCCTTCGGTCCCTCCTATTGAAGGTTCTGCAGCGTGCGCGCAAGCAAGCGTTTTAGCGTACGGGTTTCCTCAGCTGTGAACTCTTGCGTGGCAATGGCATCAACCTTGGACGCCAAGGGTAGTAGGGCGGCCTCCAGTTGGCGTCCCGCCTTCGTTAGGGACACGTACCAACGCCGCTTATCTTCGTCGCCGCGTTCCCGTACGATGAGACCCTGGCGCTCCAGGGCGGACAGTACGGTAGTGAGCGAAGCCTTCTCAACGCGGATGCGCGAGGCCAGATCCACCTGGCTGCAGCCATCTTCGCGCCATAACGCGCGCAGCACGGTCCATTGTGCGGGCGAAACCTTGTGGGGGGTCAAGTGCTGGGCCAGTACGCGGGCGAATGCCCTATGGGTATGTCGCACGAGATACCCAAGACCGCTTTGCTCATCAGCGGAAGGCGTCTTGCTCTCCATGGCGAGGATGGTATCGGTCATGACAGGTTCACTCTTTGCAGGTGTAGCGTTCAAAGGGTTATGCGTAGGCATTAGGGGGACCCAAAAAGCGTATGGAAAAGTGCCAGGCGTTCTGCAGGCCACCCTTCATTGTACGGTTGCGGTGCAGGCATCTACATCGCCCCATCGTGCCCGCCCGCATCGCACGAACAGTCACTATCCACGAGAATTCAGGACTTTCAGCTACGCAGGTTGCTCTCATCACTGACGATGCGCCCGTCAACCAGGTTGATGCTGCGGTCGCACGCGGCGGACAGGCGTTGGTCGTGTGTCACGATTAACACCGCACAGTTATAGGCTTTATTAAATCGCCTGAACAGATCGAACACCTTGGCGGCTGCCTTGGTATCGAGATTGCCGGTGGGCTCGTCGGCAAGCAGTAATGCGGGCCGGGTAACCAGAGCTCGTGCGATCGCCACCCGTTGCTGCTGGCCGCCCGACAGTTCGCTGGGCCTGACGTTTGCGTAATCATGCAAGCCCACTTCAGCGAGCAAATCCATGGCGTGTTCGCGGTCCTCGGACGACGGCTTTCCCTGGGTAAGCATCAAGGGCATCAATACGTTTTCTATGGACGTGAATGCCTGTATCAGGTGATGAAACTGAAAGACGAAACCCAGCTGGGCACCGCGTAGTGCCGTGCGCTCCGCATCGCTCATGCGGGCGGTGGGCCGACCCAATAGATACAACTCGCCTGCCGTGGGCGCGTCAAGCAGGCCGATCATATTCAACAAGGTGCTCTTCCCTGAGCCCGAGGGGCCTACCAGCGCCGCAAAGTCGTGCGCACCTATCTGCATATCAATGCCGTGCAGCACTTCGAGTTCGTTGGGCTTGCCCACGTTATAGGACTTTCGAAGTCCGGCAAGGCGGAGAACCAAGTTGTCTTGCTCAGACATACCGAATCGCCTCGACGGGGTGCAGGCGCGAGGCTCGCCATGCGGGTACCATGGCAGCCAGCAGACCCGTCAGCGTAGCCGCACCCATGGACAGCAAAAGCAAGCCTTGCGGCAACGGAATATAGAACAGCTTGGGGCCATACGTATTGAAACCCCATACGAGCCCTACGCCCAGCGTGGTGCCCAACATGGCTCCGAACATGGCAAGCAGGCCGCCTTGCCACAGGAACACGCGCAATATCTGTTCGCGCCTGGCGCCCATGGCGCGCAGGATGCCGATCTCGCGCGTACGCTGGGTGACGGTAATGGCCAATACGCTGGCGATGCCGAATGCCACGGAAACCGCCACAAAGAAGCTGATGACAATGGTGGAAATGCGCTGCGAGGTCAAGGCATTCATCAACTGGGCATTCGATTGGATCCAGCTTTCGGACTTCAGTCCTGTCAAACGCTGAATGTTTGCCGCGGCCACATCCGCCGCGAATAGATCCCGTACGGTGACGTCTATCAGCGTGACGCCGCCGGGTAAATCCAGCAGCGCCTGGGCCTGCTTGAGGTCCAGATAGACGTAACGCAGGTCCAGCTCGCGCACTCCCAACTCAAAAATGCCCGTGACCTTTACGGTGGCGTGGCGATTGTCACCGGTCTCTAGCCTTAAGGTGCCTCCTGCTTCGATGCCAAGGTCGTCGGCCAGCAGCCTGCCGATCACCGCATCGCCCGGACTGACGCGAAACTCTCCGGCGATGATGTCTTCACTTACCGGAACGATGCGTTCGTACCGTAGCGGGTCAATGCCCATCAGCGAGACCGATTTGATGACATCTCCGCGCCGCGCAAAAGCCGGGCCGGCCACCACAGGGGACACCGCGGTTGCCTCGGGGATGGTGTCCAGTATGTCTTGTACCTGCTTCCAATTATTGATGGAGCGCAAGCGTTGCGCCCGCTTCTGTTCGACGCGCAACGCCATCGTGCCGTCGGGCACGTCTACCAGCGCGTTCTCTTCGCGAGGCGGCTCGACGCGTATGTGCGATTGCGTGCCCAGTGTGCGTTCAATGATGTTGCTCTGCAAGCCGACAATCAGCGTCGTAATGAACACGATGACCGACACGCCGACGGCGATGCCGATCAATATCAGCAGGGTCTGTGCAAGGCCTTGCCTGAGAAACTTGGTCGCGATCGTTAGCTCCAACCACATAGGCAGACCCTGTAAACGCTATAACTTGAACGGTAGTTCTTTGGTGGCGCCGGCCGGAGACGACGCGGTATTGGAGGTGTGATCAGCGATTCGAACTCGTTGCCCTTGTGCCAGGTCAGCCGATGTCGAAACCCAGTCGCCTTCTTCCAATCCCGACACTACCTGCGTCATCGTCGCGCCGCGCAACCCCAAGTCTACCCGGGCCTCGATCGCAACGCCGTTGCGGATACGCCAGACGCTGGCTTGGGCGCTGCTCCTATTGAACAATGCCTCGTTCGGCACTGTCAGCGCGCTGGGCAGGCTAGCCGTCTCGATGGTGGCCGTGACCGTCAAGTCGTTACGCACGTATTCGGGTATGGTCGTGACGGCAAGTCGCACGTCTACCGTTCCGCGTTCAGCGTCGACGGTGGGTGCGATGCGCTGTACCACGGCCGAGAACGACTCCTGCGGATAGGCGTCGGCAATACAGACGGCCTGTTGCCCCACGCGCAGCAGGCCTAGGTTGCGCTCGTCTACGGGCACCAGGATCTCAATATCGTCGTCGCGTGCAATCTCGAACAAGACCTGGCCGGGCTGCACGACGTCACCCTGTTCGACATGGCGTGTCAGTATTGTGCCCGGGAACTGGGCGCGCACCACGGTTTTAGAAAGGGCGGCTTCGGCAGCATCAAGGCGCGCTTGCAGCAAAACCTCTTCGGTCTGACCAGGAGAAAGCGAGGTCGAGTCTACCCGTGCTTGTTCGGCCGCGGCCAGTGCGACAGCCAGGGCCTGTTCCGCACGCTCTTTGTCTTCGCGGGGCGTTGCGTTGGCCGCCACCAGTTTTTCGCGTCGCTGCACTTCGCGCCTTGCTTGGGCCAATTGCGCCTCGGCTTGATTCAATGCGGCCATGGCTTGGGGCCGACGGATTTCTTCAAGTTGCGTCAGGGCAGCCAGCGCTTCTTGTTGCCTTGCCAGGTACTCGTCGTCCCGTAAGCGAAGCAAAACCTGGCCGGCAACGACGCGGTCCCCTTCGCGAACGAGTCTATCTGTGACCACACTGGTAAGCTCGCTGCCAACCTGGACCCGGGATTCGGCAACGATTCTTCCCGTGGCCACCACTTGCTGGATAAGCGGGCGCTTCACGACCTGGCTGGCCTGTACGACAGGCCCTTGCCATGCACGAACGGCGAAGAAACCAATGCCGATTGCGACGATGATGAGCGCGAGCGCCCACTTTCGGTATCGTCCTGGTAGCGAGCGGGTCTTTATTTGAGCAAGCATGGTTTTGAGACTAGCGCCTCTTTAGCCATCCTGCCAAGCCGTAGCACAGAATGGTAGTGCCTATTAACCCACATCCAAAGATCAGTGCAATCAAGAACCAATCGGCTGGCCCACCGGCGTCTGTGAAGCCGGAAGACGAAACCCGGACCATCAACACCAGTGCCGCTATGCCGCCCACAATACCCCCCAACTGGCTACGCAGCATCCGGGTTGCGACAATCCGCTTCTCGATAACGAGCAAGCTAATGAATGCGACAGAGCCAACGACGATGATGACAACCAGAAGCCACAGCAGCGGAGCACCCAACATTTCCTGGAAGACGGAAATCAGAATAACAGGATCCAGATCTTTCATAGGGGCCTCCGATGGCTACGCTTTGCCGCGCAACATGCTGATGTAAGTGGGTTTGAGCGCCATTGTCTTCATGACCCAACTGACCCAGAGCTCTTCCAATGGCGCAATCATGCCAGGAAACGACGGTCTTAAATTGTTGTTGTAATCGAACTCGATCAGCATGGCCTGGCCCAATCGTGTGATCAACGGACAAGACGTGTAGCCATCATAGAGGGCATTGGATGATTGCCCCGAAATGTCGGCGATCAGATGCGCTACCGCCACTGGCACCTGCCACTTGACGCTCGCAGCAGTTTTACCTTTGGGTACGCCTGCAATATCGCCTACACCAAATACATTGGCGTACCGGACATGGCGTAATGTGCCTTTATCGACCTCGAGCCAGCCTTCCGACGCCCAGTTGCCTTCTTGCCACGGTAGCGGGCTATTGCGTACCACGTCGGGCGCCTTCATTGGCGGAATGACGTGAATGAAATCGTAGGGCTGTTGTGTTGGGCCGGCAGGCGTCATGAATGTGGCAACGCGCCGGTCCAGATCAATAGCCTGCAATGTGTGCGAATAGTTGGTCTTGATGCCACGCTCGGAAAACAGCATGCGCACTTTCTCGGACACGATAGGCACGCCGAACAAGGCGTTATTGTTGGCGTTGTAGATGACCTCGGATTTGCTGCGGGTGCCACGGCGGGTAAGGTAGTCTTCCACAATGAAGGCATATTTCAGTGGCGCGCCGGCACATTTCATTTCGGTGTCGGGGCGTAGAAAAACACCGACCCCGCCTTTGTCGACAAAGCGCGACATTTCTTGCCATGTCGCAAACGCGCTTTCGGGGCCATGGTAGATGCTGCCCATGCCGCCGGTGCCTATGCGCGACACATCCATACCGGGGATAGCGCCGTAATCGAGCACCATTCCCGTGGTCACGAAAAGGAAGTCATACGGCAAGACCGTACCCGATTGGGTGACGATGTTATTGGCGTCGGGGTTGATCTCGGCCACGCTCTCGGCGATTAATTCCACGCCTTGAGGAACGTAATCGGTGGTGCGGGACACAGGGTAATCCGGCGACTTGATGCCAGCGCCCACCAAGGTAAAGCCAGGCTGATAGAAGTGCTCTTTACGCGGATCCACCAAAATAATGGTTGCACCTTCCAGTTTGGACGACAACTGGGAGGCCACGCTTAAGCCCGCTGCGCCCGCTCCGGCAATCACGATACGTGCGGACGTCTTGGTCTTGGGCGCTGCAGCCACTGCCGAGGTGGGCAGCCAGGCCGTGCTTGCGCCGGCCGCCATCAAGGACAGCAGTTGCCGCCGGCTAAGCCTGATACCGGAGGCATCTGGTACTTCGAAAAAGTTCTTCATCAACAATGCCTCCTGGTTCTATTGCTACGGTCATTCTACGAGTAAAGTCATATTTATTAACCATTGCTAATATAAAAATATGAGCTTTTCTTGATCTAGATTAACTGGCCCGCATAAGCCTGATGCTTGATCACACAATTTTTGGAGGGAACTTGCTGTACCAGAAGCCATACACCCAGCAGGCTGCGCAAAACGATAGCGCCCATTCCAGCGTCGTGAAGACCATCAGGACAATACATGGCACCATCCACAGTTCGCTGTCCATTGCATAAGCCGCGACCGATACGCTGCTGGCAATGAATAGAATCTTGTTGGCGAACATCTTCGCCCCAGGGTTTTCTTTGCGGCCGGCGCAGTTGCCAGCCTCGAACGACCAAGCCAGCGCACGGTGCAGAGGACATTTGTAATGACCCAGGAAGCCCCGGACAAAACCCTGGACAACCAGGATTGCCATTAGCCAGGGCGAAAAGAGCAGGGCGGCCCCGCAAATCAGGAAATTGACGAAGGCCTCTGCGCGTGTAACACGAGACCACACCGGGGGTAAGTCAAATCGGAGCATGATGGAGAACCTTTGAAGGAAGGAGGTAGTAAACCCAATACGGCGCATTAGAACATTATAATATGCTAATGTAAACTGCAGTTTTCCGCACACGAACGGTGTGACATACTTGAGTTCGACTGTGGTTAATGTTGACTATTGATGGACTCGAGCCATGATGAGTACCGAAGAAAGAAATCAGTTGTTCATGCGCGAGGGCGCCGCGAAAGCCGCTGCCATGCTGCGCCTGTTAAGCAACGAGCATCGTTTGCTGGCGTTGTGTCTGCTGTTGGAATATGGCGAGATGTCGGTTACTGAACTGGTTGAGCGGCTTGATCTTGGGCAATCAGCGCTGTCGCAGCACCTGGCCAAGCTGCGCAACGCCGGGCTGGTGACCTACCGGCGCGACGCTCAAAATTTCTATTATCGAATTCACGATCCCGAGGTCGTTCGGCTGATCGCCGTACTGAAGAATATCTACTGCCCGTGACTTACTTATGCGCTGAATGCGTTCAGCGTGCGTCGTCAACCAACCACCCAAACGCCCTCCTGAGCTCGGAAGTGCCGTTGCGCTCGTAGCAGCGGCCGTGCGCATTCGTATAGGCCCGTCTCCGGCTATCTCTTCAGCTTCCCCAATACCCAGGGCACAGTCAAGAACAATAGCGCCACCACAAAAAAGCTCAAGGCCAGCGGGCTTTCTATCAGCACCATGAAATCGCCTTGTCCGGCAGCCAGTGCCGTACGCAGCTGGTTTTCAGTAAGAGGTACCAGGATCAGTCCGATCAGCAAGGGTGCTATCGGAAAGCCGTAAACCCGCATCACGTAGCTGACCACACCCAGCCCGGCCATCAGGCCCAATTCGAATACCGAGCCCGAAACGCCCCAAATCCCTATCATCGCAAACACCAGAATGCCGGCGTAAAGCTGCGGCTTGGGAATATAAAGCAGCCGCACCCACAGGCCTACCAAAGGCAGGTTCAGCACCAGCAGCATGCAATTGCCTATGTACAGGGAAGCGATCAGGCCCCAAATCAGCTCGGGGTCACGGGTGAACAGGAAGGGGCCGGGTTGCAGGCCATAGTTCTGGAAAGCAACCAGCAAGATAGCGGCGGTTGCCGAGGTAGGCAGGCCCAGTGTCAGCAAGGGCACCAAAATGCCCGCCGCCGCGGCATTATTGGCCGCCTCCGGACCGGCCACGCCTTCGATGGCGCCATGGCCGAATTCTTCCTTGTGGGCGGAAAGGTTCTTTTCCAGCGTATAAGACAGCATCGTGGGCAATTCGGAACCGCCCCCGGGGATGGCCCCCATGGGAAAGCCGATGGCAGCGCCGCGCAGCCAAGGCTTCCAGGAGCGCCCCCATTCTTTCTTGGTCATGAAGGCTTTGCCGCGTATGGGAATGATGGCTTCGTTCTGGTGACGGTAGCGGCTGGCCACGTACAGGATCTCGCCGATCGCAAACACGGACACCAGCACCACCGTCAGCTCCACGCCATCCAGCAGGTCAGGAAGGCCGAAGGTCATGCGTGCCTGCCCGGTCATGGCATCAATGCCGATCACCCCCAGCGCCAGCCCCAGCAATAAGGAGATGAAGCCACGCACACGCGAGGCGCCCATGACCACGGCCACCGAGGTGAAAGCCATGATGGTCAGCGCAAAATAATCGGCCGGTGTGAAGATGAAGGCAAGCTCGGCCACCACGGGCGCGGCGAAAGTCAGCGCCAGGGTAGCGATGGTGCCGGCGACGAAGGAGCCGATGGCGGCAGTGGCCAAGGCGGCCGATCCGCGCCCGTTGCGCGCCATTTTGTTGCCTTCCAGCGCGGTCATCATCGAGCCGGCTTCGCCCGGTGTGTTGATGAGGATGGCGGTGGTCGAGCCGCCGTACATCGCACCATAAAGCACGCCGGCAAACATGATGAACGCCGACACCGGACCGACAGATACCGTGATGGGCAGCAGCAGTGCAATCGTCAGCGCCGGCCCGATGCCGGGCAGGATGCCGATGGCCGTGCCCAGGACGGAACCGAAGAAGGCCCACATCAAGTTGATGGGTTGCAGGGCTACCCCAAACCCTTGCAGCAACAAAGACAGCGTATCCATTACAGCCCCGCCACCGGAAGAAAGCCGCCCAACTGCAGACCCAGCCAGCCAAACAGAAACCAGCACGCCGTGCCCAGCACAAAGCCAGAGACCAGGTCCATCACGATACGTCGCGAGCCCAAGGCGCGCGCCACCAGCATGAAGGCGATGGCCGCCGTAAGCGGCAAGCCCAACGATTGGATAATAAGCGCCGGTATCGCGGCCGCCAGCAGCGCCGTAAAGAACGGACCTACGTCCATGCCTGGGTCGCGCGCCCGCTCTTCGTCATCGAACGCGGTGCCGCGCGCCATCTGTATTAACAGCAGCACACCCAAGGCGACCAACACCGCACCAACCAGGGCGACAAACATGCCCGGACCGATGGCCGCATAGCGCGCGCCCAGGGTAAGCGAAGACGAGGCATAAAGGCAGACGGCGCCCAGAAGGATCACCGCCAGTCCCAGCCACCAGGGTTGCTTGGGCACAGAGGCCATGGCCTACCCTTGCCTGCTTTACTTGACCAGCCCTGCGTCCTGCAGGATGGCGTTGATGCGCTTGCTTTCCGATGCCATGAACTCGCCGAAGGCCGCGCCGGACAGGAAGTAGGGCTCCCAGCCCTGGCGCTCCATGGTGGCGTGCCATTCCGGGCTTGCACTTAGTTTGGTGAAGCGATCCAGCCATTGCTGGTAGTTCTCTTCAGGCATGTCGACCGAACCCAGCACGCCGCGCCAGTTGGCAAGCGCCACATCGTAGCCGGCCTCCTTGAAGGTGGGAACATCCTCCAGCCCTTCCATGCGTTTATCGGCGCTGACGGCCAGGATGCGTATGCGCCCGGTGTCGGCGAACTGCTGGAACTCCGAGACGCCCGAGATGCCCGCCTTAAGCGTGCCGTTGACGATGCCGGTGACCGTATCGGCGCCGCCGGCTTGAGGAATGTAGTTCAGCGAAGAAACCGGTACATCGGCATTCTGGGCCAATAGTGCCAGGGCAATGTGGTCCACGCCACCGGCCGAACCGCCGCCCACAGCTGTCGCGCCGGGGTTGGCCTTCAAGGCAGCCACGAATTCATCCACATTCTGGTAGGGGGCATCGGCCTTGACCGCAAGCACCAGGTATTCCGCCGTCAGACGCGCCAGTGGCTTGAACTTGCTGAGATCAACCGGGGATTTGTTCATGGTGATGGAGCCCACCGTAATCGCGCCGAACACCGCCAAGGCATCGGACTTGCCCTTCTGCGAACGCTGGAAATCCGCAAGGCCTATGGTGCCGCCTGCGCCGCCTTTATTCGTGAAGCTAACCGTGCCGGTAAAGATGCCGGCATCGTTCATGGCCTTCATGGCCTGACGGCCGGTCGAATCCCAGCCGCCACCCGGGTTGGCCGGCAGCATTACGCTGACCTGCGCCTGAGCCGCGACAGCGGCACAAAATAAAGTAGCCGCCACCAGCGGCCGCAACAGTTGCGAGATTCTCACGATTTGTCTCCTTGGTTCGATCCTGGGCAAGCCACGCTGCCCGGCCGTCATCTACGTATGAGGTAAGGAGAGTATATACAAGAGCCGAGGTGCCAAGAATCTGGCGTGGTTGGTTATATTGGTTGTCTTTCAAATCGACGTCTTGAAGGACTAGTCCATGCATATCTGGGTCGACGCTGATGCCTGCCCTGCGGTCATCAAGGACATCCTGTACCGAGCAGCGCAGCGCTGGCAACGGCCACTCACCCTGGTGGCCAATCAAATGCTGCGCACACCGCCGTCGCCCTTGATTCGTGCCGTGCAGGTTCCGCGCGGCTTCGACGTGGCGGACGACTACATCGTGCAGCACGCCTCAGCCGGCGACCTGGTCATCACCGGCGACATCCCTTTGGCAAGCGAGGCGCTGGCCAAAGGCGCCTGGGTGCTTAACCCGCGCGGCGAGCGCTACACCGCCGAGACCATCGGCGAGCGCCTGGCCATGCGCGACATGATGGAGGAACTGCGCAGCGCCGGCGTCAACACGGGCGGGCCCAACACACTAAGCCAGGCGGACAGGCGAGCGTTCGGCAATGCGCTGGATAAGCTGATGGCGGCCCGGAAGATCGCCTAGCCGTGGGCTCACCGTGGTGCACGCGGCTTCACATTGGGGCGGATCCAGCCGAATCCGGACGAGAAAAGGGCAGTTAGCTGGGGCAAAAAACTGGCACAAACGTTGCGTAAGACAAGGTGACCATCCAACCAAGGAGTATCACCATGAAGTACGCGTTCCCGCTAATTGCCATCGCCGCCTTACTCGCAAGTGTTAACACCGCAGCGGCACAGACATCCGTTACGCCGGCAAGCGAACCGGACTGGACGTTCAGCGCCAACCTGGGCGTCGTCAGTGAATACCGCTTTCGCGGCTTGATGCAGACCAACGGCAAACCGGCGGTGCAGGGCGGGTTCGACATCAACCATCGTAGCGGCTTCTACCTGGGCAACTGGAACTCCAGCATCAGTTGGCTTTCGGATGCAGACCCTGATGTGTCTTCCAATGTCGAAATGGATTTCTATGCCGGGTACAAGCATACGATCGCGGAAGGCTTCACCTTCGATGTTGGCGCGCTGCACTATTACTATCCCGGCAGCTATCCCGCCGGGTTCAATGACCCCGACACGACTGAAGCCTATGTTGGCCTAGGTTATGGCCCCCTGAGTTTCAAATATTCGCATGCGCTGACAGATCTCTTTGGCGCTCCCGACAGCAAGAACAGCCAATATTACGATTTGGGCATGGCAGTGTCCACAGGCTTTTGGGATGTCGATTTGAAAGCACATGTCGGCTATCAAAAAGTGCGCAATATGGACGACGGTTCGTACACCGATTGGAGTGTTGGTCTTAGCCGCCAGTTTGATCGCTTTGCGGTGTCGTTGACTTACTACGACACCAACGCCGATCGCAATCTGTACACCAACACGCGCGGCAAATATACCGGCAAGGCGGCGGCGGTGCTGGGGCTTAGCGCGTCGTTTTGAAGGTGGACGGATAAGCAGCAGCGCCCGCGCTACAGGATGACCCGGGGCTCCGGCAAGCCCTGGATCGGGATGTCCAGCAGATAGGTTATCCCCTGTGCGCAGTCAGGGTCCCTCATGCCTTCTCGGGCGGTGGCGAGCAGGAGGCAGCGTAGATCCGGCCCGCCGAAGGCCGGGCAAGACACATGAAGCGCCCCTCCCACTGAGAACGTGTGCGTTCGTTGCGCCTCGGGGCTGTAGCGCATCACGGCGCCTGCCCCCCAGTGGGCGCACCACAGTCCGCCCTCCGTGTCGACGACGGCACCGTCGGGATTCAGACCCTCGGCCACCAAGTCAAGAAAGACCACGCGCTCTCCGGTGGGCCAACCCAGCGCGTCGAGCGCCTGCCGCCACACGATCTGTCGGGCCGTATCGGAAAAATAGGCCTGGCGGCCGTCCGGACTGAAACAGATGGAATTGGGGATGGTCAGGCCCTCGAACAGCTGGCGCACCTCGCCGCGGAAATAGCGGTAGATCGCACCCACCCCAGGCTCGGCCAGCTTGCCCATGGTGCTGAACCAGAACCCATGGTCGCGATCCGCGCGCCCATCGTTCGAGCGCAGTGCGGTGGCCGATGCCGGGAGGTGCCAGTGGGGTAGCAGTTGTCCGGTATCAAGATCCAGCACGGCAAGCCCCGCCTCGGTGGCCAGCAACACGTGCGCTGCATCCAGCCAACCGGCGGCCGAGGCCATCTGCCCCAGGGGCCACACGTGCGAGGTATGCGCGCGGCGGGACAGCAGCTTGCAGCCCAGGATATCGAACCAGAAAAACTCTTGGCGCAGGGGATGCCAAAACGCCCCTTCACCCAGTTCGCAGGCACGCGTGTCGAAGGTCCGGCACACCGCCATCAGACGTTGAACTCAAAGGGCGCAACCGTGGTGCGCCGGCCCAGCATGAAGGCATCAGCCACCAGCTCGAAGGGCGATAGGTCGACTTCGGATTGGCGCTGGCGCACCAGCTCTGCCATCCGGGCGTACAGGACGGGATACTCGCCCTTGACCGAGGGTTCGCCCCCCGCGGCTTCGCCGTCGATTTCCAGCAGATTGCCCCCCAGACGCAGGGTTAGGTGCCCTTCGTCGGTGCACAAGGTCATGTCCCAGGTTTCCCAGCCTTCCTGGCGGAAGTCAAAATCAGCTTCGATGCCATGCGTCAGCGTTAATCGGGCAGCTATTGGTGCCTCTCGGTTATCCGGGAACTCCAGTTCGGCGCTCGTCAGGTGCACCGGCTCTGGAAGGATCTCCGTGAGGATCGAGAGGGCATTGATGCCTGTATCGAAGACTCCCATCCCCCCGGCATCGAGAATCCAGTCCTGACGTGGGTGCCATTTGCGTACATCTTCGCGCCAGGTGATCTTGCCGCTGCGAACCTTTTTGCCGCAGAGCCAGGCCTTGGCAGATGCCACTGCCGCCGCCGCGCGGGAATGCCAGGTGGTATACAGCGTCAGCCCCTGTGTCCGGGCTAGCGCCGACAGGATCCGGACCTCGGACAAAGTGGCTCCGGGTGGTTTTTCCAGCATGACATGCCGGCCGGCCGCCAGGGCTGCCTGAGCCACGAGGAAGCGCGGCACGGGCGGCAGACAGAGCGACACCGTTTCGATGTCGGGCCGGGCGCGCAGCAAATCTTCAATTCCGGTAAAGGCCGCCTGCCCGCCGCTCTGGACCTCACGGTCTACCGTGGCGGCCAGTGTCCAATCCGGACTGGTCGCCAAGGCCGGCAAATGCTGGTCATGGGCAATTTTGCCCATACCGATCAGTGCGAGTTTCATCATCAGTGGCTTTCTTTGGGCACAGCGTTGCCGCGGCAGCCCTGCAAGAAATCGAGGTCCGCTCCTTGGTCGGCGCCTTGGACGTGCTGCTGGTGCATCCAGGCGTAGCCGCTGACGGATTGCACATGCGAGGGTTGCCATTGCGCCAGCCGAGTGGCCATTTCCTCGTCCGAGATATCCAGGTGCAGCCGTCGGTTGGGCACGTCCAGTTCTATCATGTCACCCTCCTGCACCACGGCCAGCGGCCCGCCAGCCGCGGCCTCGGGCGACACGTGCAGAACGACAGTGCCGTAGGCCGTCCCTGACATGCGGGCATCGGAGATCCGCAGCATGTCGGTGATGCCCCTGCGCAAGACCTTGGGCGGCAACCCCATATTGCCCACCTCGGCCATGCCCGGATAGCCCTTGGGACCGCAGTTCTTCAAGACCATGACGCAGTGTTCGTCAATATCCAGGGACTCATCATTAATCCGGGCCTTGTAGTCGTCGATGTCTTCAAACACCACGGCGCGGCCACGATGGCACATCAGTTCCGGGCTGGCCGCAGACGGCTTTAGCACGGCACCCCGGGGGGCCAGGTTGCCTTTCAGGACGGCAATGCCGCCTTGCGAGGTCAAGGCCTTTTCCAGCGGTAGAATCACGTCAGGATTATGGTTGACGACGTCTTTGACTTCATCCCAGATGCTGCGGCCCGACACAGTCAGCGCATCCTTGTGCAGCAAGCCACCTTCGCCCAGGCGCTTCAGCACCACGGGCAGGCCGCCTGCATAGAAAAATTCTTCCATCAGGTATTTGCCCGAGGGCATGAGGTTGACAATGGTAGCGACGTCGCGCCCGCACCTGTCCCAATCGTCCAGCGTCAGGTCGACCTCGACCCGTCCGGCCAGCGCCAGCAGGTGGATGACGGCGTTGGTCGAGCCGCCGATGGCGCCGTTGGTCCGGATCGCATTCTCGAAGGCCTGCCGGGTCAGGATGTCAGACGGTTTCAGATCATCCTTGACCATCTGCACGATGCGCCTGCCTGTCATCTGCGCCATGACGGCACGGCGCGAATCGACCGCCGGGATGGCGGCATTGCCCGAAAGAGCCATGCCCAGCGCTTCGGCCATGCTGGCCATGGTCGAGGCCGTTCCCATGGTGTTGCATGTGCCAGAAGAACGACACATGGACTGCTCGGCCTCCAGGAATTCGTCCTGGCGGAGCCTGCCAGCGCGCACCGCTTCGGAAAACTTCCACAGATGGGTGCCGGAGCCGACCCGCTCGCCGCGGAACCAGCCGTTGAGCATCGGGCCGCCCGAGACTACGATGGAGGGGATGTCGGTTGAAGCCGCTGCCATCAGCAGGCTGGGCGTGGTCTTGTCACAACCGACCATCAGGACCGCGCCGTCGATGGGCTGGGCGCGCATGGCCTCTTCGATCGCCAGGGCCGCCAAATTGCGAAACATCATGGCGGTTGGCCGGAAGGTGTTCTCGGATGCCGAGAACACCGGCACCTCGACTGGAAACCCGCCCGCTTCCCAGACACCTGCCTTCACCTTCTGTGCCAGCTCGCGCAGGTGGCCGTTGCAAGGCGTCAGATCGGACCAGGTATTGAGGATGCCGATGATGGGGCGCCCGTCGAACAGATCGGGAGGGTAGCCCTGATTTTTCATCCAGCCGCGATGATAAATGGTATCGCGGGTATTGCCGCCATACCAGTGTTGAGAACGCAGCTTCCGGGGCCAAGGGGCGGGTTTGAAAGACATGTGATGTACCTTTTCAAAGTCGGGCAATCTGGACGGGACAACTGGCGGCGGGGCACTGCTCCAGGGGATTGCGCAGTGGCAGGCCGAAGATCGGCGAGGCAATCTCAAAGACATCTCCGTGATCCATACGGACGCCGTCGGTAAAAGATAGCGTGGCCGTGCCGAGGAAGTGCACATGTACGTCGCCCGGTTGGCGGAACATGTCGTATTTGAAGTGGTGATGCTCCAGGTTGCCCAGGCTGTGCGACATATTGTCTTCGCCCGAAACGAACGGTTTTTCCCAGCGCAGCTCACCCTGGTGCAAGATGCGGCTGGTGCCGGCAACATGCGCGGGCAAATCGCCCACCAACAACTCAGGGCCGAAACTGGCGGGCCGCAGTTTGGAATGCGCCAGCCACAGATAGTTGCCGCGCTCGGTAACGTGATCCGAAAATTCGTTGGCCAGCACGAAACCCAAGCGCCAGGGTGTGCCTTCGGGGCCAATCAGGTAAATCCCGGCGACCTCGGGCTCTTCGCCCGCATCCAGCGCGAATCCCGGTGAAGGCAGGGGCGATTCCGGGGCAATGGCCGCATGCCCATTGCCTTTGTAGAACCATTCTGGCTGCGCACCGATCTTGCCCGGCGCCGGCTTGCCACCCTCCATCCCCATGCGGAATATTTTCATGCTGTCGGTCAGGGTCTCGGGATCACTTTTGGCGTGCATGGCATTGCGTGTGGAGGCGCTGCCCAGGTGCGTCAGCCCGGTTCCGGTCAGATGCAGGTGCGCCGGGTCCGGATGATCGATGGGCAGCAATACCCGCCCATCAGCCAATGCCTGCGCCAGATCGACGGATCCGCCCTTGCCGCGCACAGTGATCTCTTCTTCCAGCCGGCGGCCGGCGGTCAAAGCCGCCTGGGCCAGCGCATAGACCGAGGCTGCGTCCGGGACGATCCAGGCCATTTGTCCTTCGCGAGCCACCACGACCCGTTGCCCATCTACTTGCTTGATCTGAGAAAGCAGCATGGCTTACACCCCCTTGTTCTTGTTGTAGACATCAAAAAATACGGCTGCCAGCAGCACCAGCCCTTTGATCACCTGTTGGTAGTCGATACCGATGCCGATGATGGACATGCCGTTGTTCATGACACCCATGATGAATGCGCCTATGACCGCCCCCATGATGCGTCCGGAGCCGCCGGACATCGAGGCCCCGCCAATGAATACGGCAGCAATGACGTCCAGCTCGACACCAAAGCCGGCCTTGGGTGTGGCCGTATTCAGGCGGGCGGCAAAGATGAGCCCGGCCAGTGCTGCGAGCAGCCCCATATTGACGAAGGTGAGAAAGGTCAGGCGTTCGGTCCGGATACCGGACAGTTTGGCCGCTTTTTCATTGCCACCCACTGCATAGATGCGCCGGCCGATGACCGTGCGCTCGGTGACGAAGAAATAGATGGCTGTGAGCACCACCATCGATACCAGTACATTGGGCAAACCGCGAAACGAGGCCAGTTTCCAGCCGATGAAGAGGAGGGCGGCGGCCGTCAGGACATTGCGCAGGATGAAGAGCGCGATGGGTTCGTCCTCAATGCCGTATCGGACGTTGTGCCCACGGGCACGCAGGCCCTGCCACAAGATCAACAGCACGGCGGCCAGGCCGGCGATGAATGCCGTCATGTTGGGACGATCCGAGCCGATGAAGTCGGGGATGAAGCCCGTGGACAGCGCCTGGAAGCTGCGGGGGAAGGGTCCAACCGACTGGCCCTCCAGCAACCAAAGTGCAAGACCGCGGAAGACCAGCATGCCCGCCAGTGTGACGATAAAAGAAGGGATCCTCCAATAGGCGATGAAATAGCCCTGGACGGCGCCGATGAGCATGCCGCACAGCAGGCAGGTGACGATAGTCAGGCCGACCGGCAGCTCGTAGGGCACGATCATCATGGCGGCCAGTGCGCCGATGAAGCCCATGATCGAACCCACGGACAGATCGATCTGGCCCGAGACGATGACCAGCAGCATCCCCAGCGCCATGATGATGATGTAGCTGTTCTGCAGAAACAGATTCGTGATGTTCACCGGCCGCAGTAGCGTGCCGTCTGTGGCCACCTCGAAAAAGGCCATGATGGCAATCAGGGCGAAGATCAGGCCGTAATCGCGCATGTGGCGCGCAAGATAGGCCCCAATCCGGCTCGGCGGATTGTGCGTTTCCGAACGATTCATAATGCTCCTGTCCTGACGATCAATGACATGATGCGTTCTTGCGAGGCCTCTTGTGCAGACATTTCACCGACGAAAGAGCCTTCGCTCATGACATAGATGCGGTCGCACATGCCCAGCAGTTCCGGCAATTCGGAAGAGATCATGACCACGCCTTTTCCAGCCTTGCTCAAGTCGTTGATGATTCCGTAGATTTCGTATTTCGCCCCGACATCGATTCCGCGGGTGGGTTCATCCAGAATCAGCACCTCGGGCGAGGTGAATAGCCATTTCGCCAGTACGACCTTTTGCTGATTACCGCCCGACAGATTCGCAACTTTCTGGAATACGGAAGGGGTGCGGATGCGCATGGCCTTGCGGTACTGCTCGGCCACGGCGGTTTCCTCAGCGCTATTGATGACGCCCCACGAGGACACGGCATTCAAGCGAGCCATCGTCGTATTACGCTGGATGGTTTCCTCCAGGATCAGTCCAAGGCTCTTGCGGTCTTCCGTAACATAGGCCAGGCCGGCCGCAATGGCGCGCGGCACGGTCGACGTGTCGACGGGCTTGCCGTGCATGGAAACCTCGCCGGTGATGCGACCGCCCCAAGAATGACCGAACACACTCATGGCCAGCTCCGTGCGCCCCGCGCCCATCAATCCTGCAATGCCGACGACCTCGCCCGCATGGACTCGCAGGGACAAGTCGTGGATGATCTTCCGGTCGCGCTGCTCGGGGTGCCAGACATTCCAGTGGCTGACCTCCATGGCGACCGGTCCGCAGCGCCGCTCGCGCTCCGGATAACGGTGCGTCATGTCGCGCCCCACCATATCGCGCACGATCCGGCCTTCGGTGACCGGCTCGCGTTCGGCGTCCAATGTAGAGATGGTGGCGCCGTCACGGATGACGGTGACGCGATCTGCCACACGGCGCACCTCATTGAGCTTGTGGGTGATGATGATTGAAGTTACGCCCTGATTCTTGAGATCCAGCAGCAAGTCCAGCAGAGCCTGGCTGTCGGTTTCCGACAACGCAGCGGTGGGCTCGTCCAAAATAAGCAAACGGACGTTGCGCGAAAGTGCCTTGGCAATTTCAACCAATTGCTGCTTGCCGACACCCAGTGTTTCGACGCGGGTGCCAGGCGCTTCCTTGAGCCCGATTTTTTTGAGCAGCTCTCGGGTCGCCTGAAAGGACTCGGCCCAGTTGATGCAGCCGTACTGGCCCCGCTCGTTGCCCAAATGAACGTTTTCAGCAATGGACAGCAGCGGCACCAGGGCCAGTTCTTGGTGGATGATGATGATCCCGCGGGCCTCACTGTCGCGAATCGAGCGAAAATGCGCCACCTCACCTTGATAGATGATTTCGCCTTCGTAGCTGCCCGCCGCATAGACGCCGGACAGTACTTTCATCAGTGTGGACTTTCCCGCGCCGTTCTCACCACAGATGGCGTGGATCTCGCCCTCTTTGACCTGCAGGTTAACCTGATCCAGTGCTTTGACCCCGGGGAAAGCCATAGTAATGGCGCGCATTTCCAGAAGCGGCGTCATAGCGTCCTCCGATGCATGGAATAGGTGGTCACGCTCGGCTTACTGAATCTGGTCCAGGCTGTAATAGCCCGAATCGACGAGCACGCTCTTCCAGTTAGAAGCATCCACGGGCGCAGGTTCCAGCAGGTAGGCGGGCACGATCTTTATACCGTTGTTATAAGTGGTCGTATCGTTGATTTCGGGTTTGCCACCCTTGAGCAAGGCATTGACCATACCGACAGTCACGTGCGCCAACTTGCGCGTGTCTTTGAAGACGGTGGCGTATTGCTCGTCAGCCAGGATGGACTTGATCGAGGGTACCTCGGCATCTTGCCCGGTCACAATCGGCATCTTGAGGTCGCCCGAGCCGTAGCCCACGCCTTTGAGCGACGACAAAATCCCGATGGACAACCCGTCGTACGGCGACAGGACACCATGTACTGCCTGCTCGGTGTAGTTGGCCGACAGCAGATTATCCATGCGAGACTGCGCAACCGAGCCATCCCAGCGCAGCGTGCCGACGTGGTCGATGCCGGTCTGGCCTGAGGGGATGACGATGTCGCCGGCATCAATCAGCGGTTTCAGCACCGACATGGCACCGTCGTAGAAGAAGTACGCATTGTTATCATCCGGGCTGCCGCCGAACAATTCCACATGCCACGGCCGCAGGTCGCCGAAGCGGGCCTTCAGGCCATCAACCAGGCTCGTGGCCTGCAGCACGCCCACCTTGAAGTTGTCGAAGGTCGCGTAATAATCCACATTCGGGCTTTCGCGGATCAGGCGATCGTAGGCAATCACAGGGATGCCCGCGGCAGCGGCATTTTCAAGCACATTGGACAGCGTGGTGCCATCAATGGCGGCAATGACCAGCGCGTTTGCCCCTTTGGTGATCATGTTTTCAATCTGGGACAACTGGTTCGGGATGCTGTCCTCGGCATATTGCAGATCAGTCTTGTAGCCGGCCTTCTGGAATTGCTCGACCATGGACTGGCCATCGGCAATCCAGCGCGCTGAAGACTTGGTGGGCATGGCAATGCCGACCGTCTGCGCGTGGACGCCCGACGCGATCAGTGGGGCTGCCAGCAAGGCTAGCGCTAGCTTTTTTAGAAGCATGTTTGTCTCCTGGTTGTCGTGGCAGGTGAAATTCCGCCGATTTGGTCTCTCCGGACCTATGCTGGCATGGTAGCGACGCGGAGCATGACGGTAAAATGATAATTAGTGCATTCAACATACCTTAATTAATATGTCGAACAATCCTGCTCGCTGGCTCAAACCATCACAGCTGCGCCTGCTGTCAGAAATCGCCAGCCATGGCCAACTGCAATTGGCGGCGGATGCCATCGCTGTCACGCAGCCTGCCGCCTCGCGCATGTTGGCGGAAGTCGAACGGCAACTGGGTGCGCCTTTGTTCGTGCGCCGGCCCAAGGGGATGGAGCCCACGTCAGAGGGGCGTGCAGTGCTGCGCCGGGTCGAGGTCGTCCTGCGCGAGATGCGCAGCATGGTGGCCGACGTAGATTCATTGCGCCAGGGCCTGGCCGGTTCGGTCAGCGTCGGGGCCGTGACCGGGCCGGCAGTTACCCTCCTGGTGTCTGCGATCCGCGAGGTCAAATCCGTAGCCCCTGCCGCAGAGATCTCGGTCGACGTCATGCCTTCGCGTGACCTGCTGCGCCAGTTGATGGAGGGACACATGGATTTCATTCTGGCCCGCATCCTGCCCGAAGTTGACGCGCATGCCTTCGAAATCTCGCCAATGCACGATGAAAAGATCGTGATCGTGGCCCGTGCCAGCCATCCCCTGGCGCGTGCGGACATCGTGACGCTTACCGAGTTGTCCAGCTACGAGTGGGTCATGCAGCAACGGGGGGCGCCGATTCGCGAAGCCATAGTCAACGCGTTCGGCCAAGTTGGGCTGTCCGAGCCGCGCAACGTCGTCAGCAGCCCATCGATCCTATGGAGCATGGCTTATCTGGCCCAAGGTGATGCGCTGACGCCCATGGTGGAAGAGGTGGCGTCGCTGTTGACCAAGCCCCCGATCGGGGCAGGCTTTGCCGTGTTGAACCTGCCACACGATATCCGCGTCTCGCCTTATTACCTGCTCCGCCTGCGCCGCCGCCCTCTGACGCCGCTGGCCCTGTCGTTGCGCGACCGGCTGCTAGCCCAATCGAATAGATGGGAGCCGGGCAGCTACGCCATTGGGTGCTGATCAGGGCCAGAGCTTTCAATCAGCATGGCGCGCAAGCGTTGGCGTTGCTTCTCCAGTGCTTCTATCTGGCGTTCCAGCATCGCAAGCCGCTTGCGCTGAGTTTCCGTAATGTTCGCGCATGCTTGCGCCCCTTCGATCAGTAGCATGCAATCGGGGAAGCTGCGAATTTCCTCCAGGCTGAAGCCGGTGGCAATCAGGCGCTGGATTTGTTTGACTTGGGTGACGGCTACCGCCTGAAAAGCACGGTAGCCGTTCTCGGCCCGCTCGGATGCCAGCAGACCGTGCTGATCATAGTGTCGAATCGAGCGTACGCTGGCACCGGTTGCGCGTGCCAAAGTACCGATCCTTAGCGGGCTTGTGGGCGATGTCTGGCTCATGAATTGAACGATATCATTTTTTGCTTGACCATGACACGGGTGTCAGGGTTTAGGCTGCAATCTTTCAATTCATTGGAGCCTCAAAATGGTATCTGCCAAAGTCCTGAACCACTGGCGCAGCTGGTTGGTTGGTGTTGCGCTTATGGGTGTCTCTGTACTGGCCCAGGCCGCTGTGGAACCGTACACCGTGACCAGTCCTGACGGGGTGTCCATCGCCGTCCAGGAAGCGGGAGACCCGAACGGCCAACCCATCATTTTCATTCATGGCTTGCTAGGCAGCCATCTGAGCTGGGAGAAGCAAGTCAATAGCCCCGAGCTACAGCGCTACCGACTGATTACTTACGATATGCGTGGGCATGGTGTGTCTGATCACCCTAAGCTTGGTGATGCCTACAGCGATGGACGACGTTGGGCTGATGATTTGGCGGCAGTAATTGAAGGGTCAGCAGCCCAGCAGCCCGTCATCGTAGGGTGGTCGCTGGGCGCAGCCGTGACTACGAATTATCTGGCGGTTTATGGCGACGAGAAGATCGCTGGTGCCGTCTATGTGGGCGGTGTCATCGAGCTGAAGCCAGAGCAAATCGTTCCGCACCCCCGCGTGTACAGTGGGATGGCATCGCCGGATCTGAAGACTCATCTGGACGCCGAACGTGAATTCGTGGAGCTATGTTTTGCCACCCGGCCGGACGCCGTTACCTTCCAGCGCCTGTTGGCCAATGCGGCCATGGCCTCCGAAGACATGCAGAATGCAGTGCATGAGATGTCGCTGGACGCCCCCAAGGGCCTGGGGGCGATGCAGAAGCCGCTGTTGTTAATCTATGGCGCACGCGACGCGCTGGTTCAGGTGGAAGCTTCCTTCAACCGGGCCAAGGCGTTAAACGCGAGTGTGACCGGTAAGTTCTATCCGGGCTCCGGGCATTCGCCGTTCCTCGAAGAGGCTGAGCGTTTCAATCTTGATCTTGCCGCCTTTGTTGACGGTACGGTACGGCGTTGATCTAGCATGGACAGCGAGCCGGTTGTGAGTCGCGAGGAATCGCGCCGATTGCGTCCGCTCAGGTTTTCAAACGCTGAGGGCACAGTGTTCTCCTATGATCCAGATCTTAGGTTGCTCCATGATGCTAGTCAGGAATGATTCCTTGTTGGCAACGCGCTGGTGAAACTCATCCTTCGACAAAATCGTGGGATTGACAGGGCGTCCCAGTGTCTCGCTTACTCCTTCCAAAGAAGTGAAGAGTTCACCGTAGCTGATCTCGTCGCTGATCAGCATCAAATCAATGTCGCTGCTGGCAGTATGCCTACTGGACCTTTTTGACGACTGCTGTCAGCTACTTGGGTGTTCGCCGAGTTCCGTGCGACGTTTATCATCCCAATCGCCGCAATTTGTGCGGCGATTGGCCTCCAGCAGTGGCCATTCCCGCTCCTTCTCGTGCGTCCTACTTGACCCATCGGGCCTACCGTACACGAGCTTTCATGCTTATTTAAACTTGAAGCAACTGACCGATCTGAAGCCCGATCAATACCACCAGGCAAGCCAACGCGACATATAGGACCGGGGTGATCCTGCGTAGACTTGTCCTTGCGGAGCCCAGGTGCGCTTCCTGCACGGCTTGCCTTTCGGAGATGCTCGCCATCTCCTCTCGGCTCTTTTTGCCTTCCTCTGAGGCGTGCTGTCTGAGCTGCCGGGTCTGGTCCACCACATTGGCCACATGGGAGTGTAGCGCGTCAATGCGACGCGTCTGGTCGATGGTTGACTGGTCGAGTGAAGCCAGCATCGCCTTGTTCGCGCGCTCGCAGTAGGCGGTATGCCGAGCAAACGCACCCACCATATATTGCGAGCCAGCTTGCTGTTCTGCCTGAAGCGCAAGGTATTGCACTCGTATGCTTTCCTGCCCTTCTTGCACGATGCGTGTCAGGTGCTTGAAAGTCTTCTCTGTGCCATCGAGTCTGGGCTCGAGGGCTTTGAGCGTGGCCTCAAGCTCAGTGTGTGTAATCTGAATTTCTGTAAGGGCCGCCTTTATGAAGGCCATATCTTGGCCGCGCACGCCCGCCAATAGCTGCTTCGATTCCTGCGATAGATTGTTTCCGCTTTCGGCTTCGTCGAACGTGTCCTCCATACGCTCGGCGATGCCTTTGAGCGAAGCCTTCACGTTTTTGATTTCAACACCCGTCTGCTGCAGCGATTCTGCCAGTGGCCTGAGCGGCTCATTGAGAATACGCGCCATCAATTCGGTGAGCGTCTTTTCTTTTTCTTCAATCTGCGAGGAGAGTTTCATTTCAGTTCAGGAGTCTAATTTTACTCATTTCGAGGAGCGTTGCCCGCTGTTGAACGAGCGCGCTGCTGCCCAATGCAAGAGTCAGTGCGTCTATGTCGTCTACTGCTCCCACAATGCAGTTCATGCTGTGCTGCAACTCTGTAAGGTATTCCTCATCCAGAAGTCGAAGATACTGCTGGCACCGCTCCAGGTCTTCCAGCATGGTGGTATCCAGATTGATCAGCGCCTGTTGATGTTCTCTTAGATCATTCATGACTGACCGGTGGAGTCGGACTGTCTGGGCGCGCTGCCTCATGAGGTTTATCAATGCTAGTTTCAGCTGTTTCAGGGTTTTCTTTCTTTCCAACCGGGTTGCCCACAATGCATCTTCCCAGCGGGCAATCCAACTCTGCAGCACCGCTTTCAGTGCAACCTTGTGAGCGTTGAGCACAGCTTCTTTGTCTTTTATGTAGTTGTCTGAAAAAACATAGCGGTCAAGAAAGTATGCGTCCAGCTGTTCGCGAATCTCCCCAAATTTGTCGTCCAGTATTTGCCGTATTTCCCATGGTTCAGGAGCAGTCAGCCTTCTTCTGGATGAAGCCCAAAATGACCGTACCGCATTATCCTGCTCCGGATCCGGCTTGGGCTCCAACGTTATTGCACAGAGTTCAGCATAACTTTGCACAATCATTCGCTGCAGATTGGTTCGATCATGGTTCTTGCCCTCGTCGGACGGACCTGGAAGCGCACGCTGTAATATGGGCTCCATTGCTTCCTGAAGCAGCGACTGCCCTTGGACGATGGAATGATCTTCAAACACCGTCCGCGCCGACCTGATCTTGCCGATTGCACGCTTTATTGCACCGCGCTGGAATCTCATCTCATCAAGACGCTTTGATTCCCTGTCTGCCAGGCCCACAATGGCAATTTCGATAGCCAATCGTCTTCTTTCATGAAGACTACGGATATCCAAGTGGGTATCTAGCGCGCTACGAATGCGTCCGACTTGACTGGTAGCCATCTTGATCTGCTTCAGCAGATTTTTGCGTAGTTCATCAATAATAGGAGCCATGCGCTCATAAAGCTCAGGATCGTTCTTCTGAACCTCTCGCCAGCTTGTGCCAAACTCCAGCGGAAAGTACAGGTTTTCTTCTTTGGCCGCATCACTCAAACTGCCGAATCGTTCTATTTGCTCGATCAGTCGTTTGCGGCGCTTGGCCGCATCGAAATGAGTGTCTTGGCGGATGAGATTTCGCACCGACTGGGCGGAATAGGAGTAAGTGGTCACAACACGAAAGCGGCGCGGCATGGACTGCCAATCGTCGATTCCCGGTAGGCTTATCACTCCTGGCTGTAGAAAATTCAGATCGTCAGCTCGTCCGACCAGAAGAATCAGGTCTGCGAATGGCAGATAGGTGCGCGCCATGTGTTGCACATGCTGCTGCTCCACCTCGTTCGCCGGGTGGTCTCCGGGCAAGTCCAGAATACGCGCGCTGACTGTTTCCCCCTCATTGATAAAGAAATGTTGGGGGATGTGCACCACGCAAGGTGAATGAACAAGCAGCCGTCCGGCTTCCATATCTTGCCTGAGTTGGGCGAGTGCATCTCGCATGGCATCATCTGATTCATACTGAAACATGTCGGACTGCCGATGCAGACCCCAGCGATTGCTTTCGGAGCGGCAATACTCCATGGCAGTGGCGGTTGCCGAACGACCCGTGTCCTGCCTGCCCCGCAGCACCTTGGATACCGCAGCTAAGTGCTCGGGCGCTATGCCCATGAGCTCTAACAACAGTGTTGTCTTCCCGACCTGAGTCTTCCCGAAGACCACCACATAAGGCTCGGCTCGCTCATTTCGAAGCTTCAGTCTCTCCTGTATCTCCGGAGTCAGGCTTTCCAACAGCCTTCTGTAAGCGCGAAACGCCCATTCCGGGTCTGCACCAAGATGCTGAATCCAGTGGTCAATCAGCTTGTCCGCCCCCATGCCGGTATGACTGCTCGCGTTCGGACTCAGCTCAGATTCCACTCGCGGAACGCAACAACTCGGTATGGATATCCTTAGTCATGGATTCCACATCGGCAATCGCCTTCGCCAGCCTGTCCTTGCGCATGAGGGATTCGTCCAGGTGATAGCGCACGCGTAGCTTTTGTATCAGCCGCGCACGCACCGCGTCCATGGTCTTGCTGAACTGACGGTTGAAATGAGCGATGTACTGTTCCCGAATCCCGATCAGCATGGTGTGCGCCTGCATACTAGCCTTTCTTTCCAGGACCCGGACACGCCCAACGGTCTTCGCGCTGATATGCGCCGACGCCACCAGCCCTATCGCCGCGATTGCTACCGGGTGCAAAGGCACGATAGGCAGGGGAATGTTCGTTGTGGACGAGTCTTCTTCAGCTTGCGAAGCTTGCTGTGGTGGGTGCCCAAACACGCTGGCGAGAATGTCGGATTTTCCATCCGCCGCGACATCCACGGCCAGAAGCCCGGCGATGGACCGAATTGCGGTCTTTCCCAACTCGATTCCCGCCTTGAGGGTGTTGACACCGTCGACCGCTGCACCATGATTCTCGACCAGCATATTGGTCTGGGTTGCGGCAACGCCATGGCCGATAAATTGCGGCATGGCATGGATAAGACGAGCGTACTCCAAAGCTACACTGGGCATTAGCTTGATACTGTCACTGAGCTGATTGCTGAACTCGTGGTGCGGCTCAAGACCGTCGCCCAACAACTGTCGAATATCGCCGACCCGCTCGGCATTGAGCTGGGTGTAGTGGATCGGCAGATTAGACCCAGCATGGCGATAGCCGAGTTTCACCAAGCGTTCTGCTTCAGGGCCCCGCAGCATGCCTAGTCTAGGCTGCACAGCGGGCGCATCGACCCGGCCGAGCTTGTCCAGCGTCAGCTGTGTGAGCGCCTCCGCATAACGCGAGTGAAGTTCTTCCGCAGCCTCCGTCCAGCATGACTTGACCAGCTCCTGGATTTTCAGTTTGCTTTCGGTGGTGGAGTCAAAGGCACTTGTCATCCAGTTCTGGAACCCCTCATGCTCTTCGATCAGCTTCTTGTCAATCGATTTCATGGCCTTGCTGTAAACGATGTCGATCTGAGCATTCACTATGTCCTGATGATCCTTGCGCAGCGGCTCTTCGGCTACCTCGAAGCCCTGCAGAAACTCCTCGACCATCTGTGCGTCTCCACCCAACCCGGCCAGCGCACCTTGGAAGTACACATCCGCCTTTCGCTTTATGGCACGTAGCACCGGGCGAAGCTCGCGCTTGAGTATGTTGGCTAAGGTCTCGAACTGAAGTTGACGGTTCATGCTTCCCGTGAAGTTCAGATCCTGAATCGTGCGCTCCATCACGGGCATCCATTCGGCGACATATTTGGGGTCGTCAGTTCCGGTGAGGATGATGTGAGTGTCGGTATGCTCGTCGGCCACCTGAAACTTGTCCTGCACGCTGGCGCGTAGCTCCGCTTGTTCATCAAGGTCATTTCGATAAGCTTCGGTCTTGGAAACCACCACATAGGGGTCGCGCCCCCTGAGCTCGTTTTCAAGCATGTCCTTCACGATTTCAAGCTGCTGCTGGTTGGCCAGCCGGGTTTCGTCCGTCACCACGACACAGCCGCCTGCGGCAATCATGGCTTGCTGCATCAAGGCCTGCCATGATTCGTTGTCATCATCCAGCTTCTCATAGCCGGGCAGCAGCAGCCAGGCCTGGTTTTCGCGATGAAAATAACGTTTGGGTACCCTCAGAATGGGAAGTAGATCCTCGGCACAAGGGTCGTAGATGGCACGCCCGAATTCGCTCGGCTCCACTTGCACGTCCTCAAGGCGAAAGTCGTGGGTCGCCTCATCACGTATCAACCTGCGTACGTATCCCTGCGGACTCGACCTTCCTGCCTGCTCCATGATCAGAACGGGCATCTTCTCGCCACGACCTTCGTTTGCTTGCAACCAGCTTGGTTGGCCGTCATGGAGCTCGTACAGGGTGGCCAACAGAGTAGTCTTGCCTGCGCCTTGGGATCCACCTACAGCAATGATCCAGGTGTCACTCAGGACTTCTGCGAACAGCAACCGCCGCATCGCCCGTAGCAGCGCGTTGTCAATTTCGTCGTCATCCAGCTCTGTGCAGGCGCCCCGCAGGCGACGCAAGCCGTTGTTGAGTTCACTTAGGAGAATCTCAGGAACCTGTAAAGCCATTGACATGCATATTCCTCATCTGTACACAAGCGCTGGGCATTCCCATGGGGTCCCGACGATACGGATACAAATATACGCCAAATGAGAATATTTGTATCCGCACGTGCAGATTCGTATAGGGCATGTTGCCAATCTCATAATGTACGGCTGGATAGATCCTGGCCCTCTGGTCCTCCGGCTACTGGCCCGGCTGTCGTAATTCGCATCAAGCCGCCTGCGGCGTCTTGCCCCTTCAGGCAGACGGGGCATGTCTTCGATGAAGAGATTGACTGCCATGCCGCCTTTCATTGCGAAAATATCGTTGTCGAAAACGGCAGGGCTAACGGCCAGCAGCAGGCGCACAGTATCCGCGTAGGTTCTATCCATGTGCGTTCAAGCTTAATAGTGTGCCGTCGGAGAGCCTGCTCATCCAACGTCTATTGCTGCCTGTGCGCAGATAGTGGGCCAGGAGATCGTCGACATTGACCAACTCGGTTTCTCGCCCCCAGGTGAGGAACAGGCGAACGGTTTTCACGCTGGTGCAGTAAGCCAGCAGTTGGCCAAGCAGCTCTTGGCGTGGCGAACGCAGGCCATCAAAGATATTACGTGCTTCTTCTAGACTTTGCTTGGTACCGGCGTCATACAGCACGCGGAACTGCAGCGGGCCCAAGCCTGGGAGCGGGCGCAACAAAAACCGAGTGATGTGGACCTGATTAAGGGGCTCATCGCGTTGGGCACGGCGCGTCCGTCCGATGGTGTATCGCCGCCGGGCCAGGCGGTGCCGGACAACAGCGCCTTGCTGCATCATCTGGTGCGCGCCGCGTCCGACCCGGAAAAGCGAGACTTCCTCCAATCTTTACGCTCTGACCAGAAATTCAAGCAGGCCGTGCGCACGCTCGATGCGCAGGCGCAGGAGCAGGCAGATCAAAAGCGCCAAGCCTTGGCCGAGCGTGCGCGCACCGAGCTGCCTAGGCTGGAGCGCCTGAGCGAGGAGGCGGACGATCAGCAGCTGGCCGCGTTGGACGAAGCGCAACTGCGCGATACGCTTGCGAACGTGCGCTTCTGGCGCGAGGCACCGGCGCTGCCTGGGGATCTGCAAGCACGCATGGCTGCGGCGCAGCCCGCTCTGGAACGACTGCGGCGCGCACTGGAGCGTGAAGCGCTCCGGCGCGAGGATCGTGAGCGCGCGTTCGCCCAAGCAGTGTTGACCTTGCGGGATCAGCTGCTTGCCATTCCGGGCTACAGGAAGCTGCTGGCCGATAGCCCGGCGCGTGAGCTGGCCGCGCTGGATAATGCGTTGGCCGGCGGATTTACGTCGCCTTCTTCGGGGGGCGATCCGATCGTCAATCCCGCTGCGCTGCCCACCGGCCGCAATTTGTTTTCCATCGATGCCGAAAAAACACCATCCGAACAGGCCTGGCGTGTGGGCGTGGGCCTGGCCGACCAGCTCCTGGCCGAGCACCGGGCGACGCACGATGGCGCTTGGCCGCGCAAGGTCGCTTTCACGCTCTGGGCGGGCGACTTCATCCAAACCGAGGGCGTGGCGCTCGCACAAATCCTCTATCTGCTGGGGGTGCAGCCTGTGCGCGATCCCTTTGGGCGTATCGCCAGCCTGCGCCTGATCCCGCAAGCCGAACTCGGGCGCCCGCGCATCGACGTCGTTGTGCAGACCTCCGGCCAGTTGCGCGATCTGGCGGCCTCGCGCCTGTATCTGATTAATCGGGCCGTGGCCCTGGCTGCCGGCGCGCGCGACGCGGATAACGCGGTGGCGCAGGGCGTGCGGGCTGTCGAGCGTGAACTGAAGAATGAGGGCTTGTCGCCGCTGGACGCCCGGCGCTTTGCCTCGGTTCGCGTCTTCGGCGGCGTCAATGGCAACTACGGCACCGGCATAATGGGGATGGTTGAGGCCGGTGGCCGTTGGCAGGACGCGTCGCAGGTGGCCAGCACCTACCTGAACAACATGGGTGCGGCCTATGGTGAAGGCGACTTGTGGGGCGCCTTTCAGCCCGGTGTGTTTGCCGCCGCCCTGGCCAATACCGACCTGGTGGTCCAGCCGCTGCAGTCCAATACCTGGGGTCCGATTTCGTTGGACCACGTCTACGAGTTCATGGGTGGGCTGAACCTGGCAGTGCGGGAGGTAACCGGCAAGGACCCGGCGGCCTACTTCAGTGACTTGCGCAATCCCTCGCGCCCGACCATGCGCGAGGCGGGCGCCGCGATCGCCGTCGAAGCGCGCTCGACCCTGCTCAATCCCGCGTATATCGAAGCCATGACCCAGGGCGGTGCGTCCTCGGCCGAAACATTTGCCGAAACCTTCAGGAATGTATACGGCTGGAACGTGATGAAACCCTCGGTCATCCGGCCTGCGCTATGGGATGCGCTGTACGCGACCTACGTGGAAGACGAGCAGAACCTGGGCGTGCGGGCGTACTTCGAGGAAACCAACCCGTACGCCTTGCAGGAGATCACGGCCGTCATGCTGGAGACCGCGCGCAAAGGGTACTGGCAACCTGGCGAGCAGGTGCTGCAGTCGGTGGCGGGCCTGCATGCTGAACTGGTCGCACGTTTTGGCGCGAGCGGCACCGAGTTCGTCAATGACAATCAGGCCTTGCGCACTTTCATTGTGCAGCAGCTCGATGCGGCCCAGCGCCAGCCCTACGAAGATCGATTGCAGCAAGCCAATGAAGGAACCTTAATCGACATTGATAAGGGTATGGTCTTGAGCAAGAAGGGCGCTGCCGCCGAGCCCTCCCGCTCTGGGTCAGACGCCCGCCAACAGCCTGACGCCACACCTGAGACGAATCCGGCGGCCACCCCTGCCGCCTGGCGCGAACCGGCTATTCCCGTAAGCGTGGTGCTCGGCCTGCTGTTGATGCTCGCTGCGGTCATGGCCTGGGTGCGCTGGCGCCATGCCGGTTCCGGGAGAGGCGCTTGAGTTTGGTCCAGCTTCTCATGTTCATGCTTGCCACCGTGTGTCTCGTGCTGGCGGCCGCGCAAATGTCGGCCCTGCGCCCGCTTGGCCTGGTTGTGCTGGCCGTCGCCATGGGCGCAGGCGTGCTGGCGACGGGCGACGCGGCAAGCAGAACCAGCTTGGCGCAAGTGGCCAGCTGGGTCTCCGACCCGCAAAGGCGGCTCGACTTATCCGCGCTCCTGCTGCTCGAAGCGCTAGTCTTTGGCAGCCAGGCGTTGGTGGCTGCTCAGGGTGGCGCGGGCCTGAAGTGGCGCTTCGTCGGCGCATGCCCGCCGCCGACCTTGCTGGCCATCCTGTTCTTCGGACAGGTGGCAGCCATGCTGGCCACCGATGGGCTGGACTACGGGCTGGTGTCGTGGGTCTGCGCCGTCCTGTTTGCAGGCTTGTTCGTCGTGTGCGCCTGCCTGCTGCGCGCGGTGTTGCCCGACCCGCTTATGCGTTCGGGCCTGCGTGTCTCCCTGTATATCGTGCAGGCGGTTATCGGGTTCTGGCTGGCCCGACCGGCTCAGGCGCTGCCTGCGGACCCGGCGCCGGCCATGTGGGCGCGGCTGGGCATTTTGGTGTTTACCGTTGTTATCTTCATGGCGCTGGGCTGGCTTTGGCAGCGCCGCATTATTTGGAATCGATGAATTGGAACAGTTGATACAAACTCTGAGCTGGATCGCCGCTGCGCTGCAGGTGCCGGTCGTGGTCGCCATCCTCTATTTGCTCGTGCGCGGCTTGTTGGCCGCTGGCGGGTATTATGGCCGCTGGTCTGATCGGGTGCGCCGGCGCCGGCACCTGGGCGTGGCTCGCGATGGCCATCTGCCCGAGGCGAACATCGGTGCGCTGATGGAAGCACTCGATATCGGGCGTGGCACGGATCAGCCGCTGCAGCGCGCCGTCATCGCCCTGCGCCAGGCGCCCACCGATATGGCCTGGCATGAGCGGGTGATCACCGAATTCGAGCTGAACGCGGACCGCCAACTAGCGCTGTATCGCACGATGGCCCGGATCGGCCCGCTGCTGGGTCTCATGGGCACCTTGATCCCGCTGGGCCCGGCACTCGTCGGCCTGGCTGCGGGCGATATCAGTCTGCTCGCACGCAAAATGGAGGTCGCCTTTGCCACGACCGTCGTGGGTCTGGTGATCGGCGCGATTGGATTCCTGCTGTACCAGAGCGCCAGCCGTTGGGCACTCGATGATCTGTCGCTGCTGGAGTTCGTGAGCAGCAAGCTGCGGGAAAAATTATGAGCCGGCGCCGTTCGATATTGCGCGGCACGGGCGCAAACAGCGACGACATGGATCCGCTGGGTTTTCTGGTCAACCTGTTCGATGTGGCGCTGGTCTTTGCGCTGGCCCTTATGATCGCGCTGGTTTCGAACCTGAAGATGGCCGATCTACTGACAGCCAAAGATTTCACGATGGTCAAAAATCCTGGCAAATCAGATATGGAGATCATCACGCGCGAAGCGGGCCAGGTATCGCGTTATGTGGCGGGTGACGCCAAGGCGGGTTCGCGCCAGGGCGAGCGCGTGGGTACCGCGTACCGGTTGCAAAGCGGGGAGATCATCTATGTGCCCGATAGTCCATCCTCACCTGCGGCGCAATAGGAACCTCTCATGCTTCTACTGCCTGTCGCAGATAGTAAAAGTGTGAGCGCCTGGTGCCGGTGGGCCGGCTCGTTCGGCTCGCGAATGGCTGATAGACGACGTGCTAGTTATTAAGGTGGCGCGTTCGATGCGACGATTAAGCTGCTTTAATCGTCTGAAAATTGTTACAAGGGAAGCGACTGTAAGTAGACAGCGTTAAGCATCCGTGCGTAGCTGGCTTGAATCCATCGCGTTCAAATGACCTTGCAGCCATGACCTGACATCCGTGGTTGGAATAGAACGGCTTTCGTTGTAAGTGAGTGCTTTGTCCCACCACATTCCGTCGCCCAGCGCAAAGGCTGTCCGATACCGGGCCATCGTGTCGTCCGGATCTCGGGCCAACGCATTGCGCAGAAGTTCATGTGTAAGGAGTCCGCGTGTGAACTGGGTGTCCGTCACGTCGTCCACGATATCTGCAAGGGTTCCGTAGGAGAGGGTGTCGCTGGCAACGTAGATAATCTGATTCGCGATACGCGGCTGCTCGAGCACGACTTCGGTGGTGAGCCGCCCGATGTCCTCGGGCGTGGTAACCGTAACCTTGGTTTCCCAGGTGCCCAGGCCATGTACTGTCCTGGTGTTGAAGTCGACCACGCCGAAGGCCGGTTCAAACAGAAAACTCGTGAACATGCCGGTGGAAACTATCACCCACTCGGTCTGGTCCTGCGACCGCAGCAGTGTTCTAACGTCGTACTGTTCATCAAAGACAGGTTGCCCGCTGCCTTTTCCGACGATGTCGTAGTCGACACCAAACTGCCATGGGAAATATCGGTGCACACCCGCAGCGAGCGCGGCATGTGTCACTTTCATTTGGGTGCCCGGGCCTGCAACAAAACCCGTGCAATTAATGACAGTACTAAATCGCTTGAATACTTCAGTTAGCTCCTCCTGCGTGCGCGTGGATAGGTCGAAGGGCAGCAGATCAACGCCCAGGCCGAGCAGCTCTGCAGTTGACTTTTTGTCCCGTTCGCTCGGCGATTCCAAGGATTTGGGCGAGATCAGAACAGTCAGCGGCGTTTCGGCTTTCTGGCGACGGGGTGCCAGCTCTCGCAGCACTGCCATGCCTAGCTGACCCGCGCCAAGTACGAGCATGTGTTCAATATTTACTTCGGTGTCGTATTGATTCATGGTTATATTTCCTTTAATTCCATATTTGCGCATAATCAGTCGGGATTCTGTTGCCTCGTTTTTCTCAACCAGGTTCGGAGCTGCTTTGATGCAAGTGTATCGATGGATTGGGGCCCCAATAAAGCCGTAAGTATTGGTTTCACTATTGTAAAAAATGGAATAATATGGCGGTCTCGCCAGCTTTCGTTCACGGAGGTTCCAACATGGACAAACTTCGAGCCATGCAGATATTTATGCGTGTTGTTGAAATGAACGGCTTCGCTAATGCGGCAAATGGTCTTTCCATGCCGCCTTCAACCGTAAGCAGGGTGATAAAGGATCTGGAAGCTCATCTTGGTGCCCGGCTATTGCAACGCACCACCCGCACGCTTAGCCTGACGCCCGACGGCATTCTTTACTATGACCACTGCCGGCGTATCCTGAGCGAGGTCGACTCGGTCGAGTCCGCGCTATCAGGCAGCACTGTGCCGCCACGCGGGAAACTGCGAGTGGACATGTCACCTTCTCTGGCTCGAAGGGTCGTTCTACCGGCTATTAGTGACTTTCAGGGCCGCTATCCCGATATCGATATCATTCTCACCCTGGGAGATCGTCCGGTCGATTTGGTTCAAGAGGGCGTTGACTGTGTGCTGCGGGCCGGCATACCTGAGCCATCGGCGGTGTTGGTGGCCCGCCGGATCGGCAGCTTTGAATGGGTAACGTGTGCTTCGCCCGAGTACCTTAAAAATCACGGCGAGCCGAAAACCCTAGAAGACTTGAAGTCTCACCGCTTGGTTCAGTTCCTGTCGGGGCGAACCGGACGCTCGGTTGATTGGCGCTTTCTTGTCGATGGCGAAGAGCAGACCGTTCGCGTATCTGGAAACCTTGCGGTCAACGATACCGATGCGTATGTGACCTGCGGCCTGGAAGGACTGGGCCTGATTCGGATCGGAAATTTTATAGCCCAGTCATATCTACGTGATGGACGCTTGGTCAGCATTCTTGGCGCATACGGGGCGCATGAGGTGCCGTTGTCCATCATGTACCCTCAAAATCGTCACCTTTCGCCGGCCGTGCGTGCGTTTGTGAGTTGGATCAGCTTGCTAGTGCGCGAAGCCGAACCAACGTGGCGTTTGTCTCATGACCGTGGTTTTTCAAAGTGATTGCGGCGAGCCCTACCCAGGGCAATCAGCCAACCTGCGGAAATCTCGCGATGCCCAGCTCAGATTCCGCGCTCAGGGTGCTGGCGCCAAGTTCGTTCTGTCCATGCGTCCATGTGGTGCGTCTGGTGAACCAGCATTTCTTAAAGCTGTGGCAACAGTATTAAGACCGTTCCTTTTTTGGGAGGATTACCCTCGCGGCAACCCCCTAGCGCGTACCCGCTTTTCATAGCCATCGCACGATAACCGGCGTAATCAGGCCCAGGCCCATTAATACCAACAGCACAAAGGCAATACGCCGCATGGCTACGGGCGATAGCGGTGGCGGATAACGTTTGCCCGCCACGGTCGCTAAGGCCACCAAGGGCAGGCAGATAGCGCTGAGAACCAGTTCCTGTGCATGAAGCTCGCCCTGGGCGGCAACGAACAGAGTGCGCGCCCCCGCGATCATGGCATTCAGGAAAATAAGTGCACTGCGTATCTGCGCCAGTGTCATGGGTTGGCGGTACAGCTGGAAAATAAGTGGTGGGCCGGGTATGCCAAACATGCCGCCTACCAGGCCGCCCAAGAAACCGTAGTAGGCAAATGAGGCCGAACCAGACACCTCAGGCACAGGACGCGGCCGCCACGCAAAGTTCAGGCCGCCAAAAGCAATGACCAGGCCCAGCAGCACTTGTATGATGTCGGCCGCTTCGCTGCTGAGGTAGTCGAGCAACACCACGCCCAGCACACTGGCTGGCAACACGGCCAGCACCATAGGGCCGGTGGCTTGCCACGGTACGTGGTGCAGGTTGCCGCGCAGCGCCACCCCGCTGTTCATCAAAGTAACGATGCTGACGACGCTGGCAAGCGTTGCGACAGAGACAATGCTGGCCCCACTGGCCAGCGCCATGATGATCATCGCCAGACCGAATCCAGTTACGGTGTGAAAGTACACCGCAAAGAGAACGACCAGGGCAAATGGAAGAAGAAGGGAAATCTCGGGGACCATGTCGCGCTATCGCGCAGGGATCAGGCCCAGCGAGAGCCACGGAACGAAAGCGATCAGGAGCCAGGCGGTTATCAGGCCGAACAAATAAAGCATGGCTGAAGGAACGATACGCATGTACGGTATGCCGGTTATCCCGCTGGCTACAAACAGGTTAAGTCCGAAAGGTGGGGAAATAAAGCCGATGGCAGCCCCGACCAAGAATATCACTGAAAAGTGCACTGGATCGACCCCCATCGAGACGGCGATCGGTGCCAGGATGGGTGCGAAGATGACTGTGACCGGCAGGCTTTCCAAGATACAGCCCGCAGCCATCACAATGGCCATGCACACAAGCAATACGGTAACCGGGCTTTGTCCGAATACTGCGAGAAATCCAGCTACAGATTCGCTGACACCCAGCAGGCCAAACACCTGCTGCATCACAATGGACACCGCTATCATTGGAGCCAGCATGCCAGTCAGCTGGCCAGAGCGAAGCAGCACATCCGGCAAATCGCGCCACTTGATTTCGCGGGTCAGGAACAGGCCCGCCAATAGGCAGAAGCCCACCGTAATGGCGGCTGCTTCGGTCGGCGAAAATATGCCGGAGTATATGCCGTAGATGACGATGAATACCGCAAAGAAGCCAAGGTATGCCCGGCGCGCCGTTCGCCATACGTTGCCCATGTCCAGCGCCGAAGTCTGGCCCATGCCATCTCGCCGACAGCGCCACCAGCATACGGTCATCATGGCCATGATCATGAGAATGCCAGGCAAAATCCCGGCGATGAACAAATCGGAAATCGACAGGTTCATGATGAAGCCATACACAATGAAGATGATGGAAGGCGGAATAATGATACCGACTGTGCCGCCAGCAGCCGCCGTGGCCGCGGCAAAATTGGGATGATAGCCGTCCTTGACCAACAGCGGATGCATGATGTTGCCGATGGTGGCTGTAGTGGCGGCATTAGAACCCGAGATGGCGGCAAACAGACCGCAAGAACCGATGGTGGCCAGGCCTAATCCGCCATGCATCCAGCTAAGGCAGGCATGGGCGAAGTTCGCCAGGCGCCGCGCAATGCCGGCCGCTGCGATCAGGTCGCCGGTAAGGATGAACAGCGGCAAGGCCAGCAGGCCGAAAAAGTTCAAGCCTTCGAACAAGGTGACGCCGATATTGGCCAAGGTAAAATCTATGGTCAGCGACGCCCCTACCACCCACAAGCCCAGCACGAGAAAGATCGGTACGCCAAGCAAGAACAAGCCGAGCACGCCAAGGGTGGTAAGTGTAAGCAGCAGACTGATATCCATGGCGTGCCCTTAAACGGTATCGGCGCCGACGCTTTGTATGTCGACGATAAATGGTTCTTGTCGGCGGTAGCGGCCGATGTCGCCTGCAAGGTTTTGAAGGGCCCGAAACATCAGCAATATCCAGGCGACTGGCGTGGCGCAATAAAACCACCATTGCATCAGGTTGTCGGTGCCCTGCACGATTGAAAAATTGTTATACGCCAGCAAGGTTTGTTCGAAGGTGTAGTACACGACCAACACGCCAAATGCCAGCCAAAGTAGTGCGTCTAGCCACATGCAGGCAAACTGGCTTCGATACGACATGCGCACCCGAAACTCGTTAAAGCACAGATGCGAGCGTCGTCTGACGTTATACGAGCAGCCTATCCAGGTCACCCACAGAAACAGATAAATGGGTATGGAGCCACTCCAGGGTATTTGCGTGCTGAACAGATAGCGCTGACCAACGGCAAAGATGATGATGCCGGCCATTGTGGCGTAGGCCACCAAAATAAATGCTCGCTCGACATTGCGATCCAGCCATCGCAGCATTGAAGTCAAAGCCGACATTGCTCGTTCCTTGTGCAAAGACGCGCAGCGGCCCAGTTCGGGCACACTGCACCTTGAAGCGATCACGCACAGGGCAGGTGCCCCGTGCGTTGCGATGCCTTAGGCGGATTCCCACCACTTGCGCGGCTTGACGCTCTCTACCGTAGCGTCTTCGGGAATCTCACGCGCAATGGTGTAGATCTCCTGGTACGTATCGGCGCCGCCCTGCATCTTGTTGAGGCGCTCGCGCCATTGTTCCCAAGGCTTGGGATTGAACTCGGGCGATGATGCCTGTTCGGCCTTCTTGAGTTCCTCGGGTGGCAGCACCGCCACGCGTACCTTGTTTTGACCGAACAAGGTGTTGGGCCCCGGATTGGGTACGCCGCCCACCACCTCGACCAACGCTCGCTCGTTCTCGCGCTGAGTATATTGCTGGGCTGCGTATGCGGTTTCCATAACGACGTCCTGGAGTTCGGGCGGGAGCTTTTCGAACGTCTTGTTGTTCATGGCCGTGTGCTCGGTGCCGCAGAAAAAGCGCAGGTCGACCGCTTGCGACAGCACAGGGGACAGCCCACCGTAGCCGGCTGCACCCATCCAGGTTTCGGCGCCGTCTATCAGACCCGACTTCAGACCATCGACCGTTTCTTCCCAAGCCAGCGGCACAGGGCCAAGATCCATCAGCTCCATTGCAATGCGGCCAAGTTGCGTGCCTGTTACGCGGTTTTTGGTGCCGGCGAGCTCCGACAGTTTGGTCACCGTCGGCTTGTCGGCGAACTTGGAACCCATCATCAGCCCGCGCAATTCGCAATGCGTGAACAGAAACTGGACGTTATGCAAGCGACGCAGCGGCTCGCGCAGCAAGGCTTCGCTTTTGGGGTGATAGAAGAAGTAATGCTGTGAGGCGCGGCTGGGGAACATGTAGGCAAAGTCCAGCACGTTGTAATAGGGCGCCGCACCAGCGGAATTCTGCGTGCTGGCGGTAAACATGTCGACGATGCCCTGTTGCGTCTTTTTGACGCAGTCGAGCTGGTTGCAGATCTGGTTGCTGCCTATGAATTCGACGCGGATGGCGCCGTCGCTGCGTTTTTCGAGTTCGCGAGCGAACCACAGTTGGCCGGATTCCTGGATCTTGAGGTTCTCTTCGTTAAAGCCGGATGCCCCCATCTTGAAGTTGTACTTGGCGTTGCCGCTACGGCCTTGTGCCGTTTGCGCCGCAGCCCTTGCGACGCTTTCGACGGTGAGCGGAGCAAACATTCCCACTGCCGCCAGCATAGTCGAACTGAGCCCATAGCGGCCTGCAATACGCATGAAACTACGACGATCTAAAGGTGTTTTCGTTGTCATTTTTGTCTCCGATAATGGCTGGTATCAGCCGATGTAGACTACTGCCGCCTTTCTTCGCGTATAAGGTCCACCACTTTTTCTGCCATCATGATGACCGGGGCGTTGGTATTGCCCGACACCAGCGTGGGCATGGACGAAGCATCAATCACGCGAAGACCTTTCACGCCGCGTACACGAAGTTTATGGTCGAGTACTGCCATGGAATCCCCCTCGGGCCCCATGCGGCATGTTCCACTGGGATGAAAAATTGTGGCGCCGGTATTGCGGGCGAATTCCAGCAAATCTTCATCGGTTTGCGCCTGAGGGCCAGGCTTGACTTCTCGTTTGACATACGGTTGCATGGCAACGGACTGAGCGATTTCCCTGGCTGCCTTCACGCCCGCGATCGTTGTGCGGCGATCCAGCTCTGTTGCCAGGTAATTTGGCTGGATCTCGGGCGTTTCGCGAGGATCCCTTGATTTGATGCGCACATGGCCGCGCGACTCTGGACGCAGCTGGCACACCGAAAACGTGAAGCCTGAATACGGATGGACTTTGCCGCCTGCCATATCGGCCGACAATGTTGCCACATGGAACTGGATATCGGGTGTTTGGGCCTCGTCGGGCAGGGCGCGCATGAAACAGCCGCCTTGGTTGATGCCGACGGCCAGAGGCCCTTCGCGGCGCACCAGCCACTGCATGCCGATGCGGAACTTGCCAAACAGACTGTTCAGGGCGTCATTGGTGGTAATGGGCTTGGTGCACTCAAACCCCAGCCGAACCTGCAGATGGTCTTGCAGATTTTCGCCGACGCCAGGCCGGTCGGCCACGACCGGAATGCCGTGCGATTGCAACAAGTTGGCCGGTCCTATTCCGGACAGCTGCAGCAACTGCGGCGAATAGATGGCACCCGCCGACAGCAGGACTTCGCCATTGGCATTGAGCTGTGCGCTGCGGGTGTCGGCGCCTTGACGATAGCTCACGCCGACAACGCGCGTCCCGTCGATCATCAAGCCGCTTGCCTGTGCATTGCTGCGTATGGTCAGATTGCTGCGCCCCCGTGATGGGCGTAAATAGGCAGTGGCTGCACTGCATCGCAAACCCTTGTGGGTGGTCAGCTGGTAGTATCCTGCGCCTTCCTGATCATGTGCATTGAAGTCCGAGCTGCGCGACACGCCCGCCTCTTGTGCACCATCAAGAAAGGCTTCGATGAGCTCGTCTTTATGCGGAATGCTCGATACCTTTAAAGGCCCGTCGCCCCCATGAAATGGCGATGCACCCCATTCGTTGCATTCCGACCTGATGAAGTAGGGCAGGACGTCATCATAGCTCCAGCCCTCATTGCCCAAGGCCGCCCAGTGATCGTAGTCTTGCCGCTGGCCGCGTATGTAGATCAAACCGTTGATGGCGCTGGACCCGCCCAGTGTCTTGCCCCGAGGCCAGTAGATGCGCCGGCCATTCATGTTGGGGTCTGGGTCGGTGTAAATACACCAGTTGTACTTCTTGCTCCACATGGTCTTGCCGTATCCTATGGGCAGATGCAGCCAGATCGACGTGTCGGGCGGGCCGGCTTCGAGCAATAGCACCTGAACATTCGGGTCCTCGCTTAGCCTGGCGGCCAGTACACACCCGGCCGAGCCGGCGCCAA
>JADKLW010000011.1_pt1 | contig 192744 bp, 152 predicted proteins | sample 8641881 | NCBI WGS metagenome assembly JADKLW01 (sample SAMN16272185, study PRJNA661076) | feces metagenome | isolation source: fecal sample from diarrhoea affected cattle B | host: Bos taurus | place: South Africa: Lokaleng Village, Mahikeng | collected 2019-09
TTGCTCCTTGTCCGTTTGATTTGATTGTTTTATTGTCCTTCTTCTCCATTGTTAAAAGTCTGTTTCTCTGGTTGTACGGGTCAGTTTTACAATGCCCGCTAACGGTCAAGTATAAGCGTAGTGCGGGATTAGCAGCACCTCACTTTCAGTTTACCGATATGTTTGTTAATGTTCAATTCGTTTAAATTTAGCACTTTCGCCCGCATTACGCTTATACAATGTTGTGCAATCGCGCTTTCTTTTCTGTCGTCCGTGGGTAGACTTAGACACACTCTTTGACAAGCTTTGGCTGGTGCGGTTGGCTTGAGCGGCTTGGCAATGTGTGTGGCTGTTATGCGTTGAAACCTGCATCCTGTAATCGAGATAAATGTCGTTTAATATTTTTTTCGTGAAAATCATTTAACCTTTTAAGGCCATAAGCAAAATCGGCAATGTATTGTAATTCTTTAGCTGATAATACTTTTGCTTTAGTATCCCAAACCACCATTTTACTGAGTAAATCTGTATCTATTTTATTGTTCGATACAGCTTCCGGTGTACTTGAAACTTCAGAAACTTCGTCAAAAAAGTTTGGAGAAATCGCCAAAATGTTTTCAATGATTTTAATAGCGTCCTTTCTTTGATTTTCAGTCAAAGCTTTATTAAGACGTAATGAAGATTGAATATTAATGGCTCTATCTTTTAAGTGTTGTGTCAAATTTTCAACATCCGAACCTATTTTACTTATTTCAAGCCATTTGGCAATCGGAATAGATTTTACAAAATCTAATTCTGCTTGAATTAAATTATTTTCAACTTCATCTTCCGTAATTCTTTTTCTTTTTTCAGACGATTTATTTTCTAAGTCAGCCTTTAAGCTATCCAAATCAATATCAAAATTATTATTCTTTATTGCATTCCAACATTCTTCTTTTTTCGCCCACTCACCATATAAAGAACCGGGGGCTTGAGTTTTAATATAATCTTCTATTTTTGACATTACTTCGTGCAGCTTCGATTTAAGATTGTCGCTGAGCGATTGTTGTTTCCAGATTTTGTATAAATCAAGTTTGTAATCCAATTTAAAGCCTATCCAAGCTAAAGAATAAGGTACTGTTATGTATCGCATATCACCAATTGCATTTGGTTTTACACCGTAAATTTTTTCAGCATTTTTAAATAATAATGCTTTTGCAACTAAATCTTCAAACCAAATATTGTCAGGCTTGAAACTGAAATTATAATTCAGGAATTGAGCATAATTTTTCTGACTTCCTCTAACAACGATATGTGGTCCAATAACTAATTTCTTACCATTATAAACTTCTTCATAGGAATTGATATATTTAGCGAGTAGCTCTTTTGTAAACATTTGACTTCTTGGATTCTGCTTGTCGAATTGTTTTCTTTTTGAGGGAGTTATTCCGAATCGATTCCTATCATTTTTATACTGCCCTCTTGAACGCTCAAAGAACCAACGTGTTTGAGTTGTTTCACCTGAAATCGGTGGAGCCCAAATAGTTCTTGACAGCTTTTCAATCAGTACGTGGTTTTCTCTATTTGAACTTAAATCAGAAGCTGAAACACGATTTTGAGTGTTTGCATATTCTGCAATGCGTCCTACTATTTCAGAAAAATTATCTCTGTTTTTTACAATCGTCAGTTTTACAGGCACAAATACATTGCTAATATCTACTTTATCTTTTTTCCAAGTATGGTAAACAGATGCTGTTGTCTGACCGCCATTTACAATTTGGAAATCTTTTACTTGGGCAATTGCCTTTCCCTGATTGTTTGGCAAATCTGTAATTGTAACTTCTTCGGCAGTCGCAGCAATTCCATTATTAAAAGCCATAAACATATGCTGCTCTTTCAAAATCGTGTTGCGAATTCCTTTATTTATTTTTCCAGTAAATTGAAGAAAGGAACGGACATTTTGCTCAAGAAGTCTCGCTCCATATTGCTCATAAATATCTGCAAGAGCAAGACCGGGAATAATTGCAAGCCAAGATTGATAATCAGAATTTTCAGTTTCATTAACAATACAAGGCACTTTATATCCGGATTGTTCAAAATCGATTTCAATAGGAACTCTTGATTTGTCAGAAAGGTTGAAAAGATAATTTATATCTATTGTTCTATAAAAAACCGTGTAACCTGCGATTGTATCAGAAGTTTTTAAATCTGATTTTACTTCTCCATTCGTAATAAAGAAAATATTTACCCTAGTCAGATATTCTTTAACTTCTGGAACATTCGCTAATGTTTGAGCAAGGTCAAATATTTCTGAACTTTCCTCAATCTCATTTACATAATCCTTATAAATAGCGTTTCTAAAAAATTTGACTGCCCTATCAATCGTTTTGTCAGCATCAGCTTTTCTAACACTTTGAATGGTTGAATCTCCATTGTATATCGTTACAAACAAATCAAGTGTTTCGTAATTTTCATAAAGAGAATAGCCGTTGATTTTATGTTCAACACCTCTTTTACTGATTTTTTCATCAAAGCAAACTCGATAATTTTCAGTTTCGCCTGCATCTGAGAGATAAGATAAAGCTAATTCGGTAAAAACTTGCTCAGGGTTTGTTCCTTCTTCCTCTGTAACTAAGGTTGAGTTAATCTCTTCTTGAATGTCTATATAGAACTTTTGTAATTCTTTGTTTTCCATAAAAATGCTATTGTATTTCTTTCAGAAGAGTTTCTTGATTTATTCTCCATTCCTCTGATTCGGATAGAACAATTGAATATTTCACATCACCAACACCAATTGGAATTTGGCTTTCGGTTATTCTTGGGAAATTTCCTGAAACACGGTACAAGTTTTCTTGGCGAATGGTATAACCTCTTTCTTCATATAAAAGCCTATGTATTTCGTAATATCCCGATTCTAATAATTTTAGCTTAAAAAGATTGTTAGCCATTGTATTCTCTTTCAACATCTCCGAAACTTCATCAATAAGAAAATTTAATGATTCTCCATTTCCAACTCTTATGTCGAGTGAAAGATGATACAGAAATATTTTTTCAATGATGGAATCATCTAACTGTCGTTCACTGGTAATGTGTATTTTTTGATGATTATTACCGTGCGTAGTTTTTACTTCAACTGCCCAATTTGAATACTGAAAGTCTTGAATTGACTTCTCAGGACCAAGCCAAGATTTTAGACAATAGTTTTTATCAGTTGTATTGTTCAAGAAAAAACGTAAAAAATAAATTTCACCATAAAGACCTCTTTGTGCTTCATCTGATAATCCTTGCTTGCCCACTTTTTCAAATAAGGATTGCCATTTTGCCAAGCGCTCTAATAATTTTTCAACTAAAGTTTGCTCCGTTGATACTTCTGACACTCCAAAAATCAAATCTTCACATAGGGTAGAAAAAATGTCTTTGTGCTGTTTGTTGAGTAATAGAATGAGTAAGAATTTCTTTGATTTATCTCTTTCATCAGGCAGTGTTTCTATCTTGATGTCTTTGAGTTTGTCCCATTGATTTCCTTCAAAAGAGAATGAGACACTTATTCTAAATGCAATACACCGTAGTTTTTCGGGAGCTTTTAAGGCAATAAACACATCAGGCAAAACTTCTGCTGAATATCGCTTGTAAAGCAATCCTGAGTGACTAAAATTATCACCCTCCAAACTAAGCCATATATTTTCAATCTTCGTCATCTCCATAATCTTCAAAATCTTCTTCAACAATATCAAATCTGTCGAGTAACTCCTCATTAACAGCATAAGATACTGGGGCGTTGTAATTACTTTTTGGGAAACTTATGGCATAGCCAACAAATGGATTGATTCCTTTTGGTAATGGATTTTTGGGGTCTATACTTTCTTCGGTGTCAAGAAGGTAAATGATTAATAATGGCTTTTTGGGGTCTCTTAATTCATTTCTTACTATTTGACCGTTCGGATACATTGCTTCACCTGCTTTTTTTCTGTGAAGATTAGTTAGGGTCATTGCTCTTTCATATTCTTCATCAGTAAAATCAATGAATTCATCTGACGGACTTATAATATGGGATTTTCTTAAATAATATATCTGTTCATTTGAGTTCTTATCATCTTCCGTTCTTTTCCACTGACCAATTTGAACTTCATTGCCATTTACTTCAAATGTTGAATTATTTTTAGGGTTAGGCTTAGTCATAAGAGCAACTCGCCAATCAGTTAATTCACCGTTTTTTAATTGAGCATTAATGAATTGAATAAGTTTTCTTGGCTCCGCTTTTTTAAGATTCTCCACTGATTGCATTCCTTCAAAAAAATTGATAACTTTCTCTGCTGGTATATCATACCAAACAAAAGCATTTGGCTTCTGGATATAATCTGAAGGAAGAACTCCTATAAACTTTTGAGTGTTTTTGAAATTACTATCAATTACAGAAATGTCCTTCTTAAATTCATATGATTCAACTAATCTTCCAGCCCAAGAAATTTGAACTGTAATTGCCGAACGCATTTTATTGGTTGCCGATATTTGAAGAACACCAGGGTGTGTTCTAACTTTTAAGGCATATTGCTCAGGAGTTGAACCTGCAACATCTGTCATATAATCAAATTCTTCTCTTAACTCTTCTGACGCTTGGGTAATATGGCAAAACCATTCATTTAACTCTCTACTTGTAAACAGGCGGCATAAATCAACATATCCACCTCTGTAGCCAAACCAACGCCCCATTTGCATGAGGGTATCATACATTCGTGAAGCCCGTAAATAATAACTAACCGAGAGACCTTCTAAAGTCAATCCTCTGGAAAGTTTATTACCCCCTACAGCAATAACTGATAATCCGTTTTTATGGGCAAAATAATCAAGAGCTTCACCTGATCCACCGTGTATAGATTTCACCTCAATTCTTGCAGCAGCATCATTTAAATGTTGCAAAACTTCACTCCATTTATGAACTTGAATCTGAGAATCTAAATTTGTGAGTTCTGAATCTAAAATTTGTTGAGAAACGGTCACAAATGATTTATAACCATTTTCATCTTGTTCAAAAGTTGACTTAAATTCATTAAGAATTACTTCATCATTTTGGTCAATTCCTCTTCTGTAATAAATGAACTGATTGGAAACCAACTCTGAAATATGATCCTGCCAAAGAACAAATCTCGAAACGTGAATGAGCATAGAGTTATGAACTGTTGTTTGGCCTCTTAATCTTCTTATTGCACAAGTGATAATAAAACAGCGAATTGCCTTTTTCAAAGAATCAGGAAGGGAAGAAGGTTTTTGGTCATCTTTTTTATGTCTATCTGGAACAAAATCTCTGTAGTCATTAATCCTATTGACTATTGGTAAAACGGTATTTGAAGTTTCATCTTCCTCCAATGGACTAAAACCAAAAACTTTTTCAGGACCTATGTAATTTGAAGGCGCTGGAATATTTTTTATGAAGTTTCTTGGGAATAAGTTTTGGTCATCCAATGGAATAAAAATATTGGCGAACGGGGTGGCAGTATAACCAACATAGGCATTCTTACCAAAGAGATTAAGTATTTGAGTAATCCAACCATTTATTGAGCTTTGCCTTTCAGGGTCATTTGAAATATTGATAGATGCGTTATCCGCTTCATCATCAATAAGCAAGAGAGATTTGTTCCGAATAATACGTCCTAGGTCACTATCATCTGCTTGTGCTGCCAACCATTGGTAAATTCTTCTGAGAACGTGAGGATTCTTTTTAATAACCGCAACTATCGGTTCTGATGTATTAAAGTTTAAACCCAGTGCGTTGGCTGCACCTTGTGTAAAATCTCCCTTTTCAATGCTTGAAGTTAAAGAATGAGCAACTATTGGAGAACCGAAGTAAGGGTCACCAACACCAATTTGAATACTTCTTTGGTCAAATGCTCTGGTGTGTTGTGTATCGAATCCTAAAAAACTTTCGTCAATCCTTATTTGAGTTTGGCTTCTCAGGTTATTATGGATTCCAGCCAAAACGATAATTAATCCAAAACCAGCATCAGCGGCTTTACAAACGAGACCAGTATAATTTGCAGTTTTACCTGATTGCACTTGTCCAACAACTAATCCTTTTTTATTAATTGTAGCCTTAAGTGAAGGGTCGAAAAAGTTGTCAAGGATGCTGTCTGTTATTCTATCAAGTTTATTTATTACATCTGGTGCAAAATTCTTTTCTATTTCCAAATACTCTCTATACCTTCCCCAAAAGCCATTTTCAAAATCAATATCGGCACGTTTTTCATTTAACCAAGGATTATTCTCGTCTTCCTTTAAAATCGTTCCAAACTCATCTTGTCTAATAGTATAAAGTTCTTCAATTCTTCTAATGAGCATTTCACGATTTTCATTCACGAAATACTTCATTTTAAGAACTTCATCAACTGCATCTTCAATTTCTTCTCTAGTGAATGAAGAACTATCTGATAAAAGTTGTCTAATATTTTTTATCGGGTCTTTTTTACTCATTTATTAAAAATTCAATGTATTCTGGATAGAAATTATATGGTTCGGTATTTAATATTCTTGCCTTTGCTTTTTCAATAGATAATCCACTTGTTACAAAACTATTGAAAAGCTTTTGCATTGTTTCTTTTATCGCATTGTGGTCTATCCCTTCAAAAGGTTGACCGTGTGGTTTTTCATTCTCGCTTTCTTGAAGAGTAATTAAGGGGACAGGTATTGTTTCCTCAATGAATTGAATGACCTTTTCAATGTCCTTTTTCAAATCACCTGATTTGGATAGCAATTCATTTAAAAGAGGATGTTGACGATTTATTTTATAAAATCGCTTGCCGTGCCTAGCCTTTTCTTCCCAGAAGGGAAAATATTCATCTGAAGCCAGTTTGCGTTTAAGCACTTTTCCTTTGTGTCTATAAACTTCAACTGCTTGGTTTCGTGCATCCTTTGCAAGTGCTAAAATCTGTTCGCGATAAAGTGAAGGTGGCCTAGCGATAGATTTTTTAATGTCGATTTGCCAATCATCATCAAAGTTGTTTGGTAGGTCAACTTGAATTCTACACAGGTCATAATGCACTTCCTTTTTAAATAATCCTAACCAATCACCAGCAACTAAAAGTCTTCGGTTACGATATACATAAAAACCTTGATGTGCCGTCCAACTATCTTTTGGGCCTTTTCCATAGTTATATTGTTCAGCTGAAAGTTTTGATCTGTGTGGTAACACAAAACCTTTAACTTTAATTGAACCAGCTTCTAATCTCGTTTCAGGTTTAGGTTGCAAACCATCAATACCAATCATAAATGGATCCCAAGGATTTATTTCACGGTCACGGAAGAATATTTTTATTCCTTCGTCCATATACCTATGAAAAACCATAGAAAGATGAGATTTTACGGAATCCATAATTCCAAAAAACTTACTTTTTGCTTCCTCATTATCTTCAGATGTACCCTTTGTAAGCCTATCCAATTCCCACCAAATTACAAGAGTGCCCGTTTCTAAGGCCTCGATTTTTTGAGTCCAATTTTCTTCATTAGGAATATGTCTAATTAATTTCCAAGATTTAGTGTAGTTCACAAAGTCTAAATCCCAAGTCCAAAATACAGGCTTATAACCTCTTGCTTTTGCAAAAACTGTGAATTTTCTTGATTGGGAAAAGGAAGCAGTTTTAAGTCCTAATCCAAATCGACCTAAATCATCTCGATTTCGTTCTTCCAAAGGATTTTTACTCCCAGGTCTCATTGCTTGAATGAGTTGTTCATTATTCATTCCTGTACCATCATCTAAAATAGACAATGTTGTGTTTGAACCTTTCCAATTATAATCTATCCAGATATTCTTTGCTCCAGCTGTAATTGAATTGTCAATAATGTCTGCAATTGCAGTTTCGATGGAATAACCAATCGCTCGAAAGGTTTCAATCATTGAACTTGCTTCTGGTTCGGCTGAGGTTGTGAGTATGTCAGTGTAGTCAATCATTCCCCTTTAAGTGCTTTAAAGATTTCTATTGCAATAACCTTCGCCATCAAAGGCGGAACAGCATTACCAATTTGTTTAAAAGCAGCCGTTCTATTTGCCCCTTCTCTTTCCCCTTCAAAGTAATAGTCATCAGGAAATGATTGAAGACGGGCAGCTTCTCTAATGCTTATTGATCTATTCTGCTTAATGTCAGGATGGATATAATAATGACCGTCTTTAGCAATATGAGCTACTACCGTTTGAGAGTAGGGTAAATCAGCCGCCACAACTTTAAACCTGTCAAAAAATGAAGATCGGTTTTGGTGAGACTTTAATTGATCGGGCAGGTCATTGTAGTTCAAACGTTCTTTATTTTTCTCCCATTTCTGAACGGCAATTTTGTAGATTTCTTTGTCTTGATCTCTATGAGGTCTAGCAACGTGCTGGGTTAAAACTTCAATTCCATTGCGTAATGCGTGGGATTTCAGGTACTCGGTTGTTTTTGTTTTATATTTCAAAAATTTGTCTACACCTTCACCAGCTTTGATAATTGGTAAATCCTTAAATAAGTTCTCTATAATAAACTCACTTTCGGTCTTTATTTCTTCTAGGTCTGGAATGTCAACTTCTTTATTCTTTTGCCACCCAAGAATAATTATTCTTCTTCTGTTTTGTAATACACCAAAATTTCTAGCATTAAGGGTAAAAAGTTTTATTTCATAACCTTTTTCACTAAAAAGTTTTTTCATTTCGGTTAGATAATATCCTTGTTTTGCTGATTTAAGACCCAACACGTTTTCAAAAACAAACATTTTTGGTTGATACTTTTCTAAATATTTGGCATACTGGACAAAAAGGTAATTCCTAGGATCACCCACCATTTTGGTTTTAGACCTAGCTCGCCCAACAAGGGAATACGCTTGACAGGGCGGCCCACCAATAATCAAATCAACTTTTTTAGCACCTAGGCATTTATCTATTTGATTTTGTATTTCCTTATTGTTTTCATCTCCGATTGGTGCATTGATAACAGATTCTAAAACCTCATTAGGTACGCTTTTATAAAGTTCCTCACGAGTAATTTCTCCTTTGAGATATGATATGTATATTTTATATTTCTTAATAGATTTTAAATAATGATATGCTGCTCGAGTTTTTAGCGTGTTGCATGCAGATTTTTCGATTTCAACGTGGGCAATAGGTTCAAAACCAGCTTGGATAAATCCTTCTGAAAGCCCGCCTGCTCCCGCAAATAAGTCTATAAAATTCATCTTTTTATTCATGATTTAGTGGCTTATTCGAAATGATTAATTCTTTAACATCTATGTCTAATATGTTTGCTATTTCCATTAGTATTTCTAGTCTTGGCTGTTGTCTATTTTGCACATATCCATTCACCATATTGTAACTTTTTCCAAGTTTCTCAGCTAACCAAGTTTGTTTTATTCCTTTGTCTTCAAGCACTTCTTTTATTCGGTTCATATCCGTATAAATTTTAGTCGCTAAAATAGCACAAAAATCTCATTTATCTCGTTTTTCAATATACATATCGTTCGTTTCATTGTTAGTCTGTCCAAGCGCTGGCAAAAAAATAGGCTCTTTTGGTTTTTTGCGTTTGGCTTGTGGGTCGGCAAAAACCAAATGTGCCTATTTGCGCGTTGGCTTTTTCAGCATGTTGCACAACGGTTTGGCGCTTGGCGCAGTGGCGGATTTCGGAGCACTAAATTGGCAATACACCACAAAAGTTGATGCGAGGTAGAATGTTCAATTAACCACTGCACCCGCCATTGAGCCAAACGCCTGTTATGCCCCGTTAATTATTATTATTCAGTTCTTTAATCATTCTTTTCTTGCTTTTTTCTGTCGGTAATATTTTAGACCAAGATACAATTATCAAATCATAACCACCTGATTCTGCCTTTTCTTCATTTGTTAATTCTATCACTATGTCGTTTGAAGCACTATAACAATTACCTAATCTATTCTTAACCAAATCAAAGTATTGTTTTTTTGTCTGAATTCTTGAACCATTATTTCCGTAAAAGAATCCTATTTTCAAATTATCGAAAATATAGTTTGCTTTACGTTCTTTAAACATCTCATTAAAATAGTCTGATTCCAATTTTGTCAAAATGGGGTTATCATCAAGTCCAAGTTGATATAATTCAGAAGGCTTTTCTTTTTCACACTCAGACAATTTGTAAATTATCTTTTCAATGAAATTCTTATCAATTTCTTTTTTTTGAATGTCCATTAGAATCAAGTCATCAAATCCATTTGTTGCTTGTCGCTGGATTGAATCTAAAACAATCATTTTAATGCCACTTCTTTCGGCAGTTTCTGATTTTTTGTAATAATATGTAAAGTAGTCATTTTTACTTCTCAGATTTACTCCCAAATCAACAGAAACAAATGCAGTTTTTTTCTCGATGAAATCAAAGTCAAGTCGTTGATTTTTTAAGAAAACATTCAAGTAATCCGATTCCGCTTTATTTAAAACCGGATTATTGTCGATTCCTTTTCCCAATTCTTGGCAAAAAGCAAATCCAATAGTCAGGTTAAATATTAAAATCAAAACAATTTGTTTCATATGCAGTCTGTTTTTTTTAATGGGGCATAACGGACAGCGGTATGTTTTGTTGCCGATTTCGGAGCATGTCACTGTCAAATCGTGATAAAGTTTGAAGCGAGCTACAACCGTTAATTTCAGCACTGCCTCGGCAATAAAATATACCACATGTTAGCGTTTCGTTATTTAATCGGATTCCCATAAATATCTTTCACGACTGTCTTTGTATTACCAAATATATCCTTTTGCCCTGTAGTTGCTGTACCAACTTTATTACCATATTGGTCTTTGATTGTTGTAGTTGTATTTCCAAAAATGTCGGTCTGTCCAGTTGTTACAGTTCCTGTTTTATTACCATATTGGTCTTTTACAGTTGTAGTTTTATTCCCAAAAATATCAGTTTGTCCAGTTGTTGCAGTTCCTGTTCTGTTTCCATATGGGTCTTTTGCAGTCGTAGTTTTATTTCCAAAGATATCTGTTTGTCCAGTTGTATATGTTCCTGTTTTATTACCATATGGGTCTTTTGCCGTTGTAGTTTTATTTCCAAAAATATCTGTTTGTCCAGTGGTATATGTTCCTGTTTTATTACCATATGGGTCTTTTACCGTTGTAGTTTTATTTCCAAAAATATCTGTTTGTCCAGTGGTATAAGTTTGTCCACTAACAAGGTTTGCAAGCATCAAAAATGCTCCGATCAAAACTGATAATTTTTTCATGTTATTTATTTTTAAATTTTGCCTACTCTTAAAAAGGTTTTCGGCAACCCCTTACAATGAACGCTAACGGACGGAACTATATGCAGTTGGGGATTGCGGGTTGCTTTCCTGTCGAACCCCGATGCCGTTGTAGCGGGCTGCGAACTTTGTTGTCCGCACCAAAACCCCAATTGACATATAGTTTTTGTTAGCGTTTCGTTATTTCTTTTCAGCAATAATACCTTTAAGTTGTGCGATAATATTTCCATCGGTATCAAATCCCGTGAATCTTTTTATAATTATACCTTCTTTGTCAATCAAAAATGAAGTCGGAATTGCTTGTACTTGATATTGGGTTTTAATTTTTCCCTTATCTCCTTCTTTATCTGATACATTATGCCAAGTAATATTATTCATTTCAGAAGCCTTTTTCCAAGCATCTATATTTTTATCTATTGAGAAACTAACAATTGATAAATCTTCAGGCACTTCATTATAATGCTCACTCAAAAACTTAATCTCCATGAGGCAAGGTCCACAACCGGCACTCCAAAAACACAAGTAAATGTAATTACCTTTTAAGGATGACAACTTAAATTCTTTACCATCAATTGAACTAACTTCAAAATCGATAAAGGGTTTTCCAACTTCTGCAACTTCTTCAAACAAAAATACTTTCAAGGCATTTGCTGTTGGTGATGATTTAATAGAGATTGGTAATTTCTCAAATATTGCTTGTAATGTATCTTTATCAATACTTTTCCTATTCATGTAAACAATATCCAATCCCATATACGAATCTGAATGTCTTTTCCCAAAATCAATATAAATATCATGTAAGGTTTTTTGAGACTCATTGAACTTTTTTATCAAGCTTTGTTTCACTTCATCATTAGGATACTTTTTGTTCATTAAACTATCATAAGCTCCATAATAGATTAGGTCATAGGGTTTTTGAAGCTTCATTAGTTCATTTTGTAATTCTTGTTCTGTTCCACCAGTGATAAGACTATTGAGATGCATGTCTTTTATCGGTGAAGTGAAAGACATGTTTACATTCTCAACCTGAATATTGGCATATTCATCTTGACATTTTATCCAGCAACCTGTTGGATATTCAACTTTCCCACTTAACTCAAAATACCCGTTTATTGAAAATGCAGAATCTAAGTTTATCTGTTGGTCTAAATCGTATAATGTAATTAAAATACTGTCCTTTATTCCTTCAATATGACCAGAAATATTGAATCCATCGTTTTTAGTTTTGCAGCTTGAAAATGTAATTGTGGCAATTAGAATAATGATTAAATGTCTCATTTTATATGTTTTTAGTTAATTGTAATTCTACTAACGAAAATCTGTCATATTTATTTTTTCAGCTATCCGTTCATTGCAATTCTGATGGTGGAGTGGTTCTGCAATGTCCGTCATAATGAACGCTAACGTGTTATTTACGCAATCAATATACAACATTCGTATATATGAAATTTAGAACATTCGTATAACACTTTTTTCATATTACCAAACTCAACAGCATAAACCAACATTATCAAGCATTTAAACATCAATTTATTTTTTGCATTTACGAATGTTTGTAAGCATTCGGTCTCGTCCGTATTTTTTTCCAAGTTTTCTTAGATTCTTCCAAAAAACCTTTCAAAAACTTGTAAAACATTCGGAGACGGTTCGGAGTTTTTAGGAGGTTTTTCGTAACCAATTTAAAGGAAGCAGTTCAGCAAGATCCATTGTGTAGTCCTGATCATAATCGTGGATATGACTCAAAACATGCACCATCCAGTCACGGAAGTTCACTTCTGCAGCCTTACAGCATCCAAGTAAAGAGTAGATAACTGCAGCATCTTCTGCAGCGTCATGATTCCCGCAAAACAGGTAGTTCTTCCTGCCTAGTGCCAGACCTCTAAGGCTGTTTACAGCAAGATTATTATCTATATGGTACCTTCCATCCAGATGATAACGACTTAACCGGTGATAGATGTCATAGCAGTATTTTATCGCCTTGGCTATCGGGCTTTTTGGTAATACCTTACTGTATTCATTCACCAGCCATTTTTCAAAGACAACCATGATGGGGTAAGCGTGTGTCTCTCGCAGCTTGGCTCTTGCCTGGTAAGAAAGGTTTTTATCATCAGCCTCTCTTTCAACTTCGTATAAAAGTCCGATTTGCTCAAGTGCATACTCAGCTCTTTCCCTGTCATTTTTGAGCGACTCCTCAAACTTCCGCCGAGCGTGAGACCAGCAACCAAGGGGTAGTACATCTTTTTTGTATTCGTACATTTGGTATACACTATACCCGTCTGTCTGCATAGCACCACGGAAGTCTTTTAAAAGTGATAATGCTACCTTCTGTGCTCTTGAACCATTGTCATAATGGAAGAAGACCTGCTTGTCCATCGCAGAGCGCACCATCCACATGTATCCATTTACGGTTTTATGCTTCTCGTTATTTATTATGGGAACGGTGGTTTCATCCACCTGGATATAATCGGTGGCAAGAACAAGTTCTTTTAGTCGGTAATATAGTGGCCTCAAAAGATCGGCCGTATCCTTGAACCAATCGTTCACCGTTGGTGGTGGAAGATTTATTCCCATCTGCTTCATCATCTGCATCTGACGATAAAAAGGCAGGTGATTAACGTACTTGTTTATCATCAGTTCAGCCAAGAGTGATGCTCCGGCATAACTGCGTGCAATTGGTTGGTATTTTGCAGGAAGTGGTGCAGTTATAATAGAAGAAGACTTCTGAGGATCCTGTTCAGTTTTGTTTTTTACAACATATTTATGACGTATAATCTTCCTTACCCAGCATCTTCCGGGTTCATATTCCATAACTTCAGTAATCTCGGGCTCTAGCTCCGTTAATGTATCTGAGTTGTCTTTTACATCATCGGGATAAAGATGCTCTTCAACTCGAGGAACATTCTCAGGTAAAGGTTTGCGTACAGGTTTTCTTTTTAAACGCTCTTTTACTCGCCTTTCTTTGAAAGTTTCTATATCTGCTTTGGCTGCTTCTGCAAGTTCTTTTTCTTCAGGTAAAAGGTCTATACCTTCAAAGTCGATCATGCGCTGACGGGGATCTTCTTTTATAAAGCGTTCACTTGACTTGCCCCATATCCGACGTCTCAGATAAGCAACCTGCTTCTCTAGATCAAGTATCTTTTCGTCTTTTTTGGATATGGTTTGTTCATATGAGGTTTTTAATGCATCAACATCTGTGCGATCTTCAAGCTTACCCTTCAGAAGCATGTTCTCCTGATATAAACGGTCGCATTTCTCCAAGAGGAGTTCTAAAAGCTCGTTGGGATTTTCTTTGTTTTCTTGTATCATTAACCTGTTAGATAACGAGAGTAAAGATACAAAAACGGTGCAATATATGCAAGTAAAAAAAGAGGCTAAAATCGTTTGTTTATGCGCCTTTCCAACGTTTTTTATATTTACATTTTTCGGTCTCAATACACTGTACCATCAGCATAAGTTTCTGCCAAGAGAAGGGGTGTGATCTTCCATTTTCATCGAAAGAGGGTAATGTGAAATTACCTTTTTCAAGCTTCATATAATAAATTACCAGCCCACCATGCTCCATGTGCAGGGCCTTCAAACTGGTGCAATGGCGATTCAGAAAGATGAAAACATCTCCGCTTCGTACGCTTTGTCCCATCTGATCCGTGACCAATCCGCTTAAGTGTAAAAACCTTTACGCATATCGGTAGGCCTGGGATAAAGCCAGTAACGCATCGAGTCGTTAAGGTTAAACATGCTTTATTGGGTTAGAAGGATTAAAGAGCGCAGCTGGGTAATGTCAGCACCAATGGGTACACGAAGTTTTACACCATTGGGATAAATTATTTCAAAAATATCACTGGAAGCGGAGTCTCCATGCTCAGGTAATAATTTCTGTTGAGCCTTTCTTTTTGTCAGCATTTGTGGAGTTGAACCTGAAAAAAAAATCGGTACAAAATTGGACGGTTGTTCTTTATGTCGGTTATTCTTTATTGATTTATTTTTCCAATAATAAAACTTAGACTGAAGTATACACTCATTTTCGCAAAAATCTTTAACAGATAAACCACTGGATTGGAAGCGATCATAAACTAACTCAAACTGCTGTATTGTCCACATATCTTTTTGAGGACAAATATAGAGGAGTTAAATAGTTAAATTAAGACGGGGTAGACCGAATGCTTACGCTGCTTCGTGGGTATATTATGCCTATATAAAAAATAATGTAAAACCGGAGAACTACCAGACTTTCATTCAGTATCTGGGTAAACTTAAAGATTTAAATTTACCTGAAGATGATAGTATGGTTTTTGATAATGTAGCTTGGCAGATTGGAAGTATGGTTTATTCATTTCAAAAAGAAGTGGATCAAGATTACAAGAAGTATGATGTTATATTCGATATTATCAAGTCGTATCATTTTAAAGCTCCTTCTGAAGGTTATTCCTTTCTTCTTAAATCTTTTTTTAAGATATTGGAAATATGGCAAGGTTTCCTTGATTTTGCGGACTGGTGGAATTTAGAGCATTTGCGCAAGGAGGATTTTCTTAAGGAAGAGTATAAGGGACGCAAAACTCCTTCTCTTGCTGAACGAGCATACATGGCATATGCTAAAAAGCTTTTGGAAGGTAAGCCAATCGATAATTTCGGCAACAATCGTGCGATTGATAAAGAGAGAATTTCTGCATTTATGCCCAAATTGGATAAGTTTATTGAAGAGTACCCTGATTTTCTTTATCCACCTTATTATAAAGCGAAGCTTTTATTGGTGTTGGGAGATGAAGAGGACGTATTGTCAGCCTTTATTCCTTTCGCAAGGCAGAAGAAAAACGATTTCTGGGTATGGGAGCAGATGGCTGATATTTTTCACGATGATGATGAACTAAGGATGGCATGCTATTGTAAGGCGTTGAGTCTTAAAACGCAAGATGATTTTCTCGTGAAACTGAGACAGGTGTTTGCAGCTTTGCTTGTTGAGAAGGAATTGTACGACGAGGCAAAAACAGAGATTGAGATTCTGACAGGTAATATAAACAATTATGAAGCAGAAAATTTCAACTTAGCACTTAACCCGCCATTTTGCAAAACCCTTGTTGTGCGATCGGCATTCTTTTTAAATTTCGTCAACTAATTTTGCTTTAATCTTTCTATAAATATCTATAATTGGACTATTATTTATTGTCTCAGAAATATAATTGTTTAAATTGATTATGTCATTTTCAGCAGGACGAACTACTTGAATTGCAAAATGAGCCCAAGAACCTTTTTGATTAAAAAAGTCGGTTTTAAGGTATTCCTTTTCTTTATCATCGAACTCAATAGTTTGTATTTTTTCTTTTTGATTTAATAATTCATTTTGAAGTTCGATTATGAAAAGTAACTCCCTTTTTTCAGTAAATAACTCTCCAAATACTATAGTAATCATTAAATTGCCTTGATTTGGGCATAAGTAATATCTGAAACTTTCATTTCTACTTCCGTATGGTTCTAATTTTTCATCAATATTTATTCGCGCCTTTTCTACTTCAGATATAACAAATGAAACAAAACTACTTTTTACTTCTGAAATTTGGTTAATTTCTTCATGATTTCTATAGAAAAATTTTATGATGTCCGTATCCATAGGTTTTGTTGTGTTAATTACATTTTGATAAAAGTCCTTGAGAAATATTATATATTTTTCATTAGCCGTTGAAAAGTAGTTAGATAAATTTGAAACGACCTTTTGCAGTAGTTCTAAATGTGTTATTCCAATAAATTTTGTATTGATTAATTGAGTTTTGGGTACTTTATGCAGAGATAGAATGATACCGATTTTATTTGTTTGAGAAATTGAATTCCAATAGTCTTCCAAATCATTATTTAAATGATGATAAACCTTGTTTTCTATAATGATTGCGTCATTATTATTTGACAAAAGAACGTCAATTCTCCCATTATTGTTAGTTCCAACTTCGGTTTCAATGTCGAAAGGAGATTTTAGATTAAATTTTGAATCAATATTTTCATTAATGAGTTCAAGTAAGCTGTTTATAAATAGATCATTTAGGTTGTGTTCTGCAATCGTATTGAAAAAGAAAGCATAAATATTAGACCAAACATTTTCGTAATGTGGTTGTTTAGAAATCCCCAAAAAAGTAAGTGGTTTCTTTTTTACAATTGGAATTTGATGCTCATTTAAGAAGTTTTCAAGTATAGAAAGATTATAATTCATTTTCTGTTGATATTTTTCCGAATGTTGGGTTATGCTGTCGCACAACGTTTGTGGGCTTTGCGTTCGGGCGGGTTTCGGAGCACAAAGTTTCAATTTATTACTAAATTTAATAGTAGCACTAAGCTCCAAGTTTACACGTCAGCCCGCCTGACGCAAAACCCTTGTTAGCACTCGTTTTTATCTTCAATTCGTCCATTTGGGTTTTTCGGTTTTCACTAAAAGTCCGTTTGCAATAAAGTTGTTTCCTGTCGTTAATTCTAACGTAAATGTAATTTGTTCGTCTGCGATTTTTTCAATGTCAATTACGTCTATGAATTTGTTTTCGGAAGCAACAAAAATTTTGTCGCCAACAACTAACTGTTTTACGTCTGTGTCTTGGTCGTAATTGTTGTTAGACTTAGTTGGATTGAGTGAAGCCCAATTTTTGTCTGCTGTCCAAAATGGGTGGTCGTCTGTTGTAATTATTTCTCTGTCTGAAAATTTAAGTTTTATAAGATTTGAATGTCGTGCTTGTATAAGTTCAGAAACTTGTGTTTTGACTAATTTGTTTGTTGTGTTGTCAAACGTCATAACAAAGTCGCCTTTTGCAATTTGTTCAATGTTTTTTGTTGAGTTGTCAGCCATTGTAATTTGTATCCCTGCAACGAAACAATGAACGTCTAAACCGTCAAAGTTTATTTCACTAACTGCAACGTCATCGTATTTTGTTCCTTTGTAAACTTCTAAAATTTCTAAAGTCAAAATTAAATCTTTTGTGCTGTCGGTTGATTGAATAGGATTGATTTTAAAAGACAGTGTCTTGTTTACGTCTTTTAGTTCAAGAATTGCAGTTGGTTTCCCATTTACAAGCATTTTGAATTTTGCTACTCGTGAGTTTGCTTTCCATAACTCAGAATTTTTGATGTAGCCGTTCCAAATAATTATTTCGTTTATTCTTGGTGAAAATGGTTTGAAATGGAAGTTTATTTTTTTTCCAATTACTCCGTTTGAGTTGTCAGGAACCCACGCAGTAAAAAGGTCAAAGTCGTGAATGTTGTCTGGCAGATAAGTGATTTTCCCTTCGTGTTTTAGATACGAAGATGAAGTTATTTTGTAAGGTCCACCGCCACAATACCAACTGCAACCCGCACCTTGTGTCATTGGTCCGTAACCCATTTCCAAAGAGTCAACCATTATTCTGTCTTTTTTGGAAAGTTTTTCGTAGTCGATGTCGCCCGAATTGATTTTTGAAAGTTGGTCAAGGGCTTTTTGCCAAACCGTTTGGTCTGCTTTTGTGTATTCGTTAGAATAGGAAATTGTTGGCTGAATTGTCGGCAAGTTTTGTCCTGAAACCGAAAGTCCCCAAGTCAAAATTAGTATTGTCAATATGTAGGTTCTTTTCGTCATATGCGCTGTCGTTCTAAAATGAGTGCTAACGTCTTATTTACGCAATGAATATACAACATTCGTATATATGAAATTTAGAACATTCGTATAACACTTTTTTTATATTACCAAACTCAACAGCATAAACCAACATTATCAAGCATTTAAACATCAATTTATTTTTTGCATTTACGAATGTTTTGATATCTTTGCAGTATTATTAAAATCTGTAAAACATGAAAATCGACGATCTAATTGCAAGTTTCGAACAGAAGTTGAAACTACAAAGGTATAGCCCTAATTCCATCAAGAATTACACTAGTGCGGTGAGAAGCTTTCTGAAAGTCGCTTTAAAAAGATTCGATAATCCTGGTCAATTAAGCGAAGATGAAATTGAAAAATATGTTTTATGGAAAATTGAAAAACACAATGTCAGTAGTTCATATCAGCGTTTGATTGTGGCCTCTATCGCCAAATTTTACCAGTTGGTGCTTAATCGAAATTTACAAGTAAGACACCTGTATCCTTCACGAAAAGAACATAGGCTACCAAAATATGTAACCGTGACGGATGTAAAGAGAATGCTGGCATCGGTAACTAACCTGAAACACGGGTGTATCATAAAATTATTATATGGGTGTGGATTACGCTTAAGCGAATTGCTGCATTTAAAAATATCGGATATCGACTCGGAGCTAATGCTGGTACATATCCGGAATTCAAAGGGAAATAAAGACCGTGCGGTAATGCTTTCTCCAGTGTTACTGGGAGATTTGAGAAACTACTTCAAGGCATATAACCCTAAGGTTTACCTTTTTGAAGGACAGAGCGGTGGCATGTATTCTGAAAAAAGCGTACAGACTGTTGTGAAAGCAGCCGCAACAAAAGCGAGTATACAAAAAACGGTAACACCACATATCTTACGGCACAGCTTTGCCACCCACCTTCTCGAAAATGGAACGGATATTAGGTACATCCAACAATTACTGGGGCATAGTTCTATCAAGACAACCGAAATATATACTCACATAACAGATGTTGCTAAGTCGAAAATAAAAAGTCCACTCGATTTGCTATAAATCAATCAACTCCTATTTGTAGACTTTCACCACAAAGTTAAATACCACGCACGGCGCACTCGAAAAAAAGCCTACAAGTCTCTGAACTTGTAGGCTTTGCCTTATCTTTCTTGTCTTTTGGCTTTATATCTCCGCGGAAGCGGGGGGATTCGAACCCCCGGTACAGTTACCCGTACGTCAGTTTAGCAAACTGGTGGTTTCAGCCACTCACCCACACTTCCTTTTGGTAATTTTGCTGAAATCGGATGCAAATATACAAGATACTTTTCAACTTTTCAAAGAAAAACAGTTTTTTAAATGCGAATATGCTATTTTTGTGCGTTAGCAATTATAAGGCTTTTAAAAATGAGCTAATGGAACAATTAAAAAAGAGAAATAGAAAAAGAATATTTATTTGGATAGCATCCATCACTCTACTGTTGATGGTTGCTATAGCAGCTTTTTTATACAGTTTGGTATTTAAACCTATTGAGCTTACAGAAGAAGTATATATATATATTGACGAGAAAAGGGACTATGAAACGGTAGTTAATCAGCTGAAGGAGAAAGTAGAACTGCCTAATGAAGATGTTTTTAGGTTATTAGCAGATAGGATGAACTACCCAAATATGGTAAAAACCGGGAGGTATGCTATTGAGGATGGTATGACTATGCCAGATCTTATTCGCCGACTACGCTCGGGCAGTCAAGCGCCGATTAATCTAACCTTTAATAATATCAGAACGATGGAGAGTCTTGCAGGGCGTTTTTCTTCACAATTAATGGTAGATAGCATTTCAATTCTTAATGTTTTAAATGATACTTCAATAGCTGCAAGTTACGGATTTAACGAGCAAACTTTTGGTGCTATGTTTATTCCAAACACTTATGAAGTTTACTGGGATACCAGCATAGAGAGTCTGATAAATAGAATGAAGAAAGAATATGATACTTTCTGGAACGCCGATCGCAAAGCGCAAGCAGAAAAAATTGGTCTCACTCCACTAGAGGTTACAACTCTTGCCTCTATTGTTGAAGAAGAGGCTACCTATGCAGATGAATATCCAATTGTGGCAGGTCTTTACATTAATAGACTCAACAGGGGTATGCGACTTGAAGCTGATCCTACCGTTAAGTATGCTGTTGGAGATGCTTCATTAAGGAGAATACTTTTTAAGCACCTTGAGGTGGAGTCGCCTTATAATACATATAAAGTGGACAGATTGCCACCGGGACCAATACGTATACCCTCTACATCGGCAATTAACGCCACTCTTTCACCCGCTCAGCACAACTATATTTTCATGTGTGCTAAGGATGATCTTTCGGGCAGACATAACTTCGCTGTTACACATGCTGAGCATGCAAGAAACGCGAGAGCATATCAGAGGGCATTAAATGAACGTGGAATCTATTAAAATATGCGTTTAAAGAAAGTCGTAGTTTAATTTTACAAACTTCGGATTTAGGAAGTACTTTATCCGCACCAAGTCCTGATCCTCCTCGAAAATTTCGTGTAGAATCAGGACTTGGTAGGGACTTTGTTATAATTTGGTACCTACAAATTCGGAAGATACTTAGTCAAGCTCATAAGAGAACTAGCATAATCTTCAATTAGGAGTATAATATGTGTTGTTAAAAGAAAGTTTATAAAGGATGTCTCTTTATTTCAATAGAGAACGCTTTAGTGGGGTTTACGCTTAACAGTAAATTAATTTCTTTTTCTGTGAAACCATTCTTTTTTAGTGCGGGAAGAAATTGATTGAAAATATTTGTAAATGGCTGTATTGATTGAATATCTTTTTGTGGGTCATACCACCCTGCATCGTGAGAGATTAAAACTCTATCTAAAAATCCATTTCTTTTAGCGAAAAGAATTTTTTCTATGTGATTTTCTAATTCCCAACCTAGTCCATCTAAGCTTATCCAACATCCCAATTCAGCTGCTTTGAGAAGATTATCATTATTTTCTTCATTCTGTGCATGCACCCATATGAAAGATTGGGGTGAAACACCATTTTCTTTAAGAATGCTAAGCTGTGGCCATAAACCGTTTGCACGGCCCGTGTGTGAGGCTATTGTTAATCCGGTTTTTAAATGTGTAATAGCAGCAGCTTTCACCAAATTCTGATGCATAATATCCAATGAATCTGAACTATCAACACCTATTTTTATAAACCCAGGTTTTATTGTTGTTTCATCAATACCGTGCTCGTATTCATTAATCCACATTTCTGCGAGTTCCTCTGCTGACATTTTAAATGCGTACTGCGGTATATATTTATTGTTATTAACCCCATAAAGCCCAGTATTAGTGATTATTCTAACACCTGACATTTCTGAAATCTTTTTAAGGAGTACCACATCTCTACCCAAATATTGAGGTGTTGCATCAACAAAGTAGGCTACATTAAACTCTTTTAGTTGGTTAAAATAGGGAATTACCTCTTTTATTACTGTTTCATGACTCCATCGGGATGGATTTATACTATCTGCTCCTATAAAATCGACCAATATATGCTCGTGGGATAACCATATTTCGCTTGGGTTTACTAGATGAGCACCTTCTATATCTATAACTTTTGTTCGATTTTCTGATACTTTACAACCATAAGCTATTATTACTAAAAGAATAAAACAAACTATATTTCTCATCCTATTCATAGTTTTCAATTATATTCCTATTGGTATGAACTCTCTTCGTGCGGTATGTCTATATTATTTAAAACTCAATATAATCGGGGTGAGCTCCTGTGCGGTGACTCTTATCTAAATCGTCAATTTGTTGCACCTCTTCTTGTGTAAGCTCAAAATCAAATATATCGAAATTCTCGGCTTGTCTTTCTGAACTAGAGGATTTGGGTATTGCTACTATGCCTTTTTGAATGTTCCACCTGAGTACAACTTGGGCGGGTGATTTACCATATTTGCCTCCAATCCATATTAACACTTCGTCTTTTAATAATGGAACTTTACTGCTTCCGAGAGGACTCCATGCTTGGGGGATAATATTGTATTTTTTGCAGTATTCAACAACATCTTGCTGTATTAAGTAAGGATGCAACTCTATTTGATTTACAACTGGAATAATTGTTGCTTCTTCCATCACCTCTTTAAGGTGGTGTATGAGATGGTTACTTAGCCCTATTGCTCTAATCTTTTTGGAATGGTAGATTTTCTCCATCTCTTTCCAGGACGAACCAATCATACCCTTAACTGGCCAGTGAATTAGGTATAGGTCGATATAATCGAGCCCCATATTCTGTAAGCTTCCTTCAAATGCTTCCTGAATTTGATTGTTTAAAATATCGGTGCCCCATAACTTTGTAGTTACAAAAATCTCCTCACGAGGGATTCCACTTTCGCGTATGGCTTTGCCAACAGGCTTTTCGTTTAAATAAAGTGTGGCGGTATCAATATGGCGATATCCAATATCCAGTGCACTTCTTACGGCATTGTAAACATCATTGTCGTTGTTACCAATTTTATATGTGCCCAATCCAAGCATTGGTATTTCAACTCCATTATTTAACTTTATATTTTCCATTTGCAGAATCTTTTGGTGTTACTTAATTGCTTTCAATCGATTCAGAACCATTTCCTTATCGTTGTGAATTTGTTTAACAAGTGGATCAATGGAACTAAACTTAATATCGCCACGTATAAAATCGATAAATTCTACTTTTAGCGACTGTTCATAAAGATCGCCATTAAAATTAAAAATATTAACCTCTACGCTCACTTCGGGATCGTCGTGAAGGGTTGGGCGCTTGCCTATATATAGCATGCCTTCATATATAATATCGCGGATGTGCACTAACACTGCATATACACCAAGTTTTGGTATAACTTTAAACCTCTCCCATGAGCGTATATTTGCTGTAGGGAATCCTATGGTTCGTCCCACCTGATAACCCTCCACAATTTTTCCTGAGATGGTATAATTGTATGATAAGAGATAATTTGATTTCTCTATATCACCTTCGTGAAGAAGGTTTCGTATTTTTGTAGAACTTACACTCTCTCCATTATGTTGATACTCTTCACCCCTGATTACCTTCATCCCTATATCTTCGCCAATTTTCTCATACTCAGTGAAGCCATCTTCTCTGTTGCGACCAAAACGATGGTCGTAACCCACAACGAGAGTGTGTAATCCTATATCATTTTTAAGTATTTGCAGCATGAAGTCTTCGGCAGATAGTTTTGAAAGATCGGCAGTAAAGGGAAGGCTGATACAATAATCGATTCCGGTTGTTGCCAATAGCTCAATTTTTTCATCATATCCACACAACAATGCAGGCTGATAATCGGTTTGAAGCACTTTTCGGGGGTGAACCGGGAATGTAATTACAGCTGAGGGAAGTCCTTCCTTTTTTGCTATCTCCCTAACCTGCTTTATAAGATGACGGTGCCCCGTGTGAACTCCATCGAAAAATCCGATAGTGCCCACAAAAACGCCTCCCATTATACTTTTTCCAGTAAGATCAATAAGTTCCAAAGCAAACTATTTAATATGGTTTTTTGTTACAATTAAACACCTGATATCGCCTTTTAGTTTAACTTGAACTAGAAGGCTACAGGCTATTAATCGGTAAATTTACTAATTTTATTAATGAACTATTGTTATATTTAAATATCTTTGCAATAGAAAATAGAAAACTAAAAAGTTTAATTATAGAATAAGGTGAATATGAGAAATAATTTTATTTTAATTTGCACAATTGTAATGACGGCATTTACAACTTCTTGTAATAAACAAGCTGAGCATAACACGCTAACTCAACAAGAATCTAATGATGGTTGGGAGCTGCTGTTTGATGGTACAACTCTTAATGGCTGGCGTGATTATAATGGAGAGGAATTAACTGCACCTTGGTTTGCAGAAGAGGGCATGATTCAGGCCAAAGGCGAAGGTGCCGATGAGCATGGTTATATCGTGACTGAAAAAGTTTATGAGAATTTTGAAATGGTGTGGGACTGGAAAATTGCAGATGGTGGTAATAGTGGTGTTCTATATCATGTTGTAGAGCATCCTAAATTTGCTGTTCCTTACGTAACAGGACCTGAATATCAACTTATTGATGATCTTAACTTCCCCGATCCACTTGAAGATTGGCAGAAAACAGGTGCTGATTATGCTATGTATACAGCAGATCCTGAGAAGACAAATATAAAGCCTGCAGGCGAGTGGAACACCTCTAAAATAGTTTTTGACAATGGTCATGTAGAGCATTGGCTTAATGGCGAAAAGATTGTTGAGTTTGAAGCATGGACAGAAGATTGGTTTACACGCAAAAACAGTGGAAAGTGGGAAAATGCACCAGAGTATGGTTTGGCTCGCAAAGGGGTTATTTGCCTTCAAGATCATGGTTCTGCAGCTTGGTTTCGCAATGTGAAAATTAAAGAACTTCCACGTAAAACTAAAGAGGTAAATCTTTTTAACGGAAAAGACCTTCATGGATGGGAAGTTTATGGAACTGAAAAATGGTATGTAGAAGATGGCTTATTAGTTTGCGAAAGCGGTCCGGACAAACAATATGGATACCTTGCTACACGTGAGTATTATGATAATTTCGACCTGTCTGTAGAGTTTAAACAAGAAGCTGATGGCAACTCGGGTGTATTTATCCGTTCGTTTGTTGAGCCAGGTGCTATTGTTAACGGATGGCAAGTTGAAGTTGCACCAAAAGGCAACGACACCGGTGGTATTTACGAATCTTACGGTCGCGGATGGCTAGTGCAGATTGAAGATGAGAAAGAAGAAATATTAAAAGAAGGTGAGTGGAACACATTGCGCATATTAGTTGAAGATGACAATGTAAAGACTTACTTAAATGGAGAAGAGATGGTTGACCTTACCGACGAGTTGATTGGTAAGGCTCAGGGACGTATTGCACTTCAAATTCATGATGGTGGCGGTATTAAAGTGCTCTGGAGAAATCTGAAACTTCAGACATTGTAAATATACAAAAATTCGAGATTTATTGAAGAGGAGGAGGACAGAAATGTTCTTCTCCTCTTTTTTAATATTTGGCACTGTTATTGTACATATAAATTATTAATGTGATAGGTACATTATATATGTAGTTTTAAAGAAAAAACACCCTATCTTTGTATTATTAACTCACTTAAAGCATAGAATGGCAGAAAAAAGCAAGTTATTACAGAGTATCGTAGATGGTATTCAAGAGAAAAAAGGAAAAAATATTAACACCATAAGTTTAAAGGGAGTCACTGGAGCCATATGTGATTACTTTGTTATATGCGAAGGCAATACTCCCACACAAGTATCGGCATTGGCAGAGTCTATAGAAAAAATTGTAAAAGAAAATACTCTCGAAAGCCCTTTAAGAGTTCAGGGGAAGCAACAATCGGAATGGGTTGGAATGGATTATGGCAATATAATAGTACATATATTCATACCCGAACTAAGAAGCTTTTATAATTTAGAGCATTTGTGGGAAGATGCAATTTCGGAGCGCATTCCTACAATAGATTAAAAACTTATTTCGTAAGAAATTGTTACTTATACTTCGGGAACAACTTTTGTAAGATAATTAAACAAATGAGCAGTAGTAATAAAGATAATCAAAAAGGTAAACAACCTACAATGCGTCCAAAATTGGGAGGAAATACAAATCCTAAACGTCCTTTCAACCCGTATTGGGTATATGCCATAGTACTGGCTATATTGATGGGGATGTGGTTCTTTGGGCAAGACAACACGGTAAAAGAAATAACATGGTCGGAATTTCAGGAGTATGTTAGAGACAACCGTGTAAAAAGCATTGTTATATATAATAACAAAGTAAGTGCTGAAGCAGTAATAAGAGATGAATCAGTTGAACATGTATTTGGAAGCTCTTTACGCGCCGGCAGAACACCTGTGATATTGGTAAAAGGTCCATCACCAGATGCTATTTCAGAGTATATCGATTTGGTAAAGAGTGAAGAGAATTATGATATTGAAGTTAGATTTGATACCACTTCAGAAGTTTGGGGAGTATTAATTACATTCCTTCCATTTCTGTTACTTATAGTATTCTGGATTTGGATGATGCGCAGAATGCAAGGCGGCGGAGGCGGCGGAAGCGGTGGCGTCTTTAATGTTGGAAAGTCTAAGGCTCAATTATTCGACAAAGATTCGAGCCAGAAGGTTACATTTAGAGATGTTGCAGGCTTATCGGAAGCGAAAGAAGAGGTTCAAGAAATTGTTGAATTCCTTAAAAGCCCTAATTTATATACAAACCTGGGAGGAAAAATTCCAAAAGGTGCACTACTTGTAGGCCCTCCTGGAACAGGAAAAACTTTACTTGCCAAGGCAGTAGCAGGCGAAGCTAATGTGCCATTTTTCTCAATCTCGGGTTCAGACTTCGTAGAGATGTTTGTTGGTGTTGGAGCTTCTCGTGTGAGAGATCTTTTCCGTCAGGCAAAAGAGAAAGCACCATGTATTGTATTTATTGATGAGATTGATGCTGTTGGGAGAGCAAGAGGCAAGAATACCAATTTTGGATCGAACGATGAGCGAGAGAATACACTAAATCAACTTCTAACCGAAATGGATGGATTTGGATCTAATAGTGGTGTAATAATTCTTGCAGCAACAAACCGTGCTGATGTACTTGATAAGGCTTTACTACGTGCGGGTAGGTTTGATCGACAGATATATGTTGAACTTCCCGATTTAAATGATAGAAGGGAAATATTTAAAGTACACTTGCGTCCAATTAAGATAGACGATTCTATTGATATTGATTTTCTTGCACGCCAAACACCTGGTTTCTCGGGTGCTGATATTGCAAACGTATGTAACGAAGCTGCACTGATTGCCGCACGTAATAAGAAATCGTTTGTACAAAGAGACGATTTTATGAGTGCAGTAGACCGTATTGTGGGTGGACTTGAAAAGAAGAACAAGATAATTACTCAAGAAGAGAAAAAAACAATTGCAATACATGAAGCCGGTCACGCAACACTTAGCTGGTTTCTTGAGCATGCCAATCCACTTGTGAAGGTAACAATAGTTCCTAGAGGGAAGGCTTTGGGTGCTGCATGGTATTTACCCGAAGAGCGGCAAATTACAACTAAAGAGCAAATGCTTGATGAGATGTGTGCCCTTTTGGGAGGACGTGCAGCTGAAGAAGTATTTATTGGTGAGATATCGTCTGGTGCAATGAACGACCTTGAGAGAGTAACCAAGCAGGCCTACGCCATGATTACCTATATGGGTATGAGTGATAAGTTGCCAAATTTAAGCTACTACGATTCTACTGGTCAAGAATATCAATTCTCTAAACCATATAGTGATGATACAGCTAAGCTTATTGATAGCGAAGTAAAGTCAATGATTGCCAAACAGTATGAAAGAGCAAAACAGATATTAACCGAGAAAAAATCGGGTCATAATGAACTTGCTAAGATACTTCTGGAAAAAGAAATCATATTTTCACACGACTTGGATGATATATTTGGAAAACGTCTTTGGGTTTCTCGCTCGGAAGAGATTTTTGAGAAGAAAGAAGAGAACATTAAAAATGAAATTGACGAACTCAAGCCTGTAGGATCAAAAGAGAATGTTTTTATCCATACGAAGGATAAAAAAGAAGAGAAATCGGAGTCACAGGATGAGATAAATAAAGAAAAAGAGTGATAGACATTTTTAATATCGTTTAATTCATATAGCTTACGGACTGAGTTTCAACACTTAGTCCGTTTTTTTATAATGTGCTTTAAGTTAGTTCTACATATTTGTAAGGAAACTAAATCGAACAATACTCATCAATTATCGTTATATTTATTCAAAGTAATAAAATCGATAAAATATGAAAACGATTTATTTTTATATTATCAGTGGTATAATAACACTAGCTTTGGTTAGTTGTAATAACTCCAAGGCACAAAACAATGGAAACAACTCAAAAAATAGTACAAATATGAATTTCGAAAAAGTAGAATTACCTTATGCAACCGATGCCCTAGAGCCGGTTATTAGCAAACAAACAGTAGAATTGCACTATGGTAAGCACCATCAGGCGTATGTTGACAATTTGAAAAAATTGGTAGTAGGAACAGAGTTTGAGAATGCAGACCTAATAACAGTAGTAAAGAAAAGCGATGGTCCCATTTTTAATAATGCGGGTCAGATATTAAATCACAACATCTATTTCACCTCATTTAAAAAAGATGGTGGCGGTGAACCAAAAGGCAGTTTAGCAGAAGCTATTAACTCACAATTTGGATCATTCGAAAAATTTAAAGAAGAATTTAATGCAGCAGGTGTTGGTGTATTTGGTTCGGGATGGGTATGGCTGGCAAAAGATGCCAACGGCACACTTTCGATTCACAAAGAAAGTAACGCAGGCAATCCTGTAACTAAGGACTTGACTCCAATTTTAGGTTTTGATGTATGGGAGCACTCATATTATTTAGACTACCAAAATCGTCGTGCTGAGCACTTAAAAGAGATTTGGAAGATTATTGACTGGGAAGTTGTAGGTGCACGTTATTAATATTTGCACAATATGTAATGTATTTATAGTAAGAGTACTTTGAATACATAGCTATAAAAAAAATGAGTGGATTAAATAATCCGCTCATTTTTTTTATTCCTTTATTCCCATTCAATAATAGATAAGAGAAATTAAATATTACTTTATGAGTTGAGCATAATGCCGGTTAGCATTCTGCCAGAATGCACTGTTTGCCTGCGTGCAGAGAAAAAAAGTTCTTGATTGTCGTATGTGCATAGCTCTGTAGTTTCTATATTCTTTTCAGAAACACCTAAATTTATAAGTTTGCGCCTGTTTATTTCTTTTAGATTAATATGACATTTAGAGGAGTTGTAGTTTTTAGTGCAGACGTCGTCATCAGATAAGTCGATACCATTAGCCTCCATCTCTTTAATAACCTCTTCACCCACTTCATAGTTTTGCTGGCTTATTGATGGCCCTATACCTACAACCATATCTTGAGGGGATGAGTTATACGCATTTTGCATAGCGGAAATTGTTTTCTCTACTATTCTTCCTGAGGTACCTTTCCATCCGGCATGAATTGCGGCAATGGCTTCACCTTTTCTGTCGAAAATTATGATAGGAACACAATCGGCGGTATTTACACAAAGAAACTTATCTTTTATGTTGGTTATAACTGAATCTACGCCGTACATTATTTCAATAGACGTAGTATGATCTAAATTGAGGAATTCATCATCAATCTTTAAAACCCTGGTACCATGTGTTTGGTGTGGAATAATAAAGTCGCTCATATTCATGTAAAACATGTGTGCAAGCAACTTGCGGTTTTCATAAATATTAAGAGGACTATCGTCGGAGAAATTACCCATGTTAAATGAAGAGTAATTGCCATCACTTACACCCCCCACTCTTGTGGTGGAGAAATGAGTAACCTCGTTTATCCTGCTTAACTGTTCAAATTGCAGTAAGTTGTTATATTGAGGGTGATGTAACATCTTTTTCATCTTCGTCAGGATACTGAAAATCTTCTTCAGGTTCAAATTTAAGCGATGATATATCAAGGTTTCTATGAGGTATAGCTTCGCGTGAAACCATTATAGGAATAATATCTTCAGTATTGAGCTCTCTCCAGATCATATCTTTTAACAATGGCAATCCTTCTCCGGTAAAAGCAGAGAAAAATACATAACTAACATCGGGCAGCTCTTTAGTAATTGCATCTTTTAGCTCTTCGTCGAGCATATCAGATTTTGAGATTCCCAGCAAATGAGTTTTATCAATAAGCTCCGGATTATATTCTCTTAATTCATTCAAGAGGATATTATACTCTTTTATTATGCTATCGCTATCGGCAGGAATTATAAATAGAAGGAGTGAATTTCTTTCAATATGACGAAGGAACCTCAAGCCTAAACCTCTACCCTCACTTGCACCCTCAATAATTCCGGGGATATCTGCCATTACAAACGATTTACTATCGCGGTAGCTTACAATACCAAGATTTGGTACGAGTGTGGTGAAAGGATAGTCGGCAATTTTTGGTTTAGCTGCAGAAACAACAGAAAGCAGAGTAGATTTACCAGCATTTGGGAAACCAACTAAACCAACATCGGCGAGTAGCTTCAACTCTAGTATTATCCATCTCTCTTCATAAGGTTCACCCGGCTGAGCATATCGTGGGGCTTGGTTAGTGGATGATTTAAAATGAACATTTCCACGTCCGCCCATACCACCTTTTAGCAATACTACCTCTTCTCCATCTTCGGTAATATCGCATAGATACTCACCCGTGAGTGCATCATAGGCAACAGTACCACAAGGAACATCAATTATCTTTGATTCTCCTTTTTTACCAAAAGACTGTCCGCCTGTACCTCCCTCACCGTGGTTTGCCAAGATGTGACGTTGATAACGTAAGTGAAGTAAAGTCCAGTAGTTGCGATTGCCTCTTAAAATAACACTTCCGCCATCACCGCCATCACCGCCATCGGGACCTCCCTTAGGCACATATTTTTCTCTGCGGAAATGTGCAGATCCTCGCCCCCCTTTACCGGAACGGCAATATATTTTTACGTAATCTACAAAATTTTTTTCCGCCATAATAAATTTTCAAATTAATAACTTGTCTATGATGGTTGTAATATTTTCAAAAACCTCATCTACGCCACCTTGGCCCTGCACATTCTCAAGTTTGCCTTGCTTTATATAGAAATTCTTAAGAGGTTCGGTTTGTTCATGATATACCTTTAATCTCAGTTCAACAGTTTCTCTGTTATCATCAGACCTCCCAGATATTTCTCCTCGTTTGAGAATTCGGCTTATTAGTTCCTCTTCTTCTACTTCTAGACTAATTACGATAGTAACTTTCTCATCATGATTGTCCATCATAGTATCAAGCGCTTCACCCTGTGCAATTGTTCTGGGAAAACCATCAAAAATAAAACCTTTTACACCATTTCTTTTCTCCATTAATTCGTTTAGCTTGCTTATCATCACCTCATCGGGAATCAAATTACCCTTTGAAATGTATGAATCTGCCAAACGTCCGAATTCAGTGCCCGCATCTATTTCTGCACGAAGCATTTCACCTGTTGAGACATGCTCCAGTCCGTATTTCTGGCTCAATTTCTCACCTTGTGTACCCTTTCCTGATCCGGGTGCACCAAAGATAATTATATTCAACATATATATTGTCAATTATTAAACCTGCAAATATAAACTATTTACATGGTTTTAATATCACATTGTTGCTCTTTATTCAATTTTTAGCCTGTTTATTTAAAATTGATATTGATAAAATGTGAAATTAATTTTATTTAACCATATAAGTAACAAAAATCTATTTCATGAAATATTGAAAGAAATGAACTAACTATATCAAATGAATGTTTATTTATTAAAATTGAAGCGTACAGTAAAAGCAAATTTCTAATTTCAAACAATATGAAGAAGGAAGATTTTAAACAAAAAACACATGAATTGCTGGATGAGCTTAAAGAGTTCATTCAAAATTTGGAACAAAAAGCGGATGAAATAGCTGATGATGCGAGAGAGGAATATCATGAACAGCTGAACAATTTAAAGGGTATAAGAGATAATTTGACCGCCAAACTGGAACAGTATGAGGGCATTTCGGATACAAAATGGGATGTGATAAAAGAGAGTGCTGGGGATTTCTTTGATTCTGTGACAGATGCATGGAAAAAAAGCTTCAGTAAAGTTACTGAAGCTTTTAAGAAAGAATGAGGTACCTGGCGGATTTGAACCGCCGTGACCGGTTTTGCAGACCGACGCCTAACCACTCGGCCAAGGTACCGTATCATGTAATTAGAATGCAAATTTAGTATAATTTTTTAAGTAAAAAAACATTCAACTACTATTTTCTGATTATAATCTATTAAACAAGGATTGTTTTTAAGAGAAAAGCAAACGAAATGCATCACTTACTTTTGAAACTTGCTTAATCTCAATAGATACTTTTTTATTAAAACCTTTTAGATTATTGGCAGGTATAAGAATCCTGGAAAACCCAAGTTTTTCAGCTTCTTGTATTCGCTGTTCTATGCGGTTAACGGGCCGTATTTCGCCAGATAATCCTACTTCCCCACAAAGGCAAGTATTATTATCTATTGCAATATCTAGACTTGAAGACAATACTGCACTAATTACTGAAAGGTCCATTCCGGGATCGTTAACTTTGAGCCCTCCGGCAATATTAAGGAATACATCTTTCTGAGCCAACTTAAAACCAGCTCTCTTTTCGAGCACGGCAAGCAGCATATTCATTCTTCTTACATCAAAACCGGTTGTGGAGCGCTGAGGTGTACCGTAAGCAGCAGAGCTCACGAGAGATTGTGTTTCTATTAGAAATGGACGAATCCCTTCTATTGCGGCTGAGATACCTATTCCACTTAGTCCCTCAAGATTGCGAGTAAGCAATAGTTCAGATGGATTGCTTACTTCTCTTAATCCAGATTGGTTCATTTCATAAATACCTATCTCGGCTGTACTCCCAAATCGATTCTTTATACTTCTTAAAATGCGATACATATAATGCTGATCGCCTTCAAATTGTATAACTGCATCTACTATATGCTCAAGAATTTTGGGACCTGCAATGCTTCCATCCTTAGTGATATGACCAATAAGAATGACTGGCGTTCCGCTCTGTTTTGCATACTTTAGCAATGATGATGCACACTCTCGGACTTGTGAAATTGTGCCTGGTGATGACTCTAGGGCTTCACTATAAACCGTTTGTATTGAATCAACAATTAAGAGTTGTGGAGAAACTTCCTTTACGCTTTTGTATATTTCATCGATATTAGTCTCGCATAAGAGCAGGCAGTTATCATTTTCTATACCTATGCGATCGGCTCTCAATTTTAATTGCCTGGCACTCTCTTCACCAGAAACATAAAGTGTATTTATATCTTTTAGCTTAAGTATTGTTTGTAAAACCAAAGTAGATTTTCCAATACCCGGTTCTCCACCAAGCAGTACAACTGATGCCGGTACTAGTCCTCCACCCAGAACACGGTTAAGCTCTTCGTCAATCATATCAATCCGCTGCTCTTCTCCGGCATTAATATCTTTAAGTGGAAGGGGTTTGCTCTTTATATCGGTAAAAGAACGAGTGTCTTCTTTTTTTGATGCTGCATCTTTACGCACCAATTCCTCTACAAAGGTAGACCACTCACCGCATGCAAGGCATCTACCCATCCATTTTGGAGATTCATAACCGCAATTACTACAAAAATAGGCTGATTTAAGTTTTGCCATAATATTATTCCTTCGGGACTGAAGAATTTACAATTGTCATATCAAACAAAGATAGAGAATTTTCTTGTATTTTTGTATCTGTTCAGATCATGTATAAATTCAAATAAAAAATATGTCGGCAATAACTTCATTAATTTCTAAATCGATTAACTTATCAAACAAAAACGTTGATAGTACTATAAAACTTTTAAATGAGGGAGCGACGATTCCTTTTATTAGTCGCTACAGGAAGGAAGTTACAGGCGGACTTGATGAGGTGGAAATTGCTAACATAAAAGAGCTTAATGATAAGTACATAGAACTTGAAAAAAGGAAAGCATATATTATAAAATCTATCTCGGAACAGGATAAACTTACTTCTGAACTAGAAAACAGGATTATTGATTGCTGGGATTCTACCCATCTGGAAGATATTTATTTGCCATTCAAGCCAAAGAGACAGACACGCGCTGAGATTGCGAGGAAAAATGGTTTAGAAGATTTAGCGAAATGGTTGATGGATCAGAAAAGAGGATCGGTAGAAACAAAAGCTGCAGAGTTTGTTAAGAGCGATGTGGCTAATATTGATGAAGCCTTAAAAGGCGCACGAGACATTATTGCCGAGTTAGTTAATGAAGATGCTGAAGCAAGAAATAAAGTACGTAATATCTTTTCTAGAGAGGCTGTTTTAACTTCCAAAGTTGTGAAAGGGAAGGAAGAGGAAGCTGAGAAATATAAAGATTATTTCGACTTCTCCTCGGTGTTGTCAAAATGTCCTTCGCACCGTATACTCGCTATTAGAAGAGCTGAAGTAGAAGGATTTTTGCGTGTTTCAATTTCGGTTGATGATGAAAGAAGTCTGGATCAATTAGTGCCTATGTATGCTAAAAATGATACTGAAGCAGCAGACCACGTGGAAGAGGCGGTGGTGGATGGATATAAACGTTTGTTAAGACCTTCTATAGAGACGGAGTTTGCAAATCTTTCGAAGGAGAAAGCTGACGAAGCCGCAATTAAAGTTTTTACTGACAATTTAAGACAGTTACTTCTTGCTCCACCGCTCGGTCAGCACAGAATTTTAGGCGTTGACCCAGGATATAGAAGTGGTTGCAAGCTTGTATGTTTGGACGAACAGGGTAATTTGTTGCACAACGAAACTATATATCCGCACCCTCCTCAGAATGAATTCTCAAAAGCAGCCAATAAGGTTTCGATGTTAATATCGGCTTATAAAATTGATGCAATTGCAATTGGAAATGGAACAGCTAGCAGAGAGACTGAGCGCTTTATCACAAACATTAGATATGATAAAGAAGTTAAGGTATTTGTTGTTAGCGAAAGTGGGGCTTCGGTTTATTCCGCATCTAAAATTGCCAGAGAGGAATTCCCAGAATATGATGTAACTGTTAGAGGTGCAGTATCGATTGGAAGACGCTTAAGCGACCCACTTGCAGAGTTGGTAAAGATAGATGCAAAATCAATTGGAGTGGGCCAATATCAGCATGATGTTGATCAGAATAAATTAAAGCGTTCGTTAGATCAGACAGTTGAGAGTTGCGTAAACCTTGTGGGGGTAAATGTGAACACTGCAAGTAAACAATTGCTTACTTATGTTTCGGGATTGGGTGAGTCATTGGCTCAAAAGATTGTTGATTACAGAAGTGAAAATGGAGCTTTTGGAAGTAGAAAAGAGCTTATGAAAGTACCACGTTTAGGAGCAAAAGCGTTTGAACAGGCGGCTGGCTTTCTCAGAATTCCTTCGGCAGATAACCCACTTGACAATTCTGCTGTTCACCCCGAAAGTTATTATATTGTTGAGAAAATGGCTAAAGATTTAAACAGTTCTGTGAAAGAATTAATTGGGAATAAACAATTAATAGAAAACATAGATATTCAAAGTTATAAAACCGAGATAGTTGGTACAGAAACGCTTACAGATATTTTGCAGGAGTTGGAAAAACCAGGCAGAGACCCGCGCTCAAAAGTGCAGGTTCTTGAATTCGACTCGAGCATACGTACAATTAATGATGTAAAAGAGGGTATTATTGTGAATGGAATTGTAACCAATATTACAAATTTTGGTTGTTTTGTGGATTTTGGGATTAAAGAAAATGGATTAGTTCACATCTCTGAGATGGCCGACAGGTTTATATCGAATCCAGCAGAGGTTGTTTCGTTGCACCAGCATGTTAAAGTAAAAGTGGTATCGGTTGATCTTGAAAGAAAAAGGATTCAATTGAGTTTGAGAATTTGAACCTTTAAACGAAAATGTGTTTTAAGTGTTATTACATGGAAACAAAAAAGATAAGATACTTGACACATGGAGTTACATGATAAAGAAAGGAAAGATTCATTATACTATAAACGCTTATATGAAGGGATTAAAAAGTTTCAGACTAATGAATTTATACCCCGCCAACAGTTTTTTGAAGATCTAGGACACAAACAAAATCCTCATACGCTGTTTATTGGTTGTTCTGATTCACGGGTAGTGCCCAGCCTGATAACTCAAACTTTTCCGGGCGAACTTTTTGTAGTGAGAAATATAGCTAACCTGATACCATTTTATAAAAAACACTCAGATACTTACTTAGCTACTACTGCAGCTATTGAATATGCTGTTAATCAGATGAATGTAAGCAATATTATTGTTTGTGGTCATTCTAATTGTGGTGGATGTGCAGCATTATATCAGGATAAAGAACTCAAAAATCTTCCTCATACAAGAAAATGGATGGAGCTGGCACATCCTGTCAAAAAAATTGTGGAAGAGAAAATTGCAAAGAACAAAATAACTCTTGAACAAAGGAGCTTGATTACTGAACAATTGAATATTGTTGAACAGATGGGCCATTTATTGAAGTATAGCTATATCAAAAAAAGGGTGAAAGATGGGAATATTAATGTAATGGGGTGGTACTACAATATAGAGAAAGGAGAGATTTATAATTACGATGAAAAGCTAAAGAGATTTATTAGATTAGAATAGCAATTATTTCTCGTTAAATGCTAGTTCTATTTGTTGCTCAATGAGATTAAAACTCTTACGGTGATATTCTGTAATACCATAATTCATTATAGCCTCTCGATGTTTTTTTGTTGGATATCCTTTATTATTAGCCCATTCATAGTGAGGGAACTGCTCACCTAAACGCTGCATATATTCATCTCGGTATGTTTTGGCAAGTATAGATGCAGCAGCAATTGATTGATATTTTGAATCGCCTTTTATTACACAAGTATATTCAATTTCACTAAAAGGTCGAAATCTATTTCCATCGACAATTATATGATTGGGTTGAAGGGAAAGTTTTAAAAGTGCTTTATGCATCGCGCTAACCGATGCCCAAAGGATATTTAAACTGTCTATTTCTTCGGGTGTACATGACGCAACCGAATAGCAGAGGGCTTTAGCCTCTATTATATATCGAAGTTCGTTTCGTTGCTTTTCTGTCAACTGCTTTGAATCGTTAAGTTCTTTACAATCGAAATCATGAGGTAATACAACTGCAGCTGCAAATACAGGACCTGCTAGACAACCGCGACCAGCTTCATCGCAACCTGCTTCGATGACGTTGGGTTTCATGTACAATTTCAATATATCTTTCATCTTCTTAGTAGGGTAATTCAATAGCTTGAGCAGGTTCAATAGCATAAAACACCTTTAATAGCTTGAGCCCCTTCAACGATTAAATGTTTCAAATTCAATAATCAGTTTGTTATCCTCAGGAGGAAAATCGAATACGTAATCTTTCTCTTGTACTTCGTTTCCTAGTAAAGATGAAAAAGACTCGATCATTTCTATCATTTCACTATCAGGAACTTCATCTCCTTTGACATGTGCCATATATAAATTTACTATCATCTCTCTAAGAATACCTTTAATATTAGGAGGCATGGGTACACCAAGATTATTTATACGATTTTCTGCAACTCTATTGGTTATTACCTCAAGCTTATTTCTATATTCTGATTCCAAATTAGGATTAGAAGCAGTAGAAGTAACAAATCTGGTATCTATATACAATGATGAATCAGAAAGATTCATAATCCTATATGCAAATGGATACTGCGAAAGACTTGCAGTTTCGATATCATATAAAATATTACCGGAAGGCGATTTATGCAATGTTATATCGTTTGAATGGAAATGTCCAGTGAATATAATGTTTAGACCGGCATCTGCTAAGCTATCTGCTTTATTTTTCCAATCTTCGACAAGATAATCAGAAAAAAAGGCACTTTGAAATGGCATATGTTCAACTAATCCATGATGCATTATTCCCAAAACTCTAATCCCTTTTACCTGCGCTTCTTGAAGTATTTGAAGTGCCCATATCATTGTTTCATTTCGAATTCTTCCCCCAGTAATAGAATTGTTTACATTCTCATCATAGCGATTTGTGTCTAAAGATAAAAGCCAAGTATCTTTATTTAACTCAGCAGCATAACTAAGAGATGACTCATCTTTACTAAGTATGTTCCCAAAACTCAAAGAATCATATAATTGTTCAAACTCATTTACGGTAACTGATGCTACTGTAGTCGCTTCATCGCCGATATATTGTTTTGAATTTGGTATATTTATGTCGTGATTGCCAGGTGTAACAAAAATGCAAGTACCTGCTTCTTTTAAGGGCTTTAACTTTTCAATAAAATCTATGTGACTTTGGCGTTCACCATGATTAGTTAAATCGCCTGTAATCAAAAGAACATCAATTTCTTCTTCTAAAAGATTATTGAGAACAAGATTGAGAACGGAATGGAGATCTTCAATATTTCTTCCAGTGGAATTCTCATAGACAGAAAGAGCTTTGCCGGGTATAATAAGTTTCTTAGAAAGAAAATGAACATCTGAAATTACGGCAATTTTAATGTCTTCTGAAACAACTACATTTGAAAAGCCATAAAAAAAAATAGATAGAAGGAAGATAATATTAAGAACTCTCTTCATCAGATTATTTATAAAAGTATCCTTTCAGATTATCGATCCATTCCTGTTTATATAGCCAACGCTCAAAAGGGCTATATTCGATAAGATAGAAACTATCTGTAATACGATTAATTTTAAATGCTTCGTCATACAATACACCCCAAACATATTCTGTTAAATCGGGATAATCTATATATGGATTACGGTTGCCTTGTATTTTATAAACCTCCTCGTTTCGTCTTACTTCTTTAATACTTACAGGGTCTTCACGATGCCATTTCAAGAGCAATTCAAGCGACCAATCGCTAAGCCCTGGGTAAGTGTCGCCGCCAACCTGATCGGACTTCCACGAAGCTAATACATCTTCATAAGCGGTAACCAGGTAGAAGTATGTGCGTGCAATATCTCCTTTATACTCATCTATAGGTTCAAATACAGTTTTTGTATAATCGCCCAAAGTATTTTGTCCTACTTTGGATCCATTTGAAGATTCCCACGAAGCAATACCTACTTCTCCAAAGGGCAAGTTACTTCTTCTATTGTTAACGTAACCATCTGTTGGAAATAGATGAAATAAATCAGATTCTAATAATTTGTTGCCTCTAAACCAGCTTCTGGGCAATAAGTGCTCTCTATTGAAACAATCGCCTTCTTTTTTGAAGGTTCCACAGCGATTATTTCTAAAATCGTAGTAATAGTCTGCAACACCATAAGGATTATCGGAATACATATCCCATACCTTATTGTTTTTACTAACGTCGGTGTTTGCAAAAGCTTCCCACAACTTTGAATAAGCAATGACTTTTGGATTTTTTATTGTATTGAAAAGAGCAGTTTTAAGTTCAGCACCACTTTTACCATCAACAGATAAATAAAATCCTTCAGGCACCTGCGCATGGAGTGCAGAGACATAAAACAGCATAAACACAACTAATATGCTGTAAGTTATATATTTCATTTCTTATATGATTATGAGCAAAAGGCAAATATAGTGAATAGATTCACTAATGCAATAAATAATTGCAATAAAACATGAATGGAAAAGGTAAGTTAAAATTAAAGATACTGGTTTATACTAAGTGTATAATATCTTTTCTATCTCCTCAAGATCTGATCGGAATGTTTTATCGAAATCGTAATAGTTTTTCACTGTATTACATGCATGCAATACAGTTGCATGACTGCGATTCCCCACCTGTATACCTATCTGAGAAAGTGATAGTTCGGTATGTTTTTTAATGAAAAACATTGTCACCTGCCGAGCTTGAACAATTTCGCGCTTTCGTGAGGAGGATTGTATAAGATCCTTTTTTATACTATAAAAATCAGAGACAGTATCCTTAATTTTCTGTACAGTAATACGTTTTTGTTCAAACTTAATACTTTGCTCCACTACTCTGCGAGCAAGACTCATATCAATCTCTCTATTATTGATAATAGAATGTGCCATGAGTGAAACAACTATGCCCTCAAGATCACGTACATTCTCGGTTACCATATCGGCTATATAATCGACAACATCATCAGGTATTGAAAGACCATCAGAAAGTATTTTATTTTGCAGAATCTTTTTACGAAGCTCTTTATCTGGGCGCTCTAGCTTTGTAGCCAAACCCCATCTGAAACGTGTAAGCAATCGCTCTTCAACACCTTGCATATCCATAGGAGCACAATCTGAAGTCATCACCAGCTGTTTGTTATTCTGGTGGAGATGATTGAATATATGAAAAAAAGTGTTCTGTGTTTTCTCCAATCCTGATAGCTCTTGAATATCATCAATAATTAAGACATCAATACTCTGATAGAAATTTATAAAATCATTTATAGTATTAAATCTTCTCGCATCGGTGTATTGCACCTTAAATAAATGAGCCGAAAGATAGAGCACCTTTTTGTCTGGGTACAATTCTTGTACTTTTGAGCCTAATGCATGACAAAGATGTGTTTTACCTACACCTGAATTCCCATGTATAAAAAGAGGATTAAAAGCTGTTTTTGCCGGATTGTTAGCCACTGCTTCGGCAGCTGTACGAGTAAGTCGATTACTTTCTCCTTCGAAAAAATTATTGAATTTATATTTTTTGTTTATCTGAGAATCAAACTCAGATGTTTCAACTCTATCGAACGGGCTAGGTACCTTGGCGGAAATTTTCTTATTTGTATACTTATCTGTTCCTGCAAAACTTTTGCTTTCACCACGCATCTCAACTGCTGTATTACTTTCAGTTTCAACTAGTATACGATAATTAAGTATCGTACCTTCGCCTATTTCTCTGTAAAGTGTCTGTTGAATAATATCTAGATATTTATCTTCCAGGTATTCATAGAAAAATTGACTGGGTACTTGTATCGTTAATACATTAGCCTCATAATTTAATGGAACAATAGGTGCAAACCATGTATTGAATGCCGGATCAGGAATATTATCCTTAATAACATTCAAACAATTACTCCATAAAATATCGAATTTGTTATTCATTTAGTTTTTAATTGCTCTTTTCCTTAAATTTGACTTATTCCTTTTCCGGTAATTAGATACAAATTTTCAAAAAATAATTGATATAAAAAAATGGGGCTAAATTAAAAAAACATCTATTGAAAAAACATACCTATCAATCAAACGAATACAACTAACATCCTTATTTATAAAGTTTTACTCGAAACTCTTTTTCTAGACACAACTGATTAGCAGATACATACTAAATACACTTTTTTACACTTAATAATAATAAAACTGCAATAAAAACATCACTTAAAGTCGGATAAATAGTGAGTTACCCGATATATTGAAAAAAATACTATATTTAGAACCATTCTATTTTAGCAAAAGAAGGTGCTGATATGAATTAATCAGCTTAAATTAAAATAATCGCAGTCTGATAGAAAGATATCTATTGGGATTTTCTCTGATATCTTCTAGTAGTTTTGCCGCGTTATCAATGGTGACATTTAAACTATCATGCAATTTTGTATCGTTCAGTAAAAGTCCTAAAGAGTTATCATCTCTATTTATTTTATTTGTCAACGAATTTAAATTTGCAATCGTTTCATCTATTGATTTATATGTGCTCAGGAGGTCCATTTTATTGAGCTCACTGCTTACATTCATTAAATCATTACTAACAGTAGCTAGATTATCGCTTATCTCAGGTAAGTCTTTTTCTACTGAACTAACAATTCTATTAAGGCTAATACTTGACATATTTAATTGGTCGACCGTAGAAGCAATACCCTCAATTGATTTTTCCCACATGGGGTTTGACATAATTCTATCTAATGATAATAATATAGAATCGATTCTAACCATAATAGAATCTGCTTTAGGCATTACACCGGCAACACCCTCCATTAGCCCCATTTCTCTTCTTCCACCGAGAGTATCACCTGGTTGAAAATAATTATCTGATGGCTCAATTATCAAGGTAGCTGTAGATGCACCAAATACATCAGTTCCATATTCAAGATAACTTCCGCTGGGTATTGGTAAATTTTCTGTTAGATTTAATCCTACAGCAAATTCCATTGGATCTGAGCTAATCATCTTTATATCATTTACTAATCCAATTTGATACCCTTTTACATATATAGGTGACGAAATTAACAGATTAGATACATCATTGAATTTAGCGTAGTATTGATTCTGTTTTTTAAAGACATTGAACCCCTTTAGAAAATTTATTCCAAAATAAAGCATAATCAGACTCCCTATGAAAGTCAGACCGATAATTACATTCCTGCTAAACTTATTCTTCATTGATAAACATATGTTTATTTAACACGATTCCCATTTTCAAATTCAACAATAAATGCATCTTTAAATTTCTTTTTAACCTCCCTAAGCTCATTTTTTACTTTCTGGTGATTATTGCTTTTGCCATAAGTATATTTATATACACCACCATCGTAATAGAAATCTACTGGATTTAGCCCCTTAAAAGAGGGGGCACCATTTTCTAGTTTCTTGTCAGAGACAAAGATCTGTATTTTATATTCTCTAACTTCTGAAACTGTGGTGCTTGATGGCTGTACAACAGATTTAACCCCTGAATCACCTTCTCGGGAGAAAACAAAACTTTTTTTGTCGTATTCTCTTTTATACTCTTTAAATCCATTATAAATAGATGTGGCAAGAGATGTTTGTCCACTATTACTTTTTAGATAAGCCTCATCCTGCTTATTACTGATGTATCCTAGTTCTACCAACACACTAGGCATTGCAACTTCTCTTAGAACCAGAAAACCGGCTTGGCGTACATTTCTGTTAATCCGTTTAGAATTATTGACCAGTTGATTTTGTACTAAAGATGCAAAGTAGACGCTTAAATCTAGAAACTCATTTGCCATGAACTCAAAAATAATATATGATTCAGGTTCATTAGGATTAAAACCTTCGTATTTGACGGAATAATCCTCCTCATACATAATAACTGAGTTCTCTGTTTTAGCTACATCTAAGTTGTCTTTACTTCTGTGAAGCCCTAAAACAAAAGTCTCAACTCCTTGCGGGGATGTTCTTTTGCGATCTAGAGCATTGCAATGTATAGAGATAAAGAGATTTGCGTGTTCTTTGTTTGCTATTGATGCCCTCTGATTTAAAGGGACAAACACATCTTTGTTTCGAGTATATAAAACACTCACATCAGGGTGATTGTTTTCAATTAGCTTTCCTAATTTCAATCCTACAGAAAGTACAATATCCTTTTCTTTAGATGTAGAACCTACGGCACCGGGATCTCGTCCGCCGTGACCAGGATCAATTACAACTGTAAAGTTTCTGTTTTGCGCAGATAAAGAAGCATTAAATAAGGTAATGAAAACACCTAAAAGCACTAAAAGCACTCTTTTAGATGTTTTCATATAATATAAATCAAACATGTTTTAAGGCATCAACTCTGCTAATTTTGCTTCAAGAGCATCACCTCTCAGATTCTTTTCTATAATAATACCTTCTTTATCCAATAATATTGTATGCGGAATTCCCACAATTGCATATAAATCTACAACAGGGCTACTCCAGTACTGAAGGTCGGACATCTGTGGCCAAGTAATATTTAAGTCCTTAATTCCTTTTGTCCAAGCTTCATGGTCTTGATCGAAAGATACACCAACAACTTCAAAACCTTTGGATTTATACTTTTCGTACGCTGATACTACATAAGGCATTTCTCTTCGACATGGACCACACCAGGCTGCCCAAAAATCTACTAATACATATTTACCTTGTCCGGCATAATCAGATAGAGAAACTTCATTACCTTGGGGATCGGCAAGAGTAAAATCAACGAACTTTTTCCCTATGGCTACTCTTTCCAGGTTGTCTAAACGATCAACTATCTGTTTTACATTTTCTTTCTCTTTAAATGTATCACTAGCATTATTTAAAATATCTCTCTGCTGCTCTGGTTCGAACATTGAGGAAGATGTTATAAAAAGATACTGACCAAGTTCGTTATTGATATTGTTTTTTGCAAAGTTATAATTCAGTTCTGTAAGCTGTTTGTTAATATTATCATACTCTTGGTTTACCTCTGCTTCAAGTGACTCTGTTAATGTACCTTCAGACTGTGCAGCATTATACCTATCAACTACTGATCTTATCTGTTTTACCAATATTTGCTGCTCTTTTCTCATGCTATTATAGGCATCGTTGACCTCTGTGCCACCTATTGTAATAACAGTATCAAACTTAACAGTAAGTTTCCCAGGTTCTATTAAAACAGGAACTCTGATATCTTGTTCGGCATTTACAGATTCATCTAGTGTAACAAAACGAAGTTCAGCTATTTCTGCATTTCCAGAAAAAGAGAACTCCCCATTTCTTACAACCGACGTGTCAGTAATTATCATTGCATCATCTGTCATCTTTTGCAAGTAAACATTTGTGCCTTCATATGCTTCGTTTACTACCTCACCGTTAACTTTATACTCTTTATTATTCTGACACGACATTAATAAAAGTCCTGCCATTATTGATAAATAAATTAGTTTTCTCATTTTGATTATTTTTTATATTTATTCATTAGCAAAGATATGTAATTTATGCAACTATGAAATAAAATTGTCTGTTTTTCTTATACTACAGCAATAATCAGAACCTTCAGTCGTTTTAATTATTCAAAACAGATAGTATGAGCATATATATATCGAATGGTAAATTATATTTCAAAAACAGAATTGCGGGTAATAGAGAGTCATCAGAATTAGCTTATGTGATTATAAAACAGTTTTTGCGTTGCAGTTATATAGAAGAACGTCTTCATCTACCAGAGAAAGTAATTTTTCTAAATTAAAAATGTTTCCTTCCTTTTTTTCAAAACTCTTTATTGGCATATATTATAATTAAATACTGTGGTATACCATCAATTTTGAAAAACAGAAAAAAACATTTACTTTTGAAATTATAAAAAATTAATCATATGAGCACAATTGTTGCACCTTCGCTATTATCTGCCAACTTCCTCAACCTCGAAAAGGATATAGAGATGCTTAATCGCAGCGAAGCAGATTGGATTCATCTAGATATAATGGATGGAGTGTTTGTACCTAATATATCATTTGGATTTCCAGTAACAAACCTTCTAAAAAAAATTACTAAAAAAACACTGGATACTCACTTAATGATAGTTCAACCAGAAAAATTTATAAATGAGGTAAAAGAAACGGGTTCAACATATATGAATGTGCATTATGAAGCCACTATTCATTTACACAGAGTTGTGCAAGAGATCAAGAACCATGGAATGAAACCCGCTGTTACACTCAATCCACACACGCCCGTATCATTTTTAGATGATATTATATCGGATTTAGATATGGTTTTACTTATGTCTGTTAATCCCGGTTATGGGGGGCAGAAGTTTATCACGAATACTTTAAAAAAAGTGTCTCAATTAAAAGAATTAATACTGCAGAGAAATTCAACTGCTCTTATTGAAGTTGATGGTGGGGTTAATCTTGAGACTGGAAAAATGCTTGTGGACGCAGGCGCCGACGTGCTTGTAGCAGGAAGTTTCATCTTTTCTTCTGAAAACCCTGAGGAATTAATAAAGGAATTAAAAGCATTGTAAATTAGAGCTGTTTCTATCACTTGTAAGAAAAAGAAGAGCCTAGGTTTGAATAAATGAACAGTTTTTTAGGAAAAACGCCCTTTTCCCGTTTATTACTCCCTGTAATAATAGGGATAATTTTATGGCATAAATTCCCTCAGTTCAACTTATCCATGTTGATTCCCGCAATTATTGGATTAGTGATAATGCTTCTTTCGTTCTTCATAGTAAAAAAGAAGCAATATAGTCTAAGGTGGGTATTTGGTGTTGGCCTTTCAATATTTTTGATCTCACTTACAAATTTCCAATATAATAAACAAGAAATAAATTCAACTCTTGAGACTGATACCCCCATTGGTGAATATTACATAGGAACAATAATTGATATACCAGAATTAAAACCTCGTTCCGTAGCATGTAATATTAGACTTTCGGGTCCAAATAATAAAAAAGTTATACTTTATTTGGAACAGACAAGCGAATCTATTCAACTACAACCGGGAGATGAAATAGTTTTTTATTCAAAATTAGAGGTATTTAAAAATTTTGGCAACCCTGATGATTTCGATTATCCTAATTTTATGAAAATCAGAGGATATTCAGGTACAGGATTTGTTACTTCTAGTGACTGGCAAAATACAGGCAACCTATCTAACACACTCAATTGTGTATCTCAACGAATAAGAGCTAAAGCACTAATCTTCTATAAGTCTTTTGATCTTACAACCGATGAATATGCCTTTATTTCGGCACTCACCCTTGGATACAAAAACGATTTAACAGAAAATCTACAGGAAGCATTTCGTGTATCGGGAACAGCACATGTACTTGCGGTAAGTGGATTGCATGTGGGCATTATTTATATAGTTATAAGTATGTTATTCTCATTTTTAGGCAATAGAGGAAAACCTTATTTTTTACGACAATGCTTAATTATAATTGTGCTATGGGGGTATGTTTTTGTTGCGGGCTTGTCTGCATCTGTAATTAGGGCAGCAATTATGTTGTCTATTAATTGTATAGGCAATATTTACAATAGAAAAGGTTTTACACTAAACACCCTCTTTGCTGCAGTATTTTTAATACTTATATACAGTCCTTTTACACTATTTGATATTAGTTTTCAGATGAGCTTTGGTGCAGTTTTTTCCATTCTATTTTTTCAACCTAAACTGCAAAAATTATATTCTCCATCAAATAAAATTATAAAATACTTATGGAGCCTTTCTACAGTTTCACTTTCGGCTCAATTAGGTATTTTCCCTTTAATACTATATTATTTTGGTACGTTTCCTACATATTTTTTCATCACCAATATATTAGTAGTTCCACTAGTTGCAATTATAATTTATACTGTTTCTCCTTTAATAATATTAAGTCTCCCCATATTTATAAATTCGGTATTCTTCGAGTTTATAAGAACAACACTCCAATGGATTGTAAAAACACTAATTGAAATAACATTATATATTGTGTATTTTGCTGAAGCCCTTCCTTTTTCGCAGATTGAAGATTTAAATATTTCTATATTACAAACAATACTTCTTGCTGGTTTTATTTTCATATTCACTAACTGGCTTTTTACAAAAAAACCTCGCTCTCTTATATTCTCACTTACATTTATGTGGGTATTCCTACTTGTAAAAACCTATAATTATACTCAATTAAAGCAACCGGAACTAGTGGTTTTTAACAGTAAAAACAAAAGTGAAATATTACTTTTCCACAAGAACAAACGTCATTTTATTGAAATCCCTGATAACGGACTATTACCCCATCATGAAAAATCAATTTACAGATTATCAGACTGCTCGATTTTATACAACTCAACAGATGAGAGTATTTCACTTGACATACTTATTCTTTCCGATTACAAGAATTTTAATCTCGAGAAGATACTTGCAATATTTAATCCTTCAATAATTGTAATTGATAGTTCATTACCTTCCGTCTTATCAAAATCTGTAACAAATCAATGTAAGTTGTTAGGGATTGTGACCCATGATGTTACAAAAGATGGGGCATTTTCGATTGAAATTTAGTACTTTTGCTATCTAAATTTAAATATTAGTAAGGCTATGAACAAATTACCTTCTATCTCGTCTATTATAGAACCCGAAAAGGTGAAACAGATAATGGATGCTATTGATAGTGCGCATAATATTCTTATAACGACACATTTATCACCAGACGGGGACGCTATAGGCTCTTCTCTTGCATTATATCATTTCATTAAAAATAAAGATAAAAAAGTTAGATTAATTGTACCGAATTCATTCCCTTACTTTCTTAAGTGGATGGATGGAATTAATGAAATTGAAATATTTGAATACAATCCTGCTGCGGGTTTAACTATAATCAAGAATTCAGATCTTATTTTTTCTCTCGACTATAATGTAAGTAAAAGAGTTGGTGAAATGGGCCCCCATATTGAAAGTTCGCCTGCAAAGAAAATATTAATCGATCATCACCCTTTACCAGGCACTAACTTCGATATTATAGTATCAAAACCTGAAATATCATCGACCAGTGAACTAATTTTTCGGTTGCTCTTCCAAGCTGATAAATATGATGAGATAACAAAAGCAGAGGCAGAATCCATATACTGTGGAATGATGACCGACACCGGTGGTTTTACTTACAACTCATCAGATCCCGAGATCTATGAAATAATTAGTCTACTTTTAAGGAAGAACATTGATAAAGACATGATTTACTCTCACGTCTTTAACAATTACTCAGAAGATAGATTCAGATTACTAGGATTCACACTCTCGCAAAGAATGAAAGTATACCCCGAGCTCCACTCAGCTCTTTTATATCTTTCTAAAGAAGATCAAAAACAATTCAAATTCAATAAAGGAGATACTGAGGGTTTTGTAAACTATCCTCTTAGCATAAAAGGTATTGTTTTCTCCACTTTTATTAGAGAAGATGAAGGCATCATAAAATTGTCATTTCGTTCACAAAATGACTTTCCATGTAATAAGTTCGCTTCAGAACTCTTTAATGGAGGAGGCCATTTAAAAGCTTCCGGAGGAGAGTTTAAAGGTACTTTTGAGGAAGCTATAAGAATTTACATCGAAGGGTTAAAAAAATATGAAGAGATATTAAAAGAAGCAATTAAAGGAGAATAACTCTTTTTTATAAATAGAATATGTATTTTTGCATAAAAAAAGTATGAATAAAACTTATATACTGATTATAACTATCTTCACTATCATAATCTCTGCGGTTTCTTGCAAGGACCAGAAAACATATGCCGATTATCTTAAAGAAGAAACAAAAGCAATTGATGAGTTTATTGTAAAAAACAACCTTAATATACTTTCCAAGTTTCCATCAAATGGAGTATTTGGGGATAAGGATTTTTATAAAGATCCCGAATCTAAGGTTTATTATAATATAGTAGAGTATGGAGATACAACTGACATTATTTTTCTCGGAGAAAAGGTATTCGTAAGATTTATGGGTCTCAAATACTTTATGGTAGATGACTCCGCCACATATACAAATAATGACAATATCAATCCGCAAGAAATTAATTATATTGGTCCTGTGAACTCATCAACCCGCAGTTATTACACAGTTCCCGGATGGGCAGTGCCATTACCAAGAGTAGGTCATAATGCCATAGTAAAAATGATTGTACCATTCAATATGGGTTCATCCACCGAGAGGTCTCAATATCAAGCAACCTATTATGACAGAATAGAATACAGGTTTGAGAGCAAAGTCAACCAGTAATTATAAAAACAACAAAAAGATATTATATTCTTTATGACTTTAATTAAATCCATATCCGGCATCAGGGGAACAATTGGAGGAGAAGCAGGTAATAATCTTACTCCTCTCGACATTGTGAAATTCACTGCAGCCTATGCTACTTTTATAAAAGAATCTGCTAAAAGCAAGCGACCACAAATAGTTGTAGGTAGAGATGCAAGAATCTCTGGTGAAATGGTTCATAGAATTATAACTGGCACTTTAATTGGGATGGGATGTGATGTTACAGATATTGGAATGGCTACAACGCCTACTACTGAAATAGCTGTAAAAAAAGAGAATGCAACGGGTGGCATAATTATAACTGCAAGTCACAACCCTAAACAGTGGAATGCTTTAAAGCTTCTTAATAGTGAAGGTGAATTTCTTAATGCAGAAGAAGGAGAGCAAATATTAAATATTGCTGAAAAGGAAGAGTTTGAATTCGCACAAGTAGAAGATCTGGGTGAAATATCTCAGCGTCAGTATCTTCATGAACATATTCAATCTATATTATCACTTGATCTTGTTGATGTAGATGCAATTAAGAAAGCTAATTTCAGTGTTGCTATAGACTGCGTTAATTCAGTAGGAGGAATTGCTATACCAGAGCTACTTTATGCGCTAGGCGTTAAAATAATATTTAAACTTCACTGTGCACCTCACGGTAACTTTTCACATAACCCTGAACCACTTCCTCAGCATCTTACCGAGCTCTCTTCACTTACCCGGACATCTAAGGCAGATGTGGGTTTTGCTGTTGACCCAGATGTTGACAGGTTAGCAATATATTGCGAGAACGGTGAGCCCTTTGGAGAAGAATATACTCTTGTATCAATTTCAGATTATGTATTACAACATACTCCCGGAAATACTGTTTCAAATTTAAGCTCCACAAGGGCTCTAAGAGATGTAACAGCAAAAAGAGGTGGAAACTACTATGCAGCAGCGGTTGGCGAAGTTAATGTAGTAACTAAAATGAAAGAGGTAGATGCTATTATTGGCGGAGAAGGCAATGGAGGAGTTATTTACCCTGCCTCTCACTATGGACGAGATGCATTAGTAGGAATTGCACTTTTTCTATCACAAATGGCTAAATCTGGAAAGAAGCCTTCAGAACTTAAAGCTTATTATCCATCGTATTTTATGGCGAAGCAAAAAATTACGCTAACACCAGAAATGAATATTGATGAAATACTGGTCAAGGTGAAAGAGCAATATATTGATCAAAATCCTATTGATATCGATGGGGTTAAAATTGACTTCCCCGACAAATGGGTGCATTTACGTAAATCAAATACAGAGCCCATTATCCGTATTTACTCCGAAGCTAATTCACAAGAAGAGGCAGAAGTGATAGGACAACATATTATTGATTTAATTAAAAAACTTGCCTAAATGTTTTAGAGAATGAAAGATGCATTAATTAGTAATGATGACATACGAAGTATGCATCCAATCTTTCAAGGAAAACATGGTGATAAGATTATTGACTTGGGCATTAAAATCTCGGCATTACACGTTCCCAACGAGATATATAACCGCTCCAAACATCTAAGAGGTGCTAATTTTTGCAAAGATGTTTTGGATAATTTAGCGATAAAACGTATATTAAAAAATGTAGAAGTTCTTGATGAATTTAATGATAGCCCATTTATAACAGTTTCAAATCATCCATATGGACACATTGATGGAATTGCAATAATCGAAGCAATCTCAAGTCGTACAGGCCACTACAAGATGATGGTAAACCATATTCTTGGTCTGATTGATACAATGGCTGAAAATTTTATAACTGTAAATCCTCTCATAAATGAAGAGAAAAACAAAGTTACATTTGCCGGGATAAGAGAGAGCATTGCTCATCTTAGGGAAAATTATCCAATGGGCTTTTTTCCCGCCGGTGCAGTATCAAATCTATATTTTAAAAAGGGCCGATTTATTATCGAAGATAGAGAATGGCAACCAGCTGTTCTTAAAATAATACAAAAAGCAGGAATTCCTGTTATACCCATTCACATTTCAGGTTTTAATAGCACTTCATTCTATCTTTCAAGAATCTTTGGATGGAAATTTAGAAATCTAAGACTCTGTCATGAACTTTATAATAAGAAAGGAAAAGAAATGGTGTTGACTTTTGGTGAACCAATTATGCCCAAAACCATTAAACAATTTAATGATGGCACTCAACAATTGGGTGATTTCCTAAAAAGGACAACATATACATTAGGTAAAAAAATATAATTATGGCAAAGCAATCAATACATCAGGTTAAACAACGTTTTGGCATTATAGGTACTTCACCCGAGCTGGATCGGGCTATAGATATTGCTTTGCAGGTATCACCAACCGACCTCTCGGTATTGATAACTGGTGAGAGTGGAGCAGGAAAAGAAAACTTCCCACAAATAATACATCAATATAGTAAACGAAAACATGGGCCATATTTCGCAATAAACTGTGGTTCAATTCCAGAAGGCACTATAGACTCCGAGCTATTTGGACATGAAAAGGGCTCTTTTACAGGTGCTACCGGTACAAGAAAAGGTTATTTTGAAGTATCAAACGGGGGGACGCTTTTCTTGGATGAAGTAGGCGAATTGCCATTATCCACACAAGCCAGGCTACTAAGAGTACTAGAGACTGGTGAATTTATCAAAGTCGGATCCTCTAAAGTTGAAAAAAGTGATGTCAGGTTGGTAGCTGCCACAAACCTCGATTTAATTAAAGCAGTAGAAAAAGGTAAATTCCGTGAGGATCTATATTTCAGATTAAATACTGTCCCCATTAGAGTACCAGCTCTTAGAGATAGGAAGGAAGACATACCGCTACTATTCAGGAAATTCACTGCTGATTGTGCTGAGAAATATATGATGCCCCCAATTAATCTAACAGAAGATGCCATCGAAATACTAAAAAGCTACAGATGGCCGGGTAATGTACGTCAGCTTAAAAATATAACTGAGCAGATATCAATAATTGAGAGGGAGAGAGTTATTAACTCCGAAACCTTAAAGAAATATCTGCCTCATCACGAAGTAGGAATGTTACCGGTTGCTATATCAAAAATATACGAGTCAGAAAATAAATCATTTGCAAATGAGCGTGAAATATTATATCAGGTTCTCTTCGATATGAAAAAAGATCTTACCGATCTTAAACAAGTAGTAAACAGCATCATAGAAGATAGCATTCAGCACAAGCCCTCAAACGTGGTTCCTGTAAAGTATGAAACATTTACAGATAATATAACCATTAGAGAGACTATAAATAACGATAACGATATCCAAGAAGCTACTGAGTATGAAGAAAGCGCACTTTCAATCAGTGAAGTAGAGAAAGATATGATTGCTAAGGCGCTTGAACGTCATAGTGGTAAGAGAAAGATGGCAGCTAATGAATTAGGTATTTCTGAAAGGACTCTATATCGCAAAATTAAGGAATACGATTTATAGTTAAAACAACAACAGATGAAACGCATAAAACAAATATCATTTATCTTTCTTTTATTTCTATTAATAAGCTCTTGTAGTATCAATTATTCATTCAGAACTGCCTCCATAGACTATGAGCTTACAAAAACATTATCTATAGCTCATTTCATAAATCAGGCCCCATTAGTTTATCCGCCACTGGAGCAAAGGTTTAACGAGTCGATGGTTGACATGTTTACACGAAATACACGCCTTCAATTAGTACAACAAAATGCAGACATGGAAATTGAAGGTGAAATAGTAGGCTATCAGTTAACTCCACTTGCCGTACAAGAAGATGCATTTGCTTCTGAAACCAGACTAACAATGAGTGTTCGCATGCGCTTCAGAAACAATAAGACAAACGATCCACCTATTGAAGAGACAATTTCAGCTAATAGAAACTTCTCTAGTAATACTGTATTCGACTCTGTTCAAGACGAGCTTATGAGACAATTAATAGAAGAAATAGTTGATCAGATTTTCAATTCCACTATGGCAAATTGGTAGAGATAATGAAAAAGACTGAACTATACGAACTCATTGATATTCACATATCAGAAAGCCTTCAGAATTCTCTGAAAGATAAATCCAATGTAGATAGTCCAGGCCTAAAGTTAAATCATGAGTTAATAGTTGAAGATTTAGAAGATATTGTAATAGAGTATCCTTATTTTCAAACAGCAAGACTTTTATACACAATTGAATTACAAAACAACAATCAGAATCTTTTTATTGAAGAATTAGCTAAAACCGCTGTTTTATGTGCCGACAGAAAAAGATTATTTTATCTTATCCAACCTGATAATTATAGGGAATTTACAAGACTTACTAAAAGCATTTTAGACAATAAGGATAGAACAGAAGAATTACTTGATTCATATTTCAAAACTTTTATCGAAAAACCTACCGAATTAAGCTTTGCACCTAGCGAATATTTCAGTTATCTTGAATCGTTAGGTGAAGAAACAACTGGGGGTGAGGATTCTACTGAAACAACACAAAACGATTATCATCTTCAGCACCAAGATATTATTGATGCATTTATAGAAAAGAACGAATCCGATACTTTAAATAGGATACAGTTCACAAAAAAAACAAGCAATCCAACTACTATTATTGAGGAATTAACAGATAGTCCCAAAAAAGATGATGATAGTGAGTTTCTTACCGAAACACTTGCTAAAATATACATCAAACAAAAGAAATATGATAAAGCTCTTGCTATTATTAAGCAATTAAGTTTGAATTACCCAAAAAAAAGTGCTTACTTTGCGGACCAAATTCGTTTTTTGGAATACTTGATAATGAACGACAAAAAAAACAATTAAAATTATGTATATTTTCCTTACCATTCTTATTCTGCTTGCTTCTATATTAATGATATTTGCCGTTTTGGTTCAAAAATCAAAAGGTGGAGGTTTAGCAAGTGGCTTCTCCTCATCTAATCAGATAATGGGAGTAAGAAAAACTACTGACTTTATTGAAAAGTTCACATGGTCATTAGCTGCTGTAGTAATTCTACTTAGCATTTTAACTGCAAAATACACTGCTGCCGGTTCTAGCTTACCACAATCTCAAGTAGAGGTACAACAGCCAGCACCGCTTAGTCCCACTACAGCACCAGATGTAGCACCGTTTGCTCCATTATCTGCACCTGCTGAAGATACACCACAAGAAGAATCGCCTACTGAATAATTAAAATGAAAAGGTGGAATTTATTTCTTATCCTTCTTCTACCAGCAATATCCTTTGCACAGGGTTTTACCCTGGATACAATAAGAGTTGCTTCGGAAGACAGTAGAAATATTCATCAAAGCACACAATTAAATCAAACTGAGTTATCTTTAAATAAAGATAACTCTAGTCATTTTATACTAGATCGTACTAAACTCCGCCTCGGTGCTAATATAGGTCTTTCGCTCAGCAAAAACTACACATATTTAGGAGTTGGCCCTCAAATCGGATATCAATTCAATAACTATTTCATGGCCGGTGCTGGTTTAAAGTATTATCACTTGAAAAGAAATTTATCAAATTACGAAAGAAAAAACAATCTTCTAGGATTCAATCTCTTTGGATATATTTATCCAGTTAGATTTATTACAATATTTGCACAACCAGAGTTAAATTATATCTGGTCAAATATTACGTATAATACAGGAGAAAAAATAACAAATAACGGCATTGCGCCATCTCTGATATTAGGTGCTGGCTTAAAACTAGGCCCTACGCATGTAACCTTAAATTATGATCTTATTCAACATAATAATTCTCCACACCCAGATGGATTTTATTTAGGCATTTCAGCATTTTTCTAACGAATCAAAATATCCCTTACAACAGGTATACCTACATATTCATTAATCTTTTCTATAAGTCCCTCTTTATTCATTATTAGCTCTGCCCTAAGCACAGCCGACGAAAGATGAACATACAGCACACTTCTTTTAAAATAGACATTACGCGTATATTTCAAAACTCCATCACCAAGCACTTCATGCCATGCCTTGACAGCACGATGTTCAGCTAGTTTAATTTTTAAACCAGAATTACCATCCAGAAAATCGGCAAGGACCTCAGATATTGGTTGTGCATTTTTCTTTTTCATCTCAGCATAACTTTTACTTCACCATCCACTACGCTGTAAATATTATATCTATTATTTAGCCTGTGTAGGATTCTATCAAGAGACTCTCTATTAGTATCGGAGATAAATATCTGTCCAAATTCAGGACCCGAAACAAGCTTCACAATCTCCTCTACCCTAATAGCATCCAACCTGTCGAAGATGTCGTCAAGCAACAGAATAGGAGTAGAACCACCAGTTTCAAGAAGATATTTAAACTGAGCTAATTTTAGAGATACAAAATATGTTTTATTTTGTCCTTGAGATCCCACCTTCTTTATAGGGAAGCCATCAAGCAACATTTCAAGCTCATCTCGGTGAATACCGGTTGTGGTGTGACCAATAGCCATATCACGTTGACGATTTCTTCTAATCAATTCACTAAAATCCCCATCATTCAATTGAGAAATATAATCAAAAGAGACTGTATCGGCTGAACAACTAATCTGTGAGTAATACAAATTAAATATCGGTGACAGCTTCACAATAAACTCTTTCCGCTTTTGATAAATAAAAATTCCATCTTCCACAATTTGATCTTCCCAAAGATCTAAAAGAGATAAGTCGAGTTGATCAGCCTCAAGTTTCAAAAGAGCATTTCTTTGCTGTAAGGCTTTATTATATCTAACCAAAGACCGCAGATACTCTTTATCAAACTGCGAAATGGCCATATCCATAAACTTACGTCTTTCATCACTAGCACCTATTATTAGCTCATTGTCAGTGGGAGAAATCATTACAAGAGGAATTAACCCAATGTGATCCGACAATCTATCATACTCTTTTTTATTTCTCTTAAATTGCTTCTTCTGTCTCCTGCGTACGGCACTATATACAATTTCTTCAGATTTATCTCTAAAAGAATACTTACCCTGAAGCATACACATATCAGCATCATGGCTAATTATCTGTGAGTCTATAGGATTTGTATAACTCTTACAAAAAGATAAATAGTAGACGGCATCCAGTAGATTGGTTTTACCCATACCGTTGTTACCTATAAAACAATTAATCTTTGGTGAAAGGTTAAGTTCCGCCTGAGCTATATTCTTATAATTTATTATCGTTAGTTCATTTAAAACCATCAATCTATACTCCTAATTCTGATTTAAAAAAGACATTTCTACTCTCCCATTAATAAACTCTGTAGATCTTCGGGAGTGATATTCAATTTAAGCCTACCATCAGATGCAAACGATATTCTCCCTCTCTCCTCAGACACAATTATAACCTTGGCATCGGTCTCTTGTGAGATTCCCAATCCTGCCCTATGCCTCAAGCCAAGATGGGTAGGAATATTGGGATTTTGAGAAATAGGTAAAATACAACCTGCTGCTTTTATTTTCTTTCCCACAATAACCATTGCACCATCATGAAGCGGACTGTTTTTAAAAAACACGTTCTCAATTAATCGCGATGACACATCAGCATTTATAATTTCTCCTGTTTGCTCATAAAGTCCCATATGAATATCGCCCTGAATTGCTATAAGAGCTCCTGTGTTAGTTTTAGACATATTCATACAAGCTAAAACTATTGCAGTTAGGTGCGAAGTATCTTTATTGTCTCGCTCACTGGGGAAAAAGAGCTTCGTAATAAAATTCCATCCTTTTTTTGAACCAAGCGACATAAGAAATCGGCGTATCTCATCTTGAAAAAGTATTACTATTAAGAAAAGTCCCACACTCACAAACTGATCAAGAATGGACCCCAGTAGCACCATATTAAACAAACGTGATACCAACAGCCAAATGATCATAAAAACCAAAATTCCCAAAAACAATGGTCTTAATCCAGATATCCTCACCAACCTGAATAAATAAAACAGGAGTAAAGCTACTAGAAGTACATCAATAAAATCTTTTATACCAAAATGAGCAAACATATTTTTTATTTATCGTATACAGTTAACTCGGATATTATTTTTACGCACTCCACAGCCTCTTTCACATCATGTACCCTCATAATGTTTGCACCAGAAAGGAGAGAGACCGTATTTAGTACTGTAGTGCCATTCAAACTGTTCTCTGGGGTGGTATCAAGCAGTTTGTAAATCATAGATTTTCTCGATATACCCACCAATATCGGTTCTTCAAAGATATGAAAATATTTAAGATATGCCATCAATTCGTAGTTTTGTGCCATACTCTTACTAAATCCAAAACCTGGATCAATTATAACATCATTAACCCCCCAAAGACTTAGTTTAGCCCTCTTTTCAGAGAAGTAGTACAAAATATCCTGAATATAATTATCATAATGAGTCATATTCTGCATTGTTTGCGGCACACCTCTCATATGCATTAAAATATACGGTACATTCAGCTTAGCAACAACACCAAACATACTTTTATCTATCTCTCCTCCCGAAATATCATTTATAATATTCGCTCCATACACTTCAACAGCCTCCTTTGCAACATCCGCATAAAAAGTATCGATAGAAATTATTGAATCAGGAAATTCATTGCGAATCAATTTTAGAGCTGGCATCAACCTATCCGATTCCTCCTCTGCTGACAGGAATTTAGACGTTGGTGAAGTTGACTGTGCTCCTACATCAATTATAGCACCTCCCTCATCAAGAATAACTCTACATCTTTTCACAATCTCCTCATCAGATTGTTTCCTACTTTCCAAATAAAATGAATTAGGCGTTACATTCAAAATGCCCATCACCAGAGGAGTTGACAGGTTTATAAGAGATCCGTTTATATTAATTGTCTTTTCAACTTTCATAATATGTTTCTATATATTGGCTCTATAGAACAGAGTTAGGATCACGATTGGGATAGTCAATAGTATAATGAAGTCCTCTACTCTCTTTACGTGCCATTGCTTGTTTAATAACCAGATAACCAACTTTAATAATATTTCTCAGCTCACAAATATCACGTGAAACCACAGATCTCTGGAATAGATTCTCTGTTTCCCTAAAAATAATATTCAATCTGTTCATTGCTCTCTGCAAACGCAAATCCGAACGTACTATACCTACGTACGATGACATAATCTGCCCAACTTCCTTATAGCTTTGAGTAATTAATACCATCTCCTCAGGAGAAGTAGTTCCTTCATCATTCCAAGGCGGAATATTATCTTGAAAATTATAACTTTTAATAATTCCAAGTGAGTGCTTTGCAGCAGCATCAGCATAAACAACAGCTTCTATAAGTGAATTAGAAGCAAGACGATTTGCCCCATGCAACCCTGTGCAAGCACATTCTCCATTTGCATACAAACGATCTATAGAAGTTTCTCCATCTTGGTTTACAGTAATCCCACCACATAAATAATGTGCAGCAGGCGCAACTGGAATCATCTCCTTTATTATATCAATACCAAAAGACAAACACTTTTCGTAGATAGAAGGAAATTGTTTTTTTATCTCTGCTGGTTCTTTAAAGGTTATATCCAGAAACACATAATCATCTCCCCTTTCTTTCATTTCAGAGTCAATAGCCCTAGCAACTATATCTCGAGGAGCAAGCGAACCTCTTTCGTCATATTTATGCATAAATTCTTCCCCATCTTTAGTTTTTAAGATACCCCCAAATCCACGCATAGCCTCAGTAATCAAAAATGAAGGTCTTGCTCCAGGATGGTAAAGTGCAGTTGGATGAAACTGCACAAATTCCATACCCTTTATCTCACCCTTGGCACGTGCCACCATTGCTATACCATCACCTGTAGCAACATCAGGGTTTGTAGTAGTTTGATATACCGAACCTATGCCCCCAGTTGCCATTAATGTAACCTTAGACAAAAAAGTATCTATTTGATTTGTTCCTTGATCCAGAATATATGCACCATAACATTCAATTCCGGGAGTATATCGTGTTATAATTTCTCCAAGATGATGTTGTGTGAGTACCTCTATAGCAAAATGATTTTCAAAGAGATCAATATTCGGGTGCTTTCGGATTGTATCAATTAAACTAACCTGAATTTCTGCCCCAGTACTATCTTTATGATGTAAAATACGAAATTCTGAATGTCCGCCTTCACGGTGAAGATCAAAATTACCTTTATCATCTTTATCAAAATCAACACCCCAGTTTATAAGTTCTACTATCTGAGCTGGTGCCTCATTCACTACCTTCTTTACCACCTCGATATCACATAATCCACCACCTGCATCAAGAGTATCATCAATATGCTTCTCAAAATTATCCCAAGCATTTGTTACCGAAGCAATACCCCCTTGTGCATAAAAAGTATTAGCGTCCTCCAGTTTATTTTTAGCTATTATAGCTACTTTTCCATACTTGGCAACCTTAAGCGCATAGCTCATACCAGCAATACCTGAGCCAATTACCAGAAAATCATATTTATATACCATCTATCTTTCAGTTCTGATTATTTGCACAAAATTAATCAATTATTAGAGTATTCTACACTTACCCCATAGTTAAAAGTCCCATATTAATTTGTAATTATAATTCTATTACTTTACTTTGTTGGTTAGTATTAAACTTCTTATGATCTTTTTAAACAAGTATCAATATGAAACACATTATTACTTTATTACTATTATTATTTTTATTTTCAACACCAAATCTTCATTCTACTAACATAAATCAACAGCCAGAACCCACTATCCTATTAAAAGGAAGAGTTTTAGGAGACGAAAGCAAACAGCCGTTAATAAGTGCCAGTGTAGCAACCGAACTTATGAATATTTCAACGGTAACCAATCAGGAGGGATATTTTTCAATCAGAGTACCGGCATCTTCAAGCAACTCTAAATTAATAATACGTCACATAGGTTATTCCAATAAAGAAATTCCTATCTCCACACTTATCAACAACCCTAATAACCAAATCATACTAATTTCTTCACCCATCGAATTAGGAGAAATACAAGTTGTTTCAGGAGATGGCTCTCAACTGGTAAAAGATGCTTTATATAAGATTCCCCAGAATTATCCATCTTCACCAAATATGATGGTTGCTTTCTATCGTGAATCAATAAAAAAAGGGTCAAAATATATCTCTTTGGTAGAAACCGTTCTTGATGTTTATAAAGCTTCTTATCGTTCATACAACAATGATCAGGCAAGAATTTACATTGGGCGAAAAGCAACAGATATTACTCCACGTGACACCGTTTTGTTAAAATTTCAAGGAGGAATAAGCGATGCACTCATGCTGGATATTGCCAAAAATCCCGAAGTTGTTTTTGGCACCGATGCTTCTGAGTATAAATTTCATATAGAAGGGCTTATTAATTTCAATAACAAACCACACTATAAAATAAGCTTTTCTCCCCTTTCTGAAGTCGAAGAAATTCTTTTCAGAGGAACAATTTACCTCGAATACAAATCACTTTCTTTTGCTCGAATGGAATTTAATATGAATGTTGAGGACCGAAAGGATGCTGCCAATATTTTTATCCGAAAAAAACCATCTAAAATGCGGGTAGAAGTAGAGCAAGCAAGATACATTATAGATTATATAGAGAATAATGGCAAATGGTATTTTAATTATAGTGCAACCGATGTAGAATTTAAAGTTAGGTGGACCAACAGATTCTTCGGACTATTTTCGACAAACTATGTAATTTCTTCAGAAATTGCAATCACAGACAGATATAACGACAATGTTATAAAATTTCCTCGAAACGAGCGTATCAGATCTACAGATGTAATTGCCGAAAAAGTAGAATACTTTCTCGACCCAACTTTCTGGGGCGACTATAACGTTATAGAACCCGACCAAGAGATCACAGATGCAATAAAAAGATTAAGTGATAAACTCAGAAGAAGAAACGAATAACTAACTGAATAAAAGGTGAAAACTGTTTGCATATAAAAAATTAAGCAGTATCTTTGCAACCCAAGTTTTTTAAACATTATATTTATAAACATGTATTTAGATTCTACTAAAAAGCAAGAAATCTTTGCAAAGCACGGAAAGTCTAACACTGATACTGGCTCACCAGAAGCGCAGATAGCATTGTTTTCATACCGTATTTCGCATTTGACTCAACACTTGAAGTCAAACAAAAAAGATTATAACACAGAAAGAGCATTGAGAATTTTAGTTGGTAAACGTCGTCGTTTACTAGATTATCTGATTGATATCGATATTGAAAGATATCGTTCAATTATTAAAGAATTAGGAATCAGAAAATAATTCTCACAAAAAAATCAAAGAGGGTAAAGTTACATTTATCCTCTTTTTTTTGCTAACTTAGATATGTCAGACTATCAATTACTTAACGCTTTTATGGTTAACACTAAAACAAAAAACATATTATATAACTATGTTTTATAATATGTTTTTAAATTTTGCCCATTCAAAATGATGCCATATCTTTGTATCGATAACCTAAAACAATCTTTTTTACCTTATTTACTGATATCACGTTAACCCAATACGAAAGAGGCCATTTCAATCGAAGTGGCCTCTTTTAAATTTTAATCCACTTTAAACACTTTACACTATTATTCCGTTATATCTTTTGCCATAATTAAAATGATAAATGAATAACAACTGGAAAAGAACTTTTGCAATTATCTGGAGTGGGCAGTTCTTCTCCATTCTCACAAGCAGTCTCGTAAACTTTGCAATAATAATTTGGCTAAGTCTTCAAACAGGCTCAGCAGAGATACTTGCATTTGCCGCAATTGCAGCAATGCTGCCACAGTCAATCATCGGCCCGTTCACCGGCGCTCTAATCGATAGGGGTAATCGAAAACTCGTAATGATGCTTGCAGACACCTTCATTGCGCTATGTACATTAATACTTGCCATCTTGTTTTGGCTCGACGTAGCAGAGCTATGGCATATATTCGCGCTATTGGCACTCCGCTCCGTAGGCTCAGCCTTTCACATGCCTGCTATGCAAGCCTCCGTTCCATTACTTGCACCCATCGAACAGTTAACCCGTATAGCCGGAATAAATCAAATAATAGCCTCTGTAAGCCAAATAGCAGGTCCCGCACTTGGAGCAATGCTAATTACAATATGGGATATAGAATATGTGCTCATATTTGATGTAGCAGGCGCCTTACTTGCAGTAACCTCCCTTTTCTTCGTTCATATTCCCAACCCAGAGAAACAAAATGACTTAGAAAGAGACATACTAAAAGAGATGAAAGAAGGAGCCATGGTGGTATTAAGAAATAGAGGGTTGAGTTTCGTGTTTCTATACTCAACCCTGGTAGTATTTTTTATTGTTCCAATAAGCGTTTTATTCCCACTTATGACCCTCGATTATTTTAATGGCACAGAGTTTCAAGCCGGCATTATTGAAGCAATCTGGAGTGTGGGTGCTTTAGTTGGAGGAGCAATAATGGGAGTAAAAGTATACAAAGTCAATCGAGTTGGATTAATAAACTGGATGCACTTGTTGCTCGGAGTGGCATTTCTATTATCTGGACTACTATCCCCCACTGGGCTTGTCTGGTTTGCCATTTTAACGGCTCTCTCCGGCGTTACAGGCGCAGTATACAACTCAGCCTTCACTGGCCTTATTCAAACCAAGATAGAGCCCACAGCGTTAGGCAGAGTCTTCTCAATGTACTATACCATCGCACTAATACCATCAATGTTAGGATTAATTGGAATTGGATTTATTGCAGATACCATAGGCCTAAACAATTCCTTCATTATATCTGGTATTATAATAATGATAATAGGAATAGTAGCTTTCAACACAAAATCTGCAATGAAATTAGACAAAATGCATATTTAAAAGTCACTTTTAACCCAATATGCACATTTAATTCAGAGATTCTGCATAACTTTAAATTATAAACTATGCCAACATTAACAATCTTAATAATTGTATTATCAGCAGTACTCTTACTGCTGTATATGGTGCTCAAATTAAAAATAAGTGCCTTCATTGCCCTATTACTTGTATCAGTATTTGTTGGTATTGCCACCGGTATGCCACTTAGTTCTATCACCATGTCAATACAAGAAGGCATGGCAGGAACCTTAGGATTTGTGGCTACAGTAGTTGGTCTCGGTGCAATATTCGGACAAATGCTCGAAAGCTCAGGAGGAGCAGAATCACTTGCAAATTATCTTCTTAAGAAATTCGGAAAAGAACGTGCACCCTGGGCATTGGCTATAACCGGATTTATAGTTGCAATACCTGTTTTCTTTGATGTAGGATTTATTATTTTGGTGCCAATTATTTATGCTCTCTCACGCGACACCAAAAGATCACTTCTCTATTATGCTATTCCATTACTTGCGGGATTAGCTGCAACGCACAGTTTTATTCCACCCACTCCGGGACCTGTTGCTGTTGCTGATATAATAAATGCACAACTTGGGTGGGTAATTCTTTTAGGTTTTATTCTCGGAATACCCACTACTATTATTGCAGGACCCATTTTTGGTAAATATATAGCAAAAAAGATTCATCTCGAACCGCCCGTTAGCTTAGATTTACCCCATCAAGAACTATCTTCAGAAAACCAACCTCCATTTCGTACAATTGTAATAATAATTGCTATTCCTCTATTCCTTATACTTCTAAATACATTCACCACCGTTGCTGTAGCAAACAAAGTAGTAGCTCAATCAATATGGACCGAAATAATTGAATTCATAGGGCACCCATTCTCTGCGCTTATAATTGCCACTCTTGTTGCCACCTATTTTCTCTGTATCAAAAGAGGTATGGGAAAGCAAAAAGTTCTTGAGTTAAGCACCAAAGCATTAGGTCCTGCAGGAATAATCATATTAATAACCGGTGCAGGAGGAGTATTAAAACAGGTGTTGATCGATAGTGGAATAGGACTATCAATGGCTGAATCTATGATGCATTCACCTCTCCCACCAATAATGCTGGCATGGCTAATCGCAGCAGCAGTCAGAGTAACCCAAGGCTCGGCCACAGTGGCAATGATAACCGCAGCCAGTTTAATTGCTCCTATTCTCGGAGAAATAGAACTAAGTGACCCTCATCGTGCATTAATTGTTATATCAATCGCATCGGGTGCCACAATCTTATCGCACGTAAATGACAGCGGCTTTTGGCTAGTCGGTAAATATCTAGGTATGAATGAAAAACAAACACTTCAAAGCTGGACTGTGATGGAAACAATTATATCTATATGTGGATTAAGCTTTGCTCTACTTGCGAGCCTGTTCTTTAAGTAAATATGAAGTAACAAGTTGTCATTGATGCTGGAATGACCATATATAATGGCCAGATTATATATATGGAGAAAACTCTTGATGAAATACTTAAAACTTTATCAAACTGTCTTTAATATTAATATATCAATCCTCAGGCATCCCCGTATATCTATAACCACCTATCACATAAGTCTCTTCCATTTCAGGGTTTGGCACAGCAGATGTGAACCTCCATTCAAACTCTGGAACATTGGGGTCTGCCCTTAAAGCTTCAGAAATCTCGTAGCTTGTGAAAGTAGCTGCACCACTGTAAAGCCTAATTTTAAGATATAAACTATCTGCCATATTTCCACCAATACTTGTGGCTGCATCGGGTAAAATCTTACCTTCTAATATTGTAGCCTTTATATACCACTGCTCTTCTTCTGTAAATGTTTGTCCCACAGCTGTAGGAGCTTCTGAAGGCACATCCTCTGTTGATAATAAATTCTCCGGCAACTGTTCAAAATCTTCGGTTACGGATTTAAATGCAGATGCATCCCCCGAAAACTCAAACTTACTTTTCAAAGGAAAAACTCCTCCATGATCATCAATCCAAACATTATTTACAACGTTTTCTGCAGTATTGTATAACTGAATCTCGCTATCAGGATAATCAACATAAGTTACAGACATATCTTCAGACATTAGTTTGAAAACAAACCTACCACTGTATTCATATGTTTCACTGTTCCAGTTATCCAACCCTTCCTGGCAGGAAGAAAACGTAAATAGCAAGCTAATAACACTAAATAAAAAAACTATTTTCTTCATAATCTCTTCCATTATTGTTTTGTTGCAATTATATTGAAATCATAAGACGAGGCATACTGAGCTGTAAACGCAAGTGTCTCTGTTTCTAAAGTGTAACTACCGTTTACAACATCATCTAGTCCATCACCCCATCCGGGAATTCTGCTATCAATATGCGTAATTGAAAGATCATCATTCAATATGAAATGACCTGCCATTGCATAATCTGGTCCGTAACCTCTTCCCACTTCATAATATCCCCCTATAAAATCAGATGTGTAAAATTCTCCGGGAGATACCTGATAAATCAAAATTGTGGGCTCCGTAGCAAACTCGCTAGATCCCGATGCACCTGGACCAGTTCCAAAGCTGGTGCGATTACTCGATTTAGACACTTTATATACACCCGATTCAAGAGAAGAAGGCGTAGGATCATAAACTACCACTCTACGCGAAACGTTTTTTTCGAACCCGTCGACATTCGCTGCACTATAAGATATCGTGTACAATCCCACCTGATCTGTATCAACACTACCGGTTACTGTAACATCATCCGAAACATCTTCACCTTCTTGAATAGCAGTCCATCCCGGATCTTCAAATGAACTGCCAAGTGCAGTGAATTCTACAGGATTTCCTTTTAAAGTGAGATCAACATAATAGGTGATTCTGGAAACTCCCTCAGTCTCCTTTTCGCATGACAAAAAGAATAAAGCGGAAATTATAATCAAACTATATTTATATTTTTTCATAATTACTTCATAAATTATCAGGTAAATACTATTTCCCAACTTTCAAATTCCACCAAACTTTCTCGCCAACATTAGCTTTTTGAGATGGTGCATTGTTATTCCTGAACATATAAGAGGAAGGATATAATGGAGATGCCGGTAAATTTCCGTTCAACAGCGCCCTTCCTTTCACTGATATTGTAAGATCACCAACAGGAAAGTTATCATTTGCACCTCTACGGTCGGTTTCAATATTAATCTCGTTTACAGAAGGATACTTAGTTCTGTTCCTTTCAAGAAACGATTCAATATGCTGATAATTAGCATTAGCAACCCATTTTTGCATCGCAATTTGCTTAATATTCTGTTCAATTGTACCATCGGTCCATTCGGCATAACCACCTGCATCTATAATATTTGTATCACTTATGCCGTGTTGAATTAGCGAAGCAATAACTCCAGATTCATAATATTCACTGGCCGATGTATTATCAGATGCACGAGCATATACTTCAGCAATATAGAAGCTCACCTCCCAATCCGACATAATCATCAAATCCATATCACCACTGAAATTTACAGTTGCATATGTTTCATTATCATCTGTTGTACCATTTCCATCCGAATCTTCTTTAGAATCGAAATCACCATAAAAAGCACCTTTTGTTCCATTAAACAAAGTACTCAATCGAGGATCTTGGTTCACACTCAAATAATCGATAAAGTTCTTCGAAGCAATAACGTTGGTAGAGAAATAATTAGCTCCGCCAGCCTGAAATTCTCTCATAGGATGACGCTTTCCCTCCATGGCATCAGTCCAAACCGATCCCGATATCTTTGCACTTGTATTCAGTAAATCAGCACTCTCTATAAAACTTAACACATTAGCATTGTTATATCCTGGAGTTTCTGATAACCTAATCATTAGTTTTAATTTAAGAGAATTGGCAAAACGATACCATTGATCGAGATCTCCTTCGAAAATAAAATCCGATTCCGGTGAAACAGAAGAACTACTTAAATCAGTTTCCAAAAGTGTATTTACACGAACCATCAAATCATCATAAATAGCAGCCCCTGTATCCTGTGCAGGATGTAATATCCCCTCATCAGCTCTTAGAGCTTCAAAATATGGCATATCGCCCCATACATCAGTAATAATTTGCCAGGTAAAAATAGACAATGCCTCAGCAATAAAATAATAACCCTTGTTCTCATCTTCGGCTGACATTAATAAGATGCGCTTAAGATCTGTCATAGGCTCCCTCATAAGCGACTGATAAGCAGTGTTAAACTCCTGAGGAAGATACTCCGTCAATGATTTAAACTGAGATGCAGTATAAGACTGGGTCCAATACTCTACCCAGAATGCTCCACCAAAACCAAAGTCCCAGCCCATAAGATTATTGGCAATACCAACCTGAGCTGCCGGAAGCAAAACCTTTGCATCAGGAATTTCCTCTAGCGCATTCGGGTCGTGGTTTACATCTAACCAGTCTTCACAACTTACTGAAGTAAGTAATATAAAAAAGACTGATAATATTATTAATATATATTTTTTCATATCTACCAATTATTAAAATGAAATATTTAACCCGAAAACATAAGTCTGATAAGGAGGGTTAGTTCCAAACTCTCCAAATTTCGCTTCAATATTATTTCCAAAAGTAGTGACTTCAGGATCAATATACATATTTTCGGCTGGCGTCCACAGTAGTATATTAGATGCTGTTACAGAAGCACTTATTTTTCTCACACCCAGCTTGGATGCTATTGATGTAGGCAGTTCATAAGCCAGACTCAAATTTCTTAATTTAAGATACGTTCTGTCGATAACAGCAAAATCAGCATAATTAAAACCACCATTACTGTAAAAAGTATGAAGTGCAGTAGGATCAACCGGATTAGTATTTTCACTATAAGTTCCATCACCATTATCAACCACTGAGTTAGGAACAATAAACGGATTACGGTCGTTATAAACTGTCTCCGGACCACTTCCTACCCAATGCATATAATCTTTTGTGTAACTATATATATTGCCACCGTATCTGTAATCAAAAGTTCCCGAAAGAGTAACACCTTTAAAAGTAAAAGAATTAGTCAACCCCATTCTATATTTTTCATTAATATCCTTTCCTAAGAACTCATCATCGGGAGTAGGCTGAGGGTTACCGTTACCATCAACTACAGTATATTCTATACCATCAATAATAGTTTTTAGAGCTCTCTGCGATTTAAACTGTCCAATTGGCTCTCCCTCGACTGCGTAAATACCCATTCCGCCAAATCCACCTAAATTAACCTCAGGCACATCCAATCGCTTAACCTTATTATTATTTTTAGTGAAGTTATACGATATATTCCATTCGAAGTCATTAATTCTAATAGGAACAAAATTTGCCATTATTTCCACTCCACTATTCCTTACATCCCCAAGATTAGTTACTTGTGAAGTATATCCGGTAGTTGGATCAATTGGTAATGTAGAAATCAAACCGTTTGTCATCTTATTATAATACGAAAATTCAAAACCTACTCTGTGATTTAAAAGATTAAGATCTAGTCCAACCTCTAGTTCATCAGTAAGCTCAGGCTTTAAATTTATATTACCTGCAGTATTCGAAACTGTATATGCGTTCACTCCACCAAGTGGAAAAGCTAGATTATCAACACTCGGAAATCCGGGGTTAGTAAGTTCAGAAGCAACAAGTCTGTCATAAACAGCATATAGTCCTGCATCTTTACCAGTGCGCCCGTAAGAAAATCTAATCTTTGCGAAATCAATAATACCAGTATCTATATCTCTGGAGTTAAGAAAATCAGTAGCCAAAAAACTCATCATAACCCCTGGATAAAAATAAGAGTTCTTTCCCAGAGGCAATGTTGATGAATAGTCGTTTCTGCCCGTTAATGTCAGATAAAGATAATCCCTGAATCCCACATCTGCATTAATATATACGCCCCACAAACGATAAAGACTAGAAGCCTGATTTGCAGTAGATGGCGTTAATGAGTTTGTAAAATCATAGAATCCAGGAATATCAATTGAGGATATTTCTCCACCCAATGCATTATAAGATTGCTCGTTAGTATTTGCACCGGCAATTGCATTTAATGTGAAATCTCCGAACTGAGCATTATAATTTAAAATCAGGTCGTGATTCATTTGAACTCTCTGTCTTCTAACCTGGTTATACGAACCTGGATTAGCATTTGATGATCCGGCATTAGGCGAGCCTGGTGTGAAAACTATAGCATCGAAATGAGTATCCGCAATAGTCGACTCATAATCACCACCAAATCTGTATGTCAATTTCAAGTTCTCAAGAATATCATAATCTAGTTGAAGTTTACCAAAAAACTTATTCTTATTCTGTACTGCTTCTTTTATATCCAATATATGATAAGGATTCATTCCATAAGGAGTAAAATAATTATCTATATTATTAAACTTATTACTCAAATCCTTTAAATCAACAATTGATATATCAGTAGCAATCTCATTCAGAGACCTATATATAGAATTATCCTGTCCTGTAGGAGATGCTTCATTTTTCTCAGAACTGAAATTTATTGAAGTACTGATAGTAAACTTACTCTGTTTATGCGAACCATTAGAAGAAATAGTGTACCTCTTATAAGAATCATCATTAGTGGGGATAGGTCCATCAATGAAATTCTGCGATACAGATGCATGAAATTGAGTTCTGTCGTTGCCACCGGTTGCTGAAACTGAGTTATTATAGCCTATGCCAAAGTCATAAAAATCCCTAATACGATTATTCAGATAAACATAAGGTTTAAGCTGTTGACTATTATCAATAATATTACCCCATACACGATCCTTACCATCGAACGGAGCCCCCCAGTTGCCGTTTTCATCCAAAGCCCGATCACCACTCCACCCCTGACCAAACATAGTTTGCTCAGTTGGAATGCGACCAACTTGTTGAACAGTAACATTTCCATCATAAGCAATTAATAGTTCACCATTTGTATTCTGACCCGACTTAGTTGTAATCATTATAACACCTTGCGCAGCCCTCGAACCATACAATGCTGATGCAGCCGACCCTTTTAAAACTGTAATATTCTCAATATCATTTGGGTTAAGAGCATTTATTCCAGATCCAAAGTCGGCTTGCGAATTTAAGTTACTCCCCGATCGGTTCTGAGCATTAGTTATTGGCACACCATCAACCACATAAAGAGGCTGATTATTACCAAATGAACTAAATCCACGAATCGCAATATTTTGAGTACCACCAGGATTAGAAGCTGAAGACACATCCAAACCAGCTACCTTTCCCGATAAAGCCTGCATTGGGTTTACTGTTTGCGCGTTTGAAATTTCATCTCCCGAGATAGATGTTACACCATAACCAAGAGTCTTTTTTTCTCTGGTTAACCCTAAGGCAGTAACAACAACCTCGTCAAGCAATTCTGTATCCTCAATCAAAACAATTCTTGGATTTGCTGTTACCGGTATTTCTTGCGTTTGATAGCCAACATACGAAATCACCAATACACCATCATCAGGAGCAGACAATTGAAAATTACCATCAATATCGGTAACAGTACCAAGAGTTGTTCCCTGTATTTGTATTGTAGCTCCAATTATAGGTTCACCTGTTTGGTCAACAACAGTCCCCTTTATTTCAATCTGAGCTACAGCAGCAACTATTCCACACAAGAATAGTGCTAAAAACACAATTAGTTTTCTTTTCATAAGCTCCACTTATTAATAAATCTATTTCCATTATAGTATTAATGCGCAACATTATTAACTTCTTTTAGTTAATACCCTAATTAATTCAACATACAAATGTATATTATTTATTTTAAAACGCTATTTTTTTTAACAATTTATTTTTTAAATGCGTTTTTAATGGACTTATGACTTGCATCAAGCTTTTAACTGTCTTTTTGCTATCTTAGCACCAATCGCGTGATTTAACATTTATTACTGCATTCATTATATCAGGAATTACAATTATATTCATGGAGAAGATAAAAGATAAGATTTGAATAAAAACAGAAAAAATCCAATAAGAAGACAAACCTTCCTATTGGATTTTTATTATAGTAATGCGAGATCTTAATTTAAATAATCACTCTTAACTATTCAAACCAAGAATCAACAACACTCTTGTTATCTTCATACCACTGTAAAGCTCCAGACTCCTCACCTTCACTATCAATAGTAGCCATCAAATCATAAAGCTGATCTTCAGTTAAATTAAATTTCCTAAAGAAGCCGGCAGCCTCAGGCATATCTTCCTCAAAACCTTTTCTAGAGATGATAGCACAAACATCCATTGGATAAACACCCTTTGGATCCTCCAAATACTTAATATCAAAATTCATCCATTTATAATGCGGTTTCCATCCTGTAATTACAACCCAATCATTATTTTTTACAGCTTTATCAAGGTTAGCCACCATTGCAGGACCACTAGAAGAAATTTGTTCAAAATTCAAATCATATTCATCAATAGCTTTTAGAGTGCTTGCATGAATGCCTGCACCACTGCCAATTCCAATAATCTTATTTCCAAATTTATCGCCATTTGCATTAAGCTCCTCGATAGAATTAATAGTTACATAAGAAGGTACAACAAGACCGGTAGTTCCTTCACTAAACGCCTCACCTAAAATCACGAGCTTATCACCATAATCATTCCAATAATCCACATGAGTATGAGGCAACCACGCATCCATAAATACATCACCTTTGGAGTTGGTCTTAGACAACTCACCGTAAATCAATCCAGGCTCAAGGTTAATAAGCTCAACCTCATAATCTTTATCTTCAAGTGCCACTTTTGCAAGATGCGTAAATGCAACACCTTCGGCCCAATTGGGATATAGTATAGTAACTTTCTCTTTACCGCTACCGGCACCACCTCCACAGGACATTACCATAAGAGCTAAACTTAGCACAAGGGTTACACCTAAAAACTTTTTCATCACTTTATTCATAATTCTTTTTATTTATTTCTTCTATTTATATTTTCTATCCTTTTTTATTTGCAAACGATTGAGTGATACGGTCAAGTATAATTGCAAGAATCACAATACCTAGTCCCGACTCAAAACCTTTAGCTATATCATTTTGTTGGATTCCCTGATATACAACACTTCCCAATCCTTTAGCCCCAACCATTGAAGCAATCACTACCATCGATAAGGCAAGTAAAATCACCTGGTTTACACCTGTAAGTATTGTAGGCATTGCTAGAGGCAGCTCAATCTTATAAAGAATCTGCTTCTCGGTGGCCCCAAAAGCACGCCCCGCTTCAACCACATCATCTGAAACACTTCTTATTCCTAGACTGGTGAGTCGCACCGCAGGAGGAAGTGAAAAAATTACTGTTGCCACTATACCTGGAGTATTTCCCACACTAAAAAAGAAAATTGCAGGAATCAGATAAACAAAGGCCGGCATAGTTTGCATAAAGTCGAGTACAGGCTTAATTATAACATCAGCAGTTCTGTTTTTAGCAGCAAGAATCCCAAAAGGAATTCCTAGAATCAGCGCAATAAATGTAGACACAAGCACCAATGTAGTAGTATGCATAGCATCGCGCCAATATCCCATAACATATATAAGTCCTAAACCAAAAATTATAAATGATACCAGGCCAGCAGCTTTTTTCAATCCCTCTCTTTTAAACATCAGTTTACCAGACTTAGCACACCAAGCAAGTACCACAACAACCAGCAGGAACACACCAAAAGGAATCGACAATAGAATATCGTTCATACTATCCACCGTCCATGAAATCACATCATCAATAGCACCCCATAAAAACGATAAATTTTCTTCTAAGGCATTAATTCCTATCTCAATATATTTTCCTAAATCAATAATTCTATTCATCACTATTTATTATTTTGATAATCTAATGCTCTATATTGCATTGGCCTTCTTAATCATACTTTTAACCTCCGCATCTCCATATCTGGTTGCCTCTATAATAAGAGAAGTCTGAGAAACCAGACCCAACAATCTGCCATCATCTTTATCTACTACCGCAAGAGGATAATTATTTCCTGAAATAAGAGGCAACATCTCTTCAACCGTATAATCTGTATAAACGCTAGGAACCTCACTTTTCAATGCTTTCTCCAGTGTCTCATCCTTATTCTCTGCCAAGTCAAGAACATCATTGAGCCATACATAACCTAAAAAAGTACGGTGTTCATCCTCCACAGGTAAAAACTGAACACTTTGAGCACGCATCTTACGGATTGCACGCATTGGACCATCTTTTTTAATACGAAGAAGCGATGGTTTTGTAAACATCAGCGACTCAGCTGTAATAATTGTTTTACGGTCTACCTTCTCAACAAAAGCCTCAACATATTCACTGGCAGGATTTGTCAGAATCTCTTCAGGAGTACCAATTTGTTCAATAATACCATCCTTCATTATCATAATTCTGTCGCCTAGCTTAATAGCCTCATCCAAATCATGCGTAATAAATACAATTGTCTTATGCACCTTCTCCTGAATTTGCAGAAGCTCATCCTGCATATCCGATTTAATAAGCGGATCTAGAGCAGAGAAAGCCTCATCCATAAGCAATACCTCCGTATCATTTGCCAGAGCCCTTGCCAAGCCAACACGCTGCTGCATACCGCCCGACATTTCAGATGGATAGTGATACTCATAACCTTCAAGCCCCACTGTCTCGAGAGCCTGCAAAGCTTTTTTCTCCCGATCCTCCTTTACTTCACCTCTAAGCTCCAGTCCAAAAGCAGCATTCTCAAGAATTGTTTTATGAGGAAGCAAACCAAACTTCTGAAACACCATACTCATTTCGTAACGACGAGTATTCAGAAGCTCATTGTTCCCTTCACGAGTAATATCCTTATCCTTAAAAAACACCTTCCCAGCAGTAGGCTCATTAAGTCGGTTCAAGCAACGTATCAAGGTAGATTTACCACTCCCTGACAGTCCCATCACCACAAAAATCTCCCCTTCATACACTTCAAAACTCGCCTTGCTTATACCAACAGTACATTTTGTTTTAGCAAGTATCTCCGATTTAGAAACACCTTTGTCGAGCATCTCCAGAGCCTCTTTTTTACGCTTTCCAAAAATAACAGAGAGATCTTCAACCCTCAGCTTTACATTCTTAATATTATCAGTCATTATATTTGTCATTATATTAAAAGTAATAGCCCATGTTGATATTAAACCTACTATTCCATTTGGCGTTCTCAACACCCGATCCAAGACCTTTTCCAAATGAATCTGTTAGCCAAGGCTGATTCTTACCCATAGCATAATCTATATAAGTATATATCGGTCCCGCTGTAATCATCATTCCTGGAACCAGAAAATGAGTATCATGAAAAAGATCAACATCTTTATCCACCATCGAATAGTTGACATATGGCTGAATAGAACTAATTGGGCCCCATCTCACAGGAAAAGTATATGCAATACCAGCCACGTAAATATTAGATTTAGATGCTACACCACCAGTGTAGCCATCGCCACCGGCATAACCATAAGCATAAGCACCCATTGGAACTACATCAAGCTTCTCACCATCATCACCAAGAGCATTATAATCATAACGAATAACCTCTGTTTTAAGGTTAAACCCACCAAAATCACCCTCAACATGCGCTGCAAAAGCAGTAGAAAGTTCCGACTTATCCAAAGTAGAGTTATAAATACCACCAGCCTGAGCCGAGATACCTACATTCCAATTTTCATTAAAATGCCATACCAAGCGACCATTAAACTGATCCAGTTCTTTAAGATTAGCCGATACATCATCAACAATCACACCATCACTATTAACATACGCACCACTGCCAGGAATAATATCATAAGAATACCTTCCTGCCTGAGCATCAGCACCCGGTCCCGAAGGCTCGGCCTGTCTAAAATAAGCCAGCGACAGATCAAGATTATCAGCAGGCTTAATATCAAAGCTTATCCCCATATCATAATCATCTTCCAATCCTACATAATATGGAATCTGAAAAAACCAGTTATGCGATGCAAAACCCTGAATCCCAAAAGGCACCTGCGAAACACCCACCTTCATGTAGATGTCATCAGAAAAAGCATAACCAAAATACCCATGATGCAAGAAGTGAGTGTCTGAAGAAGGATAAAAGCGGTATTCAAAACTAAGGTCAACACCCGATAGGGAACCATCAACATTAAGTCGCCACGTATCCCATGTCATTTGTGGGTTTTGTTTGCTGCCCCCACCCTCATAATTTGTAGAAAGCAAATTATACCTAACTGCGCCCCCTATTTTAATACCATCTTGTTTGTTGTTTGATTGTGAAAACAGAGAAAATGAAAAAATTGATAACGTTAAAACTAAAAAGATCCTTTTTAAAAACATAATTTATTTTTGAGTTACTATATTCATATAGAAAACACAGCCTTATAAATTAATAAAGCAATAGTTTCTATATCAGCATGTAACAGGAGGATTTTCCGCACTTAATTGAATGAGTCCATTCATTTGATTTGTTAAAAAAAGCGGTGCATTTTCCAAAACGCGGTTGCAAATGTATGAAAAGTACGGTTAACAATCAAGTTATACAGCAGTTAATCATAAAAAAAATAAACTATTAACACATAAATTCATTATCTACAAGTTTGATTTTTGAACCAAGCAATGCATAATGGTGTTTTTATACTTATACCTTATAAACCCGGTAATGTATGTATAAATTCGATCAGGATAAAATTGACAAAATAAGTGACCTACTTATTAAGCAAGGTAAAACTCTAGCCGTTGCCGAAAGCTGCACATCAGGATTAATACAGAATGTGTTTTCACAAGCCAAACAAGCAACGCTTTTTTATCAGGGCGGAATGACTCTTTATAACCTTGGGCAGAAAGCAAAACATTTAAATGTAAACCCCATCACCTCCGAAACGTGCAATTCCGTAAGTAAAGAAGTTGCCGAAAAAATGGCACTTGAAGTGGCGGTAGCTTTTAATGCAGAATTGGGTGTTGCAATAACCGGATACGCACAGCCAATGCCTAAGTTGTCTATAAATAGCTGTTATGCATACATAGCACTTACGGAAGGCACTAAAATTTTGTTCTCTAAAAAGATTAAAGGCGATGCATCAAAAACTTTACTTGAAAATCAGTTTATTTTTATGGAGAAAGTGGTTGATGAGATCTTAAGTATCATCTTAACAGAGTAAACAATAAATATATTATAATATTGAACTATAAATAAAAAACACCACCTTTTGGTTTTACTCCAAAAGGTGGTGTTTTTTTAACAGCTTAAGACACAAAGCATGTAAAGTTTTGTGTCTTAAATTTTAGAATTTATCTAAAAAGAACTTTTCCTTGAAGATTCTTTAACTGATTAGTATTTTTGCTGAAACCAATTTTCGCACTTCTAGTCGAAATAGCACTCAAGCTAGTGATTACATCATCAACACTATCAACAGCATATTCAAAAGAGTCTGTGTCAACTTCTTGAAGTTCTCCATCTTCATTATAAGAAACTGCTACTAGAATATAGTCGCCATCTTCATCACAAGAGATATTGTAATTTCCACTTGCAGATACATCCATAGCTTCAATGCTTCCATCATCAATACCTTCTACTATATCATCTAATAAAATTTCAGAATCATCTGCTACAAGTGCAATTTTTGCATTTGCAACATCTTCTCCCAGTTCCACTTCAGCTACAACATAACTAGCATCATCTAGATTAATGAAACGACCAATGTAATTTACATCAATTGAGTAATCAGCCCTAATAACACCTGGCATAACAACTACGAATGCTCCGCTGCCATTAGCAGGGTACATACCTCCATCATTATAATCTGCCATTTTAGCAAGCAATTGTCCTGCAGGAAAAGTAATTACACCATTTTCAAATGTACCAGTAAGACCATCTTCTTTTACTTCCTCAAGTGTTTTCCCTTGTGACATGCGTAGCGCAGCTATACTTCCAAATGAAAACATTCCATAACCCCAATCCATTCCAACTTCTTGAAGATTGATAAAAACAGCAGTTGGATCTACAGCATTTATTTCAAAATACCAGTCTTGCGAGTCATCCCAGTCACCTGGCTCATTGTATGGATAAGCAGCTCCATATGGATTAACAAGTCTGAATAATCCAGGTTGCAATAGATTTTCTTGTATTTCAACTTTATATTCGTCATTGCCAACACCAAACCATGTGCTTACATAGTCATCCGCATACGTTGCATCACCTAATGATTCCCAAGGTGAGGGAACTCCAATTTTAAATAAATATTCTGACTTACCATAAACACTAGTATATTCATCCCCTATTTTTATAGACAAATCACTAAAATTATCAAACCCAATTTCTGCTGCATCATAAGTTATTTTTAAAGTAGCTTTTGATTCACCTTGTGCAAAAGTTACAGATGAAGGGATATTATATAGACCATCATTTCCAGTTATTGTTAACGGAACAGTTATAGCATTATCTGTTTTAACTCTTGCAATAATTATATCAAATGAATTTTCTAAACTAGACAATGCAACATTTGAAGAAATAGTGCTAGGAAAATAGACCTGTTCTGAATCAATTTTTTCAGCCGCAATGTAATCTGGAGCATCATCCTGGCATGAAAACATTGCTGTCATGCCAACCAATACTAAAATTACACCTAATATATTTTTAATTTTTTTCATATCAATAATCGTTTATTAGTTAGCAAAAGTACCTATCGCTGTGGGACCTGTTACAGTACCAGTAGGATCAGGATTATTAAGTCCTGTAAGTGCAGCGTTAGCCTCCATTTCATCAATTGGTATAACTAAGTTCCAATTTGGCTTAATTCCTTTCATATTTATTTTAAAAATATCGCCAGGTGCATTTGTTCCTTCATAGTTTTGGATAACATCAGGTTTGATACGTTTAGCAGATGGAAATGCATTTCCTTCACCCCAAAATTCTATTCGCATTTGTGTAAGAACTTCTATTTGGAAGCTACGTAAATCACTAGCTGAATAATTGTAGTCAGACTGACGATATGATTGCATAAAAGAGTTAAGTTTTGATACACCTGCACCAACACCCTGATCCATACCTACAGCTTCAGCTTCAATAAAATACATTTCTTCAATCCTCATTATAGGAATATCAGATACACCACCAACACTATAAGTTTTCCAATCACCACCTCTGGGTCTAAATTTTAATGATAAATAAGCAGGAGCATCATTGATAAAATCAGCATCACGTACTGTTTTATAATTATAATATTCAAATTTGTCAGGATGTAAAAAAGAACGTTTACGGAAATCCGTTTCCGCTATCTTATCATATAAAGAACGATCAATACCAGGCTGAGATAAAGGGGAATAACTCCAGTCTGCCTCCGGTGACATCCAACCAGTAAAGTTTGCTAAGTTTCTCATATTTTCCGCTGAATAGGTTGCATACCACATCCAAGCTTGATTTACTGTATTAAACCCTGTTAGCTCGTCATCCCATTGAGATTCAGTAATAGGTCCACCATTATATGTTTCAATTGCTTTACGAGCAAATTCAGCAGCTTTACCATATTGTTCATCCCATAAATAAACCTTTGCTTTAATACCATAAACTACAGCCAAACTAGGAAACAGTTTAGATTTAGGAGTGTAATCTTGCATTAAACTCTCAGCTAGATCCAAATCTGATAATATAAATTCAATCATCTCAGCTCGTGGAGCTCTAGGATTATTTTTTGCATCATCACCCGTTGTAGTTTCAGTTACAAAAGGAACTGTTAATCCTTTTACTTTTGAAACATCGGTATAAATATTATCAACCGGTTCAAACAACACAGTTAACATATAATAGTTGAATGCCCTATTTGCATAAGCAACTCCCGCTGCGCCCTTGATAGAGGTTGGCAAACTTTCATCCTCAATGTCAACAGCACCGATAATGTCGTTTGCTGATTTTATGAGTTTATAAAGAGTAAACCATGGAAGGTAAGAGAAATAACTATTTTCGCCAAAAGCACCACTAAAGGTATTGTAGTTCCTAAACCAGTCGTAACCAGAATTACTTCCAAGTGGATACATATCACCTAACATCTCAGTTTGGGCAATCATGAATAATGGATAAGACAAGTCAGTCTCGTGAACCTGGTCGTCATAAACATAATAACCTTGTGTCATTTGAGATGGTATCCCATTCAATGAAGCCTCTAAAGCAGACGCAGAAGCACCAATCTGGTCTGAAGTTGCCGTTGAGCCTTCGGGAAATGTCTCGTCAATACAGCTATTTAGCATCAATAATGATATAGCCAATAATATTAATATATTAATTCTTTTCATTTCTGTTAAAATTTAAAAGTTTAGAGTTATTCCACCAGAAACAGTCCTCATAGGAGAATAATAAGTGGCATTGGTTGTAGTATCATAAGATTGACGTGGATCAAACCCTTTACGCTTAGACCAATAATACACATTTTCAGCAGAAGCATATATACGTATAGAGTTTATATGTGCTTTTTTAGTTAATTTCGCTGGTAGAGTATAGCCAAGATTAATATTCTCAACATTTAGATAGCTAGCATCTGTTAGAAACCTAGTTGATGATCCTGCACTGTATATGTCACCAAACATGAATCTAGGTATATCATTCGATTGGTTTTCAGGTGTCCATGATTTTAAAACATCAGCGTGAAAGTTGTATCCTGTACTAGAACCTGTTGGTGATGACATAAACCTTGCATAAGTTGAATCATATTGCTTACCACCTATTTGATAAGATAGATTGACATTAAAATCAAAACCATAAGCTCTAAGAGTTGTTCCAAATCCTCCAAACAAGTTTGGAACAGAAGATTCATTAGTTACATAATAATCACCATCGGCATATAAATTAGTGGTTTCACGTCCTTCAATATCGCCATCATCATTCACTATGTTTTTATACCATAATGACTCACCATCTTCATTAACACCAGCAAAATCTTTTAATCTCCAAGTATAAATAGAAACATCTTCACTTATAAAGAAGTTACCACTTGCATATCCTTTATATTCATTAGCTGATGAATCATATAAAGATGCAGTTTTCTTATCTTCATGTAGTTTTGTTATACGATTTTTTAGAGTAGAAACGTTTAAGTTCACATCCCATGATAAATCTCTCATTTTGATAATATTTGCACCAAGTTCCAACTCAAAACCTCTATTATACATATCACCAATGTTATCAAAGTAGCTAGAATAACCTAATGATGGCGCAACGGAGAATGAGAATAACATGTCAGTTGTCTTACGGTTATAAAACTCCAAACTACCATGAATACGATTAAATAATGAAAACTCAGTCCCAATATTAAAGTTAGCATTTGTTTCCCACGTGATGTCTTCAGTTCCTTTTGACTCAAAAGAAGTTCCTATCTCACCGTCTGAGTTTTGTATATTAAATACGTCTGTATAACGATAGCGTCCAATTGCATCATTACCCTGCATACCATAAGAAGCTTTTAGCTTCAACTCATCTACCCAGTCAACATTAAACCAGTCTTCTTGATTTATAAGCCATGCACTACCTAACGACCAAAAGTTACCCCAGCGATGATCTGGATGAAATTTTGATGAGGCATCTCTACGATATGATCCAGAAGCAAAAATTCTGTTATCATAATTATATTGTAAGCGTGTAAAATAACCTTCGTTATTGTCGCGATTTATAAAAGAATTGGCCGACTGCTCATCTAATATAGCTCCCCCAAGTTCTTTATTAGTTTGCGAAAACATTTTCGATTTGCTTCCACTCAACTCATAGTAAGCATAGTTATAATATTCATGACCTAAAAGAATATCAAAGTTGTTCACAGAATTGAATGTAGTAGAATAACTCAATAACTGTTGTAGATTATAATCAAATGTTCTTTCATGCCACTTAGTCACTAATCCACCGGTTGAGTCGAACTGTCCGTAATATGGATTATACACATACGTTCCTCTTGTTTCATCAAGATTAAATGAAGCATTCATGGTGAATTTTAGTTCTGGGATAAATGTAAAATCCATAAACCCACTACCTGAAGTTGCATTACCTTCTCTATGATTTGTATTTAACTGAGAGTCCATAATTGGGTTTGCATCTGATATAAATGGACGTGAAAAACCTGCGTTACCGCCATTACCATAGTCCATAATCTCAAATTCATTACTATCTTGCTTTATACTTCCATCAGGGTTTCTTACAAAAGCAGGATATATAGGAGCCATCTGAGACGTAAAAGCCCAAATATTACCAGAAGAACTACTAGATCCATTGTTGGCAAGTGCATTGTTTTCAAACTTTGCATAAGACATATTACCACCAACTTTTAACCAATCCTTAGCTTGGTAATCGGCATTTAAACGAGCAGTCAAACGATTCAAATTTGAAGCTTTTGTAATACCTTCATTATTTAAATACCCTAGAGACATATAAAAGGTTGACTTGTCGCTACTCCCACTTACTGATAAGTTGTACTCCTCGCGAACACCTGTTCTAGTTCCTAGATTTTCCCAATTATCAGGAGTTAAAAGATATTCTTCATTCCTATAGTTCACTAAACGACCCAATGTAGCTTCTGGATTTAACTTACCATTTAAACCAATCAGCATTTGTCCTTCTGGATACGTGTATACATTATATCCTAAACCTCCGTTAGCTTGATCACCAAATAAATTGTTATTTGATCGTTGCCAGCTTTCAGTTGGGGTCATTCCTTGATTTTCATAATATCTTGATAAAGCACCATAATGAGTTTCATAATATTGTGCTGGGTTCTCAATAACATTATATCGTTGCAAAGCTTTAGTGTTTGATCCAAATTTTGCATCAAAAGTAATAACGGCATCACCCCCTCTTTTAGCTTTTTTAGTAGTAATCATGATAACACCATTAGCACCTCTTGCACCATATAAAGCGTTTGAAGCTGCATCTTTCAACACAGTCATAGACTCTACATCATTTGGATTCAAATTGCTAAGATTGCCACTATATGGCGCACCATCTAAGATAATCAATGGATCATTTCCAGCATTCAGAGAGCTGAAACCACGTATCTTAATTTTCGATGTAGCACCAGGAGCACCATCATCAGAACTTAGTTGCAAACCTGGTACAGAACCTGCTAAAGCATTTGTAACACTTGTTACTTGCGACATCGAAAGTTGTTCTGAGTCAATAACTTTTGCAGAGCCTGTAAAAGCTGATTTTTTAGCTGTACCAAATGCAACAACCATTACTTCATCTAGAAGTTCTGAGTCAAATTGCATAACAACTTGCATATTAGCTTGAGCAGGCAATTCCTGTGTATTCATACCTACATATGAAAAAACAAGCGTTGCATTCTCAGGAACAGACAAAACAAAGTTACCGTCAATATCTGTAACAGCACCTTGTGAAGTTCCTTTAACCTGTATCGTTGCACCGATCACAGTTTCACCTGCTTCGTCTAGTACAACACCTCGTACTTGTGTCTGAGCAGTAATTATCCCTATTCCCAAAAAGAAAAGAGATAAAAACATAATTAGTTTTCTTTTCATAAACTCTACTTTTTAATTAATCACTTTCATTTATTTTTTCTTGTTCAATATACATTGTGTAAATGTGTTGTTTTTTTACGGCAATTATGTGGTTCACCATAAGGTTTAATCAAAGATTAATTAACAACATTAACATTTGTATGGAAATAATCCATATTACAAATATAGACCATTTATTTTATATACATTATATTTAATACATTTTTTTACCTTATAATGTCAATTAATAGATAAAAGGTAAGATTGTTTTACACTTCCTATCTTTTAGCTAATCATTTCACCAAAACCTCTTGCACCTTTTATCAAATAATTTTAACAATCGAAACACCTAACAATCTTCTTTACATATAAAATTGGATGCAAAAGTAGGTCAATAAAAATCATTATGCAACTTTTCAGTCAATTAAATTGTATTTTTAACACCAAATCGATAACATCTATTTAAAATAGTAATTACCAATAGCACTTTGCGTTGCTAATCATTAACACTTATAGATTTTTTAATAACTCAAAGAGACCACCTCATCGCTGAGATAGTCTCTTTTTGGTTGAAATTATAAGTAGAGTTAAATTAGTTCCAACCAGTATTTTGTTGTCCTGCAATCTTAGGATTAGATGTTATTTCTGATAGAGGTATAGGAAAAATATATTTTCTATCTTCGAAGTTAAATCCGGCAGTTTTAATTATTGCAGGGTCTATATTGCCGGATGCAGGATCATATGATTCAGTTTTCATACTACCCCATGAGGCTTTATCAGGTACGCCTGGCTTTCCGTCTTTACCTTTTACAGCATATTTTGGATCATAAGTCAATCTATGTATATCTGGCCAACGTCTGCCTTCACCAAGAAACTCAATTTCGCGTTCTTGCAAAATGGCTCCCATAAGTTCATCAACATTTGCAAAAGATGAAATACTAAAATGCAAGTTACTATCTTCAAGTGCTCTATTTCGAACAGAGTTAAGTAAATCTACTGCTTTTTGTGTTACACCATTCTGCCTTGCCTCGGCCTCAGCAAAATTAAGTAAAACTTCGGCGTATCGTATAATAGGGGTCCAATCGTCCATTACTGTGCCTGCACGGTATTTCCAAGACCAATAAGCGTTAATACCACCATATAGAGATCTTTTTAATAGTTGTTCACGTCTTAAATCACTCTCATGCCAGAAGTCGGCATTTATAATTAACGGACTAACAGCTACAAGGCTTCGTACTGTAAAATAGAACTGCGAAAGTGATCCATTGTTTGTAGCATTATCAAGAGCGCTATTTTCAATTGAAAATATCGACTCAGTATTACCACTGTTATTTACAAATGGTCCTTCAGGTTGAGCTGTTAATGCGTAAGATCCTATGGGACTTGTAAAAGGAACTGTTGCGCTTACAAGTTTATTAGATTCAGTGATTACATTTGGCCAATTTCCCATATGCTGATATACACGTGCTTTTAATGCTATTGCAGCGCCTTTTGTAGCACGAGATATTTTTAAATCTCCAGCGCGTGAAGCCACAAGGTGTTGTTCAGCATATTCTAAGTCATCTAATATTTGTGCATATGTTGCAGCATTTGTTGCCCTTCCTGCTTCTTTAGCTTCTTCAACCTTTTCAATAGTATTTATAGGCACAGTGCTTATCGGTACTCCGTAATGAGAAGCATCAGCAGTTGCTTCATAAGGCATAGCAAAGAAAACAAGAAGTTCGTGCAAACCTAATGCTCTTAGAAAACGAACTTCTGCTTCACCATCAGCAGCTTTTTCTGGAGACATAACCCCATTTTCTGCTGCAGTTCTTAATCCTTCAATTACTATATTAATTTTGTTTATCATTTGATAAGTACACTCCCAGTGCGCTTGTCCGTTAGGCGAAGAAACTGTATAGTCGGCATTATAAGTAACAGCGAAAAACTGTTGTACGTTAATCATGTTTTCACCTTTCATGTCACCTTGCTGTACTGTTGCAGCACCAAATGGATATCCTCTTCTTTGATCATTACCCGGATAATAACCACTCTGCGCCGCGTCATAACAGCCTACAATCGCTAACTCACATCTGTCGGCAGTTGCAAATGCTACACTATATGGAACTGCATCTTTCTGATCTAAATTTATTGCCTGATCAGTACAGCTGAACAACAATGCTAGACAGAATAAAATTGATAATATATTTTTCATATTATAATCATGTTTTTTTACTTATTCTTAAAAACCAATATTTAATCCAATAAGGAATGTTCTTTGTTGTGGATTGCCATTCCAATCAACGCCCGGAACAACAGTATATCCTTCTGGATCTAACCCAGTGTATTTTGTGAAAGTAGCTAAATTTTGAGCTTGCAAATAAATTCTAGCTTTTTCTATCCACAACATAGAACTAATATTTTTTGGCAAATTGTAACCTATAGAAAGGTTTTGAAGTTTAAGAAAATCTCCATCTTCTATCCAGCGTGATGTTCCTTCACCCGTACGGTTTATAAATCCACCTTTGCCATACCATAGTTTTGGTACATCGCCATTGCCTGGATTAGCTTCACTTTGCCAACGATCTAATATTTCTGTACTGCTATTTGTAAAGCCTTGATCCAGCATGTCTCTGCGAGTAACATTTGCAATTTTATTTCCTCCCGAAAAGCGCACGAAAACATTCAAGTCAAAATTCTTATATGTAAATGTATTATCCCAACCTCCAAACCAAGTAGGTAATGAATTTCCAAGAATCACTTTATCTTCCTCAACTAGGTTAAGACGCTCATCTAATTCTCCTGGATCGTTAGGGTTATAAACATAATATACCGAGTTTGTAATATTGCCCTGAACAATGGAGCCATCCTTTTTATAATACATTGGATTACCATTCTTTGCATTTACTCCTGCATATTTATATCCCCATAATGCATTCACAGCCTCTCCTTCACGAAGTATGTAATGTTCATATGGGATATCATTTACCAATGTTACAACCTCACTTTTTTGCGTGGAGAAATTAAATGCTGTTTTCCAGATGAAGTCTTTATTCTGAATAATATTACCTCCAATTTCTAACTCTATACCACTGTTTGCAATTTCTCCATAATTTTGTGCAATCCTGTTCCATGGAATACCTAGTGATGGCGGAGTGGGCACATCAAGCACGATATCACTATTGTCTTTTTGCCAATAAGCAAAAACCAGATTAAATCTATTTTGCAAGAATGCAGCATCGAAACCAAAATCTAGAATTTTCTGTTTTTCCCATCTCAAAGCGGGATTCCCAGCTTGATAGTATGCGATACCGGGCTGATCTCCATATTTTTGACCTGCAAATATATCTTGAAACATAAAATCTCCCGAGAGTCTATCATTACCTACCTCCGCAAAGCTGCCTCTTAAACGAAAATCGCTAACGATATCATTAATAGGGCTTTTACTCCAAAAGTCCATTGCAGAGATTCTAATTGCTGCCGAACCACCATAAAATGTACCCCATCGGTTATCTTTGTGAAGGTTAGAGATTCCGTCACGACGAACAGATCCACCTAAATAAAAAATACTATTATAGTTGTAATTAGCACGAAAAATATATGATGCTAATCCGTTGGTGGTTACGCTACCACCCGAACTTTGAGTTACATATGTGTCGGAGATAATTTCATCAACAAAAAATGGATCAGAAAAATCACGTGCACCTGCTGTAAAACGATTATAAGTGTAATTTGTCCATTCTGCAACTGCTGTGGCATCTAAATTATGTGATCCAAATGATTTGTTTACACTTAGTATATTCTGAAAATTCCAGCGTTGCCTTTTAAGAGATGACCTGTTTACTAAACCTTTATAACCAAACCCATCTCCCGACTCGGGCTTCCAAACATAACTATCGTCCATTAAATTTACGTCGGCTCCAACCAACATTCTGTACATAAGCCAGCTTGCAGGTTTAATATCAATATTTGCGGTTGGCAACAATCTATAAGAAGTGTTAGATTGTTTATTGTTTTTTAAAACCCATACGATATTAGGAATGGTGTTTTCAATGGTACGATTGTTGGGACCTTTTGCCAAAGATTTACGGTCGTTTGCATCTATATTAAAGCCTGTAGGATCATCAGGATTATATACAGCTACGTTAGGCAGCATCCTGGAACTGGCATACATATTGTCACTAATGGAGTTAGTGCCTTTTACCGGACCGGTGTTAACCTGATTTGAAGCGTTAAGTGAAAAACCTGCAGTTACATAATCTTTCAAGAATTTATGTTCTGCTCTCGCATAAAATGTATAACGACTGTATTCATTGTTTATAGCCAAGCCTTTTTGATCGGTATATCCTGCGGAAAGAAAATACTGTGTTTGAGGTGTAGCACCAGATATTGAAACTGTATGACTATGTTGAAAACCTGTTCTAAATACATGGTCATACCAATTGGTATCTGTACCATTGGCGTCCATACTTGCCTGTGGATTCCCCGCAGAATTAGTATATTTTTCATTTGCAATTGTAACAAATTCTTCTGCATTAAGTAAATCATAAAGTTTTGAAGCTTTAGACCAACCCATCCATGAGTCGTATGATATTTTTGCAGCTCCTTGTTTTCCTTGCTTTGTAGTAATCAAAACCACTCCATTTGCAGCACGTGAACCATAGATAGCAGTTGCAGCTCCATCTTTTAAAATCTCGAATGATTCAATATCAGATGGATTTATATCTGCAAGCGCATTATTATTAGAATAAGAGTAACCAACGTTTCCTGATGTTACAGGAACACCGTTTATTACGTAAAGGGGAGCACTTGATGAAGATATAGTTCCAACACCTCTTATTATTACTCTTGGTGGTTGAGTAACATCTCCTGAAGGTGCGATTACTTGTACGCCCGAAGCTCTACCCGCCAGTTGTTGCATAAAACTAGGCGATGCTTTTGATGATAAATCATCACCCTTGATTTGAGAAATGGAACTGGTTACATCTCTCTTCCTTTGTGTTCCGTAACCTACTACAACAATTTCATCTAAAAGTTCGGTATCACTTGTTAATGTAACCATAACTTGAGCAGTAACAGGAACCTCTTCAGTTACATATCCAACGTAAGAAACTACAAGTGTCCCTCCCGTTGGGGCAGTAAGTAAAAAATTTCCATCAATATCGGTAACGGTACCCTGATATGTGCCTTTTATTAGGATAGTAGCACCTATCACCGGCTCTCCGTTGTCATCCACAATTGTTCCGCGAACTTGTGTTTGAGCCATTACAAGCCCTATCCCAACAAAGAGAAGAGCTAAAAGAATTGTTAGTTTTCTTTTCATTTACACAGTTTTTTATTTATAAATATGAAAAAAGGGGAAAAATATAGTTGTCAGATACCTTAAGATATGTTCAACTTTATTAATACTCTCACGTAATTCCGCAAAGATATATTAATTTTCCTTTCTGTGGTTACAATTCATCAACTATTTTCTGCATTTCATGTTATATCGTAACACTTTTCATCATTTATACTCCAATTCATTACGCATATAAAATCTTATCTACTTATATGAGCCAAAAAAAGGCGACTTTTTCAAGCCACCTTTTATAAGATATTTTTGTTTGAAGAATTATCCTTAATTCTCTATACCTATCAATTCAACATCAAAAATTAGATTTGAATAAGGTTTGATTTCACCTCTGTCTGCCGATCCGTAAGCTAAATCATGAGGAACATATAGTCTCCATTTTGATCCAACTGGCATAAGTTGAAGTGCTTCTGTCCATCCCGGAATTACTTGTGTTACACCAAATACAGCAGGTTCGCCTCTTTCAACGCTGCTGTCAAAAACAGTACCGTCTATTAGAGTGCCATGATAGTGTACTTTTACCTGATTGCTTGAAGTTGGGATTGCTCCATTTCCTTGTTTAAGAACCTCATATTGCAATCCGCTTGGAAGTGTTACAACTTCTGCTCTTTTTGCGTTTTCGGTCATGTAAGCTTCACCTTCGGCAATGGCAGATTCGTATTGACCTTTAAGATCTTCTTCCTGACGAGCCATTTGCTCTTCTTGTGCTTTCTCAAACTCACCCTGAACCAACTCATTTGCTTCTGCCTTACTAATTGCCAACTCTTGGTTTTTAAGAGTTGAAACTAATCCTGCTAGAAGTTGGTCTGTATTTGCTTTTGTATCTGAGTCTTCACCATATAGCATGGTGTTAAACTGTGGAAGCATTTGCTGAGAAAACTGTACACCTATGCTTAATCCGTGTGCATAAGCCGATTCTTCGTCTAAATTAATTGCATCCTTCATACCTTTGATGAATTCATTTAATTTAGGTCCGTTGATTTTGTTTATGGAGTCAATTTTTGATTCCATTTCCGACTGTAGAGCGATTCTCTGTGTTGAGTCGGCAGCAGCCAATCTCATCTGATAATCGTACTCAATATTTGTAGTGCTGGTTATTACACCTGCTTGTTCCAAGAACTGTGCTAACCCCTGATCTGCCATCGAAACGCCGTATGCATATGATACGCTGTCGACAGAGTTTTTTAGAGAAGCCTTTGGTGTAGATGCTCCCCCGCAAGAAACCATCATTACAGCCAAAACAGCTAAGATGCTGAATGTTGCTAAAATTGTCTTTTTCATTTTCCTTTTAAATTTTATAAAACTTATTATTCTATTATTTCTTTCTTATTACTCAATACCCAATAATTCAACTTCAAATATCAATGTTGAATTGGGTTCAATTGAGTTACCAGCACCTTGTGAGCCATAGGCAAGGCCTGAAGGTATAAACAATTTCCATTTAGATCCAACACTCATCAGCTGTAATGCTTCTACCCAACCTTTAATTACCTGATTAACTCCAAACACGGCGGGCTGTCCTCTTTGCACTGAACTATCAAAAACAGTTCCATCCAAAAGGGTGCCATGATAGTGACATTTTACACTATCTGTAGCTTTTGGCTTTGGTCCGTTTCCTTCGGTTAATATCTCGTATTGCAATCCACTTGGAAGTGATACAACATTTTCTTTCTTACTGTTTTCTTCTAGGAATGCAATTCCTGTCTCTAAATTTTTATTCAACATTTCTTCTTGTTGTTTACTAAAATATTCTTGCAAAGTTTGATTAGCTTCTTCTGAGCTCATAGAGGTGCTTTCATTATTAATTACCTCTGTGAATGCTTTCACAAAAGATTCTACCTCAATATTTCTTAAACCTGAGTTCATTAGATTTGAGGCCATACTCATCCCAATTGCATAACTTATTTTGTCCATTTACTTTAATCATTAATAATTTGGGTACAAAAGTACGATTTTAATTAGAATGAGCACATATTAAAGAGATAAATGTTTGATATTAATATAGGATATGTCGATAATTCATCGCACAAAACTAATACAATCTCTATACATAGTCAGTACCAAGTCCTGATTAACCAAGCATCAACACTGTACCTACTCCATATCATCTCTGTATATATACAGAGTTGATTAGGAGTTGGTCAGGACTAAGTCAGTAGTTGGTGTGCACTGAGGGCAACTAGGCATTATCCTTAAAACGCCAATTTACTGTAAATGAAACTTCAATATTTAATAAAATCTGACTATATTAGCACTAATTAAAATGATGAATTATGAAGAAGAGACTTGTAATACTAACCGGAGCGGGAATGAGTGCAGAGAGTGGCATTGCAACATTCAGGGACTCGGGAGGTCTTTGGGATAAATATCCTGTAGAGCAGGTTGCCACCCCGGAGGCTTTTCGAACTAATCCTGAATTGGTACTTGAATTTTATAATGTCAGAAGGAGGGAGTTACTGAATACTAAACCCAATGCCGGACATTATTGCTTGGCTGAACTTGAAAAGGACTTTGATATTGACATCATCACTCAGAATATAGACAACCTACATGAGCAGGCAGGAAGTACCAGGGTGATTCATCTTCATGGGGAACTTATGAAATCAAGATCAACCGGTAATGAGTTGGATGTATATGAAATAGATTCGAAAAAACCCGATATACATATTGGGGATAAATGCGAGAAAGGTTTTCAGTTACGTCCGCATATTGTATGGTTTGGTGAGATGGTGCCAATGATGGTTGAAGCTGAGGCAATAGTGAGGAAGGCAGATATTTTTGTGATTATTGGCACTTCAATGAATGTATATCCGGCAGCGGGTTTATTGCATGATGTCAAAACCAATGTCCCGGTTTATCTTATCGACCCTAAAGATGTGTCTACAAATAGATATGATATACATCACATTAAAAAAGGCGCTTCTGAAGGTGTTGAAGAATTAAAGAAATTGATAAAGTAAATAACAGTTTTAAATATTAAACGAAGGACAGCGCATATTGGGTGTGCTGTTTTTTTTGTATTTTTGAATTCTAAGAATAAGAGATAGAGGTATCAATCGATATATAAACAACTGAATATAAAAACTTGTGGCAAAAAAGATAGCAGAAACACCTATGATGAAACAGTATGTTGATATTAAAACTCAGCATCCTGATGCAATACTGCTTTTTAGAGTAGGCGATTTTTATGAAACATTTTCTGACGATGCCATTTCGGCGTCTGAGATATTGGGCATTACACTTACACGAAGGGCAAACGGAGCAGCTCAGTTTGTAGAGTTGGCGGGCTTTCCACATCATGCACTTGATACATATTTGCCTAAACTGGTGCGTGCCGGCAGGAGGGTAGCTATTTGTGATCAGCTTGAAGATCCAAAGAAAACGAAAACGCTGGTAAAGAGAGGTATAACAGAACTTGTTACTCCCGGGGTTTCAATAAATGATGCTATCTTAAATCATAAAGAGAATAACTTTTTATGCTCTGTCCACTTTGCCAAAGGTGGTGTTTATGGAATTTCGTTGCTAGATATATCAACCGGCGAGTTCTTGACAAGTGAAGGTGTATGGGATAATATTGATAAGCTTTTATCTAACTTCTCGCCAAAAGAAATTCTTGTTGAACGTGGCAATAAGAAGAAATTTTATGAAGCATTTGGCAATGGTTGGTTGTTATCGGAACTGGACGATTGGATATTTACAGAGAGTGCTGCCAGGGATAGATTGCTGGGGCATTTTCAGACGGCAAATCTAAAAGGCTTTGGTGTTGAACATCTCGAGCAGGGTATTGTTGCTTCGGGCTCAATATTGCACTATCTGGATATTACGCAACATTGTAATATTGAACATATAAACGCTCTTACAAGAATTGAAGAAGAGAGGTTTGTGAGGCTAGACAAGTTTACTGCACGAAACCTGGAGCTGATTATGCCTCTTAATGAGGGAGGAAAAAGCTTGTTGAATGTACTCGACAAAACAATTTCTCCAATGGGTTCTCGTTTATTGAGAAGATGGATCATGTTTCCTTTAAGAGAACTTAAACAGGTGGAGGAGAGGCATAGTGTGGTGGAGTATTTTTTTAAAGATTCGGAACTTAAGAAGCTACTTACTCAGCAATTATCGCTTATTGGCGATTTAGAGAGAATTATTTCGAAAGCAGCTGTTGGAAGAATAGGACCAAGAGAGGTTGTGCAGTTAAAAGTAGCCCTAAATGCAATAGTACCTATAAAGGATATTTTCTTAAACTCAGACAACAGTAATCTTAAAGCGCTTGGCAACCAACTAAACCCCTGCCCGGTTATTAGGGATAAAATTGAAAAAGAGCTAAAACCTGATCCACCTGCTTTGCTAAACAAAGGTGGTTATATTAACAAAGGTGTAAACAGCGATCTTGATGAATTAAGAGAAATTGCTTACTCTGGAAAAGACTACCTTGTACAACTACAGCATCGCGAGAGTGAGAGAACAGGTATTCCTTCTCTTAAAGTGGCCTTTAACAATGTCTTTGGTTACTATATTGAGGTTAGAAATACTCATAAGGATAAAGTACCTGTAGAATGGACACGTAAGCAGACTCTTGTTAATGCCGAGCGTTATATAACTGAAGAGCTTAAAGTATATGAAGAAAAGATATTAGGTGCGGAAGAGAAAATTACAGCACTCGAAAATATGATATACAGCCAGCTGGTATCCTGTTTGATTGAGTATATACCGGTGATTCAGAATAATGCTAATATAATTGCAAGGGCCGATTGCCTTTTGTCTTTTACCAATGTGGCACAGGAGTACAAATATATTCGCCCGCAAATAAATGAGACTGATGATATAGATATAAAAAAAGGTCGTCACCCCGTAATTGAAAGACAGCTTCCACTTGATGAGCCATACATTGCAAATGATGTGTATTTAGATAATGATGAGCAGCAAATACTGATTATTACAGGTCCCAATATGGCTGGTAAATCGGCATTGCTGCGTCAGACAGCTCTTATTGTTTTAATGGCACAAATAGGTTCTTTTGTGCCTGCAGAATCGGCAACCATTGGATTGGTTGATAAAATATTTACCCGTGTGGGCGCATCAGATAATATCTCTCTTGGGGAATCGACATTTATGGTTGAGATGAATGAAGCTGCAAATATTCTTAATAACATTACAGATAAAAGTCTTGTTTTGTTTGACGAACTTGGCAGAGGCACAAGCACCTACGATGGCATATCACTGGCATGGGCAATTGTTGAGTATATTCATGAGAACCCGGCAGCAAGAGCTAAAACTTTATTTGCCACTCACTATCATGAGTTGAATGAAATGGAGAAATCTTTTAAGAGGATAAAAAACTTTAATGTTGCAATTAAAGAGATTGATAATAAAATTATATTCCTCAGAAAATTGGTACCCGGTGGAAGTGAACACAGCTTTGGTATTCATGTGGCCAGGATGGCCGGTATGCCCCATAGTATAACTAAACGAGCCGATAATATATTATCGCAGATGGAATCTGCCAACCGGCAAGGTGAATTAAACCGCTCGATTCAGGATTTTGTGGAAAAACAGGAGGGATATCAGTTGAGTTTTTTTCAGCTGGATGATCCTCTGCTTACTATGGTTCGAGACGAGATAATTAATCTGGATGTTAACAATTTAACCCCAATGGAGGCTCTTAATAAGCTTAACGACATTAAAAAGATTTTAAAAGGAAAATAAGGAACTAGTGGTTTTAACATTAAACAATATGCGTTGAAGTTTGTTTTAATTTCTAACTAACCAGAACTTGAACTATTTTTTTAAATTGACAAAACTGAAATTTATGAAACTAAAAAAACTTATTTTCGTGGGTCTGCTTATTGCAGCATTCACAACAACAGTTAACGCACAAAACTACAATACAGCATTTGGCGTTAGATTGGGATACGACAGCGGTATTACATTGAAGCATTTTTTTGCTCCTGCAAATGCAGCAGAGTTTATTCTTTCTGCATCTCCACGCTGGTTTCAGTTGACCGGACTGTATGAATATCAGCAACCGGTACCTGGGGCACCAAACCTGGATTGGTACGTTGGACTTGGAGCTCATATTGGTGGTATTCACAAAAACAAGCATGATTATGATGGATCATTTTTGTTAGGTGCCGACCTAATTGGTGGTTTGGAATATATATTCCCCAGGGCTCCTTTTAATGTTTCGCTCGACTGGAAACCATCTTTTAACTTCACCAATAGTTATAACGATTACTGGTTTAGTGGTTTCGCTCTAAGCTTGCGATACACATTCAGATAGTAGACAAGATAGATATTTTTTAAAACCGCTTTCATATGAGAGCGGTTTTTTTCATTAAAAAAATATGTACTTTTGTAAGTATGCAGAAAAATGAGACAAACAATGAAACGTCCTTACTTACAAAACTTAACGATGCACAAAGAGCTGCTGTTGAGTTTTGCGATGGCCCATCGCTTGTTATAGCGGGAGCGGGCTCGGGTAAGACACGTGTATTAACATATAAAATAGCCTATTTGCTTGATCAGGGCTTACCACCCTACTATATATTAGCTTTAACTTTTACCAATAAAGCTGCCAGAGAGATGAAATCTCGTATTGCCGAGCTAGTGGGTGAGAAAAAAGCCAGAAGTTTATGGATGGGTACTTTTCATGCAATATTTGCCAGAATATTACGGAAAGAGGGTGAAGCCATTGGATTTAAATCGAACTTCACCATCTTCGACACTTCAGACTCTAGAAATCTTATTAAACTGATAATAAAAGATATGAAACTGGATGATAAACAATATCGTCCGAATGGGATTCATGGGCAAATATCGAAAGCTAAAAACAGTCTTATTACTCCTGCAATGTATGCAGCTAATAGCGAATTGCTGGAATACGACCGCAGAGCAATGCTCCCACTGCTGTTTGAGATTTATCAACGTTATCAAAACAGGTTAAGATCGGCAAATAGTATGGATTTTGATGATCTTTTAATGTACACAAACATTTTGTTTCGCGATCATAAAGATATAATTGATAAGTACAGAAATCAATTTCAATATATTTTGGTTGATGAGTATCAGGATACTAATTTCTCTCAACATCTTATTGTAAAACAGATTGCTGATGCGCACCACCGTGTATGTGTGGTGGGCGATGATGCTCAGAGCATATATTCATTCAGAGGAGCTAATATTGACAATATACTAAACTTTAAATCAAACTTCCCGGATACTAAAGTTTTTAAGCTTGAGCAGAACTACCGCTCTACTCAAAATATTGTGAATGCAGCAAACAGCTTAATAAGACAGAATACCGAGCAGATTGAGAAGGATGTATTCTCTGAAAATGAAGTTGGCGATAAGCTGGAGATATTGGGCACGTTCTCTGATTTTGAGGAGGGGCTTGTTGTGGCTAATAAGATTTCAAGAATGAGACTTGAGAGTCATAATGTATACAGCGATTTTGCAATTCTTTACCGTACTAATGCTCAATCGAGAATTTTTGAGGATGCCTTGAGGAAGAAGAATATTCCGTATAGAATTTATGGAGGAAAGTCTTTCTATCAACGCAAAGAGATAAAAGATGTGATTTCGTATTTCCGACTTATAGTAAATCCATCGGATGAGGAAGCATTTAGACGTATAATAAATTATCCTACCAGGGGAATTGGCAATGTTACGGTTGGCAAAATCACTTCCACAGCCGAGCTGCATAATGTTAGCTTATGGGAGGTAATAAGCTATCCTAATAAATATAATTTAGATATTAATTCCGGCACAAGAAATAAGCTTGGAGCTTTTCAAACGCTTATTTCGGGCTTTATTGAGCAAAAAGATACTATCTCGGCATTTGAAATATCACAGGAGGTGATTAAGAAATCGGGGATTTCTCATGAGGCATATAGCGATCTTACACCGGAAGGATTGAGCCGTTCGCAAAATATACAGGAGCTTATTAATGCGATGGAAGAGTTTGTGTCGACTAGACAAGAGGAGGGCGATGAGAATATCTTTCTTGCCGATTTTCTTTCAGAAGTATCACTTTTAACCGACCAAGACACAGAAAATGATGAAGAGGCACAGAAAGTTACCCTTATGACCGTGCACTCTGCCAAAGGGCTTGAGTTTAATCATGTATTTGTTGTTGGTATGGAAGAGGACTTGTTTCCGTCTTCAATGGCAAAATCGGAAATTAGGGGGTTGGAGGAAGAAAGAAGGCTCTTTTATGTTGCTCTAACAAGAGCACGTAAAACGTGTACTGTAACCTATGCTAAGAGTAGGTTTAAGAACGGACAAACCAACTCAGCTAAAATGAGCAGATTCTTGTTGGAAATTGATCAGGCTTATGTAAGTGATGAAAGTATTCTGAATTATAGCAACAAAGAAGCAAGTGGTGCCGATGATTTTTGGGGTAAAATGCGTGAACAAAGAGTAAAACGAGAGAGCTTAGGGCGTACTGCCACTAAAGATAGAGCACCGCAAAGAACCCCAGAGAGAAAAGGAAACATTGTGTCGGTAAACAACGCGGCTCCCTCCATGCCTCTCTCGCAAGAAGCGAAAGAGTTGCAGGTTGGGAACATCATAGAACATGAGAGATTTGGACGTGGTGAGGTAACCTCTATTGAATTGAGCGGAAATGATAGACGAGCATTTGTTGAATTTGAATCGGCTGGGAACAAACAACTCTTGCTGAAATTTGCTAAATTCAATATTGTAGAATGATTTGAAGAACTAAAACATTCTATAAGTTAGACTATTTCTCGCTATGGCAAAATACGAAATAGTTTATATCTCGAGAAGTAATTTCTCCCCGCTACTTCCACTAAATAATAAATCGGTTGGATTCTCTAGCAACTTTTTTATTCTTAATAAGAAGCTCACCGAATCTTTTCCATCTACAACTCTATGATCGTAGGATAAAGCAATATACATCATTGGTCGAACAACAACCTGCCCGTCTATTGCAATGGGCCGCTCGATTATGTTGTGCATACCTAAAATTGCCGACTGTGGGGGGTTGATAAGGGGTGTTGACATCATAGATCCAAAAACACCTCCATTTGTAATGGTAAAAGTTCCACCTGTCATTTCAGGAATTGACAATTTGCCAGTTCGTGCTTTTTCAGCTAATGAAGCTATCTCTTTTTCTATATCGGCAAGACCCATATTCTCAACATTTCTTACCACCGGCACCATTAGTCCTTTTGGTGCACTCACCGCTACAGAAATATCAGTATATTTAAATGTTACCAGATTTTCTCCATCAATCATACTGTTTACATTGGGAAATTCCTGAAGTGCTACAGATGCTGCTTTCATAAAGAAAGACATTATTCCTAGCTTGATTCCATGCTTCTCTGTAAACTGAGATTGATTTCTTTTACGAATATCCATTAAAGGCTTCATATCAACTTCATTGAAAGTGGTAAGCATGGCTGTTTCGTTTTTCACTGATACTAAACGCTCGCTCAATTTTCGTCGCAAAGAACTCATTCTCTCGGTTTTGGACTCTCTGCCTGCTGGTTTCCTTAAGCCTGCAGACGCCTCTGTTTTTGTTGATTTATCAGTTACATTAATAAGAGCTTCAACATCCTCACTTCTAAGTCTTCTTAAACCATCAATTACATCATCTAGCGATAGTTTATTCTCTTCCATCACTTTCTGCGCTAAAGGGGTAACCTTAACATTATCATATTTTGTTTCAGATTTATCTTCCTCTACTTGTTCAGCAACTCTTGCAACAGGTTTTTCCTCTTTTACAACATTCTGCTCTGTTTTTTCAGTTTCTGGTTCTTCTTCAGGTGCAGGCTCAGGTTTTACAATATCCTTATCGCTCTCTAGGCCAGTGGTTATGTCTGTATCAATTGTGCAGGCAACAGAACCCACCTCTAGCATATCTCCTTCTTTTGCCTTAAGTGATATTTTACCTGATTCATCTGCAATAAGCATAAGAGTGGCCTTATCTGATTCGAGTTCGGCAATCTCGGTGTTTTTTTTGACTACATCTCCATCTTTAACTAGCCAATGGAATAGCTCAACATGCGTAATAGACTCGCCCGGACTTGGTATTTTAATTTCTATGATTGCCATTATTTTATACTGATTTTATTGAGACTAAATTATGTAATTTATGTATTTCCTTATTCAAAAGCTTTGTTGATAATAACAGACTGATTGATTTTGTGGAGTGCAGTTAACCCCTCGGCAGTAACACCACTTGCAGGGCGAGCTATTACTTTAATCTTATAATCGGTTAGCTGTTGTTTTATAAACTGAGCTGCGCCCATATTTAATGGTTCTTCTTGCACCCATGTCAATTCTACATCTTTGGGATAACTGATTAGTGCTTTGCTGAGCTGTTTCTCTGGAAATGGATAAAGTTGCTCGACTCGCACTATAGAAATATCATCTGCATTTTTCTCTTTGCGTGCAGCAGACAATTCATAATATATCTTTCCGGTGCAAAGTAAAACTCTCTTAATCTTTGAATGGTTCTTAATCTCTTTATCTGCTATCAATTCATGAAATTTATCTTCTGTAAAATCTTCAATGGTTGAAACGCATTCGGGATGACGCAATAAACTCTTTGGGGTGAATACTATTAATGGAGAGCGGAAATCTCTTTTAAGCTGACGACGCAATGCGTGAAAAAGATTGGCGGGAGTTGTGCAATTTATAACTTGCATATTATTATTGCCACATAATGTAAGGAAACGTTCCATTCTTCCACTGGAATGCTCTGCACCCTGACCTTCGTAACCGTGAGGGAGGAACATCACTAACCCCGATTTTAATCCCCATTTCTCTTGTGCGGATGATATGTACTGATCTACTATTACCTGACCTACATTATAGAAGTCGCCAAACTGCGCTTCCCAAATTGTTAATCCATCGGGATGTGCAATCGAATAACCATACTCAAAGCCCAATATACCATATTCGCTAAGCATCGAGTTATATACACGCACCTGTTCATGCTCGCCACCAATGTTCTTTAATGGAAAATATTTGGCTGTATCGTCATCTTCTGTTACAATTTCGGCATGACGATGTGAGAATGTTCCCCTTTCGGAGTCCTGACCACTCAACCTTACTGTATGCATTTCTTTGGCAAGCGACACATATGCCATTAATTCGCCCATAGCCCAATCGAAGGAGTTAGATTCAATCATTTCGGCACGCTGGGCAAACAAACGTGTGGTTTTATTAAAAAACTTTCTATCTTCAGGAAGTGTAGTTATTCGTTTTGCCAGCTCAAGAAATAACTCACGCGAAATACCTGTATCAACTTCTTTCTGATAGTCCTTTGCCCCGGGTAATCTGAAATGCTTGTTCTTTTCAGATAAAAAGGGTTGAAAATTAATTTTATTTGATTTTATAGAAACATCATACGATTTATCGAGTGTGTTGTGGAAGTTCTGCACTTTGTTTTTGACCTCAGATGAATTGATAATATTTTCGGCTATTAATTTTTCGGCATATATATCACGTGGGTTTTTATGCTTTGCAATTATATCATATAGTTCGGGTTGAGTGAAGCGCGGCTCATCTCCTTCATTATGGCCATATTTACGATAGGAAAGGAGATCTATAAACACATCTTGGTTATACATTTGACGAAACTCTAATGCAAGCTTAGCAACAAATACCATAGCTTCGACATCATCACCGTTGACATGGAAAACGGGCGATTGTGTAACTTTTGCTATATCTGTGCAATAAGTGCTTGAACGGGCTTGCAAATAATTGGTTGTAAAACCAACCTGATTATTAATTACAATGTGAATGGTTCCACCCGTTTTATATCCATCGAGTTTTGAGAACTGTATGGTTTCATACACAACGCCCTGCCCAGCTATTGCTGCATCGCCATGCACAAGTATAGGCAATACCTCGTCGTAGTTTAAATTATGATCGTTTTCGAGTTTGGCACGAGCAATTCCCTGCACTAGTGGTCCCACTGCTTCGAGGTGTGAAGGGTTTGGGGCAAGATTAACTTTTATGGAGCGACCTTCATAATCTATTACATTGCTGTATCCTAAGTGGTACTTAACATCTCCATATTTAATTTCCTCTTCATAATTTTGCGCGTTGAACTCACGAAACACCTCTGAGTAAGGTTTTTTCATTATGTTTGTAAGCACATTCAGTCGCCCCCTATGTGCCATACCAAGTATTATATCATTTACATTATATTCGCCTCCTCGTGAAATTATAGCATGGAGTGCTGGGATGATTGACTCGGAGCCCTCTAATGAAAATCGCTTTTGCCCTACAAATTTTTTATGCATATAATCTTCAAAGCCAGATGCTTCTACAAGAAGGTCTAGTATGCGCAACTTTGTCTCCGCTGGCAAGGTTTCTTTGTTTTGACTAAACTCCATCTTTTCTTGCAACCATCGCACTTTATCGGGGTTAGTCATGTATCTATACTCAACACCTATAGATGCACAATAAGTTTCTTCGAGACGAGAAAGTATATCTCTAAGTTTTGCTTTTCCCAATCCTACCTCTTTGCCGGCAGCAAACTCTACATCGAGATCTTTTTCTGAAAGATTGAAGTTTTCTAAAGCAAGAGTTGGAGAGTAGCTTCTTCTTGAACGCACAGGATTAGTTTTGGTAAAAAGGTGGCCTCTTCTTCGATATTGAGTTATAAGCCTCATTACTTCCAACTCCTTGTTTGAGTCAATTAATGCTCCATTACCATTTGGCTTAATTGGGAATTGAGAGGTTGCTAATTCGAAGCCTTGAAAGAAAAAACGGAAGCTCTCATCTACATTTTCAGGAGCCTCTTTGTATTTTTTATATAACTCTACAATTGCTTCGAATTCCATAGTTTCAAATTTATTGTCGGCATTCATTAGGGGATACAGCTTAATATTTATATATAAATAGTAAAGATGCATATTTTGTTCATATCAAACAAAGATTAAATATAGATTCGATGGCTAGTAGATTATAATTATATAAATCCAACTTTTACATATTCAGGAAAAATGTTATATTTGAAGTCGCTAATCGAACTATAAGATAACTATTTACACATATTAATATTAAAAATTTATTCAATGACAAAAAGTGCTTTGCAAATTGCTAGGGCAGGCTATGTACCTAAGATGCCTTCGGAATTAAGGGGTAATGTAAAATTAGTAGAGGGAGCCTCTACTGAATCACTTTCGGATCAGGAAGAAATAAAGAAACTCTTTCCTAATACTTACGGACTTCCAATAATTAAGTTTGTTCAGGACGAAGGTGAAGTTGGAATTTCAGAGCCTCTGAATATGGGAGTTATTCTTTCAGGTGGACAAGCACCGGGTGGACATAATGTGATTGCCGGTATTTTTGATGGTATCAAAAAACTGAACAAAGACAGCAAACTTTATGGTTTTCTATTAGGACCTGCGGGTTTAGTAAACCATAACTATAAAGAGCTTACTAGTGAAATTATAGACGAATATAGGAACACCGGTGGTTTTGATATCATTGGATCGGGACGAGATAAACTGGAAACTAAAGAACAGTTTGATAAAGGTTTGGAGATACTAAAAAAACTAGATGTTAAGACTCTGGTAATTATTGGTGGTGACGATTCAAATACAAACGCTGCCGTATTAGCAGAATATTATAAATCAATAAATGCAGGTGTGCAAGTAATTGGTTGTCCTAAAACTATTGATGGTGATCTTAAGAACGATTATATTGAAACATCCTTCGGTTTTGACACTGCATGTAAAGTATATTCGGAATTGATTGGCAATATTCAACGCGACTGTAATTCGGCCCGCAAATACTGGCACTTTATTAAAGTGATGGGACGTTCTGCGTCGCACATTGCTCTTGAATGTGCCCTACAAACACATCCTAACATTTGTATTGTTTCTGAAGAAGTAGAGGCTAAAGAATTGTCGCTAGACGACATAATTGAATACATTGCTGGTGTTATTGCTAATAGAGCTGAGAAAGAACTTAATTTTGGATCAGTAATTATTCCGGAAGGGCTTATTGAATTTATCCCTGCTATTAAGAATTTGATTAGTGAACTTAACGATTTCCTTGCTCATAATCAGGAAGAATTCGACCTTGTACGCCGCTCTGCTAAGCGCGAATATATAATAAGTAAGCTTAGTCCTGAAAACTCTGAAGTATATGCCAGCTTACCCGAAAGTGTAGCTCGTCAACTTACATTTGACAGAGATCCACATGGCAATGTTCAGGTTTCACAGATTGAAACAGAGAAACTTCTTGCAGAGATGGTTGGCAAAAAGCTTAAACAATGGGCTGAAGAAGGAAAATATGTTGGTAAATTTGCAAGCATTACTCACTTCTTTGGTTATGAAGGCAGATGTGCTGCACCATCTAATTATGATACTGATTACTGTTATACACTTGGATATACAGCATCTATGCTTGCAGCTGCAGGCAAGACCGGTTATATATCTTCTGTTAGAAATACTACAGCTAAGGCAGAGGAATGGGTTGCAGGTGGTGTACCTACCACAATGATGCTTAATCTTGAGCGTCGTCATGGTGAGATGAAACCAGTTATTCAGAAAGCACTTGTTGAACTGGAAGGAGCTCCATTTTTATACTACAAGAGTCAGCGCGAAAAATGGGCATTGGAAACGGACTATGTTTACCCAGGCCCAATTCAATATTTTGGACCTACAGAAGTATGCGATCAACCAAGTAAGACATTGCAGCTTGAGCAGACAGGAAAGATTGAAGAGTAGTATTATAAAATCTTCTTAGACATAAATCTTAAAAGGGTCGTCCCAACCGGAACGACCCTTTTATATTGATGTACATTTAGTACAACTTTATTATTTTTTAGAAAAATCTGAATCGATTATCTACAACACCAAGCTCATCTTTAAGTGTTTCAATAGCCTGCATCTGTATTCTATATGCATTATTATTTAATATCATAGCCTTTTGAGCCTCTTCATCATACTCGGCAGTTCCTTCTGTGCGATTAGTTACATTAGCTACAAATACGCCTAAGTTGCCTTGCATTGGACCTACAGTTTGTCCTATAGGAGCAAAAGATGACACTGAGTTAATTACTGGTTCATATCCTATTCCAGTGATGTTTTGAGTTGTGAAGTTTACGAATCTTAACGTGTCAACCATACTGTTCATAGCCTCAGCATAATCTTGGAGTGAAGATAGATTCTTTTGACTTAAATCGGCAATTAGCTTTTCAGCTTTCTTTTCATTTACAAGTCTGCTCTTTATACCCTCAGACACTTCTGACAATGGAGTTATTCCGGCTGGAATTTGCTCATCTACCCTTGCTACAACTCTTAGGTTTGTAAGATCAAATTTCTTCACTGCTCCTACTTCTTTTTCATTTGCAGCCCAAGTGATAACTTGTCGTGATCCCTGAATCTGACCTAATGAGAAATCATTAGCAGAGAATGTCATAGATGGCATCACCATATATCCTTCTTCTGTTGCAAGCTCATTAAATTTCTTACCAACATCTGGAGTGGATACTAATTGATTAAGCTTATTATCTATGTTATTAGAGGTCTTTTCACTAGGCACAACAGGCATATTAACTACTGCTAATTTGTACTTATTTACAGGGCTTGTTCTTTCTTCTACCTGGAAGATAATCTCTTGTCCTGGTACAGAAAGTTTGATTGGTTGGCCAACAGGTGCAGAGAATGCCTCTTTTACCATATTGATACCAAAAGGAAGAAGATCTAATTCTCTTGCCCAACCTACATCTCCACCATTAGAATTTGGATTTAAACTGTTTGCTATAAGAGCAAATGATTCGCCACCTTGAATTAGATTATATAAACTATCTACAAAGTTTGTAATTATTGAGTCCTGACCTACCACAGAAGAGCTGGGAACAGCCATCATGCTTAGGTGAACTGAGTCTGGAGCAATAGTTTTGTCAATTAGTTTATAGATCTGGAAAGAATCACCTTCCCTTACAGGACCATACATTTCATCAACAGCAGCTGTACGTGCAAAATCGATCTGCGAAGGTGTAAGTAAGTTGTCGCTAATAAATACATCACGATAAGGAGTATCTGAATAGTCAGCAACTACAGTTGCGGGTGTTGATGATGTTTGCAACTGAGCATAAGCAGTTTCAGATTGTTGAGCAATTTCTGCAAAATCCTCATCGCTGGGATTAATTGGAATTGTGAAGTAAGAAATCTTAACAAGAGGAGTTTCGTTGTTAAATGATTTCTTGTGCATATCGTAAAAGCTTTTAATCTCTTTATCTGTAACTGTTACAGCAGAGTCTGGAATAGTAAAGTAGCTTTGCATGACATATCCAAGCTCAGCATTTTGCTGAGAGAGATCGAATGATGTTTTAGCTTCTACATCATTTACAATTACAGCATTTGATAGCAGAGATATATATTTTTCTTCAAGTCGTTGTGTTATAATCATATTTTCAATAAATAACCACAACGATTTATATTGATTTACTAGTTGTTGTTCTTGTAGATCGGGGCTAGGAGTGTTTATTACATTTAAAAACTCAATAAGAGCCATGCGACTGAATATGCCTGTTTGAGGATCTACAAAAAAAGGAAGTTGTTGTAAGATGGGAGAAATTGACTCTCCATGTACTAAATCATTAATCTCTTCTTTGGATACTACTAACCCCAGGTTGGAAGCTTGATCTCCTAAAAGTTTGTTACGTACCATTTGCTGATACACAGCTTCACGAATCTGATAAGTTGTGTTTTCATCAAGGGAAGATTGACCACTGACCATTTTTTGAAACTCTTCGAATTCGGTAATTTTCTCTGCATATTGCTGGGTAGTGATAACTTCTCCATTAACCACGAATGCCCTATCACGAGCTTTTCCCATAAGTGTTGAACCTGAACTGAAAAGGTCTCCTAAGACAAAGGCGAGCAATGCTACACCTATAACTATAACCAATAGTGGTCCTCTGTTCCTGATATTTTGTAAAGTAGCCATAAAAAATTTTTATTCAAATTAGGGCACGAAGTTAGTAAAAATAAAGCAGATAAAAATATTTTATTTAAGTTAAATTATCGATAACCATTCTGACTACTTCAATTTTACGCTCGGTGACTTTAAGTATTTTAAAAGTGTAGTTACTAATTATAAGAGTTTCGTATGTTTTGGGGAATCTTTGTGTATGATGAAGAAGGTATCCGGCAACGGTTGAGTACTCATCTGCTTCGGGAATATCGAGTCCATAGATTTCATTGAGATAGTCTATTTCTACTCTTCCGGAGAGCACAAATTCGTTATCGGACTCTTGCTTGACAAAACTTGATTTTATATCATATTCATCTTCAATCTCTCCGAATATTTCTTCAACGAGGTCTTCCATAGTAATAATTCCAGAAGTACCTCCAAACTCATCAACTACAACTGCTATACTTTTTCTTTGTAGCATAAGATCGCTCATTAATTTGCTAGCTTGCATACTTTCAGGAACAAACGATATTGTTGCAATGTTGGTGGTCCAGTCTTCTGTATTGTTAAACATCTCCCACATATGTATATAACCAGTTATATCATCAATATCATCTTTATAAACTAAAATTCGGGAGATACCGGTTTCAATAAATCTCTCTTTTAGGGTTTCAACATCTGTATCGATACCCACAGCTACGATATCGGCTCTCGGCACCATGCAATCTCTAAGTTTCATGGATGAGAAATCAATTGCATTTCGAAATATTTTAACTTCAGAATCAACTTCATGTTCATTGTTCATCTCATTGATGCTTTTCTTTACAAAAGAATCGAAATCATCTCTGTTTAGTCCATTCTTGTTAGAATATTTACTTTTAGAAAAACGACTTTTAATAAAATAGGGAATAGTTTCCATGCAAAACAATGAAAAAAGAGTTGAAACAATGATCACAATAGTCATGGCAGACCACGCGGGACTATTAAATCTACCTAAGAAGAAGTTAGCCAGATATGTTGTGAGATAAACAAATAGCACCAATACAACAACTTTTATAATTCTGATACTTTTTGCTGACATCTTAAAAATCTACTATTAGTTGTTCATTATTTGTATAGAATTGCTTAGCACAGAACTTGAAGGAGGAACTGGGTGACGTGTTCCCAATTCATTGTTATCAGTAGTGTCTACAGCAATAGAATCGGTTGTATTTTCATCTTTAAAAGGTAGAAGTCCGTCGTGTGGACGAAATATTCTATAATTGGTCATTGTCTCATCTGACTCAAAACCATATCCTTTTATACGTGTATCTCCTCTTTTTATCTCTATGTATTTATCTGAGTAAACTCTACCATTTTTTCCGTCCCAAAACAACTCCTCGCTTTCGAATTCCTCACCTTGCATATTTTCAACATGTACGTTACTTTTAAGTTTCCACAACTCTTTTTCGGTATAATACCATGCTGTATCTGCAACAACAGTAGCTTCAATTTCGAAATCGGGGGTAAAACGCTCGAAATATAATCCAGAAGGGAAAAACTGAAAAGGTTCTTTGGCTTTATCAAAAACCATCCATTTATCGGCTACTAGTTTGTATTGAGTTACTCCTGAGTCGGAGATAAGTGTTGTAAATGATTCGGTTATTAAAGTAGGGACAACCTCAGGATCGTACTTGAAAGCAACAATGTTGTCATTTTTATCTTTGCACGATACAAATAAAAGCAGCATAACAACCACCAAAGTAGTAGTTGTTATGCGCCAATTATAGGATATATTGTGTTGTTTATTCAACACCTTATATGTATTGTTTATCGTAATCTAACTGTTGTATTTTCTCCAATCCATCCTGGGATATGAACAGTATCACCTGCTTTGTAACCCATCATGAATGCTGTTTCAGTATCTAGGAATCCTGCAGAGTAGCTGTTGATAAGACTATTAGCTTTTCCTGCAACGCTCGGATCAACTGATCTTGCTCTTTGTAGTTTATCGACTGCTGCACAATATACTAAACCAGCTTTTTCTGTTTCAGGGAATATATTATTTGCAGAACTTGCATAAAGCTGTCCAACTAGTATGTATGCTTCACCATTATTTGGATTATACTCTAATGCATCGTAAGCAGCCTGTCTGGCTCTGGCAAAGTTTCTTTGATTTGAGAAGATACCAGCAAGTTGCATCATATAATCAGAAGACTTACTTTTATCTGTTTCCAGATTCGCTGCCTCAGAATAGTATTTAACTGCAGTTGTAAAGTCTTTGTCTCTAAGAGCTTTGTTAGCTAGACCTAAAGCCGCGTTAGCAGTTGGTTCGAGCTGATGTAGATATTCGGCTGCTGTAAAATAAAGATCAGTTTCGGTACAACCAACAGAACCTAAAGCATTGATAACTTCATTAAGGACATCTTTGTTTGTTTTATTAGGTTCAACTTTGTCTGCATAGTATTCGGTAAGTGTTTTGCAGTCTCCTGCTCCACTATTAACAAATCCTTGTACAATACCATCTTTTACAGTACTAAGATAATCAGCATTGGCTTGATTATCTGCAGAGTTTGCAATTGCCTGATCTACATATTCAACAACATTGAAGTAATCTTTTATATATTCATCTTTTAGAGAGTTGTCGTTAAGATACCTGGTAAGTGAAGAGATCATTAGGTATGAGTAAGCATCAAGTGGATACATTTGATCTTTCATATCATTTACGGCTTCACTTAGCCAACCATAAATAACATTTTGATCGGCCTGATCTCCCATCATTTCCATATAGGTGTAGGTTTTTAATGCAAGTATGGTACCTACTGCATCATCTTTACCAAAGTATTTAAGTCTGGTATCATAAATCTCCATTGTCTTATCGAGATATTCTTTCTTTTTTGCTGCATCAGTTTCTTTTTCGTATAGAGCTGTAAATATTCTAGGACCATAAATATAGATATTCTTACTTGATCCTGGGCAGTTTTCATATACTGATGTCCATGGCACTAATGCTCCCTCATAAGATTCAGCTTTAGCTGCAGTTTGCATAAGACTTAAATTCACTCTACAGTTAATGCTGTCTTCGCCATGACCGTATGGAGCTTTAATGTGGTCGTAACCTGCTTTTTGTGCGTTTACGCCAACTATCATTGCGATAGCTAAAAATCCAGTAAATAATAATTTTCTCATATCTGCTTCTTTTTTCGTTATATTTCGTTGTTCTCGTCTTTTGGACAAAATGTTAAATGAATAGTTTAATTACATCAATTAAACTGTCTTTTGAAAAACCACAATTCATTTACATTCATGTTTAATGATATTTTAAACATATCCTGACCAATCATATAATTGCTATCAGGTTTTTGTCTTGCATAACCAAATCCTATATTAAGCATAGATAGGTGCCCAGTTCTTAAATCTTGAAATGGCAGTCCCAAACCAAGGTTTATTCCATATTCTTTAAAGCTACCCATTCCAATTGACTGACTATTTTCGGGATTTGTGACACTCGCATTTATATAAGAATTTGAATATGATAACCCTCCCCTGAATCTTATTCGATTGAAAAAGTTTTGACTATAACGATCAATTACAAATTCCAATCCTGTATTTATTCTATAAAGATTATTAAATCTATTATCTGAGGTAAGTCCGTCTAGTTCGACAGGGTATGTGCTATTTTCCCACATTTGATATGTTCCGTCTAAACCAACTAAGAATTTAGCTGTTTGGTAGGAAAATCCTAATCCGAATGTTTGAGGAATCTGAAATACTTCTCCTTGCAATGTGTCGCTACTGATAATTTGTGATGGCCTGAGATTGGGATTATCATATGGATCCGAAGTGAAATTCATTACTGATGAAGTAAGGTCGGCTTTACTAATAATTTCGGGTGAATAAACAGCTCCCAATGTTATTGAACGAGTTTTGTCGATGAAATATTGGTATTGAATTCCTAGATCGTATTTTATATCACGTATAGAATAGGAGTGTTTGCCTTCGCTTACTAATGCGTTGCTTGTATAAGGAGTGCTTACTCTACTATGAGAAAAATTTCCAAAAAGATATGCTAAATTAGCTCCTATTGATACATTTTTTATTGGTTCCCAAGCTAGTCCTGCATAAACCTGACTTAATCCGCCAGTACCTCTGTAGGTTTCTAGATATTGTATATTAGAGAGTGAACGGCTTGTACCGAAGTTATATCCTACTTTTGAATAAGGTAGTAATCCCAGACTTGCTCCTACATTTTTAAATAGTGGGAACTGCATCGCTATATAATCGAGATTGCCATTATAGAAATCTCTATTATTAATTCCGTCATCCATTCTCGTAAGATGACCCGAAACACCCATATCGAAAATAAAGGTGATTGAATCCAGTTCTGAATATGAAGCAGGGTTACCGGGATTTACATGCTGGCTTCTTCGCAAACCATAACTGATACCGCCCATTGATTCTGAAGCACCAACTGAAGGATTAGATAAAACTCCATAGCCATATCGGCCATATGGAGAGTTAGATCCTACTTGTTGCGAAAATGTAACTAGGGTAATCGTAAAGAAGGCAAAAAACAAAGAGAAACGTTTTTTCTTAATATTCATCTGTTTAAGTATATATACAAGTCGCGGCCGCTCAGTTTCATAAAAATATTTTAGCTTACAAAGATGACATATTTTTATGATGTCACCAACAAAAGTGTGCAAACATCCTGTTAAAAAGATTAAAGATTAATAATTAGAAGCATTTTACACCTCTATAAACACTTTGTTAATCTCTATCTTACATTTTTCTTATAACTGTTAAATGATACTATTTCGTTAAAAGACTTCCTTTTCTTTTCTCTAAGAGGCTGAGCACTGTAGCCTATTGTAATATCGAGCCAAACTCTTTTTGAATCAGGTATTGAAAGCAGTTCACGCATAGCCGGTTCATTAAACCAGCCTAAGATACATGACCCGAGACCTTCGGAATGTGCAGCTAGAACAATATGTGCTGCGATAATACCAAGATCCATCTGGGCATAATCCTTCTGTTTTACCCATCCTCCGATACCAGAAGAGAGATTTACTTTTTCTTCTACTAATATTAAGTGAACAGGAGCTTGTTTTGTAAAGTGATTCATCCCTAAGGCACGTGCAGAGGTAGTATCTGAAACTTTATTCTTTAATTCAGGCTCATCTACCACTATTATATGCCAGGGTTGAGCATTGCAGGCGGAAGGTGCTAATTGTGCGGCTTGCAAGATTCTTTTTATCTTTTCTTTTTCTACCGGCCGTTGTGTATCGTATGCACGAACACTCTGCCTTTTAGATACAAAATCAAGGAAATCCATATAAATAAGGGTTCTGTATTGTGAGCTTTAGCTTAATGATAAAATTCTACTAATATATTTACCTATGATATCAAACTCGATATTCACAACGGAACCGACTTCAATTTGATGGAAATTAGTATATTCATAAGTATAGGGGATAATTGCTACCTTGAAGCTGTTATTAGTAGGCTCTACAACTGTCAAACTAACTCCATTTACAGTTACAGACCCTTTATCGACTGTCATATATCCCTTTTTGGCCATTTCTTTATCAAAGTTATATTCGAAAGTGAAATACCAACTACCATTTGCTTCTAATATATCTTTGCAAACTGCGGTTTGATCTACATGACCTTGAACAATGTGTCCGTCTAGCCTACCATTCATTAGCATACTCCTTTCGAGATTTACTTTGCTTCCAACTTCCAACAATCCGAGATTGGATATTTCTAATGTTTCTTGAATTGCTGTAACGGTATATACATTGTTATTGATTGAAACAACTGTTAAACAGACTCCATTATGTGAGACACTCTGATCAACTTTTAACTCGTTAGTGAAATTTGATTTGAGTGAAATATGGAGGTTTCCTTTTTCTTTATTTAGAGCAACAACCGTAGCTGCCTCTTCAATTATTCCTGAGAACATATTATTCTACTATTTTAATAATTACCAAATGGAAGCTCTTTTTTCTTTTGCAAGATACATTGGAGCGGTAGAGTCTATTTTGAATGCATCATACCATGCATCAATATGTGGTAAAGCGCCATCAACACGCCATTTACCGAGTGAATGCGGATCTACTTTAGTAAGTCTGAGCACTTCGGCATCACGTACATTGCCAGCCCATAATCCGGCATAGCTTAAAAAAAACCGTTGTGAAGGTGTAAAACCATCTAATTTTTGTTCTGATTGAGCCTGAGCTGTTTTCTGAAATGCATTATATGATACCTGAAGCCCGCCATGGTCGGCAATATTTTCTCCAAGTGTAAATGTACCATTAGCTTGAACAGTGTCCAACACCATAATATTGTCAAAAAAATCTACCAAGACTTTTGCTCTCTCATCAAATTTGACTGCATCTTCTTCTGTCCACCAGTCTGTTAGATTCCCATCTTTATCAAACTTTCTTCCTTGATCATCAAATCCGTGTGTCATTTCATGACCAATAACAACACCTATTCCACCATAATTTATGGCATCATCACCATCTATAAAAAAGAAAGGAGGTTGAAGAATGCCAGCAGGAAAACATATTTCATTTGATGAAGGATTATAGTAAGCATTTACTGTTTGTGGTGACATATACCATTTGGTTCTATCAACAGGATTACCGAGTTCTTCTATCATTTCGTTATAAGCAAAATGAGCTACTCGAACTCGGTTTTGCCAGTAGGAGTCATCTTTTACTTCAAGTAAAGAGTAATCTTTCCATTTATCAGGATATCCAATTTTGACAATAAAAGTACCTAGCTTTTCTTGAGCTTTCTCTTTTGTCTCATCATTCATCCACTCGAGCTGATTGATTCTCTCGCTTAATGAGAGTGTAAGATTATCCACCAACGTAAGCATTCTCTCTTTCGCTTCGGGAGGAAAATATTTTTGCACATAAAGTTGTCCAACCGCTTCACCCATTGATCCACTAACAACGTCTATTGTTCTTCTCCATCGAGGGCGAAGCTCTTTGCTTCCACTCATCATCTTGCCATAAAACTGGAAGTTGGCATTAACAAAATCATCGCTAAGATAACTTGCAGAGGAGTCTATAATTTTCCAACTCAGATAATCCTGCAACACTGGAATAGGCTCTCTATTAATGATTGCAATAGCAGTTTTAAGGGGTTCAACATGCATTACATTTATACTATCGAGATTATTCGCACCTAAAGCATTGAAGTAAGAGATCCACTCAAAAGGGGCAACTTTATTATTCAACTCAGACACCAACATCATATGATAATTGAGTTCGGGCAAACGTCTCATTTCTCTTGTTGTATGAGCCTGAGCCAGTTCAGTCTCAATGTTCATTACATTTATGGCAGCTCTTTTGGAATCTGACTCGCTAAAGCCTGCATTTTGAAACTGAGTTTCAATTAATGTCACATAACCTTTACGTATGCTTTGTGTATGTTCGTCAGTTAAAAGATAATAATCTCTATCGCTCATGCCAATACCTGACTGGTATATATGGGCAATATTCATTTCACTATTTTTGTCGTCGGGCCCTACAGAAAATCCAAAAAAAGGACTTGAGGCAATTTTAGTAACTTCAACCATAACCTTGATTATATCCTCTTTATTTTTGACCTCTGCTATTTGATTTAAATGAGGGATTATAGGTGATGCACCATCTTTATTTAATTTGAGGCTGTCTAAACCCATGGAGTACATGTCCCCAACTTTTTGACCATTAGATCCATAGCTGTGGTTTTGCGTTACCAGCTCCTGTATTAGTTCTTGGATCTGAACTTGATTATTTTCGCGAAGTTTGTCAAAGGAGCCATAACGAGCAAATTCATCGGGGATTGGATTGTTCGCTTGCCAACCTCCTGTGGCGTATTGATAAAAACTTTCGCCAGGCAAAGTTGTTGTGTCTAAATTTGCAACATTAATACTATCTGAATTAGTAGCAGGTTTATTTTCGGTACAACTTATGTTTAACATTATTATTAATACAACAAAAGGAATAAAGTAACGATTCATTATTATTTGATTGAAATATTTGATTTATAGAACAAAAATATAAAAATAAAAGGAAATTCTACAAAGTTGCTGCCTTTATGAGTGCCTCCTTAATTAGAAGATCTGTTTTTTTGCTAACAGGAACTAAGGGTAATCTCAAAATGTTTTTAATCATCCCTTTTTGATGAAGGATAGATTTAACACCAGCAGGATTACCCTCTACAAAAATTAGGTGAAACAATTCATTAAAATCTTCTTCCATTTTCATTCTTGCGCTTAAAGAATTACCGGCAAGTGCATTATCTACCAACCAAGACATTTCTTTAGGAAATGCATTGCCAAAAACAGATATCACTCCAATTCCTCCTAATTCTATAACCGAAGATGTTACTCCGTCATCGCCCGATATAACTTTGAAACCTTCAGGAGCTCCATTTATTATTTCTTCTATTTGATTAATGTTGCCCGACGCTTCTTTAATTGCTATCACATTTTTAAATTCTTTTGCAATTCTAAGTGTTGTCTCAGCAGACATATTAACACCTGTTCTACCAGGTACATTATATAAGATCAACGGAACCGGTGATACCTCTGATAGAGCGCGATAATGCTGATACAAGCCTTCTCCAGTGGGTTTATTGTAATATGGGGTTACAGATAGAACAGCACTAATACCTTTGAAATTTGTGCTTTTTAATTCTTCTGCTACAGAAGCTGTGTTGTTTCCACCGATTCCTATTACCACAGGAATCCTATTTTGCACTTCTTTAAGTATACAATCCATCACCTCAGCCTTTTCCTTATCAGTTAATGTTGGGGTTTCGGCTGTTGTTCCTAAAGCTACTATATAACTGGTGCCATTTTTTATTTGGAAATTGACCAAGCGGGCAAGGGCTTCAAAATCTACTAAACCATTTTCGGTGAATGGAGTTATTAGGGCTACGCCTAATCCTTTTAAATTTACTTCTGACATCAAAATTTGGATTTTACTTACATATTATTCGCTGAACTCATATTTTATGTACAAAATGATTACAGGCTACAAAGGTACATATTTTTCAAAAAGAGCAACTAATTAATGGATATAAATAGATGATTTTTAAAATTTTGACCAATTCATTTAGTGAATTATATGTCTAAAGGAAATTATTTAGTACTTTTGTGTGAATTTTATTTTACTATGCATAATTTAGAACTAAGCGAACAAGAGATAATACGCAGACAGAGTCTTGATGAGTTGAGACAGATGGGAATAGAGCCCTATCCTGCGTCAGGATACGAGGTAAGCACATATTCCATCGATATAAAAAATGATTTTTCAGATGATACTGAACGCCGCGAGGTGAGCATAGCGGGGCGTATAATGGGTCGCCGAATTATGGGAAAAGCATCATTCATTGAATTAATGGATTCGAAGGGAAGAATTCAGATTTATGTCACTCGTGATGATTTATGTCCGGGAGAAAACAAAGATTTGTATAACAACTTTTTTAAAAAACTGCTTGACATAGGCGACTTTATTGGTATTAAAGGATTTGTTTTCCGTACAAAAATGGGTGAGATTTCAATTCACGCTGAATCAATAACGCTTCTTTCTAAATCATTAAGGCCATTGCCCGTAGTTAAGGTTAAAGATGGAGTTACTTACGACAAATTTACTGATCCTGAATTACGTTACCGACAGAGATATGTTGACTTGTTGGTAAATGAAGATGTAAAAGACATTTTCACAAAACGAACTCGCATATTTGATGCTATGAGGGAGTTTTTTGATAAAAGAGATTATCTTGAAGTGGATACTCCTATTCTTCAGAGTATTCCTGGAGGAGCTGCCGCACGACCTTTTACAACACATTTGAATGCATTGGATATAGATCTATATCTGAGAATTGCTAACGAGCTATACTTAAAAAGACTTATAGTTGGTGGTTTTGATGGTGTATATGAATTTTCGCGCAACTTCCGCAATGAAGGTATGGATAGAACACATAATCCTGAGTTCACTGTAATGGAAATTTATGTTGCATATACCGATTATAAATGGATGATGGAATTTACTGAGCAGATGCTTGAGTATGTGGCTATTAAAGTGCTTGGAACTACTAAGGTAAAAGTTGGCGAAAACGAAATTGATTTTAAAGCTCCTTACAAAAGAGTTACAATGATAGATGCTATTAAAGATCACACAGGTATCGAGATTAGCGGGATGAATGAAAATCAGTTACGTGAAGTGTGCAAGGAACTGGGAGTTGAACAAGATGATACAATGGGTAAAGGAAAGCTCATTGATGAAATATTTGGTGAAAAAGCAGAAGGCAAGTATATTCAGCCTACATTTATTACGGATTACCCAATAGAAATGTCGCCTCTGTGCAAAAAACACCGCAATAACCCGGAGCTGACCGAACGTTTCGAGTTAATGGTTAATGGAAAAGAGTTGGCAAACGCTTATACGGAGCTTAATGACCCTATAGATCAACGTAATCGTTTTGAGGAACAACTTAGCCTGTTAGAAAAAGGTGATGATGAAGCAATGTTTATCGATCAGGACTTTTTGAGAGCACTTGAATATGGCATGCCTCCTACGTCAGGTATGGGAATAGGAATGGATAGATTAACTATGTTATTAACTGGTCAGACATCTATTCAGGAAGTTCTATTGTTCCCTTTAATGAGACCGGAAAAAAGAGCGAAAAAAGACAATGTTTCGGACTATACACAATTGGGGATACCAGAAGAATGGGTTGAATTGATTATAAAAGCTGGCTATAATGAGGTGAAAAGCTTGAAGGAGGTTAATCCGAACAAACTTCACCAAGAAATATGTGGTCTTAACAAGAAGTTGAAACTGGAACTTACTAATCCTACACCCAACGAGGTGAAAAGTTGGACCGAGAAGGCTTCGGAGCTGAAGTGACCTGAACAACTGTAATCATAAATAAAATGGATTTAATAGGTAAGATCTGCATTTTGGGAGGCGGTACTTGGGGTACCGCACTGGCTAAAATGGTGTTGATGAAACAGAAGCATATAAACTGGTTTATTAGACGTGATGACCAGATTGAAGGATTTTATAAATTGGGTCATAATCCGAGCTATTTGACCAACATTAAGTTCAATCTATCACAAATTACATTTTACTCAAATATTGAAAGAGCTATTAAAGACTCTGATACTATAATTGTTGCTGTACCATCACCTTATGTGAAACAATATTTCAGGAGAATATGGAACAGCGCATTCAGAGGTAAATTTATGGTTTCGGCATTAAAGGGAATAATTCCTAGCGACAATATGGTAATGAGTGAATACTTGGCAGACAACTTTAAGATTCCATTTGAAGATATAGGAGTATTATCGGGACCCTGTCATGCAGAAGAAGTGGCATTAGAGCGTCTTTCTTTTTTAACTATTGCAAGCAAAGATAAAGATAAGGCAACCCAGTTAGCTGACGCAATATCATCAAGAATTTTAAAGACAAAAGTATCAAATGATGTTGTAGGCATTGAATTGGCTGCTGTGCTTAAAAATATTTACGCTATAGCGGCTGGTGTTTGTCAAGGACTACAATATGGCGATAATTTTCAAGCTGTGCTTATGAGTAATTGTACAAAAGAAATGGGACTTTTCCTTGAGAACGTTGTTCCTATGGAGCGACATATTGCAGAACAGCATTATTTAGGGGATATGCTGGTAACAAGTTATTCGCAGTTCTCTCGAAATAGAACTCTTGGCACGATGATTGGGAAAGGGTATTCAGTCAAAACAGCACAATTAGAAATGGAAATGATTGCGGAGGGTTATTATGGGGCAAAATGTATACAGGAATTGAATGATCGTTTCAAAGTAGATATGCCCATAGTTGATACAGTTTATAAAATTTTATACGAAAAGTTGGAACCACGTTTGGCTGTTAAAAATCTTATAAATTTCTTTTAAAATAAACTTTCTCTATTAAAAATCATTTTTTGTTGAGAAACAAAGAGATACATTAATTTTTAAGAGTATAATTTCAGATATAACTATTATAAAAAATACATTATGGATAGTATTCAATTAAACATCAAACATCTTGCAGGCTTGATTTCAGAAGAGGAGATACTTCTAAAATCAGAGTTAGCTTCATCGGCTAATAAAGCATTATACGATAGAACTCGTGAAGGAAGCGATTTTTTGGGCTGGGTGGAATTACCTTCATCTATAACAGAAGAAAACATAAGAGAAATTGAAGATAGTGCAACTATACTCAGAACACATTGTGATGCAGTTGTAGTAATAGGTATTGGTGGTAGCTACCTCGGTGCACGCGCGGTAATTGACGCTCTTTTTAGTTCATTTGACTGGCTACAGGAGAAAGATAAAAGGAAGAATCCGGTGATACTTTATGCGGGTAACAATATTGGGGAAGATTATCTTTGCGAATTAATGTCATTTCTTGAAGACAGAGAGTTTGGCATAATTAATATATCAAAATCCGGAACAACCACAGAACCAGCTATTGCTTTTAGGTTATTGAAAGATTTACTTGAGAAAAAAGTAGGTACTGAAGAAACAAAAAATCGAATTGTTGCTATAACTGATGAATCTAAGGGTGCACTACGTACATTAGCAGTTAGCGAAGGATATAAAACTTTTGTTATCCCTGACAATGTGGGTGGAAGATTTTCTGTGCTAACACCAGTTGGTTTATTGCCCATAGCAGTAGCAGGTATTAACATTAGGAAGCTTATACAAGGTGCAGTTGAAATAGAAAAAGGCACAAGCAGCACTACATCTTTCGACTATAATTTGCCGGCTATCTATGCTGTTATTCGTAATGAGTTATATAAAAGGGGTAAGAAAATTGAAATACTTGCAAATTATCACCCTAAACTACATTTCTTAGCAGAGTGGTGGAAACAATTATTTGGCGAAAGTGAAGGTAAAGAAAATCTAGGAATCTTTCCGGCTGCAGTTGACTTTACTACCGACCTTCACTCTATGGGACAATGGATACAGGAAGGTGAACGCACTATATTTGAAACTGTTATTTCTGTAAAACAGCCAGAAAATAAAGTAAAAATTCCGCGTGATGACAGAGATTTAGACGGTTTAAACTATCTTGAAGGTAAACGAGTAGATGAAGTAAATAAGATGGCTGAACTAGGCACAAGGATTGCTCATGTTGATGGTGGAGTACCTAACATATTGATTGAGATTCCAGAGTTGAACGAGAAATATATGGGACAGCTTATCTACTTTTTTGAAAAAGCTTGTGGAATAAGTGGATATATACTTGGTATTAATCCATTCAACCAACCTGGAGTAGAGGCATATAAAAAGAATATGTTCGCATTGCTTGAAAAACCAGGGTTTGAAGATGCTACAAGAGCAATAAAAAAACGTATTTAATTAAGTTCTTCGAGTTAAAATATTACAGAAAATATTATTATTTTACCCAAAAAGAAAATCACCATCCTAAAAAATAATAGGTGGTGATTTTTTTATTTTGCAATTAATTATAGTTTGTCAAAACGATATTTTTTTATTATATTTGATCAACTATAACGAACAATTATGAAACAAAAAGATAAAATAAAACAGAGACTTAAATCATATTTAGAGAAGAATGATTTTGATGTATTTGATCTGAAATCAGTAATCTTTGACATGGATGGAGTGTTGTATGACTCTATGCCTGCCCATGATAAATCGTGGCGTGAAACATTTGATGAATTAAATCTGGAACATCAACCATATGAATTTTTCTTACAGGAAGGAAGACTTGGAAAATCGACCATAAATGAGATTTTTCAACGAAATCTGCAAAGAGATTCAACAGATGAAGAGGAAATAAATATTTATGCAAGAAAATCTGAATTATTTAAACAATATAATAAAGGCGAAATCTTGCCGGGAGCAAAAGAAGCACTGAACTTTGTAAAAGATAAAGGGTTAATACCTGTATTAGTTACTGGTTCAGGCCAACCTTCATTATTAGATAAACTCAGTTATCATTTCCCAGGTATATTCACACCTGAAACAATGGTAACTGCATTTAATGTTACAAATGGCAAACCTCATCCTGAACCTTTTATATTGGGATTAAAAAAAGGTGGAAATCTTTTACCAAATCAAGCAATAGTAATAGAGAATGCCCCCTTAGGCATAAAAGCCGCTGTGGACGCTGGCATATTTACTATAGCAGTGAATACGGGACCTCTTGATGATGATGTTCTTATAGATGCAGGTGCTTCTATTGTATTTCACTCTGTCAACGAATTAAATGAGAACTTTCCGTTAATTTTAGATATTATAAACGAGATCAATCATCACAGCTAGTTTTTAATTATCTTTGTTTAAATTATATTTCACCAATCAGCTAATTACATGAATATAAATGAATTGGGATTTATTAGAATTGGAGCATCTTCACCTAAAGTAAAGGTGGCAGAATGCGATTATAACGTTTCTGAAATTAAAAATGTTATTGAAAAGGCTCTACAAAATGAAGTTCAAATACTTTGCTTCCCAGAACTTAGTATTACTTCTTATAGCTGTGGAGATTTATTTTTTCAAAAAGAACTTCTATACAAAGCGACCTCTTCACTAGTCGAACTTTCAGAATTTGTTAAACTGAAAAAAAATATCATTGTAATAGTAGGACTTCCTTATATAATTAAAAACCACCTTTTTAATGTGGCTGCGGTTCTTTCTGAAGAAGGTATAATAGGAATGATACCAAAAACATATCTTGCTAACAGTAACGAATTTCAAGAAAAGAGATGGTTTGCCTCTAAACCAGAGCTGTGGGAGAATTCAATATATATAAATGAACAACATGTGCCTGTTTCACATGGAAATATGATTTTTCATACTCAATATGGTAATTTTGGCATAGAAATTTGTGAAGATTTATGGGTACCTATTCCTCCATCCTCAGAGCCAGAAATGCAAGATGCAGATATAATATTTAATCTTTCTGCAAGCAATGAGTTAATTGGGAAAAACAGATACAGAAAATCTTTAATTTTACAACAGTCAGCTCGCACTAATTGTATTTATGCTTACACCTCAGCAGGTGTAGGTGAATCCTCAACAGATGTTGTATTTTCTGGCGCTTGTTTTATTGCTGAAAACGGCTCTCTTTTAGCTGAATCTAAAAGATTCTCACTAGAAAATGAACTAATTATCGCTGACGTGGATATTAGCTCTGTTCGTCATGATAAATTAGTAAATACCAATTATCACCCTATATACTCTAGTAATACAAAAGAGATTGATTGTGAGATTTCTGCTATTACCTCCAACCAAATGTTTAGAAACTTTAATCCTTATCCATTTATTCCTTCAATTGAATTTAGGGATGAAGAATTATCAGATGTTTTTAATATTCAAACTCATGGTTTAGCAAAACGCTTAAAACATATAGGAATAGATAAAGCCGTTATAGGGATTTCTGGAGGACTAGATTCTACACTTGCACTTTTAGTTACAGTAAGGGCGTTTGAAATATTGGGTATTTCTTTAGAGAATATTCATGGAATTACTATGCCAGGACTTGGAACCACAAAGAGAACATACTCAAATGCTAAATCATTAATGGATGCATTAGGTATAACTAATAAGGATATTTCAATAGTTAAGTCAGTAAATCAACATTTTTTGGATATTGGGCACGATATTAATAATCACGACATAACCTTTGAAAATAGTCAGGCAAGAGAGCGTACTCAAATACTTATGGATTATGCTAATATGATAAACGGACTAGTTGTTGGAACAGGCAATATGTCGGAACTTGCACTGGGCTGGGCAACATATAATGGCGATCATATGTCGATGTATGCCGTGAACTCTGGTGTTCCTAAAACATTGGTATCTACACTAGCACGGTGGATTGCCGATACATCATTAAAAGAAGAATCAAAAAACATTATTCTTGATATTTTAGACACCCCATTCAGTCCCGAATTATTACCTGCCGACAGTGAAGGCAAAATTGCACAAAAAACCGAACAAGTAGTAGGTCCTTACGAATTGCATGATTTCTTCATGCACCGTATGTTAAGGTATGGTGAAAATCCTATTAGAATTTTGTTTATTGCAAAGTATACTTTTGAACACAAATACTCACATGATGAAATTTTAAAATGGCTGAAGGTGTTTTATAAAAGATTCTTTACACAACAGTTTAAGAGGTCAGCTATGCCCGATGGCCCCAAGGTTGGATCGATAAATTTGTCTCCTCGTGGGACGTGGCGAATGCCAAGTGATGCAGAATGGAAAACTTGGCTGGAAAGACTAAACAAAATAGGTTAATACGAATTAAAAAATTATGGATCAGCTTATATCTCTATTCACTAACGTTACAAACAAGAGTAACCCTCAAGTTGAGGCTCTGCCTACATCTGGATCTAATCGTAAATACTATAGGCTAAAACAAAATAATATATCACTAATAGGTGTAAATGGAGAGTCAGTTGAAGAAAATAATGCCTTTATATATCTAGCTCAACATTTTTATCAGAACGATTTGAATGTGCCAAAGGTAATTGCAGTTTCAGAGGATAAGATGTCTTATCTACAACAAGATCTAGGTGATTCAATCCTTTTTGATTTAATAAAAGGAGGACGATTAACCGGTGTATTTAGTCGTGAAGAGAAAGAGTTACTTCATAAAACAATTTCTAAGTTAGCTGAGTTTCAGGTTAAAGGAGCAAACAATTTGAATTTCGATAATTGTTACCCTCTTCCTGAATTCAATCGTAGATCTGTACTGTGGGACTTAAATTACTTCAAGTATAATTTTCTAAAAACCACCGGCTTGGAATTTAGTGAGGATCAGCTAGAAAACGATTTCGAGAAATTAGCTGAAGCTTTACTCAAAGATAAATCTGACACATTTATGTATCGGGATTTTCAATCAAGAAATGTAATAATTTTAGATGATGAACCTTATTTTATTGACTTCCAAGGAGGAAGAAAAGGACCGGTATATTATGATGTGGCCTCATTTTTATGGCAGGCAAAAGCTAACTTCACACCGGATTTAAGAGTGGAATTAATTCAAACATATATTACATCATTAAAGAAGTTTATAGATGTTGATGTTTCTGTATTTATGCAGAATCTACGACAATATATTCTATTTCGCACACTCCAAGTTTTGGGTGCATATGGATTTAGAGGCTATTTTGAGAAGAAACCTCATTTTATACAAAGTGTACCATTTGCTTTAAACAACTTAAGTGAATTGTTAGAAGATAGATTTGATGAGTATCCATATCTTGACAGTTTATTAAGAAAAATGGTGAATTTGAAGCAGTTTATTGATACACAAAAACGCGAATTGAAAGTTAGAGTTTTTAGCTTTTCATACAAAAAAGGAATTCCTAATGATATATCTGGCAACGGAGGAGGCTATGTTTTTGATTGTCGTGCAATAAACAATCCAGGTAAATTTGAAAGATATAATAATGTAACAGGATTAGATGAGTCTGTTATCAAATTTCTGGAGGATGATGGTGAGATGGTAGATTTCCTGACAAACATTTACCCGTTAGTTGAAAAACACATAAAGCGATATATTGATAGAGGTTTTACCGATTTAATGATTTCTTTTGGCTGCACTGGTGGACAACATCGTTCTGTTTATGCTGCTCAACATGTAGCAGAGTATATTTCAAATAAATTTGGGATTAAAGTTTCACTTGTACACCGTGAGCAAAATCTTGAACAGGAGTTTAAATAGCTAGCTCTGACGTTTTATTTTATCATGATTCTGAGTAAATAATATGAAAGCAATGATTTTTGCAGCTGGCCGCGGAACACGCTTAAAGCCCATTACTGATAAAATACCAAAAGCATTGGTTTCTGTTGGAGGCAAACCACTTTTGCAACATACAATAGAAAAACTAAAACATTTTGGTTTTAATGAAATCATTGTTAATGTACACCATTTTGCTGATCAAATTATTGAATTTGTTTTATCAAACAATTCATTCGATATTAATATCGAATTCTCGAAAGAAAATGAACTCTTGGATACCGGAGGTGGAATAAAAAAAGCAGCCTATTTTTTTAATGACAACAAGCCATTTTTAGTTCACAATGTTGACGTCCTTTCTAATTTTGACCTAAAAGAACTTTATCTGTTTCATATGAACTCAAACTCGGCTGTCACACTAGCCTGTAGTGTAAGACGAACATCTCGCTATTTGCTATTCAATGAATCCAATATGCTTCAAGGATGGATAAATAAAAGTAATGGTCAAGTCAAATCAGCAATTCCAAACTTCAATCCAGCAAATTATAAAGAATTAGCTTTCTCAGGAATTCAAATTTTAAATCCTTCCATATTAAAAGACATGAAGGAATTTCCAGATAAATTTTCTGTCATAGATTTTTATTTATCACTTTGCATTCATAAACCTATCAATGCTTTTTTTCCTACAGAAGCTCATATGATTGATGTTGGGAAGCCAGAATCTTTGTGGGAAGCCAATAATTTTCTATCGTAATATACACCCAATCAATTTGTTTCAAATTTTAATATGATGTTTTTAACACATTATAGTTAATTATATCTAAGTGCACCATATATAATAAATATTTTTAGTTTAGCCCTTGCATTAATAATATATTTATATTTAATTTGTGCAGTATTTTAAAGTTGCTTACATTTTAAATATAAAATACACGACCTTATTGATGGCAGCTAATTAAAAGTATAGTTATTTTGAAAAGAAATATTCCTATGGTAAACTACAAGATATTAGAAAAATCATATAAAAAAGAACTACTTGATAATGTAGTACCTTTTTGGCTATCCAAGTCACAAGACACAAAGAACGGCGGTTATTTTACCTGCCTAGATAGACAGGGTAATGTTTATGACACAGATAAATTCATTTGGCTACAAGGAAGACAAGTATGGTTTTTTTCAATGTTATATAATAAGGTTGAGAAAAAACAGGAGTGGCTGGAATGTGCAATTCAAGGTGCAGAATTTCTGAAAAAATATGGCCATGATGGCAATTACAACTGGTACTTTTCTCTTACACAAGAAGGAAAGCCATTGGTTGAGCCATACAACATCTTTTCCTATACTTTTGCCACAATGGCTTTTGGGCAATTGAGCCTAGCAACTAATAATGAAGAATATGCTGATATAGCAAAGAAAACTTTTAATAAAATACTTGAAAAAAAAGATAATCCAAAAGGCAAATGGAATAAAGCATATCTAGGAACACGTCAGCTCAAAGGATTTTCTTTACCAATGATACTAAGTAACCTTACACTTGAAATAGAGCATTTATTGGAAAAAGAGCTTGTAGAATGCACTATCAATGAATGCATTCATGAGGTAATGGAAGTATTCCTACGACCTGAACTGGGTGGAATAATAGTTGAAAATTTAAATTTAGATGGAACCCTATCAGATACTTTTGATGGAAGGTTGATTAACCCGGGACATGGACTTGAAGCTATGTGGTTTATTATGGATCTGGGAGTTCGTCTGAACAGAAAAGATCTTATTGAAAAAGCCGTGCAAACGACACTTACTTTAATGGATTACGGATGGGATAAAGAATATGGTGGAATTTTTTATTTCATGGATCGCAAAGGATATCCACCTCAACAATTGGAATGGGATCAGAAACTTTGGTGGGTACATATAGAAGCGCTTATTGCACTTCTAAAAGGTTATCAACTAACAGGATCTGAAGAATGCATAGCCTGGTTTACAAAACTTCACGACTACACTTGGAAACACTTTAAAGATCCCATTTATCCGGAATGGTGGGGTTATTTAAATAGAGAAGGTAAAGTTTTACTAGACCTGAAAGGGGGTAAATGGAAAGGGTGCTTTCATGTACCACGAGGTCTCTATCAATGTTGGCAGACATTAGAAAAGATTAATTATTCTGAGAATTCAACTTCAAACATAAATAGCAAATCTGCTTTTATTGACAGATAATTATATCTAGAGAATTTTATAAACAAAAATGAATCCATATTATTAAATGAGAAATGATAATGAAAATTAGTAAAACTGAAAAATCAATGAAGGGGTGGCTTTTAAGTCTTCTTCTTATTTGTAGTTCTATCTCACTTTATGCTCAAAACATTACAGTGAGCGGAACAGTTACTGATAATGTTTTTAAAGAACCTCTTATCGGAGTAACTATCGTAATTGAAGGTACATCAGATGGAACAGTGACAGATATAGATGGTAAATATACAATTGATAATGTGCCATCAAATGGAAATCTCGCTGTTTCTTATGTAGGAATGCAGTCACAAACAATTGCAGTAAATAGCAGGACCAATATTAATATTGTATTAAGAGAGGACTCTGAAATGCTAGAAGAAGTTGTTGTTACCGGTTATGGAGGCACACAACTTCGAAGCAAAGTTACGAACTCTATTGCCAAAGTTTCGGAAGAAACCTTAACAGTGGGTGTTTATTCAAATCCGGCGCAAGCGCTTTCTGGTGCAGTATCAGGTCTTAGAGTAATTCAGTCATCAGGTAATCCGGGTTCTACTCCTCAAATCGTTCTTAGAGGAGGTACTAACCTAGATGGATCTGGTTCACCACTAATTATGGTTGATGGTCAATTAAGGGCAAGCTTAAGCGATATTAACCCTGCAGACATTGAATCAATGGAGGTGCTTAAAGACGCTGGTGCAACAGCCCTTTATGGTGCTCGTGCAAGTAATGGTGTAATTCTGGTTACTACTAAAAGTGGTAAAGCAGGACAACGTTCAATTAATCTATCTGCTAAATTTGGTTTCAACTATGTTAACAACCCATACACATTTCTTGGAGTTGAAGATTATATCACGTATCAAAGAAATGCATACAACGACACACCATGGGCCCCCAAAGCGAATCTAAATGCAGCTAACCCTCTTGGAACTGGAAACGTTTATAATGATAGAATGGTATGGAATCTTATGAATCTTAATGATGACAACAGATTCCTGTTAGATAAAGGTTGGAAAACAATGACTGACCCTATCAACTCTAATAATACATTAATTTACAGAGACACAGATATTGCAAAATACAGCTTTGTTGATCCTTCATTTACACAAGATTATAACTTGAACATGTCGGGAGGTAATGATAGAGGGACATATTATGCAGGTTTAGGTTATAACCATTCCGAAGGTTTACCTATAACATCATTCTACGAAAGATTAAGTTTTGTTTTAAATGGTAGCTACAAGGTTACAGACTGGTTAACAAGCAAATCAAACTTTAACTATAATCGTGCAGACTGGAACTCGATGCCACCAACACAAACAAGTGAGGCTAACTATTTCGGACGTATTCAATCAATACCTCCTACTGCTCGCTTTGAAGATGAAGATGGCAACATGTTATTGGGAGCCAATTCCGGTGATGGTAATCAGTCATACCAAGCGCATAGATTTATGAGAGATAACCAGACTGATAAATTCACAATGATTCAGTCATTTGAAGCTAAAATATTGAAAGACTTTACTGCTAGAGTTTCAGCACAATGGTATTACGATGAGGGCTTTTATGAATCATTTAATCGTGACTACGAAACTACTCCTGGCAACTGGAATAGAGCTAGAAACACTTCGGCAAGCTTTGACAGAAGTATATCTCAAACCTATAATGGAACTCTTAATTATGATAAACTCATCGCAGGAAAACATAGCATAGCTGCACTTCTTGGAATGGAGTATTTTGACAGACACAGTAAAGGGTTTAGTGCATCAGGAAGAAATGCTCCTACAGACGACTTCTGGGATTTAGGATTAACTGATAGTGGTGAGAATATGCGAAGCATCGATTCCGGACACTCACAATATCGAATCTTATCTTATTTCGGTCGCGCTAACTACGATTATTTAGGAAAATATCTTCTTTCAGCTGTATTCCGTCAAGATGGATACTCATCATTATTAGGTGATAACCGCTGGGGTTTCTTCCCTGGTATGTCTGCAGGATGGATCTTTGGATATGAAGATTTTGTAAAAGAGAATTTACCAGTACTTTCATTTGGTAAATTACGTACAAGTTTTGGTGTTAACGGTAATGCTAGTGGTATTGGTGCTTATACTTTACAAGGAGCTTATAATCCACAAACTTATAATGGTCGCACTGGCTTTTTAATTGGCGCATTACCAAATCCAGCACTGAGATGGGAAAAGACTCGTACTTTTGAAGTGGGTGTTGATGTTAGCTTCTTCGAAAACAGATTGAATGCAAACATGACATACTATAACCGTTTAACAATGGATAAATATGCTGCATTTGCATTACCTTCTACAACAGGTTTTTCTTCTATCACAAATAATAACGGCGAATTCCAAAACAAAGGTATTGAGTTAGAATTGTCTGGTAGAATTCTTAGAACCGAAGACTTCACATGGAATATGAGTGGTAATGTTACATACAATAAGAATATTATAGTATCACTGCCTGAAAATGGACTAGAGAGAAATCGTCAAGGAGGAGCACAAATATATACAGGAAATGGAAATGAGACTATCTTTGTTGGTGGATACCAAGAAGGTCAAGAACCGGGGCTTCTCGTAGGTTACAAGTTTGATGGAATCTACAAAAGTGTAGACGAAATTCCTGGAAATCTTGTTGTACAAACTGGAAATGACCAAGGTAAATATCAGTATGGACCTACTGCATATAACTCATTAACGGTTGCACAAAAGGCAAATGCTATATTAATAGAACCAGGCGATGCTAAGTGGAGAGATATTAATGGTGATGGAGTTATTGACAACTTTGATCAAGTAAAAATTGGCAATACTACTCCACGCTGGACAGGTGGTTTCAACACAAATTTCACATATAAGAATTTTTCTATATATGGAAGATTTGATTTTGGATTAGGATTCTGGACATATGATAATGCAAGACCATGGTTCTTAGGTAATATGCAAGGTACTTATAATACAACTACAGATGTATTTAACACTTGGACTCCAGATAATCCAGATGCTCACTTTCCACGTTACGTATGGGCAGATCAATTGGGTACCGGTAACTTAAACAGGACTTCAACTCTCTTTGCTCATAAAGGTGACTACTTGGCATTCCGTGAAATTTCAATTTCATATTCTTTGCCGCAAACCATTGCAGATAAACTTTATATGCAATCAATGAACGTTTCAGTAACAGGACAAAATCTTGGCTACTTAACTGCAGCACCTGTTGCTAACCCTGAAAGAGCTTATGGTGGAGGTGTTGCAAGTGGTACTGGCTACGGTCTACCTAGAACTTTACTTTTTGGTATTAATGTTACATTTTAATCAACAAAAAAAGAATTCTATATTATGAAGATTTCAAAAATAACAATATTTACAAGTTTGCTGATGTTGCTTATTGCAGCAACATCATGCAGCGACAAGCTAGAACTTGGTCCAATTGACTATTACGGAAGTGAATCATATTGGAAAACCGAGGCACATGCTGAGGGATATATTGATGGTATTCACAAACATCTTAGAGATGCAGCATGGCAGCATACTATAGTGTTTGGCGAACTTAGAGGAGGACACTACATTACTGGAACTAGTGGAGATGGATCATCTGTTTCTGGAGGATCAATTGCAAGTCAAAACTTTGATGCAAATAATACTGGTGTTTCAAAATTTGGAGATTTATATGGAAGAATTACCAACCTGAATTTATTTATAGCAAGAGTAACTGATGCCGATTTCATAGGAGAGGCAAAGAAAAACTACTTTCTAGGTATAGTTCATGGTATTAGAGCTTTCTACTATTTCGATCTATATCGTATTTATGGAGGTGTTCCTTTAAGATTGGGCATTGAAGTTATTGATGGTGAACTAGATCCAACAAAGCTATATTTGCCACGTGCTACACCAGCTGAGGTGATGACACAAATTAAAAGCGATTTACAAAAATCATTAGACTATTTTGGCACCGTTAATAGCTTCAATCCTTACGGAATGGGCAATAAGGTATATTGGAATAAAGCTGCAACAGAAGCACTTATTGGAGAGGTTTACCTATGGAATTCTAAAGTTAGCACAGGTAATAACAGTGCAAATGAAGCAGATCTAACAGTTGCAAAACAACATTTATTGAACGTTGTAAACAATTATGGTCTAAGTCTACAAAATAATTTTGAAGATGTTTTTGATGCTAGAAATAAAGCAAACAGTGAAATAATTTTTGCAATTCGTTTTGCTGAAAATGAGGCATCAAACGGTTTTGGACAGTATGTATATAACATCGGTACAGGACAAACAACTAATAGCTCATATTTAGAAGATGGTAGTTTATTTGTTGACCCACTACAAGTAGCAGGATCAGGCTCAATGCAGAGATATGAATACAAAGAAGAACTATTCCGTGTATTTGATATTGAAGATAATAGACGCGATGCTACTTTCTTAGCAGCTTATACAAAAGACGAAGAAGAGAACCTTGTATATAGAGGAACTCACGTTAGAAAAAACATAGGTTTGATTAATAATAGTGGAAATCGCATATGGATAGGTGATATGCCTTTCTACAGACTTTCATGGGTATATCTTACTTTAGCTGAAATTGCTAATATGGAAGGCGATAACGATAAAGTTGAAGAATATATCAATCTTGTGCGTGAGCGCGCTTATGGTGAAAATTGGGCACCTGAATTTGAATTTGAAGCTGGCGATTTTACAACAAACGAACTTGCTATCCTTGCTGAAAAGGATAAAGAGTTTGTTCAGGAAGGACAACGCTGGTGGGATTTGCGACGTATGACATTGACAAAAGGTGGCAAACCACTGGTTTTCACACAACAAGCAAGTTTCAACGGAGATCCTATTCTTAATGAAGCAACAGAGGCGCACAAGCTTTTATGGCCCTTGGACAGAGGACTGCTTGATAATGATGACGCTTTAGAGCAAACGCCCGGTTACGAAAACTAACTTTTTATAATTAATTACTAATCCAAAGATGGCGATATATTTTTCTATATTATCGCTATCTTTGGATATTTTTAATAGGCTTATATAGTAAAACCATGTGTTTATGAATAACACTTTGAACAGGGTAATTCTAATAGCTGCTATTTTATTAGTATCATTACCATCAATTTTTAGCCAATCAATTAAAGTTGCCTGTGTTGGTAATTCCGTTACTTATGGCATGGGTATTGAAAACCCTGACGAGAGATATCCTGCACAATTGCAAAAGATGCTCGGTAACGAATATGAGGTTAGAAACTTTGGGCACAGTGGTGCAACATTACTTAAAAACGGATACAGACCTTATTGGAACTTGCCCGAATTCGAAGAGGCTCTCAATTTCAAAGCAGATATAGTTATTATACACTTAGGGTTAAATGATACAGACCCAAGAGCATGGCCTAAATATCGTGACGAATTTATTAGAGACTACGTTAACCTAATTGAAACATTCAAGCAAGTCAATCCTCAAACAAATGTAATAATCTCAAGGATGACTCCAATATTTACGGGTCACACACGTTTTGAATCTAGTACAAGAGATTGGTATTGGCAAATTCAGGATGCAATTGAAGTCATTGCCAAAATAAGTAAAGTCGAAATAATTGATTTACATACTCCACTTCACAGGCGCCCAGACCTTTTTCCAGATAATTTACACCCCACAGGTGAAGGTGCAAAAATAATTGCCGAGAAGGCATTTAGTTCCATAACTGGAGATTTCGGTGGATTAAAACCTGCTTCAATTTTTACAAGTGGTATGGTGTTACAACGTAACAAACCCATTATATTTTGGGGTACTGCAAATAAAAACGAAACAGTTGAGATTAACTTCCACAATCAAAAAAAATCAATAACAGTAAATAGTTCTGGTAATTGGGAAATTGAATTTCCACCATTACAAGCCGGGGGTCCATATAGTGCTGCAATCTATAGCTCAGATAAAGAAATAATATTAAATGATATACTCATTGGTGATATATGGCTTTGTTCTGGTCAATCAAATATGGAGTTCAAATTAAGTCAGGCAACCACAGCTTCAGAAGATATTCCGCAAGCAAACTACTCTAAAATAAGACTATACAATATGCAGCCTATAGTATATACAAATAATGAAGCATGGGATATACCAACATTAAAAAACATAAACCAGCTTAAATACTTTACGAAAACAAGCTGGCAAAAAACTACTCCCGAAACTGCGAAAAACATTTCTGCAATTGCGTATCATTTCGGTAAAACTATTCATCTCGAAACCGATGTTCCAGTTGGATTAATAATTAATGCCATTGGCGGATCTCCTGCAGAAGCATGGATTGATAGATATACTTTAGAACATCACGACAGATTGGTCGGGATGTTTAATAACTGGTCTAAAAACGACTTTATAAATCAATGGTGTAGAGAAAGAGCTGGCAAAAACAGTGAATTAATACAAAACAGTTCACAACGACATCCTTATCAACCTTCTTATCTATACGAAGCAGGCATTCAAAATCTAACTAAATTAAACATCTCAGGTGTTATATGGTATCAGGGCGAATCTAATGAACAGAACGTTGAGCTTCACGAAGTCATATTCCCTACTCTTGTAGAAAGCTGGAGAAATGCATGGAATGACGACTTCCCTTTTTATTATGTGCAACTCTCAAGTATGGCCGTGGGTCGTGAAACATGGGGACATTTCAGAGATAGTCAACGCAGGCTTATGTACGAAATCCCTAATACCGGCATGGTTGTTTCATCCGACCTTGGTGATAGTACAGATGTTCATCCAAGGCAAAAGAAACAAATTGGTGAGCGACTTGCATATTTGGCACTAAATCAAACTTACGAAGTTTCTGATATCACACCTTCTGGTCCGTTATTTCATGACTTTTTTGTAGAAGATGATACCGCTTACCTTTCATTTGACTATGCCGATGGCTTAAAGACATCTGATGGCATGGCCCTCAGATCATTTGAAGTAGCCGAGTTCCCTGGTCTATTTTACCCTGCCACAGCAGTAATTGAAGGTAATGTGATTAGAGTAAAATCAGCAAATATAAAAAGTCCCAAGTATGTGAGGTACGGATGGAGTTCTTATTCAAATGGTAACCTCATAAATAGTGAAGGCTTACCGGCATCTACATTTTCAACTCAATATTAAGATATGAAAAAAACAAAGTTGTTTTATCTATTATTATCAGCATTAGTCTTTATCTCATGTGATAGTGATAATAAAAATGAAACACTACAACTACTCCCCATGCCTCAAAATATTGAGGTTGATTGGTCGCAAATGCATCGGCTTAAAAATGGTGAGTTGGACAGTAATATTATTTCAATAAAGAAGGTAAGCGCAATTCCAGAGGCTAAAATAAATCAGGATGAAGCGTATAGTCTTACCATAACTCCCGATTCTGTGTTAATTGAAGCATCCACCGATAGAGGGGCATATTGGGCAAAGCAGACTTTAAATCAATTGGTATTACAGGCAAATGAAGGTAATAAATCAATACCATCTGTTGAGATAACCGACTGGCCTGCATTTCGTGTGCGCGGATTTATGCATGATGTTGGAAGAAGTTTTATTTCTGTTGAAGAACTAAAAAAACACATCTCTTTACTATCACAGTATAAAATAAACGTTTTCCATTGGCATCTTACAGAAAATCAAGGATGGCGAATCGAAAGCAAGCGCTTTCCTCAACTTAATGATAGTAGCAGTTTTACACGACTACACGGAAAATATTACACAATAGAAGATGCTCATGAAATTGCTGAATGGGCAAACAAACATAATATGATGTTGATTCCCGAGATTGATATGCCAGGTCATAGCGCAGCTTTTATTCGTGCAATGGGTGTTGACATGCAATCTACACAAGGAATGTCAATTCTGAAAGAGTTGATGGAGGAAATTTGCACTGTAGTTTTTCCAACGGTAGAATACATTCATATTGGTACTGATGAGATACAGTTCACTAATTATGATTTCGTACCCACCATGGTAGAATATGTTAGAGGATTTGGAAAGAAGGTTATTTCATGGAATCCCGGTTGGAATTATAAACCAGGAGAAATAGACGCAACTCAGCTTTGGAGTTATAGAGGAAAAGCGCAGCCTGGTATACCAGCAATAGACTCTCGATTTCATTATATAAATCATTTCGATACATTTGGAGATATTATAGCACTATATAACAGTCGCATTTACAATGCCGACCAAGGTAGTGAGGATATAGCAGGTTCTATTCTGGCTATCTGGAACGATAGATTACTCCCCACCGAACAAGATATAATCCTTCAAAACTATTTCTACCCAAATATGCTGGCTTTTGCCGAACGTACCTGGAGAGGTGGAGGATCAGAATATTTCGATAATAACGGAGTAATTCTCCCAACTGATCAAAGCGATCCTGTATTTATAGAATTTGCAAACTTCGAAGATCGTATGTTGTGGCATAAAAAAGCTGTCTTTGTTAACGAACCATTTCCATACGTAAAACAAACCGATGTTAAATGGCACATAACAGATCCATTCCCAAATCACGGAGATTTAGCGATGTCATTCCCACCAGAAACAGAATTGAGTGATAGTTACACTTACAATGGACAGAGCTATAACGTAAGACCTGCAATAGGTGCCGGTATATTTCTACGCCACGTATGGGGTAAAACTGTTCCTGCGTTTTATGATGATCCAAAAGAAAATCACACTGCTTATGCATACACATGGGTGTGGTCGCCAAAGTCTCAAACTGTGGGCTTATGGGCATCCACCCAAGACTACAGCAGGTCGGAGGCCGATTTAGCTCCACCACAAGGAGAATGGGATTATAGAGGGAGTAAAATTTGGATTAATAACGAAGAACTCGAAGCTCCTGTATGGGAAAATACTCACAGTGAGAAAACAAATGAGATCACTCTCAAAAATGAAAACTTTATTGCTAATGATCCTATCCAGGTACAATTAATTAAAGGGTGGAACAAAGTCCAATTGAAACTTCCGGTTGGCAAGTTTAGTACACCCGAGGTAAGATTACAAAAGTGGATGTTTACATTTGTATTTGTCACCCCCGATGGTAAGGATGCAATGCCTGACTTAGTCTATAGTACTTCAAAAAGTAAATAATAAATTAAAAACCTGACAATGAATTCCACTGTTTCTTTGAAATCACGAGTATTACTTTTATTGCTTTTAGCAATTACTGCAATCTCGTGCAATCAATCCAAAAGTGATATAAATTACAGCAATAATATGGATATTAAATGGACAAAATTATCAACTGATGGCTTACAGGACAACTTAGCAAAAGGAGTTTCAGCCACCTTTGCCACTCTTATTAAAGGAAAGCTTATTGTAGGGGGTGGAGCAAACTTTCCTGACAAACTAGGGTTTGAAGGTGGGTCAAAAGCATTTTATGATGAGATCCTATTATATGATGATGCAGTTGAAGAATGGAAAGTGATTGGTCATCTGCCATCACCTTCAGCTTATGGTGTTTCAGTACCACTATCAAATGGAGCTCTTTGGATTGGTGGAAATAATGCTGAGGAATCGCTAAATTCAACTTATCATATCTCACTTACTCCAAAAAATGAGGTAATAATTAAGCCTTTTGTCAGTTTACCCGCAACAATGGATAACTTCGCAGGGTGCTCGATAGGAGATATGGTTTTTGTAGCAGGTGGAATTGTTAATGGCCAACCCTCAAATTCAATATACTGCATTAATACTAAAACAGATACTGAATGGACTAAACTTCCAGATTTCCCTGGAATCCCTAGAGTGCAACCTGTACTTACATCTGTTGAACAAAATGGTGCTTTATACTTATATCTGATGGGAGGTTTTTTTGGTGGTAATAATAATCTAAAACCTGCTGTGGCAACATATGTATTGAGATTTGATGCATCTTCTGAAGAATGGACAAAAGTAGGAGAACAGATTGATTCAGAAACTAAAGAGGTTTTCTCTCTTGTAGGAGCAACGGCAATGACTTTCGAAAACAGATATATCCTCTGTTTGGGTGGTGTTAATTATGATATATTTCTCGACGCCATCACAACTCAATACAATATTGGAAATAACACCCAATTAACTGATAATGAGAAAAGAGATAAAAACCTCGAATTCTCGAAGATCTACATGACACAACCGATTGATTATTATAAATTCAATTCAGAATGTAGAGTTTATGATACGCAAACAGGAAAGTGGAGTGTTATTGATAATACAGCTGATGCTGCGCGTGCTGGAGCAACACTAGTATTTGATGCTAATCAGTTTTATGCGATTCAAGGAGAACTTAAACCTGGTGTACGTTCAGCTTCTACTTTTAAAGGGGAGATAAAGTAATTATTGATTTTGCGTTGGGAAACATTAAAAGGTTTCTGTTGATTTCACATTTACTGCAATGCATTAAAATAAATTCGGCATAATTTAAACGTACTAAAAGCATCATGCAAATAAACAATTATAATAAAAACTAAACAAATGAGAAACAGTAAATATTACCCTTGGATTGTAGTTGGGCTACTTTGGTTTGTGGCTCTACTTAACTATCTAGATAGGCAAATGTTATCTACAATGCAATCTTCAATGCAAATAGATATACAAGAAATAGCTATTGCAGAGAACTTTGGACGATTAATGGGAATATTCCTGCTTATTTATGGTTTAATGAGCCCCGTTGCAGGTGTAATAGCCGACAGAATAAATCGCAAGTGGCTAATTGTAGGAAGTCTATTTGTATGGTCGGCAGTAACATTGGGAATGGGATATGCTGAAACATACAGTCAGATTTACTGGTTACGTGCTTTAATGGGTGTTAGTGAGGCATTATATCTACCAACTGGATTAGCAATGATAGCTGATTTCCATAGCTCAAAAACCAGATCACTTGCAATTGGTATTCATATGTCTGGTCTCTATACCGGACAGGCATTAGGTGGATTTGGGGCTACAATTGCAGCCAACTTTACATGGCAAACCGTTTTTCATTGGTTCGGTATTGTAGGAATAATTTACGCTGTACTTCTTGTTTTCCTATTACATGATAAAGAGGGGCACGCTGGCACAAAAACAGCAAAACTTAATGTTAATCCCCAGTCCACTAAAATTAAAAAAGAGTCAGTATATAGTTCTTTTGGAGTCGTTCTTGGAACACTTTCATTCTGGATATTGTTATTTTACTTTATGGCTCCAAGCTTTCCCGGATGGGCCACAAAAAATTGGCTCCCTACGTTATTCTCTGAGAACTTAGGCATTGAAATGGCTAAAGCTGGTCCCATGGCTACGATATCAATTGCAATAGCATCTTTTATTGGAGTACTTATTGGGGGACCGCTATCCGACAAGTGGGTACAAAAAAACATAAAGGGTAGAGTCTACACAAGTGTAATAGGATTAAGTCTTACTATTCCATCCCTAATCTTATTAGGAATTGGGCATAGCTATATTGGGCTAATTGGTGCTGCAATGCTATTTGGTATAGGTTTTGGAATGTTCGATACTAATAATATGCCAATACTATGTCAGATTATTCCTCAAAAATATAGAGCAACCGCATATGGTGTTATGAATATGATGGGTGTATTTGCAGGTTATACTGTCACACTCATGCTAGGAAGTTCAACAGATGCGGGCAGCCTAGGTGCAGACTTCAGCAAACTTTCAATTGTTGTGTTAGCGGCAATTGTATTAATGCTTATTTTCGTTAAGCCAAAACCAGAGCTTACTTATACAGAAAATGAACTGATTAAGAAATAACTTTTGGAATAAAACGCTTAAAACTAAACTAAATTATATGAGTATGAAATTTGATAAAATTAATGGGTTAATCGTGGCACCATTCACTCCATTCGACAAAAATGGTGAAGTAGATTTAGGTCCAATAGATGCTTATGCAGCTATGTTACAAAAAAACGGACTTATAGGTGTGTTTATTAATGGTTCTTCGGGTGAAGGATATATGCTTACCGTTGAAGAACGAATGAAAATTGCTGAAAAGTGGGTGTCTGTTGCTCCAAAAGGATTCAAGGTGATTGTGCATGTAGGCGCCACTTGTATAAAAGATAGTTTTAAATTGGCACAGCACGCTCAGGAAATTGGAGCTTTTGGTATAGGTGCAATGGCCTCTCCATTTCCAAAAGCAGGACGCGTTGAAGAGCTAGTGAAGTATTGTGAGGAAATTGCTTGTGGAGCTCCAAACCTCCCATTCTATTTCTATCATATACCAGCATTAAATGGTGTATTCCTTCCTATGCTTCCTTTTCTGAAAACTGCGGATGGCCGAATTCCTAATTTGGCTGGTATCAAGTATACTTTCGAAAGCCTATATGAGTATAATCAGTGCATGCTTTACGAGAATGGTAAATTCGACATGCTACATGGTCAGGACGAAACAATCCTTCCGGCATTGGTGATGGGTGGTGCACAAGGCGGTATAAGCGGAACAGGAAGTTACATAGGCAAATCGCTTGTTGGAGTTATAGATGAGTACAACAAAGGTAATCTTAATGGTGCTGTTGATCATCAAAACTTTGCACAAGAGGTTATTAATGTCATCGCTCGTTACAGAGGTAATATTGTTGCGGGAAAACGTATCATGAAGTTAATTGGTATTGATTTAGGAATAAACCGTACCCCATTCCAGAATGTAACCGATGAAGAAGAAGCTATTATAAAAAAAGAGCTTGAAGCTATCGGTTTCTTCGAACGATGCAACAAGCTCTAAATAATTTTTAAAGACTTAACTATTTGATGAGGTCAGTCAGTTTAACAGCCTGGAAGGTCATGTGTGCTACACTACTTTCATAAAGGATACCAACTGTCTCCTCATCAATCATAGTTAAGCATGAATAACCCCATCCATAATCCTCATCAAGCAATACCTGATACTCTTTGGGAAACGAATGACCACCGTCAATACTTGCTTTAATAGTTATCATATTTCTTCCCGAAGTGGTATCTGGGTTTGAGAATAGAAGAATATCCTTGCCAGTTACATTATCTTCTGCCTTTACAGCAATTAAACTAGCCATACAAACTGGTTCACGTAAAACTGTTCTAGATGAAGTATGTTCTTTCCATGTTTTACCCAAATCAGTGGTAATACTTACGGCGCGACTACCACCTCTATTATCTCGCATATTCAACATCAAAACCCCAGGCTCAACTTCTGCAACCTGCGCTTCTGTAGTATTTGCCCTAGCAGCATTATGAATTGCCCAAGTCTCACCTCTGTCTTTACTATACATGATACCAGCGTGTGGCATTCTGTCTGCGTCGATATATTGTATTGCAAACACAAGAGTTCCGTCTTCCATAGTAATACCACTACCTGGGCCTTGCAATAAAAAGTTCCACGATGGGTCTTTAACTTGCTCGGTTATATTAATAGGATCAGACCATGTTTTACCATCATCAGTACTCTTGCTTAAAACCAACTGTGCTGTTGTTTCTTTGCTATTACCTGACATTGAATTTGGCCAAGCCCTTCCATTACCCATTCCATGAGTCCATGCCGCAACTACCCATATTGTACCCGTTTTCTTATCAACTAATATTGCTGGATCACCAACACCGTTTTGAGCTTTAGGCATACCATCATATTCGCCAAAACTTAGTGGTAGTCTCATCTTTTCCCATGTTTGTCCTTTATCGGTACTTCTGCTAAGACCCACATCAACATACTCCTGCAAGTCGGCACTGTTATTATATCTTACATCATATACGCCTAGTAGAGTACCCTCATTTGAAGTTACCAGTCCAGGAATTCTAAAAGAAAAAGAACCATCATCTCCTGCATGTCTTACACCAATACCCATTCTGTGATCCTCTTTTTCTGTTGCAAATGATATGGGAGCATCTTTTCCATCCAAACGAGCACCAGTCATTTCCACATCTATCTTTGATAAAAGAGAACTGTTTGGTTTCATTTGCAGACTAACCCAAAAGTAGTTTATACCTTGAAATAGTTTGTAGTTAGGAGATAAAACTACCTCATTCTTGGGAGAACGCGACTCTACTACTTTAATAGAGTAAGAAGGATTTGCAGCCAATGTATTACCTGGTGAGTGGCTAGAAACATATTGACTCAATGGAGCATAGTGAGTTTGTCCAAACCTTTGAGGTGCTTCAGTTCCGCTGTAAAAGAGTTTTATAGAAGCTATCTCTTTTAAATTTACATCATCAGCAAATTTCAGAGTAATCTGATTTAATTCTTTAGACTCTTCTGCATTTATACGTACATAAAATAGTACATTATCGGTTCTGTCAATTAAAATAGGAATCTTTGTCTGTTTAACTTGCACTACATCCGCCGAGTGGATAAATAAAGTGAATGCAAACAAATTAAGAAAAAGTAGGAGTGAGATTCTTTTTTTCATATTACCTTGTCAATTTATTTAATTATTTAATAAAGTCAACTGCATTAATCAGTAAATATAGTAAAACAAATTAATAACACCAATACTAAGTGCAATATTTCAACATTGTTTATTTATACTTATACTTTAAAGTGATTCTCTACTAATTTCTTCCACAATTTCAGGATTCACTAAGGTTGTAATATCTCCGAATTCACTTTTTTCTCCTTCAGCAATTTTTCTTAATATACGTCGCATTATCTTTCCCGATCGTGTTTTAGGAAGCCCTGTAACAAATTGAATCTTAGCAAGCTTGGCAATTGGTCCAATCTGATCAGAAATGAGCTGATTAATTTCTTTAATAAGATTATTTCGGTCTCTCCACAAACCCACCTCCTTTAATACAACAAAGCCATATAATGCGTTTCCTTTAATATCGTGAGGAAAACCAACCACTGCACTCTCTGCAACTGCCTGGTGCTCGTTTATTGCATCTTCTATTGGGGCAGTACCCAGATTATGCCCCGAAACAATTATAACATCATCTACTCTTCCTGTTATACGATAATAACCCACTTCATCTCTCAAGGCTCCATCACCTGAGAAATATTTCCCGGGAAATTTTGTAAAATAAGTGTCTATATAACGTTGATGATCGCGCCATATAGTTCTGGCAATGCCTGGCCATGGATACTCTATACAAAGATTACCTATTTTCTGATTTACCTCTATCTCATTTCTAAGTTCATCCATCAAAACAGGCTTTATGCCAGGAAAAGGAAGTGATGCATATGTAGGTTTTGTTGGAGTCACAAATGGAATAGCCGATATAACGATTCCCCCTGTTTCTGTTTGCCACCATGTATCAACTAAAGGGCATTTTTTATTTCCAACATGGTCGTTATACCAATGCCATGCCTCCTCGTTAATTGGCTCTCCAACTGAACCTATTACTTTTAGAGTGTCAAGCTTGAAATTCTGTACAAATTCAATCCTCTCTTTTGCCAGCGAACGAATTGCAGTGGGTGCTGTGTAAAATTGATTTACTTTATGCTTTTGTATAACTTCCCAAAATCTGCTATATGTTGGATAAGATGGAGTACCCTCAAACATTAGTGTTGTTGCACCATTCAAAAGTGGACCGTAAATAGTGTATGAATGTCCTGTTACCCACCCTATATCTGCGGTGCACCAAAATACATCGTCTGTATTATAGTTAAAAACATTTTTAAATGTATACGCGGTAAAAACCATATAACCTGCGGTAGTGTGCACCATCCCTTTTGGTTTACCTGTCGATCCTGATGTATATAATATAAAAAGGGGATCCTCTGCATCAATAATCTCAGCCTTACTTGTAGTTTCAGACTCATCTATGAGTGGTTGAAGCCAAAGGTCACGCCCCGATTGCATATCTATCTCTGCATCAGTTCTTTTTACCACTAGTACCCTTTCTACGCTCGGGCTCTTAGTAAGTGCCTCATCTACGATACCTTTTAAATTAATAGTTTTTGCTCCTCTGTATCCTCCATCTGAGGTAATTACCAACTTACACTCACTGTCATTAATACGTGTAGATAGTGCATTGGAAGAAAAACCAGCAAACACAACACTGTGTATAGCTCCAATTCGCGCACATGCCAACATACCATATGCAAGCTCAGGAATCATTGGAAGATAAATGCAAACTCTATCACCCTTTTTCACTCCTTGATCTCTAAGAACATTAGACAACGCAGAGACTTCTTTATAAAGCTCATTGTAAGTTATATATTTGGAGGGTTCTTCGGGATTATTTGGTTCAAAAATTATAGCTGTTTTATCTCCTTTATTAGCAAGATGTCTATCAATACAATTCTTGGTAATATTAAGTTTGGCATTTTTATACCATTCAAATTCTGCTTTTTGCATATCAAACTCAACAACCTTATCCCATTTCTGGTACCAGGTGAAATTGTTTTCTGCTATCTCTCCCCAAAATTTCTTAGGCTTTCTAATAGATTTGCGATAGATTTTGAAGTACTGCTCTAAAGAATTAATTGAATAGTTATTCATGTCGGTTTTATTTATCTGTTTTTTAAAGTATGCCATAGCGAGAAATAAGCTAAGTAAGCAGAAAACAAGTTTGCTTGATTTATGCCATTGCGAGAAAGAGTATAACTTTCAAGTGAACACACAAATGAGATAAATAGTTTGATTTTAGTAGTTAATAAAATAGCGGCCAGATTTTATAATCCGCCGCTATTTCAAGAATGTTCTATAAAGATTGTGTTTTGTTAATCGAACATTTTTTTAAACTTATTAAATACCTTTTTTTTAGCTGTAGTGGAAGGAGCAAAATTATCAGACTTCTCCATCTCTTCCATAACCTTACGTTCTTTATTAGAAAGAGTCTCGGGAACATATACATTTACATGTATAAGTTGATCTCCTTTTCCATATCCATTTACCGATGGAAGGCCTTTATTACGAAGTCTCAAAATCTTGCCTGGCTGTGTACCCGGATCTATCTTCACCTTTGCCATTCCATCAATTGTTGGTACTTCCACTGAACCACCTAAAACTGCTGTTGGGAAGCTTAGGAAAAGATTGAAAATCACATCATTCTCATCACGAATTAAATTAGGATCCTCTTCCTCTTCAACAACTATCAGCAAATCTCCATTAACGCCACCTCTGCGGGCTGCGTTACCTTTGCCCGACATAGACAGTTGCATTCCTTCTGCTACTCCGGCAGGAATCATGATGGTAATGACTTCATCTTCACGCATTATACCTTCACCGTTGCAGTGAGTACATTTTTTAGTGATTGATTTTCCATCACCATTACACGTCGGACATGTAGATGAGGTTTGCATCTGCCCAAGTATTGTGTTTGCAACACGGGTTACCATACCCGAGCCATTACAAGTTGTACAAGTTGATACCGAAGTGCCGTTTTCAGACCCATTTCCATCACAATGCGAGCAGCCTACATATTTCTTAACTTTTATTTTTTTCTCAACTCCGTTAAGTATTTCTTTAAGATTTAGCTTAACCTTCACACGAAGGTCTGATCCGCGGTTTACTCTCCTACCGCGCTGAGAACCACCGAAACCACCAAATCCTCCGAAACCACCAAAGTGTCCGCCAAAAATATCTCCAAACTGAGAGAAGATGTCGTCCATCGACATACCGCCACCATATCCGCCACCTCCGGCAGCACCACCTAAACCTGCATGTCCAAACTGATCATATCTAGCACGTTTATTCTCATCACTGAGTACTTCATATGCCTCGGCAGCTTCTTTAAATTTCTCTTCCGATTCTTTATCACCTTTATTTTTGTCTGGATGATATTGTATTGCCTTTTTTCTGTATGCCTTTTTTATCTCATCAGCCGAAGCAGATTTTGGGACTTCCAATATATCGTAAAAATCTCTTTTTTCTGCCATATTATTCTCCTACAACAACTTTAGGGAAGCGTATAATCTTATCGTTTAATTTATATCCTTTCTGAATACAATCAACAACCATCCCTTTTTGCGACTCATCCTGAGCCGGAATAGTTGTTACTGCCTCAAACGTGTCTGAGTTGAAAGGAAGACCTAATGCTTCAATCTCTTCTACTCCATTTTGCTTCAGGAAACTTAGGAACTTAGAGTAAATCAGGTCCATACCTTCAAGCATAGCATCCCTGTCGTGAGATGAATGAAGGGCAGTGAGCGCTCGCTCAAAATCGTCTACTAGGGTGATTATATTATTCAATACCCTTTCCCCTCCACTTTTTATAATATCAGCTTTCTCTTTTATAGTACGTTTGCGAAAGTTGTCAAACTCAGCATTAAGTCTAAGATAGCTATCGTTTAGATCATTATATTTTTGTTGTAACTCTTCTAGTTCTTGATTTGGATCTTCTATCTTTGTATCATTTGACACCTCTTCTGTCAAATTGTCCTCATCGTTAAAAACCTCCTGAGCCATTTCATCTGAGTTTAAAATCTCTGGCTTGTCTGAAGACTCGTCACTATGCTGATTTGTATTACGTTTCATATATTAATAATTTATTTTTTCCTTTTCTAATACTACATACTGCAAATAGTTTGCCAGACTTTCATAAAAACAAATCACACCATTCATCAAAAATTTCAACTTGATGCCAGCCATGTGCTTTAAGGCTTTGCCTTATTCGTTTTACCGATTTTTCTTTACCCAGCTGCGATTTAGAGTAAAACTTATCTGCGAAACAGATAATCTTTTCTTCCAAACTCACAGGACGCATATCTCTGAGTGGAATTGGCAAACTTCTTTCGATAATAGTTTCTAAGCTTAGACCGGTTCCGGTATGTCTTTCACATACTAAACCGTGCTTGAGATAGCCTTCACTCACCAAGATTTCTCTACCAAGATAACCATGACATATATAAGGCATATCGCCTTCACAAGCTATTCTGGGTGCTTTGGTTCTGAAAATTCCTATATCATGAAGCATACCAGCTTCTTTAAGGAACTTAATATCAACTGCTAGTTCTGGATGCTTCTTTACAATATCCAAAGCTTTAGTAGTCACATCTGAGCAGTGTGACATATAGATATCATAAATTTTAGTTCCTTTTTTGTAGTACTTACTTATTATTGCATATGGATCCATAAAAGTCGGTTTTCCAGCTACAAAGGTAGTACAAATATTTATCTGTCATCTGTTAATATAATTTAAACCGCTTAGAACATGAATATAAATTCTATATTTTTGCTGGCCTATGTTGAAAGACAAAAAAAAGAGTTTGACATGGTTTTTTCCATTGCTGTTTACACTCTACGTATGCAGCATTACCCTCTTTACTCACTCTCACATTATTAACAATATAAGATATGTTCACTCTCACCCAGTTAAGTTAGTTGACCCACCTCCACACCAGCACTCCGAAAATGAGCTTGAACTACTTGATCAGCTTTTTAACAGCTCGTTTACAACAGATATACTTCCAATTATTGACCTGACGGGTAATATAACTGGAAATAGATTTTTATACACTAACCTTTATCAACAAATTCATCTTATAAGCTCTGCATCTGCATTGCAACTTAGAGCGCCTCCCTTCCTTTTGTGAATTTTATAAGTCTTAAAAAAAGACAACCAAAATCGGATTATATTAAATATGAATTTGAATAAAAATTTATAAGCATGCATTCTTGTTTATAAAAGCTATTTTCAAATAGTTGGATGTAATAACAGTATTCACAAATCAAATAAAAAAATGAGGAAATTTATAATAATAGCCTTTATAGCTTTGGCTATAATCAATAATATAACTGGAAATAACAATATAAATCAAACCGATGCAAATATATTTGGACACGTACTTGACAAAGCATCCAAAGAGCATCTGCCGTATGTTACAATTAAACTTCAAGGCACTACCATAGGAATAACAACCGACGCAACAGGTCATTACTTCTTAAGAAATTTACCCACTGGCCAATTCACTCTTGAGGTATCAATGATTGGGTTTACCACAGTTACACAAGACGTTATAATTGAAGCGGGCAAAACGCTGGAAGTGGATTTTGATCTTATGGAGTCGGCCACGTCTCTTAACGAAGTGGTTGTTTCTGCAAATAGGAACGAAACAACAAGAAGAACTGCTCCATCTCTAGTGAGTGTCCTGGATATGCAAACATTAGACGTAACAAACTCCAAAACTTTATCTGATGGATTAAGGTTTCAACCGGGACTAAGAGTTGAGAATAATTGTCAGAATTGCGGTACCACGCAGGTGCGTATAAACGGTATGGAAGGATCATATTCGCAAATATTAATAGATTCAAGACCTATGATTGGTGCACTGGCAGGAGTTTATGGGTTAGAGCAAATACCTGCCAATATGATTGAACGGATTGAAGTAGTGCGCGGAGGGGGGTCTGCTCTTTTTGGAGCAAATGCTATAGGAGGCACCATAAATATTATCACTCGCGAACCAATTAGAAATTCTGGTGAATTTTCACATACATTATCTAGTATAAATGCAACGGGCACTTTAGAAAACAACACAACCTTTAATGCATCACTAATTAATGACACACGAAATGCAGGGATAATGGTTTACGGTCAGCATCGCATAAGAGATGGATTTGATATTGATGGTGATGGTTTTACGGAGCTTCCATCAATTAAAAACAGATCGCTGGGATTTCGGTCTTTTCTAAAAACAGGCACCTATTCGAGGTTGACACTGGAATATAGAAATATACATGAGTTTCGTCGTGGTGGCGACAGACTAAACCTGCAACCTTATGAAAGTTATATAACAGAACAGGTTGAGCACTACATAAATAGTGGTTCTCTTAGTTTCGATAAATATTCGTCAGATCAGAAGAGCAAGTTGAATCTATATACAGCTGCTAGTCACACTAACAGAGGAAGCTACTATGGAGCAGGTATGCCTTTTAATAAAAATATTCCATCGGTTGAACAGGAAATGTCGGGTGATGAAATTGACAATATTAATAGTATTATCGAAAATAATCAGCTCAGAATTAACTCATTTGGTAAAACAACAGAACTAACCTACCAAGTTGGAGGCCACTTCATCCGCTCGTTCAGTAATTTGTGGTTTATGCCTGCCGATCTAACATTAGGTGGTGAATACTTGGGAAGTGAGCTTGATGACCAAAGCGGTTATCGCACCCAGAGTTTATCTCAAGAGACACATACTGTAAGTGGGTTTCTTCAGAATGAATGGAAAACAGATATGTGGAGCTTTTTATTGGGAGGAAGAGTCGACAAACATAACCTGGTGGATAATGCTATATTTAGTCCCAGGCTTAATTTGCGATACAATCCTACTGAGAATGTTAATTTACGATTAACTTATAGTGAAGGGTTCCGTGCGCCACAAATATTCGATGAGAACCTTCATGTTGATATAGCAGGTGGCGAACAGATTATAAGAGTGCTCTCAGACAATTTAAAGGAAGAGCGTTCAAGAAGTATTAGTGGTTCTGTGGACATGTATCATCAGGTAAACAACAATAGCATTCTTAATTTACTAATTGAGGGGTTCTATACTAAACTGAACAATCCTTTTACTGAGGTGCGACGAGGTAATGAAATTTTTATAGAGAACGCAAGCTTTGGAGCAATGGTATATGGAGTAAACCTCGAAGGCAGAGCGGTATTAAGTGATAAATTTGATTTACAGGCAGGAGCCACACTTCAACGCAGTTTGTTTGAAAAAGAGAGAAAATGGTGGGAACCACAAAGTTCTGAGGATGAAGATTTAGACGAGGTTATACCAACTAAAAGAATGATGCGTACACCAAACAGCTATGCGTATTTTGTAGCATCTTACACTCCCACAAATAAATTGTCGGCCTCACTTTCGGGTAACTACACCGGCAGCATGCTTGTGCCTCATGATGCTGGTTTTGGTGTTGAGGGGGTCGATAGGTTTTCTAAGGTTAATACTACAAAAGAATCTCCCACCTTTTTTGAACTAAACACCAAAGTAGCCTATATAATAAATATACATAGTGATACTCAACTTGAACTAAACGCAGGTATTCAAAATATATTCAACTCGTATCAGAGCGATTTTGACACTGGCGCTGGTCGTGCCAGCAATTATATATATGGACCAGGAATGCCAAGGACAATTTTTGTAGGTACAAAAATAATGTTGTGAGCATACTTATATACCAGTAAAAATAAAGCGGGCAACTTCAATGCAAGTTTGCCCGTTTTTTATTATTACATAAATATTATTTTGCTCTTACTTAGTTCGGTTAAATGCCACTTTAAACGAGCGAGGTAAGGCCAAGGTAAGGCTTAAGTATAGCTAAAACAGGACTATAATAACATCAAAAACTATGTGTATTATAAAGGAATTATATATTTTTTCATTGCCTCATCCTGTAGAGAAACAGGAATGGCCTCTTTAACTTCACTAACTATAAGATCAATTAGTCGTTCTCTTATAAATTCTTTCCTGGTAACAAGGCTTATTTCACGAACGGGTGTTGCGTTTTTAAAAGGTCGTACATTTTTCTTTTGTTCTTCGCTTAGATTGGCTACTGCCATTTCGGGAATAACTGTAAGACCTTCGTTTTTATCAACTATATTTATCAATGTGTCAATACTCCCTCCATCATAAGAAAAAATGGACTGGTTTGTGCCTCTTCTTTTCTTAAGATTACATAGATGAAGAATTTGAGTTCTAAAACAGTGAACCTCATCTAACAACCATAATCTTGCAGTGTTAAGATCATTCTCATCGAGCGATGTTTTTGCATATAATGCTCTTTCATATGGAGAAACATAGGCAAGAAACTGCTCATAATAAATTGGTTTCTCACTTATCGTTGCTTCTTTGAGTGGAGTTGCCAATATCCCTCCATCAAGTGAGTCATTTGCCAATCCTGCTAGAATTTGCTCAGTAGTAAGCTCGGATATTACAATACGTACATCGTACTTATTATCGTGATGCACCTGCATAAGCCTGGGCAATAAGTAGGGAGAAACGGTGGGAATGATTCCCAATCTAAAAACACCTTTTACTACTCCCTTCTCCTCCAGAATAATTTCTTTAATCTGATTAACCTGTGCAACGGCAACACGTGCCTGATCTATAAGTCGTTTGCCAATTTCAGTGGGCTGTACGGGAAGCTGAGAGCGGTCGAAAATCTTAACCCCTAACTCATCTTCAAGCTTCTGAATCATCATGCTCAATGTTGGTTGAGTTACAAATGAAGCCTCTGCCGCTTTTGAAAAATGACGATAAGTATCTACTGCAATTATATATTCGAGCTGTTGAATGTTCATATTATTATTTATAACTTGAGAAATATTTCATAAACTGCACTCTTTCGTACATATAGGGACTTTTTATATTCGCATAATTAAGTTTTCCTTTGAATTCTGCTAAGCTGGAAAAATTATTTTGATCCATCCACTCTTCTAAACATGTAAGCATATTTGTTACCGCATCTGCTCCTTGTTCATACAATATACTGCAAAGCTGTATACTTGTTGCACCAGCAAGAATTCCTTTGATAGCATCTTCCCAGGAATGTACTCCATAAGAACAAGCTATATCAAAATCGGGCACACGACCCGAAACTATGGCTGTCCATCTAAGTGTATCGCTAAAATCTGTGGGGTTGCTAAATACCGGGCCCGATGTAATCTCCATACTATTTATATCAATATCCAGTTGATAGAAACGATTAAAGAGCACAACCCCATCTGCACCCAGAGCTTTTAATTTTGAAATTAAACCGGGCAAATTACTGATGTTTTTCGCCATCTTTATTATCACAGGAATATGAATAACCTTTTTTATCTCTCTTACTATACTAACATAAGTATCCTCAAGATAAGTATCACCAAACTCTCCGGCATTAAGCACAAATAAGTTCAACTCCAAAGCATCTGCTCCTGCATCCTGAATGGTTTTGGCAAAATCTATCCATTTGGCCGACTTATAACAATTTATGCTGGCAATTATTGGCACATTACATTTTTCCTTTGCACTACGGATGAGATCCAAATACTTACCCATATGGTTCATTTGTATATAGGTATTTATATAGTCACCTGCCTCGGGATAATCAGTAATTTGAGAAAGTTTTTCGGAGTGATTCTCTATTTGCTCTTCAAAAAGCGATTTAAGTACAATTGCGCCAATTCCGGCATTATCGAGTTCTACGATTTTGCTAATAGAGTTAGTTAAACCGCTACTTGCTGCAATAAGAGGGTTTTTAAGTTTTAATCCTGCAAATGTTGTTTCTAAAGTAATCATGTGCCAAACAAATGTTTTTCAAAATTTAATACTTCAGCAAATGTATAAATTATTATTGATAAAATTGATATGACATAAGTATTTTATCTTTCTCCAAATATAAGGGTGCCTACTCTAATCATCGTGCTTCCTTCCTCAATTGCAGTTGGATAGTCGCCTGTCATACCCATTGAGATTTCTTTGAAGTTAGAATCATTTGCAAAGTAATCGGACTTAACTTTATCAAATAATTGTCTCAATTCTTGAAACTCACTTCTCACCTTATTTGCATCATCTGTAAAAGTTGCCATACCCATTATACCTTTGAATTTTACATGGGTACACTCTTTCCATATACCATCTGACATAAATTTTAAGCACTCATCGGGGGTGAATCCCGCTTTGGTATCTTCTTCGGCAACATGTATTTGCAATAGACATGATATAGTACGATTATTTGCTACGGCTTGTTTTTCAATTTCACGCATTAGTCGCACACTATCTACGCTGTGTATTAATGATATAAAAGGAGCTATCTGTTTAACTTTATTACGTTGCAGACCTCCAATAAAATGCCATTCAATATCCTTAGGAAGCACCTCGTTCTTTTGCACTAACTCCTGTACGCGGCTCTCTCCAAATATACGCTGACCCTCATCGTAAGCTTCCATTATCTCATCAGTGGAATGGAATTTAGATACCGCCACAACCTTAACTTCACTGGGAACGCTATTTAATAATTTCTTTATATTTGATTTTATACTCATTCTTGTTTTTTACTTGCTTTATCACCAGAATAAGGGAAGACATCCATTAAGGCTGTTTCTGTAACTGAGGCAATACTGTAATCTATCATCGTCTTCTTCATTTCGGATTCAATTATTTCAACCGCCTCTTTTAGAATTGTTGCTTGTATGAGCATATTTACTGCAGTTTTCTTTTCCGAGCCACTCTTCTCATCAAGAGTAATATAATATAATTTAGCTCTAAAATATCTATCGCCAGTTTCATTAAAAAATGTGTCGGAAAATTTTGCACGTTTAATATCAGAAATTGTAAATTCTCCTGAAATATATGGTTTTATCTCCTCAATAATTCTCGCTTCGGCCTCGGTAAAAGACAATGCGTCTACCAAATATGGCTCAGTTACTGTCTTTTGGATGCCTGTATCAAGCATCTTATCATATCTCAATTTACACTCAAACCAGTTGTACATATATACTTATATTATTTTTTGTTTATACAAAGATAAGTTTTTTTTCATTCATAAATTAATAATGGATCTATACTTCAGGCTTGACTTCTAATTAGTAATTTTGCAATATTTTGTGACCTCTTGTTGGTAATGCTGAGCAATAAAATTAAAAAACATCAAAAACCAATGATACGTTTTGCCCTCCATAAACGTCGTTTATTTAAGTATGGATATTGTTGAATACAAAAGAATAGTGATTAAGCTACGCCCCACACTTCTCTTGGTTGCCCGTGACATAACCGGCAACATCGAAGATGCTGAAGATGTGGTCCAGGATGTATGTCTTAAAATTTGGCACTATCGTGAACGATTCTGTGAATTCCAGAATGTTGAAGCTTATGGAACTACTATGGTAAAAAACTTAAGTATAGACAGGGTTAGAAGGAGAAAGTCATCTACAGATGAAATGGAACTGATTAATCAGGAAAGTAATACAAAATTACCTGATTCATTGCTAGAGGAGAAAGAGATAAGTGAAGTTATTCAAAAAATTATACGTACTCTTCCGCCGCTTCAACATCGCATACTGCAATTGAAAGATATTGAAGGTTATGAGACTGAGGAAATAGCTGAACTTACGGGAATAGCACCTGAGGCAGTACGTAACAATCTTTCGAGGGCACGAAAACGAGTTAGAGAATTATATTTAATGTATTATCAAACTAAGCAAAGAAATGAATACAGATATACGCAAGTTAATTGATAGATACTTTGAAGGTGAAACAACTTCATTAGATGAGCAGATGCTGAGAGACTACTTTGCAAATGAAAATGTACCCCAAGACCTGATGATGCTTGCACCACTTTTTGAGTTCATTAGCAACCAAACGTTAGCATTAACTGTATTAAACGAGATAAAAAAAGAAGAAAAAAGCAAGGTAATCAGAGTCACTCCAATATTAAAAAATTATAGAATAATTGCTTCAATTGCAGTAGTACTAATTGTTGCAATTGTTCTGGTAACAGAAACAAGAAAGGAGCAAATTATAAATACAGGAAGCTATGTATGGGTGGATGGTAAGCAGTTTAAGGATCCTGAAACTGTTATGAAATATGCCGAAACGTCGTTTGGCAATATTAAAACCGACAGGGATATAATTGACGAACAATTGAATTTTATATTTGAATAATATCGTTTTTTATTTCTTGCGAATAAACATAAATAAAGACAGAATGAAAACTAATAAATATCTATTACTCTTGATTATGATTATAATTTCAACTGGAGGTTTGAAAGCTCAGGAGGAATTAAGAATAAACAACGTATTCGAAAAATACGGTAAGCAAAAAGGGTCTACTATGGTAGTGCTTTCGGGCAAAGCTCTGCACGAACACAAATTGGACAAGTACAAAGGTATAACTTTGAACTCTGATAGGGATATTATTAATGAAATTCAGCATTGCCTTGAAACTGATAAAAAGATGGCAAAACAGATTAAAGAAGTTATTAGTGATGGCATTATAACTTCTGGTTTTTACCAACTTTCTGACAAGAGTAATTTAATAAAACGATATATTTTATTTAAAATAGGTAATGATGGCACAGCCACACTCATCTACATTGAAGGAGGCTCTGAGTCGGAAGAACTTGTTAACAGACTATTTATCAAAAAGAACTAAAACGATTATTCTAAAGAAAAATAAATTAAAGACATTATGAAAAAAATAATAATTCTAATCATTTTATTCTTGCCATCATTCTATATGGCAGCTTCTAATATTCTACCAAGTGACACCACATATCAATATAAAAACAAACAGGTGGTTGTTAGCGAAGAAGATGACCAATTAAATATAAAAGTATTTCATCAAGATGAGTCGGGCAACATTATTGAAAGTGAAAAGGTTTTTGAAGGTATTTATACCGAGCAAAGAAGCATTGAAAGACAATATGAAAGCTTTGAAATCTCTATTCCCGATATTTTTAAACCAAAAAGAGATCGGAGACCAAGTCGTTCACATTGGGCGGGGTTTGGAGTAGGTTTTGCAAATTTGCCAAATGGGCTGGATTACAAAGGAGACCTGTCAACAATTATAAATTCGAGTCGCTCACGTCAGTTCAACTTGAACTTTTTTGATGGGTCTCAACGTTTAGGGTATAGCAATCTTACAGCCATAACAGGTATTGGGATACAGTTTAATTCAATTCATTGGCAAAATAATAAAGCGATTGAAGTGCATGACTACACCTCTATAATAACGACAACAGCACCAAACCAGGAGTATCGGCGATCACGCTTGCATTATACATACCTAACATTTCCTTTACTTTTCGAATCTAACTGGAACTTGGGAGGAGGCTCATATTTTTTTCTGAATGCCGGTGTTGTAGCAAAAGTAAAGACAGCTTCATCTTCACGCATATGGTGGAATGATGATAATGGCAGGAAACAGAAAACTAAATTTCCCGGCGATCTTAATATCAGACCAGTCACTCTTGATGTATTGGCTCAAGGAGGAGTAAATGATTTTGGATTCTTTGTTTCGTATAGTCCTTTTAGTCTTTTTAGAAATTACAAAGGACCTGAAGCAAATCAGGCAACAATTGGCCTTCAACTTTATTTTTGAAAATTGTATCATATAATTTAATACTTTTGCAGTATTACAGTTAAGATATGATAGGAACTCTTGTAAATACTGCAGCAGTAATAATTGGCGGACTACTAGGCTTGGCTCTAAAAAAAAGAATGCCAGACCGTGTTACTACAATCTACTTTCAGGCAATTGGGCTGTTCACTCTGGCTATAGGCGCCTCTATGGCAGTGAGCATGGAGAAGATATTAATAGTAGTGAGCAGCCTTGCCTTAGGCTCTCTTATTGGAGAGTGGTGCGACATTGAGAGGGGGGTTGAAAAACTTAGTGATTATCTAAAAGTGCGATTTAAAATTGGCAGTGAGAAATTCTCTGAGGGTTTAGTTACTTCGTTTCTACTGTTTTGTGTTGGATCAATGACAATATTAGGCACTATTCAAGAGGGCACGGGTGGTTCGCCAGATTTGCTTTTTACTAAATCTACGATGGATTTTTTCTCTGCTATACTTCTTGCCTCTGCAATGGGGGTAGGTGTACTTTTCTCATCTGTACCTTTGTTTATATTTCAAGCCACAATTACTATTATTGCAAGGTATGCAGCCAACTTTTTTACTGATGATATTATTTTAGGACTCACCAATGTGGGCGGTATTCTATTGATTGGATTAGGAATTAATATTTTGGGAATTAAGAAGCTTCGAATTATGAATATGCTTCCATCGCTGGTAATTGTGATTCTGTTTATTTGGCTATTCAAATAGTTCGATTTGTAATATATGCAGGAAAAGGATAAAAGATTAGGTTTATGGTTATTGGTTTTTATTGCTTTGGGCTCTATGATAGGCTCAGGCATATTCAATTCGCCTAAAGATCTGATTAGTGTAGCCAATCCTCAAGGTACAATGATTGCTTGGCTTATTGGAGGGTTTGGAGCACTTATGCTTGCTCTTGTTTTTGTATATCTTGCGGCACGAAAACCAGAATTAAAAAGTGGAGTATTTGCATATGCCCGCGATGGTTTTGGTGATTTTATGGGATTTAATTCTGCTTGGGGATATTGGTCGGTAGGATGGTTAGGCAATGTGAGTTATCTTGCCCTTTTTTTTAAAACACTAAACGATCTTTTAGGAGTTCATGCCTTATCCCCTCTCAATGCATTTTTAATCGGTTCCGTATTACTTTGGCTATTCTTTTTAATATTAATGGCAGGAATAAGAGAAGGCGCTATTCTAAACTTTATTGTAACTACAGCCAAACTAATACCTATTATACTTATAATAGTACTGGGGTTTGCATTGGTAAACAGTGATTTGTTTCAAATTACAGATTGGCAAAACAGGCTTGCCTCTACTGGAGAACCTACAGCTCCCATGTTGCAGATAAAAGGTGCTATGGCTATTATCCTATGGTGCTTTGTGGGTATGGAAGCAGCATCAGTTTTGTCGGGTAGAGCTAAAAGTCAGAGAACAGTTAGATTGTCTATAATAATTTCTCTCCTTATTGTACTGGCAGTGTATATGCTAATAACTTTCATTGCCATGTCATCGGTATCTGCAAAAGATTTAGCAGAAGCAGAAACTCCGTTGTCACTGGTGCTTAGACAAACTACGGTGGGTTCTGGAGGTGCAGTAATTGTTAAGTTGGGAATTATGGTATCTGTACTAGGTGCAAGTTTATCATGGATTATGCTTTCGGTTGAAACACTTTATGCAGCAGCATTAGAAGGTGTGCTTCCGAGTACTTTTAAGAAAGTAAATAAAAAAGGAACTCCAGTAAATGCGTTATTACTTACACAATGCTTTACTCAGATATTTCTGATTTCGATATTATCACCTCAACTAAACGAGACATATTTGGCAGCCATAACAATAGGCACCACACTTGTGCTTGTCCCTTATCTTTTATCATCACTTTATGCTGTGAAAATTGCGCTTATTAACAGGAAGAATGAGCCTCTTCACTATCTTGTAATAGCTATTCTTGGAACAATATATTCTTTGTATGTAATATTTGCAGTAGGTATAAAGTACCTGTTTTTATCTGTTTTGTTTTATGCAATTGGCTCGTTGCTTTTTATAAAAGCAAAACGGGAACAAAAGAAACAGCCCAAACGCTGGGAATGGGCTGTAATTATTATATTGCTTACCGCTTCAGCAACCATAATAGGTTTGATTCTTTACGGCAGAATTGTATTATAATTTATCTATCAAATGTATATCTTATAGTAGCACCTAAGCGTGTTGGATAACCGTTTTGAACAAATTTATTCACAACTCCTGTTGACATATCAGATGCTTCAAACAGAAATGAATGGTATTTTGTATTGAAAAGATTTTTGCCCCACAACTCTAATGCAAAAGCTCCTTTCTCGGCTGAAACAGAGCCATTTACCGTTCCATAAAATGGTTGATAAAGTTCACTGCCGCTGTCATCAGTGTTTGATTCTGTCCAGTATATCTTACCTACGCCAGAAAATTGTACATTAGCAACTACTCTTTCTATGAATGATCCGTATCTAAAGTTATGTACATATCCTGTTCCAAGACTTAGTGTGTGTTGAGGTGCAAAGGGGATATAATTTCCGTTGTAGTTTGTCATAACTGGATTACCATTATTATCTTTTTCTCCACTATCGAATTCATAATTGCTGAAGCGTGCATCGGCAAATCCATAATCACCATAGAAAGAGAGATTTCTAAGTGGACTATATTTTAAACTCAACTCGAAACCTTTACTTTCAGATTTACCGGCATTCTCAACAGTTCTACCAGATGTTCCTTGTCGGGTTAATTTAATAATTTGAATATCATTTACCCGAGAGTAAAACAAAGCGTAAGTTAAAGATAGTTTATTGTTTAGAAGCTCATAACGACCGCCTAGCTCATACGTCCAGCTGGTTTCGGGATCATAGGACAACATTTTTTCTAAAGACGGTACTTGAGCATTTCCGGCTCCTGTACCGGGATTACCCCCTGGAAACATTCCGGGTGGCATTCCACTCATTGCATTTTTCATAATTGATGCAGAGAGAGCATTTTGCAAGACTTCAGAAAACACTTGCTCGTTATACCCTCCGGTTTTATAACCTTTTGACGCTGAAAGATAGATAACTGATGTTGGTGAGAATTCATATTTAAGTGCAAACTTGGGAAGGAATTGACCAAAATCCCTAGTGAAAGATCCTTCAATAAGTGTGTCACCTTCAACAAATCTTGGAGGCATGGGTCTGTTTGGTATCTGAAATTGAAGGTTCACATCACCACCATCACTCTCGGTTGAGAAGTCGATGCCAGCATGCTCATAATCGAATCTCATGCCAATAGTTGCAGATAAACCTTTCAGATCGAAAAGGTTGTTGAGCGTTGATTGATGAAAAAGAGCTAAACCTTTTGAAGGTTTGGTGTAAATACCCGGCAAATCTATCCTGTCGTTGGCATACACAATTCTCAATGGAGCGCCCATTCTTTGCATTGCAACATCCAGATGACCCTGCATTGCAACCATACCATCTTCTTTTATTGCAACTGGTGTATCGATTGTTCTTTTGTCATAAAAACCAAATGCACCCACTACCCAGCTGTATCTGCTTGTAGTAGCCGATTTAAATGTTAGCTCTTGACTGAGTGAGTGCTGCTCTTGAAACTGATTAATAGAAAATACAGATTTGGAAGTATAATCCTGGTCCATCCTCATATCATCCTTCAGATACTGATAACCTGTTGTAGAGTGAATGCTGTAACCGTTTCTTTGCCAATCTAGCGAAAGCCCGTTTGTAACAAGGTGACGATCATATGAAGATGGCTCATTAAAGTTGGAAGCAGTAGAATCTATATGCATATATGGGAAAGCACCACCTGTTACATAGTCGTAATTACTAAACAAAAGCGCTTTAAAATTAGGTGTAGCCTGCCACTCAAACTTTAGTCTTGCACCTGCATTTTCAGAATCATCTACCTTTTCGTTGGTATAGCTATTCATAAAGAAGCCATCATTACGTTTATAATATGCTGCAGCAGAAACTCCGAAGTTGTCTGAGATTTTACTATAGTTAGATCCCATTACAGATAGTTGTCCGTAGTTACCTCCACTCAGTTTTAATCGTGTTCCTTGATATGAGAGTGGAGAAAGTGTATATAAATTTATAATTCCACCAATTGCATTTCTACCATAAAGTGTACCCTGTGCACCTCGAAGCACTTCGATGCGTTGTATGTCCTGAAACTCAAAATCGAATGCTGAAGGATTAAAGCTAGGCACATTATCAACATACATACTCACAGTTTGTGAGCCTAAGCGAGCCCCAATTCCACGTATATAGATAGGAGTAGATACTTTTGATCCGTAAGTTGGAATAAAGAAGTTTGGAATATATGAGCTTAAATCGGGCAGCGATTCAATTTGTGTGTCTTGCAGCTGTTGTGGGGTTACAACTGATACTGCGTTTGGCATATTTTTAAGATTATTAGTTTCTTTTACTGAGCTCGTAATTACAAACTCATCGAGATAATATACCTTTAATGTATCCTGAGGATTCACATCCTCTGACACTATATTTTCTGTAATAACTACATCTCCTTTTTTAATTTCAGAAAAGGCCGAGAAGTTAATAACCACAGCTACCAGAGCCAAAAACATCTTTTTAATCATTATGTTCTTTAATTATATTTTAGTGTTTTTAATCAATGCTACAAAGTAATATTTAAATACCTTACCATACAATCACTATAATTAGTGATTTTTTTCTTTAATCGACTACTTAAATATGAAATACACTGCTAGAATGAGAAACACAAACCCTATAATATGATTTAGCTTTATGGTAGTTTGAAAAGCAATGGCCGAGAAGACAACAAAAACCACCAGGGTTATCACTTCCTGTATAATCTTTAGTTGCAGCAAAGAAAATGCACCTCCGTTACCTACATAACCTATACGATTAGCTGGCACTTGAAAACAATATTCAAAAAAAGCTATAAACCAACTAATTAGAATTATTCCTATAAGAGGCAATTTACTAAACCAGCTATATTCGGCAAGTTTTAGATGACCATACCAGGCGAATGTCATAAAAATGTTGGAAAAAAGTAATAGACCGATTGTTAGTAAGTAGTTCATAATATGATTTTAAAAATTGGGCAAAAATACAACTTTTTTATAATACAATTTTTTTTTATCTTTAAATTTGAATATCCACATATAAAGCATTTATGAACAGCTTCATAAATGTTTTGTTATAGATATTAATAGAATAATAAAAATTAAGATGAAAAAAGCATTACTTATAGTTGACGTGCAGAATGATTTTTGCCCAGGAGGCTCTTTGTGAGTAACGGATGGCGATAAAGTAGTAGAGGTGATAAACGCATTGATGGATAAATTTGATTTAGTGATTTCTTCTCAAGATTGGCATCCCCAAGAAACTGTTCATTTTGAGAAATGGCCTGTGCATTGTGTTGCAGGAACAGATGGCGCAGAGTTTCATTCCGCTTTAAATAGTGACAAAATAACTCTCAGGCTAAAGAAAGGTACAGATAACAAAGATGATGGTTACTCAGCCTTTGAAGCAACTAATATTAATTTTGGAGAATATCTGGTTAACAATCATGTGAACACACTTTATATTTGTGGACTTACAACCGACTATTGTGTAAAAGAAAGCGCATTAGATTCTATAAAGAAGGGTATTCACACTTATGTGATAACTGATGCCATTGCAGCCGTTAATGCGGAACGGGGAGATGATAAGAAAGCATTAAATGAAATGTATAATAGTGGTTGCATCTTGGTTGAATCTTCTGAAATTTAACCCATACCTACAATCAATTATCTTATCTTTGCAAATAAGATGGCAAAAGATATTTCACTGCGTAATGTAAATGTAACACGCTATATAGTTCCTCTTCGTGAAGGGGGCTCATTACCTGCGTTGGCTGAAGCTAACGATGGTTTTAAGTATGTACTTAAATTTCGTGGTGCAGGACATGGAACAAAGATGCTGATCTCTGAGCTAATCGGCGGTAAGATAGCATCGGCACTGGGACTTAATATTCCTGAACTTGTGTTTGCATGGCTGGATGAAGACTTTGGACGTAGTGAAGGTGATGAGGAAATACAAGATCTTTTAAAAGGTAGTATAGGTCAGAACCTCGGTCTTCACTTTCTCTCAGGGGCATTGGCATTTGACCCTAAGGTTGAGATAGATCCTACACTTGCATCTAAGATTGTATGGCTGGATGCTTTTATTACTAATATAGACCGAACCTTTAATAATAGCAATTTGCTTTGGTGGCATCAGGAACTTTGGGTTATTGATAATGGCGCATCTTTATACTTTCACCACTCATGGAAAGATTTTGAGAAACATTCTTTAAATCCTTTCCCTTACATTAAGGATCATATTTTACTGTCACAGGCAACTATGCTTGATGAAGCAGACAGGTTTGCACATGAAACCTTAAACGAAGACTTTTTTAAAGGTATAGTGAATCTTATTCCAGATAATTGGCTTATGTGGAATCATACTGAGGATACTCCCGAACAAATAAGAGAAGTATATTTAAATTTTCTCAGAAACAGATTTCAGCATTCAGATAACTTCTTAAATTGTGCAAAAGATGCAAGAGGATAAACTATATCATTACGCTGTTATTCGACTTGTTCCGAAGATTGAAAGGGAGGAGTTTATTAATATTGGATTGATTCTATTCTCGAAAAACGAAAAGTTCATTCAACTAAAGTATCATCTCTGTAAAGAGAAATTCAATTTAATGTGTTCCGAAACCGAGTATGAAGAGGTTATTAGAAGTCTTGAAACATTTAAACAGATAGCGGAAGGAAATCATGATTTAGGTCCTATTGCCGAGATGGATATACCTGAGCGATTTCGATGGCTTGCTGCTGTTAGAAGCTCGATAATTCAAACATCACCTACACATATAGGTAAGGCAAACAATTTAGATGAGACTTTTGAACGTCTTTTCAATGAGCTAGTTATTTGAAATTCAATTCTTGTATTGGCTCAACACCTATACCGGGCATATCTGATGCAATTATCTTTCCTTGCTGAAGATAAGCTCCACTAAAACAATCATTTGCAATTAATAAAGCTCCATCGAGATCCGCAAAATCCATTCCTGCATATATTTGAGATGCAGCTGAAATTGCACATGAAGTTTCCGTCATACATCCCATCATCACCTTCATACCCAAAGACTTTGCGAGCTTACGCATCTTCCACGCCTCGTGCATTCCGGTGCATTTCATCAGTTTAATATTGATGCCTGAGAAAACACCCTTTAACCGATTAATATCTTCTAATCTTTGAATTGATTCATCTGCAAAAATAGGCAAGGGACTTTCTTGAGTAAGTAGTGCAATATTATCGAGGTCATTTTTTGGTATTGGTTGTTCAACCATCACAACTCCTTGCTCTTTTAACCAATGTATCATCTCAATTGCCTCATACCTGTCCTTCCAACCCTGATTAGCATCTACGGCCAACGGGAGATTTGTAACAGACCTAATGGCTCTGATCATACGTTTATCATCCGGTCCTCCTACTTTTACTTTTAGAATATTGTAGCTATCCATCACTTCACGGGTTTTTTCTCTAACAACTTCATCTGTATCAATTCCAATAGTGAAAGTAGTGTCTGGTACGTCATATTTATTCAATCCATGTATTTTGTACCAGGGAGAACCAATTATTTTACCGGCTAAATCGTGCAATGCTATATCTACGGATGCTTTTGCTGCAGTATTATTTATCGCTAATGAATCTATATAATTAACAATCTCTTCTATTTGTGTTGGATTGGTGAAGCCTGATAAATCTACTTTCTTTAGAAAACTAATTACAGATTCTTGAGTTTCGCCCAGATAGGGAGGTAAAGATGCTTCACCGTAACCAACAAGTCCGTCATACTCTATTTTGGTAAGTACAACAGGAGTAGTTGTTCTAGAGAATCCTGAAATAGTAAATGTATGCTTAAGCTGTAAGTTATATGGAGTCCAGGATAATTTCATTTTAGATGTTTTCTGATATTTATTTGAGCTAGACGGATTGATGTTGCTTTCAAATATTTTATAGTTGTAATTTCTTGCTAAAGAGGGTATACTAAAAGTAGCAGTTGCCGCTACTATAGAAGATTTTAAAAATTGGCGGCGACTTCTTTTCATTTTATATTGCATCAACATTTACTGGTTTACCCTTTTCAATGTATCTTTTGGAACGCAAATAACGATCGGCATTGAATTTGTCATATAATACATCAGATGGATTTAAGCTGTTTATACGTACATAGTCTGAAGCATGAATAAAATGATTGTTTCCTAAGTAAATTCCAACATGAACAACCCTCTCGTCGTAGTATTCATTACTTACAGCATTTCCCTTTTCATTTGTACCTTTTTGCCTTTTTGTGCCGAAAAACATTAAATCTCCTGGCTTAAGATTACCAAACTCTCCCGTTGAATCAACCAACGAGCCTTTATTCACCTGCTGTGAGGCATCACGAGGTAAATTAATACCGTGCATAAAATAAACTATTTTTGTAAATCCACTACAATCAAGCCCTTTAGAAGATGTACCACCCCACAGATATGGTATACCTTTAAATTGTAATGCGCTTTTTGTGATACTTTCACCCAAAAGATCAATACTTTTAAACCAATCTTCATATGTTAATGCATCAGATTTAATTATAAATGCAATGCGACCATCAGGATATTCTACTTCATAGAATCTCTCATTTTCTGACTTTAGAGCTAAAATATTACCTATCACTAAATCTGAAACAGGATTTGATGATTTATTAGGCACCTCATAAGACGTTGCATAAACAGAAGTAACAATAACCTTTCTCTGTTCGTTATATCTTAAAAATTCTGCTTTGCTTAAAGGTTTTACTGAGCCGTTTATCCATCCGATATACTTATCGGGAGTTTGTATTCGTCGCCAACCATTGTTCTCTTCCAGTATCTTTACCTTCATACCAAGAAGTGTTTGCGTTATCATTTCGGAATTATAACGGGGTGAATGTCGTATTGTGCCAACTGAATTATAAACTAAGCCTTCGGTTTTATCGCCAAGTTGTGCATCTGGCAGAAGTTGTACTGAATCAACAATATCAGGATGTTTTTCTTTTAATATTCTTATTAATTCATCATATGCATCTTTACTTGTAGTTACTCCTTTAATTATTGACATATCACCTTTTTGATGAGTATCAATTTGGAATACCTCAACTCTTATATCAGGGGCATATTTATATTGAATTTCCCTGATGATATGCTTTATATCATTCTCCTGAGCCATAAAATATTGTAATGATAAAATCCATAAAAAGAAAATGACAAAATATCTGTTCATACTCTCTCTATTTTATAATGAAAGCGAAATATACAAATATTCTTCAATATTTTTTATATAATTATGCAAAAATGGCAACCTACTTTGCAAAATACAGAAAATCATTATCTTTGTTATAATAGTAGAGATTAAAAAACATATTATGAGATACTTACTATACATAATTCTAATGTGTTGTTTAAGCTTAACAACATGTTCAAACAAAACAGATAACAGCAATTACAAAAGAAATAAAACCATGTCTATAGATAGTCTTAAAGATAAATCAGAAGCTATTAAACTTGCAAAACAACTTGAACGTAAAGGAATCTCTGATAAACTTGTTCTTGAAGCTATTTCATCTGTACCAAGGCACGAGTTTATTGACCCAAATTTAAGAGAATTTGCATACCTCGACCGTCCTCTTCCTATAGAGAGAAACCAAACGATTTCACAACCTTATACAGTTGCTTATCAGTCGGAACTCTTAAAGTTAAAGCCTGGTGAGAAAGTATTAGAGATAGGAACGGGCAGTGGTTATCAAGCAGCTATTCTTTGTGAAATGGGAGCAGAAGTCTATAGTATAGAACGATATAAAGAACTTCATAATAGATCTAAAGTAAAACTTAATTCACTTGGATATTATCCAAACCTATTTTTTGGCGATGGTTATGAAGGACTACAGGAATATGCTCCATTCGATAAGATTCTAATTACTGCAGCACCTGAGAAAATCCCTGAAAAGTTATTACAGCAATTGGAAATTGGAGGGTGGATGGTAGTACCTGTTGGAGATAGAAGAGTTCAGAAAATGACTATAATACGTCGTACCGGAGAAGACACGTTCGAAGAGTCCATACATGGTGATTTTATATTTGTTCCAATGGAAAAGGGAACAGAAAAGTAGTTATTATACTATTTATCTGCTCCCTAGATATATGATTAAATTCTCTAAAAAGATATTTTAGATTACTCGCTTCCTTTACTATAGTTGGGTGCCTCGCGTGTAATCATTACACCATGAGGGTGACTTTCTGTATATCCTGCTGCAGTGATCCGTGTAAACTTAGCATCGTGCAATTGTTCAATACTCTCGGCTCCACAATAACCCATTCCGGAACGTAAACCACCAACCATCTGATAAATTACCTCGCTGAGTGTGCCTTTAAAAGGAACTCTAGCTTCAATTCCTTCAGGAACAAGTTTTTTGATATCATCTTCTACATCTTGGAAGTACCTATCTTTAGACCCGCTTTGCATAGCTGAAAGAGAACCCATTCCACGATATCCTTTAAACTTCCTACCATTGAAAATGATTGTTTCTCCCGGTGACTCTACTGTACCTGCAAGCATAGATCCCATCATTACAGATGATCCTCCGGCAGCAAGGGCTTTTACAATATCTCCTGAATAGCGTAATCCTCCATCGGCAATTAAGGGGACATCTGTTCCTTTTAAAGCTTTTGCTACTTCATATATTGCAGAGAGCTGAGGTACTCCAACGCCCGCAATGATTCTGGTTGTACAAATTGAGCCTGGTCCAATACCCACCTTAATACCATCTGCACCTGCTTCTAATAGAAACTTCGCAGCATCAGCGGTTGCAATATTGCCAACTACTACATCTATTTGAGGGAATGTCTTTTTTACTAGTTTAAGCATATCAGCTACTCCTTTAGAGTGGCCATGAGCTGTATCGATGACAATAGCATCAACTCCTGCTTCCACTAGCGCTGTTGCTCTTTCTATTGAATCACCTGTCACACCAATTCCTGCTGCAACACGTAGTCTGCCCTGTTCGTCTTTACAAGCAAAAGGCTTATCTTTTGCTTTAGTAATATCTTTATATGTGATAAGACCCACGAGCTTGTAGTTTGAGTCTACAACTGGAAGCTTTTCAATTTTGTGTTTTTGAAGAATTTCAGCAGCATCTTCAAGATCGGTGGATATGCTAGTAGTAACCAGGTTTTCCTTAGTCATAACCTCATAAATTTTCTTTTCCATGGCCTTTTCGAAACGGAGGTCACGGTTAGTTACAATACCTACCAGAATATCCTCTTCGTTTACAACAGGGATACCACCAATTTTGTACTCTGACATAAGTGCAAGAGCATTAGCAACAGTTTTATCTGGCGTTATACTTATAGGATCTAAGATCATGCCATTCTCAGCACGTTTTACAGCTTTCACCTGCTTTGCCTGCTCCTCGATACTCATATTTTTATGAATAACTCCAATACCACCTTCTCTGGCTATAGCAATTGCCATAACAGTTTCAGTTACAGTGTCCATAGCAGCAGAAACCATTGGCACGTTTAGAGTAATATTTCTTGAGAATTTTGTTACTAGGCTAACATCGCGAGGAAGTACCTGAGAATAGGCGGGAACTAGTAGAAGGTCGTCAAAAGTGAGTCCTTCCATAACTATTTTATCTGCAATAAATGACATAAGCTTTACCTTTAATTTTTTATTGCATGCAAAAGTAACTATTTTTTTGCGATTAAATAGTTTAGTTCATGTTAAATAAAATTGTTTCTAATTAATATTGAAGTAGATCCAGCTTCTTAAATACTTTTGTGATGCTATCTATAGCGAAGTCGATCTGTTGAGTTGTATGAGTTGCCATTAACGAAAATCTAATTAACGTATCACCAGGAGCGACACCAGGTGAAACCACAGGATTAACAAAAATACCCTCTTCGAAGAGCATCTTTGTAATCAGAAATGTTTTATCATTATCTCTTACATATAGTGGCATTATTGGTGTAGAAGTGGGTCCTAACTCAAATCCATTCTCTTTGAACTGATTAATAGCGTAGTGAGTCAATTCCCATAATCTCTTTACCCTATCTGGTTCCGCTTTTAGAATATCTAATGCTGCAGAGGCGGCAGCAGTTGCACTAGGAGAAATACTGGCACTAAATATATTAGTACGTGCATTATGGCGAATATAGTTAATTACTGAATAGTCTCCGGCTATAAATCCACCAATTGAAGCCAATGATTTGCTGAATGTTCCCATAACAAGATCCACATTATCCAGTAAACCAAAATGATCGCAAACCCCTTTTCCATTATACTTTTTACCTAGCACTCCTAAACTGTGTGCTTCATCAACCATTATATTGGCATTATACTTAGCAGCAAGCTTTACTATTTCGGGCAAATTGGCTAAATCGCCCTCCATACTAAAAACACCATCCACCACAATTAGCTTAACACTTTGCGAGTTACAACGTTTAAGTTGGTTCTCCAAAGATTTCATATCGTTATGTCTGAATTTATATTTTGTAGAAAATGATGTTCTAAGTCCCTCAATTATTGATGCATGATCTCTCTCGTCCCAAATTATATAATCCTCTCTGCCTGTTAAGCAGCCAAGAACACCTTGATTAACAGAGAACCCGGTTGAAAATACAACAGCCTCATCTTTATTCATAAAATTGGCTAGCTTTCTTTCTAATTCGATATGAATATCTAGGGTTCCGTTAAGAAAACGTGAGCCTGCCATACCTGTGCCATATTTTTTTGCAGCTGCTATTGAAGCTTCTACAACTTTAGGATGATTCGTTAATCCTAAATAGGCATTAGAGCCGAACATCAGCACCTTTTTGCCATTAATTACAACTTCAGTATCCTGATCACTTTCAATTGCCCTAAAATAGGGATATATTCCTGCTGCCTTCGCACGTTGCGGGGCATCATATTTCATCATTTTTTCTCTTAGCAAATTCATTTGAAGGAAATTAATAATTTTGTTCCTGTCTTTTATGACATCAGAAGTATATATCTGCTTTGAAATAGTGCGCAAATTTACATGAAATATTTTGAATCGCACTAAAACAAATAATAATATGGCTCTCACAAAGATAAAGCAATTTATGGAAACTTCAATGAAACGTTCTCTTACAAAACATTTGAATAGACTTGAGCTTGCTTTGTAATAAGTGCAATTAAAAAAAATATAATTAAATTGTCAATAAACAATTTAATCTGTCGTATGTTTTAACAATGTATGAATAGCACACAAAACTGTGAAAACAGAAAAATATAATTTATTAATATAATAAAAGGACTAATATTATGGTAAGTAAAAAATTAGAGTCAGCAATAAATAACCAAATAAATGCTGAGTTATGGTCGGCATACCTCTATTTATCTATGTCAGCACATTTTGCAAACAAAGGCCTTCCAGGTTTTGCAAACTGGTTTAATGTTCAGTTTCATGAAGAACAAGATCATGCACTCAAGTTCATGAATTATTTGATTTCAAAAGGCAATAAAATTGAATTGCAACCAATTAAAGAGGTTGACACATCTTGGGATTCACTTCTTAAAGCATTTGAAGTTACATTACATCATGAAAGAATTGTAACATCATTAATAAACGAACTTGTTTCTGTTGCAAGAAGTGAAAACGACTATGCATCTGAAAACATGTTACAATGGTTTGTTAGTGAGCAAGTAGAGGAAGAAGAAACTGCACAGAGTATGATTGACGCTCTTAAGCTTATAGGAGATAACGGATTTGGAGTGTACACAATGGACAAAGAGCTGGGTCAAAGAAAATACACGCCATTAAGTGCCACATCCGGAGGAGAATAATATGCATAATAAATATAAGAAATTAGTAAAATGTGTTCTTCTCGACGCTGTAGGTGTTATTTCTTTTTATATACCTGTTATAGGTCCTCTTATTGATGTAATTTGGGCACCTATAGCTGCAAGCATCAGTTATAAAATGTTTGGAGAAAAAAGAGGTAAATATACTTCGCTTATAACCTTTATAGAAGAAATATTACCTGCAACTGATATTATCCCCTCATTTACTATTTTCTGGTTTCTGTTCGATTTCCTGAAGATTGGAAAAGAAAAAAATTATCTAAACAAAATAACCCTCATATAATATTTCGCTAAAGTAATGTCTTTATGAATTATAGTAAAAGCCTTTTATTAATACTCTCTTTTTTTGTATTTCTTTCATGTACAGCACATCCAAAAAACGATAACTCATTACTGTGGAAGGTTTCTGGAAACGGATTAGAGAAACCTTCTTATATTTTCGGCACACATCATCTTATACCTGTTTCTTTCCTCGATTCTGTAGCAGGAATCCATGATGCATTTGAAAACACTGAACAAACAGTCGGAGAATTAGACATGAGTAACATGGCTGAAATGCAAACGGAGCTTATGGGTCATTCCCAACTACCAGAAGGAGTTACTTACGACTCTCTACTAACACCGCAAGAATATACACAATTAGACAGTACTCTTAAAAGCCTATTAAATGTAGGTTTAGAACATCTTGGAACACTAAAGCCAACAATGCTATCCAATTTAATCTCTATAAGTTTTTATCAAAAATATTACCCCTCAATTTCAAATGAAGCTAACATAGATCAGTATTTTCAATCGGAGGCAATAAATCGTAACCGTCCTATAATTGGACTTGAGAATACAGAAGACCAAATTTATGTACTACTAAATTCGCAAACAATAGAAAGGCAGGCTGAAATGCTTATTTGTATGGTTCAAAATCCTGACTTACTGAAAGAGCAAATGGATGAACTTCAAGAAGCATATCATTCTCAAGACATCAATGCTCTTTTTGAGCTTTCTGTTAAAGATACTCCAAACGATCCGTGCCCTAGCACAGAGGAAGAGAAAAACGCACTAAATAAGGACCGCAACATCAAATGGTTAGAAAAACTACCAGCTATAATGGCAGATAAACCTTCGTTTATTGCGGTTGGCAGTTTACATCTTCCCGGCGAAGTAGGGTTAATTGAAGGATTAAGGGCACGGGGATACAATGTAGAACCTGTTAGTTAATTAATATGCTGTTTAGTTAGTAATTTAAATAGCAAATTGCTTAGTTTGCTCATAACAAACAAGAGAAACTATTTTGTTATGCTATATTATCATAAAGTAAACTTGTTTGATTTATGCATAAGCGAGAAATAGTTTAACTTTTGAGGATTATTTCCTCTCAAGCAACACCACATTCTCAACATGATGTGTTTGAGGGAACATATCTACTGGCTGCACCCTTGTAACTCTATATTTTATATCCAGCAAGCTTAGGTCACGTGCCTGTGTAGCTGGGTTGCAACTCACATATACAATCCTTTTTGGCTCTGCAAGCAGAATAGCATTTATTACATCATCATGCATCCCTGCACGTGGTGGGTCTGTAATGATAACGTCGGGCTTTCCATGAAAGTCGATGAAGTCTTCATTAAGTACATCTTTCATATCTCCGGCAAAGAAAAGAGTATTACTAATTCCGTTTAATTCAGAATTAACTTTCGCATCCTCTATTGCCTCCTCAACATACTCTATACCAACTACTTTTTTGGCATTACGAGCAATAAAGTTTGCAATAGTACCGGTACCTGTATAAAGATCATAAACAACTTCAGGACCAGTAAGCTGAGCAAATTCTCTTGCTATTTCATAAAGATGGTATGCCTGCTCACTATTGGTTTGGAAAAATGATTTAGGCCCAATCTTAAACTTCAATCCCTCCATTTCCTCAAAAATATGATCTCTTCCACTCCACACAATTACCTCTTGGTCTGTAATAGTGTCATTTGCCTTCTGATTAATGATATAAAGAAGAGAAGTTATCTGAGGATATTCATTCTCTATAAACTTCATCAATCTCTCTCTCTTTTCACTATCATCATCATAGAACACAACAATTACCATCCACTCACCAATAGACGTATTTCGAATAATTAAGTTTCGCATCAGTCCATTTTGATTACGCAGGTCAAAAAAGGTGTAATCATTATCAAGGCAAAATCTGCGTACACTGTTTCTTGTATTATTCTGAAGATCATCCATCAACCAGCACTTGTTAATATCAAGCACCTTATCAAACATTCCAGGAATATGAAATCCCACTGCATTTTTATGAGTGAATTCCTTCTCCGACGATATCTCAGCTTCTGTGAGCCATCTCTTATTTGAGAATGTATACTCGAGTTTATTCCTATAAAATCTATCTTCAGGAGCACCTAATATTTGTGAGATTTCAGGCAAATCAACCTTACCAATGCGTTTTAGACTATCTGCAACCTGGTTATTTTTATATTTCAACTGTTCTTCATAAGGTAGATTCTGCCATTTACATCCACCGCAAACTCCAAAATGCTCACAAAATGGTACAGATCTATTATCAGAATACTTTTCAAAGCGTACAACCCTCCCCTCTGCAAAACTCTTTTTCTTTCGTGTTATCTGTATATCAACAATATCTCCAGGCACAGCAAATGGCACAAAAACAGCCATCCCATCCACCTTAGCAATTGCTTTACCTTCGGCTGCAACATCAATAATTTCCACATTTTCCAACAAAGGCTGTTGTTTTCTTTTTTTTGCCATTCTGCTATTTGATAATTTATTATACAAAGATATGAAAATAAAAAACAGGGAAGCATACTAATAAGTGCTCCCCTGCTTGATTAATTTATTTTTTAATACTATTTAGATTGTATTTGAATACTTGCTTTTCTCAATCCTTTTGCATTAGCCTCAAGAGTGATAGTTCCCGGAGTTTCTGAAGACTCAACAATTGCTACCAACTTCCCATTAAAAAGATGCATCTGGGGAAGGTGAAACAAGTCCAGGCTCGTGGCATCACCATTAGCTCCTGCACGATATGAACCAGCTCCTTTAACGTTGAATTTCACCAGTTCATTTACGTTCGGGCAAGGATTGCCATTCCTATCAACAACAGAAACTTTTATAAACGAAAGGTCCTTTCCATCAGCCGAAATCACATTCCTGTCGGCCTCTAGAACCAATTGGTGTGGCTTGCCTGCTGTACGTATCTCCTTTTCAGCAACAGTATTACCCGCCTCATCATAAGCAACTACCTTAACAGTTCCGGGCTCATATTTAGTATCCATCCACATGAGTCGATACCTTTTCTGACGCTCAAATGACTTTTGTGCTTCTGCAGTGTAACTTCCCTCTAGTTCAATAGAAAGGTCTTTAGTTTTTACACCTTGACTCTTTCCATTAATAAACAACTCTGCCGATGGATGGTTAGTATATACAAAAACCGGAGTTACTTCACCTTCACGCCCCTCCCAATTCCAGTGAGGTAGAATATGAAGAGTTTCCTCTTCTTTGTTCCAGTGACTTCTATAAAGATAAAATCTATCCTTCGGAATACCTGCAAGGTCCACTGCACCAAACAGAGAACTGTGACTTGGCCAGTTGCTATAATAAGGCGTTGGCTCACCAAGATAATCAATTCCTGTCCAAATAAATTCGCCCATAGCATAATTCAAATCATCATGTTGAATGAAATCATCCTCTGGTAGATTCGACCATGAAGCATGCTCAACATCATAAGAAGAAGCCTGGTTGTCGTCATATATTGCCATTGCTTTACGCTCAACCGGGAACTTATACACACCCCTTGAACTCAATGCTGAAGTTGTTTCTGCACCCAAAATAATCTGTTGTGGCAACTTATCATAAGCTTCCTGATAGCGAAACGATCTGTAATTAAACCCTGGCACATCCATAATTGCAGCCATGCCATTAGAGAAAACATGATCTGGCCTATCCATACCGTTTGTTACTGGACGAGTAGGATCTTCTCTATGAACAATATCCTGAAGGAAGCGAGCAACTCTAGCTCCCTGTGGGTGGCTCTGTTCTTCAACTTCATTACCAATACACCACATAACCACACTTGCACTATTTCTGAAATTATGGATCAAGTTCACCAAATCCTTCTCAGCCCATTCATCAAAATGATGGTTATAACCATTTCTCACCTTTGGTATTCTCCAACTATCGAAAGACTCTGCCATAACCATCATACCCATTTCGTCAGCTATTCTTACAAAATCGGGTGAAGGCATATTATGTGCTGTTCTAATAGCATTCACACCCATATCTTGCATAATGCTTATCTGTCTACGAATAGCAGCATCATTTACAGCAGCTCCAAGTGGACCTAAATCATGATGTAAACACACACCTTGGAATTTGACTTTCCTACCATTTAAGAAAAACCCTTCATCCGCTATAATCTCAATTGTGCGAATGCCAAAAGTAGTTGTATACTCATCAACAACACGTGAATTTTCTATTTTTGTTGTCTTGCTGTCTTCAACCGTTTCCTTACTTTCAATTCTTGTTAATACCGAATTAACCTTGTAAAGATTAGGTTGCTTAATATCCCAAAGTTTAGGATTCTCAACAAATAATGTTTGTTCTAACTCACCAAGATCAAACTTTGTGAGATAACTTTCAGTTTCCGCTACAGCATTACCTTCTGGGTCTATAATTGAAGACTTCAACTTATAGCTAACATTTTCTGAGATACCCTCACCCTGCTCTATTTTAGTACGCACATTCACACGTGCAAACTCGTCATTTACCTCCGGAGTAGTAACATAAGTGCCCCATACCGGAAAATGATCTTTATTTGTAGTAATAACATGCACATTCCTATACAATCCTCCACCGGGATACCAGCGAGAGCCCTCTTCAAAATTCTCAAGTCTCACTGCAAGAGTATTATTCTTACCATCGCTGTTTATGAAATCTGTAATATCAAAATGAAATGTATTATAACCATATGGCCAAAAACCAGCCTCCTTACCGTTTACATAAACCCTGGCATTACTCATTGCACCATCAAACTTGATAGTAACTTTCTTGCCATATTCAAAATCAGGAACACTAAAACTATTTCTATACCATCCTACACCTGTAAAAGGTAGCCCTCCGGTACGTCCATAATGCTCAATTGCCGATGTCTGTCCATCTTGCACAATTGCCATCCTGTGGATATCATTGTTTTTGTCGAACGGACCATATATTGCCCAGTCGTGTGGCACACGAACCGACTCCCAGCTGCTATCATTAAAATCAACTTCCGAAGATTTGGAATTATCATCACGTGTAAACTTCCACCCTTTCTCAAGAGTAATTTCACTACGCACTTGCGCCTGTGCTGTGGAAAGGCCAGCAATTAGTGCAAAAAAAAGAATTATTTTTTTCAAAATGTTAAAACGATTAATTTATTATTATTTGAGGAGACATAAAGCAGCCTCCTCAAAACAAATGTTCACTAAAGTTAGACTATTTCTCACTAAACCTCTAATCCCTTATCAAGAGAAAGAGCAATTTGGCTGAGACACTACTTGAAAGAAATCGTTACCTTTATCATCAACAAGTATAAAAGCAGGGAAATCTTCAACCTCTATTTTCCATATTGCCTCCATTCCCAGTTCGGGATACTCAACACACTCGAGGCTCTTAATACTTTCTTGTGCCAATATAGCGGCAGGACCACCAATACTACCCAGGTAAAAACCACCATGCTTTTTACAAGCATCTGTAACCTCCTGGCTTCTATTACCTTTAGCAAGCATTATCATGCTGCCACCGTGCGATTGTAATAGATCAACATAAGAGTCCATACGCCCAGCTGTTGTTGGTCCCATAGAACCTGAAGCATAGCCTTGGGGAGTCTTTGCAGGTCCGGCATAATATATTGGATGATCTTTTACATACTGCGGAAGACCCTCACCCCTATCAATGCGCTCTTTAAGCTTTGCATGGGCTATATCGCGACCAACAATAATTGTTCCGTTAAGAGACAAACGAGTAGAAACAGGATATTCAGAAAGTTCCTTAAGAATCTCTTCCATCGGACGATTCAAATCAATGTTCACTCCACCCTCTTCACCGCTCTGACGATACTCTACAGGAATAAGACGAGCAGGATTATCCTCCATCTTCTCAATCCAAATACCATCTTTGTTAATTTTAGCCTTAATATTTCTGTCTGCACTACAAGATACACCCATTCCAACAGGCACTGATGCTCCATGGCGTGGAAGACGGATAACTTTTATGTCATGCGCAAAATATTTACCCCCAAACTGTGCACCAAGACCTAGGTCTTCAGATGCTTTCTTAAGTCTGTTCTCTAATTCAATATCACGAAAAGCCTGTCCCAGCTCATTACCCTCAGTTGGCAGATTGTCATAATACTTAGCCGTTGCCAGCTTAACTGTCTTCAAGTTTGTCTCAACCGATGTACCACCTATAACAAATGCAAGATGATAAGGAGGACAAGCAGCAGTGCCAAGTGACTTCATCTTTTCAATTAGGTATGCTTCTAGCTTCCCGGGAGTAAGAAGTGCTTTTGTCTCCTGATATAAATAAGTTTTATTAGCAGAACCACCACCTTTTGCAATACAAAGGAAGTTATACTCACTACCCTTCACTGAATAGAGGTCGATCTGTGCAGGTAGGTTTGTACCAGTATTAACCTCATCATACATATTTAAAGCAGCGTTCTGCGAGTATCTCAAATTCTCATTCACATATGTGTTATAAACACCCTTTGAAAGTGCTTCTTCATCATCACCATCAGTCCATACCTGATTACCTTTCTTGCCCATTATTATGGCAGTACCAGTATCCTGGCAAAAAGGAAGTATTCCTTTGGCAGAAATCTCGGAGTTGCGAAGAAAAGTAAGAGCTACAAACTTGTCGTTTTCACTAGCTTCCGGGTCATGTAAAATTTGTGCTACCTGCTCCTGATGTTCGGGACGAAGTAAAAACTGCACATCGCGAAAAGCTGTTTGTGCCATTAATGTGATTCCCTCTTTAGAGACTTTAAGCATCTCCTTGCCTTCAAACTCAGAAGTAGTAACATGGTCCTTTGTTAAAAGATAATATTCAGTTTTATCTTCTGACATGGGAAAAGGTTCTTGGTAAATAAATGGTTTTGTTGCCATAGATGAATCGTTAAAAGTTATATAATTGTTATTTGTTTTATTTATGAGCTATAAGCTACAAAAATACAAAGAAAAACGTCATCAAAAAAGATGCTTTTAATATTCCTTTAAACAATTAGACATATATAACTAATTCATTACAACTATTCCATGGGACCAATCATATCTTCGGGTCGCACCCATTTATCAAAATCTGCTTCCGAAACATAACCAAGATTTATTGCCTCCTCTTTTAAAGTAGTACCATTTTTATGCGCAGTGTTTGCAATCTCAGCAGCTTTATAATACCCAATCTTTGTATTGAGGGCTGTCACTAGCATTAATGAGTTGTCTAGCAATTCTTTTATACGAGGTTTATTAGGCTCAATACCCATAACGCAATGCTCATCAAAAGAAATAGCAGCATCTCCCAGCAACTGAGCACTTTGCAGAAAATTGGCAGCCATAACAGGTTTAAAGACATTCAATTCGAAATGACCTTGCATACCACCTACGGTGATTGCAACATCATTACCAATCACCTGCGAGCAAACCATTGTAATAGCCTCTGCCTGTGTAGGATTTACTTTCCCTGGCATAATAGAAGACCCAGGTTCATTTGCAGGTATCGTAATTTCACCAATTCCGCTTCGTGGTCCCGATGCAAGCAATCTTATATCATTTGCAATCTTATTAATTGCCACAGCTGTTTGTTTTAATGCACCGTGTGTTTCCACCAAAGCATCATGAGCAGCAAGCGCTTCAAATTTATTAGGAGCCGTTACAAACGGATGGCCAGTAAACTCTGCAATATATCTGGCAACCGTTGTGTCATAGTTCTTTGGAGTGTTCAAACCGGTTCCCACTGCTGTTCCTCCCAGAGCCAATTCTGCAAGATGAGGCAATGTGTTTTCAATGGCTCTTATACCATATTCTAACTGTGCAGCATAACCACTGAATTCTTGCCCTAACGTAAGTGGTGTTGCATCCATAAGGTGAGTACGGCCAATTTTAACCACCTCTCCCATCTCTTTTGCTTTTCGAGAAAAAGATTTTTGCAACTGCTTCAAACCGGGTAAAGTTACCTCTACCACTTTCTTGTAGCATGCTATATGCATACCAGTTGGAAATGTGTCGTTAGACGATTGAGATTTATTTACATCGTCATTAGGTTGTAAAGTTAAATCTCCCTCACCAATTTTATGTCCCGCAATCTGGTGTGCGCGATTGGCAATTACTTCATTAACATTCATATTACTCTGCGTACCAGAACCTGTTTGCCAAATAACAAGCGGAAACTGATCATCGTGCTTACCCTCAAGAATCTCTTCGCATACCTGCGCAATTAGGTCGCGTTTCTGGAACGACAAAACTCCTAATTCGTGATTAGCATATGCTGCACCTTTTTTTAGATATGCAAAACCATAAATAATCTCACGTGGCATAGAGGCTGGGTTACCTATTTTGAAGTTATTAAGAGACCTTTCGGTCTGAGCACCCCACAACTTATCGGCAGGTACTTTCACTTCGCCTAACGTGTCTTTTTCAATTCTGTAATTCATATAATTAATATTATTCAATTATTTATTTGTGACTTGTAATCTATAACGCTACAAAATAACAAATTCCTTAGCTATTGCATATTTTTACAATATCACTTACAAGTTGTTAATTATTAAAATAGTATATCACTCTATACATCAGCACATATCAACTCATATTTAGTAAATTAAATATTCTTTATTTAAAACAGTTATAAACAATAGACCTAATTGATTATCTTTGCGGTCTTAAATAAAGGATTGCTTGGATGCGTCTATCAGAACTTCAAACAGGTCATACTGCATACATTAAAAAAGTACATGGCAATGGTGCATTCAGGAAGCGAATCTTGGAGATGGGATTTGTGCGTGGTGAAGAAGTGAAATCTATTCTCAATGCTCCTCTTAAAGACCCCATTAAGTACGAAATAATGGATTATGATGTGTCATTACGACGTAGTGAGGCCGTATTGATAGAAATAACCATGATCCGCGAAGAGACAAAGAATGGCTTTTCAAACGACGACACAAATTCTCAAATTGCCAGTGAACCCGATTACATAAGGAAATTTAGAACCAGAGAACATAATTATTCGGAGAAGAATATAAAAGTAGCACTAATTGGTAATCCTAATTCTGGTAAAACATCAATATTTAATCTTGCCTCAGGAGCTCACGAGCATGTTGGTAATTATAGTGGAGTTACGGTAGATTCTAAAGAAGGAATTATTAAGCACAATGGGTACAAGTTCACTCTCGTGGACCTTCCTGGCACTTACTCTCTTTCTTCATACTCACCCGAAGAGCTTTATGCAAGGAATTACATTACAAATGATAAGCCCGATGTTATAGTAAATGTAGTGTCCGCATCAACATTAGAGAGGAACCTATATCTCACAACAGAACTTATAGATTTAGAGATTCCAATGGTTATTGCTCTAAACATGTATGATGAGCTAGAAGATAGTGGGAGAAAATTTGATCATAAAACTTTCTCTGAATTAATAAATATACCCATTGTTCCCACGGTTGGTAAAAGAGGTGAAGGTATACCTCAACTTCTTGAAGCAGTATTAAAAATATATAATGAAACGGAGCACGACTTCGTTCAGATACCTTATGGCAGAGTATTAGAAAAATCAATTTCTATAATTGAGCGGGAGTTAAAAGACAACTTTAAAGCCCAGCGAGGGGTACCTTTAAGACATGTATGCATTAAACTACTTGAGGGAGATAAAGAGATTATAAAGTATATTGACAATCTTCCTAACTTTCAGCAAATACTTTATCGTAGAGAAAAGGAACAAAATTATATTGAGAAGCTATTAAGAGAGGATTCCGAATCGGCATTTACAAATGCAAGATATGGGTTTATAGCGGGAGGACTGCAAGAGACACTTACAGAAAAAACTCAGTTTGCCGATAAGACCAAACTCTTAGACACCATTGTTACAAACAAGTATATTGGATTTCCAATTTTCTTTATCTTCATGTGGATTATGTTTGAATCCACTTTCAGGCTGGGAAACTATCCAATGCAATGGATAGAGGGGCTAGTTGCTTTGATAGGGAATTCAGTAAGGGTTAATATGGCGGAAGGTCCACTTAAGGACCTTATTGTTGATGGAATTATTGGCGGTGTTGGAGGGGTTATAGTATTCCTTCCAAATATTGTTATTCTATATCTTTTCATTTCCTTTATGGAAGACTCGGGATACATGGCCAGAGCTGCTTTTATAATGGATAAACTGATGCATAAGATTGGACTGCACGGCAAATCATTTATCCCTCTAATTATGGGCTTTGGATGCAATGTGCCTGCAATAATGGCCACACGCACCATCGAGAGCAGAAGCAGCCGCATGATTACAATGCTCATAGTACCATTTATGTCGTGCAGCGCCAGATTGCCGGTATATTTACTTTTAGCCGGAGCATTTTTTCCTAATCATGCCAGTATAGCACTGCTGGGATTATACTTTTTTGGAATATTAATAGCCTGTCTCACGGCAATTATTTTTCGCAAGACTTTATTTAAAGAGGAAGAAACCCCGTTTGTTATGGAGCTTCCCCCCTACCGCAGGCCCACTGTCAAATCAATAATCACACACATGTGGGACCGTTCTAGCCAGTATCTCAGAAAAATGGGAGGTCCCATATTAATTGCATCAATTGTTATATGGTTCTTAGGGTATTTTCCCATAGAAAGAAGCTGGTCGGATGATATAAACCAACAAGTGGCTCAAGTGGAAATGCAGTTTCAAAACAATGAGATAAATACCACACAACATCAACGTCTTCTTTTAGAAATTGAACATATTAAAAACACCGAACATCAAAAAAACTCGTACATAGGTAGAATTGGGAAATTTATAGAACCCGTTATGCGTCCATTGGGGTTCGACTGGAAAATATCGGTTAGCCTGCTCTCTGGTATGGCTGCTAAAGAAATTGTTATAAGTACCATGGGGGTATTGTATACAGGTGATAGCGAAAATCAGCAATCTCTTCAAGACCGACTACTTTCTGAAACTCATTCCGATGGTTCATATGTATTCACACCTCTAGTAGTTATATCACTACTTCTCTTTGTCTTAATTTATTTTCCCTGTATAGCAACAGTTGTTGCAATAAAAGAAGAATCCCATTCGTGGAAATGGGCACTGTTTAGTATGTTTTACTCAACCGGACTTGCATGGTTAATAGCTTTATTAGCATACCAGATAGGCAGTCTATTCATTTAATTATTATGAACATACAACTTATAATAGTAATTTTAATTGGCTTAGTAGTTGGTATAATACTACTGAGAAACATCTATAAATTCTTTTTCACGAATAGAAATTCTCCTTATTGTGGGGGTTGCAAAGGGTGTGAACCAATAAAGCGAAACAATTAAAAGTGTGTGTTGTCTGATGAATCTGTATATACTTTGGTCGTGCTTTAGTCGGACCTTGCTCTTACCTCGCTCGGTTACGCCCCTTATATATACGATAAATGACCGAGCCAAGTAAGGTTTAGGTATAGACTAAGGACGCGCTTTGTCTTAACAACAAATTGGTCTTAATCTCTAAAAATAAAACTATTCAAGAATTAAAATTTCAACTTTACGGAAATCTATTGGATGCCCCTCACTCTGGAGTGAAATTGATCCTTTACTCAACATTTTATCACCATTATTAAGGTCTACAAGCTTTGTGTAAGTATAATCTCTTTCGTCGAGCTGCGGATTATTGTATTGTATTACAGTATCGCCGTTAAGAATGTGATAAATAACATCATTACCTCTAACTTCAAGTTCTGCTGTTACCCACATATCATCAAAATAAAGTTCAGAAGAAGCGTTTATACAATGGTCCAGAATAAGTTCGTTATTCATTACAACATTAGTTCCAGGGGTGCATAAGTTCATATTTGTACGCTCTGTTGTTGAGTCGCTACCCAATAACTGAACTTCAATAGAAGTAGGAAAATCCTGATCTATGTCCATTGTCTCTGGCATCTGCCCGTGAATCATTATACCACTGTTTCTGTAAGCCCAACCTGGTGCATCGGGAGCCTGATCACCTACGAACCTGTACTCTACCCTAAGCTTATAGTGCGAGAACTCGTCTTTATAGAAAAGATGACCAAAACGATTGCCGAATGTATCATACTCCTCATACCTCACTTTAATTAGCCCATCCTCAACACGAAAGGTATTGCCGAAGTTATCTCCAGACTCGTGCCCCACAATTTTAGGTGTCCACCCTGTTAGGTCTTTACCATTAAATAGTTGAATCCATTCACTCTCAGTGCTTTTATTACTACAAGATGAAAGTAATACTATGATTAAAATTGCTAGTATAAATAGTTTATTCTTTTTCATAAATGTATAGCTATAATTTGTTGTTGTTTTTTACAAAGATAATTTCAATTTTAGAACTTTAAACGATATAAACTTAAATAGAGTCTATTACTGCAAAAAGGGTAATTCCTTGTAGTGATATATAGTCTTACCAAATTTATGAAATGGATACCATTAGAGTAATAGAAGTAAAGTAGTAGCACGGCAGGGAATCGAACCCTGATCTAAAGTTTAGGAAACTTCTATTCTATCCATTGAACTACCGCGCCAGATTTGATTGCAAAAGTAGCATTTTTTATCATTATATTCAAAGTATTTGTATTTAGGAGATAACAAAAAAACAATTTTATAGATCAACTGTTTAGTATATGTATGGTCTGGATTACAATTGAGACCATTATAAACTATAAGTATATACAAACACGATAAGAACAAACATGAATAATATAGCCATATTATACGGTACATCTGGTGGGAGCGTAGAAACTGTTGCAAAACAGCTACAAGACCTTTTTGAGGGCAGTGCCGATTTATTTAATGTACTTGATGTATCACTTAGTGAAATTAAAGATTATAAATATCTGATAGTAGGCACTTCTACTACAGGAATTGGTGATTTACAAGACGATTGGGAAGGATTCCTGCCATCATTTGCAAGAATTGATTTTACAGGAAAGAAAGTTGCTATTTTTGCTTTGGGCGACAGTGCATCATACTCAACTAGTTTTGCCGAATCAATGAAAGTTGTTTATGATGAAATTAGTGATAAAGTGGAAGTGGTTGGTCAGGTCGCGGATGAAGGATACACCTACGACGATTCTACCGCAGTTGAAGATGGTATGTGGCTGGGATTACCTCTTGATGAGGATAATGAGTATGACCTTACAGAAGAACGCCTTGTAAGATGGGTGGAGATTTTGAAAAAAGAATTTGTATAAGATAATTAATGCTGGGGTTTAATCCTGGACAGTTATATTACTGAGGTTGTATCAAGCTAATGATTCAACCTCAATTTTTTTTAGCAATACAGATTTGCATTGCTCTGAACAGCAACCAATAAACTCTTCCGAACACTTCTCGCACTGTATAACAAGATCGTGACACTCCTGATTTGCACAGTTTGTGTGTCTATCACTAGGCTCTCCGCATTGATGGCATTTGGCAATTATATCGTCAGTTACCCGTTCTCCTAATCGTTCATCAAACACAAAATTCTTTCCAATAAACTTAACTGGCAGCTCCGCCTGCCTTGCTTTTCTAACATACTCTATAATTCCACCTTCAATGTGATAAACATTATTAAAACCGTTGTGAAGCATATAAGCGCTTGCTTTTTCACATCTTATACCTCCGGTGCAGTACATTACAATGTTTTTATCTTTATAATCCTTAAGCATATCAACAGCCATAGGTAATTGCTCACGAAAAGTTGCTGCAGGTACTTCAACTGCATTTTTGAAACGCCCTACCTCATACTCATAACTATTACGCATATCTACCACAATGGTGTCTGCTTGTTCACTTAGATTATTGTAATCCTTGGCTGTTAAATACTTTCCCGTATTGGATGGATTAAATGATGGATCATCAATTCCGTCTGCAACAACCTTTTTACGCACTCTCATACGTAACACCCAGAATGATTTACCATCGTTAACTAACGCTTCATTCAGACGTATTCCGTCTAACGCAGGGTGAGCATTATAGAGAATTTCTTTGAATGCATCTTTGTTATTTTGAGGTACAGATATTTGGCCATTTATACCTTCAGAAGCTATATAGACCCTACCAAACACATCTATTTCTACAAACTTCAGATAAAGTTCATTCCTGAACATCAAAGGATCATCTATTTGAAAATATTTATAAAAAGAGATTGTTGCCCTAGGCTCAGTCTCTTCGTGCATTCGTTTTTTAAGTTCTTTATTTGAAACTTGGTTATGTAAAACTTGCATAACTGCTGATTGACTTTTATTCTAAATTAAACATTAATGAGTATGTAGCTCATTTGCAAAAATAGCTAAGAAATGTAATTAATCTGTTGTTTTAATAGTTTTTGTATTAAGTAAAAGATTAATTCTATGAGATATAATATTTGTCAATAAAAGTGTAATGACTTATAATACATGTGTTTGGCGGAGAAAATGGAGAACAATTAAGTAAAACAAATATGAGTGAGAAAATAGAAAAGAATTGAGTAAATTGAGAACAACTGAGTAATGTAGATTAAGGAGTAGAGAATAAACACAAAACAAGTAGGTAAATATCTAACAAGTAAACAAATGGAGATAAAGTGATAAAATAAATATCAGGGGGGGGGGAACATCGTTGTTCCCCCCCCCTGATATTTAAAAAGATATATTATGAGCTATAAACTAGTCTAACTCCTTAATCTTCACATTTTGAAACCATACTTCATCGCCATGATCCTGTAATAGAAGGAGGCCCTCCTCTGCATTACCAAAGTTTGGCCAATCTTTATATTTACTTGTATCAACAAGTGTTTTCCATTCTTCTGTATTACGCTCATATTCCAGAAGTTTTACTCCGTTTAGCCAATGCTCAACGTGGTTACCTTCTACTACCACCATAGCTGTGTTGAAGAAACCTCTGCGGAATGGCTTATCTTCAGGAGCTGGAATAAGATCATAAAGCGATCCTAAAGTTCTGTTGCCATCAATACCAAGTTTAGCGTCAGGGTGATTTCTGTCGTCTAGTATTTGGAATTCACATCCTATTGCAGAACCTTCACCTTTGTTTAAATTTGTATCAACAAAATACTTTATACCACTATTGGCACCTTCAGTTATTTTGAAATCTACTTTCAATATGAAATTCTTATAAGGGCGAGTAGTTACGATATCACCACCATTGGTTGATTCACCTCCATCTGCTTTGTGAACTTTTAGTACATCTTCACTAATAGACCAACCCTGCTCAGGAAACCCATCCAGCTTAGCGCCACGCCAACCATTTGTTGTCTTGCCATCCCATAAAAGTTCCCAACCATCTGCTCTTTCTTGCTCTGAGATTGTATTTGCTATTTGATTAAGCTGTTTAACGTTATTATTGCTAGGTGTACTGTACTTATCTAACTCTTCAGTTAGAATTCTAATATTACGCCATGAAACGGTCTTACCAGCTAAATCTTCATTACCAATTGAATGTACCTGAAGTGCTATGAATCCAGAGGCAGTGGTGTTGTCTAGTAAATTGGCACACTCTACTCCATTAACCCATGTACGTATCGAATTCCCAATAGCTTCAATTCTTGCACTGTTCCACTCCTCATTCTTAAAAGCTTTTTGTCCATCAGGATTATAGTTAAGCGGATATATCCAACCTCTTCGTGCTTCATCATAAACACCACCAGTCCAAGCACGTTCTGCCGGGTCTATTTCAAATTGATAACCATGAACACGACCATCTCTGAATTCTGGTAAACTCAAGCTTCTGAATTGAACACCTGAATTGAGCCCATTATCTACTTTAAAATCAAACTCCAGGATAAAGTCTCCATAGCTTTCCGTTGTAGCTAAGAATGTATTTGGTGTATTCATCTCCGAAATACCAATAATTGTGTTATCCTCAACTCTGTATTCGGCTGTACCATTCAATTTTTCCCATCCATCCAGATTTTCACCATTAAATAGTGACTTCCAGTTTGGTCCTTGCTGTGTACATGAAGCAAGCATCATTGTAATTGCTGTTAAAAGTAAAATCTTGTGTCTCATAATTATTTTGTTTCAATTATATCTTATAAAAATCTTCCCATCCTTTTCTAGGTGGTTCTCCTGCAAGAAACGCATCTGCGAAAGCATCATTAGTTACTCGCTTATTATCCCTATCAAAAACAATTTTCCTGTTTAATCTTTGAGCTGCAACGCCGAGGGAGAAAACCTGACTCAATGGACCTGATATCTCAAATGGAGATCGAGTTTTTTCTAAGCCTTGGCATGAAAGGAGGAAGTTAGCATAATGATTTGAAGTGCTTCTTGGTACTTCAGGCAACTTGCTTTCCCATTCTTTCGCCTTCTCATCAGGTATGATACTAAGAGTGCTTCCGTGCGAACCACCTTTGAACGTGAGATCTTTGCTATATATTTCTTTACCAGGATTGAGCTTTGTGGGCTGTATTTGACCTCCAGCAACTGTTGGAATATTAGGATCGAGTTTAGATACCCCATATCCTTCTGGCACTGACGGTATGTTGTCAACACCATCATACCATGTAATCACTACCGGTGGCATATCACCACGAGCAGGGAATTTAAACTCAATTGTGCTTGACATTGGAAAAAAGAAATCGTTATGACCCGATAGCTTTAAAGGTGTAACCTCTGATGGTAATCCCAGATCTAGAAACCTATGTGCCGTATCTATGATATGAGCGCCCCAGTCACCAAGTGCACCCATTCCAAAATCATACCAGCAACGCCATTGCCCGTAGTGGAAGTCTTTATTGTAACTATGATAATCACTTGCCATCAACCAAAGATCCCAATCTAATGTTTCTGGTATTGGTTCAGCTGCGGGAAACTTCGTGATGTTAGGATCCCATCCATGCCAACGTCTTGGATTATTCATATGTGCTGTAATAGCAGTTACGTCCTTAATTATTCCTGCTTCTTTCCAAGCCTTAAATTGATAATAGTTTGCCTCTGAGTGCCCCTGGTTGCCCATTTGAGTTACCACATTGGGATATTTTTTTGATGCTTTTATAAGCAATTCTGACTCATGAAATGTTTTTGTTAAGGGCTTTTCTACAAAAACATGCTTGCCTTCTTTTATCGACATCATCACAGACGGAAAGTGAGCAAAGTCTGGTGTGCAAACTACAACTGCTTCAAATTCATTACCCGCTTTATCAAACATCTGTCTAAAGTCCTTGAATCTTTTTGCTTTAGGATACATTCCCAGCGCCTCTTTTGTATGATCAGCACCAAGATCAACATCACACAATGCAACTACATTAGCCAAATCTGTTTTCGCAAACTCCTTTATAACCTCCAGTCCTCTGTTTCCTATACCAATATAAGCAAGATTCACTTTTTTATTAGCACCCACTACTCTATTGTAACTTGCTGCACTCATTTTAGTTGAGATGCCTCCCATGGCAAGTCCTGCCGATGCAATAGCTGCATTTTTCAAAAAATCTCTTCTGGTTGTCATTATTATAATTATTTGACAATTAAACTTAAGTTATATTTTAATCTATTCAAATCTATCTTTGTAAGCCCATAGACCAAGTGCAGGGCTTGAAATATAATAGATTTCTTCTCCATCTGAGAGTATATTAAAACCCTCTTTCAATGCATTTACATTATATTTTTTAAGCACTTCATCCAAATCGCCCCACTTAAAACCAACACTCTCAATGTCTTCTTTTGTGAGATTCTCCGACTCTTTGCCTGGGCAATAGGTTACTGAAAAACGTCCTTCTGAAGATCCATGAATAAGATGCGCAGCAGCTCCAAGATTATTTCTTAATTCAACGTCATTATCAACTGCCTCAAGCGTATAAGGTGTTCCAAAATATCCATATTTCCTTATAAGTCGATCTATTTCCTTATCTTCACCAAACTCTTTTAGTGCTGGAGCCAATACTATTAATTCACCACCATCAGCTATGGCCATTCTAGTCCGATATATAGATTTATTACCTAACCAAGTACTTTTAAACTCGGTGGGGTCTAGCCACACAACAACCTTTTTAAGAGGCTTTTCAACCATTACAAAGTTAACCTCTAAAGACAACTTAGCTGCCAAGTCAAATACCTCAATATCATCTCCAATATATAGACCATATATCTGCTGTTCACCTTTTCCGTTTACTCCTACAACTGTAAGTACGTAAATTATTGGTAGATCTTTTAAATATATATCAGATGCATAATTAAAAACTTTCCTAACTGGAGTATCGGCACGCCCCATCATTCGCTCCATACCATACACGGCGCCTATATAATGGCTCTTGTTTATTCCTTCACTACCACCTGTGCCAACTAGAATATTTTTGTTGTAGTTTGCCATACCTACTACTTCGTGAGGTACAACCTGTCCTATAGAAAGGATCAAATCATAATTTCCATCAATCAGCATTTTATTGACTTGTGCCGGCCAAGTAAAATCTACTTTACCTTCAGAAATCTCACGAACATATTCAGCAGGAACCTCACCAAGTGTTATAACATCATTTCTCCAATCATGATCGCGAAACAAATCTCGGGGAGTTTGTCCAAACATATGGCTTATCTGTTCATCCGTCATTGGAGTATGGGTGCCAAGTGCAGGTAAAATATCAGTGAGTTTATCACCATAATATTCCCATGCTATTTCTGTTAACTCACCTGCTTTGCTTGGAAGGCGTGTATAATCGGGTGGTACGGCAATAACCTTATGCCGTTCACCCAATTTATCCATCGCATCATTTAGCCCTCTCTTAAGATCATCACGAGATAAACTAGTTTGAGGAGAACCTATTTCATAATATATCATTGAACAATATTATTTATACATCGTAAGTTGATGAAGCAGTATTTCCTCCGCGGCCAGTCCAATCGGTATGGAAAAATTCTCCACGAGGACTATCAAGTCTTTCGTACTGATGTGCACCAAAGTAATCCCTCTGAGCCTGTAGTAGGTTAGCAGGAAGTCGTTCACTTCTGAACCCATCATAATAAGCTAGAGCAGAAGATAATGCAGGCACAGGAATTCCATTCATTAATGCAGTTGCACATACCCTTCGCCAGCTTTCTTCGGCCGATTGAACAGCATTAGTGAAGAAAGGATCAAGAAGTAAATTCTCTAATTGAGCATTATTATCAAATGCTTTTTTAATATCTTCAAGAAAACGAGAACGGATTATACACCCACCTCGCCACATAAGAGCAATTCCTCCATAGTTCAAATTCCATTTATACTCTTTTGCTGCCTCCATCATGAGGTCATAACCCTGAGCATAAGAAATAATCTTTGCACCATAAATTGCATTCTCCAAATCATTAATAAACTGCTCCTTATCGCCTTTAAAGTCGGGTTTTTTACCAACAAGAGTCTTTGAAGCTTTCACTCTCAGATCTTTCTGTGCCGACAGACATCTTGAAAATACCGATTCACCTATCAGAGTTAATGGTATACCAAGGTCTAAAGCAGTTACAGCGGTCCATTTACCCGTACCCTTCTGTCCAGCAGTATCTAATATCTTTTCTACTAAAGGCAAACCATCTTCATCTTCATAAGCAAGAATATCTCTTGTTATCTCTATAAGATATGAATCCAGCACACCCTCGTTCCACTTTTTAAAAATATGATGTTGCTCAAAGGCATCCATTCCCAAAAGATCTTTCATTAAATGATATGCTTCGTTGATAATCTGCATATCTCCATACTCGATACCATTATGAACCATCTTTACAAAATGACCGGCACCATCTTCTCCTACCCAATCACAGCATGGAACTCCACCATCAACTTTTGCGGCAACAGCTTGAAAAATTTCTTTTATTTGTGGCCAGGCTTCGGTAGAACCACCCGGCATTAGTGACGGTCCTTTTAATGCACCCTCTTCACCACCTGAAACACCCGACCCTACATAAAGAAGTCCTTTGCTCTCTACATATTTAGTTCTGCGAACTGTATCAGGAAAATGGCTATTGCCTCCATCAATTATTATATCGCCCTTATCAAGCAAAGGTATAAGTTTATCAATAAAATCGTCAACAGGCTTACCGGCTTTTACAAGTAACATTACTTTGCGAGGTCTTTCTATAGAAGCTATAAACTCTTCTAGCGTTTGAGCACCGATAAAATTTTTATCTTTACCTCTTCCTGCTATAAAGTTGTTAACCTTCTCAACAGTTCTGTTAAATACAGCTACTGTATAACCTTTGCTCTCCATATTTAGCACAAGGTTTTCGCCCATCACGGCCAACCCAATTAATCCAATATCAGCTCTTTGTTTCATATATGTTTATATTTTATCTCTTAACTCTTGCATTACCTTCCCAAATGCTCCAGATTACATCTTCATCGGCAGGTTGGGCATAATCTGTAAGGAAAGTTGTAGCGAGTGCTCCACTTGCCCATGCAAATTTAATCCATTTTTCAGAATCCATACCACTTAATATGCTATAAAGCAGTCCACCTACAAATCCATCACCCCCTCCAATACGGTCAATAACATTAATTGTCCGGAGTGGCGCTTCATGCCATGTTTTATTTTCATAAACAATTGCTCCCCAGAGATGTTCATTAGCACTAATGACCTCACGCAAAGTATTTGCAAAGACCGAAACATTTGGAAAAGCTTTACTTGCATTTAAAATCATACCCTTAAAAGCTTCAATGGTATCTTCAATATTTTCACCCCCTGCGGCTGGGCCTTCTACTCCTAAACATAGTTGATAATCCTCTTCGTTTCCAATAAGAATATCAGATAAAGATGCAATTTCAGTAAAAGTCTCTCTAAGCTCTTTTTCTCTACCTTTCCAAAAAGTAGCCCTATGGTTTAGGTCGAACGAGATGAGTGTTCCATTCTTTTTAGCAAAGCGAGCAATTTCTAAACAAAAATCACTAGCTTCAGGAGACAAAGCAGCAATTAGTCCTGATAGATGAACAATTTGCACTCCCTCTTTCACAAATATACGTTCTAGGTCGAAGTCCATTACATTTAATATCCTTCCTACTTCTCCTGCACGATCGTTTTGAACTCTTGGACCACGTAGGCCAAAACCACTATCGGCAATATTAAACTGATGTCTATATCCCCATGGTCCTCCTTGAAACACTTCTGGTCCTTCATACTCCATATGTCGAGCACGTAAATCAGCTTTGATAAAAGCAGCAATGGGACTATCCTTCACAAAATTGGTCAAAACTTTGACAGGTAATCCAAGATATGAAGAAATACTAGCTACATTTGACTCAGCACTTGTTGCTTGCATCTGAAACATATTAGTGCTTTGTACCGGTTGTCCATTAATTGGAGTTATTCTAACCCCCATACTTGTTGGCACAACCAACGAATATTTAAACTCCTTTCTTAATTCAAGTGACATAGTTATATTGTTTACTTATTATTAAATACTAAAAGAATCAAATCCACCATCTACTATTGCAACAGTGCCTGTAACAAACTTCGATGCATCACTTGCGAGATAGTGAAGAGTCCCTAATAGGTCTTCGGGATTTCCAAAACGACGGAATGGCGTATGCCCAATAATAGTGTTTCCTCTATCTGTATATGATCCATCGCTATTAGTTAATAAAGTACGATTTTGTTCTGTTATAAAGAAACCCGGACAAATTGCATTCACCCTAAAATCTTCACCAAACTTAGTTGCAAGTTCACCTGCCATATACTTTGTAAAGTTAGATACTGCTGCTTTTGCTGCTCCGTAACCTGCAACTCTTGTAAGTGGACGAATGGCAGAAGCAGAAGTAATATTTATAATATTTCCTTTTTTTTCATCAACCATATATTTAGCGAAAACAATACTAGGTATCACTGTTCCCATAAGATTAAGATCAACCACTTTTCGGAAATCATCTATCTTAAGATCAAAAACAGTGTTCTTTGGTCCGATGGTAGCACCTGGCATATTCCCACCGGCACCATTTATCAAAACATCTATTTTACCATATTTGGCTACTATATCTTCTGCATTTTTTCTCAAAACTTCTTCATCAGATACGTTTGTTTGCAAAAACATAGCATCCCCACCCTCGGCCTTCACTTTTTCTATTAGCGCATTACCCTTCTCTTCGTTTCTGGCAAGAACTGCCACTTTTGCGCCATGAGCAGCAAGATATTCAACCATAGAAGCACCTAAAACTCCTGTACCACCAGTGATTACTATTACTCTGTCTTTGATATCAAATAATTTGTACATAATAATTTATTTAGTCAGTTTTTGTAAATTTAGATTTCGATTATTTATTTATGTATTAGAAATTAAAATACTCTTTAGCATTGCGATAGCAAATATTCTCTACCATGTTTCCAAGAAAATAGAGTTCCGAATTAGGAAGAAGCCCAGCCTCCACATCATTACCAATAAGATTACATAAAATTCTCCTGAAATACTCATGTCGAGGGTAAGAGACAAAACTACGAGAGTCGGTTAACATACCAACAAATCTGCTCAATAAACCCTGTGTAGAAAGAACATTCATCTGATCCTCCATACCATTCTTTTGATCAAGGAACCACCATCCCGAGCCAAATTGAATTTTACCTGGGACTGAACCATCTTGAAAATTAGCAATCATTGATGCTACCAGATAGTTATCATTTGGATTCAGATTATAAATAATTGATTTTGCCAGTTTATTTTCAAATTCGAGATTATCAAAAAAACGAGACATGTTTTTTGCAACACCATAAACATCGTTCATTGAGTCATAGCCGGCATCAACACCTATCTTATTGAACATTCTTGTATTATTGTTTCTAATTGCGCCATAATGAAATTGCTGTACCCACTCTTTACTATGATTTAGCAGAGCGTTATCATGCAACATTTTCGATTTAAATTTCAGAATTTCCTCATTTGTAAGATTCTCTTTTCTATTATAAATCTTTTCAAAAATCTCAAACACTTCATCGTTCTTATATGGTGTTGAGAAAAAATTATCTATTCCATGATCTGCAAGTTTACAACCATTAGAATGAAAATAATCGTGTCTTTTGGATATAGCTAAAGAATATTCATCAAGATTTGTTATATTTATACCTGTTATTACGCTTAGCTTATCTACATATGCTCTAAAATTAATGCAATTTTCAACAGCCATCGACTTGTCTGGGCGCCATGTTGGCAACACTTTCACTTTAAATCCACTTTCTTTTATCTGCTTATGATATTCAAGTGAATCCAAAGGGTCGTCTGTAGTACAAACAACCTCAACATTAAATTTATTCATTAGTCCTCTAGCCGAAAATTCAGGCATTTGCAACATTTCGTTTACTTTAGTATAAATATCAAATGCAGTTTCAGGGTTTAACAAATCATCAATACCAAAAACCCTTTTTAACTCCAGATGGGTCCAGTGGTACATTGGATTTCTCATGGTATATGGAACTGTAGCTGCCCATTTCTCAAACTTCTCCCAATCAGATGCATCACCTGTAATATATTTCTCGCTAACTCCATTAGCTCTAAGTAGCCTCCATTTATAATGATCTCCTCCAAGCCAAAGTTCGGTAATTGTTCTAAATAGATGATCTTCAGCAATCTCTTTAGGCACCAAATGACAATGGTAATCTATAATTGGCAAGCTTTCTGCATGATTATGATATAAATTTTCTGCTGTCTTTGTCTGAAGCATAAAATCTGGATGAATAAAATTACTCATTATAGAAAATTATTAAAATATTATTTTGAATTCACTATACTTGTTTACGTACACAGCATCTATTATTACTTGATAATACAATTTTATAATTAACATCATATTGTATTGAATTATGAAGAAAATAAAAATAACTTCAAATTTTATTTTATAAATGAAAAATAAACTATAATTTTGTGCACGTACACAAAAGTACTAATAATTTGAACAAAACAAAGTCATTTACTCGAAAAATCTACATTAATACACATTTTGTGTAATTTTATGTTAAATAATAAATCAGTCCAAAATTAAGCTTTTTTTATGGATAAAAAAATAAGAATAAAAGATATAGCACGCATGGCCGGTGTATCGGCAGGCACTGTTGACAGAGTCCTTCATAACCGTGGAAATGTTTCGGATGATGCCCGAATAGCTGTAGAGAAAATTATTGAGCAAGTTGATTACAAACCTAATATGCATGTTTCTTCACTTTCACTAAAAAGAAGATATAAAATTGCAGTAACCACACCACAATACTCAAATGGAGCATATTGGGAAAGCATTCACAACGGAATTAAACATGCATTGAATGAATATGAAAACATAAAAGTGGAGTATCATGTTTTAACCTACAATCAATACGATATTTACTCATGCAGGGAAATCTTCGAAAAGATATCTCGTTTTGAAATGGATGCACTAATAATTGGACCAACCTTTAAAGATGAAACCATTAAATTGTGCAATACAATGGATGAAAGAGAAATACCATATATATTTGTAGACTCTTCTTTAGATGAATGCAAACCTTTGGCTTTCTTTTCGGCAGATCATTATATGGTTGGTAGGCTAATAGCGAATTTAATAACTTCAATAATTCCTAAAGGATCTAATATCGGTCTGCTGCAGGCTGTAAGAACCGGAGACAGTAGCGCATATACTACCATTTTAAGAAAAAAGGGATTCACTGATTATCTAACTGAAATGAAAAGCACAAGTCAAGTTCTTAAGATACCATTTTCTGTATCTCAACCTGAACACAACGAAAAGCATCTTTCTCATTTCTTCAAAAATCATCAGAACGTGCCAGGTATTGTTGTTATGAACTCTCGCGGAAGCATAGTCTCAGATTATCTCTATAATAACAATATCGAAAAAGTAAAAATGATTTGTATGGACCTAACCACACCTAATATAGTAGCAGTAAAGAAAGGACAAATTGACTTGCTAATAGGTCAGGGACCTGAATATCAGGGATTTTCTGCTATGAAAACTCTTCTTGAATATTTAATATTTAAAAACCCTGTTACAATTCAAAATTTTGTTCAACTTGATATTATAACTAAAGAGACTATTGACTATTACAAAAGTTTTTGGAATTAATTGTATATTGAGTTGTAACACCTTATGATAATATTTACTCAATAAGTATACCATCTTGTACAAATATATACATAACTGGGATATTCCATTCACTGAAGGAGAAAACACCCTTCTTGCCATAAGTGGGGAAGTTAAAGATCTTAGTAGTATAAAATTTACTCTACACCCTTATAAATATAATAACGAAAGCAGAGAGTTTAAAACGCTAAGCTTACTACTCGGTACAAACAGGTATTACAAGGATCCCGAAACTAAAGTCGTTTGGATGCCCGATCAACCATACCGTGAAGGTAGTTTTGGACATATCGGAGGTGTCCCCTATAAACTGCCAAACAGTGGTAGAACGCCTTTTGGAACAGACTTAGACATATTGCTTACAGACAATGACCCTATTTT